>Ga0209499_1000002_pt1 | contig 431740 bp, 431 predicted proteins | sample C_130208_EF_Meta_FD_187306 | JGI IMG/M metagenome (GOLD analysis project Ga0209499, IMG submission 187306) | Freshwater microbial communities from Lake Croche, Canada to study carbon cycling - C_130208_EF_MetaG (SPAdes) (version 2) | ecosystem: Environmental > Aquatic > Freshwater > Lake...
TCAACTATTTTGCATTCTATTTTTATATACTTTTTTTACGTTATTTTTATATACTTTTCACAAAACTAGAATTTTTTCTCCACTTTTTCTAAAAATGGAAAAATTTAATTTATTATTATCACATTCTAATTCAATGGTTAAAACTCTTAAACGAGATTAGATTTATGAATACTATATACTACAATAAAGAAGAACACTCAGAATATACATTACTAACGTCTTTTTCGCCATCGTTTAATATACTCATCTTCACTTATATTAGGATTCAACCAGTCTGTGTCGCATTGTATATCTAACTCTAAGTCTTTTAATCTAGTTTGGATTTCATTGTAACGTGGAGGAGGAGGGCCTTTTTGGTTAGCCATTTCTCTCAATTCTGCTTGTAAATTTGTAAGTTCGGCATTGTTTCTTTCTAGTCTTTTTGTTACGTAGTTTTTATTTTGGAACTCTTTGAAACTTTCATCTCTACACATTGGACATACGCTACTTTTCTTATTCTTACTATCATAATATTCCTCTACGCATTTCAAGTGAAACGGATGAGCACACTGATTACAAGGTTGACATGTACCACTTTCAGTTTTTAAACGTTCTAATTCATCTGGTGTTCCTGTTATTGGTGGGACTTTAGCTTCGATTGTTGGATCTAAACATAAAGGACAATCATGATTTAACCGAACACTATTTATCTTTCTTGTTTCCAGTTCTTGTTGAAGTTCTCTCATAGATTCTCTATTCAATGGACCGCGTGTAAATTTACTAGCTGATCTTGACGCCTTTCTATAGACCTTTTTAAGCTCGTCACCCAAACCTTTACCCTTCTGTGTATACTTACGTCGTTTCTTAATATACTTCTTATTTGATTTGCGACTATTTTTACTAAACTTACCTACTTTTCGCGTTGACATTCTGAATATAATATACCCATAATATAGTTTTATTTATAATCCAAAAATAGCACATATTGATTAAACGAGATAAAATCAACGGGTATTAAATATATACACATTATGTAAAGGAGCCATATATTAAAAAACACATGATATATGCTAATATATTTTATAAACCATATAAAAATATATTACTAAATACTAAAAAGCTAATAATAATGATGTTAGCATCAGCATACGTTCAACTTTTAAAAGAGATGCGGCAAAAAGGCTATGACCATCCCGATATAAACTCTAAACTAAAATCTATGACACCTAACGAGATCAAACTATTTTGCATTTACACAAACGGGGATACTAGATATTACGGAAAAGAACGACAGATTGTTGATGTTTTTTATCAAGCTTATGAAAAATATTATGGTGACGGGTATTTTCTCTTAGAAGACTGCAAAGATTGTGATGCAGTTGAAACTCATGTATTTCAAAAGTATAATGATGCATGGTATCAGATATCAGGCGATTGTATCGATGGGTTAGATGGTGACAATGGAATCAAATTATTAGACAGGTTGAACGAAACAAAAGAGCTTCAAATAACAGCCAAATTGTGTTTGAACAGGATAAAGAGAGAGAAAGACTTTGTACGATCACATCCAAACGATCTGTCACAGACCGAGTTTGTTTGCAAGGTAGTTGATGAAATGATCAATTGTGCATGGAAGGCACAGGCTGAAGAAATTTTGTCATATGTAGGTGGATATAACTGCAAGCAAATTATAAGCCGAGATGGAAATGTATTATATCCTAAGCAGAGACGTATTTAATGGTTTGAATAAATTATTTATTATTTACTAATTCTTCTAACCCTTTCATAAGATCCACCTTTATTTCCCAACCCAAACCCTTTAGTTTTTCATTGCTGATGTAATAACGCTTATCATTAAATGGTCTATCTTCGATATATTCAATCCATTCATCATATTCGTCAGTATTCTTTATCATCCTTATCAGGATCTTTCCAATATCACTAATACTGAATTCCATATCCGCATCACATCCTATATTATATATTTCACCGATAATACCTTTTTTCAATATAATATCAAATGCACTAGTTGCATCCGAAGAATGTAAAAACGACCTCATACACGATCCGTCGCCTTGTATTGTAATTTTTTTGTTATTATTCAGAAGACTAATAAAACGAGGTATTACTTTTTCATCATATTGGTTTGGACCATATACATTGTTACCTCGTGTAATAATAATTGGCATCTTGAAAGAATGATGATATGATTGTGCAATTAACTCAGCAGCTGCTTTTGTTGCTGCATATGGATTAGTTGGACACAAAATAGAGTTCTCTGTTTTTTGTTCAGTATCACATAACAATGATTGACCATATACTTCATCTGTTGATACATGAACAAATTTAACCAATTTTGGACAATACAAACGTGCCACTTCCAAAAGGTTATGTGTTCCAACAATATTGTCTTGAGTATATTGCAAAGCATCTGTGAATGATGTTTGTACATGAGATTGAGCTGCAAAATGAAGCACATGTGTTATCGAGTAACTTTGGAAGATATGTCTCAATAAATCATACGAAGACAAGTTTCCTTTCACAAACTTATAATTTGGTGATTTACGAACACACTCATCGATATTATTCTCGTTACCACAATAATAAAGTGCATCATAATTTATCAAGAATACATCTGGATTGTTGTTTACAAATGTATTTACAAAGTTAGATCCTATAAATCCTGCACCACCAGTTACAAACAAACACTTTATGATTGGTTCTACAGATTTTGATACCTTAGGGTTATATGTGGCTTTGTATCTAGCTAACACATTATGCAAAGATGATTTTATTGTTGGAACGTTAGGATAGAGCGATTCTAATTTAGTCGTATCTAAACAATTATTAGAACGTTCACTTGTCAAAATTTGTCGCTGTTCATCAATTGTAAAATTGTTCCATTTAAAGGATGGGTCGACAATCTCGGTAAACAATTCTAGTATTTCATTGTGAGTTATTAATCCAGGATTAGTTAAGTTTATTGTACCAGTTGTAAATTTTTTCATCATATTAATGACAAGCGGCAATAAATCAGGCAAAACTGACATAGAATTTGGTACACTACATATCTTTTCATAAGTTGTTATCTTTGTTATAAAATTTCGTGTATTTTGTTCGTATGATATTGGCATCCTAATTCTTAGATTTAGCGTTGTTTCACTATACATTGACATAAGACGATCAGTAAATCCTTTCACACACGAATATCCAGAACCGAAAAAATTAGGAGTAGAACCTTCTGTAAATCCAGACGATTCATCGCCATATACATGGTTATCGTCATATGTAAAAATGCAACCAGTTCCAAGATATGTAAAATGAATTTTAAGTTTACTACATACATGAGCCAAAACTAAAGGAGAGAACAAATTATCACGTACATTCTCATATAATTTACCTGGCTGTTCAAGATAGTCGATTGTTGGGTATTCAGTTTCTCCTATCTTACCATGAGTACGACCTATGAACGATATTACATGTGATGGTTTTACTTCATTTATTTCTTTTTCGACTGCATATTTGTCATCAACACGTGATTTACCATTCATAAAAGCTATACCAGCATCATGTAATAAATTGATAAACTGACCTCCTATCCAACCACGTGAACCATATACTAAAACCAAAATAGACGACATTATTATAATTACTCAATAAGTTATAAAACACATATTTTATAACTATACAAAAAATTATACATCACGGATTTACTTGTGGTAATTTTCATTTACGTCTTGATATACGAGATCTACGTTTAACTGATCTGCGTCTCTTTTTCGAGCCACGCACACGTTTTTTCTTGTATTTCATTGTTATTTGTGAACCTGCATTCACGGATCCAAACATTCGCTTACCTATACTCGAACCAGTTATGTCAATATCAAACGGAATATTCACAGGTACAGATATTTCCTTATTCTTATAAGACTCAAATTGATTATTACAAAATTTTTCTTTTTGGTTATCTTCTACCCAATCATTTCGTTTTTCAGCAACACCACTGAGAAAAATTTGTGGGTTATCTGCAGGTAATTGATATTCAATGCATGGTATGTGTTTTAAAACCCTTGAATTTATCACTTGCATAGTTTTACCAGCTTCATTTATATATTTATATGAAACTATCATACCTTGAAGTATTTCTCTTCCTTTTCTATCAGTTAAACCATTAAATCTTGTCATATCAATCATACCAGGAATCAATTGTGCGTCTGCTAATTTTTCAGAACAATCTGGTGTTTTAACAAAAACTTTATTAAAAAGTTGTTCTCTTATGGTTGGGGTTGGTGCTTCCATTATATAATATCAATACAATAAAATTGATTTCGTTATATATTATTTACCTATATCACACAACAATAAAATGGGATATACACTTAATTGGAGAAGACACAACGCATCAGATATTGCATGGGCGAATTCTGCTAAAATAATACGCAAGATGCTCGACCCCAAAACCAAACTTGAAGTATACGACTGGGGTTTTGCATTTACCTACGAAAACAATGACGATAGTATTTGCTGCATATCACGCGATGATAATATCACATTCACTAAACCTAATGATGAAATCACACCAGATCTAATGAGAGCACTAATTATAATGACTGAGTTTGGAATTATTAGTGAGGTTGGACACTCTCACATCGACATGTCTGATTACATATACGCATTAGACGACGTTCACACAAAACACCCACTTGTTTCATACGATATCCAATACGCACACTTTACTTCAAACAACGATTGATTTATACTTTGAAACAACCACTTCTCCAGCAACATGAGTTTTACTTATATTTTTTATATGTGCATACATTATTTCGACATTATCAAGGCTTGCAACACGCTTTGTATTTTGTTTGCATAACAACGAACCTTTCTTGATAATACTACGCAGTTCCTTCTTATCGCATTCATCTGGTAATCTGACTACAACATGACAAGAAGGGACGTTGGCTATATGAAACCACAAATCATCAGGAGTACCCTTGTCAATGACACTATGATTGTCGTTTGCATTTGTTCCTATGTAATAAACAACGTCTGACTCGATATGGTCAAATACAACAATTTCGGTTTTCATACCAATATTATATTTATTCCAAGACAATAAATATAATAATTCATTTTTTATAATATTACAAACAATATTCATTTCTAGATTGAAAATGATTCACTATATAAGACAACAGAAATTGCTCAGTAATAGATTCATCATTCTTCTCAATAATACGCAGATGTGCTGGTTCAACTAACTTAATTTTATTATTTTTTATATATTCATAAATCACACTCATATTAACACACTCAGATGACTGAAGATCCTGATATTCTATATTGCACGTTTTTAATTTAATTACTAGATATTTAAATAACAACAAACTAAAGTGGTTTGACTTTGAATCGTTTATTGTTCTAAAATATATACAACAATACCTGATTGTATTCAAATAATCTTTCATATATCTTATATAAATAATAAAACGCACAAAAAGTTAAATCTACGTGTCTGCCAATACTAATGGGTGGTCAGCCAATATATGATGTTCTTCATTATATTTTTTTGTTTTAGTTCGATATGCATTGGCAAATGTCATCCAACCCTCAATATCATTTATCCTCAATTTTCCAATAGGACACCCCTTTGGATCACCATTTCTTCGCACATAAACCTTATGGGGGAAGTTTACGTTCATAATACGAAGAAATTCGATGTTTGTATGTAAAAATCCATCTTTACAACCAATACCATTGTAGTAAATTGTACCCGTCATTTACAAAATAAAGTAGTTATCTTTAGATTAGATTACTATATCTTACAACGAATAAAAACGAAAACAATCGAAGAAAAATAAGAAATAAATTACAGCAACATAAGAGCCATCGCAGCGTAATTATGCAGATCGAGAAGAGTATCCTTTATTCCCTCATCATCTACCAAGACTATTCCACTCTTTGAGATAGACAAAGCTCTCTGAATCTTATCTTCGATACGCATTAAAACTCCAACAAGCCCAAATTTTGCAAACGCATCCCCATAATCTGCGTTCTTCTTCGTGAAAAGTTCCAATGCATCGCTCTGTATCTGTCTAAGCTGCTCAACACGATCCATCAAATTGATATAATAGTTGTCTTCTATTTACATTGTTTTTTATAATCATAAAAAATAATGGTTATATTGAGTTATTTTTTGTATTATGTTCCGCGTTTGTTTATGAAAACAACGTAAGCACCTTACCCTCCTTCTTGAACGAGCCAATTACCTTCGGATTAGAAACCTTCCGCAAGATATCCTCCGCCTCATATACATTTTCATTCTTGTCTACATAGTAAATAATACCAACAATCTCTTCCGACCATACCTCGACCTTATGCGATGAATTAGTTGCACCCGTATCGCTCTTTGTTACCGACCCGTTAGGAACACCCTTCTCGTGCGTTCCACAATAGTCACATCCCTCCTTCTTACGACGACTGCATTGCTCATCATTTGCACGCTTTGCAACGCAACGCTCAACATCAGGGATAAAGTTGCTTGTTCGCTTCTGTTTCACGAAATCAGATTTCTCTAGTACAAGCTTGTTGTAGTCATAAATATATTGCAATAGACTTCGCACTTTGTCATCATCATCGATTCCAAGTTCCTTCGACTTCTCTAAGATATTACTCTTAAGGTCAGAAACATAAGTATCGAGAAGCTTGTTTACACGGCGTTCCATTTTAAATATAATTACGTTTATCTAATTATATTCATTCATTTTTTTATATTCTACATCTTCGAATACTCATTCGGTAGAAAAACCACACATGCTACAAGCAGCAGATAAAATGATATGTATATCCCATATACATCCTCTTGAATACCATAAAACTTTAAAATATTGATCAAACTATAAAAGAATAGTATCGATACTCCAATGATAGTTACAATGTTCATATATTTCAAACAGAATAAAATTACAAATGTACAGACAATATTTTATATTGTGTAAATGACTTAACAACTATACAAGGTGTGTTTTTGAGTACAGCTCCATTATCTAACTTGATATATCCTAAATAGACACTATCATAATGTTCCGACCATGTACCATCATAATCTGTAATTCGATTGATAAGTGATTCATATCTAGTATCATTAGATCTATCTGATAATTTCTCTCGTTTCATATAGGAACCATCGAGTTTATCTGAACTAAAGTTCTGTTTGGTTAGTTGCTTTCCCATAAATAACACTACGCGTACAAACGAAGAAGATTGCACATTATCATATGTCGTAAAGTAATAAAACTGGCCTTGACTCGCATCTATTTCTGATAAGCTAATGCCCATGTTACATGTATAATCAGCAATCAACGGATCTATTTGTTTGTATGCAACAATTGGATAATTTTCGATATATAAAATATTTTTAATATTTCGCAAGAAAAAGTCAACAACACTTGGATCTACAAGAGATAAACAAACATGCTTTCTATTGATGATTTCATCTAGTAAAACTAAACAAGTATCAACTGGTTCTGGTATATATTCATCATTCAGTTTATAAAAAACATATAATATATGACTATCTGTCAAACACCCTTCATAATTAACATTGGATATCATGTTAATATTTTTACACAATACATTTCTAGATAATGCGTATATTTTTTTAATATTCATCTCGCAATAATCAGAAATATCAATTTCATAAAAATTCAATCGATCCTCATTTTGGAACAATAAATAACTTGCAAATGTTTGACCTTCATAGTTTTCGACCCTGTATCCACAAACACATATTTTCTTGATTCCATCGAAGTCATATATATTATATTTTAGGTTGTCCATATAACAAAATACGTTTTTGTTTTATATAATAATGAAATTATTGTAATTTACTAATAATTTTACTATTAATTTGAAAAAACAAAAAATCAATTATTTACAAAAGTTTATTCATGTTATGTCATATGATGTGATTTTAGTCAAATGATCACATATAAATTACCTAGGTATCGACCAACTATTGGATATAAGAGAGATATCAAATAATTGACGTTTTTCAAAAGTGTTTTTGGTTTTTTCAAAAAATGGACAAATATTTGTCCATTTTTTTTTTTTCGAGAAAGGTCTTGGGAATTTTTAACATTTGTTACTGAGAAAAAAATTAGCGTAACAAAAAATTCTGAGAATTTTTCATTTTGTGAGCATAACTTTTTTTTTCGAAAAAAAATCGGACAATTGGACATTTTTCTTCTCGGCGATTTTTAGAACAAATACCAATAAAGTCGCCAAATAAAAACTACAATAAATTTGTTTGTTGTAATTGTCACTATTAATGCATTGAAAATATTATTTTTATAAAAAAATATTCACATGTAAACAAAAAAACGGCGACTTTTTGGTAATTATAGAACAGAAAAGTCGCGATTTTTTATTTTTACGTGTGAATAATTTTAAGGTATCTTCAAGGTTTGTAAGCATAATAGAAGTCAAACAAGAATGCTGTTATGCCGGGTTATTATGGTGTCGAATAATTTCAATACGTTTTTCAATGATCGTAAGCATAATAGCAGTCAAACTAGAATGCTGTTATGCCGGGTTATTATGGTGTCGATTATTTTCAATGCGTTTTTCAATGATCGTAAGCATAATAGCAGCCAAAAATAGAGTGTTTTTACATTGGTTATTTATCGCATGATATATGATGACATAATAACACAAACACCTAACAAATAAACACCTACATGTTCGCCAACTATTGGATAATGAGAGATATCAAATAATTACGTTTTTTCAAAAGTGTTTTTGGTTTTTTGAAAAAATGGACAAATATTTGTCCATTTTTTTTTTTTCGAGAAAGGTCTTGGAGATTTTTAACATTTGTTACTGAGAAAAAAATTAAGGTCACAAAGTTTTCAAAGAATTTTCAAATTTGTGAGCATAACTTTTTTTTTGGACAAATTTCGTACATTTGGACATTTTTTTTTCTCGGCGACTTTTAGAACAAATGCCAACAAAGTCGCCAAATAAAAACTACCATAAATTTGTTTGTGATAATTGTGACTATTGTTGTAGCAAAAAGTCTGATTTTAACAAACATTTACTCACACGTAAACACCAAAACGGCGACTTATTGGAACTTTTAGAACAGCAAAATATTCAAACAAAAACTGATAATAATGTGTCCTTGAATATTTTTAACTGCAAGTATTGTAACAAAATTTACAAGGTTCGTAATAGTTTATGGTATCACGAAAAAACATGTCGCGACAAAAAAGTCGCCAATAATATTGACACGTTAACCACTATGGTTTTAGAGGTTGTACAAAACAATAACGAACTACAAAAACATAATTTGGAATTACAAAAACAAAATAGTGATTTTCAGACGAAGATGGTTGATACTTTTTCAAATGTTATTGTAAATCAAAACAATAGTGTAATAAATAATATTAACTCAAACAATAAAACATCATTTAATTTGCACATTTTCTTGAATGAGAAGTGCAAGAATGCATCAAATCTGTCGGACTTTATGAACTCAATAGAGCTTAGTATTGATGATCTTGAAAATGTGGGGAAGTTGGGTTATGTGGATGGAATATCAAATATAATAATCAATAAACTGAAGGAAATGGATGTTTATTCACGACCAATCCAATGTGCAGATTCGAAACGCGAAATCATATATATCAAAGAGAATGATGTTTGGACGAAAGAGGATACTGAGAATCAGCGTCTTAGAAAAAGTATCAAAGAGGTCTCTTTCAAGAACTGCCGCAACTTCCATTTGTTCAAGGAAAAGCACCCTGATTGTGTAAAGAGTGATTCGGTACATTCGGATCACTATTTAAAAATTGTATCAGAGTCGATAGGTGGTAAAGGTGGACAAGATATTACGAATAACGAGAACAAGATTATCAAAAAGATTGCGAGAGAAATGTATATAGATAAATCAAAATTCGCTATGTTGGGGTTTTGATTTAATCGTGATACAATCAAATATCAGACAAGCAAATATAAATTTTTACACAAATATAAATTCAGATGTACAATAGTCTTTTATTACACGCATATGTGGAGTTTTCCATGGTGGTGATGGTCTGTACCATATAAACTCAATGTTATTGGTAATACAAGCATCTAATGAAAAATTTAAGATTTCTCTTATTTCATTACGTGTTAGATTAGTTTTATTAGAATAATTTTCTATTAAAAATTTCTCGTAATATCTATCGTCAGAATTAAATTGTAATGCACAAAATTTACACATATTATCTATTCTACCACTAATAATTATATCTAAAAAATATATAGTATCAGTTTGTATACCACAAATACACGTTATCTTTTCAGGATACAAATTAATTATTAGATTTAAATATTTTTCATAATCTTCCGAAATAATGTCGAGACGGGTTTTTAATACATATTCATATCCATTATCTTTGAGATAATTCAAACCATTAAACCATGTAATAAATTGTGGTTTATATAGTCTCTGTTCTTTTATATTGTTATAAATAATTTTAAAATTATTTTCGCTAAGTTTAATAATATATTCACTTTTTTCGTTTTCCCAAATAGACGCAAATTTGTCAGTAATATTTTTTGTTTGTTCAATTAGAATATCAAGAGTTGAAGGGTGTATTTTTCCTGTAAACAAGTATGCCTTTTTTGTCGGGAGGGGTGGTTCCGAGAAGATCGACGATTGGGAAAGGTCGTTTGGGGAAAATGCACTGGCTACCGCGGGGGTGGTAGTTGAGCTCGCGGTTGAGGCCGATGGGTCGGCGAGAGGAAGAGGGTCAAGAAGACTAAGTGAAAGATTGGAACACGAGCTTTTTAGTCTAAACATGATATAACTTATAAAAACAAAAAAAGATTTTTAACACACCAGTATTAAATGAAGTAAAAAATGTTTAAAATATAGCAGGAATAAGTCAGGTGTAACAAAACTAAAAAAATGAAATGATTTTTATATTGCAATCCAATATAAAAAACAAACTATCATCATGCAGCTAAGAAGCGGACGCATGACAAACGAGATGGAACGCATGCTAGAAAACAGGCGAACTAACAGACACCTACTTCCAGAGATGTTTAAAGAGTATCTTACTCTCAATTTCAGAACAATTCGCAAGCGAGTATTATATCTAGAAAATATGCTAGTATTAACAGGCTATCAAACACTTACAAACATGAGAGTCATGCGTTCAGTCTTCAACAAAACTGACCATGGATATGCAGTGATGTTGATCGGATTCATAAGAATATATGAAATAATATATGATTAACAACCCTTCATCTGTATAGTCTCCTTCACATGCTCCTCCCGGCTATCCATAATATGTTTCGCTAGTTCCTCTGCTACCTTCGCATCATTCTTGTAATACTTCTGCAACACAGACAAAAGGGTTTTGGAGTTCAACGGCTTCTTCAATGTATTTTTCTTATAGACCAATGATCCTCCTGTAATATCAAAACAATCAATTTTGTTCGTTTTCATTACTGAAACAAGAGATTCCGTGAGTCCCTTCTTTTTATTATTGCGTTCCTTTATTTCCGCCTTCAACTTTGCTATTTCCGTATCAATCTTAACCCACTCTTTGACGTTACTGATCAATTGTTCCTTTGATTCCATGCTATACATATAAACCAATAAATTTTAACTGGTTTTTTTATCATAATGTCTTTTGCATCGATCACCCTGGAATACACTTAAGTTACACTGGAGGCCCTTCCTTGGTCCAGACACTAAATACTGCTGACACCCAACACAAACAATCGTGTTTTCATCACTATAAACATTTTCTGAGATCTTGACATTACTCTTCGCCTTAGTCTTATCATTTAACTTACTCTCAGCCTTGAGCAACTTCTTCTGCTCCATTGCTTCCTCCTTTGCTTTGATAGCTTCATCCTTCTTGAGCTTCTTCTCGGCCTCCTTTGCAGCTTTCAGCTTATTTCTAACATCCTGTTTATGTTGCTTCGTAATAACACGTTTGTGCTCACAACAATAATACTTCTCGGAATGTTCGTCCCCCTCCTCAAATCCAGCAAACTTATAACCATATTTCTTGCAACTGAGAGTAACTATATTATCGGCTGCAGAAACATCTTGTAAAAATGGAAAAGATGAAACAAAATCACATTTCTTGATGTTATAGTAAGAAGGATAATGATAAGGAGTAGGAGGCTCATATTTATAAACTTCATTGACACCAGACACCTTAGGCAGACCAAGCTCTTCATAATACGGCAAAACAAACTTCTGTTTGTGTCGGCAGTATGGACATCGTATCTCTCCTTGAGTAAGAGCACCTGACGATTCCATGGTATTGAATTTTCGCTTGTGATTCACCAAGTCCTTGTACAATGGAATATAATTAAATTTATGATTGCAGATTAATGTAACAGAGTTGGCTTCTAGCGGCTCATCTGTAATTAAGCAAACATTTTTATCGGTCTCATCAATTTGGTTTTCTGTACTTTTATTGTCCAATGAACTATACAATTCTGCATAAAAATCGATATCTCCCTCTATTATATAATTTTTTGTCGTCATATTTAAAAAGCCAAAAAAACCTTTATATTTTAATATAAAGTAATAATATGTCTCCACCTGAAATCTGGGGTCCTGCTACATGGACATTATTTCATACACTTGCAGAACACATGAACGACGAATCAATAATCCCACAATTATTCAACAATATAAAACAAATATGTATGTTCTTACCATGCCCGGAATGTTCAAAAGATGCCACTATAATGTTGAATCAAATCGATATAAATAGAATAAAAACCAAACAGGGTTTCATAGATTTGCTCTTTGTGTTTCATAATATGGTAAACAAAAAGAAGCATAAGCGTATGCCGGTGAATTATGCAGAAATACAATCAAAATATGCAACACAAGATCTCTTGAATGTATTTACAACATTTTTAACAGCATACAATACAACAGGTAATTTTAAACTAATGGCAGAAGAGGGTCAGCGAAAAATAATACGTGCCAATTTTGGAAAATGGTTATTTGAAAATAGGCGTTTTTTCGTAAAGAATTAATTTGCTTCATTTCGCTTTGCTTATGCAGACCCAATCAGCTCGCCGTTCTTGTAAACAGCACACTTGAATGTCTGTTTCTTGGGCACAGAGCACATAACCTTATTGCTCGATGTCTCATTGAACATCAAATGTTGGTCTATCTTGAGTCCAGTCATAAAAAATACAGCCCCAATTGCGGTACCTGCACCGGCTATGAAGTTTATGAATATATCTACTGGTAAACTACTACTATTATTTACCTTTCTAATAAAGAAATCAGAAACCATATACAATACTAAAACACACATAATCCAGAAATTAACCGATTTGTTCAGCAACATCGGAAGTGTCAAGTACATGAAGGTGAACGCACCTATAAACATACCGATAGATCTGAGACCATTTTCAGTTGCGAGTGCATAAGGTTTGTTTCCATTTTCTACACCCTTGTAAACAAGCATCCTAAAAAAAATGGTAACTGCGAGAAAAATCAAGTAGAAAAGCCAACTTAGGTTTTGGTTTGCGAGACCAATCGCTACTATACCTGTCATTAACACATAGGGAGCACTTTTTTCATATACATAAAAAGAATCTACTAAATTTTGTTGTGGATAGCTCATAACATAGAGTGATATAATTCTAATACAAATAAACAATAAAAAAATGAATGTAATTTATATTTGTAAATCAAATTACAAATATAATAATATGGAACAACCGAAAGAATTTGTTGAACATCCCAATAGTGCATTTATCAGACTGCGAAAGCGAGTTATACACAACTCAAATGTACCAACAGAAGAACCCAAGTCAGATATTGTTTCAAAAACACTATCCGCTAGGCAAATAGCATTCAGAGAGATCAAGAAGCTGTTTGGAGTAGATACAAATACGAAGAGCATTTATCCGACAAAGCAATATTAAAAAACTATTCTAGGATGTATCACGTAAAAATTAACACCTAGATAACATAAAATACCCAATATAAATGATAATAACCAAACAGGTAAGATTGTTTTATTTTTATACCCAACACCAAACTGACGTATACTACCATCCAAATTATACAAGAACGGCGGTTTCATATATTGAATCCCAAAAAAGATCACTAAAAAAAGTAACACGGATGTATTTAATATATTCTTACAAATCAAATCTCGAATCATTCTGTTTCTATATACAATTGAACAATAAAAAATCAATTATCCTCGTCGTAATTCTCAATCTCATCCGTCCCACCATTATCGTAATCCTGATTCAAAGCAGACATATCAAACGCTTCATTCTCCTCTAACTCCCCGCGTTCATTTTCTTCTAAATAATCATCAACATCTTGATCCGTCTTGTTAAGTTTATTTTTTCGCGTTAGTTCTCTCTCGACACGTTCCATATTACTTGCAAGAACCTTATCATCGTCATATGTTTTCTTGTCATAACGAGTGAGACCCTTTTGAAGTCCCTTGTTCCACACACCCAGTTTGTTTACCTTCAGTATCGTGTCTGCGTTTCTCTCTTCATCTGTCATGCTACTTAGACGCGATGTCACCATATTCTTCTCCTTTTGTTTCATCTTGAAAACACGCTCAACAATATCCTCGTGAGAGTAATCCATATTCTCCTTGTAGTTCTGCATGATATTGCAATAAGCCAACAATAATTTAACAACATGGCCTTTTAGCTGAGTCTTATCACCACTCAATTGATAATCGAGAGAACCATCATTGATACCATTGGTCTCGTCATCGTCATAATCATCCCCTCTTGTAAGAGCATCCATATGACCAACAGAAAACAAACCGCCTTTGTCACTATCCGTATGCAAAACTTCATCATCATCACATAAATCGATATAGTGACTTAGAATGCTCAATAGATAATACTCAAACAAATACTTGCTTGTGGTTTCATCGAATATTGGTTTAATTGTTTTGCTCTTGTATTGAATAGTAGTAAGACTGGGTGTGTTTGCAATCAAAGGCAGTATGTGCTTTGTGTCGTCCGCCATTCTCCGCAAAACACCTGTTAGAATAGGGATCTCATAAAATGGTTTGAATTTATCATAGTACGCATTTATCACGGACGTCAACTCTGACGCATGGCTCGACGACAAATTCCAAGAAGCCATTTGTTTTTCATTGATTTCATAGTCACCCTTGTTCAAAATAATACTTGGGAATACGTTTGTAATATTATCAATGAATGTCTTGAAAAATGTAACAGAAGAGTAGGTAGAATCATGCGAAATAGTGATTTCCGGGTTAAACTTGTAATCATCCGCAGACCACTTTGTGAGGGTGTTTAAAAAGCTAAACACCGCGTTGATATTCTTCTTTGAGGTGACACCACGATGATCCGTTATAAACTTGACAATCTTGGACCTGAGCAATTTACTATCTTCGAATAACTCGTCATTCAAACGTTTGGATTCTTCTTCAACCTCATTAGACGCAACATCGTATGTATCTAGTACATCACTTATTAATTTTACAACCTTATTGCTAATTATTGTTTTCTCAACACCTTTTTCTTTTTCTTTTTCTTTTTCTTTCAAAGAATCCACAACATTACGGATCTTTCCGATATATGACAACTTTGGCTGTGAAACATCCGAATGGATGATATTGTTCCTAGAAACAAGCTGTAATAAGCGTAAAAATGAAGCATTATCATAGTTTCGGTTATCATTCTTGAGTTTCCGGATAATTTCGGAAAGCGAATCGGATGTATGAAGTAAGCCATCCTCTGGTTTTGCACCGCACAAAACAGCCAGGTCACTGGGAACTGGTGCATCATTGTTGAATTTACAGAATTTCACAAATGCCAAGTAAATTGTGGTTTCGTCAAATATTTTGTTAGTAACGGGAATAGTTGATCTAGTATTACCCATTGGCAAAAACATACTTGCTCGTGAGTACCCGTTGAGATCGTCCAACAACAAACTCAATTGGCGAACAACCTTGTTATAATCAGAAATGTCCGAATCTTCATTCTCGAAATAACGGATAGTTGTTTTTCCAGCCACATCACCACAACACGCGTTCTCCAAGAATGGCTCATTGTTTGCATTCTTGAGAATGAGATCATGACGATTCACAACCGCCTGTATTTTTTGCTGGATAGCCATGGAAAAGTGTATCCGTTTCGATTCAATAGTGAGCATCTTCTCTCGTTGTCTTCCCATATCGACCTTCATATCATTCAACAAGTTTTCTTGGAATTCACGAGACAATTTGCTTATGGTCTTGATGTTGAAAGTGAAGAGCGGAGGGAGGAAGTTCTTCCACTTGACAACATTATATTGAGCAAGCATTACGTTCTCCTCTGGGTTCTCGATCATATTGTGTGTTTTCTCATCAATCTTTCGTTTGACTTCAGAAAGTGACATCAAATTCGCCGTAATTGTCATCTTGATACGTTCCATTATAACACTCTCCTTTGTGTTCAACAAGACATTCCAAGGATCACGCTTAGATTTCCGAAGCTGGTAGACAATACAAGAGAGATACTGGACACTACCGAAATCGCCATTACCTTCAAGCGGAAATCCAGTAAACGACCGAACACACCCTGGAAACGTCTTTCTGGTTCGCATGGACGGGATACTCGTTTGAATAGCGATGATAATCATACCAAGTGTAGAATACAAAATCATCGAATTGGAATACTCTTTATATGTCAGTTTATTCTTCTTGGTGCTGTTTGCTTCGCGTGCATCATATTGCTGTTCAGTCTCAATGCCGCGTGTTATAGACAACACGCTATTCACAATGAAATCAATTTGGTGATCTAAGCTTATTCCCATGCTCTTGGTTATCTCGTTCACAACGCCAGATACCATGATCGCCTGTGATGTACTAAACGCAGCCTTCTTTACAATAGTTTCTTGGGTGGATACGAACATGGTATCAGCCTCCATGACACTCCGCGACACCTGTTTAAAGCCTTTATCGTCATAACCCTCTTCAACATCAGAATCGATCTTCACTAAGAACCAACCCGAATGTTTGTCGACCATTTTATCACCATCGTCACTGATCTGACCAATCTCATTCTTCAACTGGTCGAGACACTCAGTGTACTTACCTCCACGAATATGTGCCAACGCCAGATCATATTTGAACTTGGGTAAAAGTTTCGTATTTGTGACATTGCAATATAACCAATGCGGTGATTCGTTCACGTCGATTGGTATATACTGACGCGTGTAAGAATTGACAAATTTGATAATGTTCTCTTGTTTCGCATCAAAATCATTTTGACTCAAAATAAGATCACGCAACTTAATATGTGGGGATATAATAATCGCATCATCATCCTCTGCGAAAAACATTTTATATTTGTAATCGTTATCCATCATCAAGTTTGAATTGCGAATATCACGGAGTGCATCGGCAATCGATAATTGATAATCAAACTCGGCCTGTAATTTGGCGGCAGTCTCCTCTTTTGTGAGTTTATATTTATCATCAAATTCACCAATTAAATCATTCATCAACTTGTTTTTAATGTTAAGCTTGACTTGCTCATCAGTCACACATTTGTCCGCAGTTACACTGACACACTTGTCTTGTAAATTACAAATCAACGCAGAATCATCGGTGATAACCTTGTCGACGGGAGAATCCACCTTTAACCATACATTGTTCGTTCGCTTATAATAATCAAACTCGTCATTGACATTGTCGCGATGACCCTTGTATAATAGAGCATAGTGTCCGTCTTCTACTGGCTTGTATCCATTAATCAAAGACATTGCGAGTTTTTTCGAATCAACTTCGTTCATTTTGAATTTCTTAGCAAGATCATTTGACAAGTAGGCTTCAAATTCATCCGTTTGCATAGTTGATATTTGGTATTCGTAACCATCAATCAGCGAATACTTTGTTGTATCATAACGCTTGTCGAAATAAACTACACGATTGTTATCACCCTCCAACTCTTCACCAGATCTGTACTTCTTCGCAATAACAATGAGATCACACTTTTCGACAGAGGGGTCGTTTTCATTACGTTGTACCTTTTCCGGATTCAACAGACCTGCAAAATCGTCAGGGAACATCAGAGTCTTATGTTGGAGAGAAAGGGCAGCCGTAAATAACCGCGAATAGTCTCTCGAATATATATTTCTCAGCATTTCTGTTTCGGTAGAAATATCCGAGTCTTTCCTGTAAGATTCCAGTACATCATTTACCTGTTTAAATCCATTCAATAGCACATGCAGAGAACCAGATGACTTGTTGTAATATTTCTTGCTCTTCGCCTTCTTCAACGAAGAGAAAAAACCAGCTCGATTTAGTAGATTTTTATTATACTCGGAAACACGCTGATCTATGAATGTCGTCATAACCTGATATTCGGTAAGAGTCAGATTTTCAGAATACACTAAGAATGGCTCTAAAATATTTAACGCATCCACAACGGATAACTTATTGTTCATATGTTTCTGCATAAGTTTGAAAAACACATCGATGCTTGGTGTGATCTTATCAGAAAATTTCGTATAATCGATCTTATCTGTATAAACAAAATGGTTAATGTTCTTGGTAAAGTTTGCATCGCTGAATAATATTTCGTCATCTGTCACATCAGTTTTTTTGACACGTGTATCGTGTTTTAACATTAGCCAAAGATTTAAAAATGACTGATTGAGATTAGCTTTGTCTAAAATGGAAGTGTTGGGGGTTCTAATTCGAGAGAACCGAATCACAGGCTCGGGTAACATGATCATTGATTTGACACACATCTTCTCGTCACCCATTAACATATCAAATTTGGTTACTTTGTTATCAACATAAGCACGTTGAATGCCAGTATTATACTGCTGTGTCAAGAAACGCCTGGCTTGTATTTTGTTATCCTTTACCACGGAGGAATATGTGTCATTCTCATTATCGGTTATATCCAAATTATCAACGACTGCATTTATATCAACACCAATTGCATGTTCTGTTTTTTCGGTATTAATGTAAGGGACAAATTTAGAATTGAGTTTATTGTATAAAAACGAGTATTTATTAGTATCCATCGAGACATTTGAAGAATAACTGGCAATAATTTCCTCAATCTGCTTCATGTCTTCGGACAAATCTAGGATTTCTATATCATCAAATGCGTCGAAATCATCTCCCTTGGTTTCGTATACCTTCTTTATATTGGTTACTACGGGTAGAAGCCAGTATAAAATTCGATCAAATGATAAAAAATAGTCTAGAAGAGGTTTCTGATTGCTCATCTTGTTGAAACTAACAATGTTACCATTTGCGTCAAACTTGGAGAAGGTTTCCCTGAGCTGTTTAAACCTGTCTGTTATTTTATTGAGTTCGCTTAGAACAACCGGACTGCGTTTGTAAGTGGGTATAGTAGACAACATATCATCTAATAAATCACTTATTTGTGTTTCGAGATTGAAACGCTGACTTTTTGTTGAGACATCGACGTACTGCGTTACCTCACCGACTTCTTCATCCAAAATTGTAAACTTGTCAGCATCGATGATAAGCTCGCGAAGTTTATCTACCAAATTAACAGGTGGCTTAAAATCGTAGTTGTCATCATCCATGTCTTCCAAATCTATCGGGCCATTTGCTAGCTTTTCGCTTCGCTTATCGCCTTGCTTATCGCCTTGCTTATCGCCTTGCTTATCGCCTTGCTTATCGCTTAGCTTATCGTTCTCCTTATCCTCATCTCTCATGCCATCCATATCGTCTATAAAGCCAGATTCTGGTGGAAAATCTTCAACAACTGAAAGCGGTTCAGGTTCTTGCTTCTTCGCAAGATTCGGTTTTTCTCTCCTCTTGATCCAGACAATAGGGAGGTTTTCGGGTATTCCCTTGTAATCAAAGTTGATAAACAAAATATCACCATCTGTTGTTTTCAGCTCGATCATATCCCCCTCCGTATTCGTGATTTCACATGTTAATATCAATGACACCTCATTTTGGAGCAGTATATCAACCCAAGTCCCAGTTACCAGTTTATGCTGCTTTGCATATCCCTCGTCGGGACTTCTGCTCAATATCACAATTCGCGTCACGCTTCCAATAGCCCCATTCTCTCCAACCTTCAATTTTATCTTCTTAAATGTGTTCGTGTGAACTAGTTCAACCTTTTCGTTATCTATGTAATCTATCAGAAATGTCTGCTCGTTCAATAATTCATTTGTAGGATCTGTTAAATTTATGACATCTCCCAATCTCAATTCAATCTTGGACATTGTCTATAAATACAAAAGATATTTTTTAGAAAATCAACACTACTTTATTGTAACAATAAACAAGAACAATATATATTATTATGTTACAACAATATATAATGCATAAACCAACACTGGTAACATTAGCAAAGGCATCATTTGATTTTTTCGTATTTGCAACCTCGTGGCAACCAGAGGAGTGCTACAATGAGCCGACCTATTCTGGATGCAATAATCCAAATAAAATATGGTCATCGCAACTAACCATACATGGTATGTGGCCTCAGTTTAACAACGGATCATGGCCGTCTTATTGTACAAACGAGGCATTTGATTCGAGTATTATATACGAGGATTTAGACACCAACACATTTTATGATTATTGGCCAAATGTCAGATATGAACCAAATGATAAAGCATACGCGAGTTTTTGGGAACATGAATGGACTAAACATGGGACATGTTCAGGATTAGACCAGAAAACCTATTTTACGACGACATTGAAAAACAGACCAATCACGCCTACAATAATATCATATAATTATGGAAAAACAATTAGTAAACAAGACCTCTTGAACGCATACGACACGATTGTTGTTCCGACATGCAAATCGAAATATTTATTTGAAATTTTAGTATGCATAACCCCCAACACGTATACACAATTTGACTGCCCAGAAAGTGTCATTGCTGAAGGTAATTGTCACGATAACATCACGATAGAAATGTTTTATCCAAACGACATAAAGACAATCCGCGAATAAATATAATGTATCTCGACTTAATTAATCTCGATGGTGTCAATGTCAAGGCGAGCAGCTTCTCTTATAGTATTATTACATATGACAAGAAGAATATGGGTGGGAAGCATTCGACTATTGGGTTGTACAGATCTGTTGTTGTAAGAGACCATCATGTAGTTTGTTATTCTCCTCCAAAGACGCTTGCACCTGAACATTTCAAGGAGAAGTATCCTGCTATCACGCCTGATATTGTAGTGCAGGAGTTTGTCGAGGGAACGATGATTAATGCTTTTTGGGATACAGAGACGAGTGCATGGGAGATTGCTACACGCAAGGTTATTGGAGCTCGTGCGTCTTTCTCTTCTGAAAAGCAGTTTCGCGATATGTTCTTCGAGGCTGTTGCCGAGTGTGGACTAAACATGGAGGAGACCCTGGACAAGAATATGTGTTATAGTTTTGTTTTGCAGCATCCCGATAATCGTATTGTAACCCCTAACAAGAATCCAGCCCTCTGCCTAGTTGCAATGTATAGCTTCGAGGATCAGACGAATATTATTCATCATGATATCTATGAGGAGCGTTATCGTATCAAGAATGTAAGAGTCCCGAATATTTACGAGTACAACGACTACAACCAGATCCAGAAGATCTTTACGAATGCCTCGTGTTTTCTGATGGGTGTTGTGATCTACAACAAGATAACTGATGAGCGAATGAAGTATCGTAACAAGAAGTTTGAGACTGCAAAGAATATTCGAGGGGAGAAGGAGAAGCTGAAATACCTGTTCCAGAGCCTGAAGCGAGAGGGTCGTGCCGAGAAGTTTCTTGAGATGTTTCCTGAGCACTCGGATCGGTTTGCCGAGTTCAATGCAGAGATCACAAAGACAGCAAACGGACTATTTCGTTGTTATTTAAATTGTTATGTAAATAAGAGGCAGCCGATCGCGGCAATGGAACCAGAGACCAAGAAGCATATGTACGCTCTGCATCAGCTATACAAGACGGAGCTGCGTCCAAACAACCAGCATGTCACTCCTGAGATTGTGAATGAGTATATTGCGTCGTTTTGAATATCCACTTTATCCACTTTATCCACTTTTGGAAAAAGTGGAGCAAAAAATAATATCCACTTTTGGAAAAAGTGGAGCAAAAATATAAAAAGTGGAGCAAAAATTATAAAAGGTTGAGTAAAAATGATAAGGCTAGAGGAAAAATATAAAAAGATGATATATATATGGCAGACCCGTTTAATAAATTATTAGATTTAGCATTAGAAATATTAACGATTGATTTTTCAAGATTTACGTTCGATAAGAATACAGAAGCTGAACTAACACAAGCTGAGAAGGATGAGTTAACACGAATGGAGGAAATAATGATAAATACATCTCGGCGTATAGACGAAATTACACACCAAATAAATTTTGGTGTTGGGTTGGATCAAAACCCGCCAAATGCTGCTGTAATACTACGGATGTGTCTTCTTGTATCTCTAGAATGGGGAAAGCGTGATAGATACCCTGGATACCTTGAATATTCTAATGCAATATATAGAAGAAGGCGAGACTTAGGAACACCAATAGATCCATTCAGAGGAGATCCACGTATATTTAGGTCTATGCAAATGAAAATTTACTCCTGTGAATATCAATATTCTCGTATGCGAAACCTAGACTTTCCTATACTAACTGATGAACAACGTAGATTGTTGGAAATACGTATGAATGAGGTTGTTCATGAGAAAAACAGACGAAGAAAAATTGCGTTCCTAGAAGGGGCAAGACAAGCTGGTCTGGAACCAATACCTCCAGAATGGAATCCACCTGGTTTTGATGGTATAAAATACTCTAAACAGAGTGGGTTAGGAGATTATGTAGATGATCATATAACTGGTTTTTTTGAAGAAGGCGGAAAAATAAAAGGGAAAAGCAAGAAACGCCGAAGTAAAATTACAAAGAGAAAGACAACACTAAATAAAAAAAAGAAAACTCGTCGGAACACCAAACGATAATAGCTTCTAATATGTAAACGTGTATTTCCTTGTTTTTGAATGACCTCGTTTATATTTCCTCCTCGATTTGTTCGCCAGAATAAACGCCTTCTTTTTGTGATCACATCCTTCGCTTATAATATCATAATCAACCGCCGCTGCTTTACCCGCCGTAATCGAACTCGCCAGACGAGCTAAACCCCAAGATTGCGGTGTCTGATTTGGTCTTGATCCTGATGAGTAATACGCTCCTTCACCCTTTTTTACAATTTGCTGAAGAGCAGACAATGTACAACCCGTCTTACTAGCTAATTCTTCATTCGGTGTAACATTTTCAATATTATATATTTTTCTGGCGTCGGATACATGGTTTGATTTCTTGTTTTTATATGATGAAACCTTTTTACGCGTAAAGTATTTCTTGTTTTTATACATTCTTTTTGACTTTAACAACATACCAAGTTGTTTCTTCTTGTCTTTTTGTGATATGTTTTTTGGTATATACCTGGCTGGAAATTTGATTGGTTTCATCTGCTATATATTGATTTTATAAAATAAAATATATAATACATATATTATTATATATTTTGTGTTTTAAACAATAAAAATATATGTCATGAATAACATAAACAAAGATTTTTGGAAAAACTTTTACGACAACAAAGACAATATAGAAAAAATAAAAGAAAATAGCTCGTTTTCATCTTTTGTATATGAAAAATACATAAGTGAATATAATAAGAAAGATATACGATTAAAAATAGCAGATATTGGTAGCGGTAATTGTAGAGATAGTATATTTTTTTCTGGACACGGAAACTTGTGTTATGCTGTTGACATAAATAATACAACAAAAGAAGAATATCTAAATTGTTACAAAATAAAAGACGACGTAGAAGATTTTTTAAAAGAAAAGAAATCAAAAACATTATTTGATATGATTTATATGCGGTGGTTTATGCATGCATTGCCATATGATAAATCAAAAAATATATTTAACTATTCAGTTGAAAATATTAAACCAGGTGGTTTAATTTGTATAGAGGTACGTTCATTAAATGACATTGAATTGAAACAAATAAGTAAATATGACCCAAATGATTCGTCATATGAATCAACTCATAAGAGATGGTTGTATACAAATGATATGTGTATAAAATTAGCAGATGATAATGATTGTGATGTATTATATTGCGATGAGGATTATTTTTCACCGAATGTAAACACAGAAACAGAAGATCCATTGTTAATAAGGTTTATATGCAGAAAAAAATTGTTACCTTACTATGAAAGAAGTGAAAATTATAATAGTTACAAAGAGGTCGTATCATTGTTTAACAAAGAATCTATTGATTCTTACGATGATATGAATAAATTTAATATAATATTAGAGAAACATAATATAAAATATGTCGCTGTTGCAGGTACAATATTAGGTTTAAATAGACATGGTGGTATAATTCCATGGGACAATGATATAGATATAGGTTTTATAGATAGTGAATGGAAAAAACTTATGTTGATCAAAGAAGAATTACATGAAAATGGGTTTGAATATAAAGAATGTTATAGTTTGCATTGTCATTTTGGATTAATAGATTGTTTTTGTCTAAGTTTGAAGAATAATAGTTACGATGGAGATGCTAGAACTTATTGTAGTATCAATGAATATAAAAATGTAGCAAAACAGATATTTGGATATACATATATATATGCACCATTTTGTAGTATAGAATCATTGAGTAGAAGATATGGTAATTATTTTATGGAAGGAGATGTAAATGATAATTTTCATTACAAAAATAGTGAAATAAAACGATTCAAATTAAATAAATATGATTTATCATATCAGTTAAAATAATCCACTTTTAGAAAAAGTGGAGCAAAAATTACATTACACTTTATTCACATTTTGCTCCACTTTTCATAAGCTTCGCGAAAAAAGTGGATAAAGTGTATATAAAAAATTGAATAGAAATTTCTATTTATATTCAATTACACACAAACCTATTCAATTAAATGGACACTATCATTAACACCGATAACAACCAGGACACCAAGCAATACAGCAAGTACTATCAAAAGAAACTTGCTGCAGACCCTGATTACTTTCGTAACAAGCGTGATAAAACGGCAGAGAAAACAAAGTACAAAGAACATCGTAATGAAATTCTAGAGTATCAGAAGAACTACAACAGAGAGCATCGCGACGATATTCTTGAGTACCAGAAACAATATTATAAAGATAACAAGGAAAAGCTGTGTCGTCTTGCAAAGGAACGTCAAAACCAACCGACTAACTGCCCGCTCTGTAACAAGACGATTGCCAAGGGAACTCTACCTAGACATCAGGGCCGACCTATCTGTTTGAAAAAGCAGAGACAGATCAATAATATTATTGAAACAACTATAAAACCGGAAGTAAACATAATAAAAAAAATTAAACTAAAAATTGTCAAACGCCTACCAGACCAATAATGTGGTGGGTGGATAAGGAAATAGAATGTGAGATATGTCAGCTGAATTTGTCATCTATCTTCCAGCGAGATATACTATGAATTATTATTTTTTTGTTTTCTAGGTTGATCAATCTAACTTTGCCTAGCCATTCTCCGATCATGAGCCATTCATTGACAAATTGTTGATATTTTTCATTTCCGTCGTCGAATGTATTGATCTCATAAATTTTGGCTTCGTTCGGCTTATATAAGTTCCATTCAGAGTCGCTCATACTTATTATGTACAAATGTATAATAAGTATTTAATAAGTAAAATTATCATTTTTTTAGGAGAACAGAGACCATTTTTTAGTGGTCTTCTTGTTGGGTTCTAAATAGGTTGTCGTTTTGAAAAAATCAATGTTCTTAGGATAATAGGTTTGGATATACTGATCCATGCTGGTTGTTGACATGGATTTATTGCAACCGCTACAGATAGGTCGTATATTATCAACATCCGTTGTTCCGCCATTAGCAACGGATAACACGTGACCAGCTTCAAAATTTAATGCGGTGATTGTAGTTTCGCGGCAACAAAGACATAACACCTCACCTTTGTCACTTCCGACATGTCGATTCCAGGAATCACAACGGACTTTACCTGGTACACTGGTCCGTTTCTTTGGATCACTCTTGGCCTTTTTGACAATGATACCAGTTTCAATATGTATAATTTCCTTAACCCATTCGTAACGATAATCGTCAGAAATATGGTTATAGATTCCTAGATAAAAACCAGTCTCTTTGCATTTCTTAATAATATTCTCAGAGACATTTTTGGAGTCGGGATATTGTTCGATTGACCATTGACTGATCTTTGTGTTGTGGTCTTCAATAATTTGCTGCAAAACAACAGCTGATTTTATTTGCAGACGTTCTGTGAGAACACCTAAGGCTTCTTGGAAGAAGTTGAAATAAATGTGAGGTCGTCTTGCACGCGAATTCTTCGACCAAATCGCAGGATACTTATCGTGAAAATACATGGCGACCTTTTCGGGGATACTTTTGTCAATGGTCTCTGGAAACTCTGGCAACGGAGTGTTCTTGTTGATCATGTTATAGTTCTCTCGGAGTTGTTCTAGGGTGTCAACAACCACAATTTCAATGCTTACAGGAAAGGAAATCAACTGGCTGATGATCTTAATAGACTCGAACCGATGTTGGCCGTCGACAATATACAGATCGCCAGTCTCTTTGCAAAAATGTATATTAATGACGCCTAGAAAATTACAAGCACCAGTTTTCTGAAGGCACGATTGCTGATAAGCAACAATCTCTGTAATTTTGGCATTATCGCGAATGCGTTGAATATTGGGTACTTGAATGATATGTGATAGTAATTTATTTGTCTGGATAATTCCAATATATTTATTATTGATTGAAATTTGGTGATCCATGTCATCCCATATCATAGTGAGGTTCTTAATTATAATATATGATATATCTCTATATCATAAATCACTCTAAATACGTCTGTTTCTCTTTTTACTCTTCCTTAAAGTCTTACGTTAACGTTTAATCTTCATTTTAACTAGCATGTTGTTGGCTTTTCTCGAAATAGTATTGTATAAACGTCCCTTCTTGCTATATTGACGTGCACGAACATATGCAGAATAAACACCCCTTGGATTTCTCTTGCATGTATTTCGTGAACAAATTGGAAATGACTTGTTGGGACCAAGAAAACACTTTTTACCGCAACGAGATAACATTCTGGTTCTCTCACGCCTGCTAGGGGCTATCCATCCTTTGGTCGGTGAACCTCTGTTCTTACGCGTTGACGACATTATATATTCCGGTGATATTATTTTCTAAAGACTATATATTTATATGAGCAACAACGAGCAAAAGTATGACTATACCAAGCTTCCAGAGGATAAACTAAACAACCTCTCTAGTCTTTTCTTATTTTATCATGTAGATTGTTTACGAAAACAACGCGAAATGAATTTAACGGATAACGAAATCCCGTGTAATATGCTATTTAACGAACACTTCAAATATTTTAGACGAGTATCAGAGTTACATGATAATTCAAACAAAACAAAAAAATGAAATGTTAACGAACAACTAATGATAATGTATCATACAAATGAATCATCAACATATTGATGCCGTTTACAACAACATGTTGTCTTTGCTGAAGGAGGAGTTTGTTATTTCACAGAAAATAACAGACAAGAGTCGTTTATCATATCGTCTACGGAATATATTTACATTCATCTTGGAACACTATGACAACTTTATCAATACTAACAAGGAACTCATCGAAACACACATGTCAAAATACTATACATGTACCCGAGAAGTTATTAATACTGAATATAATGTACTATGTATGAAAAAAGTAGAGTCAACATTGACTACTGACGAACAAAAAACATTAGATGACTATAAAAAGACAATTGAATGTGTCAAGCGTTTCACCGATAAGTATTATGTATAATTCAATAAAAGATAATTATTAGAGAAAACAAACTATTTAGAAGCAAATATATTTTTATTTATAAGCAAAGCACAATTTATATAATATTTTTATGTAAATTTTAGAATTTAAAGTATTTTTTATACTTACATAAATGACAATATTAACGTCTGATGGAGATAATACAGATTTTACACCATTGGCAAATAAAAATCTCCAATCAGAACTTATAAAAGCTGTTGCTTCACTAGACGGACTGAATGTACAAAGGTCGAATGCAATAAAAAATTATAAAAAAGATAGAGCAATATGGGTGAAACATTTATTAGAATTAACTAAACCACTTTTTCATATGTCAAAATTAGACTTTAATAGTTTCAAAATAAAAAAATACTACATTGATGTTAGTAATAATGTTAATAAACTTAATATTGGATACTTAGAATGTTTCTCTAGAATTTTTGCTGGTATAAGTACATGGATTATATCAAATGACGATAATAATGATGATAATAATTATGACAATAATTATGAAAATAAACAAAAAGAATTAATATCATCGCTTGTCTATGATTGTTTTGATAAACTCATACCCTTTTTTGATAAAGAAATGGACCTTTTTTCAATCGAACAATCGATTGTAGAATGTGCGTATATTTGTTATGGTTTTATAATAACTAAAAACAAAATATGGCTTTTATTAAAAGAAGAGACACAGAAGAATATAATACAAATTCTTAAAAAGGTTCGACTTTTAATTCGCGAATATCATTATAATTGTAATTGGTATCTATTTCACGGAATCATTGAAACTTTTTTTAAAACAATCAACATCGATTATGACGAAGAATTTATAATAGAAATGATTCATTCTGTTAATGAATGGTATTGCGGAGATGGATTTTATTTTGATGGGGAGAGAAAATTCAAAATGGATTATTACAATTCCTATGTTATTCAGCCTTTTTTTTTAGAAATATTGAAAGTATTCAATTCTTCTTTATTAGATGTTGCTATACAAAGATGTATTAGATATAGTGAATTTTTAGAGAGAATTATAGGTTCGGATGGTACATTTCCACCCATCGGAAGATCAATTACATATAGATTTGCTGCATTTCATTTGTTATCTTATTGTATTTATAATAATCATATTTCTGTAGGTCATAGTTATGGACAATTGAGAAACGCATTAACAAAAGTTCTTGTTACTATTTTGAATAAAGAAGTATATGACAAGGATGGATTTTTAAACATGGGGTTTACATGTGAGCAAAATAGTCTGCAAGATTCTTATTCAAATACAGGGAGTTGTTACATAACAACAATTTCTTTTTTACCACTTGGATTAGAACTAAATCATCCGTTTTGGAACGATTCGCCTGGGCCATTTACACAAGAATCATGTTGGAAATATAAATCACCTATTACAAAATACATAATTAATGATGAGTTAGAATTAAGGTCTAAAAAAATAATTATTATTTTATATGGTGAAAAGGAGAGATATTGTGAAGACTTAACATTATATTTAAATAAATATTTTCATAATAAAAGAACTATTTTTATTGATGAAAGTAATAATCAAATTGATAAAATTATATATGAAATAGACAAAAATAACATAGTCGTTACATACGATTCATATTTTACTATTAAAAAAAAATTAAATACCTACAGATGTGTTGAATTTTACATAGGAAAAAGAGAAGATGCGGAATGTACTTCATTCCTAACACATAATGAAATAGATTTTAAACCTTCCTTACATAGGTTTTGCTTTAAATTAATGCAACCAAGACGTGTTTTATTGGTTTCGCCTGGTGGTTCTGCATGCACTTCCTTTTTACAATTTTTACAAAATAAAAATATAATTATTAATACTCCTAATAGTTATGGTGATATATATGATGGTTTAAAACATTGTTTGGATGATAGCTATTTAGTAAATGCATACGACCCAACTCATGTAATATATCAATACGGAGATTTAGATGCTACAATACGATCTTTGTTTCGTCGTAATTTACTCGAAATATCATATTTTTATGACAATATACAAAAATTTATGAACCCTCTTCATCGAAAATTGAATAAATATATAAAATTCAATACATTTGAAGAATATATAGAAGATGTTTTGAAAACCAAAACTGAAAATCTTGGAATTATTAAACATTGGGCATCTTGGAAGTCATCTTCTAGGAATATATACTTTGTTCATTATAAAGATATACATATAGATCCAAAATTGGATGATTTTATAGGGGTTACTAAAGGAACATGTAGTGAGTTTACTATAAAGGAAAGACAAAGCAAACGACTTTTATGTGAAACAGATGAATATATAAATATCATAAGGGATATAGATTTACTTGAGAGAGGAAACAAAATGTCTGTTTGATTATAAATATGAGATTTATTAAATAGGAATATATTTATTATACATAATAAATATACTATAAATGATATATGATTCATCTTCGATTATACACCGAAATATTATTTTTGATGCAATAGTTCGTGGAAACAATTTTGAACAACGTGTTTATCCATCCTTTGTAAATTTTATAGACTTTATAGAGAAACAAAATGGTAAGTATGTACTAACATATGGAACGTTATTGGGATGTATTCGTGATAATAAAAGAACTTTATGGGACGATGATTTCGATATATTTATGTTTGAAAAAGACATGAATGTTTTTCATAATTGTCTCCCTTCATTACATTTACGCCCGTTCTATTATTCACCATTTATAACGCCCCCTGAAGGGGGAGTTTCTAATGTTCGAAGGTGTATTCCTGAGAAAGATATTATATATAAAATTAATTATGGTTTTTATAATTATATAATAACCAAGAATAAAAATGATTTCTATCAGGTTTGGAATGTTAATATTATTAATAATCAAATACTAAATAAAGTAACTGATATTTTTTATGAAAAATATTACCATAAATATAAAAAGCCGTATTATAATTCCATAACTACAGAATTTTTCAATGGAAGATTATATAATATACCTTCAAACTATCACGAAATATTAGTCTCATCTTATGGTAATAATTATATAAATGAATATGTATGTTTCAATCATATTGTTGCAAGTTGTTACCTAGATAAAAATAGAGATAAATATTTAATAATTACTAGAGACGATTATAATTCTTTTGTTAATATGTTATTACTTCGTAGCGAACAGAAGTCGTTTCTTCTTAGTGAACTGAAGAATAAATTTATTACAACTTTGAAGAATTAAAACCGCATAACTTCAAATGTCTATTGATGTTCATTAGATTATTATGTAAATAAGATTTTCATAAGCAATAAGAATAATAGTGGTATATTTATATAACTATAATATATAGATGATATATGATTCATCTTCGATTGTACATAGAAAAGTTATAGTTAATGCTATAGTTCGCGGAACCACATTTGAAAAATATGCCTATCCGGCATTTGTCAATTTTATAGACTTTATAGAGAAACAAAATGGTAAATATGTATTGGCATTTGGAACATTATTAGGTTGTATTCGAGACCAAAAAAGAATTTTATGGGATGATGATTTTGACATTTTTATGTTTGAGAAAGATATGAAAATATTCAATGATCAAGCTGATTTTTCTTTTACAACTGATAAACATATGATATACAAAATTTCATATGGAAATTATAATTATATAATAACACAAACTCCATATTTTTTTTATCAGGTTTGGTGTGTTGATATTAGTAATAATAAAATACTAGGCAAATCAATTGATATTTTTTATCAGGTATACTATATATTATACAATCTTCCTTATCATACTAACGTAACCACAAACATTTTAAATGGAAGATCATATAACATACCTTCTAATTATAATGATTTTTTATGTCGTCGTTATGGTAATAATTATATGAATGAGTATGTATGTTGTAATCATCTTATAGCAAGTCATTATCTAGATAAAAATAAAGATAAATATTTAATAATTACTAAAGACGAATATAACTCTTTTTGTGAACTACTTCCTGGTAATCTCGTCGCCAATTTCACCGAATGTCTTGATAGCATCCCGAATACACTCCTTCAAATGTCCCTTGATGGTCATTAGGTCAACTGGATTCTCATATGCAATACGAATAATACTATAACTATCATGAGGATGCATCTTCTTAAACCCACAATACGTCAATACCTTAGTCTCGTAATACTTGGCATACAAATAGTACTCCAACGTCTTGCCAATCGTATAATCTTCGTTATCCAAAATAATATCATACGAATTCTTCATAGTAGACTGCGAAGGCTTGATCTCCATCTTATCTGTGTCTATCAGCACATCAATTCCCTTCAACGTCTCATTCAATACCTCAACAGCCTTCTGAACCAACTCTTCATTCGTAAATACCCCGACAGACTGCAGCTTAAAATCAAAACTATCGGGCTTGTAAAACCGCATTCCATCCAACAACCTCCAATTCTTCGTCTCAAACTCAATATCCTTTTCCTCGTTTTTCCAATCAATGATCTTTTTAGCAAGAGCATCCTCAACAGCAGCTTCATCAGGCGTCATCCCATACGCACAAGTTGACACCATATTAAATGCGGCATCCTGCTTGGCGTTCCCAATAGACAAATCACAGCTCATGTGAATCTTCTCACCAGGCAACTCATCAGATACCTTAGGCCTGAGGCGAACAAAGTCGATGTAGTGTCTTGTCTGGTCATTCATGGGGAATATTTCCGAACTATCCACAGGCTTATCAGTCGTCTTGTCAATCATTACGAAATCCTTTGTGGTAACAAACATTATCATATCAGTAGTATTCTCGACATTAACCTCGACCCTATACTTATCAATTGGAAACGTATCAACATCCTTGATATGTATCGGAATACAACTCAGTCTCATTTTGATAATCTCGTTGTTTAGACGAGTTGTATTTGTATAAATCGTAGCCTTACTCTTTTCATGTGGGGAAGTTCTAAATACGATAGAATTGATATCAGACAACATTGTACGCCGCAAAGCATTGGCAACGCTGACATTTACGCCACTAAGCGTGAACGAGAGGACATCATTCACAGACGAGGTAATTTTCACTTGTGGAGCCATATTAATTTAGTATATTATAAATCTGTGGTATATATTTAATTCAATTTTTAATGAGTTAAATATATTTTTCGATAAACTAATAATAAATTATAGCATGTCGTATATTTTGTACTATAGCAATTATTGTGAACACTCAAAGAAATTATTACAGGCACTTGGAAAAACAGAACAAAAGGATATGCATTTCATCTGCATCGATAAACGAATAAAGGAAAATGGCAAAACATATATCGTAATGGAATCAGGACAAAAAATAGTTATGCCAGAAAATGTAAATCGTGTTCCTGCATTATTATTATTGACAAAAGGGTACAAGGTGTTGTATGGTGAGGCGATCTTGCAGCAGCTCAAACCTAAGCATGAGGCAAACGTGCGACAAGCAACCCAAAACAACATGGAACCATCTGCATTCTCATTTGGAGCAGGATTCAGTAATGTCACATCGGACAACTATAGTTTCTTGGATTCGGATGCGGAGGCGTTAAAGGCTACTGGAAATGGCGGTACGAGACAAATGCACAATTATGTTGATCTTAATTTTAGCGACCAGATAAGCACACCGGTAGATGAAGCGGAGTACAAGAAGTCCAGTAAACTACCAGAAGGACTAACGGTAGATCAATTACAACAGCAGAGAGAACAAGAATTTCAAAAGGTTGCATATAGAACAAAGTAATAAAATAATTTGTTGTATACAGATAAAAACTAACGTATAACTTTTGACCTTTGACGTTTATTCTTCTTACGTGTTTTATTTTTCCGTTGTTGCCTTCGTTTGGTTTTACCACCACGTCCACTAGAACTATTTGTCCCCTCCTCCTCCATATCTTCAGTAATGATTCCTCTTGTAATTAAGTCTTGCAATTGAAGTTTTGGAGTAGAATTTATAACCATAAATTGTTGATCGGGATCCAGATCTTCGAACCTAATACTTCTATTTACAAGTTGATCCAATATATTTTGTAACGATCTTTGTTGAAGCGAATAATTTACAGAAATAGTTTGACTTAATTTTCCTCGTATATTATCCTGAGCTCTCTGCACATATTCATTAAGCTGACGTATTCGTTCTTGTGCTGACACTAAAGTAAGTTGAAGTTGTTGTAAATCTGCAATAGATTGATCAGCTTCTTGAGATAATCGACCAGGATTCAAAAGACTTCCGTCTTGCCTATTATGGATCTCCTCCATTCGACTCATAGCTTGAACCACGATGCCGTCAACACTTTCTTTAATACTAGGTAAACTATTATGTATATCCTCCGTATCACGATGAAGTTTTTGCATCTTAGTAAGAGGGTAAATTTGGCGTCCAGATTCTCTCACTAATCCTCGTGATGGTACCTGTGGTACAGGAACCCCAACGTCTTTTTGTCTAACAAAAGCATCCCTATCAATAGGATTATAAGAGGCAGCTTCAGATTCATCAGAAAAAGGATAATATTCATCAACCTTCCTCCTTTTACCAGACATACTATTAACCAATATTTTATAATAAAAAACACTAAATAAGAATCAGATAATGCGTTAATAAATATATTTAGAAAAATACCATATATTTATTACAATGGCAGCAAACATTTTACAAGCATTCAATGATCATTTCTTTGAGTTTGTCAAGGATGTAGAAAATGTTTTCCCAAACGACGAAGACATTCTAGTTGCCAAGAACTCACTTATAACAATTCGCAAAGCAAATCCAAAGATGATTATCAAGATTTGGACGCAATTCGTTGTCGGTAAATACAAGCCGGAGATTGAGAAGGGCGACATTGATTTTTTCATTAACAAGGATTATTCAGAGGATATTGGCGATACTAGCAGTTCGAGTTATATTACAGATGCGATTGATCGATTCCGATCTCCTATCAAGCAGATGAAGCCAGATGATCAGAAAAAAGCAATGAAGTATATCCAGAACCTTACGAAACTTGCTGATATTTACAACTCGGGTAAGTAAATTAGTAAACACATAAAATATAACCATATAACCATCTAATTAATGATTACAAAGTTTACCCTTCAACAAATGTATTTCATCTGCCACAATTTCAATAGGTTTAATCATTTGTTTTGAAATAATCAAATGATTCTCATCAATAAGCAAACCCTTTTCATATACAATATTAATGTATTCCTGTGCATATTTGCATGTAATTACAGCGTTGTCTAATATACAAAAGAACGGGTTTATCACACCACCAAGTAGAACGCCATTGTATTCATTTTTTAGCAAACCAATATCATTATTCATCCTCTGAATTATATCTTCGACATCAATATATGTTGAACTTTTGAGTTTACTCGCGTGATCAAGTAAACTTAGCAAGAGGTCAATGTTACTTTGTATATTGCTCATTTGTATTATTTAACATTTACAATATATCTCAAATATTATTCATTTTTTAATATATAAGAGGTTTAGTGCCATATTATAAACTCATATATTATAATGGCCGATTTGAAAGGAATAATAGCTGCAACAAAAGCCGAACCAACAATTGTAAATGATGCTAGTAAATTTGTTGTAGTGACATACTGGTGGGGAAGTGGTAATCTAAATAATAATACAGCCAGACCTTGTATATCTTTTTATGAAGATTTATTCAGTAAGGTTTTGAGAATCTGTATTGATACGCTATTTACTATTAATCAACTGGCTGCTCCTGAAGTATCATCTTTAGAAGGTCGACTTGAAGAGACGAAACCAGATTTAGAAGGCCAACTCAGAAATATAACAAAATTATCAGCTTTCTACACTATTCTAAAAAAGAAAACTGAAGAATATTATAATGAAATTTATTCGTATTTAGAATTTCCAACTAATTCAAGGGAAAGATGCCTAGCGTTAGAAAAAACAGCCTCACTTCTTGAAGGCTTGAAGGATCTTAACGGCGAGAAGGATACCGGAAAAACACCAAGAGGTTACACATACAAGTCGAGAGAAGAGATATATATGTTATTGTTATTCATCGCAAGTGAGTTTATTAGATTGAATAAAGAAGACATTATTCGTATATATGAAATAAAAACGGAGGTTGCTGATATAAAAACTCAATATTTAAATAAAGTAAAGTCAGCTGTACCGCTCGACGAAAAAAAAATGGATGTTTCCCCGTCCGCCAAGAGTGACGTTGATGAGATGGCTGTCCCTCCTCCCCAACTCGACGACGGAGTCTCCACAAAAATGCCCGCCGAAGAGTATGAGGACGATAGTGCAGTCGCAGCTAGATCCGATGATAAAAACGTCAGAAAGGAAAGATCAAGGTCGCCACCCAAGTCGCTCCAGAGTAGGAGCGACTTGAAGGAGGCATTTTCCACCCTGAGCAAGAAGAAGGAGGAGGGGAAATCTGCTAGAGGAATGGTACAATTACAAATAGGTGGACGACAAGTGGGTGAAGCGGACATGCAACTTTTTAAAGCTTACAAAGAAAAACTTGACGTTCTTAGTAAGGAAAAATCAGAGTTAACTAAGAAAATTAAATTATCACCTAGAACAAAAAATAGTTATGTGCCAGTAGACGTGAAACCAAGTGTCGATGGTGTAAAATCCAAAGAAGAATTATTAAATGAATTACGTGTTCTAGATAAATTTCAAAATAAATCATTGAATGAAATATTAGTACAAGAAATGAGATACTTGAACCCCCTAGATTTTAAAGATATGTTGGCTAATTGGGAAAAAACATGTCATGATAACAAGTGCAATTATATGGCTGTTGAATATCCTGAGTTTGCTATGCCGGGTGGTTACCAAATGGCTATCAATGCAAAACCATTATTTATAAAAAAGTGTATTGAATTATGTCGCGGTAGATCAGTGTTGTATATTGATGGTGATATGAGAATTAGAAAGTATCCGATAATTTTTGACTTACCAGGTGTTGATTATATGGCAAGAGGTTGGCATATGGATCCACGTTCAAGTTATAAATTAGATGAAAGTATCACATATGATCCATATACATTTGAAACATCTGGTGGAACTATGTTTTTTTCAACTTCTCCCGAGAGTCTAGAATTATTGCAAATATGGATAAGCACGTCTGCATCTTGTTATCAGGTAGGTAAGGCAGATGATAGAATTATTTCACTTATATTTAACTCAAGAAAACTGCTGCTAAAGATGAAGATCATTCAGTTACCTATTGAATACTTGTGGTTGACACTTGATTATAGTGACAGATTGATTGAAACAGATGTATATGATTATAATTTTAAAAAGATGGACTCTAGCATATTTATTGATCACCCAGAATGCTTAACAAGTGAAGATACTGCTGCATCATCCGGCGCATGTAATGACAGAGAGCCGTGTTTCTATTGTTTTATAGAGGGTAATGTTGATCCTGTATCAGAGCAATACTTTGAGCATCTTGCTTTCCCAGATAAATCATATGTAGAAGGTGTCAAGTCTTATCATGACTTCATGAGTGAAACATACTACCTTGACGATGGAAACAAACTTTTGTATGAGAAGGGATTCGTTGAACCGGGTAGAGATGTTGCGTTTAATGAGCAGCCTTTGTATATCACTAGTTTTGATAAAAAATATGGAGCAGGTCGTAATGAGTTAAGTGAGGCGATTATAGATAGGTCAACAAAAATGGCTACAGAAGGATTGTATGAATTTGACGAGGAAAATAATTTAGCTATTATTGTAAATGGAACTTTTACAAAAGGTCCAGAGGAAGATAATAAACCCGATACAACTAAGATTCTAGCTCTTATTTACAAGTTGCTTAGCGAAGGTAAAGATGTCTTGTATAATCCAAAACCTGCTGAAAATGGAGGTGATGCTATATACAAAGAATTCATTGCTAATAGGGAAACAAAATATAAAAACACAGAATTTGCATTTGTTCCTATATTCAACGAGAGTAGTAAATTCAATGATATTTATAGACCTAAGATAGATTTAACAGATTGTATGTATTTCAAATCTGATTGTGAGTTTATGAAAAAGTTCATTACGATGTTTGAGAGTTTGAAGGATATGTCTGATTTTATCAACTATGGTTCTTATCAATTTGTTTCTAGCGTTAGAGTGTCTTATCTTGTGATTAAAAAACAAAGGACACCAAAGGTTGTTTTGGAACAACGGCCTTTAGAAGTACAACTACCAACTGCAGAAGAAGATGCTACCAAAGAACTAGCGGCGACTGATCAAAATGGAGGTGGTATTGAACAAAATGGAGGTGGATGTACACCAAACATTGATTTTGAATCAGCATATTTAAAAGCTATAGAAATGTCAATAGATGATACTTCAGCTGTAATTCAAAATGCTGCTGGAAAAAAACAGATAAAACGTTCCAGAAAAAGAGTCAGATTCAGTAATAAACGTAGCCGAAAACAACGCAAATAAATTATATATCAAATCACGCTTATAAGTTAAGCGAAATATGGATTCCAATTGTTCTCATTAGCAAAGCAAAACTGCTTTACGAACTCCACATGTTCTTTGTAATCCATAATATCACTCTCTTCATTCTCAAACCCTTGTTTGTAATTATTAACACCAAAACTATGCTTGAAACTAATAAGCCATATTTTCTTATTTATATCTTCGATAAAGTTATAGCCTGTAATGTTCGGGTATACAATCCCATTTTTATACAAATCTGTTATTATTTCCTTTATTTTTAGTTTAATCCTTGCAGGTAGATCGTCATAACAATCACCATAATAATCTGCTAAGCAATGACCATATATCCTTTGGGTGGTTAGTATACAACCTTCCTTGTCATACCCATAAAATTTCGGCAGGAAAGGCAGAGCAAGAGTATCCAAGTAGCGATACATTGTACCCTCCCGGTTAAAAACGGCCCCCTTTGTAAAGCAATAGTCGCTGACGTTCATTATTAATATTAATATTCATGTACAATTTAAATTTATAATAAAAAACATATCAATTTTATTATAAACCGCACACAATATGTATATATTAGGAATATATCTCCACAATAATTTTTTTTTGTGTTTCGTATATAAACTCTGTATCTCTGGTAAGTGAGAGAATTGTCGAGTTTATCATTGTAAACGCAAGCAATATCTTAACCACATCCACATCAAAATGATTCTTACTAAGACCAGGAACGATCGTATCTATTTTTGATTTATATTTACGGATTGTCAATTCAGTTAGCTTTCCTTTTAACAAATCAGTGAATAAGTTTTCTATGATAATATTAAGTTTGATCCTCTGTTCTGAAGTATACAATGAAATATCTGGTGCAGGATTCAGTAAATCCTTCACGTAAAATATAAAATCTTTTTGTTTATCGTTACTATTCAATAGAATATCTGACACCCTACTCAATGCCAGCTTTATATTCGAATCACCGATATTCAAAGACATTCCAAAGTCAATGATGCCTAGTTTTAACGTCCCCTCGTGATTCATGCATATTAAATTTCCTGGATGGAGATCTGTATGCATATAACGAAACAAATAATTAGAACACAATGCAAATTTTAATAGAAGACGAACATATTGTTCTTTCTCATTCTCATCGATTTCAAAACAAGTAGTACCAGAAAGATAGTCCATTATAATGAAATCATCATCACCTGGCAAGTTATACACATCTGGTATTAGTATTTTGTCCAAATCAGAGATGGTATTATTTTCTGAAAAATCCTCAACCTCTTCCTTGGTGGTTCGCATGACTTCAATTTCATTGTTGAAATCACACTGGGTCATTATATAGTCCTTCGATTCGATGAAACTAGCAATCGACTCTAGAAAATCATTTGCTTGGATAGGATAGGTGATGACTTTTGCAACCTGATACCAAAAAACAAATTGTTTGTATCCTCTCTCCAAACGTGCTGCTATATCCTTGCGTTTGATCTTAATCACTAGCTCCTTACCCTCTCTTGTATTACCCTTAAATACAATTGCAATCATACCAGAGTTTATTGGAACAAGGTTTTCAATGACGATGTCATATTTCTCTCTAATTTGGTCAATCAGTTTGTAGTCAATATCATCTTGATAATATTCAGAACTATTTGTATTTTTCCTAAAGAGAGTTAGCATGTGAGGGGAAACACTCTTATTCGCAGAGAGAGACTGAAACAATTTTATAAAGAGAACATTCGACTGGGTTAGATTCAACAATACCACTCTAATATACTCATCATATGAAATAAATCCGATAACAAAGCTGCAGGTGTTTAGCAATAATGCCCATATTAACCACATACATATTTAGGCTGTATAAAAATACACCTACAAACGAATTAGTAAATAAAAGATATAAACAGATGTTTTGATGAAATAATATAAAATGTCGGTTGAATTTCAGAAAATAATCCATGATTTCGTATGTGATTTGAAGACCACATTCCCAGAATACACTCCGTTGATCGATAAGTGGTGGAAGGATGACGAGGCCAGTGGCAAGCTTGTATTCGAACATTGCAAGAAGAAGATGCCTCCGCGTTTCTTTGATATTTTGAATCAGAATGAAGATATGTTCAAGGAAGAGTCAGGTATTGATACCGAGTTTCTTCCCAACATTTACTTCAAGAGTCTCTGGGGGTTTGATATCACGCAATCAACTCGCGATACCATTTGGAAGTACTTGCAATTAATGCTGTTTTCAATCGTTGGTTCTATTGAGAACAAGGAGATGTTTGGTGATACTGCCAAGATGTTTGATGATGTGGATGGAGCTGAACTTAAGACAAAATTGGAGGAGGCTCTTAAGAATATGCAGGGTATGTTTGATAACATGAAAACTGGCACTGACTCTGGTGCAGATGGGAGTACCAATCCACAGCCGGGTGCGAATTTTCCGAATGCGGAAGACATTCATGACCATATCTCCGGAATGTTAGATGGCAAGCTAGGCAAACTTGCTAAGGAGATTGCAGAGGATGCGGCGAATGATTTGAATATTGACATGGATAACGTGACTGATGTAAAGGATGTCTTCACAAATTTGCTGAAGAACCCGACTAAGTTGACAGGATTAGTTAAGAGCGTCGGTTCTAAGCTCGATAGCAAGATCAAGTCTGGAGAGTTGAAAGAGAGTGAGTTGATTGCAGAGGCGGCGGAATTAATGAAGAAGATGAAGAACATGCCAGGAATGGGTGATATTCAGTCGATGTTGAATAAGATGGGTATGCAGGGTGCTATGGGAGGAGCAAATGGTAAGGTTAACATGGGGGCGATGGAGTCTCAGTTGAATCGTAATATGAAGACGGCACAAATGAAAGAACGCATTCGAGCAAAGGCCGAGGTGAATCGTATATTAAGAGAAAAGATGGAACAGGAAAAACTCTCTCAGCAACACGCGAATGTATCGTGTGAACAAGTTATAAATGATGAAGAACTAATTTCTATATTCTCAACAGGTGAAAAGGTAGAAAAGACTCCAAGGGGAGCTAAACCAACGCAAAACAAAAAGAAGAAGGGTAAGAAATAAATTTATATATCTATAATAATGACAAAACAAATTCCGTTTTACGCAGATGAACCTTCTATTTTACTGAATAGCGATTACATATTTGATTTGTGGCCTACAAATAATATGACGTATGAACAGAAATTAAATGCTATTACACGAGTTATCACACTTGTGACTATTTTAGGATATTTGTTTACGCTTAACTTAAGGATACTAGTAGTTGGATTCATTACAAATCTTGTGATTTTTGGAATATATAAAACACGAAAGCCTAAGCTGGTCGAAAATTTTGATAAGTTAACAAGTAGTGATGTAAATGTAAAACTGGTAGAATTCAAAGAGGGTACGTCCAACAACCCATTTAGTAATGTTCTGTTAACCGACATACAAGATGAACCTAACCGGAAATCAGCACCGCTAGCATTTGAGTCTGAAAAAAAGATAACAAATAATATTAAACAAGCTGTGCAGAAAATTAATCCTGGTATTAAAAACGTCGAAAAATCGCTGTATGGAGACAATGCTGAATTGTTTGAATTAGACCAATCAAACAGAGCGTTTTTCAGCACTGCAAATACAAAGGTTGTAAGCGATCAGTCGGATTTTATTAATTTTTTGTATGGTGGTATGAGTTCTAGTAAAGAGTTTACAGAGGATGGTGCAAGGATGAGGGTTGCAAATACTCAACGTTACAATTTATATTAATTATACAATCACATTCAAAAATATAATAAATACTATTATATTTTTACACGAGATTACTAGTCTGAATTTTCAGTATCTAGCGTTTCATCTATCCAAATTTTATATATAGTTTCATAAGTCGAATTACTATATTTTATCTCGTTTGTAAAGATGATATTGTTGTAATTGCAAATTTGACGCAGTATTGTCAAAAACGACTTTGCCGTTAATTTACGTTCTAAATAATGGTGGTATTTTGGTTTATAACATAAACGACAATGTTCAATAAAATTAATTATAGATTCATTATAAATACCTTTTTTAAATGATATAATATCAAATATATAATAATTGTTTATTTTAACGCAGTTTTTTTTGAGCAATTCAACGATAATACTATTGTCTATCATTTTTGTAAAAAAAGTCGTCATCCGAACTATAATATCGTTATATTATTATTTTCACAGAATTATTATCACGTATCGGTAGGAAGGATAATAATTCTGTGAAAATTACACACATTAAGTCGACAATATAATATATTTTACAATAAAAATATAACAAGAGCACCAAACAATTGCTTGGTAATATATTACACTATTTATAATTACTTACTACTTACTAATTACTAGTTACTACTTACTACTATAGGTTCTAAATGAAGTAACAAATACCCCTGATTTATTCATGTTAAATTGTGTAGTTCCGTTCGTGAAACCCTGACATCCTAATCCTCTTAAAAGTTCTGCCAGCTGATCATGCATCTGTTGTTGCATATAATTTTGTTGTTGTTGAGGATTAAAAAATGGGTGATTATTTGTAGAAAAACAAAACCCAGTTTTAAACTCTCTGTGAAAAGTTTGATGAAATGGTTGATGAAATGGTTGATGAATATGTTGAACACATCGTGGATTCCTTCTTTCTTCATCATATATTCTTCGTTTTTCATCGTCACCTATCGTTTCATATGCTTCATTAATTTCTTGAATCTTGTTTATTGCTTCAGGTTCCTTATTCCTATCCGGATGCCATTTTAATGATAGTTCACGAAATGCCTTTTTTATGTCCTTAATATCTGCATCTTCATTTACCCCAAGTACATTATAGTAATCTTTCATATCTTTAGTATTATCCAATATTTGTTATTATTGGATAATACTAAAAATATTTACAACTTTTCATTTATAACCTTCTCATTTACAACCTTCTCATTTACAATTTTGAAGAATTAAAATGAAAAAATAAAATATATAATACCATAATAATAGTAATAAATATTGTTTATACTTAAATATTCCTTCTGTATAATACCAAGTTACAAATATGCAAAATCTTATAATTAAATATCAACCACTTATATTAGAAGATTTTAAACTGGATGATTGTTTACGATTATTAATAAAAACATTAATGGAAATAGATAACCTAAATCTATTATTTTGTGGATCAATGGCCTCTGGCAAGACATCTATATTAAATTCTATAATTCGCGAATATTACACTGGATATCAGCAAAATAAGTATAGTGATAATATTTTATATATAAATAATTTAAAGGAACAAGGGATAAACTATTATCGTTCAGAGGTAAAAACATTTTGTCAGACATGTTCCGTTATACCAGGAAAGAAGAAGTTTATTGTATTGGATGATATTGATTTTATAAATGAACAGAATCAACAGGTTTTTCGTAATTGTATTGATAAATACAAACATAAGGTACATTTTATGTCTTCGTGTAGTAATATCCAAAAGGTTATTGATAGTATACAATCCAGATTTACAATGATTAAACTTCAATCTATGAAAATAGAGCATATAAAAGATATTATTTTGAAGATAAAAACAAAGGAGAATATAACAATTGATCCTGACGCAGAAGAATTCATGATAAATATATCCAATTCATCTGTAAATGTAATGATAAATTACATGGAAAAATTTAAGCTCATCAACAAACATGTTGATATTAATTTGGTTCGTCAGTTGTGTTCCAACATAGACTTTGGTATATTTGAAAAATATACGTCATATATTTTGAATTCAGAACTTATATTAGCATGTGATTTGATATACGATATATATGACAAAGGTTATTCTGTAATTGATATATTGGACAATTATTTTTTGTTCATAAAAATAACAAAGATTATTTCGGATGATATAAAGTACAAGATAATACCATATATTTGCAAATATATAACAATATTTTACGACCTTCACGAAGATGAAATAGAGCTTGCATTGTTTACAAATAATTTAGTGAACGAGTTAACAAAGTAATTGATGATTTATAATGGATGATTTATAATTGATGATTTATTATTTCATATTAAAGTATTTAAGAATTAGTTATATTTTTATACATGGAGGATTCTCATTATTCAACTTTGGGTGTAGATGAAAACGCAAGTCATGATGAGATAAAGAAGGCATTCCGTACATTATCGTTAAAATGGCATCCGGATAGAAATAGTGAGCCTGGTGCTGTAGAAAAGTTCCAAAAAATTAACGAGGCTTATGAACAGATTGGTGATGATGAGAAGCGTAGCATTTATGATGCACAACGTAGGAATCCATTTTCAAAACTTGGTATGGGTGGTATGGGTGGTGGAATGGAGCATGATATATTGAACGCATTCTTTGGTGGATTGGGTGGCATGGGTGGCATGGGTGGCATGGGTGGTTTAGGTGCAATGTTTCAGGGAGCAGGTGGATTCCCAGCAGGGCCAGGAGGTGGATTCCCAGGAGGAGTTCAAATGTTTACAACATCAATGGATGGGTCAGGACGAACAAACGTGAGAGTAATACATAAACCCAGCCCAATATCAAAGAACATAACAATCACAATGGAGCAGGTATATACTGGGTGTAAAGTTCCGATTGAAATCGAACGTCAAATTATTGAAAATAATATGAGGGTTCTAGAAAAGGAAACAATATATGTAGATATTCCACAAGGGATAGATGAGGGAGAGATAATATGTATACCTGAAAAAGGCAACTCTATAAATGGTTCCAGAAGTGATGTAAAGGTCTTTGTTAAAATTACAGCAGATTCATCGTTTCAGCGATCTGGTCTGGATCTAATAATCAACCAGAAGATTTCCTTCAAGGACTCGTTATGCGGGTTTTCCGTCGAGTTTAAATACATTAATGGTAAGGTTTATACATTAAATAATACAAATGGAACCATAATATACACAAACTATAAGAAGGTGATGCCAAATATGGGGTTTAAACGCGATAATCACACAGGTAATATGATTATTAATTTCAATGTTGAATATCCAGAAAAATTGACTGATGAACAGGTCGAAAAACTTCGGGCTATATTGTAAATAACTTTACTTACAACAAACAATATAAAGAATAATCATGGTTGTATACTGGAAGGGATGGTAGGTGATAGCTCGTTTAGCTCATCAGGTCAGAGCATTTGCTTTGTAAGCAAAAGGTGTTGTGTTCGAGTCACAAAACGAGCAACTTATAATATATTATTAAGCATAGTATATTATAAAAATTAATTATAAAAATGAAATAAAAGTCTATAAATTAAGTGAACAATAATAGATAACAAAAGAACTTGACATAATATATGGATGCAAAACAAAAACCTATCAGTAGAGATGTTTCGGAAATAACACAAAGGATAATCAATGAAATACCAGATTCTGAAGTTATTTTGAAAAAAAAACTCACTAGGTATATAAGTTCTCTATGGAATCTGGCTCCTGAGGTTTTATTATCAAGTCACGTATGGATACCAGTACAGGATATTCTCAACGCTCATATAACACAAGACAAGTTAAACTATCCATGGGTAAAAAAAACAATTCGAATATTCAATGACGAGAATGAATAAACACGAATTAATAATAAAGGTTCAGCATATTTATTACGAGACCTTACGCTTTTGAATCTCAGCTGATACAAGATAAATAGAATTCTCAGTCATTATGATATAATCCTCACCACTCTTATAGAACTTTTGGATCGTAGACGTATACTCGTCTTGGTTCTTGACAAGAATCTTCTCTCCATTATCACGTCCACCAATTACAGCCTTCTGCTCAAGAGAAGCGGTCCAATAATCCATCAAGATGGGCTTGTCATCTACAATACCAAGCTTAACAGCATGCTTTAAAGTGGTATCAGACGGCAACCTATAATTTAACTCTTCGCTACTAGACTTTACTGCACTGGAACTTTTTTCATCTAAACGAGTCGACATTTATATTGAACTATTAGTATATTCTTTAAGTTATATTCAATATATTCGATATATTTGATATATTCTATAAATTTATTTTATAGTTCTATAAAAGATGAAGATGAAGATAAACATAAAAAACAATAAATTTTCATTATCAAATACAAATGATTATAAGCATGAGATTGAGTTTGATGTTAAAGATGCAGTTACTATGTATAATGAGTTAGTAATAGAATATTGTCATTTTATAAAGGACAACATAAAGGATAAAAAATGCGATATGTTTATAATAAATCGCGGCTTGGATACACTGACATATGTATTTAAATTTGTAATATTATATACTAAAAATCTAGAATATGTATATTGTTACACACAAAAAGCATTCTATTATTATGTAGAGTTTATATGCCAGACTTCGGAAATGGAAAAACTATTTCTTCAGATGACATCTCGTGATGCAGTTACATATGTATACAAGAAGACTATATGTGAGCTAAATAAAACATTTGTTAATTCAGAAATTCCCCATTCTTCAAATACAATTGAAAAGATAAATATTATTGATGAACATTTAATTTTGTATAAAACAATAACCATTAAAATTCTGAATAGTGGTTTTGAAATTAGTGTACTCGAATCATTTGTTGAACAAATAAAAAATGGTGTTGTTGTGAATGATATAAAGACATTTAATACGGAGATAGATAGCTTATTTTATGCGATTGATGATTTGACGACATTTATTGATACCATTACACTTTTAATAATTAAAAACGCAGATAAAGTTGATAGTTATCTGTGAGTAAGGTAAGGTCTAAAGCTAAAGCTCATCGTTATTTACATTAAACTCATACTTTCGTTGTTTCTGCTTCTTGTCCTTTACTGGTAGTGAAATTTCTGTGTTTTCTTCAAAAACCTCTTTATACTCAACAACCAATATATTTTTTATGAATTCGTAAATTTCTCTTAGCACATTCTCTTCACATTTTCCAACAATCAATACACTACCTGTTCGAAATATCATGAACGATACTTGGTTGATGTTTTTGTACTTCTTCTTGCCTTCTTCTGATATCTGTGAACCAGTTTGTATCCCAATATCTGGATTATAGTAAAACTTACACTGAATGCCTGGATAAGAGCACGGATCATATATCGTCTGTATGTTATATTTATACTTCAGGATATCATAGAGTGATTCTCTGTTTATGTAATACCCGCATTTGAAAATGGAATTGATCAGCACAGTTTCATATACATCCGATTTGTATTTCAAGGGGGTTTCTACATGCGGCTGTATAATCGTAAGCAACAATAACAATACACGCTTAAATAAAACATCATTCTGAACTCCAGGTATCTCAATTTTACCCGTGTTAAAAATCTTTACATGATATTCTTTATAATTTGAAGAGTCATCCAATAGACGTATAATCAATACGAAGCAATTATAAAATGCACTCTTTTTCTTAGACCTATATTGAAGAAGATCTTTCTTACATACACCGATACTGACCTTTCTTATGTCCTTGAACAGAATCCGACCAGTTGAGTTTTCAATGTGTGTTATTACATGTTCATCATAAAAGTATTCGTTATTCAAGTTGGTTTGTATTTCATCATAGTCTGATTTGACAAGTGAATTAAATTTCATCTGTTTCTTTATAACCCCTTCTTTATGAGTACAATAACGCTGAACATTTATTTTCCAGAAAACATTTTTTAAATCAATCGGTTGATTGAAATGTGCAATTTTGGTCTTGGTTGAAATATAAATATCAGATGGTTTAGGAGTTTCGGAATCAATCGACTGATTATTTTCATCACTATTATTTTGTTTTTGTTTTTTTGAATTATCGGAATTGTATCCACGTTCATATTCATTTAAAACATCATTTACAGGTTCAGTTTCCTCTAACAAAGAAGAACAATTGTCTAGGGAACCACAAAGAAAGTCTTCCCATTCGGAATCAATTGATAATGACATGTGTATGTATAGTAAAACTACCTGTTATATATTTAACCTCTTTAAATTATTATATTTCAATTCTTTTCTACTTATATATAAATGTTATCTAAGTTGCAATCATCTGTACCAATGAATATTCCAAATAGAAAGGAAGAGTATACTCTTTCGAATAATTTATTCGATCCCTTTCAAAAATCGCCTCCGAATGTTTTCATTAATAATTTGAAGTGTCGTATTAGTAAGTTTGAGGATATCATATGTAAAAATAATATCATAGAAAAAAATAAGATTAAAACATTGAAGAATTAATAAAGTGGAATAAAGACAAAAATGTATGAAAATATTAATTCTTCATTCTTCATTCTTCATTAATAATTCAATGTCATATATATACGATATAACATATTTTACAAATATCTGATTATTTGTTGTCTCTGAGTGTAAAATATTTTCAACAAAGGATAAAAATTTTCTATTTATACAACCCTTTTTTTTCTTGATCATAAAGTTAAACAAGTTCTTTATTATATTTTTCTTGTCTATGTTGTATGAAATACTTATCTCATGTATATGTGTGCAGATATCTTCAATATTTTCTCTATTCTTTATCAAGTTTATAATTTTAACCCATGTATCGTCGTTTAAAATTTTATAGTCTACAAGACCCTGATTCGTCTGCATATAATTGATCATACTGCGGATATCAGATTTGTATAATTTCTGTATGCCTTGTATATACTCGTTCGGCATGTTCATTTTCTCCGAATCAGAAATATGTACCAGAAATTTTACTATCTCATCTGGCGGTAATTGGTTGAAACGAAGGCGAATAAATTCGTTCTGGAGACCCTCGTCTATCTTACTGATATAATTGCATATCAGACAAAATCGAACATTTGATGCATAGTCTTGTATCAAATACCGAAGTGCTTGTTGTGCATTCTTTGTCATGTAGTCTACTTCATCCAATATAACAAATTTCAACCCGCTGCAAAAGAGGGGCTTCGAATTTACAAACGAACTTATTTGATTGCGAATTATGTCGATTCCTCTCTCGTCTGATGCATTCAAATGGATAACTAATTCTCGATTGACATTATTTATTCTTTCTTGATATGCATTTATTAGATTGATGATAGTCGTGGTTTTTCCGGTTCCTGGTGGACCATAAAACAATAGATTCGAAAAATAAGATGTTTCTATTATACGAGACAAGATAAGCTTGTTATTTGGGTCTAATACAATATCCTCAAACCTAGATGGTCTGAATGCTTCGACCAATGGTATCTTGGTTGTCATATGTTAGTATATCTGAAATATATTTATATTGTAAAAATGAATACATTTTACAATATAATAATAAGTCATTCAATATCCAATGGAGTCTTATCTAGAAATTATCGTAGGTCCTATGTTTTCGGGAAAGACCTCGAAGTTGCTTGATATCTACAAGCAGTGCAAGTTTTGTAATATTCGAGTTATTATTGTGAACCATGAGATTGACAAGCGTTATCACGATACGATGGTTTCCAGTCATGATAAAGTTTTGGCACCATGTATTCAGACATCACAATTGGCCGATGTCAAGTCAGAACTGATAGAAAAATATGATGTGATTCTCATCAATGAGGGCCAGTTTTTCGGAGATTTGTCTAGTGTTGTTATCGAGCTGCTTCAGTCAAGAAAGAAAGTATATGTGTGCGGTCTAGATGGTGATTTCAGACGCAAGAAGTTTGGTAATATCTTGGATCTGATTCCAATGTGCGATAAGATAACAAAACTGACTTCATTGTGTTCAAAGTGTAGAGATGGGACGCCGGGTATATTTTCAATGCGTTTGACGGATTCGACTAGTCAAACAATGGTTGGTTCGGATAGCTATATTCCTGTTTGTAGGAAATGTTATGAATCTTGAACTGCTTAGGATTTATCAAGTTTATCATAAATAAAAACAATCGAAGTAATATTTGGTATGTAAACCACTAAAAACCAACAAACGAACTAAAACTAGGAAACCAAAACGCAAGACATGAAAATGAAAACAATGGAAAATAATTGTTTTTTTGAAAATATATATTAAAAAACGATTTAAATTAGTAACAAGTAACTCTGTTATATGGTAAAGCGAGCAAGTAAAGTGGTAGATGTGGAAGACAAACAAATTATAGAAGAGGATGTGAAAAATTATATTGAAGTGATTGAAAAGCCACCCGCAAAGCGGAGAGGTAGGAAGCCAAAGGGGGGTAAGATTGTTCAGAATGCAACGTCTGGTGATGACGATGTTAAGAGCGAACCTAATATAATTTTACATTTGAAGTGTTCTCTAAAAGACTTGGAGACTGACGTAACTTCTAATATTGAAAGTTACAATTTTCTCTCTAACACAAAAAACGAGTTGTTGTATGAAGTGATAAATAAACCTCTAGATGAAGAACCTGTTAGCGTAGAAGATAAAACTAGTGATACGACTGACGAAAACAAATTAGATGAACAACCAAAAACTAACGAGATTTTAAATAAGCTGAAAATGTTAGAAAATGATTTGTATCACAATAACATTAATAATAAGAAGTCGGCCTGTTTCTGGTGTACATGCGATTTCGACAACCAGCCAATTTACATTCCCAAGTTCTTTATTAAGGACTCTTATAATGTATATGGTTGTTTTTGTACTCCGGAGTGTGCTGCGGCATCGCTTATGAATGAGAATATTGACAGCTCGGTTAAGTTTGAGAGATACCAACTTCTGAACCACATTTACTCCAAGATCCATGATTACTCGAAGAACATTAAACCTGCTCCTAATCCATATTATATGCTCGATAAGTTTTATGGAAATTTAACAATTCAAGAATATCGTATGTTGTTGCGAAAGGATAGACTATTTTTAGTAGTAGACAAACCTCTTACTAGAGTTCTGCCGGAGTTACATGAGGACAACGATGATTTTATTATCAACAACAAAGTGATACCTTCGAACACATACAAGATTAAACGAAAATCTCAGAAGAACAAGAGTGATATTTTACAAGACAAATTTGGGATGAGTGTTTGATAATAAAATACAACTTGTATATATATGTCAAACCTAATAACAAATTACAATGTAAATGTGAATGGTGTAAAAAAGGATTTAGGAACCATTATAGAGAATACTAGTAAGCAAACAATCAATATTCCTACATCTGGATTTACAAACATGACAACCAGTTTGTCTTTCGATCCAGATGGTCAACAAGTTATTTACGATAACTGCATTTACCCATCGATGAGCGGAAGTTCTGTCAATGGAAACACGTTGATATCATTCGGTGAAAAAAAAAGATATGGAGATAATGGTATGTGGGTTGCCGTTGGTCAGGGAACAAATACAATTGCATACTCATCTGATGGGATTAATTGGACAGGCTTAGGTACTTCTATTTTCTCGTCGCGAGGTAATGGTGTTGAATGGAACGGAACACGATGGGTTGCGGTTGGTCAAGGAACAAATGAAATTGCATATTCATCAGATGGAATTAATTGGACTCCAGTTACAGGTATATCTGCATCTATTTTCTCAGTTTGTAACGGAGTTGTGTGGAATGGAACAAGATGGGTTGCTGTTGGAACAGGAACAAATAAAATTGCATACTCATCTGACGGGATAACTTGGATACCGGTTATAGATTCAACTTCTATTTTATCAACTGGTAATAGTGTTGCATGGAATGGAAAAATGTTTATTGCTGTTGGCGTAGGAGATTATTCTATTGCATATTCATATGATGGAAGCAATAACTGGACCGGAATTACAAATTCATATGAAAATATTTTTGAGGATAGTAGAGGAATTACATGGAACGGAACACTATGGGTTGCAGTTGGTATGGGAACATATTCAATTGCATATTCATATGATGGGATAAATTGGGTTGGAGTTACAGATTCATTTGGAATATTTGGTTTAATTGGTCTAGATGTTGAATGGAATGGAAAAATGTTTGTTGCTGTTGGTACAGGAGGAGAATACTCAATTGCATATTCTTATGATGGGATAAAATGGCAAGGTGTTGCAAGTGCATACGATATTTTATTTGAGGGTCATAGCGTTGCATGGAACGGAACTAGTTTTGTTGCGGTTGGAACTCCTTCATTAGGGATAAAATATACAATTGCATATTCTTCTAATGGGATTAACTGGGCCGGAGTTACAGGATCAACTTCTGTTTTCTCTGTCGGTTCTTTTTCCGTAGCATGGGGTGGTTATAATTTACCAAACACAATCACGTTCCCAAGAAATTTAACTATTGCTGTTGGAGATAGTTCAGGAACAAATTTTTCAATTGCATATTCGCCAGATGGAAGTAATAATTGGACTGGAGTTACAGGTTCAAATTCTATTTTTGTAGAAAGTTTTGGCGTAGCATGGAATGGAGCAATGTGGGTTGCGGTTGGTCGAGGAACAAATACAATTGCATATTCATATGATGGGATAACTTGGACTCCAGCTACAGATTCAACATCTATTTTCACATATAATGGTTTCGGAATAGCGTGGAACGGAACACTATGGGTTGCTGTTGGTTCTGGAACAACATATGCAATTGCATATTCATATGATGGGATAACTTGGACAGGAGTTACAGATTCAAATTCTATTTTTGGAGGTTCTGGATACAGCGTAGCATGGAACGGAAAACTATGGGTCGCGGTTGGTCAAAGTAATACATATACAATTGCATATTCATATGATGGGATAAATTGGTTTCCAGTTACAGATTCAAGATCTATTTTCCCAGTAGTGGGTTACGGCGTAGCATGGAATGGAACGCGGTTTGTTGCAGTAGGACTCCAATCACTTACAGGTGGAACCGAACCATATTCAATTGCATATTCTTCTGATGGGATAACATGGATTCCAATTACAGGTTCAACGTCTATTTTCTCTAGAGGTACAGGCGTAGCATGGAACGGAACGCGATTTGTTATAGTAGGTTCTGGAACAACATATACTATAGCATATTCCGACGATGGGATAAATTGGACTCCAGTTACAGGTTCAACAAATATTTTCACCATTGGTTACGGCGTTACATGGAATGGAACGCGATGGGTTGCAGTTGGTGGTGAAGCTCGTAATACAGGAGAAAAAGGTCCAAATTCAATTGCATATTCATCTGATGGAATAAATTGGACTGCTATATCTTCATCTATTTTATCAAATGGTTATGGTGTAGCATCAAATAAAAACATACCTTCGGTAAAAATCCAACATCCTACAATTGCAGTTGGAACCGGAACAAATTCAATTGCATATTCATCTGATGGTATTAAATGGACAGGATTGGGTAATACTATCTTCACTACTGGTAGGGGTGTTGCATGGAATGGAACACGATGGGTTGCGGTTGGATCAGGAGCAAATTCAATTGCATATTCTTCTGATGGGATAATTTGGACTGGTCTGGGTAATAATATTTTCTCTGAAGGTAGAGGCGTTGCATGGAATGGAACACGATTTGTAGCTGTCGGATCAGGAACAAATACAATTGCGTATTCTTCTGATGGTATTAGTTGGAATAATGTTATTGACTCTAAGAATATCTTTGATACAAGTGGTAATGGAGTTACATGGAACGGAAAACGTTTTGTTGCAGTTGGTTCAGGAACAACTACAATTACAATTGCATATTCATTAGACGGAATAATTTGGTCATATCCAAGTGGTTCAACTAATGTTTTCACAAGTGGTTATGGCGTTACATGGAACGGAACGCGATTAGTAGCTGTTGGAACAAGTCCAAATACAATTGCATCTTCAGATGATGGAATCACTTGGGTTGGATATGGTGCTTCTACTTTCTCAACTGCTGGTAATGGTGTAGCATGGAACGGAACACGTTTTGTTGCAGTTGGTTCAGGAACAACATTTTCAATTGCATATTCGAGTGATGGGATTACGTGGTCAGGAGTTGCAGGATCAAAGACAATTTCAAACAATAGTTACGGAGTAGCATGGAATGGGACACGTTTTATTGCGGTTGGAACAGGAACATATTCAATTGCGTATTCATCTGATGGGATAACTTGGGCAGGAGTTACAGATTCAAATAATATTTTTTCATCTAGGGGTAACGGAGTAGCAGGAAACCCCAAAGTTGGTGCAGCGATAGTGCCTAGTGCAATTCATTTAAACAATAACATTAACTCAAACACACTAACGTTTTCAAGTGAATCGTATTATCAAAGTGGTGTCAATAACATAAGTATCAACGTAAATACAATGTAATCAAGACAATACTTCAAAACTATAAACTTAAGCAAAAATCACATAGTCAAATGTGATTTTTACAAGATATTTTTAACTAGAGTTTGATAATAAAATACAACTTGTATATATGTCAAATCTATTAACAAATTACAATATAAATGTTAATGGTATAAACAAGGATTTAGGAACCATTATACAAAATAATAGTACACAAACAATCAATATTCCTACTTCTGGTGTAACAAATATTTTGACAAGTGTCGATGTTGACACAAATAATCAACAAGTTATTTACGATAACTGCATTTATCCATCAATGAGCGGAAGTTCTGTTAATGGAAATACATCAATATCATTTGGTGCGAAAACGAGATATGGAGATAATGGTATGTGGGTTGCCGTTGGTCAGGGAACAAATACAATTGCATACTCATCTGATGGGATTAATTGGACTGGTTTGGGTAAATCTATTTTCTCAATTTTTGGTTTTAGTGTTGCGTATAATGGAAAAATATGGGTTGCGGTTGGTTCAGGATCGGGAAATACAATTGCATATTCATATGATGGAATTAATTGGACTGGATTGGGTGATTCTGGTTTCTCGCTTATTGGTTATGGCATAGCATGGAATGGAAAACTATGGGTTGCAGTTGGTATAGGATATGAACCACCATGTGCAATTGCATATTCATATGATGGGATAAATTGGACTCCAGTTACTACATCTCCATATATTTTCTCAAATGCTGGTATAAAAGTTGCGTGGAATGGAATACTATGGGTTGCGGTTGGTCAAGGAACAGATTATACAATTGCATATTCATATGATGGAATAAATTGGTTCGGAGTTGCAAATTCTAAATCTATCTTCTCATCTCAAGGTAACGATGTTGTATGGAACGGAACGCGATGGGTTGCGGTTGGTTCAGGAACAAATAAAATTGCATATTCATCTGATGGGATAAATTGGACTCCAGTTACAGGTACATTCACAACAAGTGGTAACGGCATAGAATGGAATGGAACACGATTTGTTGCAGTTGGCTACGGAACAAATGAAATTGCATATTCATCTGATGGAAGTAATAACTGGACCGCAGTTACAGGTACATCTGCATCTATTTTCTCAACTCAGGGTATCGGCGTAGCATGGAACGGAAAAATATGGGTTGCTGTTGGTGAAGGAACGAATTCAATTGCATATTCATCTGATGGGATAACTTGGTCTGGTTTAGGTAATATTTTCTCAACTAAGGGTCATGGTATAGCATGGGGCGGTTATAATTTACCAAATACAATCACCTTTCCAAGAAATTTAACACTCGCGGGTGGTTCAGGTACTAATAGTATAGCATGTTCACCAGATGGAAGCAATAACTGGGTTGTAGTAGATAATTCGTTAAACCAATGTAATGGAATCGCCTGGAATGGGACTATCTGGGTTGCTGTTGGAACAGGCAAAACAGGAAAGGGACCAATTGCTTATTCATATGACGGAAGTAATAACTGGACTGATACATCTAGTAATGTATTTACAATCGGTAATGGAATTGCATGGAATGGTAACATGTGGGTTGCAGTTGGTTCGGGGTCATCTACTAGAGGTTCTATTGCCTATTCGTATGACGGAATTACATGGTCACAAGTGTCTGGCTCTTATAACATTTTAACTTCAGGTCGCGGGATTGCATGGAATGGTTACAAATGGGTCGCAGTTGGTAAAGGCGGAACGCACTCTATTGCAAATTCTTTTGACGGAATTAATTGGTTTGGTGTAACAAGAATATTTATTACAAATGGTGTAAATGCAATAGCTTGGAGTGGAACAATATGGGTTGCTGGTGGGTTTCCAACTGGTGGTCAGTCAATAGCATATTCATTTGATGGGTCTAACAACTGGACGGAAGGAACAGCAACAGGTATTTGTACAAGCTCTTGCAAAAGCGTTGCATGGAATGGTTACAAATGGGTTGCTGGTGGTCAAGGAGGATCAACAATTGCAAATTCTTCTGATGGAATTAATTGGACCAGGGTTACTAGCGGTTTTACAGATTGTTCTGGTGTAACTTGGAATGGAACAAAGTGGATCGGGGTTGGATCACTACCAAGCTCAAAAACAATTGCATATTCATCTGATGGATCCAATAACTGGACATCAGTAGCAAATAGTAATACTATTTTTAGCGGGGGTGGTAATGCTGTCGCATATAATCAAAATATACCTTCGGTAAAAATCCAACATCCAACAATAGCAGTTGGATCCGGAACAAATACAATAGCCTATTCCCCTGATGGTATTAAATGGACAGGATTAGGAAATTCTATATTCTCAAATGATGGTTACGGAGTTGCATGGAACGGAACGCGATGGGTTGCGGTTGGTCAAGGAACAAATTCAATTGCATATTCTTCTGATGGAATTAATTGGACTGGTGTTACAGGGTCAACTAATATTTTATATCAGGGTAAAAGTGTAGCATGGAACGGAACGAGATGGGTTGCTGTTGGAAGAATAAATCAAGGATTCCCACATACGATTGCATATTCATCGGATGGAATAACTTGGTCTCGAGTTATAAATTCAACTTCTATTTTCTCAACCGAGGGTAGAAGTGTAGTATGGAATGGAACACGATTTGTTGCAGTTGGACAAGGAAATACAAATTCAATTGCATACTCATCGGATGGAATAAATTGGTTCGGTGCTGAAGATTCACATACTGATATTTTATATGAGGCTAACGGCGTAGCGTGGAATGGAACACGATTTGTTGCGGTTGGACAAAATTTATCGGCGACAAATACAATTGCATATTCATCTGATGGGATAAATTGGTCTCCAGTTATAAATTCAACTAATATTTTCTCAGACGTGGGTAAAAGTGTAACATGGAACGGAACACGATTTGTTGCGGTTGGATTGGAAGGATATACAATTGCATATTCATCTGATGGAATAACTTGGGAACCAGTTACGAATTCATTCACTAATATTTTCACAGATTGTACTGGAGTTACATGGAATGGAACGCGATTTGTTGCGGTTGGTACAGGAAATTCAAATACTATTGCATATTCATCTGATGGGATAACTTGGGCAGGAGTTACAAATTCAATGAATATTTTCTCATATATGGGTAACGCCGTTGCAGGAAATCCCAAAGTAGGTCCACTAATAGTGCCTAGTGCAATTCATTTAAACAACAATATCAATTCAAATACGCTAACGTTTTCAAGTGAATCATATTATCAAAGTGGTGTCAATAACATAAGCATCGATGTAAATACAAAGTAACTAACCAGGTCAATACTTGGAAACTATAAAGTTAAGCAAAAATCACATAGTAAATGTGATTTTTACAAAATAATATTTGAATGGGCATTTGATAATAATATACAAATTATATATACGATGACAAATACAATAACAAATTATAATGTAAATGTTAATGGTGTAAACAAGGATTTAGGAACTATAGTTCGTAACACTAATACACGAACGATCAATATTCCTACTTCTGGGGTAACAAATATTCCTATAAGCATGAATTTTAACTCTTCTAATCAGCATGTTATTTACGATAACTGCATTTATCCATCGATGAGTGGAAGTTCTGTCAATGGAAATACATCAATATCATTTGGTGCGAAAACGAGATATGGAGATAATGGTATATGGCTTGCCGGTGCGGGTGGGGAAGCGACACCTAAAAATACAATTGCCTACTCATATGATGGAATAAATTGGACAGGCTTAGGTACTTCTATTTTCACATCAAATTGTGGCGGTATAGCATGGAATGGAAAACAATGGGTTGCACTTGGTTCAGGAACAAATACAATTGCATATTCATATGATGGGATTAATTGGACTGGGGTTGAGGATTTAACAGGTTATGAGGGTGGTGGTGGCGTAGCATGGAATGGAACACAATGGGTTGTGGTTGGATACGGAACACGATATGAGGAGGATGGTCCTGGAAATTCAATTGCATATTCATATGATGGGATTAATTGGACAGGAGTAGGTAACTCTATTTTCGACCGCGAAGGTCATGGTAGAAGTGTAACATGGAACGGAAAACTATGGGTTGCCTGTGGGTTAGGAACAACACATAAAATTGCATATTCATTAGATGGAATTAATTGGATTGGATTAGGTAGCTCTGTTTTCTCAACTGGTGTATGTAGCGACATCGCGTGGAACGGAAGGCTATTTGTAGCCGTTGGCAAAGAACAAGAGATATCAGTATTATATACATCAAATACAATTTCATATTCATTTGATGGTATAAATTGGATCAAAGTAACAAACTCAACTGATATTTTCTCAGGCGATGGTTTTGGTATTGCATGGAACGGAAAACAATGGGTAGCGGTTGGAATAGGAACAAATTTTTCAATCGCATATTCACCTGATGGAATTAATTGGACTGGAGTTACAAAATCAAAGACTATTTTCTCAAATGGTTATTCCGTTGCATGGAACGGAACACGATGGGTTGCGGTTGGTTCAGGAACAAATTTTTCAATTGCATATTCATCTGATGGAATTAATTGGACTGGAGTTGCAGGTTCAAAGTCTATTTTATCCGCTATAAAGGTAGCATGGGGTGGTTATAATTTACCCCACACAATCACGTTCCCAAGAAATTTAACACTTGCGGGTGGTTCAGGTACTAATAGTATAGCATGTTCACCAGACGGAAGCAATAACTGGGTTGTAGTAAATAATTCGTTAAACCAATGTAATGGAATCGCCTGGAATGGTACTATCTGGGTTGCTGTTGGAACGGGTAAAACAGGAAAGGGACCAATTGCTTATTCATATGACGGAAGTAATAACTGGACTGATACGTCTAGTAATGTATTTACAATTGGTAATGGAATTGCATGGAATGGTAACATGTGGGTTGCCGTTGGTTCAGGGTCTTCTACTAGAGGTTCTATTGCCTATTCGTATGACGGAATTACATGGTCACAAGTGTCTGGCTCTTATAACATTTTAACGTCAGGTCGTGGTATTGCATGGAATGGTTACAAATGGGTTGCAGTTGGTAAAGGTGGAACGCACTCTATTGCAAATTCTTTTGACGGGATTAATTGGTTTGGTGTAACAAGCATATTTCTTGCAAATACAAATGGTGCAAATGCAATAGCTTGGAGTGGAACAATATGGGTTGCTGGTGGGTTTCCAATAGTTGCATCTAGTAACCAAACAATAGCATATTCATTTGATGGGTCTAACAACTGGACGGCAGGAACAGCAACAGGTATTTGTACAAGCTCTTGTAAAAGCGTTGCTTGGAATGGTTACAAATGGGTTGCTGGTGGTAAAGGAGGATCAACACTTGCAATTTCTTCTGATGGAATTAATTGGACCAGGGTTACTAGTGGTTTTACGGATTGTTCTGGTGTAACGTGGAATGGAACAAAGTGGATCGCCGTTGGATCACTGCCAAGCTCAAAAACAATAGCATATTCATCTGATGGATCCAATAACTGGACATCAGTAGCAATTAGTAATACTATTTTTACCGGGGGTGGTAATGCTGTCGCATATAATCAAAATATACCTTCGGTAAAAATCCAACATCCAACAATTGCAGTTGGTCAAGGAACAAATACTATAGCTTATTCACCTGATGGTATTAGATGGACTCCGGTTAACTATCTTAATTCTATTTTTTCTATTGGTAATGGCGTAGCATGGAACGGAACGCGATGGGTTGCGGTTGGTCAGGGAACAAACACTATTGCATATTCTTCTGATGGTATTAATTGGACTGGATTAGGTAACACTATTTTCTCAACTAGTGGTAGAGGCGTAGCATGGAACGGAACAATATGGGTTGCGGTTGGTAGTGATACAGATTTTCCAATAGCATATTCGTCTGATGGGATTAAATGGACTCAAACTGCAAAGTATGACCCTAACGAAGGTGCATTCAATGAGGGTTATGGAATCGCATGGAACGGAGTACAATTTGTTGTTGTTGGTTGGGGAGCATATACACTCGCATATTCATCTGATGGGATCACCTGGACTCCAGTTGAAGGTTCAGTAGAATTTTTCTCTCAAGGTAGAGGCATAGCATGGAATGGAAAACTATGGGTTGCGGTTGGTAATTCACTAAATAATTCTTACTATTCAATATTATATTCGTACGATGGGATCAATTGGATTGGAGTTGCAGGTGCATCTGCACCCTTCACTGATTGTTATAGTGTAGCATGGAACGGAATACGAATGGTTGCAGTTGGTCAAGGTATAAATTATTCAATTGCATATTCGCTTGATGGGATTACCTGGTCCGGAGTTTCAGGTTCAAAGTCTATTTTTACGATTGGTAGAGGCGTATCCTGGAACGGATCGCGATTTGTAGCAGTTGGAACAGGTACAAATTCAATTGCGTATTCTTCTGATGGGATAACTTGGAGTCCAGTCTCAACATCTATTTTCTCAACTGGTGGTAACGGCGTCGCAGGAAATCCCAAAGTGGGTCCAGTAATAGTGCCTAGTGCAATTCATTTGAACAACAATATCAATTCAAATACGCTTACATTATCAAGTGAATCATATTATCAAAATGGTGTTAATAATATAACTATCGGTGTCACATCAAAACCTAGTTAATTTCTAACTTAATTTCATTTCATAAATAACAATGAAATGAAATGAAATTATTCTTTTGTCTGTTCAATATCTGTTTTTTCGATATGTAATTTCTCTCTAAATTGTTTGTAGATCTCTTGATTAATAGACTTGATAGCAGATGGCTTCTTATCAACAATACCTAAATAATCGCGTATCACTTTCACATGATCATAACTAAACAATTTCAGTTTGCTAGTTGCAACCTCTTCAGTGTAATCAGTATTTCTAAGGATTACTTGAATCTTTTCATTGAATGCTTCGTTATCAACAAGTTCGACCATATGATTTAGATAAATGATTTTCTAAATCATATTAAACGAATCTTGCTAGTATAAAGTAACGAGATGAACCTAAATACAGAGTCCATTGTAAATGACGTTACGAAGGTCGTGCAAAATGGACTAAAGGAGATTCTTTCTGAAATCGAAACAAAATATAAGTTATATGAGGAGTCTCATAATTGCGTAGTGAAGATGGCGGAGTGTATGTCTAAGCAGGTGAAACAAGAGGGGACAAGTGCAACGACTGCAAGTGCAAGTGCAACGACTGCAAGTGCAAGTGCAAATACATGTGTAACGAATATAAGTCTAGATACAAATAATTATGTATCACGTGCAGAATTCAATGCACTTGCAAAGCAAAACCAAGAACTCATGAAGCATATTGCATATGAATTTGAATCGCGTTCAAAGCAAAATCAAGAGCTTATGAAAGAGCTAGCGACTATGAAACAACATATGGCTACCTTGTTGTCAAGGGATATCGTTGATATTTCGAATGAGTCTGACGAGGAAACGAAGGCTAATATCACTTTGAAGATCGAGGAGATTAAGAAGGAAACAATCGATAATTTGATTGGAGGAGCACTTGATGATAAGGTTAATGTTGTTGCAGGTGATAAGCATGAAGAGGAATCTGAAGAGGAAGAGGAATCTGAAGAGGAAGAGGAAGATGAGGAAGAGGAATCCGAAGAGGAGCAGGAGAAGCCAGTTGTTACTACGGAAAAGCATATTCAAGTCTCCACAACTGCTTGTGGTGTAAGCACTGCTTCAGAGGTAGAGGTAGAGGAAGAGGAAGAAGAGGAAGAGGAGGAGGAAGAGGAATCCGATGATTCTGACGAAGAGAAAGAGCAGCTAGACGAAGATGAGCAGGTTACCGAAGATGCTGGCGGCGAGGAGGAGGAGTTATACGAGATTGTATTTAATTCGACGACATATTGTACAGACGATGATGTCAAGGGATCGTTGTATATTCTAACCAGCGATGGGGATGTAGGAGACAAGGTCGGTCATTTAGTAAATGGAAAACCTATTTTCTATTGATGTAATATAAGCAAATGCAATTGTGTTCGCCAGCATTAATATATTTGATTTTTTCAGCAGTACAAATTATAATTGACACTTTTAAAGGCTTATACAATACTGCTGCTATGAAAGTTATAGTTGCGGTTGTAATAACTCTTTTATTGAATATTTTATGTGAACGCGGTATGGGAATAGTTTCATGGTTAATCGTTTTTATTCCATTTATGTTCATGACATTTATAGTTGCAATGTTATTGTATATATTTGGTCTCGATGTCTCCACTGGAAAAATTGACAAAACGTGTATTCAAAAAGAAGATGATAATAAAGGGCCAGAGCATCATAAAAAACACAACGATCCAAATCATCACCATGATTGCAATAACAATCATAAATATTAAATCTAAACAATATAAATCCAAACAATATAAATCCAAACAATATAAATCCAAACAATATAATTCCAAACAATATAAATAAACAACATAAACAGATATGTTGTTTGTTATAAAATGACGGATTTGTCAGTGTGTACAACTGCATCATGCACTGCATTAAACCCTACAAATGTTTTGTATTTCTACAATATGTGCATGTTAATTTATTTAACTACAACTATTGTAAATAAAAAGTATCCAGGATTCTACAAGCAACTTGCTGTTGGAGTAGCATACAATTTGATTCGCTTGTATAGCAAGGCAGAATTATTCTACAGAAACAATATAAAATCTTTACAGATTAACAATATAAATGAATATATTACTTTTATTAATAATAATACAAGTGTCCTTGTTCTTGAAGCGGACGAGGTGTTGAAGCTAGAAGAGTTTCCCGAGTGTGACTTTCTGATTTTTCAAGATGGGCAAAACAATTGCTTGTTTTCCTATGAACTCGAAGAAGATAGTCTTGAATGTGAAGTTACTGATTATACATTTATGCTGGTAGAAGTAGTTGTAGAAACAGAGAAATATAAGCTGGATTTGAAGACAGATGATTATAATTTTTATGTAGTAGGAAATGTTTTCAATCAAACCATCGTGTCTTATTTGTTAAAGAAATTTTACGACTTGGATGACGTAAAACAATACCACGTAAAAATTCTCGATAATAACGTGGAATCTATAGAATTCGATGAAGAGAAGTCTCTTATCTTGAAGAAAGACACGTATGCGATAGTTTAAAGCGACGATGATTTAAATTGGGGCACTGAACGCATCCGAATGAAAACTTCGTCGGTAATAACCTTGAAAAATCAAAATGGAAGGCGTCCCATTTTCATTCTTCAAGGGTTTAATATGTTAAATAAAAAGATATAAAAAAATGAATTTATATAATATAGATGGTAGATAGCTATACCACAACCACAACAATGGCAGATACTCCTTCTGTCGTACCCGACGAGATGCATTATTTGTCTGACAAATGGACTTTATGGGCCCATTTACCTCATGATACCAATTGGGGTCTAGATAGCTATATAAAGATATTCACGTTTGGAACCGCCGAAGAGACAATAGCGGTAACTGAAACACTACCCTCAGTTTTAGTTGAGAATTGTATGTTATTCTTGATGAGAGATGGTATCAAACCAATGTGGGAAGATCCGCGAAACAAAAACGGAGGATGTTTCTCTTATAAAATTACAAACAAGAATGTTTACAAGGTCTGGAAGGAGTTGAGTTATGTTGTGGTTGGCGGTTCTATCAGTAAACAACAGAATTACGTGAAAAACGTAACTGGAGTTACCATCTCACCAAAAAAAAATTTCTGTATTATTAAGATCTGGTTGTCTGATTGTTCGAACCAAAATCCTGATGTTGTAACAAGCGACCTAAAGGGTTTGAGTTCACATGGATGTTTGTTTAAGAAACACACTCCTGAATATTAATGGGGTTTTTATACATAATAATTTAAAAATATTTTTTAAACTATTTTGCATCTATAAAATAACTACCTATCCATATGATTATTTTATTAAACGAATAAAAACATCCGTGATTATCAATATCGTTTTCTTTTTCTTTCTCTTTGTCATCGCTTAGATTTGATCGATTGAAATTTGGTTGTTCCTTATAATTACTAGTAGTAGGATTATCATATAAAAATACATCTTCAAAGGGGCTGTTGCTACTAGAGTCTCTAAATACAGGATTATATTGTATCCTTGGTTTATTACCTCGTGTCATGTCGTATTTTATATAGTAGAATACAATAATATATAATAATATATTGCTATATTACTATATTGATGTTAGCTCACTTGTGGACCTATCTTCCAATGGATGTGGTATATGAGATATTAGAATTTAGTAATCATGCGAAACTAAGAAATTTGGTATTGATGTACAAAATACCAGAAACTGATCCGCGTTTGCAATTACTAATAAAACCAGTTCATAAAAATAAGATTCTATTTAATCTCTCTAATGACAAAACTATGGAGTTGTTATATTACAACGGAAATCGTATGTCGTATATATGCAAAATAAAAAATAATATAGTCCGCTTGTTGAATATATACTAATTCACCAATCATAACCCATCTCAAGGTCAATTGAAAACGAAAAGTCCATATTATTGAGATTTATCAAGTCTCCGTGCTGATTCAACAATTGCACCTTGATTTTTTGTATCTTTACAGGACCAAAATATTCGCGTTTCTTTTCTATAATATCACTACATTTTTCTGTATAAATATTTGTCGTGTTATTTTTAGATAATGGAATAATAGCAAGTATATTATTGCTGATGATGCTTTGAGAGAACAAGCCTATAATATTCTGAGATTGTGAATTATTAAAATCATTCAATATAAAATACAAATATTCACTTGAATTTGTATTAAACATACCCTCAGTAGTGTATGTTTTTTTGCCTGAATACGATGTGTTACGATATCCCATAGTCCAGCCAATTTTTTTATGTATCGCCTGGGTAATTTTATCATGTACATATTTATCTTTATCGTTTGGATTGTAGCTTCCAAACAACGGATCCTTCAAGAAATACATATTGAAATTATTGTATATATTTGATATTGTTATCTGTTGATTGTATGTATTTATTGATACATCGTATCTGTTTTTGGAGGCGTCGAAAGGGTCCATTGTTGTATTTATAGTAGCCTTCAATTTGTTAGTAAACTCAGCAGGACTATAACTTCCTTCTGGTATAACAATCTCGACAAATGAGCTGTCGATCGAGCCTATATTTGATTCATGAATGTAAAACACATTACTTGCATTTGCATGTGTTATATTGTAAATCAATTCTGGGAGGTGAATCGACGATAAACGAAGCGACAATACGTTTTTAAATGTCTGTGGCAGTATGATACTGAAATCGGATGAGGTTGTATTTGCGTGATCTTCTCTGTACAACGAGTGCAGAATAAGCGTCTGTATTATAGTCTTTCTTTTGAGGTTGTTAAGTAAGCTTCTAGCTACATTTGTAGGATATGTTTCAACAGGATTTAGATATTCATTTTTATTTATCGAATTATTGAAGGATGTTGTTTCTTTGTTTAATGTGAAGTTATTACCTGCGAATACCGCAGTAGTTTGATTAATAACTTTGCCCTCTTCGGTTGGAATCAACAATTGTTCATAGTCTTCGATGAACCCACTATTATCTTTTGATAAATCACGAATCAGTTTATTTTTCGCAGAATTTAGAAAATCATACACTTGTATTTTTTTATCATTGTCGTAATCACTGCTTTTACTAACAGCAATATATATATTATCATGTTTCTCCTTGATATCACTCAAATTATAGTTCTCTCTTAGACCTAGAAATTTTTCAAGTTCTTGTGTATTATAATTATAAATATTCAGATCAAAGTCGGAACTCATTGTTTTACACTACATTTGTAAAATAATTAACCTATATGATCCTAAACACTTCTTGTTTTTAGCAGTATACTTGTAATTATTATATTTAGTAACTATATAGAATGGCCAGTACCACAAATTTTATGTTCGAAAACATGAGTCGAATAGGTTTGGACGAGTCAACTAGCTCTCAGTTAGATATGCAAAACGTCCAACAGACAAATTACATGTTGCAGAATTTCTATAGTTCTGATTGCACAATGAGTAAACCGATTGGATTAGCCACATCTCAAGCAGGCGTGTTTTACAAGGGAGGTAATCAGGTCGCTGCTGGTGGTTGCAATATTGATACTTCGACCGAGTTAGAGTTAGGAACCACTCAAATGGACCACCGGTCAAAACTTGATTTGTTTCACCGCCCATTTGCCACCATCCCATATTTAGGTCGTGGATCTGTTAATCCGGTCATGGAATCGCAAATATTGCAGGGCGAGTTATTGACCAACAAGAGAAGCATCACAAATCTTAGCGAGAAGAGCTACATTAACTACCACCACACACCAATGATCGACAGCATGAAGGAGCGTGTTAGCAACCCAGCGAATTATGTTGAGAGCTCGGCATCTAATGGGTGGGTAAGAGGTGGTGTTCCGTCGCGTGAGCTGAGCCGTTCTACACACGCTTAATATGCTAACAATATTTTTGGTCGGTTAAATTGCTTTTTATGATAAATTATAATATTTATCATAAATTATATAAGAGCAATCTAATATATTAGTATTATAATGTCAAATAGTCATTCAAAATGTATGAAATACAATACCAAATATGTTTGCAGCTATCTGGATTCAGATGTATTTGTTGAAACTGATTATGTAACTGATGACGAGCGTGATTTCATTCGTAATTGCATTTATCGCCAGGATATGTTGAATATTTTTGAGATTGAAAATTTTGAGCCTGATGTAATAAACGCATCTATTGAAACTATATATGATTTAATACGAAACAATTCAAAGTTTGTTAATATAATCAAATATATAGGTAAAGGTGATGATCTCATGGGATTAATGATTTTGTTTTCATATGACTATCTGCATTTGACACACCCATGTATTTGTCAATACATAGAAACATGCGATGCAAATACGACAGAATTAGAAAAGATTATATTCTCATAATATAGAAACCATTATGGCATCTACCCGTAATAAAAACACACCTGGTAATTATTATTTAGAACAACGTAACTCTACATTATCGGAGCAATATAAGTTGTATGAAAATTCGCAGAATGGTGCAGCATACAAAACAATGTTGCCCGGTAATGGTCTCAATGTCGCACGTATACCGCGAACCCACATGTCTCACAACCCAGTGGATATCGAGTCATCACTATTTGGTATAAATTCCACTAATTTGGTGAACCCTGCCAAACCAACGAAGCCGAGTTTGATTAATTTACAGACGACCGATGTTTACAAAAAGGAGCCTGTTTTCTTACCAGAGCATCTTGTTATTGAAAAGCACCAAAGACCTCTCGACAAGATGTAATGTAATCAAGGCAATTTATATAAATTATTATTGTTCAAAACAATAATAATCTGATTTATCTATGTCTTTATCTATGTTCAGGCATTACATATCTCACATCCTTACCCTTACTTTTTCCCATACAAGTGAGAATATGGTTTCCGATAATTGTATTCGATTCTAGTACCTGTTTTTCACTTGCCCTAGCAAACCACATAAACTTATTTCGTTTTAAGACATCATCAGCGGGTATAAAAATACCAAATGCCGTTTTGCTGAGACTCAGGTAGTTGTTTGACATTAGGTCGTCTACAATTATTGGCGACTCATCACTCATTTTTACACCAATCTCAGTACCATTTATAAGGTTAATATTCTTGTTTAGTTTTGAGCTGATCCATTGTTCAAATTTACCTTGGAATTCCGACTCGCTTGTGAAATCCGTTGACATTGTTTCTTGAACGTGTGCGATAAGCTGTTTTGTTATATTGTTATCCTTCTTTACACCACAAAAAGCGAGAGACGGGTAATAATTAGACAACGTCGATGTTATACTGCGATTAGTAGTTTCACAAACAAACATTTTATCACCTTCGGTTCCTTTCGAGTACATTTCATATAAATCACGCATACACAAAAATGATATAGGACAAGTCATGCCGCCATAAACATCAAGTAGTTTTAACATACCCAACACACGCATGTTTTTCAAAATTGGATTTGAAATTCCGTTCATATCGATTACCCATTCGGGTATTAATTTTTTAAATGAGTTGTCGTCAATAATACATATAGTAAATGAATCATCGCATTTATTTATAATGCTTTTTATAGTCAAATATAAATATGGTTGATTCAAATCATATGAACTTCTCGAGCCAAAACTAACCCAATTACGTGAATTATATTCATATGGGACATGAATCCATAATATAGGTTTTCTACTCTTGGCTAAACTATCGACATCCAATAAATACTCTTTGATTGCATTATAGTTGTTATTTTCTTCGTATTGTTTATTTTTTTCCTCAAATCTGTTATAGAATACAAGCAAAATAATTAATATGATAGCAAAAAACAATCTCTCAAGCATACAATACAATTATATTTTTATTTATTTCGTATCTAATAAATGTTGTTTACATCTATCAAAAAACATATGTAGTTCGTTTTTTCTTGCGCCGGTAATGCTGTCATCAGGAATATATGATTCATTGCCTTTTACATAACACAACAGAACGGGTATTCCATTAACCATTCGCTTGTTTTTCAAGTATGAATAAAGCTGAGTAGATTTATCAATATCAATGTCGCAGCATATTACATCGGGTGGGGAGTTCTTGAAAAATGTATAAACATCCTCTTTAATAATGTCGCATGGTCCACACCAAGTAGCACCTAGTTTAAGTATAACAAGCCCAGGATTTTTTTTCAGCAAGCTCATAAACAAATCAACTGATGGTATTTCGGTTATAATCTCCTTTTGCATTTATATTATATGATATCGTATATTTCATATAATAACTAATTCGTCAATATCAATAATCAAAAATAGAGTTGAGATTATGTTTCGTATTGATGTTTTGTGTATTCCTTCTCAAAAAACTCAACATAAACAATGGTAAACTAGAACTGGCAAAATAGTTTCTAATCGATGCAGTTGTATTTTCATCATTGCAAATTTTTTTTTTCATCTCTTCTTTACCCTTTTCATAATAATAAGTTATACCATTTTTTGTAGGAGGAACTAAACTCTCATATAAAGAAATGTTACCCACCAATTCGCCTTCATTGTTTCCGTTTATGATTCGTAAAATACCATCTGGCAATTTTTCTTGTCTCAAACAACCATCCATCGCTAACATTGTATTTCCGTTATCTACTATCTTTGCATCATAAGTCGACAAGAATGGTATATTAAAACTACACAGAAGGATATTAAAAAAATCTTTTTGATTTTTAAATTTTGAATACCATTTTTTTTCACAATGTCCATCCTTGTGTAATAGAACAACTCCTATAAAAAGTTTATCGGTTACAATACGATATGCATCAGGATATTCTTCATTTATCAATCTTAATATTTTCAACGGATATTCTGTGAGGTAATAAGATGAAACAGAAAAGGGTTTCTCACTGATTCGTTTGGTTGCTAATTTGTAAATATCCATGTATATATCCATTTGCTTTGAACTTTTCATCCCTAGAAGAAAGAGCATACCTATCAATGCACCTACAGAATCACCATATATTATTGGTTTTTGTGTTATATTATATTTTTTTAAGTATTTTGAGAGTTTATTCAATGCACCCATTTGATAGATAACACCAAATGCTCCACCACTTAAATATATATGATTAATTTTTTTTAATCTTTTTATAATATCATTATCCATAATATATTTTTGGTATATAATAAATAGATATTCTGAATTTATTATATAAATATTGTGATTATATTTTTTAAACAGCATGTTCAATTTTGTTATTTTCTATGATCTTCTCTAATACATCTAAAGCAATATCGTTTTTAAGATTATCGATAATTTCATTGTCCATTGGTTCGCGATTATTCAATTGAACAAATAAATTATGGAAGTCTTCAACACGTTTTTGATTTAAAGCCACAATTTGTTTTTGTTTCATCTCATTTGTGATCTCAATCCTGAGTTGGTCATTTTGATTTTTCATTTGATTTTCTTCATTAAACCACTGGTTTCTGAAATCATCTGTCGGAATCAAAATATCACATATTTCAGGTTTAATTATTTTTAAGAATGTCTCTGTATTATTGAAATTCTGTTTAAATTTTGCAATTATCTCTTCTGGTATGGGTGGACTGGTCTCCATAAGTCTATCATACTCTTCTTTACTAATTTTTATCATGTGTTTCACGTCAATTCTCTCATGTGGATGTTTTGCCAGCTCAATTTTGATATTTCTGTAAAACTTGTCCCATGATATACTGCTTACTCGATGAGCTTCGTTTAATTGGGTAATCTTTAAAAACTGCTGAATGGTAGTTATTATACCAGCTAAAAGATTGAGAGAACCAATCAACATGACAAAATATGATTGATAATCCGGTGGAACGCGATCTTGTGCGAAATTACCTGTTCCAGTTAATGTGGATATGACTATTACTGGTATCGTATACCAAGTATTCAAATAGGAATATAACATATTTGCTTTCGAATGCAACCATCTGTAACACATCGCTTTGTCTGCCCATTCAATCAATATTTGTTCGTGTTCTTTTGTCCACTCAATTTGAGTGTTGTTTATATAAGGTTCTTCGGTTTTTAACTCTATTTCAGTTGACATAACACACGTATATTAATAGAAGATTTTATTTTGTAAAAAAAAAAGTATAGCTGAATTATAAGAATGGAGTCACAAATAAGTGATTTGAAAACAGAATTTATTATGATTATAAATAATAGAGATACAATAACAAAAATCTTTGATATTCTGGAAGCTCGAATAAAAAAATTAAAAACAATATACAATGAATTTATAAGTAAAAATGAAAAACAGATTTTTATTTTTGGGTTAGACTCCTTTAGATTTCAAAGTAAACTTATGGATATTGAATTTATTGACATGAAACGCATGTATCTGGCTATTAGCAATAGAATCTACTGCGATTATTACAAATTATATCGTATACTCTGTTCTTATATAAACGAAAATATACAAGAAAAAACGATATCAGAAAAATTAAATATTGGGACCTTTCCAATATATCTCGACCTTGAACCATTCAAGGAATATGACTTTGCAGTTATTAATGAGTTACAAAATAATATATTAATATTGTTTTCATCCCTTATTAATTACATCAGCATAAAAGACCGGGAGTTGGGGACATACAACAAGAAATTAAATATAGGGTTGAATATAGATAACTTTGTTTCAACATTTAACTATGATGTAAATAATACGAGAGAAAAGTTTGGGTTATTTGTAAAATATATGCATTTCTTTCAGCGAAACCATAACAAAATGCTAGGGCGGTTTGTCAATAAATTACAAGCCATGTATTTACAGATAGATAAAGATATAGATTTTGATGAATCGGTAGAACCTAAATTTATTCCGTGCTTTGAAGATACAAATGATGTAAAAGAAGATGTTGTAAATACAAACAATGAAAATACTGATGATAAGACTACTGATGATAAGACTACAGATGATAAGACTACTGATGATAAGACTACTGATGATAAGACTACTAACGATGAAACTACAAATGAAACTACAGATGAGAATATTGATACTGATAATGCTACTGATACAGATAACACAACTACCTTTGTTGAGAAGGACAATTTTATATCAGCCAATAAGAAACGCAAAAAGAAGAAGAAATAGTTATATTTTGCATTATTTTATTTTGGATAGTTATATAGTCCCAACACTATTTTCAAGGTCTTCTATATCAATCTCTGGCAAAACAGCATGTGATTCCCAGAAATACCTACAAAATGCCCATTGAAATTTAAATTCGTCATTGTACAAATGCTTATGATCACGAATTACCTTGTCATATACCTTGGATGGTAACATCTTCATGCTTTGTTTAGGCAAGACATAACACAATTGAGTAACCTCTGAAACTGGACTATCCGCCTTCTTACTAATAAACTCAGTATCAAAGTAAGGGACGTGTTGAATCAAATCTGCCAACAAAGGAGGGTAGTTATATTTATAATGCCATCGCCAATCAGGACACCCCGATGTATAATATTTGAGAGTCCATTCAAGCCCCTCTAGATAATTGACACAGATCTGTTGTTTTCTAGTGTCATCAATTTCAAGTTCAAACAGCGACTTATAATATCGCTTCTCCCAATTCGGATTGAAAGGGTTAATATACTTTTCAATATCCCTCTTGTATGTAGGTAATGCCTCGAATTTCTTTATTTTGTCTTCTGGCGTATCCTCTGACATGTTCGCATTTTCTCTCTTGTCTCGCAATTTCATCTCTTGTTTAAAATTATTCTCTTCTGCCTTGGCCAAGAATAATATAAGTTTACGCATGTTCCTCCAATTGATCTTTTTCCCATCAGTGAGTACATCCTTAGGACCCATCGTTGCCTTGTACGCATTCAACATCTTATCAACACCTCCAGTTCGTATATTAATGGACGGGAAGTGAGGCATAAAATCATTGCCAAGAAAGAAGCACAACAATATATAGTCGTAAACACGATTCATCTTAGTTATCTTTTTATCGTCATTGCAATCTGCGATCTCAAGATCATCACCCGTAAAACTATTCATATTCGACGTTATTATATTAGAAAGCTCTGGAATATCAATCAGATATGACTCATCTGGCAGCAAGTCGCTGTTTATAGATTGAATAAAATGCGGGGTCTCGCGATACAAATAGATATTTCTACTAATCGGCAAATGGTTGATAGACAACATAATAAGATCTGCATCCAGACCATAAATAATAGTGGTTGCGTTCTTGTGTTCTGTCTCGTTATCTCGAATATATTTAAACAACTTGTGCTCGCCTTCTCCATACTCGTCACTTGGTGATACTATCAAGCGTTTTACATTGTATTTCTTTGGATCATTGAATCTGACACGCACTTGTTTGTTCAATTGATGCATGAAATCAGTCCCAGGTGTTATAGCAGTTGTATTCCAGGGATCAGAATTTTTTGTGATGGTTTCAAATACCTTGTTTTGATAAGAGGATTTATATCTTCTTTGACGCTGTTGTTCTAGTTTTGCAACAGGGGCAACACCATCAAATGCAATAAATATATTGTTATTGGGCTTAATTAAATAAATATACTCATCCAGTTTGGCAAAAACAGCATTTTGAATGGTAGCAATATCTGTTTCAACAAGCTTTGTAAAATCTATCTTATGCACGCAGTCATATATTACAGAATTTGCATCCAAGTATAAATTATTAACATTAAACTTATCATCTAATTTACGAATAACTTCTGGGTGATTCTTCACAATGTAACTGAAGTATGATGGTATGCCCATTTTCCTTTCTGTAATTATATGTTTTATGTCTATGTCAAAATAAAAATCATTTTTTTAGCATATTTGATATAAACCTACTATTTTTATTTATATAAACAATATCTCTAGACAATGAAATACATTCTGTATATTATAATAATGATATAATATATATTCACCTTATGAAAAAACACGATTATAAGGTAAAACCCGACAATCCACAGGAGGTAGGGTCTATAATTGAAAAGAAACTATTATTTTTTAGAGATGTAATCCAGAGGACATTTATACATACGCAGAATAATCAGTATAAAGATATATTATCTATTGTTGACGTGACAACGTGTAATGAAAGATTAACAGAATTAAATAATTCAATACATGATTTGATTGTAGATGATCAAAATAAAGATGCCATAGTAAATAAACTCCAGTTAATTAATAACGATCTCTCTAGTATATTAAAAAACTATGGAACTATGTATTTAGAAGATTTACTTGTTATATGTTTTGGTAATAATTTGTTAGAATCAGACCATTCTAAGTTTGACTTATTGAAGAAATACTTCCACCCAATAAGTTATAAGATTGTGACAAAAAATGAAGAGTTCAAACAAAAAAAACAATCCGACGATTCATACGATGAGACATCTATAAAACACTTAGATTGTTTCGATATTATTACGACATATAAGCAGTTTCATGTTAAAGTGTATGGAATGAAATTGTACGTTCATAGTGCAGCACTTAATAAAAGTTTATTTATATTTGGTATAGTAGATGATATTGCTTTAGAATTTCTTGGTAATTCATATATTGAAAACAAGAAAAATCAAGTGCATTCTAATTTGACCATTGAACTAAAAGATGAAACATTTGAGCGTTTTCTCTCGTCACTGAACCTTAAGGATTATCTCACTAATAGTGCTTCACATATTATCAATAAATATAATGATTATATAACAAAGTCAAATATAATACACCAGAAACAGATATCATTTATTATAAAGGATTTTATGACTGAAGATCTGTATAAAAAGCGGTCGACATTGATTCAATTATTAATCATGTCAAATAGAATTGATAACCAATATTTATCATATATGTTATATGATCTTTTATCGAATGATGTGAATGGAATTGTGGATTCAAAAGACCAGACTATGTTATATGAGAGCTTTACATACAAGACTAAGGTATTTTTTAAGCAAGCGATGAAGAAAACACTCAATTACACAAATAGTCTTTATAACTTTGATATGAACAAAATACCTCTTGAACAACAGATCTGTTTGATGAATGCACCAGATAGTGTAAAAGAAAAGGGTATGATGAAATTAAAAGAGGTGAAAAATAAATCTGAAGATTCCGGTGCAAAAGCAAGACAATATTTAGATGGTCTGTTAAAAATTCCATTCGGTGTTTTTAGACATGAACCAATACTAAATATTATGACTACAATCAAAAAACAATTTATAGATTATTGTGATTCAGAAAATATATTCATAAAGTTTCCAGACATTCCAAAGAAGACCAGTTATACTAGTATGGAAATTTACAAGTATGTGAAGCATATTCAATCATCAAATATATCATCGCTAGACACTTTACAAATTTTACAGGATCAGATATTACAAGGTGATAAACAATCGCTTGTTAATAATATTAATATTATGAATGAAATTTTAATTAACAACAATCTAGACGACAATAAAATAAAGTTGGGAACAAACAAAAGCAATTTGAAGATAGGTATAAACACTTTCTTCAAGTTGTGTAAATCAAATCCACTTATAAAAGAAGAATTATTTGGTTTATTGCTTCCTGACAAGAAAAACATTGGAGTAGAAGATTCAAATCTATCAATTGATATTATACAAAACAATATCGATAAGATTGTTGATTATACAAAATTTATTCGTAAAACATTAGATTCCTCTGTATATGGTCATGACAAACCTAAAAAACAAATCGAGATGATATTAGGTGAATGGATAAACTCTGGCGACAATGGAAATGGATATGTCATAGGATTTGAGGGGAACCCAGGTGTTGGGAAGACGTCTCTCGCTAAGGGTATAGCTAATTGTTTAGTTGGCAATGATGGAAAACCAAGACCATTCAAGATATTAATGATGGGCGGTGATGCAAATGCAGCTAGTTTGGTAGGACATAGTTTTACATATGTAGGTAGTGGCTGGGGGTTAATCGTACAATATTTACAAGACTCTGGATGCATGAATCCAGTAATTGTTATAGATGAAGCAGATAAGATATCTAAAACTGAACATGGAAAGGAGATCACAGGTATCTTGACACATTTGTTAGACAAAACACAGAATCATTTATTTCAGGATAAATATTTTGCTGGTATCGACATTGATATGTCTAAGACTTTATTTATTGTTTGCTACAATGACCCAAATTCTATCGATAGAGTACTGCTTGATCGTATTCATCGAGTAAAGTTTGACAGCTTAACTACAGACGATAAAATAGTAATCGTGAAAAAGCACTTGTTACCAGATATTCTTAAAAACATTGGTCTTGATAATATGATAACCTTTTCAGATGAAACAATCAAAATTATTGTAAACGACTATACTCAGGAACCGGGTGTTCGTAAGCTCAAGGAAAAAATGTTTGAAATTGTCGGTGCTATAAACCTGAATATTTTACAGAATCCAACCAATGATATACAACTGCCTTTCGAAGTTACGATTGACGATGTCAAGAAACTTTATTTTAAGGATAAACGGGAAGTAGTACCATTCAAAATCCACACGGAAAGTAAGGTTGGAGTAATAAATGCGTTGTGGGCAAATGAGTTATCGCAAGGCGGAGTTTTACCACTACAAGTGAGTTTTATTCCTTCCGCTGAATTTTTGAGTTTGACATTAACAGGATCGCTAGGTGATGTTATGAAGGAGTCTATTCGTGTTAGTTTGACGAATGCGTGGAATTTAACAAGCAAGTCTAGACAGCAGTATTTGATAGAGACATACAATAATCCAAAAACAAATAGTGTATGTGGTTTGCATTTGCATTGCCCTAGCATAAGCACAAAGAAGGATGGTCCATCTGCAACAACCGCTTTTACTATATTAATATACAGCTTATTCAATGATATAAAAATAAAAAACACGTTTGGTATAACCGGAGAGACTAGTTTTGATTACATACTCAGCGAAATAGGTGGTCTAGAATACAAGATAATACATTCGATTCCGTCAGGTGTTAAAGAGTTCATCTTTCCTAAAGAGAATAAACGTGACTTTGAAAAGATGATGGATAAATTCAAAGATAAGGATATAATCAAGGGGGTTAAATTTCATTGCGTAGAGACAATCGACGAGGTACTAGAATTGATTCTTGATAAAGAATAAAGATTTGCTTAATTAATTTGAATGAAGTAGTTTCATTTCAAGATATTATTTTGAAATGAGAGTAAATTATAAATCACTTGGATACACCTTTGAAACTATTACAATTACAATTACAATTGCTCATCGTAAAACCAATATTTTTTCCAATATAGAAATGTCTACATCAAATGAGCCATCTTCTCGTTTTATGTTATCCTTCCACTTTGCATCGTGATTATCGTAATCTATGAATTTAAAGCGTTCAGGAAATCTTCTGAACAATTGAGAGTCAAAATCATTACCTATTGTTGGAAACAAAATCATGATAGACTCGGGGTTAAGAAAAAACGAACAATACGAGATTGCTCCACCATTAGTAACAAGTAGTTTAGTTCTAGATAAAACTTCAAGTTGGTAGTTAAACGACACTTCTTCTGGGTTTAGTTGTTCAAAAACTAAATTATTTTTATCGGCAAAATTTTTTAATGTCAAGCATATTGAATCATTGTTCAAAACAGAACGCCTTCCTTGTTTTGGGAGGAATGTAATTGTATTTTGAACTTGGTTTACTTGTGAATTTGGTGGGTAAATTTCATATATTTTTTTTTTATATGTATCTATCGTTTTTGACATGGAAAAATCACTCCATCCAGGTTGTCTATAATTCCATGGCGAAATTGATGACATACCAGTTACAACATGATTTTTTATTTTTAAATATCGTTCCTTAATATCATTGTCATTAACATATTCTGATATGTATTTTTGAAATCCAAAAACAACCTTGTCTCCTAAAGGTTTTAATAGGTTTATAGAATGTCTATCAGCTTTTTCTCTTCCTTTCTTATCCTCAGAATTCTCGAACCAGTAGATAGTATTTTGTTGTTTATTATCAAAACCATCCCATGTGTCATCATCAAATATAACCATTATTTTTGATTTATCAGTAATACCAATCTGATTCAATACATATTCAATTGGCAATGCTGTTTCACATAACAAATGACCAAAATTATGTGGCGAATAGCGGCGTGCAATAAACAAACAATATTCCAAGCCTTGATTGTTTTTAAAAGAGATTTCTTTTATATTATTTTTTTCTTTTTCTTTTTCTTTTTCTGGTATATCCATAAGTATAATTTCTTTACCAACATAAGTTGGAGTTCGTCTTCCAAGTAATTGTAATCCTTGTCTATTGACGTTTATATTTTCTTTACTATCAAGATTTATTATAAATTGATTTTCAGATAAATCATAATATAGATTTGTTATAATACAACTAGTGTTAGAAAAATTACCTGTAGTTCCTTGTAAAATGCTTGTTTTTTCAATCATTTATAATATTATAACAATTGTTTAATTATTTTTTTTGTTTAATTATATATAAAATGATATATAAACCAATAAATGAATATGAATTTTATATCAATTCCTTCAACTGTTGCAAATGATTATTTTAAGAGACAAATCAAATTTTTTCAATATCAACATTATAAAATATATGATACTGATGCTGTAAATAAAGCAATTATTCCAATTATTAAATACAATCATTATAATGAAAAAAATACGGCTCTTGAAAATATTGATTGGGATATAACTCTCCCTTATAAAATGGTTGATTCAGTATATGATCTAATACAAATTAATAGTAATTATGATCCAAAAATATATATACCAATTAATGTATTTACTTCAGCAAAACAAATTATTAGCGAATTAGATGATAATACTCTAGTTGAAATTATTGACGCAGATCTAGTGCATTTGAAACGTTATCCTATCGAATATCATAATATTAAAGATAATGAAATAATAGCAGATAATTATTATGAAAATTGGCATATGCATATATCAAAACCAAATTCTATAAATAGACATGTTATACAAGAATTTTTATCACATAATGAAGAGGGATATATGAATGGTGGATTTAATATAATTTGCAAAGTAAAAACGATTAAAGCTATAATTGATGATATTATATTATATTCAATCAAAGTTACTGAAAAAATGAATGGTGATCCACATTCTTGGTGGTGTGCAATGCATGGTTTAAATATAGCATGTCATAATAATAAGATTAAAATGATTAATGGTGATAATTGTTATTATCCAAATGTTAATAACTTGGAAGATAAACATTATATAGCACATTATAGTTGTGATCCACGTTATGATAAAAGAAAAATTCCAAATGTTAATACCGATTTATTTCCTGACAATTCATTTTATACAGCTGCTAAAGCATATCTGAATACATTGTAAAATTATACATCGTATCAAATGGGTGTTTGAAATGAGAAAAGGTGTAAATAATTCTATTTTTCGCTCATTGACCATGAAATAATTTCAGGTTCATGATCATTAAACTCCATACTCTCTGTCGAATACTTTTGCTGTACAAGATGATACATAACCTTTCCTGTATCATTGTCGTCTTCATCACCTTCACCATTCTTTGTCTCTACATGAATAACAACATTCTCATATTTGAGTGCAGCAATCTCTTTCAGCATTGGTGTTATCTGCTTATCATAAATGCGAACTGCTTCTAAAACGTCTTGGGTATCTAGAGTCTCTTCATATTTATCAATATGTTCTTTGTATACATTTATTGTTAAATATAATGCCTTCATCTTATTTCGTATCATAGTATCCTTTTCTTTATTGTTGACAATATCGTTATGTAGTGAAATAAACTTATCTAGCAGATAGGCGTTGTTATTTATATCATCCTTTATCTTGTTATACTCTACAATTGCTGCTTCGTTTGTCATGAAATCAAATAATGTTCTGTTTTTGATAGTAATTACATCCTGTTTAATCTTTTCATTCTCCGCTTCATAAAAGTCTATGATAGTTGGAATTGAATTATAGCTTCCTGGGTTGACTTGGATGTTTAACTTGCAAGGTGCCAACTTGTCGCCACATCTAGCGGTAAGTATTCTGAATTCCTTGTCGGAATCGAAATTTGTCTTGAAAATCGTCCCCACTGGGCGTTCGCATGATATGCACTTGTGCTTCAATTGTGACAATAGAATTCGCTTTTCTTTCATAGAGAGATCACTTTTGATAATCTTTTTTCGTGCCTTGTTCGTTTTGATTTCAAAATCATATTTATTTTTAATTTCATAATATTCGTCTACACTCATATAAATAAACTTGATAAAATAATTATCGTATAAATGCTTCATTATCATTGTCCCAGTTTGGAAGACCCGTTATTAGTTCTTGCTGGCTTCTTCGTTTCGCATCCTGTACATTCTTAATTTTCGACAATATGTATTGTTGTTTCTCTCTATTTTTTCTCTCCTTTTCTAATGGTGTTAATCTTCCTTTATATTTGTAAAATAATACAGCTGAAACAACCAGAGTGAGAATTACAAATACTCCCATATTGAACAATTCGTTATAATATTTACTCTTTATATTATGACATTGTCTCAATGTATGATTCAAAAAAGATTTCATACCTGGTTCAATCAAAGAAGGAATATTCTCCATAGTTAATAGTTATAATATTTTATTTTTTATTATACCCAAATAATAATGGAACTTGTTGATATTTTATCCTTATCGTCCTTTATCATTCTCACTTTTGTATATTGCATTAAACTTAAATCTAGAATGACATTTGCTATTTTCAATGACGATAAATCACTCGCCGAGTTGAAGAAATTTGAACACTATTCTTTAGCAGGATACTTTGCTTTAGTCATTATATCACAGATATCTCTGAATGTTATGTCAATGTACTTCAAGTGTGGTGGTGACTTTATTGATAGTTTAACCAATGCAACTAGTCTGACAATACTCCCGTGGTCACTAATATTTGGCGTAGTCATAATAACAATCCTGATATTCCCGGGGTTTAAAAGTGCATTCTCTGATGTAATTGGATATTTTTATATATCTTCCAAAGCCAACGAGCTTTTAAATACGCTTCTCGTCGACAAGAACATACGAATGGATAATCTACAACCATCTGAGAAGGATAAAATGAAAGATGCTGCCGATTTAGTTATGAAAATATATGGTAACACTTCGATCTTAATAAATCAAATAGTCCCTTCTAACTACATACAAATGTGGGACCAAATGCGAATACTTCGCAAACCTGAATATCAGGATGATAATAATGAGAAAACCAAAGCGTTGAAAGAACAATTGTTTGGTCTAGTTGTTACTCGTGAAAATGTAGGAGAAGCAATGTGGTATATTTACACAGGTATTTTGATAATATCTTTAGTAAAAATGAATATTGAAACTCGCGGTTGCTCGAGTAATATAGATGTTATGGAAACAAAATACAAACAATTTCTCTCTACGGAAGACGATAAAAACAAGCAAACTAAATTGGGTTCGAAGGTAGTCTATAAAGAGTAACGTATTTTTTTGACTAATTTTATTACTATGTGTATAGTTATAATCCTTATTATATATTACATATATAATAATAATGGATACGTATTATACAAATACAACCAACGCGACCTGTAAAACTAATTTAGTTGTAAGAAAACATACATTAGATTCAAGAATTCAAGAAATCAAGGATGAGTTGCTGAAAAGGGCGACTAAGTTGGTCTTGAATAAAACAAAGGATACTATATGCAAATATAGTGAAAAAACAAGATTATTCTTGTCGAAGAATGATTATATCAGAGAAAAGGTATCAGAAATGACTTGTCCTGTCTTTGAGGCAACAAAAGAATTTAACGAATTAACTAGGGCAATTAGTAGAAGACAGAACAACCCGGATTTGAAAACATACAACAGACGTTTATCTCAAAATGATATACATAAAAATATTAAGACGATTCGTAAGATAAATCGTCGTAAAATGAAGTATGATTTTGATGACAATGATTGTGATAAAAAAGATACCAGTGTTGTCCAAAAGACTCATAACCACCCTACTCATATTCATCATGCTCCTGCTCCTGATCCTGTTCATGTTCCTAATCACATGGTTCCTAATAATATGATGGACTATGAATTCTTGTATTTCATGAAATCAAACCCTGTAATTGAGGTAAATAAATTGATAAAAAAACTCAAGAAAGAAGATTATGAATATTTATCATCAAAACTAGATCCAGACTATGTATCCAAATTAACAACAACATTAGAGGAATTAAAAAAAAATGCAAGCAATATTTACAAAGGTGTTATTGGTGTGTATATCCGTATTGTTGAAACGATATTCTTGAATGTAAATCTCACTAAATCATTGAAGCTTACGCTTGAAAAGTCTCAAGCATATAAAGCAGATTCAGAGATTTTACAAAATAGAGAGAAACTTATCGAATATATAAATAGTTTGAATAATGGACCAACAGGACTTTTCAAGCCAGTTTATGTTACAACTACACTTGAGTTGAAGAAAAGATATAGAATATATGTTGAAAAATATGGGTATCCTGAAAATGAAATATTCGATGCCGAATTAATGTTGGAAATTGATCGTATGATAGATAATTCTGATTGTAGTAGTCATGGTAGTCATAGCGATAGTGATAGTCATAGCGATAGTGATAGCGATAGTAGTCATAGTAACGATTGATAGTTATGCTTTTTTACTTATAAATATCGTTTCAAATTATATATTTGAAATGATAAAATGTGTAATTATAACTATTAATAAGTTATAATTATGTAAAATTATGTAAAATTTTATTGCTGCTGTTGTAATACAATACCAATATGAATAGTTCGGTCTTGACTTGTACCAGCTAGATTTAAGTTTCGAACGACAAGAAAACCAAATTGACTACCTACTGGCACAGCCTGATCAGTACCCAAATTAGAACCTGTACCAGCATTAATACTAGCCATCATTCTTTCACGAAGACCTGTTATGGAATCTTTATTTATAAGTACTGCTCTCGCTTTACCATTGAAAGATGTACTAAGTTCATTACTTGCACGGAGAGCAGTAACGTTTGAATATATAGCACTATCGAATAAACTATGATCGGCTCTAATGACTCCTAAGTCTATGAATTGAAAACCAGTGTCTTCGGTGGCATTGACAGCAATATTGCTACGAGTTCCACCTTGATTCCGAAAAGCTGATGCAGTTCCAACATAGGTATCACTATCTACACTAAAGACGCTTTTGAACATGTCATTCAAACCAGCGTCTGATTTTATTACTCCATTAGAGTTAAATTCTACCTCTATTCCCAGCCAATAATCAGCACTTAAATTGGCACTATCAGCTTGAAAAACATTAGATGATAAGTCAATTTGTACCGCACTCACATCGAAATTTGATACGTGATAAACCGGCATTTATATTAAAAAATAAAAATTTAAACGCATAAAAAATAATTAAGAGATTACATAAACAATTTATTTGTAAAAATAAAACCATAATATATTAAACTATTAATTGTCGTAATACAACACCAATAATAATAGTTCGGTCTTGACTTGTACCAGCTAGATTTAAAGTTCTAACAACTTTGAAACCAAAGATACTACCTGGTGGCACCTCGTTATTAGTACCCAAGTCAGAACCTGTAGAAGCATTAATACTAGCCAACATTTTTTCACGAAGACCTGTTATGGTAGGTATAGGATCAAATTTTGCTTTCACTTTACCATTGAAAGATGTATTAGCGTTATTAGCTGCACGGAGAGCAGTAACGTTTGTATATATAGCACTACTATATAATATCCCCTGATAATATTCATCATCGTTAATAACTCCTAAATCTTTGAATTTAACACTATTACCCACAGGAAATTCGTCAAAGCTGCTCACGTTAAAAAGATCCTTCTCCCCCCCGCTCCCCTCATTATAATAAACTTGACTATTAACCACATTGATTGCAGCAGACACATCAAAGACGTTTTTGAAGATGGCATTCAACGCAGTATCATCTTTTATTGCTCCATTAGAGTTAAAATTTACCTGTATTTCAACCCAATAATGAGCTAATAAAGTATCATCAGCAAAAATATTAGATGATAAGTCAATTTGTACAGCACTCACATCGAAATTGGATACGTGATAAACCGGCATTTATATTAAAAAATAATATAACTTATTAAAAAAATTTAAACGCATAAAAAATAATTTAGAGATTACATAAACAATTTATTTGTAAAAATAAAACCATAATACATTATATAACTAAAGTTATGATTGTTCTAATAAAATACCAATAAAAATCTGTCGGTCTTGACTTGTACCAGCTAGATTTAAATTTCGAACAACTTTGAAAGCAAATTGACTAGCTGCTGGCACATTCTGATTAGTACCCAGATCAGAACTTGTAGAATAATTAATACTAGCCAACATTTTTTCACGAAGACCTGTTACGTCGCCCAAAGCTTGAAGTGCTGCTCTCGCTTTACCATTGAAAGATGTACTAAGTTGATTATTCGCACTGAGATCAGTAACATTTGTATATAAAGAACTACTCAATAAATTATGATCACTACCAATAACTCCTAAATCTTTGAATTGAACACTATTGGCTACTAGAGTTGTGGCAGCAGCATAACTGACACGACCTGATCCCCGATAAACAGCGGTAGTTCCCACATAGTCAGTACCCGCTGTGTCAAAGACGGCCTTGAACTGGGCATTCAACGCAGTATCATCTTTTATTGCTCCACCAGAGTTAAAAGTTACAACCTTTCTTACCCAATAATCACATAGTAAAGTATCCGCATTAAAAATATTAGCTGACAAATCAATTTGTACGGCACTCACATCGAAATTGGATACGTGATAAACCGGCATTTATATATTAAAATATAAAAATTAAAATACATAAAAAATAATTCAGAGATTAGGTAAATAATTTATTTGTCTAAATATAAGAATAACATTAATTACTAAAGCTAAACATTTTGCCTAAGTACAACACCAATATTAGCAGTTTGAGAGTTGTCTAGACTTAAACCAGCGAAATTTACTTTTCTAACAACAAGAAAACCAAAGTCAGATTGATATGGTACATTGCCAGTAATACCCAAATCAGAACCTGTACTAGCATTAATACTAGCCATCATTCTTTCACGAAGACCTGTTACTTGTATTATAGCCTGAAGTGCGGTATTTACCTTACCAATAAATGATAATGGATACGTGATGGGATTATTCGCACTGAGATCACCAATGTTATATATAGATCTATTAAATAATGTATCTGTAGTTTTATCAATGATTCCTAAATCACTGAATTGTATATTCAATAGTGGACTTGTGGCGTACGCAGTAGCAAATGTCGTTGTCCTCCCTCCAATAGGTCGAGTAGCATAAACTGGTTTATCTATATATTGATTAATATTTGTAAACATTTGATTCAAACTAGTGTCTGATTTTATTCCTCCCTCATTATATTCGTTAAAATCCACATTCACTACTATCCAATAATCAGCAGAAAAATTGTCAGCAATAAATATATTAGACGACAAATCAATTTTTACTGCACTAACATCAAAATTTGATACGTGATAAACCGGCATATAAATATAAATATATTTTTCTAACCGCAGAAAAATTATTTCAGAGATTACATAATAAAATTATTTGTAAAAATAAAACCATAATACATTATATACCTAAAGTTATACAAGTATTAATTATTAGCAATTTGTTGTAATACAACACCAATAAAAATCTGTTTGTCTTGACTTGACCCAGCTAGATTTAAATTTCTAACAACTTTGAAACCAAATTGAGCACCTACTGGCACAGCCTGATCAATACCCAAATCAGAACCTGTACCAACATTAATACTAGCCATAATTTTTTCACGAAGACCTGTTATACCACCAACATTTAGGAGATTAATTGCTGCTCTCGCTTTACCAACGAAAGATGTAGTATCGTTAACAGCTGCACGGAGATCAGTTACATTTGTATATATATCACTACTAAGTAAACTATGATCGGATTTAATGACTCCTAAGTCTTTGAATTGAAACCCCGTGTTAGTGGTTGCATCAGTATAAATATTGCTACGAGTTCCAGCTGAATTCCTAAAAGCTGATGCAGTTCCCGCATAGTAGGGAGCTGCCTGCGCGGTGAAGATGTTAAAGAACAAATCATTTAAATCAGAGTTTCCTTTTATTACTCCACCAGAGTTAAAAGATACATCTACTTTTACCCAATAATCAACACTTAAATTGGCACTAGTCGCAATAAATATATTAGACGACAAATCAATTTGTACTGCACTAACATCAAAATTATTTACGTGATAAACCGGCATATAGTAAAGGAAAAGAAAAATATAAAAAAAATGGTTAAGAGATTACATAACAAAATTATTTGTCTAAAATATATACATTTTGGTATTTTTGGTAAACATTAATTTACAGAAGATTGTTGTACGAACACAACACCGATTCTTATTTGAGAACTATTTAAATTTGTATTATATTGGGTTAGTAAGTTACGAGTAATAACATAACCAAAACAAGTTAGATATGGTACTGGGTTGTTTACAGTATTAAGAATTTTATTACGAATATCTTGCTCACCTAGATCTTTGAGCCTTGAACTAATATTTCCAAGGAATGAAGTTGCGAGACTTCCGTGATCTGTCAATTCATTTATTCTTGCACTTTCATGCATAAAAGCAAGCATTTTATTACCCTCGAGAAGTTCAAGTACTCCAATTTGTCTAAATTCAACATTCGGTATTGGGTTAGTGGTTGTTGCCGCACCAATAAAATCAGTAGGATCGTTTTGTAGGGCTTTCCAAACAGGTTCATATGAAAATGAAGCGATATCTATGAACATATTATTCAAATCTGTGTTACTTTTTAATGTGTTAACATTGTTCACATCTTTTTCATTAAAATTTACAAAATACCCTGTCCAATAATCAGCACTGACGGCTTCATTATAATCATTTAACCCTCTTATATTGAAAACAACCATTATAATAATAAAATATAAAAAATATAACTTTTTGGTATTTTATATAGTAATCATTTCAGATATCTTGTTGTTTGAGCACAACACCAATTCTGATTTGTTGATCTTGACCTGTACCTGGTAAATCTAAATTACGAGTAATAATATAACCAAATGTACTGCCTTGAGGTACCTCATCATCTGTATTGTATTCTGAATTAATAGAGGCGGTCATTTTAGTTGCAATACCCGCTTCAGTTCTTGAATTCAACAAATTTCTAATTTTGGTTATAAAACCATCAGATGAGTTCGTGCTTAATGTAGATATAATGCTAGTAGGAGTATATAAGTCACTTGTAAATAATTTGTTATTATTCTTATTTAGAGCCCCAAGTTCCCTGAATGTAATATTTGATAATATGCTTTGTTCCTCTAATAGTTGATCAAAATTATCAGTCTCTCCACCTATAAAATAATAAACGTCTTTATCTATAAATGAATCTATATCTCTGAAAATATTATTCAATGAAGCATCTGATTTTATTTTGTTGTCAGAATTAAAATTTACAACGCGATAAACCCAATACTCAGCCCTCATTGCAGTATAAATAAATGGTGTGAGTGTAGTTGTTACCTCGGTATTAAAATTTGATATTTCGTATACAACCATAAAATATCAAAATAGTAAAATAAACACAGATATTATAACCTTTTGACTAGTCAATATGTGTAGTCAATTTGTTAATAACATAATAAATCATCCCAAAAAAAATACTATTGAATAAGAAACCATTAATATTTAAGTTTCCATCACTTGAAAATAAAATTGGAAAATATTTAAAGAGAATATTCCTAATAAAGGGAAGTTGAAAAAGAAAATATAGGGCCGCAATTAAAATGGGTGTTTGCAATTCGTTGTATATGTCATCTAGTTTATTGTTATCTTCGTGATCAAGTGAAACCTTGTAGTCTCCAATATAATCATCAGTTTCGGGTGGAGGGACATAATTCGGTTGGACTTGGGTATCATTTACTATACCATCGGTTGTGACAGGGATGTCTCTCGATGAAAGTTGTGTTGATTTAGCTTGTTGTAGTCCGTTTACCAAAAGATTAATTGTTGACTGATCTAATGAATCAATACTCTTGCCGTTGGTATTACTTATAGGTCCACCAATAGGTAAATCCGAAATACTAGTTGAATCGCTCATGATTATGGTAAAGAATGATAGAATAGAATCATGTTTTTTCCGCATTAGGAAGCTATTTGAACGATTCGTTTGCTTTTATTACATTTGGTCATTTTCTGTGAATATGTATAACATTTTCCATCAAACTCGTATATCTTGCCTTTTTCCATAAAATCATCGGGTGGTCCTTGAAAATCGATACAATTTTTTCCTTTGCAAACTGCCCTAAACAAAGACGCTAAACCAAAACCAAGCAGAACCGACATTATAATTCGACCAGTTGAAGTGTGTACGAACTTACCATAGTGCACCATTGTTATATTAAGTGTATATTTTATTGTATCAAAACATCTGATATTTTTGATCTATCTTTTGGACATTCTATTTGGTTGGGAATAAACTGAAAACAATTGTCTGCGTTGTCCTTGTATAACACTTTGTTTACATTTTCAGGGCTAGGATAAATGTGAATCTTTTTGATATCTGCTCCTAAAATATAGACAAAGAACAAACCAATAGCAAAACTAATTATGAACGCATAAACGGAAATATATTTGAAAACCATGTCTCTTAGTATAACAATCGAAAAAAAACGAATGTTTTTACGTTTAAAAATTAAATATAAAATCAAAATTATTCACATATTTGTAATGATAGAAGAATATGTGAATAGATTAGTAGATGATCTAGATAGTATAAAATATACGAGCGAACCAATACAATTGGACTTAGTATTAGAAGGTGGTGCCTTCAATGGATCTTATCTAGCTGGGGCGTTATATTTTCTGAGAGAAATGGAACGTCGTAAGTATATAAAAATAAATAGGATTTCTGGTTGCAGTGTTGGTTCACTACTCGCCTTTTTGTATTTGATAGATGGTTTAGATTCGTCTGAAACTATATATGTTGATATTTATAAAAAATTTAAACAAATACATAACCTGGATTGTATTAAAGATTTAAAATACATGCTCGATAAAGCGATAAAAAAAAACGATGATATATGTAACCTTGTAAATAATCGTTTGTTTATTACTTATCATGATATGAGTAAACAGACAAAACCTGTTAAATCAGTTTTTCGTAATATAGATGATATCATCGACACAATCATACGTTCATGCTTTGTTCCTGTTCTAATAGATGGAAACTTGACATATAAAAATAAATATATGGATGGTATTACACCATTTGTGTTTGAATCTGAGCCAATTGCAACAAATACAACCAATATAACCAATACAACAAATACAACAAAAAATAAAATTTTGTATTTAAATATATGCGGATACGATCGGTTCACTCATATTTTTAATGTAAAAAACGAAGCAAGCAATTTTCACAGAATGTTAATTGGTGTATTGGATGTACATCATTTTTACACAAAACAACAAAACAATAATATGTGTAGTTACGTAGATGATTTCAATATAAAACATAATATTACATATAAAATCAAACTAGCAATTGAGAGAATAATCGTTCTTTATATAAGCATTTTAATTTACTTGCAGAGTATTATACCTAGTTATTGTTATGATACATTTTTATATAAATTCATATATAAAATAGCGAAAGATTTCTGTAAAATGTACATTGAAACGTACTGCATTTAACGTCGATTCTTCTTTGATTTAAAAATCTTGAAATTAAATGCTTTTCGAAGTGTGTCACCAGTGCGTTTCACTTTCTTTGTTTTAGTTTTACTTTTAGCTTTAGTTTTATTTTTATTTTTATTTTTACTCAGTTGTTTGGGTGGGTTAGATGTGTCAGTTACCTCTGTACTATTATCTGATTTTTCAACATTTAACGAGGGTTTGTAACTTAAAAACCATTCGTCATATTCTTTTGTACCTCGTTTGCTTTTCAGTTGTTGAAACATGTCATTTTTGTGTGCTCTCATCTCCTCTACGGATTCCTGATGACCATAGCATGTTATACTGAAACGACGCAATAATCCCTTTTGTGCCAACCGATTTTGCTGCTGAACTTCAAACAAAAACTTGGACATACACAAAATTCGATCAGCAAAAATATTGTAATATGGTCGTTCCGTGTACAGAAATGCAAGATAAAAACTAAGCATTGTGTCTATAGTGGCAACCTTCAATTGCTGTCCCTTAATTGAAACAACATTATAGCTATGACACGCAATTGGTTTATAAACAAATGCAATCGTCTCTTTTTTCACGAGTATTTCGTAATGTTCTGGTATGATTTCACCGATTGCTTTATGAGGTACAATTTTTACATGCTTTACATCAATATCGAGGAGACGCTCCTTTACAATTTCGCATGTTCCAACTGGATCGATTGATAATACATCAAAATCCGCAATGTGACGAACACTCTTTTGTTTCTTTTTTGGCAAATAATGTGAAAACAAGTTGATTGCCATTCCACCGAAAAAAACAACACCTTGGTTAACAAACGTATTTTTCACATTTTCGTATATTTCCGACTCTTTTTCTTTTTCATCATCTTGGTTATCCATTGGGCGTTGAAAATCAACCTGACCACAATTAGTACTTGTAATTGGATAGTATTTATTAAGTAACGTCAGTCTTTTGAATACTTTCTCGAAGCGATCAATTTGACCAGCAGGTCGCGATAATTCTAAGTACATAGACATCTTCAAGAAATTTGGAGGGCAATACAAGATTCCTTTTACTCGGATAGATTCCTTCTTCAATACTCTGAAAAGTTCTTTAGGCATATACGTCAGATCTGCAACAGCAAGAAAGTTACAGAACACTTTGAATGTACCATAATGGGCTCCCGCTTTGGCTTCGACCTCTGTATATCCTTTCTGAACAAATGTGTCTGCCAATTCCTTAGCATCTTCTAGTGCATTTGGTGTAAAAAAATCATAGTCACTTAACTCGACATTTTTATCATATATCTTATCGATCTCCGGTAAAAGTGCATCGATTGCGACTCCTCCATAACATACGAGATTTTTTCTGTTTATAAAATCCTCTACAATTTTTATCATTTGCTGGACATCAGGTGTATTCACCAATTGTTTGCCCATCTTATTTTCAGCTAAATCAACTGCATTTCTAAGAATGGCTAATTCGCATTCCTGAAATGTTAATGATTTATCACAAACGAACTTATTCTTCATGTATAAAGATAAGATATAAATTTTGAATTACATCTTATCTAAGTTATTTTTTATATTTATTAGTTGATTTTAGTGTGTTTAGCCACATTGTAAATGACTGCTATTATAATTCTTCAAAGGTTTAAATCTGGAATTTGTAAAAATTATTCGAAATATCACGCGTAGCATAAGATAATGACGGCTTTTGCGGAACTGGGGGTTTAATAGTAACTGGTATTTGTCGCAATCGTTCTGGCTTCAAACAGAAGGCGTAGCCACATTTATCAAAGAACATTGTATTTTCTTGAAATAATTCGTCGGGTGCTTGATACCTCATGGCAATCATTTGGCATCCCGCTTCTCTCGCCAGTAACCCATTGGAGTTGGGTGGTTCAGGTCCTACGTCTGGAAATACAATAGACATTCTTGTCTTGTTGTATCGTATAATCTCATCAGCATCCGCAGTATCTTTCACGTCCTTATATTTATATGATCTCATAAATACAGAGTTACTAGTGAGATTTACATACTCATAGAAACCATTATCATTCATAAATGTGTCGTTACTTTTGTCTACTATTACAAGAATCTTACCTTTGAATTTTTTCAGAGGTTCGCTACCTATATTGTAACCATTATTCTCGTAATTATAGTCCTTACCAATCATATATGGGCAGTTTTTCATGATGTCTGTCATAATAGCGTATATCTTTAGATTATTGCTTTTAATTCGCAAATGAATTAATATTGGGTCATTTTTATTGGGTGAATGATCGCTGAACGCGTAGTATTGTATCGTGTTTATGACATCCGCAAAATCAACCGAATTGTATGTTTCCTTTACGTGAAAGTTGTCGGCTGTCGATGTTGATACAACGGGTCTGTTATTAACGGAGTATATTTCAAAATCCAAACATCTTGCACCAGTTTTCAATACGTTTTTCAGATGACATATGTTTACGAAATTGTTTTTATAACTTCCTCCGGAACAAGCATTGTATGCTGTTTTTATATAATAATCATAAAGAGCATAATCCGCGGCTTTGGCATTATCAACAATAGAATTAATATATGAATCGGTTTTATTGTATAACTTGTCTGTATATTTACATTGATTGCTATTCATTCGCGAAACTCTGTAAAAGTATGCACCCATAATGATAATAATAACAACAAAAATAAATAGTATAAATAGATTTATTGTCGCCTCGTCTAATTTTTTAATGTCTATCATTCGTCTAATATTACATATTAAAAAAATATTTCATAATAACATATGGCCGGAGGTTTAATGCAATTGGCAGCTACTGGGCAACAATCTATTATATTGACAGGGAACCCAACAAAAACATTTTGGAAATCAACATATGCTAAATACACTAATTTTGGGAAACAGAATTTTAGATTAGATTACGAAGGAAGCCCAACCCTTCGATTGAATGAAGAATCAACCTTTCTGTTTAAGATTAAGAGACATGCAGATTTATTGATGGATTGTTATGCGTCCATTACATTACCCAATATTTGGTCACCAATTGTTCCACCGAGTAACGAGACGAATAATAATTGGTCACCCTACGAGTTCAAGTGGATTGAGAATCTTGGTGCTCAGATGATAAGTCAAATTACTATAACGTGTGGCAATCAAACTATACAGCAATATTCAGGTCAATATTTGTTGTCACTTGTAAATCGCGATTTTACGCAAGAAAAAAAGGATTTGTTCAATCGAATGACTGGAAATATCCCTGAACTAAATAATCCATCGCAAGCAGTTCTTACCCATAAAAACATAGGCGAATATATTGACGCATATCCGAATGCGTATTACACACCAGAACTGGCTGGAGCACAACCATCGATTGACGGAAGAATATTGTATATTCCAATTTTATCGTGGTTCAGCTTAAAAAGTCAAATGGCGTTCCCATTGATTGCTATGCAATATAATGAACTGAATATAAGCATTACGTTTAGACCAATCAGAGAGATGTTTATCATAAGAGACGTTTATAATCATCAAGAGGGCTTTCCATTCATTGCACCCAATTTCAACCAAGCTCAAATGCAAATGTATAACTTCTTACAAACACCCCCTGATGTTAGCTTGAATAATTACATTGACAAAAGATCCGTATGGAGTGCGGATATACATTTGAATTGTACCTATTGCTTCTTGTCAGATGAAGAAGCAAAGATTTTTGCCTCAAAAGATCATCAATATATTTTTAAACAGGTTCAAGAAACAAAATACTACAATGTAACGGGTCAATCTAGAATAAATATCGATTCATTTGGTTCAGTTTCAAGTTTTATGTTTTATTTGCAGAGAAGCGATGTTAGCGTTCGAAACGAGTGGTCTAATTATACAAATTGGTCATATAACTACAAACCACTTGACATAACTAAAGTTTCTAGTTCAAATCGACCAATTACTACATATGGTACAGGTCTTTATCCAAACAACAAATATATAACAGGGACTTATACACCAGCAAACATAAAAGATATCCTTATCAGCATAGGTATCTTAATAGACGGAGAGTATAGAGAGAATACAATGCATGCCGGAGTTCTCAATTATGTCGAAAAATTTGCACGCACAAACGGCGGAGCCCCAGATGGTGTTTACTGCTATAACTTTTGTTTGAATACATCTCCATATGATTTGCAACCATCGGGTGCAATGGATATGAGTAAATATGGACTCATACAATTTGAATTGTCGACGATTGCTCCTCCGCTAGATAGTAACGCTCAGACAATAACAATTTGTGATCCAGACACGGGTGAAATTATTGGAATAAACAAACCGACTTGGAGAATATACAAGTATAACTATGACATGACACTATTTGAAGAACGTATCAACATTCTTTCCTTTATGGGAGGTAATGCGGCACTCATGTATGCGACGTAAATAATTAGACTCCTTTCAAAGTGATTATCCAATCATCGGTAACCTTGTAATACGAGCTTAGGGTATCGATATATGACGTAAAGAGATATATCACATTATCACTTGATTTATATAAATTATACATTGCAAAACCATTGGGGTTAGTCGCAGCTACGCAATATGTGTAAGGAGCACAATTATCTCTTATGTAAGTATACTTAGTTTTTGTATTTTCTACATCTCGAGCCAACAATCGAGGTGGTTCATCTTCTTCATTATCGCGTACAAAACTTTCAATGTATTCAATCTGTGAAGACGTAAGAGGTCTCATGTTTTATTTATATAACAATAAACATTAAACTGATTTAAAATTCATTTTTATAACTTATACTCCTAGTTCCAAATTTCTTAACTAAGAACACACAGAATAATTCGTTAATCATAACTACATGTCATTTGTTTAAAATAACATTTAGTGTAATATAAAACCATTTATTTTTCTTGTTGTAATTTAAGCAACACAGATGGATAATATCGAAGAATTAGAAAAACTGAAAAAAAAAACTAGTGTGGTGTCTGAAGATTCAAACATGGGTGTTTTTTTAAAACAAACTATTAATTCTATTCGCAATATTGTTGTGTATTTTATACTAGGTGGTCTAATATTGTACGTATGTAAACTAAACAAACTCGTTGTACTTCCAACAGATATCGATAAGGCACCTTTTACTATACCTATGGGTGGTTTTATGGACCAAATAAACAAAACAATATCATCAGTTAGTGAAAACGCAAAGAAGGCTAAAGAACAAACTTTTATTCCCGAGCAAAAAACCAGTGAATTAATTTCATCAATATTCGATAAATTTCAAACGATCGGTTTTAATGTTGAAAATAAACCATACGTACTACTGAATTATTTTGCAGAATACAAGAATTCACCAAAATCTAATTTCTTTGCAAATTTTATTATTGCTCAATTAGAGTCTCTTCTCAGTACGAACTATTCAATGTTCAGTTCTCTCTTTAGTTTTATGGACGAGACCTTTAATGAAACAATGATAGTTCTTCTAGGTCCGATAGTTACTATATTATGTTCAATGCTGATTGTATTCATTGATTTCTTTTATATTATATATGGGTGGTTCACCAACTTACATTGGTTATTCAAACGTAACAAAACAAATAACACGAAGAGTGGTGGTCCAGTTTGGGAGACACCTATTTTATCGATAGATTTGTTTTTATCATGGAATCTGGCAATTCTATTGAATATTTTATTCTTATTTTCACTGCCTTGGATTTTTACAATCCCAATGCTTCAAATAGGATTGGTTGTAATTACACTTATTTCGCTGATAAGTTTTAAAGGAACGTTAAATAACAAACCGGTAGATGCATTTAATTTTATATACAAACACTTCTTTATGAACTACAAGCGGTTGATTTCATTGTTATTAACACTATCTGTAGTAATGAATTCATATAATATACTTGGTGTCTCACAGGGTGTATCTGGTCTACTTTTTGTTTTGATTATATATTTTGCCACGAATTTGTATAAGCCATTTGTTTACAATGAGCAATCGGCTGCGGATTTAAATGCTGATGTTATAGCATCAGTACCAAACTCTACACCACCTCCAGCATTCAATCCAGGATACGTCCCAGAAGCAGATGTTACAGAATTAAAACCTCCAATGGCTACAGATGTACGTGTAGTACCCACAACAAACATAAGTGAAAAAAACGAAATATTGCCACAAGCAAGACAAGTTGGTGGTAAAAATAGCATACTTAAAATGCTAAAAACATTAAACAAGAAGTATAAATAATTATACAAACATTAAAACATTAGACAACTATAAACAATATTACAAATATAAATATAACTTAAAATAATCATACAATAATAACATAATGAAACTACAGAAGCTTGCCAAATTTCCTAAGATTAGTTTGTGTACACCTACTTTTAATAGAAGGCCGTTTTATCCATGTCTAATTAAGTGTATTGAACAACAAAATTATCCAAAGGACAAGATCGAGTGGATTATCATTGATGATGGAACGGACAAAATCGAAGATCTAGTTTCACATTTACCATACGTTAAATATTTCAAGTATGATGAGAAGATGAATTTGGGTAAAAAGAGAAATCTGATGCACGAAAAGAGTAAGGGTGATATAATTATATATATGGATGACGACGACTATTATCCACCAGAGAGAATCAGTCATGCAGTAAAGACATTGCAAGACAATCCAAAGATATTAGTAGCTGGTTCAAGTGTGTTATATATTTATTTCAAACATATAAGTCAAATGTATAAGTTTGGCCCTTATGGTCCAACACATTCGACTGCAGCATCGTTTGCTTTTCGTAAAGAGTTATTGTTACAGACAAGTTATGACGAGAATGCATCGCTTGCAGAAGAGAAGAAGTTTCTCAAAGATTATTCAATTCCACTGGTACAACTCGACCCATTGAAGACAATTTTAGTATTTTCTCATATTCAGAATACTTTCGATAAAAAGAAACTCTTAGTTAATGCACCTAATCAGGTGGTACAACCATCTAATGTTAAGATTGAAGACATCATGAAGGGGCAGGATGATATATATAAATTTTATGTTCATGATATCGATGACATATTAGAAAAATATGATGCTGGTGATGTGAAAAACAAACCTGATGTTCTTAAACAAATGACAAAGATGAATGATGATAGACACAAAATGATGTTAAAACTTCGCGAAGATCAGATCCTTGAACACCAAGCAAATATTATGAAGGAGAGATTATATGCTCAGATAATGGAATTCAAGGCTGTACAAGAAGCAAATGGTATATCGGAAAAGGCTGTGGAACCAGTGGTTGATGATAAGAAAAAATCTATCCAAGTTAGTAAGAAAACAAAACAAAAGCAACCGGAAATAGCCTTGGTAGTTACAGCTGATCAGATCAAATTGGCTCAAGAAGCGGCTGACAAATTTTTGAAAGAGCTTGATCTTGAAGAAGAGAGTAACAAGAAGAAGAATAATAATAAAGGTAACAACAAAAAGAAGAAGTAATAGATATAAATGTCTAAATATAAATGTGTAAATATGTAATTTATAAAAATTGCATATTTTATATAAAAAATGTATAGTTTAATTGAGGCTCGTACTATTAAGCCGATATTATTTAATCATACTAGAAATAAGAGGAAAAATAGTTCCAATTATAACACCACACTCCTTTGCAATTTCAGCATGCTCCTTTTGAGTACCATTCCCAGACCGCAGTTGAATGTAATGTATCCACGACCTCAATGTACCATTCATATACATTCGCGACATAGTCATGCCTTCTGGTAGAACAGAGCGAGCCTGCTCCTTTGCAATTCCATGATCCAATGCCCAGTTATATGCTTTCTGTGATCTGTCTATGATTTCTGACTGGCGTTGATTCCATTCCTTCTCTAACTCTTTGTCACTTATATCAATGCTATTTTGACGATTTTTTGTATCCTGTAGTCTTGCCTCTCTACATTCAAATCCCAATTCAGCCTTAGCATATCGCTGTGAAAATTCCTGGAAAGAAAACGATCTATGTCTAAGAATCTGTCGGGCAATATCTCTCGTTGTTTCTATTTCCAGACATATGCTTACCATCTCCAGAGGAGACCAGTGCTGGTGATCTACAAGATAACGCAATAGTTTTTCATTGGTAGAGGTGTTTTCTTGATTAGCAGGATTGGACACACGTGCACAATAAGCAACTATATCTTGCATCGACTGGTTAGTTTCAGGGTTATGAGAATAACTGATAAGTCGTACCTTCATTTCAATAATTTAACAATTAAACTTTAAATCATTTGTAGTTAGATAAATAATAACAATAATAATATTATTAATTCTTATGTTATCAATTCTTCATCAAAATCTTCTTCAGCCTCTACATATTTTATATCTAATGCATTTTCCTTGGTGTATTTATCAATGTAACGATACATACGATTTATATCTAACTTGCTTATCTCATGATTCTCTAATATGAGAAGCAAATCAATATCTGAATAATTTTCATTCATAAGTGAAAAATAACCAAGCAAATCATTTTTATCCATACCCAATTGTTGGGACAAGTTTTGAATAAAGAGAGTATTGTTATATTCAGTCGAGTATTTTGTCAACACTTTTGTAAATCTAACATCATGAGGCTTACATACTGGTTTCATATTGAAATGTTCATGATACATCTTATTATTTTTCATCGTTTTGATAAGCGAACTCATCTCGTTAAATTGCCAGATTTGGTTTTGAAATGTTTTTCTGTCGATGTAATCAGCAAAACAAACATTTTCTAACTGATCTAAATAAAAGGGTATGGATTTTTTCTTATTTGTTTTTTCAATAAGGTCGATAATGTTTTCATGCCACAATAATCCAACACTTGTCCTATCGGTTTCATTCATGATTGTATTATGTTCTTCAAAGTTATAACGATTATTCATCAAATTATGTGTAATTTTCTTTGCATCATCATTATAAGATTTTAGCTGAAAAATTACATCTGATTTGAAAACATCTGGATTAGCATTGTATAAAGACACTACGTTTGTTATCTTGCGTAGATCATTCTGTATATGTCTCATCAATATATTACCATCTACATCAGATATGTTAGGTGTTAGTTTATGTAGTATATCAAATATTTGATTTTGGGTGGGAGTCTTCAACTCGATAACATTACACACCTTGATTAGCTCCTTGATTTTCTTGTCTATACGATAATTTCCGATGCATATAATAGGATTTTTACTCAACTCTTCTAGCTTTTGTTTTTTAGTCTTTTTTGGGCGAATAAGTTTAATGAGTGTATTAATACCACCCTTGTCTCCATTATTCATTCCATCAATTTCATCCATCAACACGGCTATTTTTTTAACATCCTTTTTAAATAAACTCATAATGTTTTTATCAGACATGTTTCTCTCTGTAATATCGTCTATGATTGATTTGTTTCGAATATCGCCTGCGTCGTATTTTACAACATCATAGTTCATTCGTTTGAGTATATCTAGAACAAACATAGTTTTACCAGCACCTGGATTACCATATACATAAATACCTTTCTTGAATAGAAGATTATTTTTATTTGCCTCGAATGAAGACAATATCTGCATAAACTGAGCCTCTTCTTCTGTTCTACCCAATATTTGGTTGTAGTTAATCGAGCTCATATTATACAATTATAAATATTGCTTTTATGTTTATTTTACATACATAATGGAACAAGCCAGTAATTTACACGAAACCAGAATTCGAATATATAAAGACATAATATACAATGGACATAAGTTATGTGCTTGATCTTATTGGTTACTATGGCCCATATATTCAAGCTATAATTGTATTGATTGTAATAAATGCAAACACTAATATTGTTTTTATTTATACATTAGGATTACTTTTAAGCAACCTATTCAATAATTTTTTGAAAGAAACTATTAAGCAAGATCGTCCACTGAATCAGGTACATACAGATATAGAAAATATATGTCATAATTATGGCATGCCGTCGTATCATATGCAATGTTCTACATTTTCGATTGCGTTTTTATTCTGCACGACCATGTCATATCGATTATTAGTAATAACCAGCACACTTGGTTTGCTATCGTTTAAACAGAGACACAAGTTCAGACGCCACACGTTTCTACAACTGGTTGTGGGTACTATAGTTGGGGCTATTCTTGGGTGGATTACATATTTAATTATTAAACTAAAGGTGTAAAAAATGTCATCGAGTTGAACGTTAAATTAACTATTTCAGAGTACTACTCGCGGTGCATGGACTAGGAACACCATACGTTATACCATCCCACGACATGTTATTTGTAGTAGCCCATTTATATTTATTACATAAACCATCGCCACCATTATACTCGGGTGTGTTGAAACTCATTGGTTGATCTTTGGGCCATGTTCCTAAACCTTGCACATTTATACAATTTCCAGAACTATCAGCATCCCAAAAATCCGGACATGTGGGTACAATTGGAGGCCAATTAGTAACCTTGCTATATTTTAATGATACACCAACAAACACTAAAATTACACATAATAATAATGCGAATGATATCACCACAATTTTCTCAAAACTCTCCATAAAGTAATGATATATTTATTATTTTTATAAATACGGGTTATTGTTATAAATGCAGATCAATGTCATATCTCATTCGTATAATGGCATTACAATAAGAATCTTGCATAAATAATACAACAATATAGCATTCACGTAAAAGCACCAATTAGACCCCCATGTTTTTTTGAAAACATAAATACTATAAAACATTGCTAAAAGTGCAAGCAAGTAGGAAAACGGAAAACTTAATAGAAGTGTAGACATACAAATCCAATAAAATACAATGTTTATTTTCTCGACCCCGTTTAGTTCATTCCATAACCATTCCAGATGATTATTTTTATTTACAATTGTTTTAAAAATTATTGGGTTGTAGATAGTTTTGTATAATGTTGTTGCTAATAATACAGCAATGTAACCTGGTAATAAAATGCTACGAATCCACGAATATGAACTCGGTAACAAGAACAATGCTGATAAAGGTTGCATTACACGAATCAAGAACCATGCTAAACAAGAAAATACAAAATTCAACTCTTTATTATTTGTTTCTATGCTAGACCATATAAAATACTCAGCCAGTTGCATAAGTGTGAACGAAACAATAAATAGATACAGAAACTTGTTTTTGAAATCAGGTATCTTGTATTGTGTATATTTTTCATTATAATATATGAAAATCAATACGAATGTTGTAAATATAAACGTATTCAATGAAACATTCTTGTTCCAGCACATATAATATGAATCTATACAATAAATTAAACTATACTAAACTATACTAAACTATAAGTATCCCTTTTGATATATAAAAATAATTTTTGTATATGAATATATTAGATGAACGGCAGAATCGATATTAAAACACCTACAACATCTTCGTTGTTCAAATTGTATGATAAAATACCTGCAAATCAATGTGCAACATTTAGGAGTCCTACCGAAGGAGTATTAGAAAATACTGATTTGTCAAAGGTATATTTTTCGTGTAATAACATTGAAAAATTGCAAAATGGCATACGAACTGGGGTATATCAGAAGTCCAATGGACAATATGTCATCGGACCGCAAGATATGGATACATTGAAAATAATCATGAAGAGTGTATTTTTGCAACACTCTAAGCATCGCCAGACTGGCATTAACGAACAGGTACAAGAACTCAATAGTTATGTATTAAATTACTGCATTAACCAAGTTTATGGAGAAGCACAGGGATACATGAAATATATTGAGGATGTCAGCACATTAGCAGTACCAATGTCTAATCCTGTGACCGAACACAATGAAAAGGAGTTACAGCAAAAACCCTGGTTTTAGATATCTCTGCTTAATATAAGAAAAAAACAATGATTCTTATATTACTATTCTTTTTTTGTTTATCCTTTCTCTCTTTTGTTGCACCAGAAAGCATTGGAACTAAACTTGTTGCTTACAAAGATAATGACCACATGTGTAGTTGGAACTATAGATTTGATAAAAACAAGAACCATTTTAATTTAGCATGGCCAGATAAGAATGCCGTTTATTTTGGCATGATAATACCATTTGGAAGTTCAAATATGACAATACAAAGTAACGAGTTGTTTGACATCCCTACAAAGATACCCAGACACCCAATTGCATCATATTTTTCAATTCAGATCTACACATTAGGTGACATGATTACCTCGGATTATCATGTGAATGATGTTGAGATTCTCTCATTGGATGGACTTACACGACTTGATACAACATACGAACTAAACTTTGAATTCAATGAAACCAAATCACATTTTGCTCTCTTCCGTATATATGACTCTTATGTAAACGATTATTGGGCTGGTTTGCCGCCTTATACATACATTGACAATGTTCTTCTTCGAAATTGTATAATTGACTACAACCAACAAAACAACCTATACACTGACATTAATATAGGTGATTTCTGTAATGTAAAGGACAAGTTTCATTTCATTGAAGTTCCGCCTGGTACTCTTACGAACTATGATGCTAACTATATGATCGCATGTATAGAGCCAAATTTAACATACAACATAGAAATCGAGATACCTCAGCTATTTTGTTCGATGGGTTTTCAAAAAGACGATGCACACCCTCACGTAGACGAAACATACGATATGCGATATGCTAGCCTTAGCGTTTTAGCTACGACTGCTCCTAGACCAACGATCGATAGCTACGCATTTTTGTGTAATGAAACAACATATACAACTCAGATAATTGTTTCCGATGATGTTCCAATGCCAGGATTGTTGTATCGCCAGATTTTACCAAACCCATTGTTCGAGTATAGTATCGCTAACGCAAAGCATAAATGCTACAACCCATATGATTCGGATAATAAATATGACGTTGCTTGTATAGAAAAAAATATGAAGCATTATTTTCCGAAAATATGGAGAGAGTAAGTTAGTCACAAAATTATTCGGGGCAGCTAGAAACATAATGATAGAAACCACGATCCATGTTTGTATTATTTTTTATTTGTGATTTATGTTTGAATAGCAATTCAATGTTATCTTTCATACGAAAACACCCGTCAATTTCAATATATGTTTCGTGTTCGTCATCACTACTATCCGAACAATCTTCACTATAATCACATGTCTTTGAACCAAATACAAGCTCCATATATAGCTCATCCTGTGTGGGTTCTTGTGTTACCCTCGCAATCTTTACCTTGTATTGATGTTTTCTACGTACGCTATCAGGTAGAAGCTGTGGATTATTTAATACAAAATATGGTTCGTCTTCCACAAGTGATTTACGATTGGTCGAAACTAAACTCAAAACAAAGTCATAATATGCTTGTTTTGAGTCGAACTCAATCAATGGAAAATTGTTATCCGCAGTAATACCAAACACCTTGTATATGAAAATCTGTCCTGAAGTAGTCATTATTTAACCTAGTATATAATACTATTAAACACTATTTTTAGTTCATTTTTTTATAATCATCATATTTCAGCGTTTGTATTAAGATTATACTGGTTTAGTCAATATTTTATAAACATATACTATAGATGGCGTCGTTAGTTTCAGAAGAACAATCGGAGTCACTATTTTTGAAAGATCCATTGGTTAACTCGTTAGTTTCAGAAGAAAAACCAGTTGTCAGTCGAGATATATTAATCGTTTTTGATATTGATGAAACATTAATACAATTTATTAACAAAGGTCCTTATCCTTTTTGGAAGGAGTTATCTCTAGAAGACAGACGCGTTATTGATGATCGTATTAAATATACAGAAATCCCAGAAAAAAAGCAGGTTATTTTATTTCGACCTGGGCTTGAAGAATTTCTCAAAATGGCACAAGATTCTGGACGCATAAAGGTAGCAATATGGACTTATTCTGAAAGAGAATATGCAGAAATGATAGCAGAAGAGATATGTAGAAAATTTGACTTACCTGAAGACACGTTCGTTTTTGCATATGGAACTGAAGATATACAAGATCATGATGTTCCAAAATCTTTAGAACAAATATGGAGTGATCCTAGATTCGGAAGCAAATTCAACAAGTTTAATACTTTTTTAGTCGACGATCGTTTTGGAAATGTTTGTCATGAAATAAATAATAGAAATAGTATTTTGATACAAGCATTTGCGCCTTTTGGTGAAAAAAAAACGAGAGAGAAAATGACACAAACATTATTAGATAAGGCTGTAAATGATCATATGTTTAGTGATTTGACTGAAATTTCAAAAAAAATTTTGAAAGACATAGATGGTTGTGATGACGATGATATTAAAGGAGCTTTTAAAACTGAAAGTGTATTTGCTCCAAAATGTATGAAACGTAAGGGACTTTCAGATTACGTACAAACATATAAAAGGGGTATTCAATTATGTACGATTGGCGAGGTAGAAAATGCAGCAGATCCTAACAAAGGAGGGAGAAGAACAAAGAAAAGGAGAAACTACAAGAAAACAACGCAAATAAAAAGAGGAAAAATGATGAAGAGAGGTAAAAAATCAATGCGAAAAAACATGAAGAACATGAAAAGTAAAAGATATCATCGTAGATAAGGTTATTTTATCTTGGATACCTTATCAATCATAAAATTGAATCCGTTTATTAATAGTATCTTATACCCATACTATTAATAGCTAACCTTTTGATATGCAAGATCAAGCCAAATTTTATGTAAAAGATAATGTATCTCAGCATGAATATGAGATACATCAATATGTATACAATTTGGGTATTGTAAATGTACCAAGAATCATAGAATACGACCAGTTTGCAAAACGAATGATAATGGATCGTGTTGGAGAAATGAACATATCCGACTTCTATGGAGAGAAGGCAAAACATATTGAACCAGAATTGTTTCAGAGAATACGAGTCATCATCCAAAAGCTATACGATCATAACATTTTGTACATTGATATAACAGGCTATAATTTTATAGAAACAGATAATGAGCTGTGGATAATCGATTTTGAACATGCAACATATAACCCAACAAAAAAGAATAAATTCGTTGAAAAATTTCTGAAAGGGTTCAACGGGTGGAATCCAGAGTTTATTTAGAACTCTCAGTGAGGTTCCGAGACAGAACCTATTCGCGTATTTTATCATAAGTATTTGCAATTTTACTGATTAAATCATCATATGTTAATGATTTATCATAATACCCCATATTAGGTTCTTCATTTTCTTTCCACTCATCTGCTGAATGAACACAATAATTATTATCATTTTGATAAATAGCAAAAACACAACCACATTGTGAAAATCCTGCAACAGATTTCCATAATACACCATTTCGTGTTATACAATTATCACTATCCATAATTAATAAACTCATCAACCATTCTTTAGTTGTTGTCTGCATATAATATAATCATATACTTACTTCTTTATATTATGTGCAATAAAGGTTGCATTTAAAATGCGAATCGATCTAATTAATAATTATTTACGGCAAGTATCGTAATTCTCTATAAAAAAATCAACTGCTTCTCGTATGCCAACTTTAAAGTCGGTAAAGTTGAAACCTGGGTTCATAGAGAGGAACTTGGAATTGTCGGCTGTTTTTTTATACTGACCATCTGAATAATTACTATTAGACTTAACACGATGTTCATAGTCAAATTCAGCTGCTATCAAACACGCAACCTCCCCAATTGTTATTTCTTCGCTCGTCGAAATAATCATATTTGCACAATGGTCACGATCAATATTCTGCATAATTCCATGTGCCAAGTCGGTTGACAAAATAAACTGACGCAACGGCCTTCCAGTGCCTCTCACTTCAAAATCCACATTATTTTTCTTTGCCAAATAACATCTGTGAATTAACGCTGGAATAACATGACCATCTTCAAGTGAATAATTGTCGTGTTTACCATAAATATTAGTTGGGATAATGCAAGAATAGTTTCGTCCATACTGGTCATTGTATGCACGACAATGGACCTCCATCATTCGTTTTGCATATGCATATGCGTCATTCGAATAGTGTGGAGGTCCATCATGAAGCATATGCTCATTAATCGGATAATCGGTATCATCAGGAAAAATACAAGTAGACAGCATGCAAATAACCCTATCTATGTCTGTAAGATGACAGCTGCGAAGTACATTCATATTAATCAGTACATTCTTCTCAAACATATCAAGCTTGTAATTCATATTCTTGTAGAGTCCGCCAACACATGCAGCCAAATGAATAACTATGTTGGGTTTAATGCTCTGAAATAGCGACAATGTACATTCATAATCCGTCAAATCACAATCGGAAGATGACAAAAAAATAAAATCGTATTTATTTTCGTATTGATGAGCAATCTCTTTGAATGCAGACCCGACTAGACCATTTCCTCCCGTAATAAGCAGCTTGGGTTTAGTATATATTGTATCATCCAGTGTTTCTGTCAAATCGCCAATTATAAAATCCGCCATTTCCTTTATTTCTTTATCTTGTTCTTTGTTTCTATTACCTTTTTAATGATGATTTTCTTTCGATTCAACTCCTTCTGCAAATCCTCCAACTCTGAAAGCCACATCTCCTGAATCGTCCGTTTCTGTATAATATCCAACTCATCAGACTTCTGCTTGTGTTCATTGAAGAGACGCGTCACATTCTCTTCCGTGACACTATCCATTGTCATCTTCGTGAGATATTTGTAATCATCATCGTCATTCATCTTATCGAAACCAGACAGCAATTGCAAGACCTGTTCCTTGGTTTTCTTGCGTAGATCAATAGTCCCATCCAAGTTTGCCTGGATATATTTCGCCTTGTTCGACAGCAACTTAAGCTCTCCTTGCAGCGAAACAATAAGATGTTTCTTGCGTTCATTGTACAAGTCGAGTCTCGTATCATAATACAAGTCAATAATTTCCTCGACCTTTTCAAATTTACGAAGCTTATCCTTTGCATCAAACGCGTGCATGTTCGTTGTCGTATGCGTCGTCGACAACTTCAACAACTTATCAACACCATTGCATCCGTGATCCAACTTGACTAGCTCCAGTTCAGCCAACTTACCCTTACTGAATACGATGGTGAAATCCACATTCGTGTCTCTGCTCATATCCTGATAATCCTTGATCTGTTCTGACTCAATGAGCGACTCCAAATGCTCCTTGAAGTTATCAGTCCAGTATCCAATTGGCAATTCAGTCACGCGAATCTTGTCTGTAGCCAATGTTTCATACTTACCACGAATCATAAACTTTGAATCTCCGATCTTCTCAATCGTACCAGTAAACCCATCGTAGAAGGGAACAAATTCCTGACTATACTCTTCATTTCGCAGCTTCGCCTTCAAGTAGTTTACAATTTCATTTGGATTGTAGCACATAACATCCGTACTGAAACCTGTACCGATTCCCTTTGAACCATTCACAAGAAGCATAGGAATGATCGGTGCGTAGAAGATGGGTTCCACAATAGTTCCATCATCATCTAAATACGTTAGAATCGCATCGTCTGCCACAGGAAACAACATCCTTGTAACCTTATTCAACAACGTAAAGATATACCTCGGAGATGCACTATCTTCACCACCCTTCAACCTTGTTCCAAACTGACCCGATGGAATCAACAAGTTAATGTTGTTTGAACCAACAAAGTTCTGGGCCATTCCCTTGATCGCCTGATTCAAACTCTCCTCACCATGATGATAGCACGAATGCTCGGAAACATATCCACTGAACTGAGCAACTTTTATTTCCGTGGTAAGATTCTTCTTAAACGCAGCGAACAAAATCTTACGCAAACTGATCTTCAGACCATCCATCAGATTCGGAATACTGCGATCACAATCATACTTTGAGAAATGAATCAGCTCTCGATTTATAAAATCAGGATATGTCACCTCTTTCTTGTTAGTATCGAGATAAGCCTCTCGGTCATAGAGTCCAAGCCATCCCTTACGATCATCAGCACGTTTCTTGTTGAATACCATATCAATCGAATCGTCGCTATCCTTTCCAGTATGAATAAAATCAACAAACTTTTTATTGTCGAAATACTCGCGAAACTCTTTTCCAGTACTAGTTCCGAGACCCTTGTAATATTTCACATGCCAACTCTTGACGTCATTCAACTTCTTCCACTCCTCATACTCGCCATCATTGTAGAATAGAATTTCAGTAGATCCCTTCTTGGCCTTCAAGATGGGAGTATTCATAAACCCAATAAAACCAGGAACTTCCAGAAGTGACGGCCACTCTGACTGGAATAGGTTGACACACAACCCTTTGATGTGACTACCATCCGAATCTTGATCTGTCAAGAACACCACCTTTGAATATCGAAGACACTTCTTCACATCATCCGCTGACTTGTATACCTTATTCAATTCAAGACCAAGAGCTTTCTTGAGGTCTGAAATCTCCTTGTTTTCAGCAATCTTTTTTTGGAGTTCACCACGAACGTTAAAAACCTTACCCTTCAACGGATAGAGACCATATGTATCTCGATCTTTAGATTGCATACCCGAAAGAGCACCCGCTTTGGCTGAATCTCCCTCGACAACGAGAAGAACACACTGATCTGACTTGTCGGTTCCTGCCCAGTTTGCATCAGTCAACTTGGGAATTCCGCGAACATTCTTAGTCTTGGACCCGTCAGTCTTTTTCGCAGCCTTGGTATCCTTTATCTCCATAAGAGCACACGCCGCATCCATAACACCCATCTTCGCAACCTTCTCAATAAACTTCTCCGATACATCACATTTCGAGCCAAACTTCGACGACGGAGTATTCATAAACTCCTTTGTCTGACTATCAAACGCCGGATTTTCAATATCGCACCGGATAAACAGAATCAACTGATCCTTGATACTATTCGGTGTGACCTTAACCTTCTTCTTTTTCTCAATATAGTCTGAAACCCCTCTCGTGATCTGATTCAAAATGTACTCTACGTGTTTACCACCCTTTATCGTGTTGATTCCATTCACAAAGGAAACATGGGCAAACTCGCTATGCAATCCAACCGCAAATTCCCAACGCTCACCACCCTCCTCATAAACCCTGGTCGCCTCTGTGCCAATATACATATCAATATACTGCTTGAAATTCTTCACCGGCACAACTTCATTATTGAACTTTACCTTGATGCTCTTGTCTGTGAGAGCAGCAATATCATAGACGCGTTTCCTCAACAACGACATCATATCATCATTGATTCCAGAAATGTCAAACCGCTTGTAATCAGGCATGAACGAAATTTTTGTGTAGGGCTTCAATTTAGATTTAGTAATACTCGGTTTGCCAATTACAGACAAGTTCTCACTAAACTCCTGAACATACTTCAATCCGCGAGTATGGTCGATAGTCTCCAAAACAAACGACTTTGAGAAGATTGAAACTAACTTGATACCAAACCCGTTCTTTCCACCAGTAATCTTTTTCTCGTCCTTGTTGTAATTCGTAGACGTACGGAGATGTCCAAAGATCATCTGAGGAATCCACATTTTATGAGTGGGGTGTTCAGCAACATCGATACCATTTCCGTTGTTCATCATAGTAATCCTTCCGTTTCCATCAATAGTAATTTCAATGTCCGTTACTTTTAGATTGACGCCTGGATTAGCATCAGAGTTAGCCCCAGTGGTCTGTTTGATCTTCGCTTCCATCCGCTTTGCATGATCACTCGAATTAACAAATCCTTCGTTACACAAGTTGTAAAAGCCAGGTATGTAGGTTATGTTTCGCTGAACAATCTTATCGGGTCCGTCAGCAACCCACATCAAGGCCTCTACTTGTTCGACAGAGCCGATAAAGGTATCGGGAATATCGATGATATGTTCAAGTTCCCCTTTCATCTGGTATTCGACTTCATGGTTTGTTTTAGTCATTCCTACTATAAATATGTGTGTCTGTTTATATAATTATAAATCGTTTTCATTTTTTTGAATTCTACGACCACTCGCTTTATAATAGGGTTTTTAATTTTTTTTATTCATTTAGTATATAAATGTTAGGAGGAATTCAAGGATTAATGCAAAAGCCAACTATGAGAACCGATAGAAATTACCAAGATTTTGAGCACACACGTTTCTCGTTGAGGAATGGCTGGAACACGAGTTACAAGGGGCAGTTAAATAACGCTGGTCGTACGCGTGTCATTACGCCTTTCCGAGCTGTTAACAATGCTGGAGATCTGCTTGCCCGTCGCGATTATACATGTGGAGGGACTAGTCAACAATCTAGCAATCTTAGAGGTTTAGGGAATCGTTTTGGATCGGTCCATGACGATGTTTGTGATGGAACTGGTGTTCCCGCAGCCACCTGCAATCCCAAGTATGTCTATGATAGTTCTGACTATATCCGCTTTAAGAAACAGGGGGCAGTTGTTTTAAATTACAATGCTAATAAATAAAAATTGTATTTTGTGTGAATAGTAAACAAACAAATGTATTTTAACAAATGTATTTTATATGTAAAATAAATATAAAATAAATAATTATGCAGGTATTACCTGTTCTTGTAAGATAAGATTGATTTTATTTCTTATTATATAAACAGCTGAAATTGTTAATAACAAGATTTCAAGTGATGATCGCGTAATCATTGGGTTGTCTTCATTTACAATACTATAATACAACCACATATTAGATGAAGACACACTTAAAACACAAAATAATAATGATAAACTATTCGTGCTTTTGTTTTTATAAAGCAAAAACATGAATATAAATCTGCTAACAACCGAAATAGATGTTGCTGTGTAAGGTATAACACTAACCTGTTCTGATTTCATTACTCTATATATGTAATAACATTTATTTCGAGGATAGATTTTTGTATTCTCCTTCAACTTTTATCAATTCTATTGTAAATTGTAATGGGCAATCAGGAGGTATAATCTCTCCATACCCTTCGTTACCATAAGCTAAATGACTTGGTATATATAACTCCCATTTTTCACCCTCTTTCATCAATTGAAGGGCTTCTGATAAACCCTTTATTGCATCATCTGGCGAACAAGTAATAGGTTTTCCTGTTTCATAAGATGAATCAAATATTTTTCCAGAATACAATTCACCTTTATAATGACAAACACATTTTGATTTAGGAACTGCACTTTTACCAAAATATCGCGGATGTAATACCTTGTACATTAATCCAGAAGGTAAAGTTACTACATCGGTGCTTCTAGATTTTGTATCTATCCATCTATCTCTTTTCCAATTTTCAACATACATTACATATAATAATTAAAAAAATTATACAAGAAAAACATATAAAAAATATATAAATATATAAAAAATTATACAGCAAAATTATAGAAAAAATTGTTGTTTTATCTCATAAAATGGTATTGATAATTACGTCTGACTTGTTATTATATTTTTATTTATGTAATATATAAAAATGGAGACAAATTCAATAAACTCTAATGTTTTAAATACACCAGTGTCATCTGTTCCTAGTAATTTATCAAGTACTTCATTCGACTGGAAAACAATGTTAATTATTCTTGTTGTATTAGCTTTGTTAGGATTTAATATTTTCGTTTATCTAGCAAATGGAACTGAGGGTGTTTTAGATATTATACGCCCAATTACAAAAAAAATATTGCACTTATTTGCAAGTGTAACTGGTAATGTTATACATGAAACTGCTGACGAGACAAAACAAGTAGTAGGAACAACTGCAAATGTAATCGAAAAAGGTTTAGACTCGGTTCAGACGATAACAAATAAATCTCTAAAATCAGATATTATTCAACCACCTGATATTTTGAAAAATAGCACATTCAACAATGTTCTAAATACCGCTAGTCAACAAAATGCTCATGACAAGGAATACTATGCTGATGATTCTGATAGCCAAATTCAAAACAAAGCATCTAAAGCAGGATGGTGTTTTATAGGCGAAGATAGAAACATTAGATCTTGTGCAGAAGTTGGTGCAAATGATATGTGTATGTCCGGTGATATATTCCCAAGCAGAGAAATATGTGTAAACCCTACTCTACGACCATAAGATCTCTATATAATACAGGCTATCTTACTATCTTGATATCTTCAGATTCAATATACGAATCAATATAATTAATTCTTGTTCGTATTTTTAATATATTTTTTGTTTTCGTCTGAATCGTTAAGAATTGCATTCTTTTAATATTTGGAATAATTTGAATTATAACTCCTTTTATATCTGAAATAATAAATTCTGTTTTATTTTCAATTATATTATCATCATAATATACTACAAAGTTAATATTGTATGTATTATCAGTCTTGGAATGTATAAAGTTGTTAAACTTTACGCGAGGAGCAATTGGTATCTTGATTATATCAGATAAAAATGATGGTTTTATGCCGTAACTAAACGAATCTCCTTTACTAGCATCTATAATTAAACTATTTATATCCGTTGTATCTGCTACAGGAATATAATTTTTATACAATACATTATTTGATCCTGAATATTCTATATTGAGTTTTAGTTTACCATCTATATAAGAAACAAAGGTTAATGTCGGGAGTGTTAATTTCACATCTAATATATTGCTCTTTGATAATATATTGTTGTCTACATATTGTAAATAAAATTGTGTATCCTGTGCAATACCAGTTATTTTAATTATTTTGTTATTTTGTGAAAGCTGCATAGTATTCCATCGATCGCTGGAAGCATATTTATAATTCAAAATCATATTAGAATACACAGGTTCTTTCTTTGAAATGGCGGTTACATAATATGATAACTCTGCAATATATGTTTTTGAAGACGAGTTATTTGACAAATCTGTAAGAGTTATTGTGTTGACTTTTAAGACAATTGTAGGATTTATTGTAATTGGATATGATTTAAACAACGTGCACAATTCATTATTGAAATTAGCACTTAAAACATATTGATTCGTTGCGTCAAGATTTATATTAAATATATTATTATCGTATCCATCATTGTTTATGTCATACAATTCATTATCAATATAATATGTTTTCAAACAATGAATATTTATAAATGGTTCTATCTCGCAGGTTAATACATTGTTATTGTTTTCAATAATATTAATCAAAGGAGGTTGATCGATAAATATAATATCAGATGACATTTTAGTTGTTTTACCATTGTCAATAATTATACAGCATGATTTTGAATTTATAACTGGAATAGATATGTTACTTTTCTCGTAAATATTTATTTTTCTTGTATTTCCATCATTTTCTTCAACATATAAAAAAATATTTTTTTCATCGATATCATCATAATTAACATCAAATGAAACAATGTTTTGTTGTGTTGAATCATCATACAGGTAGTTTATATTGGTTAAAGTTGGTGCCTGAAATAAACTATTTATCTCAAATAAGCGTGGTATAGCTATCGTATTAGGTAAGGACGAATCATAACATAGCGGTATAATTGGTCCTGGAACATCTGATTTATCAGTAGTAAAACACGATTTTGAAGTACCGCATATTGTATTATTAAAATTGGGATTTGTATACGTCTCAGTTTGTGTAACAAAACTTTTCCTTCTGAATAAATTTATTCCTCTGGCAAGTTGTGCATATTTTTGCGTCTTTGTGAGTTTAAATTTATTATTATTATACTGCAAAACATCCCCTTTTTTCTGCAGCTGAGTCTGTTGGCGAATAGACTCAGATGGTTCTATATATTTAGCTTCTATACGACTCCATGGAGGAGAATAATCTGCTGTTGATAATTTATCACACATATATAAATAAGATATAATTTTATAATTTATATACTTTATATACTTTAACTTATAAGTTTCATCAATAATTCTTTTGTAGAATTTAATATATTAAAAATATTAAAAATATTAAAAATATTACAAAAATTAGAAATTTTACAAGCATATATATTATTTTTTTGTTAACACGATTGCTAACAAAAAACTTTGTAAGAAAATACAACTAATTAAAAATTAGAATTTGTTAAATATATTAACTTAATTATTCATCAATAAACCAACGAGTTGCCAAATATTTTACATTCTTCTGTGTAAGTCCTGCAGAACTATCTGATGCTACCATATTCAGATTAGGACCCTTAGCAGTAACCTTATTTATTGCTGATGTTCCTAATGCATAATTATAATACTGCAAGTTAGAAATATATCCATCAAAACCACCATTTAGTGCAACAAACACGTCTCCGTAATTTTGTTTGGGAACACCAGACAAATCAATGCTTCTTGTAATTGTCCCGTTTACATATACGTCTAAAAACGTGTTCCTGCAGCGTAAAATTACATTTATCCATTTGTTAACAGGAATATTAGGAATCTCTATTTCTTCGTTTATCATGTCAAATGTATTCATCATAACAATAAGTTTATTAGATCCTTCACTTGCACCTGGAGCAATATACAAGCCTGGAGCATTATTAGGATAATTCATACCGACAACTCCAGTATTTTCATCTGGGTATTTTTTGGTTAGGTCTACATTACCCTTGTGAAAAATGTGACGATATTGTGTGTTATTGTAATCCAAGTTGTTAATATAAATCCAAACTGACCAACTGAATTCAATTCCATCAACTGCATTATCGGAACGCCCGATGGTAACTGAACCTGGTTGTGAGGGGTCTTGTTTTATAGTGCGTTTCTGTTTTGCATCAGCCATTCCATCTATCAGTAAAGGAGAATCAGTTGGTTTGAAAAATTGTGTAACTAATGAAATACCAACACGTAACAAAATAATGAAGGCTATAACGATCATGAACAAGAAGGAAAACCTTGTTACTAAACCATTTGAATCTGAAAATGACTGAGATTGCGGGGTCATTGTCGATTGATTAAAACTCATTTAATATTACAGAAGAAAATTTACTAAATCGTGACACTACTTTGCGGCGTTCCATTTTCAATGAGCGACAATTGAATTTGATAGGTTGACAAGTTAGACAACCATCCAGTAGGTCCATCTTTGTAGATATTCTGTGCCTGTTGTGGGTTCATCGGTTTCTCAAAGTATAAAAATTTAGATGTCCATCCGTCAAAACCTCCGTTGGGTGTAAGGTATAGATCATTTTGTGAAACCTTAGCAGTACCACTTAAGATCTGTGTTTTTACTAGTTTTCCATCTAAATACACATCTAATGTTTTTTCATTAATACTGATCGATAGATTTACCCACTTTTGAATAGGAATATTGTTAACTATAATATCATCTGGTGTGGTATTCGGAGAGAAGCAACTCACATATACGTGAATAGAGTTTTCAGTGTCTCCTAAAGCTACGCATGGACTAGGACCACTGGTTTTGATTGATGCAGCCATTGGTTCAGTATTGTTTAGGTTTGATCTAGCAAAGATTATCTTGGGGTTACCATACTTATACGTCCAGTCGTTCACATAAAACCAAGTAGAGAATGCGTAATTTGTGGATAATCCACCTCCAGGCAGATTTTTTCCGTCAATCTTCGTAACAGCTTGACCATTACGCAGATTACCTTCCAAAGTATTACTTGTAGAGAAAAGATACTTTAATATGAAGAAAATCAAAACTATTACCAGTATAATCAACAATATCGTTAAAGGTGTCATATACACAATATACAGAATAAAATATGTTTTGTATATTGAATTATCATATAGGTTCTTATTTTTCTAAATAACAAATGATTGTTGGCAATTTATAAGGACTACAGCTGATATTATTATTTAATTTTGTTTTGTCATTGATGGCAGTATTTGTATTCCTCCATATGTTGTAGGTGGTGAGCTATCTTTTACCATATTATATAAATAGTACATTTTGCTTGTCGTGAGCGGCTGTTTGAAATAGACTATATTGCAGACCTTCCCATGTATTCCGTCTTCTTCTCCTACTACTAGTTTATCTAAAGACATGTAAGGAACAACGCTGATCTCGGATTTAACAAGCTCTCCATTTAAAAATATATCCATCGTCCCACCAAGATAATTAATCACAATGTTATTCCATCTTTGTAAAGGAAATGTTTTGCTTTCGTATACTACAATTTCTTGTCGCATTTCCTGGAATTCACTTACAACCACCACTGAAAAAGTGTTTGTTTGGGCATTATATCTAATATTCGGTTTATTACCATAATTTAATAGTGATGTATCCTTTGCATACGATAAGTTTGTATTGGGTGGTTCAGCATTCAAATAAACCCAGAATGATAGTCCGTATTGATATTTGAAACCTGGCTTTGTTGGAATTGTAACCTTTACCTTATTACCGGATTGATCCATCTGATCATATTCGTATTTATAGTCGTCCTCATTTATCCCATTCATCTTGTCATACGTACTAACTTCATGCAAAGTGTCGGTTGTTAGCGGTTCATTTTGCAATTGATTTCCACCTTGTAAATTTATGCGATCAAATAAGAGTGGTAGTGTTAAGTATGCTGTAGCAATTAAGCTAGTAACGAGTATAATGATTAATGACGCCCATGTAGTTTTTTTGTATTGATCAATCATGAATTTTGCAAGGTCAAATAACAAACAAGGTATATACAAAATTATATTAATAATCAACGCAAAGAAACCAGCCTTCGGAGAATTACCGAATGGAAGACTGGTATAGTAAAATTTATATATGAAAAATGCAACTAAGGCCATCATTAAAATAAATACTATAGTTGATGTTGAGTTTGTCTTCTGTACACCAGATACAATTGCCCATATTCCTAGTAGTAACATCATAATTCCAATCAGAAGTTGATTGTTAAATATATTATCAAACTTTTTTAATAGTGGGTTTTCAGATCCAGATGCGTTACCGGATCTGCTTACAAAAAAATTGGTAGACCATATTATTGTCGTTACCAACAAAAGTGATATAACAGATGATGAAACTGGTTTGTCATCCATAAAACCACTTGTTGACGATTTTACTGCTATGCCAGTAATAGCAGTTAGTAAAAATATTACATACAATACATCAAACAATACACCCCATTTACCTGTCTCTGGTACTTTGAATTCGAAATTCTTTGTGGTGCTTGATATTATTAGTCGAACAAATAAGTAGATAAAGGTGAGGAATGTAATTGTAAGTGTAATTATTGCGTTAGAGTTGTATGTATTGTGTAGAAAATTTCCTGGGTCGGCCGAGTAACTAATTACCATTACTACCAACAAGCATGACATTATTATCATCGTTTTTATTTGTTCTTGCATGGTGTTGTTCAGGTTGAGTGTATAATCATTCGCGAGACCCTTGTAAAAAACTCCCATTCCAATAAGGAGAGTTATCGGTGCGAATATGTAAGCATATGAGTCAAGTGTTTCTTTTGATACTATTGTAAATACAAGCGTTAAAGCGAGCGTAAATAGTATAACAAACGAAGTATAGAACATTGATGAAAACAATAATCGCCAATCTTGCAAAGTCGGTAATATTGAAAAACAGAAAAATACTATAAAAAATGTAAATGATGCAACAAATAATACACTTGCTGTTATTTCCGCTGATGTCGTTCCGCCTAGAGCTTGTTTATTGAATAACAAAATTAGAATTATTATTGATAATGTTGAAACAATAACAAAAAGTAGTAGTTGTTTTGGTGTACCCTTCATCGCACTTAATGACATCATATCTTTTAGTGGTTTAATTTTATCTATAATTATCGCTGAAACAGGGTCTTTGTGACTATTAACAAGTGGTGGTGCAGATGGTTCATATGTTGAGCTAACTGGTTTACTTTTTGGTTTTCCAAACAGCCTATTGCTCCATCCTGGTCGAGAAGATGCTGTCGTAGTTGCTTTTACTGGTTTTGATGAGACTAATGCTAATGTTGAGTCCGATGGTTTTGATTTATCATCCATTATTATAACATTAGATATTCATTTAGTTGAATTATACAGATTTGTTGTGATTGTTGTTAAAGTTGATAATCAACAAATACTCGCTTTGTATTAAATCGTTTAACTATCTCCATTGTTTTATCACTTAACGACTCTCTCGATATATAAACAGGAGTTTCCATTAAAAAGTCGTTAAATAACCCGCATATAGTGATTGTATCTAGATTTAACGCTTCGCTTAGAACATCTATAGTTTCTTTGTATTTGTTATCATTTGTGTAACGTTGTTTTGGATTAGTATCTTCAATGGTGAATTTAATATCTACGCAATTTTCAAAAGCCTTAGGCTTTATATGAGTTATGTTATGAGGTATTTGAAAGTTCCTTAATTTTATGCAATCGGCAAACACATAGGATTCGATGATCGATAGACCGCAAAGTTCTAGCGAGCATAAATTGATACATGATCTGAATGCACCCTGTTCTATTTTTATATTCGGATTTCGTATGGTAAGCCTTTTTAGGTTTACGCAAAATGCAAATGCTTCTCTTCTTATTGACTGCACGTTTGTCGAAAGTATTAACTCTTCTATTTTGTTATTGTTTTTGTATTCGTTAACATTGATACAAGATACGTCAAGTAGTATGCATTTGTTATTATATTTTTCAAGATAATGATGATCCATATGAATAACATCATCATTATATTAATTGAAACCTTTTGTAAAAACACATTTTTATTTAGTTTTGGTGGTCCTTTGTCTCTTTGTTTTGCGAGCACCCTTTCTCTTTTTCTGTGAACGTCTCGATTTTTTTGATTTTTGTTTACGTTTAGACCCACCAATCCTTGGATTTATAATATCCATAACTGCTTCTCCATTTATTAATTCTATACGTCCAGGCGTGCGCCGTAGATTCCAATCTAACATTATTCTTACGTCATCATTAAAAACTATATATTCTGGTTTAAGTTCAATTATACTTGTGATAAGATCTATAAATTGTCTTATGTCATCTGTATATCCGTTGAAAATTTGTGTATACATATCAGGTGTTAATGGTGTTACTAACAAATTTCTTAAAATAGAAAGTACTATAAATACACTAAGTAGATTTCGTGATTTTTGAGATGATGAACCAAAATATGTATCAACAAGAAGTCCCGTGTTTCCCGAAGCAGCGTCAACAACATCATCTGGTACGTCGAAATCACGATAAAGTTTTTCTAATTCATCAAAATCACTCATATCATAATCCTCTTCGAGTGTTGAAGGAACTGACATATATATTACTAAATATTATTTCATAATTAATACTGGTTAGAGTTCAACGCATTATATATTATTAGACATGTAATAAACATGCAATACTATTAATATTACATGTTTATTTTTAAAAACTCGACAATACAGTCTTCTTCCCATGACACTCTCGGCAAAGTGCAATTAAATTCTGTACGTCGTTGCCACCTCCATCTTCTAGACTGATCTTGTGATCCACCTCATATGTATAATCCAGCTGTTTCGTACAATGTCCACACTTCCACTCTTGTTGGGAAGCAATGTATTTTTTCTTCATACCACTCACCGAGCGATTAACTCTGCCTCCATTCATAGGATTAGGTTTATTACGTTCATTGAAATTTGGTTCGCCATTGGTATCTAGATTTTGAGAAGTAAAATCGAAAATTGGAGAGAGCATATCAAGCGAGGTTTTATCAATCGGCATGTATTTTACAACATTGTTAGCGTAAACGAGCATGTTCCTGCCTTCTGTTGGATTTCGCTTCAACAATAAATAGACTCCGAAACCGACAACACCAAAAAACGCCATTTGATAATATTTTTTAAATGACAATAACATTTTCATATATTTTCCATCATGGTATGTGTTATAAATAAAAAATGCCGTTGCTCCTAATACTAAGATTTCAAGTTTCATATATTATAATATAGGTATATTAAATCTTGTTCATAACAAGAACGACACCAAGAAGAATCAACACATACGGAAGGAGGACTAAGAACCAAGAGACAGATTCATATCCCTTGCTGCACAACCAACTGAGGATGAACGTCCAAATAAGAGCGAAAACTAAGTTGGTGAGGGTTGTCTCGATACAGCAGACCCTGTTAAAAATCGCAAGGAACGTACTTAGCAAGGCAATAATGAAATAGATCTTGGCGGGCGTGCACAAATCTTTAAACATCTTCATGGCGTTCATTATAATAAGTATAAAGATAATTTTATACAACCGCGGATTTTGTATTTTATTGACAATAAATGTTCGGTCTTGGTTATTTTATATAGTTGTTTGTTCTAAATCAGAATACAAATCGTCTATATTTATCCTTCCACTTTTAAATAAATGGTTTTCAAATAAAACCTTGAATTTCTCGCTCCTTTTCACGAGTGGTAAGTATGTCACGATAAATCCCCACAAATCAACATTGTGTATAAACTCGGAATTATAATATTCTGTCGCATTGAAAACATTTCCAGGAGAGAAACGTCTCAATATATCATGAATAAAATCGACAACAAAAGGAAATGTATACCTTTGTTCGCCAGCAACAAGATCCTTCTCGCCCTTCAATAAACATATCATATTGTTTATATATTCATAATGCCCTTGTTTTTCCTTGTATTTGGTTACAATATCCTCTGCCTGTTTCTTGTCTCTCAAATTAACTGCCATTTTATTGAATTCGTCTGAAAAAAGTATAACAGATAACGGAAGATTAAACTGAAATGGTCGCCGTTTCAGCATTTTTGGGATACGATTGCCCTTTTTTGCAAATGCAAAACCCCAGTCTATCAGCACGGAATTATAGTCGCCGTCGATCAATATATTGGTATCTTTTACATCGCAATGAAATATGTTTAATTTGTTCATCGGAACAATACCATTCTTTAATAAACTGGTTAGTGACTTGTGGATGTCGTTAAGTTCGCTCATTTCTGATTTACTCGCCTTCTCGTTGATCGTCATACCTCCATTTGGCATATTTATAATACGGAGTTTATCTAGCGACTGATTTATATTATCGAGCTTGATATCATATCTCTTTTGCAATGAAGTACATTTATTGGTAAAATTATCAAGATCTTCAGGAGGTATAATATCTGGTTTACACATAGTTATATCATGCAATAAGAAGTACTTTTCATTATCGGGAACAACAGATAATATTTTCTTTAGATTTTTCGCCTCGTTGTATTCCAACTCAGCATAATCCGTTAACATTAATTTGCTTACCTGTTGCATGCCATTTCCATGTTTTGAGTTTGCACATTTTAACGCTGGTGAAAAAATGCAACCATACCCACCAGAGGCAAGTGCATTTCCACCCTTTGTCTTGCGATTCTTTCGACTAAGATCTCGTTTATAAATTACGCGTCTTTTTTTTGTTTTTCTTGTATTTCTTATATTTCGACTATTGCTTTTTTGCATTGCTATATTATAGATATATTATTTGTCGTAAAGGTAATATATAGTGGATGACAATAACACCATGACAATTAAATAGGATAGTTTCTCTCTAAATTTATAAGATTCGATAGTTTTTGTGGTCGTTGATTTGTATACATCATTGTATTCTTTGTAAAATTGCTCGAGTGTTATTTGGGGTTTTTCTAGTTTTTCATTTATTTTGTTATGGATAAACCATACCCATCTAACAAATGATTCGCGATTGTCTAGATATGGTGTGATTGGATAATCAGCTAACAGATTTTTAAAACTGCTTGATATTTTTTCTTCAGGTAAAAACAAGTGTAAATTTTGTATAAACTCGTAATATTTTTTCTTGGTTACATCATTGGGTGTTTTTGGATATGTCATTGCTACAGAATGTATGAAGAACCAGAAGTGTGGACCCCATATTTTCGGATCTGGACGATTCATAATACAATATGTATAATTTTTTCCATGTTATTATCCGCAAATGACATAAATATAAAATACAATAGTATCTAATGAATAATTGCAATCATTGCAATAATTGTAATAATTGTGATAAACAAGGTCATCAATTTCATCAGTGTAGATTACCAATTACTAGCTGTGGAATAATTCTGTTTCGAATACATGAAGATAAGTTGCAATTTCTAATGATACGACGCAAGGATAGTTTCGGATACATCGATATAATTAGGGGTAAATATTCAATGAGTAACATGATTCAGTTACAGACAATTGTAGATGAAATGTCTATAGCTGAGAAGGAGCGGTTAACAACTACGTCTTTTTCATCGTTATGGAAACAAATGTGGGGAGATACTTCACATTATAATAATGAGGATATTTCTGCATCCAAGAAATTTGATATTATCAAGAAAGGAATAAACGAAGATGGGATAACTCTATATGAACTAATACGTAGAAGCACTACAAGTTGGTCGGAAACTGAATGGGAATTTCCCAAAGGGCGGAGAGAAAGAAAAGAGAAGGAGATACAATGTGCATTGCGTGAATTTGAAGAAGAAACTGGTATTGAAAAAAATAAAATAAAAATTATTGAAAATCTACTTCCTTTTGAGGAGACATATATCGGAACAAATCACAAGTCTTACAAGCACAAATATTTTTTAGCATTTACAAAAGATAGAACATCCTTGAATAATTTTCAAAAGAGTGAGGTAAGTAAGCTTGAGTGGAAAAGTTATGAAGATTGTATGCTATGTATAAGGCCATATCATTTAGAAAAGAAAAAAATTATTACAAATATATATAACGTATTAACGCAAAATAAATTATACTTCTAGTGTATATGAAGCGTATCCTAACAGGAACACGGCGGAATAAAAAAACTGGCGAGTATTATAAAATAAGCCCAGATAAATTATTAGAACCAATGGTTGTAAGTGAAGTTGGTAATAAAGATAAAGAAGATCGCGTAGACGAAGAACTAAAAAAGGAGATGGAGGCTCTTACTGAAAAAGTAAAACGTACGCGGTGCCCAAAAGGAACGCGTAAAAACAAATATGGTGATTGTGTCAAGAAGGCTGATGGTGAAAAAGAAAAAGAAAAAGAAGAAGAGAAAGAACCTATCCAGCTTCGTATAGAAGATGAAGTAAGAAAAGATCTTCCAGTTCTAGACGCTCCAGTTGAAAAAGAGAAAGAGAGAGAAAAAGAAAAGCGTTCTCGATGCCCAAAAGGAACACGTAAAAATAAAGAGGGTAGATGTGTGAAAAAAAATGGAGAGGAAGTTGCTGCAACAAAAGACGACGATGTTATACCAGAATTACAGAGTAAACGTGTTGAGGCAAATGTAGTAAATATGGATAACGAACCATTTGATCCTTCTACGGATTGTAAATTACAAGAAGTGCCTAATATGAATTGTGATAACGAAAAACATTATTCCAAGGAGTGCAATCGATTCTTATTAAAAAAGGAGGCAATTGAAGGTAAATGTTTAAGCGATAATCATTTGTATCCAAATTTGAATGACAAGGAATTTAATATTAAGATTTCTTCGAAAAAGGAGTTTAGTGATACAAAGTATGATGGCGATATACATACTGACATAGCATCATATGCTGATAAATTAGCAAAGGCAGATTTTGAATTGCAACCACACCAGGCATTTGTAAAGAATTTCATGTCTGCTCAAACACCATACAATAGCTTATTATTATATCACGGATTAGGCAGTGGAAAAACGTGCAGTGCAATTGGCGTGTGCGAGGAGATGCGAGATTATATGAAACAGATGGGAATTACGAAACGTATTATCATCGTTGCATCCGAAAACGTGCAGGATAATTTCAAAGTCCAACTTTTCGACGAGAGAAGGTTGAAGAACATAGACGGCCTTTGGGTTCACAAAGGATGTATTGGTAACAAACTGATCAAAGAGATCAATCCAATGAACATGCGTGGTCTGACAAAGGATAAGATTATAACACAGATACGCAACCTTATAAATTCCTATTATTTATTCACGGGTTATGATCAGTTTGCAAATTACATTAACAATACAATGAATCCGGGTTCTACGGATGCAAGCGAACTGACAATAAACGAAAAGGGTATCAGGCGTTTGCGTAACGAATTTGACGAGCGTTTGATTGTAATCGATGAGGTGCATAATATACGAAAAACCGATGACAATAAGAACAAAAAGGTTGCAAATTTCTTGGAAGTACTTGTCAAATGTGCAGAGAACATGAGGCTTCTTTTGTTGTCTGCGACTCCAATGTACAATAGCTACAAGGAAATCATATGGTTATTAAACCTAATGAATATTAACGACAGACGTGGATATATCGAGACCAAGGATGTATTTGATTCGTATGGTAAATTTAAGCCAGGTGGACAAGATCTTCTAATAAAAAAGGCGACGGGTTATATTTCTTATGTAAGAGGAGAGAATCCCTACACATTCCCATATCGTGTCTATCCCAGTGAGTTTGCTAAGGAAAAATCATTCCCTGATTTCGAATATCCATCGTATCAGATGAACTTGAAGCGAATCAAGGATGAGGACAAAGAGCGTATCTTAAGTTTGTATTTGACAAAAATAGGAAACTGCAATGAATGTGGAAATTGTCAATATTGTGTCTATCGTTACATCATACACAAACTGAGAAACAAGGAGTTTTCTATCACAACAAAGAAGGGAGTTGTCAAAAATATGCCATCATTTGCTAATATGGAGTCGTTTGGTTATACTTTGCTCCAAAAGCCATTAGAAGCGTTAATAATGAGTTATCCAAATAACAAACTGAAAGCACAAATTGATAAAATTCCCAAGGAGAAATATATAGACGAGATATCAGAGGAGTTTGATAAACAGGTTATTGAAAATGCAACTCTTATGCCAGAGGCTGATGATGAAGGTTTGAAGCCTTTACAATCAGAACCAGTCGCAGACAAACCAAAAACACAAGTGGGTGGTTCAGTCGATGCGAAGGATTTGGTTGGACGGGGAGGTCTTAAGCGGTTCATGAAATTCGATGAGTCAACTAATCCACCTAACAAGGGAAATTTCGAGTATAAAGAAACAGGTTTTGGTCGTATCTTCTCTCCCGATGTGATTGGTAAATATAGTTCGAAAATAAAGAGCATCATTGATAACATCTATAAAAACGGATCCGCTGCAAAAGGTGTGATACTTATATACTCTCAGTTTATTGATAGTGGTCTTATACCTATGGCCTTAGCACTTGAAGAAATGGGATTTACGCGTTATGGAGAAGATACAAAACCATTGTTCAAAAACAAACCAACCGACGTAGTTGATGTAACCACTATGAAGCCGCCCAAGGATAAGAAGAAATTTTCACCTGCGAGATATTCCATGATTACAGGCGATCCACGCTTATCACCAAACAACGTATTTGAAATCAAAGGCCTTACAAATGAAGATAATAAAAATGGAGAGAAGGTGAAGGTTGTTCTGATTTCAAAAGCTGGTTCAGAAGGTATCGATTTGAAGTTTATCCGTCAAGTTCACGTCCTAGAACCTTGGTATAACATGAACAGAGTCGAGCAAATCATTGGGCGTGCAGTTCGTAACCTGAGTCACAAGGATCTCCCATTTGAAGAGAGAAATGTCCAGATATTCATGCATGGCACGATACTCGAAGACGAAAACAAACAAGAAGCTGCCGATATGTACGTGTATCGTGTAGCCGAATACAAAGCAGTTCAGATGGGTAAAGTCAGTCGGTTACTCAAAGAAACTGCTGTTGATTGCATTATAAATCACGAACAGGTCAACTTCACACAAGAGATAATGTCGTCTGTAATTGAAAAACCTATTGTTCAAGTATTGTCAGATGGCACACGCATGGAGGATTTCAAGGTTGGAGATACACCCAATTCATTTGCATGTGATTATATGGAAAAATGCACATTTGATTGCCGTCCGAAGAAGAAGATTGTAATTGAAGAGACAAATAAGGATCAAGGAGACGAGGAAGGAGAAGGACAAGAAGGAGAAAAAGACAAAGATAAGAAAGTAGACAGCATCGAGGATCTCGACACCTACAATGAGAAATTCATTCAACTGAATAATGAAAAGATATTGCAACGCATCAGAACACTCATGAAAGAAAGTGTCTTTTACAAGAAAGATGTCTTGATCCGAAAAATACAAAACCAAAAGAAGTATCCGCTCATTCAAATTTACTCAGCACTCACTCAGCTCATCGACGACAAGAATGAATTCATAAATGATAGATTTGGAAGAACTGGGCGTCTGATAAACGTCGGAGACTATTATTTATTTCAACCCATCGAACTTACTAACAACAGCATTTCAATTTTCGAGCGTCAAACACCTATTGATTACAAACATGATAATATTGAAATCGTGATAGATAAAGAGATCGCAAAACCTAAACTGACAAGTGTGGATATATTTAATTCTGTTAAGTCTACATATGATTCGACTCTTTCCATAAAATCTATCGATAGAGGTAACAAAAATTGGTATGATCATTGTGGTATAGTAATTAGGAAACTTGTTGTCGAGTATCCGGGCATGAAGGAGAACGATCACATTAATCATTTCCTCATTGCACACATAATAGAAACACTCTTTTTTGCAGATAAATTAGAATTACTCAACTATGTGTATTCTATTAACCCCCTTACACCTGGATCTCTGGAAGAAAAGATAAAGCAATATTTCGAGAAAAGAGTCATCGTAACACCGAAGGTGAAAGCAATCATATTGTACGACATGAAAAATGAACATTATGTTAAGCTTGACAAGGACAATAAATGGACAAAGATGGGTAATGAAGACAAGAAATACGTTGAAAGTGTTCCCGAAGTGAAAGTGCTCTTGGATATGGATCCGAGCAAATATAACTCGGTTGTAGGTTTTATGGGTTATGAAAATAACAATCAATCTATAGTATTCAAAACCAAGGACATCACAAAACACAGGGATGTTGGAGCAAGATGCGACGAGGCAGGGAAAATAAAGGTCATCCAATCACTTAATGGGATCTTGGGTGTTGAGAAGTACACCAGTGACAACACAAAACAAATCAAAACGAAGAAAGGTGTAATAGAACAAGAGGCGATTGGTCTAATCGACTTGTGTATTATGAAAGAGTTTATTCTGAGATTCAAAGATATAACGGATAGTGATAAAAAATGGTTCCTTACACCCGAAATGGCTATCCGTTTCTTCAACAAATAATCCAGAGTAAACGACAATTAAAATAAAAATGAAAACAATATATAATTTATACTATACATATAAATTATATCATGAATACGAACACGTTCCAAGATTTAACTCCAGTCAATATTGGTCGCGGCAGCATTAATCGTCCTGTCGTAGTGCCAAAATCAGCCGCAGAACTCGCTCGTGCAAAACAGGCAGGTATTATTACAACTGAGAAGAAATTCGGTGCTGGAAGTAATCAATCTGCTCATACGCCGTTGGCCAGCCCACACACAATTGAAAATACAGAAGACCTAAGACATATGCAAGTCGATGCAACCTTAAGCAAGGCAATTATGCAAGCAAGAATGGCAAAAAAGATGACACAGAAGGATTTAGGTGTCGCCATCAATGAGAAACAGCAAATTGTTGCCGATTATGAGGCTGGGAGAGGAATTCCCAATCCACAGATAATTACAAAGCTCGAGCGTGCTCTCAATTGCAGACTGCCAAGACCTCAAAAGCCAAAGAAGATAGCGGAAGAAACGGATATAATTCAAAACACTACTTCTGCCGCAAATAATAACTCTAAAATACCCGCAAATGCACTTACCAGAGGCGGTCCTCCCCGTATTTGATGAGATATAAATTATTCTTCAACCTTAAAAAATCTACAAATCTGTCTTTTCATACATCGTATCCGTCGTAGTCTACGAATATGTCCAATATAAATTTTACTATATTTCTTGTTCATAACACGATATTGTTTCAATTCATTCTCTTTATAATTATCTACTTCGACCTTTTGTTTTTGATCATTTGCTAACATCCTCTTATAACTAGCATATAAACGCTTCAGTTGTGTGGGTGCATTTTTTTTGCGTGCCTCATTACTTGCAAAGCGAAAGCTAGGATATATATAGTTTTTCTTTGCATATGCCATTTGCTCATCAACATAAGTTAAATAATTAGTAATCACAACTTGATTATTTGAAATATTAGAGTTATTATATAATTGTGCGTCGATATAACAACATGGACATTGATAAGACTGAAATCGAAACCAATCTATAATACAACCAGTATGAAAATTGTGACCACATTGCAATTTATAATTAGGTTTATCAGTTAAAGATATCTTACACAAAGAACAATCATTATCTTCGCTCGCTTGATCCATTTGGTTGATTTCAAACTAATGTTTAAATTGTTTATTATTTTCAAAATACAATAAAAAAATGATACAAAAACATTATAATTATATCATTATAGAATAATGGAACGTCAGAAGAAAATCCGACAACCTAAAATTAAGAGAAAGGATGTTGCTTTACACCCTATCTATTCTAGGGGGTTAATTTCCAGGGCAATTGTCTTGCCCATGACGGCTATCAACAGCAGATTAAAGGAAACCATTGAACTTGCTGTTTCCAACCAATTTGAAGGCAAGTGTATCATTGAGGGTTATATCAAAAAGGGTTCATCTAGGGTAATCAGCTATTCGAGTGGTCTAATTCAACGTGGTAATATTATTTCGTTTGAGGTTGTTTTTGAGTGTGAAATATGCTTTCCAGTTGAAAATATGATTTTCAATTGCATCGCGAAGAACATAACCAAGGCAGGAATCCGTGCAGAGAGCTCCATTGAGAACCCCACACCGATTGTCGTATTTGTTGCCAAGGATCACCATTACAACGACGAGTATTTCTCAGATGTAAAAGAAGGCGATATTATTCAAGTTCGCGTTATTGGTCAGCGTTTCGAGTTGAATGACAAGTATATTTCAATCATCGGCGAACTCATCAAGCAAAAGTAAAACAAAGAAAATAGACAAGTATATACACTAAACATAACAATAAATATATTTAAGGTATCGTATCTCTAAGTTTCATCCACAAATTACCCAACATATTTTTACCTATAATTTTTATTTATTTTTATTAACACTACTCTTCTTTAGTATATGTTTTTTTCTAAGTTTCTTACTCTTACCAAGACCTTTGTTTATGCGTCGCTTCATTGTCATCTTCTTACTTCTACTATACCCCTTCTTGGGTTTAGAACCACCATAACCTTCATTCATAGCATCATCATTTGTACGTGCATTATAATTATCATCAAAATCATCAGGATTTGTATATACATAATTTAAGTCTGTTGGTGAAAAATATCCAACATTACCAGTATAATCCGGATTCTCTTCTAGCTCTTCAATGCGTTTATCCACCAAAAAATCAATTATACTTTCCAACGTCTCATCTGTAATATCTCCAGAGACCAATCCAGTATCCTCTAATTCCTTCACATAATCATCGGGTAAAGCATATTGATGGTATCTATAACCTTGAAGATCATCGTTTTTATATCGATTAATATAAGGGTCCCACGTTAAATCATTAATATAATATATAAGTAGATTAAGTTTATTACATACATCAATCAAGGCTTTATCAACTCCTTTTATTTGTGCAAGAGCTGTTTCTCTTTCACCACGTGCCTTTTTCATAGCTGGGTCATAATCACGATGTAACTCTAACCATATACGCAATATTTTTGAAAAATCACTATAATATTTATCATAAAACTTATCAACCAGCCTTTCTTTTACTATGGTCCAATCCAATTTTCCTCTATATTTTTTCTGTTTGTTTAATTCAATCCATGTCTCTGTCAAAACATCCTTATCTTTTTTTGCAGTTTTTAGTGCGTCAGCATACCTGAGTTTCTCATTTTTTTTTTCATCACCTATTCTTACAATGTCGTCAATAAGTTTTGCTTTATTTCTATCATTAATATCCATTCCTTCAAAGCAAATCATACATAGAGCATATTTTTTGGGATCTTGACCCTGACTAGCTACGAAAGAATTAAAACATTTCACATGATACTTATGATGTTGTTCTCCTAAACATTGGATACGTTCATTGCCTACGAGAGAATTTAACATCGTATTTCCAGGCCCAACATAAAATTGTGTACCACTATCTTGAGGATTATTATCTAATCGATCACTACATATCAAACACTCTTCAGAATCATCAAGATCCATTTATATATTTGCATAAAATATATATTTTTGATTAACAACAATAATAATAATATAGAGACTGAGCTCAAGATATTATAATATGGATACTATTGGAAGCGAAAGGACAAACACATTAATTATGATTCGCGACTTGATCCATGAAATGAACAAATACAATCAAATTGAAGTTCTTCGTATCATGAAGAAATATGATAATATCACTCTGAACGAGAATAGATACGGGATTCATATTAATCTCACTGATCTGAATGAGGAGCAAATCAACGAACTCACATTATACATTAATTATGTTTCGATGCAAGAGACAACTTTAAATTACGGCGAACAACAAAAGAATACATTCAAGAACGAGATGTTTTCGGTTGAACCTAGTTAGATTTACAAATTTTTTACTATTATAAAATTGATTATTTATTATAATAAATATAATAAGTATAAAAATTTAACTTTGTTAAAATGGACGAAAATTTCTACGCAGTCGCAATCAAGGAGATCAATGAACTTTTGTTCACGTGTCCATTCAGTATTATCCATCCAGACGGGCATTTTGAACATATACCAGAATTATCAACCGGTGATAAATCGAGTGGTGACAAAGCATATGTATATTATTATGATTCAAGAGATGACGATATTTGGCCTATCGAACACAGACTTGGACAAATTTACGAGGAACGTGTTGACTGGACAGACATTTTGTATTTTACAGATGGCTGGGGTGAAAAACGACTATTGAAGGATTTCGTAAATGTAAAGTATTTTATCAAATTTGTCTACAATAGTAAAGAATGCGGACCATTTACACTTGAAGAAGAGTACGACGATCCGGTATCAATTGACACACCATAGCAAAGTGGCTTAAAGGCATCTGTTTATATTAAATAGACCAACAATGGAAAAACTGCAAGATTACACATTAACCGAGCTTAATATGCAATCTATTATAAAAACCCAGCTTGTAAAACTGCCTACTTGCAAACAGGAACAGCAACAAAAAGAAAAAGAAAAAGAACAAAGAAAGCATGATGCTATAAAAGCAACATCTTTTTTTGAGCCCAAAGAAGTAGACTCTCTGTTCTGGATTGCGTTTGTTATTTTGCATGGACAAGACGAGTACAACAATACAAATCACCGAAACATTATCTTGGAAAAGAAACACAAGTTTGATTTTGTTGAGAAGATCCGACAGAATAAAACAATTATCAAATCAAATGGTTTTTCTACGTTGGCTCATTTAGAAGAGATACTTGCATATGGGACAAAAATAGATATTCCGACATTTTTTACATTATGTGCGATTGAAAATAAAAATGCTGTTTATATCAATAAACGCACTTTTTTTGAATTGAAGTCGAACAATACATCAGAGGTTCATGTAATACACGCACTTGAAAATAAAAAGTTTGCATATGAGTTAAGCAATAATTCTGCAATTGATCTTAAGAAGTCATCATTGTATCAGCTTGAAGCAATTGATAAGCCTATTCGTAATATTTCCTATTACAAACTTCAGGATCTTGTAGATATTTGTTTGAAGCTGGAGATAGAGACAAAAAAGGACAATGATAAAACTAAAACGAAGAATGAGCTATACGAATCTATCGTTCAAAAAATTGAGTTGTAATGTAAAATTATATTTGTATGTATAATATAATGACCGAACAGGGTGAATCACAATCAATGAAGGATACGCCGGAAGAATTGTTCAAAGAAAAGAACAATGACAAACCTGAGTATACGAATGAGTCAAACTCTCAGAGGTTCAACAATTTAGTCAAAACATATTTCGATTTGAAACCAACCGAAAAAATAAACTATGAGCTTGAAGTGCGTTTTGGAACGATTAATCAGCGAAACAGCGACATCAAGCCATTCAATAAAAACGACTATGACAATGTAATTAAGAAATTCAAGGCGTTAGGATTTCGAGCAATTGACGAGTCTGGTGAATATAGCTTACGCGTTCAAACTGAGTTTATCAATAAACACACAGGTAAATATGAGGAATCGAATACTCGTGTCGAGATATATGGTTTAGATCAAATACAATATTATTGTAAATCAAATGATGATCTTGCTCGTTTAGAACGGATGTATTCGTGTGTTAAATTCACAAAAAAGAAGCAAGTCTTTGTCGAGAACAAGGGCAAGATAAACCCTGTATTCTTCAATGATTTCAATTTCAAAGTTTCGCTTCAACAAGAAGAGACGCCTAACATGGGACTTCAGCATTTCATTATTCAGAGCTGGAAGGATATCAAGAAGTCTTTCCGTTATTTGAATCGCGTTACGTTTGTACACGACGATTATCCTGTAAAGATTGATGTTAGTATAGTAAAAACCGGCAATCGTGACATGAAGAAGGTGTATTATGTCGCCGACTCGGGTGTATTTACTAATCCGGAGAGATACGAGATTGAAATTGAGGTTGACAACAACAAGATTGGACCTGGTTATCCTACAAACACGCCAGAGTTGCTACTCGAATCTCTGAGAAAAGCGATTAAATTTGTTTTGGGTGGTCTGCAAAAGAGTAATTTCCCAGTGTCGTATTATGAACAAAGTGACGTGGTTAAGGCATATGAGAAGGTTGTTCATACACCTTATTTCATTGGTCCGAGTTCTGTTACGCTGCAAATGGCAAATGTTGCACCTGTAGACTCGAATCTCAACGTGATAAATATTAGAAAGGATTATACGGTAACCGAAAAGGCGGATGGAGAACGCAACTTGCTCTTTGTCGATTCCAAAGGAAAGATATATTTGATTTCAAACAGCATGAACGTATCGTTCACTGGTGCAACAACAGACAATAAAGACTGCTTCAATTCTATACTCGACGGCGAACTCATCACACACAATAAAAACAAGGAGTTCATTAATTTATATGCCGCATTTGATGTGTATTTTGTAGAGAACAAGAATGTACAATCGTTACCATTCATAACGAAAGATGCCAAGAAATCGCGTCTTACTACACTGAAGGATTTTATTCGGGTTCTCAAACCGAAATCTATCATAAAACAGAGTGTAGATAATCTATCAAACAAATCACCTATCACTATCACATCGAAGGAATTTTACCCGTTAGATCACGATTCGGAGTCTATATTCGATGCGTGTAGGCTAATCCTTACCAAAATTAAAGATGGCTTATTTGAGTACAATACTGATGGACTGATATTCACGCCAACTTTGTTAGGTGTTGGATCAGACAAGGTTGGAGCTCCTCGTTCGAAATCAAAAACATGGAAGCACTCATTCAAATGGAAGCCTCCCGAGTACAACACAATCGATTTTCTGGTTACGACCATGAAACAGAAACAGAACAATGAGGATATTGTTCAAAATATCATGTATCACGATAGCATTTCCGAATATAAAACGATAAAACTGCGATGTAGTTACAACCCGTCGCAACACGGATATATCAACCCGTGTCAATACATTTTGAATGATGAGACGCCGAAAAGCATCTCGGACGAAAGTAGTAAGAATGTCATACCTGCTCAATTTTATCCGACGTCGCCTTACGATGTTGAGGCTGGTCTCGCGAATATATTACTTCAAAAGGACGCACAAGGTAACAATCAGATGATTACAACGGAAGGCGATGTATTTACTGACAATACAATTGTTGAATTTAGCTACAACAAGACTGGTGAAAAGGGGTGGTGCTGGATCCCACTCCGTGTTCGCTATGATAAGACGACAGAAATGCTGAATGGAAAACGTAATTTTGGTAACGCATACCATGTTGCAAATGATAACTGGAAGTCGATTCATTATCCTATTACTGAGGAAATGATAAGTAGTGGCGAAAACATACCCGACAATGACGTGACAGAAGATAAATATTATAACAACACCTCTCGTGAGTTCAAGACGGACAATCTGAAGCTGTTTCACAATTTGTTCGTGAAGAAGAAGCTGATTAAATCTGTGAGTAGTCCTAATGATACACTTATCGATTATGCTTGTGGAAAAGCTGGTGATCTGTCAAAGTGGGTAAATTCAGAACTTTCATTCGTGTTTGGTGTCGATATTCACAAGGATAATTTGGAGAACAACAAGAATGGTGCATGTGTGCGTGTTCTCGAGTCGCGTATGACAAACAAAAGCACGCCATCTGCTCTCTTTGTCAATGGAAACAGCTCACACAATATCAAGGATGGAACAGCGATGATGGATGACAAGGCGATTCTTATAACGCGTGCTGTATTTGGTCTCATTAAGAAAGACGAAAATAAGATGGACAAGGCATTGCTTCGTTTGTATGGTAAGGGCGAGGAAGGATTCAATGTTTCGTCGTGTCAATTTGCTCTTCACTACTTCTTCGAAACGCCAGACTCGTTGAAGGGATTCATGCGAAATGTTTCCGAGTGCACGAAGACAGGTGGTTTCTTCATCGGAACTGCATATGATGGTAAGTTAATGTTCAATAAGCTCGATAAATACAAAAAGGGCGAAAGTGTACAAATTGTTCAGGATGGAGTAAAGGTTTGGGAGGTAACCAAACAATACGATGAGACTGATTTTCCGGACGATTCGAGCTCGATTGGTTACAAGATCGACGTTTATCAGGATTCGATTAATAAGACATTTTCAGAGTACCTGGTCAATTTTGACTACATGACTCGTGTGTTAGAGATGTATGGTTTTATTATGTTACCTAGAGATGAGGCCATTAAATTGGGACTCCCTAGTGGGTCAGGTTCATTTGAGGAATTATTTCATAATATGAATAAAGAAACAAAGAACAAACCATCAAAGTTGAAAGATTACGGGACATCGCATCTCATGCGAGATTATGAAAAGGAAATTTCATTCCTCAATCGTTTCTTCGTTTATAAGAAGATACGCAACGTTGACACTGAAAGAGTAGAATTAGATTTGGAAGAGTATAGACATAAACAACTTAATATGGGTGGATTAGAGAAAGAGAAAGACTCTGTACGCAAGAAGAACTCTAATGTCAAGCGTTTAGGTTCCAAATTGATACTTAAGCGAGCTAAGGATGTCGATGTAACTGAAAAAGAAAAAGAAAAAGAAAAAGAGCAAGAAATGGACCTTGAACTTATACCCGACGTCGGTGTAAAGAAATTAACTGACTTGGAAAAGGCTGTTGTAGAACCCGTGTTAGAAAATACAGATACTGCCGTAAATACAGATGCATTAAATGTTATTTCAAATGCTGTTGATGCCCTTCCCATACCGATTAAAAAGAAGCGTCTTACATTAAAAAAACGCCTAGGTAATTAATAAACTAGAACTAATTAGTTTGAAAAGGTTTAAACGTTAAATCATCATATATGTAACTATGGCAAGTAATACTTATATTATACCTAAAATAAATTCAAAAATGTTAATTACTCCAATATGCAGTAGTGATTCACAATCACCTATAATTTCCACATCGCTATATAATTGTTTTTTAACCACACAAAGCCTTATTTCACATATTAGTTTACATGATCTAGAAATTACATATACAGACATTTTGAGATATATAATTCCAAATTATCTACTTGTATCAGGTATACCAGGTAAAAACACATTTATCAATAAACTTGTATTTAAATCTGTTGTTTATTTTGATCTAGTTGAGATATACAACACACATCATATAATAGATAATAAAGTCGCAATAAATTCTTTACATGTCGGTTCAAACGCAGACGAATCAAAAGAAAGTTTATTTTCAAAACACACCATCAGATATGATGGAGAAAATCATATTTGTTTGGCTCAACTGAATAATGTCACATATAAGCAAATTCGAATATTAAAATATAATACTATTTTTTATGAGATAGAAGACGTATCCAATGTAAATACATATGTAATTCAGTTAATTCAGGTCCTTATGTTAATTATAAATAATCAATCTGAAAATGGAAACTGCATTATAAAAATAAATTATACATTTCACAAACCTGTAATTGATATCTTGTTTATCCTAAGTTCTATGTATGGTAAAGTATATATTACGAAACCAACATCGAGCAATATAGTGACATATGAAAAATATATAGTTTGTTGTGGATTTGAAGAGGAAACACGCGAGTCGAATAAATTAAATTATACTACATTGTTTCATTTTCTTAGAAAATACTCAAAGGAGTATAATATCACACGATTGCTCGAGTATGACCTGCCATGTAGTTTTATGAACAAAATAGATGATATAAATTTAATTTATGGTCAACAACAGCTGGAGTTCATGAACACTATCATTTCAATAATGAAACATAAAAATAAGATCGATCGCTTAGAACAGACACTTAAATTGAATATTCAAAAGACTATACAATGGTGTGTGCGAAACAACGTGCCATACAATCGCGAATATAGTGAAAAAACCAACCTGTTTCTATAGAAACATCTACGTTGCTTCATCTGGTAGTTCTCTCCGTTGTATTTCGACAATTTTATCAATCATACTATTTCTAATATTTTCTATTTGAAATAGTGTTTCGTTTGTATATGTATTTTTTTCATTCTTACTCAATGCCGCTTTATGTATTATAAAAAATGCATTGGATATTGTGTCGTCGGTTTCGAAGTCAATTTTTTTTGTAAGAAGTGGTTTTAGTTTGTTTATCAGTATATCTAACTCATCAAAATCTTTGTCAAGGCACTTTAATTTAAAATCTAATGCATATTTATTCATTTTATCCAAATAACTCATTTGTCTATTTGGATAAAAAAATGAAACGAAAAAAGCGTGTTTATAATAATACAAATTAGTTAAACTAAACTCTATCGAAAGATGAATAACACAAAAGACAACAACGAAGTATGCCCTTTGGCCGAAGGTGGTTGTGGTAACCGCGACGGCTCATGGTGCTGTGGGTGTGCTCGTGACGATACTGGCCGTCTTTACCAGCCCGAAGTATGTAAGGTATCTGAAGGTGGTTGCGGTAACCGCGACATTTCTTGGTGCTGTGGTTGTGCTCGCGACGAGACTGGTCGCCTCTTCCAGCCTGAAGTGTGTAAGGTCTCTGAAGGTGGTTGTGGTAACCGCGACAGCTTGTATATTTGTGATTGTAATTGTGATATTGAGACAGAGCTACCTATTCCGCTATCTTCACCGGTTTACAATTCCCGCCTAACTAGAGAAACAACTTTAGGCTACGGATGTGCTTTGACAAGAAGCGAGCCGTCACCTATGTGGACTCCAACTCCGTTGTCCAGACAGGCAACCCTTGCTCCTCCTCTCGTTCCTCCTCTCGTTCCTCCTCGTTTGATGAGGGAACAAACATATATAAATAACATTCGTTACGAAGATTCAGATGAGGAAGATGCATATGATGAGGAAAAGCATGATACATTTCACACTCCTAACCAGTCCCCGAAACTTCCTTCCATGCCTCCGCCGATCACTCGTCCTCCGCCGCTCACTCGTCCTCCGCCGCTGACTCGGCAGGATACTATGGGAATCTGTTGTTCTCACAATTATGATAACAACTATGACGAATATGACGAACCAGTTCCATCTAGACTACAACGTCAAGTGTGTACTGGTTCATTAGTAAATGAAAATTTCAGAATGGCTGAAAGGTCTACGATAATCAATTTGAACGGAAGACTTGTGGACCTATGTAACACAAGCGACATACAGGCTAGTCTACAAATACAACCGCCTAATTCTCCTGATATTCCTCAGCCCAGGCCTGGTGGCGAAACTCCGCCTCCAATTGACGAGACTCCTCCAATGCCTAATTATTATCCTAAGCTCTATCGTGGGTTCAACAACAAGCAACAGGTTATGGATATACTGCCAGTTCTTCGTTCATGGTTGGTGATTCAAAACGACCCTGATATTGATTATGAAGATGAAGTATGGAGAGATACAAGAGATTCGATTACTGATCAAATGCGTAGGTTTGTTAATGATATAGATTGGTGGGTGTTGGGAGCAAAGGGTGGACCTTGGGAGTATTGTGTAGAGACACCAGAATGTTTTGCATCTACTATGGGTATTAATGACCCAAATATCAGCTACGGGTCGTATAAAAATGAAAATAAGGGTCTCTTTACTAAGAGACAAATCGAGTTGATCTATAATACTATGATGGAAAACACGCGTATTGCGATGAAAATGGAAACAATAAATAAGCTGTTCGAGTTTTAAATGAAAACATATAAAAATAAAGAAAACATATAAAAATTATAATTAATTATTAAACCCATAAAACCTATTTTTTATATCTAAACAACGTGTCCTACTCTAGCCTCCAATATATACATATGTTCGCGTTGTCTCCGAATAGACTCGACCATTTTTTTTTCTTCATCAACAAAATTTTTGTGTTGAATACGCAAGTTTTCTTTTAGTGTTCCTGTTGCATGCACTGATTTCATACCATCCCAGTATATCTTTTTATGTCTTTGAATATCCTTTAGTTCAATACAACACTCCACAATGTTTTCTTTAATACGAGCAATCATCTTTATGTCTCTCTCTCTTATTCTGCCATTCATCAACCTTCTCAACTCCTCTCTCGACAACCTAAACGAAACATCCTTATAATAATCGAGGTGACTTTCAACAATCACATCTTGTTTAATATACAAGGGTGCTGACTCCCTCACCAACGACTCTAACTTTTTTACATCGGTATAAAAGGACTTGAGATTGTTCGCAACTTCCAAATAATCCCCTTCATTCATGCTATCCTCACTTTTTTCCAGAATAATATTCATTGCCTGTTGTATGTTATTTAAATCGGGTAACCTGTCGTAGTCATTTGAATGTTCATTTGCGTTGTTGTCACTTGGATTTTCTATGTCCGCAAGGTCTAGAACCTCTCTACGAACCTTTTCGATACCTCCATTTTTCCATATTAAAATTAGAATAAATAGACCAAACAGGGTTAGATAAAGAAGACTATCTTTTACAAAGGTAATTAACAACATTGTCAAGTGTTAAATTTATAGAATAATATTACAGAATAACATAAAATATCTTTCAATTTTATGTTATCTTATTGTTTGAATAACGATATTAATTTTTTCTTGGGTCGATTCCATCCAAACAAGGCGATGATTTTACACAACCAGCAACCTTATTTTTTAGAATAAATCTATCACGGCTATCACAATGATTGCATAAACGATTAGCATTGTAATTATGTTTGCTATTTGTAATCGTCTCTACATTCAAACGCAACAATCTCGCACTACTGGAAACAGCTCCTTGATTAGAATATTGTTTGTTATTTGGTTTATAAACGACACAATTGCATCCACTCTTGTTTGGATAGGAGTTCTGATCAAATGTTTCACAATTATCTTGTCTATATTCTTGAAGCGAAGTATAATATGGAGCCTTCTTCAACTCATCTTCATTCGTATACCTATCCTTGGTAAGATATTTAGTGACTGGTTTTATAATGGTATTGGCTGGAAGGACGCGACGTTTAGCCTTATATTCCTGATTACAGCAGCGTGTTTGTGTCTGTGTTTCAGCGGTAGGATTGTCAGTTAAAAATGTCTTGTTTTTCATACTGAATGATGTTGAAACATTTACAGCTCTTAGATTAGGTGTAGGAATTGTTGAAACTGAATAACCTCCAGGAATATCCATCATCTGCTTTATTAAATTGCCTCCACGCGTTGATCTATTAACTCGGGATTCAATCGATGTGTTTAAGTCGCGTCCCAAACGATAATGATTAATAGGGTGAGCCATTCCAAAACCAGAAACTGGTCCCGTTGTAGGCCTCATTGTTCCAGCAACCGATGCTTGTACATTTGGTAGACCTTTCCAGTTTACAAGTGGTCCTTTTGTGTAAATCATATGTATAATCAGAAGAAAATAAATTTCTGATTGTATTATATGCTTGTTGACACACTGATAGTATGTTTTTTACTATTGCTAATAATTCAAATTTATTTAGCATTCACTACAATTGAAGGGTTCGAAGGAGAATTTAAAGAATATGATAAAAATGATCCAATGTTTCTTTCTAAACAAAATGCTGCTAATATAGATGTCTTAAAACAGAGAATCGACAAAATGTTAGGGCTTGAAACATCAGTTAGTAAAGTAAATACTCGTTTAGACATTATAGAAAGCCAAATAAAGGATGCAAAGAGCCAATCAAATGCAGATATAGCAGAATTGTCAAAACCTAAACAAGATATAAGTGTATCGGGCTTATTTAACGAGAAAAAATAAAATAATTATATAATATCCAATTAAATTATATAGTTATTGTATATGGCAAAAAAGAAGAAGGTTGTACCTGCAAAGATAGTTGTTCCTTCTAATAATTCTACATTTGGAAAATCAAAAACATCTCCTGCAAAAGTACCACCTGTTGTAAAACCTAAAGACAAGAGTTTTACAGATTTTCCTTATCCATATCACAAACATATCAATACTCCTAGTAAATTAAAAATGTCTGAAGATGGGACATTATCAGCATTATCTAACAATATTAGTGGACTTATAAGTTATGTTGAGTTATTGATTGCTGGTTCTGGTAAGGCATCTGCAACTGGTAAACCTTTGGGTGACAGGTATTTTATTAATACAGGTTCCAAGTGTCTCGACAAGAAAACAAAAAAAGAAGTTGACAGATATATTTATATTGATAATGTTCCAAGCGGCATTGATCTCGGTTTTATTAAAAGTGGAATGGGTCAGGATTTTTTAGAAACAAAAGGTCTGATACCAGGTGCTATGGGAAATTTAAAGGTGTTAAATCCTGCTAGATTAATGAGTGCATTTGGTGATCTAACAAAGGGTTCATTACCTGAGTGTCAACAAATTACTATGCAAACTATAGATGATAACAATGTAACTGGAGTAGAAAAACATTATGTTACTCTTACCGATATTGGATACATAGATAAAAAGTTATATTCGGAACGTAACACTTCAAATGGCTCAAAGGAGACATTTGAAACTATGAAAATTTCGAGTGATCCTATGGATCAATTATATTATATTTGCTTAGCTGGTCTGGGTATTTATCTTGTGTACAGATTAACAAATAGATAATTTATCTTCTCTGGCGAGACTTGCTGCGAGACCTTTTTGTTTTCTTAGATTTCTTGCCTCCGCGGGACCTGCTCTTAGAGCGTCTCCTCTTCGAGCCACCAGTAGTAGCAGGAGCGGCAGCAGCAGGGGCAGCGACAGGAGCAGCGACAGGGGCAGCGACAGGGGCGGCAACAGGAGCAGCGACAGGGGCGGCAGCGACAGGGGCAGCAGCAACAGGGGCGGCAGCAACAGGAGCAGCAGCACCAGAAGAAACACCATCATAAATGCCTGGTAGCAACGGCGTAACTCCGGCATACCCACCGCGCATTTTGCGATTCCTGCGCATTCTGCGACCACCAAGAGTAGTAGGAGGAGGAACATAACCAGCTGATCCAAGAGGAGGAGGAGAACCACTCAAACCAGCTTTTGCTTTAAGTTCATCAAAAGTAGGCATACTAGGAAGTCCAGAGAATAAACTCATTTTATATATTAGCATTAGAAAAATAGTTTAACTTGATCATTTTTAAAGTTTAGAATACAAGTAGAAACCAGCTAAACCACCAAGAACTTCCATCAAAATATACGGAATTATATCAGTCTGTTGTAACTTGCCCGCGCTGTAAAGTGCCATAACTACTGCTGGATTGAACGCTCCGCCAGAAATAGGCCCTCCAAGTAAAACCGCAATCGCAAGCGCAGCTCCAATTGCTAAATAATTACCAGTTGTTAAAATAACGAATACTAAAAACATAGTCCCTAACAATTCAACTAGATATTTTCCCATTATATAGTAAAATGGGAAAATAATAACATATATATGTCGACTAATATACAGCTCCTTTCTTTTTAGGTGCGGTGCATCCGCTAGACCGGCATCTTTGTAAATGTGTGCTTGTGGTGCTAGGTGAGTAATTCTTAGTAGAGTTTACTATTGTGTTAGATGCATAAGATTGTCCTTTCAGCATACTAATTCGCATAGATGAGTCCATAGGTTTGATGTAATTCATATGTTTGACCTTTGGTTGTTCCAAAACGAGTTTACGTTGTTGATCCAATTGATTTCTTGTCTGTATTGTTCTAAATAACATTTGTCGAGAGATAGAGTTTCTCTCTGAAGAATCAACTTGAACTGGTGTCCCCATGATAGTTCCATTGTTTAGGTTGGATACGATGGTTGGGGACTGGTGAGATAAAGGGCCGACTATCGCAGTATTTACCATACCAACAGATGTTCCATTGGATACGTGATTTCGGTAACTAAACATTATATATTATAGAGAATATAATATACAAAACCATAATATTGTTCTTGGAAATTTTGCTTCAAAAAATATTATCATCTTATAGAATGCGAGTAGGAATCGTAGATTTTTCAAAACGACCAAAAAAGAACGATATTCTGCAACAAGCACTTCAGATTTTAGGACATGATATCTTTGTTGTACATCATAGTGATGATTGGTATAACATTGTAAAAAGCTCGCATATAAAACACTGGATTATGACTGGTGCCGCTTACGATGTATTCAGCAGCAAATCACCACAAGTAGATACACGAATAACACAATTGGTTAAAAAGCGTTTTCTTTTGATATGTTACTCGATGGAAAGTTTTCTATTGCAAATGGAATGCAAATTGAACAGGCGGGAGAGAGCAAAAGAATCATTCACGTTAAATATAAACGGAACCCGTATAGTGGCATGGAGAAATCACAATACATTTATTCCAAAAGATGGTTTACAACCAGAAATACACTTATTGGCATCCTACATGAATGAAACAATGACCGCTGAATATAAAAATATACTAATGACACAATGGCATCCCGAGAAAACTGACGATGGTATAGTTTTTCTCTCTAATTGGTTGTCTTGAGTTTTATTCGCTAAGGTCAGTGGCCTCGTGTTGATCCTCCAAAATAGGCCTGTAGCTGGGAGCAGTCATTGAGGATCCAGAATGTACAAGGGGTGCCATTTTATTGACCATCTCTTGTTCTAAAGTATAAGGCGTATTGTTGTAATTATACGAAGCCATAGCAGAAGTCTTTTTATCTTCCGAAGATACGAAACGACGTAATGCGTCAAAACCAGTCGCTTTAGAAGATCTGCGAATCAAATCAAACCCAACATAGAGAGCCAATACTGCTAAAATAGGATTATGATGAACAAATAAATAAACAACCATTAACATAATCACAACTTTGCCAACAATTGTATCTACTAAATTTGCAATTGATTCTGGAGTTTTTAATCCAATTACTAAATAAACAATCAAAACAACTGCTAATAATAGTTCCTTCTGCGTCAAATTTTCCATATACATATATCCTACATTTTTATATTTTTTTCGCAGCCGATTAAAATATAAATTTCAATTTATAATTCAGCCAGATACAAATAAAAGTATAACATGCTTATACACACAATTAGAATAAGTATTACACCTTTTACACCTTTGAAGTACCGATTTATTTTAACAAATGATATTTTTCAAATATTTTTGTATTTTCATTAACATAATCGTCGCAATTTACAATATTTTTAATATTTTCAATATCTTGATACAATATATATCTATAATTTAATTCTGCCTCTTCTTTTGTTCTATATGTATGATGCCAAGTTGAAACGATAGGAACACTTTTACACATTAATACTTCATAAAATCTGAAACTCCAAGGAGCATCGCCTCCTGGGCATAAAACAAATTTACTCTGACACATTTTTTCAAAATATTCTATATTATCTTTTACTATACGATATTGAACTTTTTTTGATTGGTTATTAGGTTGCAACTTAGGAGAAAAACCTAAATTCAATTTTGAATAATCAAATGGTCCTAATAATTCCCAATTGTTACTATTATCAGTATTAATAAATATAGAATCCTTTGTAAAATTTTTTTTTGCAAAATCTATAACCCATTTTCTTCTCTCATAACAAGAATCGATTGACCCAATAAAACAATAATCGTATTTTTTTTGATGATTTAATTCATTAATATCATTATAATATTTGTTAGAAAATATTGCTATTGGAGGAGACCAATTAGGACGCATATGTATTTTTTTTTTTTCTATAATTGCTTCTGTCATATGATAATAGAATCCCATGTATCCTTGACACCATCCTAAATGTAAAAATTTATTAGACTTATCCCGTATCATATTTTCTATACTCTTCTTGACCTGCAGTGCGACGAGGTGACACTCAAGATTCTCCTTCACCGCAAAGATAGTATTGATGTACTTTATTATCTCGTGGAAGTCGGTCATTTTGGAGACCTCATACTCAAATGACTTGATGAGGGTCACGATGAGGGCATTGGGAAGGCTGCTGAGTTCAACCATATATATATAATATATAATTTAAAAATTGGCGTTTTGAATGTTACACCTTCCTCACTGATAAGATGCCACAAATCGTGCATTTTGAACAAGGAAGATAATGCTGATTTCACATTTTTAATTTGAAATTGTGTAAAAGGTTTAAAGAACATTCTTTATCAATACTATAAAAAAATGCAGTTGATGCGTCTGAAACCATGGATAGATAAGTCAAAAATTGATTTTGAATGGTTATCTGATAATCCAAACGCAGTTTCACTTTTGGAAGAATCAGATAATTGGTTTGAAATAAACTGGAATATATTATCGGGTAATCCAAATGCATTTCATCTATTATACAATTACCCAGAGAAGATAAACTGGTTTTACTTATCTGGAAATACAAGCAATGACGTAGTTCAAACTATTTTGGAGAAAAACACTGAGAAGATTGACTGGACTCGTTTATCATCAAATCCATCAGCCATAAAATTAATTGAACAAAATTTAGATAAGATTGATTGGGATTATTTATCTGCAAATATAAATGCCCTTCATATCCTCGAACAAAACAAAGACAAAATAAGTTGGTCATATCTATCAAAAAACACAAATGCTATTCATTTGCTTTTACAAAATCCAGATAAAATATGCTGGTCATTTTTATCCGCAAACACGCATCCTAAAGCGATTAAACTTTTAGAGAACAATCTTGATAAAATTAACTGGTCATGTTTATGTATGAATCCTAGTGCAATAAACATAATAGAGGCAAACCCAGACAAAATTAAATGGGAACAATTATGTGTAAATGAAAATGCTCTTCATATCCTTGAAAAAAACCAGGACAAAATCGTATGGAAATTCTGTTCACTCAACAGCGGTATATTTGAATACGATTATGAGTTGATTATAAGTCGGATGGATATCTTACGGGACGATTTGATTGCGAGTTTCTATCATTACGACAGACTAGAACATTTCAATACTCTCAATTCATGTAATCTAGACGATTTTTTTGGTTGTCATTCGTAATGCAACCCCAATAAAAATTGAAATAGTAAATTAAAAACATACTTAAACAAAATTGTGTTTACATAATAATGGCCTATCTTGGTAATTCAGTATATCTAGTTCGTGATGGAGGAGTCAGTCGTTACATACACAATTGGACTCCGAAATCACTGAAATCATTTACTCAAATGCTTAATAATCAAATGAACGAACAGATGATCTACGAAATAGTAGACAATGTTTCTGCAAAAGAGACTTATCAGGATATGTACGATGAATTGTTTGATATTGAGCCTACTTATCAGCAGATGAAAAACGACAAGGAACGCAATGAAATAACATTCAATGATTTGAAAATGCATAGGAGACACATTATTAAAGAGATGAGGCGAAAACGTGCCAAAATACATAAAAACACAGGACTCTTGTTTGGGGGTAAGGATCCATCGGGCGACTATGTGTGGGGCTATAAGAAAACTGAGATTTTAAGCTAAAATGATGTGTTTGTATGTTTATTAAATTTAACTAAATATTTTTTGTTGATTTGTAATCAGTGAGACCAATTGAACCATAAAAATGAAACAATTATTTGTATTCTTTTTAAATATACATAACTAAATAACATCCTCAAAAGCAATGTCTACCGCCACCGAGTGCAGTATCTGTGTCGAGAAATTCAACAAAAGCAACCACAAGCAAGTAGTCTGTGGATATTGTGATTTTGACGCATGTCGTGAGTGCTGCAAAACATACGTGTTAAGCTCTCCCGCAGCCAAGTGCATGAATCCAAAATGCGAGGGTGAGTGGTCGCTCGATTTCATAGTGGATAATTTCTCAAAAAAATTTGTTAGTGCCGACTTGAAACAACATAAGGAAAACCTCTTGTTCGACAAGGAACGAGCACTCTTGCCCGAGACACAACTCATCATTGAAAAGAGAAATAAAATCAAGAATCTTATTCAGATGGTAACTGACATGGACGAAAAACACAAACGACTGAAGCAAAGCGAGGATTACGTCGTAAAAATAAACGAAATATACATGAAATATTACCCTGATGCAATTGAAACACGCATGAAGTTGGCAACCGAGATTGCCAAGTTAGACAAGAGACACCCAATGAAGGGAGTTTTGCCGTACTTCGACATTGGTAGATTCGATAGATATAACGTTACTGGTCATGATAATTCAGAGTATTGGATTGGACAAGTAAAAGGTAGGTTGGTTTCATTCAATACTTATCATGCGAACATTACATCGCACGATTTGCAAATAACAAGAAATGATGGAAACAGGTTGCTATGCAATCGCATGTTTAATTCACACACAACGTCTCAGATTATGACATTTATTCACGATGCTATTATAAAACTCGACAAGCATATTGATATGAACGAAGAAAAAGACTTTAGTAATAATAACCAAAAAAATTATACACTTGATGTAACGCTTGATGTATGTCGTGAGATTCGTAGATTGCTTTATTACGACCATCTTCGTATGCTGGATATCAAGACGAGAACAAGAAAATTGTCTATTGAGACATTCTACGAGCTAAACACGAGAATTGTTGAAATCGAGCAAGAGTACATTCTTGTTGCAAGTGATTTTAAGGCAAAGCATGTGAAGAGTAATTTTGTAAAGTCGTGTTCCAAACCAGATTGCAGAGGGTTTTTGAGTAGTCATTGGAAGTGTGGATTGTGCGAGGATTGGACTTGTCCTGATTGCCATCTTCACAAGGGTCCTGAAAAGGATTGTGACCATGTTTGCAATCCGGACGATGTTGCTACGGCTAAGTTATTGTCAAAGGATACTAAGAACTGCCCTGGATGTCAAGAGGGAATAACCAAAATAGATGGTTGTGACCAGATGTGGTGTACTAGTTGTCGTACCGCGTTCTCATGGACGACGGGTGCGATCGAGAAGAAAATTCACAACCCGCATTATTACGAGTATATGAGACAAAATGGTGGCTTGGCAAGGGACCCAAATGACATTGTTTGCGGAAATGAGGTTGACCACAATACAGCAGCCTTAATTAATAGTGAGATGATGAATCGTCACCCGAAAACATATGAAACCCTAACTTACAGGGATATGGTGATTTCAAGCGTCAGAGGGACACTTCATATTAGCGAGGTTGAAAGACCAAAGTATGAAATCCGTGTGGTCGATAATACAGAGTTGCGTGTTGCTTACATGACGAATCTTATAACAGAGGAGCAATTTAAAACTACACTACAGCGTGATGTAAAGAAGAACAACAAGAAGCGTGAAATCTTCCAAGTCCTTGATTTGTATGTTCGCTCTATGGCAGATATTCTGTTTCGATATTACGAGATGCTTAAGAAGGCGGAACCCGATCAGTGTGATCATGAAATTCTCGATGAAATAAAGACGCTTGTTGTATATGTGAATGAATGTTTCAAGAGGATAGGCAATAATTATTCGTCAGTTGTAAAATTTATCGATCCAGATACTATGATGCTGGTTTAATAATACTAGATACTTCTATAAAAGGTGTAATAATTTGGTAAATTGCTATATTTTTTATTATGAAACCATCAAATAACATCTCAAATGTTATTCAATTAACGCTTAATTCTCGCAGATTCAAAATCAGGTATAATTTTCTTGACGTAGATGGGTGGGAACCATCCCTCGACCTTTGTGCCTCCTGGTCCGACCTTCGACCCCCACCACCAGTCTCCAGACTGGTCGTCGTTGGCGCAGATCACCTCTCCGGCGGCGAAGACTAGCTGTGACTGGTCGACTTTGCCGGCGAAGGTGTGAGAGGTGATGTACTGGCTTGGGGCTAATTTAATCCAATTATCAATAGAAAACATATCGCCATGCCATATTTTATCTGGCATATATTCAGGATAATATACATCAGAAAAAAATGATAAATAACCAATTGTTGCTGAAAATGACCCGTGTGATAATATTATATGTTTACATGTGCTCGCAAATTGAAATGTATGTATTTCTTCAAAATCAATTATTTCTGATTTTGGATAAATTTCTAATATTTTTCTTACAATATAATTATTTTTATCGTCTGTTGATATATACAAAGTATCAAATTTTATTTTTTTTATTGCGTTTATATAATATGTTAACCCTGGATTATATTTTTCAGCATCTGTTAATCTAATATGAATAAATAAATCATTGTTTTTGTTATATCTATGTTTAAATGGATTACGTTCAATAATATTTGACTTTATTTTATCTTCATGTAAATAATTATATAAAAGATTTGTTATTTTTTTTGTCTGAAAATGATTTTTATTTGGGTTTAAATCATTATTTAAATCATCACTATTGTAAATGTCAAAGTAGTTGTCATCTGTTAAATTTATAATATTTTTATATGAATTACTTCCACTAAATAATTCAATCCCTAATTTATTAATTAAATGTTTATTATAGTAATCCACTTTTAGATTATGTTTTTCAGCTAATAAAGAAACTGCCAAGTTTCGTATGATTTGATTTCCTAATCTACCCTCATTACCAGTAGTTGAAGTCATATATAATATTTATAATATTTATAATATTTATAATACAAATATTATATAAATTTCTATATAAATTATGAAAATAAATATTTTTAATGGTTTATCAAATGATAATGTCTACTTAGTAAATAATAGGCCTGTTTGTCTGAAATTATCTCCCTGATCGTTTGGTTGATATCTATATTTTTTTTTATACAATATTCAAATAACATTTCAAATAACTGACGTTCTCCTGCATATGTCCATTGCTGTCTGTTTTTATGGTTATAGTCACGCATCATTGGCAAATAATTATATGTGGAAATGTCAGTATAGTATGCGTAAGAACCATAATTATTATCCAGACCCTTACAATAACAACCCATTATTTCTGGTTTACCAACTGCAAAAAAATCATGTATTGCACAAATTTCAAATGATTTATTTTCATTCATATACAAAATTAAAGATTGTATATTCATAGGTATAATCATATCCAATCTAATACGAATTATATAATCCCATTTAATATCCTTACTAGTTTCGTCTTCTAAAAATAAATTATAACAATCTAAAATTTTATGAAATTGACCTATAGAATTCAAGTATTGTTGATAGTAAGACCAATCTTGCATCTTGTATTTATCTAGATAGACACTTTCATCTTTTGTTTTGTTATTTATATCTTTCATAAAAAAATCATTGTCCCATAGATGTATATTTCCTATTTTATCCGACGAAAAATAAGACGTTGTTTTTTCTAAATCTAGATTATCTGATGATATATATACTTTATAGTTATAACCCAGTTTGAATTCTTCTGTGAAAATATACTTTTTGTAACTATCTAAAATAACTGCTGTACTTTTAGTTGTATTATTCGAAAATGGTGAATCCGTGATTGTCCAGTAAATAAAAAAATAATGTTTTGCATTTTTATTATATATATTTAATAATGAATATAATGTAATAAATATAATATTTGAGTTTTATAAAACCATGAATATTATAATTCCTATTGGTGGAAAAGGAGAGCGTTTCAGTAAACAAGGTTATTTAAAACCTAAGCCTCTCATTCAAATATTAGATAAGCGTATGATCGAATATGTTATCGATAACTTGACATTGACCAGCGAAGATAAGGTATTTATCATATACAATAGAAATTTGAATTCACACGGGTTTCTTGAATTTATTCGTAGTCGATATCCATTTATAAATTTAATCGATATAATTGATACGAAGGGTGCAGCTGAAACATTGTTTATCGGTATTGATTATATATTAAGGAAGTTTCATCATTGCAAAAAGTGTATGATATTAGATTGCGATACATTTTATACTGATAACATTGTCGACGCATTTAGAAATTCAGATGACAATATGGTTTTTTATACAAAGAATACCGATATAAATCCCATATATTCGTACATATCATTTGATGAAAATTCTTCAATAATAAACGACATACAGGAGAAGGTTAAGATTTCAGATAATGCTAATACTGGTGCTTATGCATTCAATGATATAAATGTTCTTCACGAATATTGTAAATATGTATTGGATAATAATATTACTTTCAATAATGAACCTTACACATCATGTGTTATATCGGAGATGCTTAAAAAAGGTTACAATTTTAATGGTTATATGTTAAACGCAGATCGCGTATTTTCTCTAGGTACGCCAGAAGCTGTCAATAATTATATAAATAATACACATGCTTTTTTGTTTGACCTGGACGGAACACTTGTTATAACCGATGATATTTATTATAATGTATGGACTGAGATTCTAACAAGATATAACATATTCTTAACTATGGATATATTCAAATCAACAATTCAAGGTAACAATGACCAGTATGTTGTCAACATGCTCTTGCGAAACATTGATATATCTGTTAATTATCTATCAGAATTAAAGGATGATTTATTCATAAAAAATATAGATAAGCTTTTAGTAATAAATGGGGTGTTTGATATTATAGATGAAATTAAGAGAGGTGGTCATAAAATATGCATTGTTACCAACTGCAATAGAAGAGTTGCAGATAAAATAGTAAATCATATAAATATTTCTCATAAGATCGATTTTGTTATTACAAATAGTGATTGTTTAAATGGAAAGCCTAATATAGAACCTTATATGAAGGCAGTTGAAAAATATAATATTCAACATGATAAATGTATTATTTTCGAAGATTCAAAATCAGGTATAATCAGTGGTAAAGGTATGAGTCCAAAACTTTTGGTTGGTATTAAAACAATATATACGCATGAAGAGCTGATTAAATATGGTGTACATCTTACTATTTATGATTATGTTGGATTAAAGATTTCTCGATTGGTACAAAACACGAATGTGAAAGAAAATGAAAATGAAATAATAAACATGATACGTAAAAATAGTGTCTTGTCTAATATAAAAAATATAGATATTGATTACAATAAGTTAAAAGGTGGGTTTATAGCAGATGTGATTGGGTTTAAAATCTATACGGAAGATGGTAATGTATATCCGTCTATTTTGAAATATGAAAATGAACAATCAAACAACTTGTCTATTATGGCAAATAGATTAAAATTATATGAACGCGAATATTATTTTTATACTGATGTCGCAAATAAAATTAATTGTATAAAAATACCAAAATTTTATAATCTACTTGTAGACAACAATTACAGAACGTGTGGAATGGTATTAGAGAATCTTAATGATAAGAAATACAAGGTAAATCTAAATCTAACAACAGAGAGTATTGATGTTACGTTAAAGATAGTTGAGAGAATGTCAAAATTACATTGCCAGTTTTGGAATGCTGACCTGGGTAAGATATTACCTGGACTTAAGGGCAGCTGCGACCCAATTTTTCATCCATTCTTTGCAGAATTTATAAACGAGAGACAAGACGAATTTAAACGTAAATGGTATCCAATTTTAAAAAACACACAGCGAGACATATGCGACAAGATTTTATCAGATATATCAGATATTCAAAAACGTTTTTCTGTGGGACGTAATCTAACACTGATACATGGCGACATAAAATCCCCCAATATTTTTTATGATCTTGAAAATAATTACGAACCATATTTCTTAGATTGGCAACATTGTGCAATTGGAAAAGGAGTACAAGACCTTATCTTTTTCATAATCGAAAGCTTTGATATTGTAAATATTATACCTATCTATGAAGTCACAACCAGATATTACTATATGAAACTTCTAGAGAATGGTGTAGTTAATTACAAACATGAAGATTATAAACGTGACTTATATGACGCAATATGTTATGTCCCGTTTTTTACTAGTGTTTGGTTTGGTACAATACCACAAGATGAATTAATCGACAAAAATTTCCCTTATTTTTTCATAAATAAGATGTTATATCTGTTAGAATATGTTTCAAAATAAAGTTAAATCATTATATTTAAGTTAAATCATTATATTTGTATAAATATAATGTATTTTTTATATATATCTCATGATATTCAAAGCACAATCGGCTTCGGGGTTTCCCAGGTGAAATCCTCGTCAACTCTTCCAAAATGGCCTTGAACAGACGTCTTCTTCATAATAGGACGAAGCAGTTTCAAATCACGTATAATGCAACCAGGCCTCAAATCAAAGTTCTGATTGATAATATCAAGCATCTCCTTATCTGATACGGAACCTGTCCCATAAGTATCTACATACAAAGAAAGTGGTGTTGAAACACCAATCGCATAAGACACTTGCACCAAAACACGTTTGCAAAGATTAGCAGCGACAAGTGATTTGGCGATCCATCTCGCAGCATATGACCCACTTCGTTCAATCTTGGTCATATCCTTACCTGAAAATGAACCACTACCTTGCGAAACCCAACTACCATAAGTATCAACATTCATTTGACGACCCGAAATTCCAGTATCTCCATCAGGACCTCCCGTAATAAATCTTCCAGAAGGATTGAAGTGAAAAATTGTACGTGCATCAATATACTTCGCATCAACTACTGGTTTAACTACATGTTCCAACAGATCGGATTTTATCTGTTTATTTGTTACCTTATCATCGTGTTGCGTAGAGATTACAATTGTGTGCACACGAACAGGCACGACAACACCATCTTCAATTTCATATTCAAAAGTTACTTGTGCTTTCGCATCGGGTCTTAACCAAGAAAAAGAAGGCGTACCATCTTTTCGAATAGACGTGAGTTTAGCAGTAAGCTTAAGTGCTAACAAGTGTGACAGCGGAATCATTTCCTCTGTTTCGTTAGTAGCATATCCAAACATGATACCCTGATCACCCGCTCCCAAATCTTCTATGCTGTCGCTATCGAGACACTGGGAAATATCCTGAGATTGCTCTTCAATTGCAACAACCACGTTACATGTCTTGTAATCGAACCCTTTGGAACCATCATCATATCCGATTTCCTTAATTGTTTCCCGAACAATTTGTTCGTAATTTAATCTAGCCTTGGTTGTAATTTCACCAAACAAAAATACCATACCTGATTTAATACAGCAGTTGCAAGATACACGAGACTTCTCGTCTTCCTTTATGCAAGCATCTAAAACTGCATCGACGATTTGATCACATATTTTATCTGGGTGTCCGTCATTCACTGACTCAGACGTAAACAGAAATGTGTTTGCCATTTTTATTATAAAAATAATAAAAATGAATATAATCATACGCAAAATAACTATCAATTTATATATTACATATTTGATTTTTTAGATATAGTCGCCTTTGAAAAGGAAGCAATATAATCGCCAACATTTGTAAATCTGGTAAACGCATCATCTAGTATACTTTTATCTATCATATTGTTGAGAGAAAAGACAAGATCCTTTTTTTCCGTTACAACGAGCCTATAAACTGGTTGCTGTTTTGCCTTTAATACAGGAACATAGATAAACGCAAATGTGTCACTCTTTTCTCCGTAACCAATAAACATCTGTTTGGAGTATGCTGTCTGTAATATATTTTTCTGAGAGACAAAGACAACTGGTATTTGATACTTTTCAACCAACAACCAAAAATCAAGTGTTGTCAAATCATATGTGTCATTCTGAATAAAATCAGCAAACGATAGTTTCTCCTTCTTTACTTGGTCACAAAATGTTTTCTTACCTTCAAATGTTAAAATATCCAATATCTTGTCTCGACTAGTTTCATAATATTTATTGTATTCCACAAACAATTCATTCTTTAGTTGATTAATTGTTCTCTCTTCGTTTGTTTTTAACCTAATGAGATCAATTATAATATTATATCCACAAATTCCATAGTTCATCTCTTTGTATTTCACAGGAAATTGTTTCCTCCAGAAACTCGATATGATCTTGGAATATTTCAATTCACACCCAGGCTCTACTTCGTCCTTATCTTCATCGACTTCTTCAAGCTGGTCATTTGCTTCCTCCACATCCAATTCCTCAATAGGTAATTCAAGTGGTTTGACCTTCTCATTGTCTAACTCAATGACAATATCGCCTTCTTCATTTATATCGCGATATAATTCCTCGTCTTTTTCTTTATCTTTTTCTTTTTCTTTATCTCCGTCGTCATCTATACCTTCTTCAGCTTGAACCTTAGACAGACTTATCTCACTATTCTTTACCTTGTTATCATAAAATTGTGTAACACTTGGTTTGGCACTATCAATTGAATTTTTGCTAACGTATTTATTGTTGTTCATCGGCACTAATCTCTCAAAATATTCCTGGGTAAGAAGAGATTGGATAAGGATAATTTCATCGTCCCTCAAGCTATACCCTATATTTCCAAAGGAGAGATACGATTGCGGCTGGAACATGAACGACCTTATTCTGCTGTACCTTATTAATTCATCTGCAATCTTCTCGTAATATATTTCAGAGTTAAGCTTTCCTGTGATCAAATTTTTCTCTGGCAAAATCAAACTACATTTTCCGTTATTAGCAACGGCACACACATTTTTCGTAGAGTCTGAATCCGATATGCCACACTTCTTATTTTTGATGCATGTAGACACCTCATTCACCTTCTTGTAATAATTTTCATCCCCTGAAAAAAATATATTATCATCTACAATCGATTCAAGCAATTCAATAGTATCCTTCATTTTGTCAGAATAAAGCATATACATATTTGATATGAGTGATTTAAGCTTGTCACGCGATTTGCTATTGTCATAATCATTGAGCAGTATACGAATTGTATTTCTAAAGACATTGTAAAAATTGGCGTCCATTTTGATCTTGTTCACATAATCAACACGCTCCTTATCAAAACCAGTAGTTGTAGTAATTTGTGTATCAGATTGAACCATATTTTTCTGTTTCGTGTCAACGATATAGTTGTCATTGTAAATAGCAGGTAACTCCATATCTTTATCGACAGATACTACTGGTTGTGAAAGTTGAACAAACTGGTTTGTCTCTGTCAAGATACCAACAACTACTTCGTCTTCTATAACCTTAAATGCTGGGCGACATCTGATCCCAGTTTTTTTACTAACGATTGTTAAAAATTCGTGGGTTTTTTCGTATGTGTTCCAAATTCCAGTAGTAAACATAAAAACTACTTCATAATTATCTACGGGAGCAGATGGATAGCAGGGGATAAACCCAATACCCGCATCAATAGCCTTGCAGTCTGCAATAATTCCAATTACCTTGTTATTGTAGTTTACTATCTGTTTTACAACACTACATTTTATTCGGTCTAGACTAGTTAAAATTGTCGCAAGTGGTGTTGCATTGTATGATGGAAATATACGTGCATTTTTTCTGTTTGGCATACTATCCAGCGGTTTGCAATTCACTTCAAAGATATTTTTAATGGACGTATCCAATATACGTCGTATATTTTCAGACAACTTTTCATTATTTGAACTAAACTCCTTTATAATCGAAGTACCATATGAATAAACTGGTTCATAATAGTTTTCAATCTTCACTAGAATCATTGTTGGCTTATTTGAATCATACGGAATATTCGAGTATTGATTAGAAGGGCAAATAACCTGAACATTTTGCGTAATATCATCTCTCGGTAAATTCAAAATAACTATATTCATACCTCTTGGAAATAATGATTTGTTCGGCGTTGATAAAATGTCCCATAAATATGTGTGATCAATCATAATCTTATCATCTTCCAAATACTTCTTGAAGTTTTCAAATGATGACACGACCCTTGTGAAATAAGTCATTTCTTCTGGTTTTGTAACGTCTAATTTTGAAAAGATTCGAACATCTTTAAAATCCTCTATTTTTAAACCATCGACAATCTTTGCATCAAAACTAGATACAAGATTGCCATTCTGATATTTTACAAACTCATCAATAGTAAGTGATTTTACTATATTCTGCTTCATTTCTCTTACACTAGGAGGAACCTTTATTATCTCACTCTTGGTTCCAACAACTCGCTTACGACCAAAAAACATAAAATCAGAAACACATGCGACAAATGATTGGTTTTCATTGTTCTCGACACCATGTCTCAAAATACAACTCTTGTCAGATACGCGGTTTACTAGGCAATCCGTGCTTGTCTCGTTTAAAAACTTCTGTACAGCAATCGGCATATAGCCCCACCGACCTTGAGACATCGGAAACTTATCAGGTCCTATGACATAATCATCTGGCTCATCATCCTTTTTCTTACCAGGTTTCTTGGTCGCTGAAACAGGTACACTCGAATCTACGAGTCCTGACTGACTTTTCATATCCTGTTTCTCGGATTCAGTCCTCTTTTGACATTTATCTTGAATAAACGTATCACCCAACTCAGTGTGCAGATCAAAACAGCATGGTAAACAATAGCCATCTGGGTGTTTGTCCACCTGCAAACCCGGATAACGTTTAAACTTTTGATCTCCTTTCTTGGGTTTATAAAACTCGTATATATAGTGGCCTGGTATGATTTTCGATGCATCAGGTGGCAAAATTTTACCACATGTAGGATGCTCTAAATACTTATTTCCTTCCGCATCTGTTTTTTCTTCAAGCTCACTCGGCAAAATGACCGAGTTGGTTTTTAAACACCAGTAACGAGGGCAAATGTAATTGTATTGTTTGTCTTTATCCGAACCATACTTGATAACATCCTCTTTCTTCAAAAACCCCTCGTGTTGTTTATTGATTTTCTCAAGCTCTGCGTCGTTTAATATTACAGGTTGACGTCTAAAATCAGAAGAACATGTCCTCGAGTACGAATTATATTTCGCGGAGTCCTTTTTCATGATTAACACACCATCGCGATCTTCAATTCGTTTTTGGAAGTAATTAGGTTTCTTTATCTTCGTCCCGTCGATATTTATGAGAGAAGGCGAGTTCATACTAGAAATGGGACCAGGACCAGCACCACCCGATTTTTCATCATCACCATCGTCTTCATCTTCATCTTCGTCGTCATCAAAAAGGAAATTAAAATTTGCCTTGGTTTCTTCGCCAAGTAATTCACTTGCTTCAATCTCATCTTCATCTTCATCATTCATAACATCTAATCCTACGTCTAATGCAGTTGAATCATTCTTTCCAGCATCATCTTTTGTCTTATCGGCATATGACAGGGGAACATCAACATACTGAACAGAAGATTCACAAATTTTATATATTTCTTCGACAGATACACCAGACGTCGTGTTATCTTGTGTCAATCTTATCATACTATCGAGATAAATCGGTATAGTACTCAAATGACGAATATTATTAATGTTCTCCATCGTAATTGTGAGTATACCCGTTCGTTTATCTACTTCAAGTATCGTTTTAAATCCAGGATTTTCATCGAATCGTATCTTCTTCTTACCCTTCTCAGAAACATTCTCGTTACCAACCTTATTTACAAGATCTGCCGCCTGTTCACTTGTCAACTCCCCCTTGTAATTATCAATAAGTGCTTTCACAATTTCATCACCTGAATAGGATTGTTTTAACATTTCTATTATAAATGCCTCTTGACTGGTAACCTTATTGAAATTAGACACGCGTTTGAAACGTAAATGTATTCCAGATTTAAAATCCGTTGATTCGTTGTTGAAAATACCAGAAATGCATCCTTTTATGCTATCCAAATCAATAACTTTATCAATCACAAGTTTACTCTCATAATTCAATTGTTGTATATCAACCGAATCATCGTCTAGTTTGTTAAATAATTTTATATTGTACCCGCTCTGCTCAAGGACAGATTTTATTTCTTCTAGAATTGGATTGACAAGTGATTTGAAGAGATTGTCTATTTCTTCAATAGTAACTATCGTCTCTTTTTTAAACTCAGAACTTATTATAACAGAACCAAACTCATCAAATTCACATACTAACGAAGAATCTTTATTTGATATGAAAACAGATACCGATTTATTCTTACCAATTGTCTTCATCAAACTGAATATCTCTGCTTTCTTCATGTATGGGATTTTTCTGCCGTCGGTTGCCGTTTTATCAGCATACAGACGATAGCTATTTTCTTGTCTAGATGATGGATTGAATTTTATCATAGGGTATAATTCTGTCGCATGCAATAATTTATAAATGATTTCTAATGGCATCTTCATTGCGTTATCTGGACGCAACACAGCCTTTATGTATTTGATACCTTTACCTTTGTATACTAGATCTGTTTTCTTAGAAGAATGCATGTTATAAAAGAGGTCGACTGCATCAAACAGCTTGGATGTTGTTTCATTAATATATTTTTTATTTTGTTTCATCAATTCGTCTCGTGATTTTACAACATCGTCAAATGAACTTACGCCCTTCAACAGAGGAAAGTACGTTTGTATCAAAACTGGGTCTGGAACGTCCTTGTTTAATATATCTGCAGTTGTACAGAGATATATGGTATTGTTTAAAATATCACCAGAATCCATCAATAAGTTGTGATTGAATGTATGCGATGTATTTGTCTGCAAAATATTTGTGTTGTTTGCGTTATTAGGATCATAAATAAATGGGACATCGTCTGTTATAAATCTTTTCTGGCCTAATACGTTATCGACTACAAAAATCTGACCATCCAATTTCAATTGTAAAATGTCATCAAATGTATATTCTTCTTTATCGGGCAAACCCGAGAACAATACACCCTTATCGTCACTGACTATATTCATTATGACTTGATCTGCTACTGACTTTGATATCTCAAATGTTTTCTTTCGTGCACTCCGCTCTTTTCCCAATGATTTATTGCCACGATTCATATTTTTGTTCTTCTGGGTCTTGACAAGCGTGTTGTATACCGACAATGAAGTTAAAACCTCTGACTTTCTATAAAATAAATACAACTCTTCTAATGCTAATTTTAAATCCAAATACAATAATATTTTGGTCTTTATTATCATAATTGTATCATCTTTGTGAATGAAATTTTTCACCAACTTGACAGACGTTTTTATCGCTCTTATAATATCATTTTCTGATTTGGTAAAAAATGTTTCTTCATTTGAAGTTTCATCTACGAGATTTCCACAAAATACATAAATTGTATTGGTGGCTAAATGATTTACTTTATAAACAGACATATACTATAAAGTGAATTTTATTGTCATTATATACCAGAAAGATCATTTATTTATGAATGGCATTATTATATACCAAAATATTTATACTGCAATACATATAACAAATATTTTTGTTATTATTTATTTTTGTATTAAAAAGTAAAAACATAAATAATTACAGAATAATTCTTATCGTGTAATCTATAAAAAAAATTTTTAAAATGTGCATTGTTAACATCTAATAAAAATGGAAAAAGTTTGAACTTTTTTTTGTATCTGTATATAGTATAGTATGTCAAACGAATCAGGGTCAAATATAAAACTAGATCAACTATTGTTTGCACCATTTAAATCATCGCAAGAATCCCAAATATTGTTGTCTTTGTCAACATTAAAATATATATCAGATTATGGGTTAGATTCATCAGGTAATCTCAAAATAGTTCAAATAAATTCATCATATTACGATGCTTCTAATCAAATAATCAGAGATGTTTCATTAAATATTCCAGTTGTTTCATTGATAAATATACCTTGTTTAAATGTAAAAAACGTAACAATTGATTTGAATATAAATATACGATCACAAACTATCGAATCAAAAGGTGCAAATTTAACTATCGGTGGAAGTGTTGGTGGTTTATTTTCAAATAGTGCCAAGATAGAAACTACTGGTTATGTTTCATCGGAAAATTCAAAAAGTACAGGATCAACATATCGTATAAAAGTGGAGGCATCAGATGAAAAGCCGTTGGGATTATTAATGTTATATAATTTTATAAATACAAATCGTGATATTATTAGACCTGTACCAGGTTCTGCGAATTTAAATCTTAAAAATCTTTTTGGTTGATAATTTATATATAGTAAAATATAAATTATTATAATATAAATATATTATGGTTGATATTTTTGTAACCATTTATAATAACACATTATAATATATGTCGCAATTTTTAATAACAGATGATATATCTAAAAACTATATATTAGTAAAAAACATATATATTATAGACAACAGAATAAATATGTTATGTAATTATGGGATAAATAATACAAATACAATTGATATAAGTTTTCAAACAATATATGATGTTTCAAATATAATTCAATCAATCAAAATATTACCCATTCTTGGTAATACAGATAATTTGACAATACGGCAAGATGTGATTGATTTTTCTCATAAAATAGTATTGCTATTGTCAGGTTCTATAAAAAATGGTATATGGAATAAAACAAATGATATGTTAGCTAGATATAAATCATTAGATTATATTGAATATATACCAAATAGTAATTTATATGACAATGAAAATAATTGCGTTCCTTTGTTAGATATTTCAAATATTTGTCATACATATTGTACTCATAACGAATACAATAATATTTATGATTGCAGCTTACGAGAATACGAGTCTTCTCATATAACAAAACAAATAGAAGATAAAATTGCATCACAAATACGTCAGCCATATAATATATGTGATAATGAAAACTCTTATAGCATAAAAACTGAATTTGTTAATCAACCACCGCCTGGTATTAACCAACTATTTAACTATATTTTATATTAGACAAAATAAGTAGATATTTAGTTTACATATTATTTCCATTATTTATTAGAGTATGTAATAAATAATATCTTTATATATAAATTAATGTCTGCGTTTGATAGGTTACTTCGTTTAGTAGGAGATATATTCACTTTAAATTTTTCAGAATTTTCTGTAAGTCCAAGTTTTATGAATTATAGTGAACGTCAAGAGCTAAGACCCATTATACTGAGTGTGGCAAACAGAATAACTGGTATAAATAGAGGTATAGAAGGAATTATAAGAGAAATCGGAAATAACCCGCTATCAGCTGACGATATAAATATATTGTATACTATTGAACAATTATCTGAACAATTGAGGAATTTAATACGAAGTCGAAATCATGGTAATTATGATGATATTTTAGATGATAGTCAATGGCCTGATTATGATACACGTAGAATTCTTACTATACAGAATATGTTAAATAACTTTATTGCGAGTTGTAAACGTAGATCTAATCTTGATCAAGTTACACCACCTGATATAGAGGCGGCAGCCGCTGAACGTGCTGCAATAGCAATCGCAGATCGTAGGAGAGCGATGGCTGATCTTCATCTTGGTCTTGAACGTTCAGCAAGAGCAATGCAAGGTCAGGCCGCCTATATACGAAGACAAGACGAAGTAGAGCGAGCTAGTTTACTTGCCTCACGAGCCGCACGAGCAGAAGCTAATGGTGGTCCTCCTCTATCCGATGCAAGATTAAGATTGTTAGGTGCCGCACGAGCACCAGCTAATGCTGCACCCAGATCTCCTAATTACCCTCCACCCAGTTCTCCTGATTACCCTCCCCCTTTTCAACTAGATCCACTCGCAGCCCCCTTCGCCGCAGATGCTGCCACAGGACGTGTTGAACCTGTTAGAAACGAAGCTGAACGTGGTAATTTTAACATAATGGCCAATCAACAACCTAACCCTCCGAATGAGTTGGTATGCCCAATAACACAAGAAATAATGTTTGACCCAGTTGTAGCATCAGATGGACGTACATATGAACGGAACGCTATTTATACGTGGTTATCAACAAAAAACACTAGTCCTATGACAAAGGAACCTATTATTGACAAAACATTACGCACAAACTGGGCTATTCGAAGTGCCATACAAAGATTTTTAGATAGGTCTTTAGTAAAAGATATGGTAGGTGAATCAGTCAATATGTTAATGAAGAGAATTAATGATGGTAAGGACGAGGATAAAAAAATCAATAATAAGGATGCGATGATTCTTCTATATGATAATGATTTCGATGTAGATAAAGCATATGACGCTTATATGATGACTCAAGGTGGAAGAAAAGGAGGAACTCGTCGTAATCTAAGAAAAAAACCTCATAACCAACGTAAGAACAAGACAAAAAAACGTAAGTGAATCGTATGAGAAATATAAAAATTTATATTAATCATATATAATAATTATTGTTTTCCACATGAAGATCGTCATGTTTGAATAAATTCAATGACCAATATTATACCATCTATAATAAATAATATAATATATTTATATATACGTTATGTCAGAGTTTAATACATTGATCAATTTAGTATTAGATATATTTCGAATGGATTTTTCAGAATTTATGCGTATGCCAGATTCGGATGGTGAACATCAAGAACGAGACGAAAGGCTAAGGACACGTGCCATAGAGATGAATGACGAAATGATGCGTATATATGGAGATATACAACAAAGTATAAGAAGAATCGAGACCAACCCTAACCCACCTACACGTGAAGATATAAATATATATCATACATTAGAACATTTTTCTCGTTACTTACAACGTATACAAAGGCTCACAGGTATATGGATCCTTAATAGATGGTTGGGTCAACCTAGATATGAAGGGGATGCAATTGATAAAATAAATGGGGTTTTATATACCTTTCGTAGAAATTATGCAAATATACATAATATAAATCTAGATACCACAGATGAAATAAAGGAAGAGGCCAGAGTACGTTCTAGAAGAATATTAACAGATGCTAGTATCACTATTCCACCAGATAGTCCCCTGGTGAATCCCGAACTGCGAGATAGACAGAGAAGGGTCGGCATGCCTCAAGTTCAGCAGTACAATGCGGCCAATTCAAGTCGGGAATATGACGAGTATAGGCGTTCTATCCAACAGGAGAGACAAAATGAAGAGGCTAGCTTACCTCCTCCCGTATATGATCAACCTGTTAGAGACGAATCTCAGCGTGAAGCTTTTATGGATATAGCAAAAAAACGTCCTAATCCTCTGAGTGAGTTTATATGCCCGATAACAGGAGAAATAATGTTTGATCCAGTTGTAGCATCTGACGGAAATACATATGAAAGATATGCCATTATAAAGTGGTTCAAAACAAAAAAAACCAGTCCTATAACATCATTACCAATTAATGAAATTTTTACGCCAAACTTAACTATTAGAAGTGCCATAAGCAGGTTTATAGATGGGTCTTTATTCAAAGATATGGTAGGTAACCCAGTTGATCTGTTAATGAATAAAATTAATGATGGTAAGGAGGAAGATAAAAAAATCAAAAGGGTGGATGCAATTATTCTTCTAGATGAAAATGATTTTGACGTAGATAAATCATATGACGCTTATATTATGACTCAAGGTGGAAGAAAAGGAGGAACTCGTCGTAATCTAAGAAAAAAACCTCATAACCAACGTAAGAACAAGACAAAAAAACGTAAGTGAATCGTATCAGAAAATAACAATTTTATATTTTATTGCATATAAAATTGTTTACGACAAATCAAAATATGGATTGTCATCTATCGTTGTACCACAATATTCTTTCGGATTCTTTTTATAATCAACGGGAATATAGATTCTAGACTCCTTTGCATTCTCAAGTACAAATTTAAAATTCTGCCAGAATTCCTGTTTGTGTCCAATCGACTTTGTCGTTATGTGAGATAATTCATGCAGTGCAACAAAGGTCAACGTTTCAAGGTCAATCAAACGATCGCCGTGCTTCGTTTTATTCAAACAGAACGCTATTTTCTCTCCTTTGTTCTCACTATAGGCTGTTAATTCAGAGGTTGGTAGTGTTTCACTGATTCGTTTTGGATTAAAACCCGCTACCAACCTCTTTACACGTTCATCATCAGGATGTTTCTCCTTCATGTAGACAACTAACTTTTTACATTTTTCAGTAACTTGTGCTAACAAATCGGCGGCCAATTCGAGCTTTTCCCGCTCTCTCACACAATAACGATTGCCATCACGACTAGAAATGATACATTTCAAATTAAACGCATCAGATTCATAATATATTTTCAGACACAAAAGAAGAACAAATGCTATAAATACATAAAAGAAAATCCCATGTTTCTCCATATATTAATCATACATAATAATAATTATTTTAAAGTTGTTCTCCACCGCCGCCAATCTCCAGGGCACGGCGTGTATAATCGGGTTCGATGGTACTTTTATGCCATGGTCCAACATCTAGCTGCGGATTAGGGGGCTCCGAGCGAACTTGTAAATTCGCATTCCTGAGCGACTGACCAACGGTGTTGATTCCTACATGGTAACCAGCCTTCAATAAATTAATATTGGCAAGCTCACCCTTTCCCATGGGGTTAAGTTGAGCCCAGGAGCTGCTGCTAGCCTCACTTGGTAAAAGGTCGGCAGGGTTCTGAACAGAAGTTGATTGATTGTTAGACTGCATACCATTAGCAGGTGCATAATCCCCATCCATATCCGCGGCTAACGAAGGCTGTACTCCAGAAGACATTCCGGAACCATATTGAGAAGCCATCCCACTTTTGGCCTCATACCCGTACGAACCTTTGGACGAAATATACTTAGCGAACATACTTACACCATAAGCAACTACAAGCAAAACGATTAATGCTCCAATACCATAATCATTCCATAGTTTTTTATAAGACACGTTCATTTATATAAAAACGTCTATAAAAAAATTTTTTAATAATCGTTTAATTCATTTTATTAGAGTTCATCCAATTCACTTTCACTAACCTCCTCAATTTCAGCATCGAAGTCACTATCACTATCATCAAAATTATCCAACATATACGTCTTTTTAATATTCTTCGCTTCTAAATAAGCAACTATCACATTTCGCTTGGCAACTTTTGCTTTTGCCCTGGCTGCTTTGTATAATTCAAAATACACCTGATTCGGAGGTTTTAATGAAATTGTTTCTAAATCATCAGCTACTATCATTTGTATTTCGTTAAGTTCGTTTTCTGTATCAAAATTAATACCCTGTATAGTTTTTGTTTCGGTGTTACATATTTTGTCACTTATACCAGTTGTATTTTGATGTTCTTTAATTTGTATTTCACTTGTTTGCTCCAGAGAGTTTATTTCTGTCTCCTTTTTATCAAAAACATCATTGGTAATATTAATATTATTGGTATTGGTATCAACTACGTTATCACTACCTGTTAATATTTGTTCGCGTGTATTTTCTACGTGAACACTGAAATGTTCTTTATTGTCAGATAAGATATTATCAGAAATAGTAGTAATCGGCTGATTTTCATAAGGAACAATTCTAAATTCATTGCTTGGAGCTTGCTTGCTTCCTAAATATTGAGGTCGTGTTGTTTTTATAAGACAATTGTCAAACAATGGTTCTTGGTCCATAACCATCATTTGCTTTAGTTCAAGCTCAATTTGAAAATTCCTGCTAGTAAATTTGATACCTAGTATCTCTATAATACTTATGATATTATTGTCACTTTTGACATCATCAAGTACAACTGGTCCAAGTCTCTCGTCATATAACTTTAATAAGGGTGTATTGTCGGTATTATTTTTTACATTCGTTCTCATAAGATAAAATCTCCCGGATTTAAAAACACGAAGAGTCGTATTAAATGCACTTTCTAGTTCATTTTTATCGAGGCTATTTTGAAACCAGTCATTGTTCTTTGCTAGGAGTAAAACCTGACATCTTTCTTCTAAACGTTCAATCCAATTGATTATCGATTCTGCATTCTGATCAAACATTAAATCGCAATGGTATTTCTTTCCTGTTTTTACAAAACCCTGACGGGATTTACTCTGCGGAGTTTGAATGTATAAAGGTTTTCCTCCGAATACAAGACGAGTAAAGTATGCACCTCCCTGAACTCCAATAGGATGTAATAATGTTAATTTCTCAAAATCAAATGATTCGTCTGGTTGTACGATATGCTCCATTAATAGAATAAACATAAAATAAATATAAAATTATAACGATATACTAATTTGTTATAGTGTATTTGTATTGCAAATAAAAATGTAGTTTATTTGTAATATGAAAGAATCATCTTTCGCTCAACAATGCTTAGATATATTGAAACAAGAAGATGTAAAAAAGGAAATACGCTTATTATCAAGGCCCGTTATTGACTTTATATTGTATGAAATCAATCCCTTTATATATTTCATAATAATTATACTCATACTAATATTTGTTATGAATTTAGCAATTCTATTGTTTATTTTCTTCAACCACAGAATATATTCGCAAACTAGAATAATTTCTTTACTATAATATATAATGTCGCGTAGAACAAAGAGCGTAAAGACACGCAGTCGCAGAACTAGATCTCGTAGCAAGTCTGGTGGGTTTTGGCAAGTAATTCAGAATGCTGTTGTACCTTTCACTATTTTGGCCGCCCAACAAACATTCAGCCGCAAGAAGACGCATGGTGGACGCACTAAAAAGAGGCGTTAAATAACGATCATCATTCATCATTCAACATTTTTATTATGAGACAAACATAATAAAAATATTTACATATGAGAAAATTTCATTTTGAATCGTATACAATTTGTCATTGAAACTAATAACAGCATGCCATTCCGGTTTGGTTTGAATGTCCGAATGTGTAATACTACTCTAATCTAAATAAGGAGAAATTATTGTTGAAACCATATAATTTTCATATTCAAGAACAAAAAGCATAATTGTTATGCAGCAGCATATTTAATTTTTATATTATATTTTTATACCATTTTGCATTGAAAAATACACGATGGAAATAAAAATAATCATTCGTCTACATATTCAAATGTAAATATTTGAAAGAAAAAAAATAATTTATTGATATGTAAAAAAAATATTCTGTACTATATAAATATATAGATAATTTGATTATCTATATTTATTCTGTAAAAAATGTATTATTTTGTTATTACAAATGTCTACCCAGGCTTTATCATTTGCAAATTCATTAAATTTCGACCAGATGATTGCAGCTCCATTTACTGCTGCGGCAAAATCTCAAGGAGTTTTATCTGCAACCACAATTGATTTTTTAAACGCGTTTGCTCTTGATATATCTGGTAACGTAAGAACTGCTACATTATCAACATATTATGATGATCCATCGGGTTCATTTGTAACTACAACTGACGGAGTAACGACACGACAATCAGTTAAGAGTCTGACTATACCTATAATAGCATTAGTAAATGTTCCTGCGTTTCAGCTCCAAAAGATGACAATTAATTTAGATGTAACAATTAATTCTATCACTAAATCAGCGACGCAAGTTACGGCAAGTTTGGAGCTTGGGGTTAAGTCGGGAGGGGGGATATTTAAAGCACTTGGAGGTCCTGAGGTTAATCTTAAGGTTTCAGGTGCAACAAAATACGACACCTCCAACGAATTGTCAACTCAAGTTGTATATAAGTTAGAAGTAATTGCAGAAAATAAACAGCCTCGCGGTATAGATATGTTGCTTGATTGGGTAACAAGTTCACAAAATCCTGTAGAACGCAACAGAGGTGCTGCTTACACTCCAGGACCCATTACAATGTAAAAATAAAAATGATAAGGCATTATTTCTACTCCTTTGTGCGTTTGAAATGTCCAAAAATATAAACAACAATAATATACATAAAATTATTTGTAAGAAAGAAAATTATAGGAATATGAATATTATTAAATTTTTATATATTGATAGTATGTATTATTATTTTTGAAAAAATCTGTGTATTTTATTTTGAAATACTAATATAACAATAACAATATGACAACAGCAATAACAGCACTGGAGTCAATTTCTTTGGAAAGAATGATAGCAGGACCATTCATTGCAGCCAATCAAGCACAAGCAGAATTGACAAATACTACTATTAAATTTTTGCAAGCCTTTGCTTTTGTAAAAGACGCATCTGGTAACAATACAGATGAAGTACAGACATTTACAATGTCTTCATATGTAGATCTAGATCCATCCGGCGTTGATGCACAAGGTAACCCAATAATACCACAGAGAAAAAGACAATTGACATTGCCATTGATAGCTATGTTAAACGTACCAGCACTTCAAATACAGAAGATTGTCGTTGATCTTACACTTAAAGTATCATCTCAAACAACACAAGCTGCACAATCAACACTTGGTGTTGGTGTTAATGCTTCTGTTTCTGGTAGTTATGGGTTTAATGTCGGATTTTCAAGGGGAAATATTGCGGCTTCTGTCAACACAAGTGTACAATCATCGAACTCAAGTCAAAGTAGTAGCGACGTATCATCTTCAGCAAAATATGTACTGCATATAGAAGCACAAAATAAACTTCCTCCTGGATTTGCTGTCTTAATGGAATTCTGTACTAAGAATGATATAGCTCCTAACAGAGCTATAAATACAAATGGTACACCACTTACAAATCTTGAATAAAATAATTATGTTTACACAAATTAATTTATTCATTATTATTCTATAATTATTTAACTGAATAACCATCAGTAGTTTTGTATAGGGGTGTACTATCTGTTTGATTACCTGATATAAAGTCCATTAACAATTTCATTCCGAGAGGTTCTTTTGTTTTTCCGGTAATTTTAACTTGATAAGTCGATGTCGTTTGAGTTTCATCAAATTGTGTAGAATTATTAGTAACCCTAGCATTTACTTGAACACCAAACCCTGCACTGATCTGAGTCCCCCATACATTTCCACTTCCTCTGATTCCAAATCCAAAGTCTACATTATTTGAATAATTGTTATTTGTGAGGACTGCCTCCATCGTATCAATTTTAAGTTTAAATTCAACTTCTACTTCCGTTATAACAAGTGCTGGAACATTTAATAAAGATATAAATGGCAGTGTAATTGATCTTGAAGTCTGACCAACTACAATTCTTCCAGTCTTATCTACATAAAGTTTTTGACCACTAATATCGATTGTAGAAATATCGGTTGCCTTTGCTCCGGTTCCTGCACTATTTTTACCTACACCAGGCGGATCAAGAGTATATGTACTACCTACTTTGTAAACATAGAATGCCTGATTTCCACTTCCATCAAGTAATTCTGCAGCAGGTATGTCACGAAAAGATGAAGTTGTAAATGTATACAGATCTGAACCGCAAACATCAATAGCATAATTTCTCAAGAAATCAATAGTTTTTTCAGATAATGCAGTTTGTGATACATATGCAGCCTCAAATGGGGCTCCAAAAAGTTTTACTAGATCCAAGGAAGCCAATACTGTTGATTGATTTTGTGCTGCCGATGCAATTGCTATTGACATATTTTATATACCAAATCAAAAAAAATTTCACAGAAAATTTATCATAACATTTTACTAAATAAAACTATTTAGTAAAATGGTATGATAAATTTTCTGTTGTTTTTTTACTAAATAACGTTATTTAGTAAAAAATTTCTGTGAAATTTTTTTTGATTTGGTATATAAAATATGGCACAAAACCAAGCAAACGTATTGAATACATTACCTCTTTCCTCTATTTTTGGTGCACCATTTATGGCTGCTGCTTCTGCTGCAGAGTCAATGTCAGAAAATACAGGTGCTTACATTCGTAATTTTGGTATGGATCAGTCTGGAAACGTTTTTATGACTAGTATGTCGTCTTATTTTGATATTCCATTGTCTACTCTTCCCGATGTTTCCGGTGAATACTTAGTTGACCCGTCTTCGGGATTTTTATTTGCAGCTACAGCGGGTGTTGTCGGTGGTGTTAGGTATGTTGCATTTCCAAGTACATCTCAAGTCAAGGATGGGGGTGTACTTACTGGTTATAAACAACGAATAGGCAGCCGATACTATTATGCAGATACAACTGGTAGATTATTATTTGCACAGGGCACAAGATCAATAAATATACCTTTAATTTCATTGTTGAACGTCCCTTCATTGATGATAGACACGGTAAGTGTTGACTATACTATAAACATAAAAACACAGACTACAAAAGTAGTAAACGTTAGTCAAGGTCTCAATGTGGCAACACAATTTTTTGCTAATATTAACAGAGGTGGGCTTTCCGCTGGTGTTTCACTAGATACAAGATGTACTATAACATCATCGGCAAGAGCGGATTCACAGACAAATACCGAGTCAACATACAAAGTAAAAATGAGAGCTAAACAAGTTGATCCGCCTGGAATGAGAGCTTTGTTTGATTTCATAACAAATAACAGAGATACATCAGCCAGAAAGACAATCCGAACAGGTGGGATAATCGCAGATGACACCAGCTTATCGTTTTAAACCTTACTAGTAATATAATTACTATATTTCATAATATAAAAATTATAGGTTATTTTATTTGTTTACTATGGAAGTAAATAAATAAAATATGAAACTATTTATTTCATAACATGAATATCATTAGCATTAATATTTTTACACTTTTTTACAATACAACGACAATTTATCCCTTTAAAGTTGGTCTTGTCTAATAGGATGTATATATTCTGAAATCAATAACTCGTTTAATTTGTTATAACCATCACTTGTGGCATTTTGTTCGAATATAGCATTCGTCTCAATATCAAAATTTTCTTTGCAAGTAATCCCAAGACTTTTTGCATCTGTTTTGAAAACACAATTTAATTGTTTCAGGTCAACATTCGAGTGATTTACAAGAGTAAACTTAGGAACTTCAATAAATCGTCCTGTATCATCCAATTTAATCTGTATCAATTTTGGTGTTAAAAATGCTTCAGTTGTACCACTTGGGCCAGTTAAAATAAAATAATCTTCTAAATTATTCTGTATATCAGAAGAAATTTTGTGCTGTATCTGTCTGGTAACCTCGTGCAATTTCTTCATTATATCTTTATTTTGTCTATTAGACGTAATCTCGCAAACAATAGGTTCGTCATCACACGTATCTTCTGTGTGTTCTTTATGGTGTCTATGTTTTTTATGCTTCGTGTGACGTTTTTTATGTTTATGATGTTTTTTATGATTTGTATGTTCTAAATCACTATTTGTTTTATCACCATCTAAAATAAAGTTCAAAAAATCTATTAAATCTCCATTTAATATGTTATTTAGAAAAGACATATACATAGTATAAGGAATAAAAACAGGTAATTTTAATGTATAACACTCATCATAATATCATCTATGTATAACTTATATTTACTTTATAAACAAAATAATTACGTCTAAAATATATCACTTATAAATATATATTCTTTAGCTGAACATATAGGTTATATTTGAATATATAATACAAAGTTATATTATAAGTTATGAATGATTTGACTAGGGCAGGATCAAAAATATCAATTAGGGTCAGTAAACTAACAGAAAATTCGACTTGTCCAAACACTACAACATATGAAAAATTTTTACTTTATCAGAATAAAAATAATATATCAACTGCTATGCGTCGTTCACAAATATTGTCTAATACTCATACTCGTACAGGAACTAATCGTTTTGGTGTTTCACATTTAGGACAAAAAATAGAAGAGATAATCGTTGCTCCATTAAATAAGATGGACCATTGATTTGTGAGTTTAAATAAGTAGTTTTAATATTTTTTCTCATGTAAATTTATAATGACGCATTTTAAGAGAAATGAAAATGGTGAACTCGTTGTACATGGTGTAACTCATCACAAGTTAATCGGAAGCCGTGCGGAAGTTTGGCATAAGACTGCGTACAAGACCACCGGTGGTTTGACCCGGTCTCACCTTGTTCAAAACAAGGCTGGTCGCATTGTCTCCCGCAAGAAGCATGTTAGTGCTAAGAAGGACAAACGCCTCGTCAAGGCTGGTTATGGAACCAAGAAGGGAAAGTTCGGATGGGTTAAGTTGAACAAGACGATGAAGAAACGCAAGTAAACAAAAAATTCTAAAACACTTATTAAAATAACATTCAAGCATAAAACCAATTGGTTTCGATAAAATTCTCGTATATAATATGTTCAGGAATTTTATAATATAAAAATTTTTCAAAATATCTCTTGCTCACAACTAGTTGATGTGATATCAAATTGCAGTATGTATAGTATAAATTATAAGCCTCGTCAAATGACAATAGAGTTGTATTCGAATCCTTTACATGTTTTTTTATATGTTCAAATGAATTTTCAATATCTTTATTCTTATTCCAAGAAACAGACGACACATTGAGGACATACTTCTCATCTATGATAACAACATCAGCAAAGAAATGACGCAAAATACTGGTTACGTTCTCTTCATTGATATTGTTGCAATTATTTGTCCCATTTGAGAGTTTCGACCATAACTTAAAGAGAGAACATATCTCATCGACTTCCAGTTCACTATCAAATGTGGAATCTGCGATTGATCCAACGTTTATAGTAGACTCCCAGAATTTAATAAACTCACTTTGTAGAGGTAAAAATTTGCTAGTAATGCTGACAAATGAATCTATGGTCTCATCATATTTGTATTTGTATTTTTCTTTCAACAACCCTTTCAAATTATTTGCATATATCATGCCAGGTAGCGAAGATTTACCAAGATATTGTTTCCATAAGAAATGCAACATCTTCCACTCAATTTTGCAAACATTTGTGTCGTCACAAACAATATATTTACTGCAGAAATCGTCTATAATCTCCGTATGTGACGTTTCCTTGAGAAAATAGATGTACTTCTTGGTTTCTTCATCGGCATTTTTATTCAAGAATAAATCAGAATTGCCATGTCGTATTGAATAATGTGACGCGACACATAACAAATCTAGTCCATAGTTTCTCAAAATATCCTTCCAAACATCAAATGAAACATTATCATTCATTTTCAGAAGTCTGCAGTTTTCAAATGTATGATTCTCGTGATATTTCGTCATGAAATTATTTGTTATGTTTGTGTGGCCAATAGATAAATTAGCAATATATTCTAATTCGGAGAGAACCTTTTTGGTTTGTGGGTTAACTAGAAAGATTAGATTCTGATTTTTTTTGTTTATATTATCACCTAATATAGTCAAAAAATGTTTTGCCTGATTTTTTGTCTGGAAAAGATATGGATACAATAAACTAAGAATATTCTGTATTGTGTCTGTTTCTGGTATGGATGCAAACAGGTTGCGATCTTTTATCTGCTTGATGATATTTATCTTAGTTTTATGTTTCCATTGTAGCAAAACGCGATCTTTAGAGATATTTGACAACAGGCAATGTATAATATCATCCTCCTTTACATTTTTATAGTTTTTACCATCATACTGAAAAAAATGATTATTTGCAGAGAGATAATAATATTGATGTTTACTCAGAAACACTTGAATAAAGATCTGCTGTTCGTTTGTTAAAAACGAATGACGTATTACCCTTTTTTCATAATTAACTAGTTCGTTTTCCAATGAATTCGGAAGATAGTTTTCAATGTGGGTTACAATTCTATTTAGCATATATTCATTATCCTTGTATTTTTCAAATAAACTATGAATTGTTTCGACACAATTTTTAAGGCTATTTGCATTGTTGGTTTCGTTCATTCTATTATGTTGTAGCGTTTTGTTTAATTGGTTTCATTATAATTTGTTTATAATGAAAAATTTATATATGCGTTCAAAAAATATATTTTTCGTTCAAATAACGATTTAAAGATTGGAGTGCAAAATCATATATAATGGTGAATGTTCTTACGATTAAAACTGTTCAGATTGCACCATTTAGGACATTAATGACTGCGTTGAAAGATATTTTACTAGAGACGAATATTTCGTTTCAGCCAGATGGTATTAGGATTATTAATATGGACAAATCTCATACTATTTTAGCACATTTGCACCTTCCTTCTCAGAATTTCGAGTTTTATGAATGCACAAAGGACAAGATCATTATTGGTGTCAATATGTTCCATCTGTTCAAGCTGATTAACTCGATTGATAATAATGATACGCTTACAATTTACATTGAGAGCTCCGATTATGTTGATGGAATCGTCTCACACTTGGCATTGAAATTTGAGAACGGAGAGATTAAGCAATGCAAGACCCAGAAGTTGCGACTAATTGAGCCCGAACCGGAGGAGCTTGATTACCCAGATGTCAAGTTTTCATCTATTATCAATTTGCCATCAGTTGATTTCCAGAAGATTATTCGCGATTTGTCATGCATTTCTGATAAGCTCGAGATTAAATCGGTTGGAAGTGAATTGATTTTCAAATGCAATGGCCAATTTGCATCGGCTGAAATTCATCGTGCCGAGGCGGACGGAAGTATGGGGTTTGTTTTGAAGCAAGATTCGTCAAAGATCATTCAGGGTGAGTTTTCTCTGAAGAATCTGGGATATTTCATAAAGTGCACTAATTTGTGTTCTCAGATTGAAATGTACTTGGAGAATGATCTTCCACTTGTTGTCAAGTATGACGTGGCAAGTCTCGGAAGTATCAAGTTGTGTCTTGCTCAATTGCCGTCTTCTTAAATTTACCGATAAACATTAATTATTTGATGATTTTCCATCAAATAAATATCTACTTTATTATCTTACGTTACATTGGTTTGTTTAATTACATGGGCTTATATTTCAACTTAGACTCAATATATTCCTTCGGATATATACCAAGCCTTGTTGTTCTGTCCCATGTGCTATAACTCATAAGCACATTATTGTCATTTACAACCAAACCTAAACAATATTCGATAGGATCGCTATCAAATTTAAATGGAGCCGAATATCTCAAGAGATTCATATCATTATCAAAAACAACTATCACATGATAATAATGACGCGGCTCTTCATATGATACAATATGCGTAACAAACCAAGTCTCGTTTTTGTAGTTGAAACCACAACTCGATCCTCTCACCCGTTTAAACATACTTGGCATTGGTTTCTCTGCAACAATGTAAATGTGATCGTCATCTCTAATTTCACATAACTGAACGGGGAACCAGTTATAAACTATATGTGTTTTATCTTTGTAATCAGTGTAAACCCAATTCTTCTCACATGAATTATTATTAAACGATGATAAAATCTCAGTCGTATCAAGTGTATTTTTTGTTAAGTCATATAATCCGTTTACAATACCGATACGTTCATCCTTCAAAAATCCGGTTCCGATAAATAGCATCTTGTCAGTGTGTTTATCTTTGTAAATACGAACATCCTCAATACCAACATATTTGCGATTAGTATCGCCATTGTGATCAAACCACTTGCTATTAGTTATAGTGAGATCAGTACTTAACTCTACATAACGATTTTTGCTAATAATATGATCTCCACAATTTAAATATAGGCCTTTATCATTTATATAATAATTAACATATCGAATATTTAAACAATATTTGTTTACTTGAGAAGAATCTGTCTGTATAATACAACTAGATGTTGATCGCAATTCCACATTTTCTCCGTTAATAATATCTGTTATTTTATCATCAAACTTAAGGTTATGCGTTGGTTTCAAAATGTCCTTATAAAACTTTAGATTACTAAGAATATTATCTAACATATATCCCTCATTTGAAATATTAAAAATATGAACAAACTCGTCTCCTATATTTTTTACGTTCAAGTATGAAGAAATTATTGTGTATTCATAATCTATTTTGTATTCGTAAATATCGTTATGTAAGAATAAAAAACCGGTTCGGTCTTCTCCCCTTGCAATCACTTCTTTGGCCATCTTGTAAAAGTTATGAGACAAATTGTGTTTTGACGTATCTCTGTAATATTTTATAATCTCATATAAATTTTCTATTCTATTTGGTAGATAACTATATCCTTCTAACCATGAACAAATTGCTTTTTCCATTTGTTTCAAATTTTTGTAACACAAACCAATACGATAATAACTATACCAAACCTCCTGATTCCAGCCTCCTAAAGCGATTCGCCTTTCATATATAGGAATCGCTTTTTCGTATTGCCTAGAGTCGTGATAGCTGTTTGCTAAATAAAAATGAGATCTCACACAATCAGGTTTTACACGAATTGCCTCTTCAAGCAGATTTATATCTCGAATAAACTTATCATGTTTACTGCCTCCATCACCAACATCTTTAATGAACAATTCATTTCTTTTGAAGTGATAAACCGAATTCTTTTCAGGTGTCGAAATATACTCATGAGTGACACCGATATATTTAAATAATCCATTATTTCTTACGATTCGTATGTTGCCGAAGAAGAATGTATCGTTTCCTTGTAGAATATGAAATGAATCATAGCTGCTTAAAATATTCTTGTCAAAATTTCGAATTTCAAAGATCATATCTGCATCAAGAAATAAGATATAATCAGACATACCTTCACATTCTTTGAGTGAAAAATTTCGATTATATTCAAAGTTTTTAAATGGTTCCGTTATTACTTTTCCTTCCATTTTTCTCTCACTAAAAAATTTGTTGATTAATTCTATTGTGTTGTCAGTTGAACCCGTATCACAAATACAATATGTGTCTATGATACCGATAACAGATGACAACAAACGTTCAATAATCTTACCTTCATTTTTAACAATCATGTTTAAACACAATGTCGTCATTTTTATAAAAATTGTGCTTTATCTTTATATTATTATTTTCTTTTTCTTTTTCTTGTCGTAATATAATATATGGCTTCGACACGTTTCAATTCTGATCCTGATCGAATCAAAAAAAATCTACAACAATCAACGGGGTCTGGGAGGTGGGTTTTAAACACGCCTGGTAACGGCGATAAACCATCTTTTATGGAAGACCCACATATTATTTTACAGAAATGGGGAGGTAATCGAATGACAAATCAAACCGAATTAGAGAGCGATTTACTTGGTGTGAATCGCAAATTAAACAAGGATAGTTTAGCAAAAGATAATATCCGTGTGAAATTAAATAGTAGTGTACCTATTCAATATCCATCCTCTAGTAAATTATCTACCGAACAATCACGCACTATACAACCGGTCTGGACTGCTCGCGAATTAGAACAAGTCAATTGGAATTACCCGCTAATGGACCCACAGGAAAATGTTTTTTTCCGATTTGAGAATAACATTAGCACTCGAGTTTTGGAAAAGGATACTTTTACACAAAAACGAGAGAATAATAATCTATTTAGTATATAATCATGGAGTTAGTTATCCCATTTATAGCATTGGGCGGAATGTATGTTGTATCAAATCAAAAGAAGAAAAATAGATCTATCGAACCTTATACTAACTTGGATAATAGTGTCATGCAAGAAGATGAATTTCAGATTGCAAATGAAAATCATAATGATGACCATGAAGAAATAATTGGCACTTCAAACACTACAACGGATAAGTATTTTAACCAGAATACTGGTGTTTTTAATTCAAATGAAAGCCAACAAAAGGCTCAGGCTTATTCACTATCCGGAAACTTTGTTGACTTGGACAAGTTTAAACACAATAATATGGTTCCTTTTAATGGAAAAAAGGTGAAAGGTCAGTTATACAATATAAATGCTAATGAATCTCTATTGGACAATAAGATTGGTTCTGGTTCTCAAGTATTTAAAAAGGTAGAACAGGCACCCTTGTTTAAACCAGAAGATAACGTACAATGGTCTCATGGTGTACCTAATCAGAGTGATTTTTTTCAATCCCGTGTGAATCCTAGTTTAAAGAAGAATAACATGAAACCCTTTGAATCTGAAAGGGTTGGCCCTGGGTTGGGTCAAGGTTTCACCGGGCAGGCCAGCGGAGGTTTTAATTCTGGTATGGAATCTCGTGATCAATGGATGCCTAAGAACATAGATGAAATGAGAGTGGAATCCAATCCACGTATTGAGTACGAGCTTCGAAACCACGAAGGTCCTGCCGATTCAAACATTAAGAGATCTGGACTCATTGGGCGTGTTGAAAAACAGAGACCGGATACTTATTTTGAACAAGATCAGGGTCGTTGGTTAACAACTACAGGGTCTGAAAAAGGTGAAACTTTGCGACCTGAGCAACAGATGGGGATATTGAGGAGAGCCGATACTATGTCAAATTATGCCGGACCAGCCGTTTCGGCTGATATTAAGGCGGGTTACGCACCCAAGAACTTCGAGACGAGTCGCAGAACTCAATTAGGCGGCTTAAATGTTACACCTTCTAATGCTGTTGGTGCAGGACCAATGAATGATCAGCAGATGAAAGGCTATAAGAATTACGGCACACATCGTTCGGCGTCTAAACAACCAGATACATTTAGAAGTGGGTTCGGTGGAGCCATTGGTGCAGTTGTTGCACCACTTATGGATATATTAAGGCCATCTAGAAAGGAAGAGAGTATTCAAAATATTAGAATCTACGGCGAAGCTGGCACCAGTGTTCCTCAAAACTACGTTCTCAACCCTTCAGATGTTACTTCTACGACTATCAAGGAAACTACAATGTATTCTCCCGAGTTTAATATTAATAGCCAACACTCGAGTATGTATGTCGACACTCACCGACCTATTGCATCAACCCAAAGAGATTCTACATCTACCAATTATATAGGTGGTGCCGGTAGTGCATACGGAGAGATGATAAACGATATTCAGAGAACTCAGAATAATACAAAATCGGCAACCATTCACAATAGAATGGCACCTGGTAGCATGAATTTATTCAATTCAAACTTAAATGTTAACATTGTAAAACAGGATACGTCTCCGCTTGATTATCGTGCAAATGCACCTGCTGCCCCGATTTCGAGAGCACCCTCCAATGTTACATATGGAAAAACCATTCATCGCCAAGCCGTTCAAACTGATCCATCGAGAATGGATGGTGATTTACTAAGTGCATTCAAGGCAAATCCCTACACACACTCACTTAACTCTGCTGTTTAACAAGTAGGTTTTTTGTTTGTCATTAAATATGTATTGCGTTTAATACATATTTAAAAACACGTCTTCTTATTATAATAATCAACAATGCTTGATATACATACATCGATCAAAGATAGATTACAATATTTTAAAAATATACATAAAATACCAAATATTATTTTTCATGGCCCTTCTGGATGTGGAAAACGAACACTTGTCAAAGAATTCATACAGACAATTTATGACAATGACCGAAAACAGATAAAGGCGTTTGCTCTATATGTAAATTGTGCTCATGGTAAAGGAATTAAATTTATTCGCGAGGATCTTAAATTTTTTGCAAAAACGCATATAAACTCAAACAATGGCGATATTTTCAAAAGTATTATTTTGATGAATGCCGATAAACTTACGATGGATGCTCAGTCAGCGTTACGTCGTTGTATTGAATTATTCAGTCACAATACACGTTTTTTTATAATCGTTGAGAATAAATATAGTCTATTGAAACCTATTTTGTCTAGATTCTGTGAAATATATGTGCCTGAACCTTTACATAATGGTTCATTAATTAATTTATACAAGCATAATCTAGAAGAAGCATTTCAGATGAATGATGTAAAAAGACAACGCCAAGATTGGTTGAAGAAGGAGTTGTCAAAACCTATTGATACAAGCGATTTATTTGGGTTGAGTACTCGACTTTATGAACATGGATATAGCGGAATAGATGTCCTGAACTTGCTTGAAAATACAAAATTTATGGATTCGCAAATAACTACAAAAAAAAGGTACGAACTTTTGGTCGCATTTAATAAAGTTAGGAAAGAGTTTAGAAACGAAAAACTACTACTTTTGTTCATATTGAATTTTTTGTTTATGAGTTTGGATGTTACTTTAGAAAATATATCATTTATGTAATGGATGATTTTATTGTTAGTTCGTTACATGAAAGTAGAAATGAATGGGCTGCTCGTCTAGTTACTATTTTAACGCCGTTAGTTGTCGATGGTTATAAATCTATTTTAGATGAGGCATTAAAATTATGCAAGGACAACAATGAGCATGACAAGTATCTAATGACATTTCAGAATTTCGTTTCGCGTATTCCAAAATGGAATGCAACGATTATTGAAACTGAGAGAGCCAGAATTTGTGAAAAGAGCGGATGTGTTTATCTTGAAGACCTAATCACGTGTGTACATGTAATTCAACTTAAAATTCTTACTGCTATGCGAACTGGACAGAAGCAAAAGAAGATTGATATTAATATCCCAAAGATTGACGATTTCATTCACAAGATGTACATTAACGTTGCTAGAAAAGTATACAAGAATGTTTATTTGTTTGAGGTTAATATTCCTCCGTTACAGATTCAGAAGCACCATCGTGAACTAGAAGTAATTGTACAAGAGTGTATTCTCAACACTGTTCGCGAAAGTATTCCTGTCGATGCTATTTTAAAGGCATATTTAGACGAATCCGTTGAGGAGGATGTTACTGAGGAGATTCGTGAACAGGTTATCGCAGAGACAAAGAGCGAGCCTGAGCCTGTGATAGAACAAAAGACTGATAAATTTGAAAACATTCAACAAACCATTATGAAAGAGGTGCAACAAGATCTTGGTATTGTTGGTGGAGGCACTAGCGATGGTGTGAAATTCAATGACATTGATTATGTAAAAGACGAGTATAATGCAGTCAATGAGATCATTGCACCCAAGACTGAACAACGCCTTCGCGATGTATTTGAAGAGCGTGAGTTTAAACGCAACACTGAGTCATTTTCTGGTGGGGATGAAACTGATAATATAACGATAACAAACGAACCTTTTTCATTTGATGATATTCAGGATTTGGAACCACGAAATGTCGAATCTATTCCTGATTTACAGATTGATTTTGAAAATCTTGAATAGTATGCGTATTTAGGGGTAATATAAAATTTGTATATAGTTTAATGGATAATATTTTCATGTTTTCGTCTGTTATATCGATTGTATTCTTATTCTTGAAGTTTATCGAAATGCGGTTTATCGATAAGGAAAATAAACCTCTTAAATTTTTGATTCGCGATACACTCGTTGTATTTGTGAGTGTCGTCTCTGGTCACTACTTGATGGAGCAAATTCAGCCTATGCAAGTAGTTTCTTCTCCTGCCGTATTCACAGACAATCCAGGATTTTAGACCATTGAAGAAGTGTATTTATAGTTTATATTACTTTAGACCATTGAAGATTTGAAATGGCACGATTTGTGCCATTTAAATCTGTAAATGACTGCCACTTTGAAAGAATAAAACGGCAGGCGTGCCATTTTAATTCTTCAAAGGTGTAATTGTTATTTGTTAAAAATAAATAACAATGATTATGCCAATTGTTTATATGTTAAAGTATCATATGACACTTCATATGACACTTAATAATTCACATATTACTTACCATCTCATCATTTATTACTTTTTATAGGTAACAAAAATAAGTGTAAATAGTTATATTAATAACAAAAAATATTATAATAACTAAATGATAGAAAAAAATATTTTTCAGTCTTGGTATACAAAATATTTACATCCATTAGTTCAAAGAAAAATAGATTTTTATAAAAAAATTAATCCAGAGTATTCATATAATTTATACGATGACAATGAGATGGATATTTTTGTAAATGAACATTTTCATGGTGAGATAGCCGAATGTTATAATAAATTAAATATAATTGTTGCAAAAGTTGATTTTTGGAGGTATTTAGTTTTATATAAATATGGAGGTGTATATTTGGATATGGATTCAAGTATTGAACAACCTTTAAATGAACTAATAAAATGTGATGATCAAGCGATCATAACAGCTGAAGGTAACCCAGGTTTGTATGTTCAATGGGCATTAATATTTTCAAGTGGGCATCCAATTTTAAAAAAAACTATTGAGTTGGTTGTTACTAATATAAAAAATAATAGTCATCCCAATGATATTCATAAAATGACAGGTCCTAATGTATATTCAAAAGCAATAAATGAAGTTCATATGGAGCTTTTCAATAATAAAATAAATCATGTTGAAATTAATAAATTTACTGACGTTGAATATAAATCAGATACTATCTCTTACAGATTATATGGTATTGATTATAATGGTTATTTTTGTTTTAAGCATGAACTAACAGGTACGCCTTTTATACCACCCGCATCTGATTGGGCTATGGCTATTGGAAAGAGTGGAAAACCTTATTATTGGAATAAGATTACGAGAGAAACTAGATGGGATAAACCTGAACTTTCACAGCCGAGTGGGAGTACGCCTTTTATACCACCCGCCTCTGATTGGGCTATCGCTATTTCAAAAAAGGGGGATCCTTATTATTGGAATAAGATTACGAGAGAAACTAGATGGGATAATCCTGAAGATTCACAAATAATTGATGTTTTGAGTGGAAGTAACAATAACAATAGTAGTTCTAGTAATAGTAGTATGTTATATAATGGTAAAAAGCACTGGACACAAGAACAACGTGAAAAACCCTTGTTAATTTAGAAAATGCATTATACATTTTCATATTCATATTCTATGAGATCGGGGTTACAATATAAAGGTTCTACATTCAAAGTATCAATCATTTACAGATTTGAATGACACAGATTATGTCGTTCAAATCTTTATTCTTCTAAATATTATTTACCATCGTGTTTGTTTTTTAACACTGATTTTTGGACCTCCTCCGCGTTTTTTTATAGAATTGGGATCGTATTTCTCGTCTTCTTCATCCGAATTAAAACCCTTTGACAACTCCCAAAATTCCTTCGATCCCAGCTTGAAGTCATTGTGATTGTCTGCCTTGTACCAGAATACCTGGTCTTGTAGTTTGTTGGATTTTGAATTGTTGTTGATAACAAGACACTCGTAATTTTCAGTGCATTGATCCATGACTTGACAAAAAGACTCAAATGTCGGAAACATACCAGCATAATTGTCATAAATGCGTTTGCGATTCGCGATATATGGTTCTCTCAAAATAAACACATAATCAATGTTAGTTCGCAATGTAGGTGGAATACCTAGAGGGTATTGCATCGTAATGATCAACATTATCTTCCAGTGACGGCCGTTCATAAATAATAATCGCATCATTTTATCGCGTGTCCAAGATCCGTCATACAAACAATCATCAAGAATAACAAATGCCCTAGGATCTATCGTGCTACGTTTATATGTTTCCATCTCCTTTTTAATCTGATTCAACACAGTCTTCTGCCTCTTTAAAATATTTTCAATAATTGCAGTATTGTATTCATTGTGAATAAACAATCTCGGCACCATTTTCCCATAGAACCCGTTGCCTTCTTCCGTACCTGATATAACAGTACCGATTGGTATATTCTGATGATAATAAAGTAGATCACGAACCAAGAAACTCTTACCTGTATCACGTCTACCAATTAACACGACAACTGGACCTTTAGACTCATCTGGTTTGAAGCTTATGTTTTTCATATCAAATTTCTTTAATTCGAGAGAAGCCATTAGAATTAAGATGAATATAATTTATTAAAAAAATACGCATTTAGTCATTTGATTGTTAGTTTAAAATAATTTAAATTTATATTTCAAATACCTAATGATGATTAATTATCAAAAACGAAAAAACATTGAATTGTTTAGGGATTTAAATGATAAATTGCTTCTCTCTAAACAACAGAATTATATACCAATTTATCAGAGATTTTTTACATTGAATGAAAGTAATTATAATGGTGTCAATCTGAACAATCAACAATTTATTGCTGGCATCATTAAATCAACAGATGATCAGTATAGTTATAAATGTAAAATTAAAAATATTGATGATCAAACAACAAAGGTCGAGGATGCGTTTGTAAAAATCGCTCCACTTTTGGATCCATTCAAATATTTGATTGGCAAGTATGATATAAAAAATCAGGCTTTATTCAGTCTTCCTTCTGTATCATCGACGAATGAAGAAGTACATGAGAAAATTCTAGATGTAAATAACGTTGCCTATGTAGATGGGTTCTTCGTTTATTTGAATAGCATGTTGTTACATAAATACAATTTTATACATAGCGTGGATTACTATGGATCTTTTCTAGGTATCAAACGCGATTTTAAAATTAATGTAGCAGATGATATTGATTTCCTGAAAAAATCTGATTTTTTCAAAAAGAACAAGGGAATACTTTTTACGATTGATGATTATGAAACAACCCCAGAAATTAATAATAAGCCACCTATTAAAATATTAGATGATACTAGTGCTGATTATGTATTGTCAATTGATACTATTACAGACGAATTGTTTGACGATATGTTTAAGGAGTCCAGCAAACAGGTTGACATATCTGAAGATACAAACGGAGATAAACTCGAAGATGTATCAATTGACTTTACTGATATGGCAAAGATTTCAACATTAAAATCTGACTCTAGCTGCTCTTCTAGGTCATCACATACTAAAGAAAATGAAAGTGGATGCGATGATGATTCGGATGATTCGGAAGAAAAAGAAAAAGAAAATGACTCTGACTATGAAAGTGGTTCGGATGACGGCCATGATTCTGATTCTAGTTCAAGCTCTGTATGTGCAGAGGATTGTATTAATACAATTATACCTGAATTTCCAGTACAAGTAATATTCATGGAAAAGTGTGATAATACATTAGATGATTTAATATTATCAGATTCGCTCTCAAATGATGAATATATTTCTGCATTAATGCAGATTATTATGATTTTGCTTACATATCAAAAGGTCTTTTCATTCACACATAATGATCTACATACAAATAATGTCATGTATAACAAAACAAAACAAGATTTTATTTTTTACAAATATGCGAACAAAATATACAAAGTTCCAACATATGGAAAAATCTATAAAATAATTGACTTTGGTAGAAGTATTTACAAGGTAAAGGGGCGTGTTTTCTGCAGCGATAGTTTCAAACAAGGAGGAGATGCAGCTACACAATACAATACCGAACCTTATTTTGACGACAAAAAACCCAGATTAGAACCGAATTATAGTTTTGATTTATGCAGACTGGCCTGTTCAATTTATGATTACATAATAGATGACATGGACGACTCGAATTCATTCAAAAGCATTATATTGGACATGTGTAAAGACGATAACGGAATAAATTTGCTGTATAAATCTAATGGTGTTGAACGATACCCAGATTTCAAATTATACAAAATGATTGCAAGATTTGTTCATAATCATACTCCACAAAAACAACTCGAACGTGCCGAGTTCAAACAATACGAGTTTTCTGGTAAAATCAAGGGGTCTATAATTGACATTGATAGTTACGAGGTTTTTGCATAAACAAAGTAATATATTGTTATAAGGTTTAACATTCAAATAAATACTGGAGATTTATTTGAATTTATACACCATTGCATATTTTCAATGTGCAAAGGTGTAATATAAAACTTACTATTAACCGCTAACCAGTTTTTTCTAATATAAATTTTTGTTATTTATATTAGATATATCTCAAAAAAAATTTATTGGTAATAACCCTAATTGGTTCCAAATTTATCACCCACCAACTTGCTAAGACCATTATCCGTCTTACCTACTACAATATTATCGCCCTCAAATAACTCATTACGAATGTCTGCGGAGGTGACAGAATCCATTTCCTTGAAATAGTTCTCCTGTGTTGAAACACCAACCAGATTTCCATCATTATCGAGTGTCTGTGTCAAGACGTTACCAGACTTCTCTGCGTTCTTGATATTCTCTTCAATAGCCTTCTGTTTAGTCTCCTTGATACGCTGATCAAACGACTGCTTTGCATTGCTTTCATTCTTTTTCTTCTCTTGCATAAGTTGATTCAACTCGTCTTCCAAGTACTCAACCCGCCCCGTTTTATAAGCCTCCGGGTCCCAAGGCATCCACATACCAACTGGTCCAACAAACACATCGTGACTGGGATCCATCTCACGAAGCAACTTCGCTCTCATCTCAGCCTCCTCAACTGAAGGGTAAGAACCGCGAATCTTAACACCCCTTGTATGTGTTTGGAAATTACATACAACATTGAATCGCTTATCTAGATCCTCTTCATGATTATCAACAAACGTCTTATACTGATCAACAACACTATCCTCAAGCAACTTCTCACGCTCCTCCTTTACAAACTCCTTAAAATCATTCGTCAAATCATCAAACTGCATATTATACTTGAATGACAGAAAGTTCAAAAATTGAATATATTTCTCCATTGACTTGTTAAAATCCCACTGCTTTAGGAACTCTTCAAAATAAAACATATCCTTCTGTTTCAAAAGTTTTTCAGGAGACACAAAAGAAACACATACAAACTTTTGTCCAGCAATCGACTTATCTTCGTCTAAAAGATCAACAAACTTTGGATTTGGTTTTCCGTTCTTAAGCTTTGTTTCATATTTATGATCCATTAGTTAGTTTAGCTATATTATTCTAAGTTATTTATCGCATTAATATATATTTTTTTTCTTATCAAATAATATAAATGAACGGGTTACTTAACTTCAACATCCAAGAGCTGGTGAGGCGTGTTATTAAATATCTTGTTGAGGGTTTAATGGTATCTATCGCTTGTTACGCCATTCCTAAACGTTCTTTGAACATGGAGGAGATTGTTTTGATTGCTTTGACGGCGGCTGCTACATTCAGCATTCTCGATACATACATCCCCAGCATGGGTGTTACTGCTCGTTCTGGAGCCGGATTTGGTATCGGCGCGAATCTGGTTCACTTCCCAGGCGGATTTTAAACCATTGAAGAATTAACAACTATATAACATGTTTATAAACGCTTAATATGTGTATTTTTACATCATCAATAGATGATATAAAATCTAAAAACGCTTCAGTTCTGTTATTATTTTCGAACTCCGACTATTTTTTATATGATCAATTATAATTTGAACCTGTTGTTCATTTTTTATAATTCCTCGAAGTGATTTGTCAAGATATGCAAATGTAAGTGGCTCATTTATACGAGTATTTACTAGTTTTATATGACCATCGCCAATTGGTAACTTAGTATTCTGTATATTATTATTATTAGCAGACAAGTTATTCTGGATAGACGCTGTCAAACTCGTTTTTTTTGCACGCAGTTCCTTTATGTTTTCATGCATAACACGCAGTTTATCATCTATTGCAACCCATTCTCTCAATTGATTTTCAATAGACATTATTTATGTAAACAAACAAAAATGTTTTAAATTGATTTGTAATATTACATATAAATTTCTTTTTGTTACTATTAATCTATTAGTGATAACAATTCAGATGTCAATACAATATTACCGAAGCTGTCAACATCAACTCTTGGTAAGTCTAAACCCATATTTCTATACTCATTATTGATTTTATCAACCTTATTTCTAATTTCTTTATAACGTGCCTCTTTGTATTTTTTCTGTCTTACTTTAGATAGAGAATTAGCCTCACGTTCACTATCCCTTATTTCAGACAATTCATTCTCTCCTTTTAATTCTGCAGCAGCTAACAAAGTAATTGTTTGTTTTTTTCTTTCATCTAACTTTAACTTCAACAATGCAACTTCTTCCTCTAGGTTAGATAGTTGTTTATATTGATCTGGAAATATATCATTTATTTTCCTTGATAACCTTAATTTAAATCTATTTACCTCCTCTTCTTTAACTTTAATATCATTTTCTATTAATAAGCATGCATCATGTCCATATTCTTCTATATCAGATAATATGACATTTATATCTGTTCTTTTCATTCTATATGCAAACGATGATTTGCTTTTTAATGAAAGTAGTTCGTTTTTTTCGATAATTTCATTTTCATCTATATCATCGGATACTTCTGATTGGGATTCAATCACTCGAATAATTTTGGCTTTGAATTCATCTACTAATCTACTAATTTCAGATTCTGTTAGTTGTGAATTATTCATATACACCAATAAATATTTTATTCCACATACCTAGACACACAAATATACAAATAATACAACATTTTTATAATATATAATAATTTTGTATTCTAAATAGTTGGTATAAACTCCCAGTCAAGTTCCTCACAAATATTTCGCCATATAGTATCTTGTTCTATACGTTTTTCTCTATCTTTCAGCATCGGAAAAAAAGGTAAATATGAATCTTCGCCCAACAACTCACATAATTTGTATGCTGTATAGTAATAATTCAGAAAATTTACACGATCATCTGGGCAATATTTTGAATAAGGTGCTTGTAATTCGGCAAACAAATTACAAAGTGTTTCTTCCAAATCTGGTGACATAATCGGTGGTTTGATACCCAGTTTATCTTTAATAAATGGTATATGTTCATAATATTTATTGTACCCTAGTTTTTTCAATATATCCTTCGTTTTTTCATTAGAAATCGATAACAATTCAATACGCTCCTTTTTGACTTGATTTTTTATACTTTCGATAACATTTGGTGGTATTTGTGTGGTTTCTTTACCTTGAAATTGTGCGATTATCTCCTTGAAATGATTTATTCTTTTGTAGGCATAGAAACATATCTCCTTGGGTGCTTCTTTATACGATGGTTTTTCATTTTCAATTAAATATGGGACATTTCTAGAACATTCGCTGCATATCAAAACACCCTCATCTTCTAATGGCAACATTTCACCCTTGTTGCAATATCTACATATATCTGTCTGACAAACAAATGCATTCACATCAATAAAATTATCATCCAACCTGCTTAGATATGTCTGAACTATATTGTGAGATTTTCGTTGGTTATTTATAATATTGTCATCTTCATTTTTTATCTTGAAAAATGAATTTAATACCTGGTTTTTTGATACAATATTTACATCTGAAATATTTTTTTTTGTCTCAAAGTATTCAAATATAAGTTTTGAATTATCAAGTAAATATTCATTTTTCCTGTTTTTCAACGACTTGATTGTCTTCTTTTTTTCAGATATAGCCTCTTCAAAATCTAACTTCTGTTCAAAACTTGTTGATTTTTTCAGTTTATTATTTAATTCGTATATCTCACTCTTTATATCGGGTATTCGTTCATTTATATCCTTATCTAGATCATTCACAATCTCGCGATGTTTACTATCAATGGTTACTGCTGTTTTTTTATCAAACTTGATTTTTTTCTGTGGCTTCACTTTGAAACTCGGCATTTATATATAATTACAATTTATTTATATACTAACAGAAAAAGATGTATATATCTTAGTGTATATTACTATTATTAGTTTGAACATTACAATAGTTTTCTTTTTTAACTTATAATATGAACTTTACTACAAATCTAAATAGTTTAGTAGATGATCCTGATCTAAAAATTGATGGTATAAAACTACAGAAAATGTTGATACTTTTCAATGCAATAGAAGATGGTTGGTCTATCAAAAAAAAACAAGAGTGTTACGTTTTTACAAAAAAACATGAAGGTAGGCGAGAAGTATTACATGACTCATATTTACTTACCTTTATGAAAACAAATTTAGATATAAACAAAATAATTTCAAAGTAAATGTTGATTTTTAATAAAAATCAACATAATGGTATAACTAGAAATAGAATTAGATTTAATTATTTTACTTTTAGGAAATTTTTTTTCTTTAGCAATACTATAAAATGGGAGGCGGATTAATGCAACTGGTTGCTTACGGAGCTCAAGACGTTTATTTGACTGGAAACCCGCAAATCACTTTCTGGAAGGTCACCTACCGCAGGTACACGAACTTCGCCATTGAGTCTATTGAGCAGACGTTCAATGGACAGGCGGATTTCGGACGCCGTGTTCAGTGCACGATCAGCCGCAACGGAGATCTTGCTTACCGCACCTACCTCCAGGTCACTCTCCCAGAGATTGGCCAGAGCCTCGGAACTGCCGGAAACCGCCAGGGTGTTTATGCCCGCTGGTTAGACTTCCCCGGAGAGCAGCTCGTTGCCCAGGTTGAGGTTGAGATTGGAGGCCAGCGCATCGACCGCCAGTACGGAGACTGGATGCACATCTGGAATCAGCTCACCATGTCCTCCGAGCAACAGCGTGGATACTTCAAGATGATTGGTAACACCACCCAGCTTACCTTCATCACCGATCCTTCCTTCGCCGCCGTTGATGGCCCCTGCGAGTCCACTGCGCCTCGCCAGGTTTGCGCTCCCCGCAACGCCCTCCCGGAGACCACTCTTTACATTCCCCTCCAGTTCTGGTTCTGCACCAACCCGGGCCTTGCACTCCCGTTGATTGCTCTCCAGTACCACGAGGTCAAGATTAACCTTGATTTGCGCCCGATTGATGAGTGCCTCTGGGCCGTCTCCACCCTCACGAATGAGGGTGCTGCCAGTTTCGGAAACCCGGCTGGAAAGTCCGTCGATGTCAAGGCGGCGTACCAGCAGTCCCTTGTTGCTGCCTCCCTCTACGTCGACTATGTCTTCCTCGACACTGATGAGCGCAGGCGCATGGCCCAGAACCCCCACGAGTACCTCATCACTCAGCTCCAGTTCACCGGAGACGAGTCCGTTGGGTCCTCCTCCAACAAGATCAAGCTCAACTTCAACCACCCCGTCAAGGAGCTTATCTGGGTTGTTCAGCCCGACCAGAACGTTGACTACTGCGCTGGTCTTTCTACCTCTTCCGGTCTCTTCCGCGTTCTTGGAGCCCAGCCCTTCAACTACACTGATGCGATTGATGCCCTCCCCAACGCCCATGCCGCGTTTGGATCCCTCGCGTCCATCGCCGCCACCTCGACTTCCTTCATCACTGCCACTGGTTGGTTCAATGATGCCGGAGCTGATTCTCAGCAAGGTACCAACGGGTGGTACCCGGCTTTGAACGGAGGTGAGGCTGGCCCCTTCGGTGGAACTGAGGCTCAGTCCCTCGTCTCCGATGCCGGTACCTTCGTCCTCACGGAGACCTCCCTCGACATGCACTGCTGGGGACAGAACCCCGTCGTCACGGCGAAGCTCCAGCTCAACGGCCAGGACCGCTTCTCCGAGCGTGAGGGAACCTACTTCTCGTGGGTTCAGCCGTACCAGGCGCACACCCGTGCCCCGGATGAGGGCATCAACGTGTACTCCTTTGCCTTGAGGCCTGAAGAGCATCAACCAAGTGGCACGTGCAACTTCTCGCGTATTGACAACGCCACCCTCCAGCTTGTTCTTTCCAATGCGACAGTTGAGGGCACCAAGACTGCCAAGGTCCGTGTCTATGCCACCAACTACAACGTGCTCAGGATTATGTCCGGTATGGGCGGGTTAGCTTATTCAAACTGAGCGGATTGGGTGGATTTTGTGTGTTTAGTTATATATTTATATTTTAAACAACTTAAATAAATTCATATTATAATGTTATAATATGTATAAAAATGATTCTTTTAATTCTAGTAATGTCTTAGCAACAACTATGAAACCTATCTACTTGTCTAATAAGGAGTTAGATTGCGGGGTTATCCAATTTAAGGATAAAACAGACGATGTAATAAAGACGTATTTGGTTGACCATTCTGATAAAGATAGAATTATTAATTTTTCAAAAACATTTGTCTTCGTAAATGATAATGATTTATATCCATCATATTCTTATAACTACAAACGTTTTAATTACTTAGATTTTATATTTTGTGAAAATCAAGATTCTGTATATTATGTATTCAAGAATGGTAATGATATGGATTTGAGAAGGTCAAACGTAGAATTTTATCACTTTTATCATAAAGTAGTAACTGAAAAATATAAAGTAGTTACTTTTATTCGTGGTCATAATATGATTTTTGGTCAAGATGCTAATGTAATGAAAAATCCAATGTGGAGAATTATAGAAAACGACAAAGAATACTTACTAATGTATTGTGAGAAGGAGACTTTGTGTAAACTATGTAAAGATAGTTACCAAAAAATTTTAAACTGGGAAGTAAATCATAATGATGGTAAAAAACTTACATGGTTCAAGAATAACAATGGATATATAGTATGTTCAAATCACATTTATATACACCAAATTATAACTGGTTGTTATGGTAATGGAAAGGGAACTAAAAACATCAGTGTCGACCACATAGATCAAGACCCACTTAACAATACTTGGGAAAACCTAAGAATTGCTACGAGAGAAGAACAAGAGCAAAATAGCAAGGGAATAAAACAAGGCACAAAGAGAGAACGAAAACATAATGCTATCAAACTTCCTGATGGTATAACTCACGATATGATGAGGAAATATGTGGTATATTATCATGAATGGCTAGATAAAGAACATACTAAAGAACGCGAATTCTTCAAGATAGAAAAACATCCAAAATTGGATAAACCATTTATGACATCAAAATCAAATAAAATCACCATACAAGACAAACTCAAATATGCAAACAAAATTGTTGATGATTTGGAAAATGATATATATCCAACAACTTCTGAAGCATCATTACCAAAATATATGTCATTAGTTGTTTCTAGGGATAAACCACATTTAGTATATGAAAGACGTATCGATGGTAAAAGATTAAATTTTAGAATGATATTGCCCGACGAACATGACATAGATGAACAAATAGTACTATTTTATGATAAACTAAAAATCAAATATCCAGACCATGAATGTTCTAACTCAATAGACGAGAAAATGTAATCATATAAATTATTGCATTTTGATTATAAAAGCAATAAACATTGCTTCGCTTCTCCTTTCGGAGGAGCGAAAAAGAAGTACATGTCTAAACCAAAAATTTTTCATCACTTCTTGTTGAGTAATGAATCTTGCTTCTCATCAAGGAGAAGCAAGATTACAAAATACAATTACCCATAAAATTCATATATAAAAATATATCATATGGATATACAAATGTCTACCACGAATGAAACCCAGGCAAACAAAAGAGCAAGGAAACACAACGCAGTAGTTTTACCGGAAGGAATCACACAGCAAATGATGCGACAATACGTATATTATTGCAGCGAATATTACGACAAGTCACATACAAAAAAACGCGAATATTTTCGTGTAGATCATCCGTTGTTAGGTAAATATTGGGCCACCACAAAATCAAATAAAGTGTCGATCAAGGATAAACTCGCACAAGCAAACAATATTGTTGATGAATTGGAAAAGGGGGAAGATGAAGATAATGAAAAAGAATGTGAAGAAACTGCTAGTTAGTCTACAATATAATTTTTTGAAACCATAAAATTATATTATTTATAAAACACCATCACCATTCGTAGCCAAATAATTTGATTTGTCTATGTACATTTCTCTCGCAATTCTTCGTATTATTTTATTTTCATTATCTGCAATCGAGTTAATCTTACCACCAATCGACTCAGAAACAATCTTCAAATAATTATCGGAATGAACAGAATCGCATTTCACACAATCGGGATGTTTCTCCTTGAATAAATGAAAATTCCGACAATTACGAAATGTTATATCTTTTATAGTTTTTCGCAATCTTGTATTATCCGTCTCTTCCTTCGTCCAAATATCATTTTCTTTTATATAAATAATTTCGCGTTTTGAATCAGCACAATGAATCGGTCTTGAATAAATATCCATTGCCTTCAATTTACTTATTATTATATTTGAAATACCTTCCACATATCCCAACTTACCAACATTCTCCAAATCCATCAAATCCAATTGAATGGAACTCATGAATTCTGATAAATTAAATGCATTTTTACATTTTTCATTCAAGAAAAACTGCAGGTTAAATGATGTCCGATTATTTGAATTTATATTGTTAGTATTATTAACAACAACGTTTGAAAGCGAATTTATCATATTTTTGTTCTGCTCAAGAATCATCTCCTTGAATTCATTATTCTGCTGTAATAAGAGGTCAATAAGATCGTTATTTTTCATGTGAATATTTGTATCGACTGAACAAACCTTTTTATGTTTAGCTAAGCCAGTTCTGAATTTATATGAATTTCCGCAGACGCAAGTTAGTGAGGAATCTGTTTGCCGTTTTTTTACGGCGGTGTGTTTTTTGGACAATAAATGACGTTCCCAATCACTATTTTGTCTGCATTTAAAGTCACATGTTTCACAAACAAAAATCGGCTTATTTTTGTCGCCGTAAATTTTTGTATCCATTTTACGGCGTTTTTGAGTCAGTAACGTTTTCTTTTTCGTTTTTTCATTTTCGTTGCTTGATATGTCGTAACAGATATTTTCGTCTGTAAAAAGTGCCGTAAAATGTGTATCCATTTTGTACTCTAATTACACCCTTTTTTTATGTCTAATTCCTTTTTTTTCAGAATTGATTTTTCAAAAAAAAAAGTTATGCTCACAAAATGAAAAATTCCCAAAAAGTTTTGTGACGCTAATTTTTTTTTCAGTAACAAATGTTAAAAAATTGCCAAGACTATTCTCGAAAAAAAAAAAATGGACAAATATTTGTCCATTTTTTCAAAAAAACGAAAACACTTTTGAAAAACGTCAATTATTTGATATCTCTCATATTCTTGGATGGCCGACCTTTGTGACCATGATTTGTTTGTCGTAATATATTTTGTTACTTGTTATCATGACAAAATAATAAAATATAACGAAATTTGATAAATTTTATGAGAACCAACAAAAAATTGAGATGTTTTTTTGATTGAAAAGTAAATCACTTAGTGTAAAACACAATAACAACAACAACAACAACATGTCTTCTGTCAGTCTCTTTATCCCCCACGCCCTTGTAAACCACACGGACGAATTTATTAAGAACGTGATCGAGAACAAGGCCCGTCTTGGAAAGGTTGCCCAGGTCGACGTGATTACCAAGATGAACTCCACCAGGAACAAATACAACATAGCCTATGTTTACTTCGAGAGATGGAATGACGATGAACCCACCAAGAAGTTCCTTGCTGATCTCAAGTCTTCTGTTAAGCCGATCATCAGATATGAAAAGGTTTCTGGTGACTCAATGAACCCAACATACTGGAAGGTCGTCGAGAACATCCTCGTTGACAAGAGGAAGACAAAGACTCTTCCTCTCAACTCACGTGATGAGTTCCCTGTTCTAGGTACTCCGCCACGCAAGGTGAGGTTTGCTAATACCCCTCCTCCTGCTCCTCGTAAGTCACATGTCACCAGTTGCGTGATAAATCTCAGCAAGGAGCAGTTGAATGCTATTGACGAGGAACTTAGCTCTCTGGATAGAGAGTCAATGAATCTTGTTGATGATGGATATGTCAGCAAGCTCGAGGAAGAGAATCAGAGACTTCATGAAGAGAATGATAGAATTGTTCACTTTTACACTAGTCAGATCTACGCACTTAATAACCAAATTGCTCAATTGTGGGACATGACTTTCAGACATTAGTGGATTCAGATGATATATAAAATAAAATTACAAAAAAAAAAGAAAATAAAACAAAAAATACACGGGTTGGTGTATTTTTTGTTTTCACGCCTTTGGACATTAAAAACTCCCATTTTGCAAGGTTTTATTTGTGGAAATACTTAAACATATAATTATAATATATTTATATGTTTTTGCCTTATTTGGCTGGAATGTGTCTAGGAATGTGTTTAGGAAAAGCAAATGAATCAACATATAGATCATATTATTATTATCATACAGAAAAAATAATAAAATTAGAAAATAAGATAAAAGAGTATGAACGTTTGTTTGGAAAAATAAATTAATTTTATTTGTTTTTTTTAATATTAATAGGTAAGATTTGAACATTATCACTAGGCATAACATTTACTGATTCAATCGGTTTTTCAACAATTATATTTGAAATAAGACAATTTTCAGACTTTTTATTAGAAACCTCTTCTTGTATATCTTCTATTTTAACTAGAGCCATTGATGTTTCAATCTTATCCAAAATAGTATCTAGCCGAGCCATAGTTTGCACACATGTTGAGTAGGTGTCTTTCATATTAATAATACCTTTTTTAGCCTCGACAAGATACTGAACGATCGCTCTCTCCTTTTCCTTGTCTTTTTCCAAGTACGCGATTGATCGAGCAATTGTTCGGTCAATACGTTTTATAGCTTCATCTCTGCTGTCTTGTCTATACCATCGCCGCACACTCTCAGGAATAAACATAGGTTGCTCGATATTTAGATATGCACCCTTGGTATACAATTTTGTATTTACACAGATAGATGCAATTACTTTTAAATTTACAACCACCTCGTCATATTCCACATCAGCTGGCATAGTTGTTGACACAATTTGTATTTTATCTCTATATTTGTATTGTTTCGATAGTATAATAATCAACAAATTATATATTTATAAGAAAATAATATATATGTTAATTACATAAATGCGAAACCTTATTTGTATTTGCTCCAGGTCACCAAACCGATTACTATATAATTGTATAGATTCATTGTATAAATTTCAAGTGAATGGAAGTTGCGATGATTATAAAATATGTGTAGTTGACAGCGATAGCTCTGACTTTACAAACTATAAGTTGGTCAAATCAGCATTTCCAGAGGTTTCGTTATATTTTGTAAAAAATAAAAATTATGAGTATGGTGCCTGGAAATATATTCTCAATGAGCATCCAGATTATGATGTATATTTTTGTATTCAAGATACAATTATTGTAAAATCTCATATAAATCTTAGTCTAGTAAATGATACTAATGCATATACGTTTCATGATAACAGCGGGTTTTTTGCTCATGAATCAATTAAAACAAGAGGTATGGAATTTTTAAGGCGTGACGGAATAAATTGTGATTCACTCATAAATACAAATTTTACTTTGGCACAACATAGTATATTTATTGTTAATAACAAGGTAATGAATGATATTTTTAAAACATTGACTATACCACCTTTTGACAAAGATGGGTCTTGTATATACGAACGAAACTTTGGATTGTATTTTATCATAAAAAACATAAACACAATCAATATAGCCAATTATGCAGTAAAATATAATGGAGGAAGAGTGTAAAAATTATTTTATCTCTAATATTCTATTTGGTAGAGATAAATTATATGGTTGCTTATTAACAATTATAAAAAGAAGAATTAGCCCAGTATCTATTCCAAAGATGTTGTGATGAAGGCGTAACATATTCATACCCGTATGGTAATCGTCTTGAATATCCATAATGTGGTCGATGGTGATCATTATGACTTTTATAATCACAATGATGGTTGGAATGTCCATGATGTTTGTCATGGCACTTATCACGATGATGATGCCGTTTGCGATGATGACGGCACCTACGATGACGATCATGACGATGATGATGATGTATGTTACAAGAGCAATCATACTCGCAAGAATAATCATAATTGCAAGAGCAATCATAATTACAAGAACAATCATAATGATCTTGATAATAATAGTTGCAGCGGTTGCAAGTTGGATCATGATCAAACTGATATAGATTACAAGATATATCATGATTGTATTCATTTTGATTGCACCTCTTGCAAGATCGATGGCGATAGTAATAATGGCCCATATATTGTGATTTTATAATATAATATACAAATTTTATAACCGGATGATCATACAAATATAAAATTGAATGTTTTATATTTTAATAAAATAAACGACAATCTGTGATACTGATGTTTGAAGTTTATACCAAGTTGGCTTATACCGAGACTACCAAGACCTATCATGTAGACGATACATTAACCACACTCCAGTTAGTAAATTATATCCGTGAAAATGTATATCGTGATATGAATATTGAAAATAACAGGATAATAGAACTCGTTGAAACAGGACAATTCAATAATGTGAATGGTCGCGATCCTGAACTAGCACCTGCATTTGTCCCTACAGAACTAACATTGACAGAAAAATTTGGTGGAAACAATACATTGATTTCATTCTATATTCGAATTATTGAACGCCCAACCCAGTGAAATATTATTTAACAATTAACAATTTCGTCTGGTTTAATTGAAAAAAATTCTGTATTCTGATAATAACGCGGTTGATCATATAAATTTGCTTCTTTTATGATTATATTTTTGTTTATACAAACTGGTTTATAATATGAATAATCACATATTCCTTCGATTATCTGTTGAATAGAATTATCTTCTGACATTTTTCCATAACCACAACAAAATGAAGTAAATAAAATATCAATATTCTCTAGCTTTTCCTTTCTATTTACTAGCACATTATACAAAACTGCTGTAGTAGCAAAATAGGCGTTTCGTGTATTAGAAACATTCTGCGGTAATAACATTGTTGGCGAAACTACTAATGATTTTTTCTCTCGATCTACTATAATAGAACTCCCAATTGGTAAGTAAGGTTTCCCCACGATACTTACAATACCCAGCTCTTTTACAATACTTTTAACTTCTGTTTCAACATTTGGAAAAATAATTCTACTTAATGCATAATCGATTCCGCCATCCATAAAGCATAAACTATTTGCAGGTGAAACATAATATGTTTTTTTATTTTCTCTGGGAACATAATCCTGAATTTTCATAGTGTGAGCTTCAAACCCATGTGACCTTATTTTCTCTGTAAACGTATCACTCGTTGAAATAAATATAATCGGCATATAACAAAAAAATATTTTTATTGTATAAATCAAACCAAACCAAACCAAACCTTGTTCTGAGTGTAATCAATCACATGAGAACAGCTTATTCATGTTTCGGATCTCCGGCTTGTCCGCATTGTGTGTGAACAGCTTTACGATCTGTGAATCATCACGAAACCGAAGCGTGTAATCCTGCTGAATATTGTTTCTTCCTACTCGCCCCATTGCCTGAATCAATTTCTCCTGTGTCAAATTCAAATCCTTGCTCAAATAACCATGACAGAACTGGTAATTTGTTCCATATATATAATCACTCGAAGCAATGATCATATATAATTTCTGCTCATCTGCCATCTTTTTCATAATCTCTGTATAAGTAATATTCTCATGATTGATGAATACACCAATACCCATCATCAGCAAAATCTTCCAAGTGTCCTCAATACCATTCAATAACATAATCTCATTCACAATCTCATCGGGAATATCACTCGTAAATGAAGCCTTTGTAGACGACATACCCTCCGCCCACTTTTGCAAATGATGATGCTTGTTGGGAACAAATGTGTCGTTCAATGTCGCCGGTTTCAAAATCGAACGGATCGAGTTAATCTGCTGTGTCAGCTTGCTAATCTCACTCTTGCTTGATCCACCTCCTGATCCAGATCCATCAGTATCGCGATTCAGTTTCTTGAAATCTTTGGTGGACTTGCTGCGTCCTTGAACAGAAACTCCGCCACCCTGACCACTAACACCATTTTGCATACTCTGTTCCGCCTGTTCCTTTACGAAATCAAGCTCTCGTTCCAGCTCATTCAACTTCTCGTTCAAAGTGTTGTTGTACTCGATCTTCTTCATCAAATCGTCCATTACAATCGGAGGAATTGCCGCTTGCTGAATACAGAACTTGGCAATCTTCTCAATCTCATCGGTAATGAAAATCGTAGGCCCATCTGTGAGCGAATACGCATCCTTGGTTGTTACGAGAACACCAGTGGTCCCGGGCTTGTCACGAGTCAAAATCTTGGCACTTCGACTACTGGCAAAATGCTTATAGATCGCAGACCACTTATCGTTATCAAATGTCTTTAGCATGTTCAAATAATACAGCTTGATCGTCGTCATATTTACACAATTCAAATCCTCAAAATAACGCTCTAACCGAATCTTTGACAACTTCTGCTCGTGAACATAAGAGACAAACTTGACAATCTCATTCAAATCAAAGTATCTCAAAAGCGTAAGATTATTCTCACAATGAGCAATCGTCTGCTTGATCTCATCGTAATTCTCCGACAAATAGTGAGGCAACACAACAAACCCATCCTTGTTGACAATCGGAATAGATTTCTTGCAATCGTGACTGATAATGTTGTGAATTTCAGCCCCAGGAAACTTGTTCTTGAAATCAGGAATTGTCGTATCGAGCTCATTCAACTTCGGCAAAGTAGCAGACGACAGAACCATATTAGGAATCAAATTATCTGTCCAGTTCTGCTTTATGATCTCGTGAAACTCGTGATTCTCATAATCCATGGTGATAGTCGGCTCATCCCAATAGACAATCAACTTCTCATCCTTGTTGAACGACCGCATATAAAACATCGCAGGCAAATAGGACTTGATATCACAAATCATAATCTCCACATCGTCACCGATGCTGTTATCCACCTTACCAATCCCACCCGACTTCCTGTGTTTCGTATACTCTTTTGCCGCGAAATAATGGAGACGAATATCCGCAGCACTCCCACATCCAAACGCAAACGCGACCTTTTTATTGACCGAAATAGCCGATTTAGCAAGAGCAACACCAACATGCCTGGCAGCACAAACGAAGATGATTCTATGTGATTCTGACAACCCAATTGGTGTCAACGTCTTCCCCGTTCCAGTAGGAGCCATGTACAAAATCAACTTGGGATTAGGATTCTTGCAAATCGTGAAAATCTCCTTCTGATGACTATACAACTCCATATCCGAGTACTTGAGCAAACTCTCATTACGTTCAATAAACTCCACCGCATTGTTGATAACCAACGAAATATCAATTTCTGACTCAACAGATTCAATGATCTTCTTGCTAATCTCCATGATGTGTCTATTTATATTGGAAATAGTATTGCGAACCAACTTGTATAATGTGAAATAATGAAATGACATCTGTTTCTTGTCCCCCTTCTTTTTATAATAAATAATTTTTTCAATATGATTTAATAAAATGTGTTCGTATAAGTTTTGTGTTTGAATGTTTGCATCGTCATTTCTCTCTAGACGAATCTTGTCAGCTCCTTTAATCTGGATATTCGAATCAACTTGAGTCGCCTTGTATTCAGGTATCATAGCCCGCACGTCGATCTCAATCTTGTCAACTTTCGGCTTGAAATATTTAGTGTACAAATAATCCTCCATCTTTGAAGTGAGCTCAATCTTCAAATATGAAATCAAAGACAAGTGGTTGTTTGTTTTTGTATTTACGTCATGGAATCCAGCGATAATCATTTTTAGTACATCGTTTTCAGAAGAGGATACAGGAACCTCAATAGATTCCCATTCGGACTTGTTGAGCTTGCGTTGTTTGAGATCCATGGTATTTAATAGTGTATATTTACTTTAAACTTTTTATTTCATATCATTTTTTTATGATATAAAATAATAATTTCAAATATTTGAATTTATTTAAGATGTATTAACTTGTATTGAGTTCTTTTATTTCATTTAATATATAACCTATTGTAAATGCGAATACTAGTCACTGGAGGTGCAGGTTTTATTGGATCAAACTTAATACAGGCTTTGTTACTTAGCAAACACGACGTCTTTTCATTAGACAATTATTCAACTGGATACAAATCAAATGAAGTTGAAGGATGTATATATGTAAACGATGATATATTGAATATTGATAAAGTATTTGATATACAATTTGATGTTATCTTTCATTTAGCAGCATTAGCAAGAATACACCCATCCTTTATTAAACCTCACGAAACATTCATTTCAAATGTTAACGGAACCGAATCAGTGTTAGAATACGCAAGAAAGCACAATAGCAAAGTGATATTTGCTGGTTCTTCTTCTAGGTGGCATAATCCTCATCAATCTCCTTATGCAACCAGTAAATATATAGGAGAAGAGTTATGTAAAATGTATAAAAAGTCATTCAATTTACAAGTACAAGTTGCAAGATTCTATAACGTCTATGGACCAAACGAAATTATCACAGGAGACTACAAGACACTTATCGGTGTATGGAGAGATCAAATGAATAACAACAAACCACTTACCATCATAGGTGACGGCGATCAACGGCGTGATTTTACGTATGTAGGGGATATTGTAGATGGACTAATCCTAATAATGAACTCAAATATTTATCACGAAGATGCATGGGAGCTAGGAACAGGTTTAAATTATTCAATAAACGAGATATATAAAATATTTGAAGAAAAGTACGATGTATCTAATATTTATATACCAGACCAATCAGGTAACTATAGGGTGACATTGAGAGAAGATGATGACACATTGAACAAACTAGGTTGGAAACCTACTGACAAATTAAAACAATATATCCATAGTTTACATTAAAAAATCAAATAAAATTCTTGTCGTTATAAAAATGACAAGAATTTTATTTCCAAAGTCTAATACAGGAAACTCATGAACAATATAATCAATACCGCGTTCGAATGTGTTATGAAAATAACAAAAGACCAAGAAATAGATGAATCTCATGCTGTAAAACATAGCATCGAGGTTTTTAATCTGTCTCGCGAAATACTAGAAAGCGAACTTCCAAACAATCCACAATTATCGTCACAGAAAAATATAATTTATTGTGCTGCAATTTTACACGACATGTGTGATAAAAAGTACATGAACGATGAAGAAGGTCTCAAGCGAATACAAGAGTACATGAAGGGTGTTCTTAGCAAACACGAAATCGAGATAATGTCAAAGATAATAATGACAATGTCTTATTCGAAGGTGTCTAAATATGGATACCCGGAGTTGGGTGAATACCAACGAGCCTATCATATTGTTAGAGAGGCAGACTTGTTGGCGGCTTATGATATCGATCGTTGTGTAATTTTCGGTATGTACATTGACAAATTAAACTACATGGATGCACTAACACGTGCCAAGACGCTATTTACTGAACGTGTTCTCACGTACATTTCGGACAACCTGTTTATCACAGAATATTCAAAAACAAAAGCTAGATTACTTCATGCGAATGCAGTAATTAATTTAGAAAAACTCTAATAAAAACAAAATCATTCTAACATTAAATTCACATTCAGGCGTTTCTTTGGGCAATATTTCAATATATCGACTTCTTTTTTAGTAGTAGGAAATTCGTTGGAACCATAGATATCCTGTAGTAACATCCACTCAAATAGTCCACCGACATATACATATACATTGTAGAATCCAAGATCTATAAGTTGTTTCACCTTTGTGTTCAATTTGTCATCCGCACAATTTCTGCCGTAAACTATGATGCGTATATTTTTATTATCCTTTTTAATAAGCGATGTAAATAGGTCAACCTCCTGCATAGCATTTATTGTTCCATGTATCAAACAACTCTGTTCATTTTCCCCTAGAGTATTTATTAATATATATTGTTTTGTATGTATAGCATATTGAACATCCTCAAAACTAATCTTGTTAATTGACTGGGAGTTTCCCATATTGGTCTATATAATCTGATTTTTAATTTTAATCTGTTTTATTACTAAATTATAATATTGACAAATAACACGAAATATGAAATAAAATTCTCTTCTTATATAAATGATTCTTGATATTGTCAAAGTTGGAGTTATCATGATTTTATTGGATAGTATATATTTATCCATGTCTAAAAACTATTTTGCTCGTCAAATTCAGTCTATACAAGGTAAACCAATGAGAGTCTTAATGTTGCCTGTTATTATAACATATTGTATTTTGGTTTTTGGCTTGTATTACTTTATCATAAAACAACGGAGATCTCTTGTAGATGCGGCACTTCTTGGGTTCGTTATTTACGGAGTGTATGAGTTTACCAACAAATCTATTATAACCGACTGGTTGTATTTAACAACGTTTATTGATGTTACTTGGGGAACAATCTTATTCGTATTAACTACTTACCTGTATAATGTACTAAATAAAATATTATAGTTATATATGACTAAACCAATAATGATGCGTATACCAAAATTAAGATCAATATCAAAATTAAGATCAAATTTTGGTATAGATAATTGCAAAAAACCACGTAGTAACAAAAAAATGTTCAAGACAAATTCTTCAACTAGAAAAAACAAAGGAAATAAAGAAACAAAACAAACAAAAAACAACAATGTGGTTATAGATAATTTCATATTATTTTCAAATTCACTAGGGCAAACACGAGACGGAGTAGAATTATCACCTTCTTATATAGCAAAACACATAAAACACAAAAAAACAAGAACTATTCTTTCTGCTTCCGTAACGAATGATATGTTTCAAAACATAAATAGTTTGTACACTACTAATTCAAATATTCATGGACCAAGAATTAATATAGGTGGTGACCATAGTATGGCAATTGCTACTATTGCACATTCACTTAATAATTATGAAGACCTGAAAGTCATTTATTTTGATGCTCATGCAGACATAAATACATTAGAAAAATCTGAATCAAAACACTATCATGGTATGCCTCTTAGTTTTGTTACCGGGCTCGAACACGACAATAAATTTTCATTTATAAAAAATAAACTCAAATTTGAAAATTTAATGTATATAGGAAGTCGTTGTTTAGATAAATTTGAAGTTGATGAATTATACAAACGAAATATAAAATATCTAACACCAGATGATATAAACAATAATTACGAAGAATCGATGAACAAAATTATCACTTTCGTTGGTAATTCCCCAATTCATATTTCATTTGATGTAGATGCTATAGATCCTGAATATATACCATCAACAGGAACCCCTGTAAAAAATGGGGTACAATTACAAACTGCAATAAATACATTAGATGTTTTGAGAGGTAAGAAGCTGGTATCTCTGGATATCACAGAATTAAATATGAAACTAGGAACAATTAGTGAATCTAAAAAATCTATGAAAAATACATTACGGCTATTCAAAGCATTCTTAGAGTAAGGTTACAATTTTTCTAATGAAACTGCAGTACAATTTCAACATCTTCCTTTTTAATACTCTTAGTAGCAGAAATAGATAGCTCTTCTCTCTTTTTCCTCGTCTTCGAATTTTCCGATGAAATAGACTCCTTTCGTTTCGAAGTGCTGTTTCTATGATTCATATCCTTTTCAATAGAAGCATAATTCGATTCAATGTAATCAATCACATGGTTTTCAAGAGCCCATTTAAAAAAGTTTAGCTGACCAATAGTGGTTTCGATACATGTTCCATCCTTGTATGGTAGACTAATACGATCCCAGCGACAGAAAGGATCAAATCGTCTCTTGCTGTATGCTTTGAGTTTCAATTTATAATCGAAATACACCTTGAACCGCTTGTTATTCTCGTCATCAATGAGAGTGTAGTATTTTTTAGCAAAATTAGTGACAAACCAGTCAACAATTCGTAAAGATATACTAGACTCACCTGTGATGATATTTAACATTCGCGTGAGTTGCTTTTCATCCTTGTAAAATGCCATTAGATTATTTAAAAGTAAATCATTCTGAGTGGCATAAGACATTTATTTAGTATTGTTTATAGCTTTTATATTGTTTTTTGGTATACAGAAATTTATTCTAAAACATGATTTTTTCGACATATAGTATATAACATGGCTCAACTAATGGAAAAAATATTCGGAGCTTTAGGTAAAGAAAGTTGCTTGTATTTTTACATTCTCTCTATTTTATCATTTGTCATGTACGTGTTTGCTATTTTAGCTATTATCGTTTATATGGTTAAGCACCGCAAGAACATGAGCTATACGACTATCACGCACATGGTAATAGTTGCGATTCATTTATTAATCGCTTATTTTGTAAATCGTTTATTACACACTATCTGCATAAAAACACTGGTTTAATAAGGTTTAGACGATAAGTTTTAGTTGTTATATTATTTTGTAATAATATATCAATGTCTCAATTGTATATTAGTAAAAATATAAATGATCCATCTTATGTATTACTTGATAAATGTTTTAATTTGGATCAATCGCGTATACACGAACTGAATATAGATGGATCACTCAATATACTTGATATTTCTAGTAATAAGGCTATTGATGCTAAAATTACAGCTTTATTTGCAAGACCAAATGTAAAAAATGAAATTGTTGCAGCATTGATATTGAATGATCCATCGCTGTGTAATTATAGTGTTTCTGATATAAATTTAAACATACCAACGACTGCTAATATAGGAGCAGGATTCACAGACTTATATTATGCGAGTATCGCAAACCAGACAACTTTTTATTACAAGATAATAATTGTATATCAGTTTCGGATAGCTAGACCTGTTGCAAATGGAGGGGGGTTCACAAACTTTAGTATGAAATTAAGTATTTTTAAACCAGATACTTAGTAGTTGTCCGGCTCAACACAATAAATTTGTAATAATAGTCTTTAGCTCTCTGTTGATATCCTTGTCCAACTTCAACTTGATGTAACAACGCAACGTCACAATAGCATCATTTAGTGAATTGTGCAAATTCACGGGAGCGATACCAAACAACTTCTCATGCAACTCGGACAGCTTCGGTGGCTTCAAGTATGGTTTCTCGTCAAACTTTGAAATCATCTGTATGTTGCAAAAGCTTGTCGACTCCTTCATCGTACAGCAAATGCGTCGAGTATTGATGATTGACATGTATTTCTTGATATCCATATTGTTTCTCATCATCTCCACCATAATCATGTTGCTGTCGAACTTATAATTGTGTGCGACAACAACATCAACTCCTTCCACATCATACATGAAATGGTTTAGTACATCGACAACCGACTCACCATGATTCAATGATTTTTCCTTTGAAATATTGTGTAGTTTGTAGCTTTCCTCACTGATATCAATGTCAGCCGGAATTTTTATAATATGATCAGTCGTGTTAACAAGCTTATTGCTCTCCGTGTTGTAGATTAGGTAACTGAATTGTACCATATGAGGCCATTCGGCCATTGTAGTCTTGTTCAGAATCCTGGACTTGGGTGGAAGACCATTGGTCTCGGAGTCAACAACAAGCACAAGCATATTGTTAATAAGAAAATTATTGTACAATTATGGTAAATTAAAACATTTGTATCATTTTTTTATATGTAAAACTATGCATCCACTTCATAATGTATATCCGCATCTTGAAACTGCTTGCAAATTCCAAATGATCTCCTGTGCCACTGGGTGATACCAAATTCCTTGATTCCATCCATGTGTTTTTTCGCACCATATCCCATGTTACTATCGATACAATATCGTTCCGACAGATACGGATATTTTTCACATAAATCTGCGATATAATTATCACGCGAAACCTTTGCCAAAATAGATGCAGCCGCAATTGAATAAAACTTGTGATCTCCACCCTCGACACACGTGTATGGGATCACATCGAGACGATTCGTTTGTTTGTTTATTTGGGTCATCGGATTGAAATAATTACCATCAATAAGCAAATACAAAGACTTATCTGAATCAACAAGACGTTTTTTAATATTCAGAATAGATTCGTGCATACATTGCTGAGTAGCTTGTAGTATATTTATTTTATCAATCGTCTTCTCATCTGCATAACTGACATGCCAGTAAAGTGCCTTCTGTTTGATGTAGTCTGCAACCTCGTTAATTTTCTTCTTGGAATGAAACATTTTGCTATCCTTGATGTTCGAGTAATCAAATGTTTCATCATGTTTAGGTAAAACAACCGCCGCCGCATAAACACGGCCGAACATAGGACCTCGACCAGCTTCATCGACTCCAATCTCAATTACATTTTCATCAGAATTGTAGAATGTTTGAAGGGGGGTTTTAGATGCCATAAGTATATTATACTCTTTATAGTCTATAATATATCCGATTTTTGTATCATTTTTTTCGCAATATAGTGTAAATATGCATCAGTTTAAAGTATTAGCAATTCTGTTAGCAATTTTACTCGGATTATCTTTATGTTGTTCGATGTGTAAACGAAGGGAGGGATTCAACAGCAATAAAGATGACGAAGGTACATATTCCAGTCAAGCAGGTAGCAAGGCTACAATTACTTCAAATGTCGATGGTTCTCAGAAAATGACAATATTGGTACCAAAGGTAGATAAACCTATCACATATAACAGGGATATAACATCAGGCGATTTTTTTGATATCAACAAGACACCAGCATACATGTTCACAGATGGGCTTGGAAGAAGAACAATTAAGATTGTTTATAACAGCAAAACTGTTACATTGATAAAGGACGAACCATTCAAGCCCAAGTTTGATACTACAACCCCTGGTTCCCCTCCTCCTCCTCCCACTCCTGTTCCTCCTCCTCCCACTCCTGTTCCTCCTCCTGTTCCTCCTCCTGTTCCTCCTCCCACTCCCGTTCCTCCTCCTGTTCCTCCTCCCATGCCTCCCATGCCTCCAATGCCTCCCATACCTGGGTATTTTCCTGACGGAATTCCTCATAGTAGAATTCCGAAAGGCCAAGAACACCTTTATATACTGAAATCCCAGGTGGTTCCCCCAGTATGCCCAGCATGTCCAAGTGCTGCAATCTGTGCAACAAAGGGCAAACCTCCTCCTCCATGCCCCGCGTGTGCAAGGTGCCCGGAACCTAGCATAACATGCAAGGCTGTTCCAAATTATAGTGCGATAGCGAATGAGTATTTGCCAACCCCAGTATTGGCCGATTTCTCCAAGTTCTAATTATTCTCTCGTTTTAATACACTTCTTGTCTATCTGAAATGTTTCACCTTGTTCTTCTTGTGGAACAATGCTAACAATACACTTAGACTTCTTACCATATAAAGGTGTAGTACATCCCTTCTCTTTTTTACCAGCACGTTTTTTTGTTTTTGACAAGTCAGATAATTTATACAATTTGGGTTTCTCGTCGGTGCATCGAGAACGGAAATTCTCGTATCTTTCTCTCACATCTGCATATGACAAACCAGACTCCTTCTTAAGCATTTTATTTATGAGCTCGTGTAGGTCATATACATATCTGGAAAAAGTTTCGCGGTTCTTCATCTTCTCCATAGTCAATGGAAGATGCTTGAAATTAGTGCGTATATTTTGTCTACAGAATCGACATGGTAAAACATATTTCAAATTAAGAATAAAATCACGATAATGTTTTTTATCTTCGGGTGTAGGTTCGACAGGATAATTGAAGCTCATTGTGTGTAAATAATGCCAAAAGGGCGGCCCCCAAACTGATGAAACCATGCCATCATTAGCATTGTATTCTGATTTGTTGAATACACGCTTTATATTTTTACGAGTTCTGTTTTTGCGGGTAGTCATATACTATACATGTAAAAAATTATTTTATTTTTATTTTCATGATATTCATTATTTTTTCATAATACAATTTATCATTCTTGAAATCATACTTGCGAATTTCAACGAGCTTCCCATCAAATGTTCTGAATAACATTGTATATAACATAATACTTAATCTTTATTATGTTATAAAACCACAATACCTTGGAATAACCCGAAATCCAGCCTTAATGTAATATCGCACGCTAATAATTTAAGACCACCTAATTTAAGACCACCTAATTTAATCACCCCCCCCCAAATATAAATAGAAAATACTCTTTAAGTTATTAACAACGCGTATAATATAATTTGCGTATGTCCTTTCATAAATAAGATATAGTAAATATATAAATGGACTTTGGATTTCTAAAAAAAATTGGTATCGATAAGCCATGGGTTCTGTTTGCAATTTTAGCAATAGTTGTTGCTTTGGTTGTTCTATATTTCATGTATTCTTCTAGATCTACTCCTGCTGTGATTGAGGCTTTCTCTGATAAAGCAGAGTTGATGTTCTTTTATACCGACTGGTGTCCTCATTGTAAAACTGCGAAACCGGTTTGGGAGTCGCTTAAGACGACGTATGAAACCGAAAAGATCAGTGGGAAAAAAATTGTTTTTACAGACGTAAATTGCACAGAAGACAAACCAGAAGTTGAAGCACTGATGGACAAGTTCAAGGTAGAAGGGTATCCTACATTTAAGCTGGTAAGCGATGGAAAGGTTTACGACTTTGATGCAAAACCGACCGAGGAATCACTCGTTAGCTTCATGAAAAAGTTTCTCTGATTGATTAGACAACACAATTTTTTCAATAGCTGCTCTTGCATATTCAGTACCATTATCATATAATTTTTTACGTGCATCCGAACAAGATAACACATCTCGTATATTTGAAATCGAATAAGATTCTGTAAAACATATGATTTCATTTATAATTTCGGTTTGTTTGTCGTCGATTCTCATATTACGAATCATCTTGAATAGAAAAACAAGTATATAATCAATTAATGTGGATTCATTTGTTATTTTATTCGGATTTTTATTACATTTGTTTTTGAAACCTAATATTTCTTCATTCTTATGTCCATCATCGATACAAAACTTTAATGGATAATTGCTAACAATACCACCATCAATGTAACATTTATCTTCAATACAAACAGGGCTAAATAGAACTGGCACACTGCATGTCATCTGCAGAGCGGTTATTAGACGTAATTCCGGGTGAGTTTTGTATGATATATCAATAATTTCAAACTGATTCAATTCAAATGCAAATAAATGCAACTCAATTTTAGAATATTCATAGATTTCTCTCATTGTTATGTTCATAGAAATATCCTTGGCTTCAAATAAAGGTCTTAGACAATTCTCAATGTTTATATTGTCAAATAATCCCCTTTTTAGATATGACTTGAATATATTTTGTATTGTTATTGGAAAAACATCATGCCATGGACGAATGGTTATATAATCATGAATTGTGACCCAGTCATAATTTAAGCAATATATAGCACCGACGATTCCACCGGCCGATGTACCATATATAGTTTGTATGTTTTCTCTCTGGATAAAATTATTGTCTTCTGTATATTGAAGAGCACCCAATGTTTGTAACAATGAAGGGCCGCCTCCAGCAAACACTAAATGTCGTATCATAACTTGTAGTATGAAGTTATAATATTATTTTTTTTTCTACGATAATGTAAAAATGACGAATATCTTCACGTTGGATAAAACAGAAGATTTTTCCTTGAAATTGAACATTGACGAGCTTTATGAAAAGAAACGCCAGTATGATTTAAATCAGCTTGCACTATTCAATAAAATTTTAAATCGAATTCACGTGAAAATAAAGACGATTTCAAAGCAGAGCATTAGCGAACGATGTTGTTGGTATGTTGTGCCTGAGATTATAATCGGTGTTCCGAAGTACGACCAAGGGGCTTGTATTGCTTATATGCTAGATCAGTTGAAAGAGAATGGTTTTAATGTGAAATATATACATCCAAACACATTATTTATTTCTTGGACACATTGGGTTCCATCATATGTGCGAACCGAGTTGAAAAAGAAGACGGGGATCGAAGTCAATGAATATGGAGAGAAAATAGAGAATATTGAGATAATACCAAATGATTCGCTGAAACCTAATAATCCAGAAAACACAAAAAAGAGTATTTTTACACCGATTACCACGTATAAACCTACAGGAAATTTGGTATATGATGATAATTTACTCATGAAGTTGAATAGCAAGATCAATTAACTACCTTTTTAAAAAGGTAGGCCAAAAAATACCTTTCTACCTTACTACCTTTTGAAAAAGGTAGGCCAAAAAATACCTTTCTACCTTTCTACCTATTGAAAAAGGTAGGCCAAAAAATACCTTTCTACCTTTTAAAAAAATACCTTTTACATTTTTTTATTTTTTAATATTTTATATAATATTATATATATTATATAATGGCAGGAAAAAAACGCTCTGGATTAGTAAATGATAGAAGAGCTTATGGATGTGGATGTTACACTCCAAGTCCAACTCCAACTCCAAATCCTTGTGGTGTGATTAATATTGGGAGTATTGCTACAAATGATGGTGAAGGCACTTATACATTAAATGGCAACTACACTATTACTGAGTGTCAAATATTAAATATACCCGTTGGTACTACACTTCAGATTAGTGGAGGGAAAACATTAACGAATAAGGGTATAATCAACAACAGCGGCACATTCAACAACAGCGTCTATAACTATATCTACAACGAGGCTGGCAGCGGCACAATCAACAACAGCGGCACATTGAACAACAGCGGTTCTATCTACAACACGGGTGACGGCGGCACAATCAACAACAGCGGAACAATCAACAACAACCCGCTCGGCGAGATCTACAACGAGGCTGGCGTCAGCACAATCAACAACATCGGCACATTCAAGAACAGCGGCCGGATCTACAACAGCGTAGGCACAATCAACAACAATTCGGGCGGCTTTATATATACTTATGGGGGCGGTGCAATCTACAACAGCGTAGGCACATTCAACAACAATACGGGCGGTACGTTTAGTCTTTCAAGTGGGGGAGCGTGTGGAGCTGGATCATTCGGGGGTCTTGGCATCAATAATAGTGGGACAACTAACACAAATTGCCCTCCGTAATATAGAGTGATGTGTTATTATCTATAAAATCGGTGTTTCACTACGTAGTAATTGTAAAAATACCTTTTAGAAAAAGGTATGCCTAAACCCCTTCATGGTTTACCATATTGCCCCATGAAATTTGTAGCACGTCCCTGTTCTTGACTCATCATCTGAGAGCTTGGTCGAAGTTCTGCTAATTGTTTTTCTAATTCAGCAGTTGGTTCTCCTTTTTGTTTTTTAGTTGCGATCATTCTCTCGATGTTATTAATCATTGTTCGTTTAACATCTGGGTCGATAGATGCAGGTTGTTTAGGTTTTGAGAAAGGATTAGAAAATGATACAGATGGTAACGATAACGATGGCATAGAAGGCATTGATAATCTACGTGTCGGAGGTTCACTAGGACCGAGTTCAGCCCCCAGAGTGGTATCAGGCCTAGGTTGCAAAACACCTAGTGGATCTATAGCACCATCGGCACTTAGTGATCTGTATGTTTGCTCCCGTACAACTCCTGGGCGTTGCTCTCCACCCTTCCTCTTTGTCTGCTTTCTCTTTTGTGTTTTGCGTCGAACAACCCGGCGTTTCTTTGTACCCATCCTCCTCTTAACTTGTCTCTTTGATTTGCTCATTATATATAACATATATAAAAAGAAAAATTTTATTGTCATTGTAAATTAATACAAACGCAAAAAATTACCATTTCAGTGGCTCAGTAAAATACTCTTGTAAAAGTTTATCATAATATTGCTTAATTTCATCTGTAAGAACAAAATCTCCATCTTGTTTCGAATATAAATCAAACTGATTAAATAACAAAACATCTTCCTTTATATCTGCATCTGACTCTGTCTCAAATTGCTGATAGTCACCACCTGTGTGCCAGGGATAAAACGAATGGAAACGAATGATATTCTGGTATTTTTTCGATAATTTATGTCTTGACTGGTTCTCTTGTAGTACCTTGTATAAATATTCATCATGACCAAACGATAGTTTTAGCATCTCGATCCCACACATCGGCTGATAAATACCAAAACTATTAAATTTTCCATAATCAGGATTACCTTTCATGGTATCAAAATAGACAATCGATTCAGGGAAGGCACAACCGACGGCAAATGTGTCGCCGACAACCGCCCAGTTAGGTTCACCAAAACTGAATAGAATCTTACCGATATCGTGAATCAGACCGCAAATCTGCAACGGATAATCATTCGGAAATTGTTTGCGAATACGCTCGGCAGTTTGGTATGCGTGAAATGAATTCGGACACGATACGTCTGGATCACTAGGATCAACAAAATTATCTAGCATTGAGAGAGCCGCCTGCATTGTCAAGATCTCTCTACCGAGTTTAATATTTTGTTTGGTGTTTACAAAATCCAAAGTTTGATTTTCATGTTGTTCCTTGTAAAAAAAGTATTGTGGTGTATCCTCCTTATATACTCGCAAGTCTTTCACAACTCGCATTTTCATTTTTACAATAGACAGAGAGAATAATAATCCATAATCACACTATAAAACACGTTGCAGTCTTTGTTTCAAATACGCCAGATAATTTTGATTCATTGTAAGTGTTCTATCACAATTACTCTCTTTGTATTGTATCCATCCATCGTCCAATGTTTGATCTGTTTCTAAATTATTTTCTAGCATAATAGCTATCAGGGAATCTACCATGCTATTGTCATTGTTAAATTGTTCGCTGGTCATTGCTTGTTGGGATAATACATTTTCAAGTGTTGCAACCCGTTTCTGCAGTTTATATAATTCAATCTGAAACGTATTTTCATTTGGTAAAATCTGCCATCTACCTAAATATGCATCACGCTTAAGTACTTTCAAACAGAAATCAAAATTATACCATTTTTCTATGTAAACATAAGCAACTCGTTTGGGTTTCCGCTTGAAATTTAGATCAAGACCAAATGCAAGTTTTTTATTTGTTTTTTCAGAGTCGAAATCGCTAGAATTAGATCTAGACCTTACGACCCTCGCATACCTGTTATGAACAACAAATTCAATATGTTCTATCTTTGCAATATCACGAAATGCCATGATTATGTCCTCTTCTTGTTCATTTATTTCTGGAATATATACACAAGATATCTCCATTCTTGGCTTTTAATTATATCTAGATTTTAAAAATTATAGGATACAATACAATGATACAATACAATGATACAATATAATGATAAAATATATAGATACAATACAAGGATAAATATACACTCGCATGACATCCGTAGCATTGTTATCATACATGGCTGCGGCAAGTTTCAGTATCTTCTCATTTTTCATGCTTTTTGTAACCCCATGTTTATTTATGTCAAATGTGTTTGGTATTCGCTATTATATTGTGCGAAAAGACGATGAAAAAACACGTGCCATAGCAAAAGTTCTTCAAACCAAAACAATCAATTCGGTAACGTTGTTTCAGCATGGTAATTTTTATCCATCAGGGTATTTTATAAACTGGAGTTGTGTTGGGTATTATAATTATATGGATATGGGAGATAATGTATCTTCTGAGATACATATATTCACAACAATCAAGTATTTTCATACACTTTTTGAAACCGAAAAAACCTCAGTATCCTTTACCAATAAGACTATAACAAAAGATACGACACCGCCACAGGCTCTAATTATTTATTCTCGTTCTGGCTCATACACTTGTGGTTATTATACGCGAATGAGGGTTGATTTATGTAATCTGGAAGCAAAAGGAAAGCAAGTTGAAATTACTGATGATATTTGTGATATTTTTCAAAGAGAGAAACGAGGTGTATTTTTTATACATGGGATAAGCGGTGCGGGTAAGAGCACTATTGGTTACCTGGTAGCAAATAAATTAAAAGGTGCATTTTGTCATACATTCAACCCAACAGACCCAGGAGATACGCTTTCGTCTTTGCTACGTGATTCAGTACCAACTGACGATACTCCTACGATTATTTTGATTGAAGAAGCGAATACGATGATACATGCGTTACATGATGGAAAAATACAAAAACATAAGAATGTTACAACTTGTATTCATAACAAAAGTACATACAATACGTTTATGGATGATCTGATATTTTATAAGAATGTTGCGATAATCATGACAAGTAACGAAAGCAAAGAATCAATAGACGCTCTTGATCCTTCTTATTTGCGAGAACGACGTGTTGATGGTTATTATTCCATGATGGAAATCATAACAATATAATAAAAATAGAAACAAATATATAAACTCATGTATAAAGTCATGTATAAAGTCATATAAAACCATAATATACATTATATATTATGGAGCAATCCAATGTCGAATGGTGTGAAGCCAAAACACATCGATATCAGGTTACACCAATCGTATCTGAATTTACTAATAGCATAAGCAACATCAGCTTTATTTATGTGTCATTAATTTCACCATATACAAATCAAAACCAGCAACGATGTAATATTACATTGTTGCTCGTGGGTGCAGGCAGCTTTTATTTTCACGCAACCGAGTCTTATTATGGAGAGATCATGGATGAATTGCCAATGTCAATACTTGCCTACAATTATTTTACGTGTGTAAACAATTATAAAAACAGCGAACAATACAATACTATCTATAGATATTTGTTGATTGCATTCTGGGCAGTTTACATTACAACCAAGACATATGATCTGTTCTTGATATTATTTGCATTTCAGCTTGTAGTTATTTTTTATACATTTGTTTTCGATGTAGAGAAAACAACTTATCAAAAGATCAATCTGGCAAAGGCAATTTTTGCATTGGCGGTTGCAAAAGGATGTTGGCAATATGAGAGACACTTGTACAATAACGATCAATGTGAAACGGATGTGACATCATATAGATACTATCTACATAGTTACTGGCATATTGGTTCTGCAGCTAGTCATTATTATATTATGACTGCAATAGCAAACAAAAAATTATAACATTGCATTATTGTTATCACTTTGAATATGCATACTATTGAATGCTGGTTCTAGAACAGAGTCAGGATGTTGTTCTCCTTTTCTTTTTCTTTCCTCTTGTAAAAGATCAAATCTATTAACTCTTATCACCAAATTAGTTCCTAATGCAGTTAATATATGAAACACACATGTTCCCCAATCCTGTTGAACATATAGATCAAGAAGTTTGCAATTGAAACCAGAAACAATACATAATAATCCCGCCAAATAGCTTTTATCCGTAGCATGAAATGCGGAGAGAATCAAGCCAGAATATACGTAGACAATACCAACATCTGGTATCATGTTTGCACCATAATAATCAAATAAATATAATTCGTATCGGTTAAATATTGTGTATAGAAGCAACAATGTAACAATTCCGTTGATTGCATAAATAACCTTGTATTTATGTTTAGATCCTGGCAATACATATATGGTTACATTTATGTTAACCCAGAATATACTTGTAACATCAATGATATCTATATATACGGGTGCAGAAGACCACAAATTGAAACTAGAAACAGAGAGAACAAATAACGGATATTTCAGGCAGAATGGTGCATCTATTGCGGCATAAGCAAATGAACTCCACGCATTCGCCGGAGTATTTATTATAATTTTTTGATTGACTAAATATAGTACCGCGAAACTTGTGGCAATAGAAGAGAATAATGGTATTAATGAATATACAATAACATGTCTTATTTTATTCATTGGAATGACACTAAGGTCCATTTCTATATACAAAAATTATTTAAATTATAACATAGATACACATAGATACACATAGATACACATAGATACACATAGATACACATAATCACATACATAATATTAAGCCGTATGTATGGTTTGTATATCTATCATTGGTTTAGATTCTTCGTCACGTTCTATCAATATTGTCGCAAAAAAACTTTTATCATAAGTATTGTATATTTGGAATGTCATATTAGTTATCAAAAATGAAATCCATACATCAATTGTATAATGTGAACGACACGAAATTATGTAGTAATATCCGGTGGCTGTTTTTACAAACGATAACCAAGCCAGTTTTCGTGGAACTATTTTATGTTTGTTTTCAAACAAGTATATAATTGTTAAGAACATAGTGTGTCCTGAAAACATTAAATTCCCACATGATTTGGTTGCCACGGAATGTATGGTTTTGAATGCGGAACCATCATAACCTGTGTACTCAATTGGTGCAACTGACTCATCAAAACATTTAGGATTTGGATTCGGCATTGATGTAAGAGATAATGTCGTTGTTCTGAGTAGCATCATTATACATGACATATGGATGAATTGTTGCATATATACAAGACCATCGATCATAAACATACATCGTACAAAATACAAAACTAAGGATAGTATAATTATTGCTGTTTGCACATTACCAAAAATAGTTTTTGGACATGAGTAAACAATCAAATCAAAACCAACATCGTTTAATATATGCGATTTTGAATCTTCAATTGTATCATATTTTGGCATTCGAAACCATGCTAATGCATCCCCGCAAATCGCCATTATTGATACGCATGTTATAAAAAAACACACGCTACAAATGAATTTATTATAGATATTCATATATAATAAATTTTAAAATCAAAACACGTTTTTTACTAATTCACAACGAACATATTTTCCAAATTTCATCATAAAAAGAAAACAATAAATAATAAATAAATGAAATACAATATTGCATTAGAAGATATAAACAAAATAAATTTTAATGATAAATTTAAAAATATTGTTAATGAAAATGACAAAGAATTTTATTCAAAACCAGGTAAAGAACATTATAAACTATTATCTTATTTTTCTACATTATTTGATAATTCAAATATAATAGATATTGGAACTCATAAAGGTAGTTCAGCATTGGCGTTATCATTTAATAAAAGTAATACAATATATACATTTGATATTATTGATAAAATTAATTCTAATCATTATATAAAAAATACTGAAAATATTAAATTTTGTTATGATAATTTATTTGATAAAGAAACATTTTATAAATGGAAAAAAATTATTCTTTCTTGTCCATTTATTTTGTTAGATGTTGATCCACATAATGGAAATATGGAATACGAGTTTATACAGCTTATAAAGGAAATTGAATATACTGGTTTTATTATTTGTGATGATATATGGTATTTTAAAGATATGAGAGATAATTTTTGGTATCGTATTGAAGACCAATATAGATATGATTTAACAGATATAGGACATTGGTCAGGAACAGGAATAATAACATTTAACAAAGATATAACATTTAATAAATATATAAATGATAATTGGACTTTAGTTACAGCATATTTTAATTTGACAAAATATTATGATGCGAGTAAAGAAATAAATGAAAGAGATAGTAATTATTATTTAAGTCATTCGATATCAACATTAACGTTGCCTTATAATTTAGTAATATATTGTGATGAAGAAAGTATAGAATTGATAAAAAAAATAAGACCTGAATATTTAAGTAATAAGACATATTTTGTATTACAAAATTTCGAAAATTTTAAATATAAAAAAGGAATGAAATTATTAAACGAGAATTTTAGTTATTATAGAAATAAAATTATAGAAAATAGAAAAACTATTCCAAGTGCAGATAATAGAAATACAGCAAGTTATTATTTATTCTGTATGTCAAGATATATTATGTTGAAAGAAACGATTGAAATTAACCCTTTTCATTCAACACATTTTGGTTGGATTAATTTTTGTATTGAACGGATGGGATTTAAAAATTTAATTAGATTACCTGAAGCATTATCAGTAAATAGAGATAAATTTTCTACATGTTATATTGATTATATACCTGAAAGTTTAATAAATAATGTAAATGAATATTTTAGATGGGGTAGATGTAGTATGTGTAGTGGTTTTTTTACAGGTAATAAAGAATATATGTATAAAGTATGTGATTTAATCGAAAATAAATTTCTAGAATATTTGGACAAAGGATATGGACATGCTGACGAACAATTATATAGTCCTGTTTATTTTGAAAATCCAACATTATTTGAGGTATATTATGGTGATTATTTACAAATGATTACAAATTATAAATATATTTATGAATGTCCTGAACCTCCTATATATAATTTTATAACGAGAAGTTTTCAAAATGAAAATTACATAAAATGTTACGAGGCTTGTAAATTTGTATTAAATTCGTATATATTAGGAAAATGCGAATTAAACGATGAATGGTTAAATACATTATCGAAATTCTATATTAATTCTAAAATAATATTAAATGATATAGATGTGTAAATGTGTAAATTAATTTATTATAGATATTCATATATAATAAATTTTATACCTTCGTACATACAAAATGCCCCCCCCCTTCGGATGCTATTATGAGTGACGAAGATGAAGATGAAGATGATTGTGCATTTTCAATACCCGATGGTGTAAAAACAAAACACGTTTTTTACGCCGAACACATTTCACATATTTCATCCGTCTTTCCTCCATCAACTGACTTCTTCTCCGGCTCAATAGTGAACTGCTGTGCCTGATGTTTCGCCTTTCTCCTCAAATAATAAATACCGGTCTTGAGACCCTTCTTCCATCCGTAAAAATGCATCGCCGTGAGTGTGCTGTAATTTGGATCTTCCATCCACAGATTCAGACTCTGACTCTGGCAGATATATGCTCCGCGATCAGCAGACATATCGATAACATGTTTCATCGGAATCTCCCAAACAATCTTATACTTATCACGCAAATGCTCAGGAAGATTCGTGAGCTGCTTAACTGATCCCTTGTTTGCAATTATATTATTCTTGATTTGTTCATTCCACAACCCTAGATCGATTAGCTCCTTCATTAGATACTTGTTGACAATCACAAACTCACCCGCAAGTGTGCGGCGGCTGTACAAATTACTGGTAAATGGCTCGAAACACTCATTGTATCCGAGAATCTGTGACGTACTGGCAGTAGGCATGGGAGCAACCAACAGCGAATTGCGAAGGCCATGGTCGCAAATCGACTTCTTGAGCCCAGCCCAATCATACCTGTCACTTGGAGTCACGCCCCACATATCAAACTGCAAAACGCCCTTTGATGCAGGTGATCCAGCAAACGTAGAATATGGCTCTTTCAACTTGATAGCGATCTCATTACTCTTCTCTAACGCGGCATGATAAATCGTCTCAAAAATCAGTTTATTGACCTCCTTTGCTGCATCGCTGTGAAAAGGAATATCCATCAGAACAAACGTGTCGGCAAGCCCCTGAACACCAATTCCAATAGGTCGGTGACGCATATTGCTGACTCTCGTCTTCTCCGTCGGATAAAAATTGACATCTATCACTGAATTCAAATTGTTGGTGACAATCTTGGTAATTTGGTGAAGCTTCTCGTAATCAAACTGCTTCGTCGCCTCATTGACAAAGGTAGGCAGACCAATCGAACCCAAATTGCACACAGCCGTTTCATTCTCATCAGAATACTCAATGATCTCGGTACACAAGTTAGAACTCTTGATAGTTCCAACATTCTGCTGGTTCGATTTCAAATTGCATGCATCCTTGTAGACAAGGTAAGGTGTGCCAGTTTCCATCTGAGAATCAAGAATCTTGAACCACAAGTCACGAGCACTGACAGACCTCCTAGCCTTCTTCTCAGACTCATATTTCAAATATAGGTCGCGGAACTTGTCGCCGTAGACATCAGCCAATCCAGGGCATTCGTGAGGGCAAAAGAGCGACCACTCCGCATTCTCTTTGACACGCTCCATGAAGAGGTCGCACATCCAAATAGCGTAAAAAAGATCACGACCCTTTGTCTCCTCATCACCATGATTCTGTTTCATTTCTAAGAAATCCTCTACATCCGGATGCCACGGCTCCATGTATACAGCAAACGATCCGTTCCTGCGTCCTCCTCCCTGGTCGACATACCTCGCCGTATTGTTAAACACTCGCAACATGGGAACAATTCCGTTAGATGTTCCGTTGGTCCCCTGAATAAATGTTCCCTTGGCCCTCACGTTGTGGATATGGAGTCCAATGCCACCAGCCCACTTAGAGATCATAGCACAATCCTTCAATGTATTGTAGATTCCCTCGAGACTATCGTCCTCCATCGCAATCAAATAACACGAACTCATCTGAGGTCTGGGAGTTCCGGCGTTGAACAGAGTAGGCGTAGCATGGATAAAATACTTCTGGGACATCAAATCATACGTCTCCTTGACAAGATCGATATTGTTCCCATGAATACCAATCGCAACACGCATCCACATATGCTGAATTCGCTCTACAATTGTATTCTTCAGCTTGAACAAATATGCCCTCTCGAGCGTCTTGAATCCAAAATAATCAATCAAATAGTCGCGATCATGAACAATCATTGCATCAAGTGCCTTGGAATTCGCCTTTACGAAATCCCAGAATTCCTGAGACACGAGAGGTTTGTTTGTTCCATCGGCATCCTCATTTTGAAAAAGTTGTTTCATAACCTTTGAAAATTGTGCATTAGTATTCTTCTGGTGATTTGATATAACAATTCGCGATGCAAGTGTGCCATAGTCGTAGTGTTGAGTCGACATGGATGCACAATGCTCTGCAGCCAGTTCGTCGATCTTGGTTGTCTCGATCTTGTCATACAACTGGTCAATCACCTTCATTACCAGAGCAGAATAATTAATCTGGATATTGCCAGCCTCTTGTCCCAGAATTTTGATACGCTTTAGAATCTTATCAAACGAAATGTCCTCGGTTTTGCCGTTGCGTTTGATAACATGCATTTCTCCATTTGAAATCATTATATACTATATTGGAATCTTTTTAACTTGATTTTAACACACTATTAAGTAGGCTTCAATTTGGTTACATTTAATAGACATTTACCTGCTCCTGCTGCTGCAGTCGTGTTGTCAGCACCCAACCCTGATTTAGAAGCCTTTACAATACGCTTGTTCGGTGCACGATGGCTAAACCCCGTAACTCGCTCCTCTTCGATAATTTTCCAAACCTTTTCAAGCTGACCAACATGAGACTCGAACCAAAACTTGTCCCTTTTAACAAGGATACAACTTAATACATCCAATCGCCAATATATGTTCTGGATCCATACTAGATCGCTGTACTTTTCCATCATCTCTTGCTCCCAGGATTCAATGTCGCCACGCGAGACAATATGAAGTGGTTTATAAACATAAAATGGTTTTCCATCACGTACAAAATATACAATAACCCCTTTTGCCTTTGTATCACTGACATCATTGTAAAATTCAGTTTCAGATCCAAACTCAACAAATTTTGTTTCAAGAAAATCACATTCATCTAGATTACACACCTCCATCTGAAGCTGCATCTGAATTGCATATTCTTTCTTAGGTATTCCGGTAATCTCACGACTCACGACATTCTTTATTTCTAACATTCTGCCGTATAGTGGAGACGACGGATCGACATTGATGCCGTCGGGAGAAGCACCGATAAAATAGTACTTGTCGTGTTGGATGCAACCAAAATCCTCTATTTTTGTCTTAAAAAGCTCTTCGTATAATAACACTGATACAGGTTCATATTTTTGACCCCAGTGAAACGGCGATTTCACATTCACAAATGATAATGAATCGGTTTCTGCCGATTTGAGTGGCTGACACTTCTCGTAAATGAGTTGGTTTATGCTAGACTGAGACTCGAATGCTTTGTAAGCATTACTTGCGGTAATTAGATTGTGACGAAACTTGTACCATGCATCGGTTCGTTGCGGTGGTTGCGGTCTAGTTCGCAAATACTCTATGATTTTTTTATAGTATTCGATAGAAGTAGTTTTCGTATAATCTTGATTAGTTACTATCTCTTCAATTTGTTCCAGATGAGGATGCTTGATCAAATTATAAATATCAATCGCATCTTCAATCAGTTCATGTATATATTCTTCGTCTGAATCATTTATAAATAGATTTTCAAATTGTACACAAACAAGATTGTAAATTTCTTCAACATCTATTGTCTCGTCTACAAATATTTCGCTATCTCCAGATTGTTTTTCTTTTTCTTTTTCTTCTCTTTCTCCAGTAAATTCAAGCTCATCTATTAACTCTAATATCGTTTCAATCAAATCAATATAATTTTCATCAGTGAGCGTGTCAAACTCATTCTCAAATGTCAACTCTGATGTTATATCGATTAATTCATCGACCAATACATCGGTCATTAATTATATATGGTTATCAAACGTTTAAGTTATAATTCATGTTTTGACGATCTATCTTTACTTATCATTTTTTTGGGTGTAAGAGAATTTAATGTCGATGCACGTTTATCAGTGTTTTTCAGTGTGAAATGCTTCTTGCTCTTTGTATATACTAGAGATGGTATATCAATAATGACACCCGTATCTTTGTTATATGAAACATCTTTTACACGATACAATTTTTTCTTATCAAGACATTCACGGAAAAACATCTCCATAGCCACCTCTTCATCCTGATCTAACAGATTCTTTTCCTTGTATACATGAGCATAATCGATGAGTTTTTTAAGTTTAATCGTTTTATTCAATTTACACCACGGCTCATTCTGATTATTATTCTTTTCATTTTCTAAGAACTCATCAAGGTTTGTCAGATCATTAGCAGACTTTGTTTCTTTAATTGGCTTGCCATTTAACAACATAGTCTTGTATTGGATATTTTTTAATTCGATGCATTCTTCTATTTGAACATCTTCAGGCACTTCAATTAGTTCCATTGATTAATATATATAGAGATATAATTCTAAATGCTTTTCAGCAACTATAACAATTGCATAATTTTTCTATATTGTTTTATAAATCAATGGATAAGACAATTAGTATTTTAGGAACAGGTAATCGATTTTTGATGAAGAAGGTTATGAAAGTAAATGAAGAGAACAAGAAAAGAGTTTGTTCTCTTTCTCTTGATTGGAATAGTAGGAATCAGTTAGATGTTCTTACTGAATGTGATGATGTAACAAGAAGGGAAATTGAGAAAAAGTTGTCGGGGTATAAACAACAGGATCTCAAAAAAGACAGGTACAACAATGCGGAATTTATAACACTCGACTATGTCACAGACATGATGAAACAATGTGAACTCAAATGTAGATATTGTAGTTGCGAACTATATATTCTGTATGATAATGTTAGAGAGAAAAGGCAGTGGACGATTGATAGGATAGACAACACGATAGGTCACAATGTTGGGAATGTACATTTGGCTTGTCTTGGTTGTAATTTGAAACGGCGAAATATGAGTGATGCTAAATTCGATTTCACTAAGAATTTGACGATTGTGAAGATGGAGTGAATGAACAATAATCACATAATTTTCACACAAACAATGATATCTGATTTGTCAGAAACGTTGTAAATATCATCAGTTATCCTCGTTATCCCCGATTTAAAAAACTTGTACGTTTGTTCACGTTTGATAAACAATCGATTAAACGGAATTTCAAAGGAAAGCCCTTCATACGCGAATGTAATCTTGTCAGTCGAAAACAACTCGTTTTTGCGGATTGTCAACTCAACCAATATATTGTTTTCTTCGTCTATCTTGATGTTTTCGGGTAACACGGGTTCACATATAACAATAATCTCTTCATTATTCGAACAATCGAAATAGATCTCCTTGTGCCATAACGGAACCATATATAATCTGTCGTCTACCATCAATTTATAAACTTTATTCTCCAACAAATCGGATAGCTTCGGATTAAGAACATATACGTGTTTGTACTTGTTTACAATTGCCTTTTTCAAATTGGCTAATATTTCATCCGTTATTCCAAAGACTAATCGATAGCTAGAGAGAAAATTATAAATATTCAGCAACATATCGCTGTCAAGACGTTCAATAAGCTTCCAGGGAAACTTACTAACAAGCAGTTCTTGAACAACCTTTATGAATACCTCATTATATTGGAGTCCAGAGAGAAACTTGGCGATCAGACCGACGTAGGAAACATTCGAATCGAATGAATTATCTGAGTCCGCATCTGTATCCATGTTTCCATTATCAGAACAATCGAAGTCCTGTTTCAAGTAGACATATGCATCATAAATTAAACGAAACTCTTCACTGGATTCCTTTGTATTTCCATTTTTGTCTGGATGTTTCTGTAATGCCAATTTTCTGTATTTCTTCTTCAATTCGTCTATTGTAAAATTACACGACTTTAATCCGAGTAAATCAATTGCAGTTTCGTGATTCATAATATATAATTATCTCGTTTGTTTAAGTTAATATTAATCAAATAACCCATTATCTCTCTATACGGAGCAACTAGTGGCGATGAACTCGATCTCAAACAATTCTATTACTAAATTCATGACTAAATTCACATATGGTCCCATTCAATACGAGTTCGGATAATCCAACACTTGTAATAGATTTCCAGTATTCAATATGATTGCTTTCGTCTGCATCATTCGGCCCTTTATGAGCTAACGTAATATGATAAATTTCATTATGTGGGTCCTTGAATTTAACTGGTTTGTTATGTATAGTTCTCTCAATTCTGTTTACATGAACAGCAATAGCTTTTTCATTGAAACCAAACTGGCGACATTTCAAGCGAACGGGTGTACCAATTGTTGGCTCTTTTCGATCGTCTCCATCCTCACTAAAAACATGACCAAATCGTATCACCATATGCTCACATTTTATAAATTCAAATTGTCTGGTAACAGGATAAGTGTTTTGGATTACGCTTAATAATTGTTTCAATGTATCTTGTGATTGATTGTCTAATAAAACAGCTGAATATCCAGTTTTATTAGTCATAGTATAAAAATATATTTTATTCCATTATTTTGTTTGTAAATGATACCATATAAGTGCTCATATTAGTATTTGTGTATAATGGATATCAAGAAGAGAAAATATTTCTCCAAGTGATAAATTGGCCGATAATTATTGTTATAATACTGAAAAAATTCATACGTTTTCAACATGATAATACATAACTTATCTTTATCATACAAACCCTCCTTATATAGCGTATGAAGTATATAGAATACACAATCACTTACATCTAAATTATAGATCATGATATCATACAAAACATCACGAAACTTGAGAAAGTTTAACTGATCTATATTATTCATTTTCGAAATTATTTTATTACATATGATTTTATAGGGTAAAGACAAGTCTAAACCATCTGATAAAATCAACTTTATGTTTGTAATATTCTCAACATCAATTGAAATCTTTTTATCCGTACATTTCTCATATGCTGTCTTTGTTGGTCTAGAAAAGTTAAGTACTTCACAGCAATTCAAAATCGTATCAGGTATAAAGCTAAGTTCCTCAGTAATCAATATAAACTTCAAATCAACGGATACCTCGTAATTCTTCTGCATATAGCTATAAAAATTACCAAGCAATTCGCTATGAATATCATGATAGTTTTTACACACAATGATACCTATTTTCTCTTGTTTTGCTGATATTATATCGATAATCTGGAGATAAATTTCATGCCATAACAATTTTGAATTGCATCCAAGCATAGACATATCAACTTCATAATGGACATCACTAATTTTTATTAAATACGGAACCTTGTTGTACATTATGCTGATCTTCTTCTCGTATTTCAATGCAGACGGGCTATATTGTTGAATCGCTTTTAACATTTGCGTGTATTTACCTATACCCGGAGGTCCAAAAAAAATCAGGTTCTTCAAATTATTCAATTTGTATGGAAAATTATTATACAATACAGATTGTTTTGGATGTATAGATTCTTTATTTGTATATTCTTCGAAATGGGTTTCATAAAACTTCATTATTATACTATACAAAATATTCTTTATTACAAAACTTAAACACATCTTGATAGATGATACATGAACTTATTAACATCAATAGATAGTTACGAACCCCAAAATGTTTTATTTTGTGAAACAATAAAAAATAATATAATTCCTGAGAGCGATTTTGTTCGAATATTGTATTCAACACCAATAATGACAATTAATGGTATATATCTACATGTATATATAGATGATTTGTCTTGTGATAAGTTTTACAATAAACACAAATGTGTTTTCAACACATCTGCTCATAAGGATACAATAACCAAATTAAAGATGCTTGAAGAGTCTATTTTGTCGTCATTAACCCTGCCAGATCATACACCATTATATAAATTACATGACCAACTTAGTATTGGTAATATAAAAACTCTGGATCACATAGAAACGTCGTCGTGTCTTAATTTTGTCTTGAAGATATCTGGTGTATGGATAACAGATAAAAACTATGGGCTCACGTATAAATTCAGTCATTTGAAAGATACCTTGAAAATAAACCAATAATTTATCAGTCAATAATTTATCAGTCAATAATTTATTGACTGATAATTTATCCGTCAGTCGAAAAGTAACTCAAAATCGTGTAAAGTATAATACCACATATACTAGTAAGCAATCCTAAAAGATAGAGAAGATTGTATGTTATCGGTTTATCACTTTGAGTATAAATTAAGAAAATCTGTATGAAAAATAAAAAAATTGCTATATTACTAAATGAATAATAACTAGGCGATACCTGTTTTTTTGTAATTGCACTATAGTTTGATACTATCAGATATAATATTGCAATCATGGAGCTGATTGTAAGTATAAACGGCGACAAAAAGGAGATAATCGAATAGAGTGTTTGTTTATCGTTTTTTGATTCGCCTATTATTCTAATCACATTGAAAATAACAAGAGCCCAAATACCCATTATTAATGTTACATATACAGATACGTGTGATCCGAAGAGTATATAAGGATCTGTGTCAGTGAAGAGAAACAGAAGATAGATTAGGAACAATGATGCACTTCCTGTTATAAGAATGTCAGAAGCTGTTCCATTTTTTGATTCAGTCATATATAAGACTTATATTTTTTTCGACATCATATCTTTTAAATTATCGATTTCTAGTTGCATCTTCTTCATTTTACCCATCAATAATGGTATAAGTTCTATGTAGTTCACGCTCTTTATATTGTCGTCTGAAGTGTCAACCAGTTCCGGGTAATATTGTTCTAAATCCTGTGCAATTAAACCATAATGTAACCTATTTGACTTGTCGGATATAAATGTATATTGTTTCGGATCAAGTTTAAAGAGTGGATCAAATGTAGTCATTTCCAGTGTGTCGATGTTATGCTTCAATGATCTGTCAGATGTAAGGTATATACCATTTAAATATATGTTTTCGGTGTAAAGATTATTAGGAATATAGACATTCTTACTTTGATCAGATGGTGTTAGTTGACCGCTGCTATTATAAGTCCATGTTGAATTAATAGGTTGCTGACTTGTTTGGAATTGCTTGATATTTTGTAAATAATCAGGTTGACGAGATCCTTCATAACTGGACATTTATATTGTATAACACAAATATATTTATATCTGTATATTATAATCAATGAATCACACTATTCTCGGTAATCCCCCTTTGGTTATGTATCAAAAAAAATATGTGTCAATTCATTCGGAAGACAGAGATATTTCTAAATACCCCAATTCTGCAGAGTTTGATATTGAGGTTCCCGAGGATATTACGAATGTAAGTTCGATGAGACTTGTGAATTGGGCATTCCCTTCAAATTACAATACTTTCTCGGAATTGAATTCAAATGTAACAATGACCTTTAAACTCACATCGATTTTTGATCCAACCGGGCTTGTTTCTAGTGATAGTATTGAGAAGGCTATATTTAGCTGTTTAGATGCTTCAAAAAATGATTATGTGTATTCGATTAAGATTGAAGACGGATTTTATAATCCCGATCAGATTGCTCTAGTATTGACAAACAAGATGAACGAGTCTGTTACAATTCGAATTAGAAATGTTTTGACTGGTGGATTGTTGACAGATTTTGATGCCAGTGGTGGGTATACAAATTTCCGAGTAGTTTACAACAATATATCAAGTAAGATGTGGTTTGGTAATGTGATGGATGGATTTTCATTATTGAACAATGATGTTAGTATGAAACCTCGCAGCAGGTTGCCAGATTCGGTTAATTGGGGGCTTCCAAATAACCTCGGATTTGCAAAGGGTGAAACAAAATCTATTACAAAACCAGGATACACTCCTCGGTTTTATTATGGCGATATTTTGAACGTAGGCGATAAAGGATATTGGTTAATGCCTCCTTTGGCTCCTTCGATATACAAAGATGCATCGTGCAATTATATTGAGGCACCAAATAAAATTAACATCATGGGTCCGTCATATTTTTATATGGAATTAGATGGACATAATTGCATAGATGAAACATCGCCATTTTATTTTAACTATTACACTGGCCATACAAATGAGACGAATGGTCGTGTGAATTCATCATTTGCAAAGATTGCAATTCCGTCCACACCTTTAACGCAGTTTTTTGATCGTGATTCTGCACCTGTAAAAATATATTCACCACCACTTGAGAGGATACGTAAGTTGAAAATAAGATTGCGTTATCATGATGGTGAGGTTGTAAACTTTGGATTATTCGATTACTCGTTCATGTTGGAATTAGACATTGTTCAACCGATCACAATAAACAAGAATCTGCGTCATTATTGAATATTATTTAACTATTTATAGAGTTGTACTATTCGAATTGTTATATTATTTTATAATAATATAGTAATGGTTGGATATAAAAAACAACAAAGGTTATTTAATAAATTATTAAAAAAAAGTAAAAAAAAAAGAATATCACGAAAGAAATATAACAAAACAAGAAAGAATAAAAAAATGCGTGGTGGAGGAGAAATACAAATAATAACTGAGAACAGCACAGAAACAGAATTTGAACAGAGTGATGCAGTTATAAATTATGGGTCTGCTTCAATTTCAACATATAACCTCGTTAATTGTATAGCCATAGGAGGAGTTTTTGAAATAGACGGACAACAAGGGACATTTTTAACACACGAATCACCGCTTGATTATCAAGAACAAAGAAAAAAGTTATCTGAAATTAAAAGTATATTAGAGGAAAAAAACGCAAAAATATATAAAATTGTATTATTTCGTATAGATAACCCAGCAAAAGATGTTTATAAAAACGGATTAACAACTGAAGATATAATTAAATTTCAAATAGAATTTTCTAATAAACTATTTGGTGTAAATTCCGATGTACATATATATTCGTGCGACGACACAACTTACAGATGTGGTAAAGCAATAATTTCACCTACACAATATACGTCAACTCTAATACCAATTAGAGGATATAAAGAAAAACAATCAGTAGATACAAAACCTAAGGAAATGTTTATTGTTGATGTTGAACACGACAAAGATGGTGACAAAATATATAAATGCCCACTATGTAATTCATTAACAGGTACCGGTGCAGTACAAAATCCTAATGATACGTCATTATTTCCACATGCTTTTGATTGTCCTAATAAAAATAAAATTCCTGTAGAAAAATAAGTGAAACAAATTATATTATTAAAATATATTGTATTTTGTCTTGATCCATTCCTTGATGATTTCAATATCGCATGTTACAAAATCGTGATCGAATCCTGTAAGACTGAAAAAACTCGGTTTCTTCATCTTGGGTAATTTGTAAAAAATATAATCACCTTTAGCACTCTTTCGGATTGAAATCGTATTCGAAATTTCTCTCAACACGTTTGAATTGTTTTTTATTAGAATCTGTTCTACTTCGTCAAATGTAATGTTTTCAAGAGGCCGATTACCAAATTCCTTCAATGATTTATTATTGGCACCCCAATTTGCATATAATCCAAATTTACCCTTTTTCAATATCAAATCATGTCCTTCAAATTTTCCAATACAAATCTCATTGTTCGGATTCTCTCCTTTGTATTTATTTATGATTTTGTCCAATTGCTGAACACAATCATCACACAATATAGTCCATACCTTTTCTCCATGAGAGACTAAATCAAGATCCTTCTCCATCCGTTGCGTATAATCGTAATCAAATAGCTCGGCAAAATTTTTATATAGAAACGCAATAACATCTAAGCCAACCTGCTGGATAATCAGTTTGTTTGATTCTCCGCCGACTTCTCTCGTTGTTTCTATTTCATTGACAACTGAATCAACTAACTCGTATTCTTTGCAGGTAACAGAACGTCCTTTTATGGAGTCCTTCTTTACATAAACCCTCTCCTGAATCTTGTCAACGAGAGAAGCAAAGGTCGAAGGGCGACCGATTCCCTTGTCTTCTAAAAGATTGACAAGTTTTGCTTCAGTAAGATGTGATTTCAAATGACTATATACACAAAGAGCAGCAATCTTATTATATTTTTCAATCGTCCTTATGGTTTGCAATAACTGATATGCCTTGTCATCGCTGGTATCTCCTGACACTATCTTCCAACCAAGAAATTCAACAGCTTCGCTATCATAGGTAAACGCACAATCAGAGTCACATCCTATCTTGGCCGATGTTATCTTGGCCGTTATCTTCATACTCGTAGATTCAGCCATTAAACTCTGCATGGTTGTTGTCCAGACAATATTGTATACTTTTCTCTCCTTTGCATCCATAAGATCAGATAATTCTTCCAACCCAATATTGGTTGGTCGGATTGCTTCGTGGGCACATTTATCATCAGCATCGGTTGTAAACTCGGCATTTACAAACGTGATTCCATGTTTGTCTGTAATCGCCTTCTTGACAGACGAAATAAACTCGCTGCTGTATTGCTGCGAGTCTGTTCGCATATAGGTTATGTATCCACTCTCATACAAATGCTGAAGAATCCGCATGGTATCTTTCGGTGATAAATGCAATTGATTGCTACATGCCTGTTGGATTGACGATGTCGTGAGAGGTTTTGGAGGTTTGTATGTCTTCTTTACTGGAGCAGAACACGTATATTTGAACTTGGCATCGATACAATTATTCAAAAATAAAACAGCATCGTCTTTGTTATCAAATGTGCGATCCAAAGTAAACTTCAAGTTGAGCGACGTGAAATAACCAACCACATGATATGCGTTTGTTTCATTCGATGGTTCAACATGTTTTTCATAGACAATACGAAGTGCTGGTGTTTGGCATCTTCCCGCAGAGAGCGATTCATTTGAAAATTCCTTCCACAACATGGGTGAAATCTTGTATCCAACTAACAAATCCAATACTTGACGAGCCCGCTGGGCATTGACGATGTTCATATTGAGATAACCCGGTTTTCTAAGTGCGTTTTGAAGAGCCGACTCGGTTATCTCGTGAAACAGAATGCGTTTCGTTTTTGCCACATCTAGCTTAAATAGACGTGCTACATGCCATGCGATAGCCTCGCCTTCGCGATCATCATCTGTTGCGAGAATGACCTCATCTGCCTTTTGTATTTCCTCTTTGAGTAATTTGTATTGTGCTTTCTTTGAATCTAATATTGTATATTTTACATCGAACCCATTGTTTGCATTTACGTTAGCCAATGATGCAATTTCACACAAATGGCCACATGTTGCAACACATCGCATACCAGTATATTTTTCAATAAGTTTACATTTTGAAGGTGATTCGACTATGATAACAGATGTTGGTAGCTTAGCATATGATTTCATCACAAGTATAAGTAATATACACGCGATACATTTAATAAGTAATAAAATATACTACTACTTTATGGCGGCTAGTGCATCTGAATTTAATGAAACTAATTTTAATACAATATTGACTAAATTAAAAAACCCAAACCGAACTTCTGATCAAGATAAGGAATTAAGTAGTACGATGAATGGAATGTATTTTACGGAAAAGTATCTTAAGGATTTAAATTTTTCCAAACTTACATTGAAAAATGTAACATTCAACGGGAAAATAATAATAAATTGCAATTTTGACTACTCTACTCTAGAAAATTGTAGTTTTCAAGGTGCTCAGATAGGCGGTAACAATGGAGAGACCACTTTCAATTGGGCTATATTAGAAGGAACTGATTTCAAAGATACAGAAATATGGAATACATCTTTTTATGGTGCATATTTGAAAGATGCAACCTTTGAAAAGTCGCAAATGTCTGGTGTATCATTCGTAGACTCTATTTTATTGAATGTAAGATTCGATAAAAGCTTATTCGAATTATATGCAGGAGTGACAGATTTTGATGGTGCAATTACATTAGGAGCCACGTTTGTTAATATCGTTGCTGATGAAGATGACGATGTTAATCCTATTGAAGGTCTGATAGAAAATAATAATCTTAAACATATGGATTCAATAAAAGAGTTGGATGAAGTTAAAATCAAGAATTATTTTGAAAGAATCAGGCATATGAAACAAATTCGCGATGAATATAAACTGCGTCCTTTGCGTAAGTTAGTGTTAAATAGCTTGCAGGGAGAAGAGTTAGAGTATGCAAAACGAATGTTACCACATTTATTTCCTGGTCAAGTAGGCGGTAAGAGAAAAACAAGAAAATACAGAAAATCTAAGAAATCTAAGAAGCACAAGAGACACACGAAGAATAGAAAGTAATCAATTAACCTAGTTTTAAATATTTTCATTTAGAAAGTGCGTAGTTAACAAGCTAACTTGTAACTATTTTATCTATATATATAAAATGGTATTATCTCAAAAGACAATAAATATAATTAAGGATCCTACGAAGAAATCTGTTGCGTTTAGTGGTCTAGTAACCCAGGAAGACATGATCATCTTAAGATCTAATGGTTGGATACCTAATGGTGAACCAAAAGTATTAAAAAGTGGAAGGATTTTACATTTATGGGAACGATCAAAACCAGCTGCCTCATTTGGTGCGTCATCTGAACCAGTAGGAGTAACAACCATGGAAAGTATTGCGAGTGCATTAGGTGGTATTGAAGCAGAAATTAGTGAAACAGATTTTCAAAACAAACTAGATGATATAAACGAACAAATAGGAAGAATGGGAGGAGGAATGGGAGGAGGAATGGGAGGAGGAATGGGAGGAGGAATGGGAGGGAGAAGAAAATCAAGAAAACAGAAGAAATCTAAAAAGTCGAAGAGGTCTAAAAAGTCTAGGAAATCTACCAAGAGACGTAGATAATAAATCAAATATTATATAAATATAATACTACGTATATTTATATGCTGAAAACTACAACTATTGTAATCTGCCGAACCTGCAAACACATCCTTATGGACATAAAAATACCAAATGATTATAGTTTTGCCAGATGCTCGCTACTAGGTAAACAATGCGTTGTGTCTGGTGATATTAACTATCCGTATGCTGACAGATGTCGTCGTGATTTTACCATGTGTGGAGAGGAGGGTAAATATTACGAGAAATCACAATCTGAAACACATACATATAAGATGTTTAACAAATGTTAGAGATTTAGTCAATTTAATATTTTGTGTTGCGGTAATATATGTCTAGAGACCCTGCATATGAGGCTATGATGCGTAAATTACTAGAAGACCACCTAAAAGAAGAACTTGGAATAAAACAACCTCGACAGACAGCAGAACAAGTAAAAGAAGAAGCAGAAATGCGTATAGCACACCAGAGATCCATGATACAACAAGAAGCAAGAGCAGCAGCATCAAGACAACAAGCATTAGCACAACAACAACAACAAGCATTAGCACAACAACAACAACAAGCATTAGCACAACAACAACAACAAGCAGCAGCACAACAACAAGCACAACAAGAACAGACAGCATTGAATCAAACGAATGATACACAATATCCACAAGTACAAGGCGGACCATCATTAGGTGGGTTTGGTAAATTTTTTGGAGGTAGAAGAAAATACAATAAATCACCTAGACGTATTAACAAAACCCGCAGGTCTGGAAAGAGACCGAGGAAATCACGTCGTCTTTACATTAATGTAAAATCAAGGAAGCGTCGTCGTTAAATAAAAATATTTCAATTGAATATTGAAATATTTGATTTTATACATTATTCATAATGCCTCTTGATTAATTGGCCTTTATGCCGTTTAATTCATTGCGAGTGATGTCTTTTAATACCACATTTGCAGAAACTCCATTCTTATCCTTTATCGCCTTGCCTGTATAAGGAGTTCTTGTAATAAATTTATCAGATGGTGTTCCAATCATAATTGATTTCAAATTCTTGGGAAAGACAAACTTAGACCTGTTCCTGTTGTAAACATAGTACAAAGTACGAACATCTCTACCATGATTGTAGAAAAATTTATAGGATAGCCCGTACAATTCGCTGCATATTTTACAGAATTCGGAAAATGTGTATGGAGGTTTAACAGGTGCTGGTGTGGCGACAGACTCTTTGCTGCGTGATTTTTTAGTAGTGGAGTTTGAAGATTTTTTATTGTGTTGTTCACAATTTCCGGTCTTACGATTTCGGCGAGTTCCATTTGGGCAACGAGGCATTTATATATAATATTATGAAATTAAAATTTTATTGAAATGCTTAATTGCTTAATACAAAACAAATACACATAGAACTTATATAACATAACTATTATGTCATATAAAAAACGCATCCATCACGAACTAGGAGACAAATATAAGATTTTATCTATCGAACAACAGAAAAACAAGAAAAATCATATAATGTTAGATTACAACTACAATCGAACAAATCATGTTGCTATAACAATCACCGATGGATATCCATTTGAAGCACCTGTATCAATTATAAATACAAACAAACCCGACTCATGGACACACGACAAACACGAATACATAAAAGGTTTGCCGTATATACGCGATTATGTCGACTTGAGATACGATTGCTGTTTAGAATGCCAATATAAATTTGGTGATTGGTCTCCGCAAACCAAGCTGACCACGCTAATAGAAAAACATATTAAATTTGACAAGATGATATCAAATATAATAAAGACGGAGATAGTTTTTCGCAATGTACTGCAACTCCCAGAAGATTTAAAAGGAGTTGTGTTTTCTTATTTAGAAAATTAAGCCTTCTTCTCCTGACTCTTATACTGGCTCCAAGAGATATTGACAGCGGCACGCTTAGGCTCAGCAACCGGCTCGGCTGCAGCATTCAACTTCTCCGCCTTCTTCAAAGCACTATCAACGTACATCTCCTTCAACAACGTTCCCACCTCGAAAGACCCCTCGTGCTGATCCAACAACCCGTCCTCAATCTTCTTGAGTACATCCAAGAAGCGAAAGAGGATGCTCGTGTCCAGCTCATCCGCACGGAGCTTGTAGTAAATATCTGTATACTGACTAGCCAAAAAACTACACTCGCTCATACCCTCCGATTGAATGGTCTCTCGATCACCTCGATGTTTCTTACAAATCTCCATAAACTTGACCACATCATTGCGTAGCAAATCGCTGTGCTTCAATTGGCGAATGACATCCGTTTGATCTTGAGTATCATTCGTCTTTATCATATCCTGCAATTTAAGGCGTTGGCTATCGTCCATATTATTAAACAATAGGATCAATCTCTATATTAATATTTCAATAAATGTTTAACCATTCGTTTTTATCAGAAACTTTAGTCATTACAATGATTATGGCTATACATTTTAATATTTGTATATTATAATGAGTATGACAACAAAATACGGAGGAGGTTACGGAGGAGGTTACGAAGATCTGTTAAATTCAAGTCAAAAACCAGTTGATATCCCAATAATGAAACCAGGCAATCATCTCAGCATATTAGCTGGTGGTTCAGCTCCGTTATTCTTACCTTTCAAGGGCGGAGAGAATCTTGCTAATACCCACGCTGGTCTGGGTGACACGATTAGACAAGCAGGAGCTAATTCGAAATTTGATACCTTAGTTGGTGGTAAGGTGATGAGACGAAAACAATCGAAACAATCAAAAAAATCGAAACAATCAAAAAAATCCAAGAAACAAAAAAGCAAGGCGAGAAAGTCTAAGAAATCTCGTGCGACCAAACGACGAAACTAAACTCTTTTTTATTCTAACCAAATAATAGTATGCCATCTGGTAAACATTGGACAAATTTCATCTTTATTAATTTAGCATTTATGTTTTACATCATAGGAATTTATTATTTATCATCTGTCCAAAAAATAAGAGCGAACTGGAGTTTGTATCGTTGTAATCCCATGTATATGCCTTTGTCGAATAATATAGACGAGGATTTCATCTATTGTATTCAGAACATACAGACAAATTTCATGGGATACCTACTACAACCACTAACAAATATTACTGGTATGATTGGCGGATTGATGGGTGGATTTATTGGCGAACTAAATGGTATTCGTGCAATGTTTGACAAGATACGAACAACCTTTTCCTTTTCGCTACAAGGAATCTTTGGGGTTTTTATGAGCCTAGTTATTGAATTCCAGAAAATCATCATCGGAATAAAGGATTTGATGGGAAAAACAATCGGCTCTATGGTATCACTTTTGTATGTCATGGATGGAAGTATCAAGACTATGAAAAGTGCATGGAAAGGCCCTCCGGGGCAGATGATTCAAAAGGTAGGCAAGTGTTTCCATCCAGACACCAAGATTAAGTTGAAAAATGGTTCTGTTGTATGTATGAAGGACGTAAAACCTGGCGATGTTTTAGTAAATGATTCGATTGTTGTAGCAACCATGCAAATTGACAACTTGAAATCGCAAGATCCATTCTACAAAATAAAGGAGGAAACTATGAATGGCGGTTTCATGTATGTAACTGGCTCGCACATGGTACACGACGAGGAGTTAGGTAAATTTATTCGGGTAGATGAATATAAACATGCCCAATTAACAGATGAAAAACACAATTGGTTTAGCTGTTTAATTACAAATGATCACAAGATCCAAATAGGAGAGACAATATTTTGGGACTGGGAAGATCATTACTGCAACTAATATTCACGAGTATGAATAATAACATTAGACCAAATGTTATTATTAAAAAGTATCCTTGTATTTATATGGGACTCGAAGAAATATATAAAAATTTAACATATTTCGATTATTATTCATCTTCAGTATTACTTTTCTCTCTTATTACAATATTGACGATTTTAGCCGTTTTGTATTTTCGTTTGATGACAAATATCGAGCCGATTAAAAAAGACTGGGCTAATAATCGATGCAGACCTCATATAATTCCATTTGCAGGTCTAATAAAGAAGAATGATGATGAATCCGCAAGTACTGCTACTTTTAAAAATTTCAATTATTGCACACAGAAGATACTCTCAGATAGTGCGGGTAAGAATGTTGAGCCACTCGCATATATAATTCAAATGTTCTCGGGTATGGTTAAAAATATAAGCAATGATTTGAATAATGCAAGAGGGATGATCGACAGAATCAGAACGGATCTTGCAAACGTAATTAATGAAATCATGTATCGATTTATAAATATAATTGTGCCGATTCAACAGATTGTACTTGCATTTAAAGACACAATTGGCAAGATCCAAGGTGTGTTAACTAGTGGGCTATACACAATAATGGGTAGTTATTTTGCTATAAAGTCATTGTTGGGTGCTGTAGTTACAATGTTAATTCAAGTATTGATTGCAGGAGCAGCATTGATAATAACTATGTGGATAATACCATTTACTTGGCCTGCCGCTATTGCTGGAACTACTATATTGGTAGCAATGTCAGTGATGGTTGCAGTATTTTTAACATTTATGGTGCAGATATTCAAAATTCGCCCAAAACTAAGTTTACCTGGAATACCAAAAAAACCATTGTGTTTTGACAAAGATACTGCAATCGAAATGTTAGATGGTAGCTTCAAGAAGATAAGCGAAATCCGTATTGGTGATTTATTAAAAGATAAAAACAAGGTCACTGCCACTTTGAAACTAAATGCAACAGGAGTAAAAATGTACAACTTAAATGGTGTCATTGTATCAGATACTCATTGTGTCTTGTATAAAGACAAATGGATTTTTTCTTATCAACATCCACATGCATTACCAGTATCCTGTTATGATGAGAAGTTTTTGTATTGTTTAAACACAACTAACAAAACGATCTCGATAAACAATATGACGTTTATTGACTGGGACGAGATATATGATGACGTCAGGGAACGCATTATGCGTAACCATAGTATTCATAAAAATCATGATTATCACGATAAACTCGATGGAGGGTTTACATGGGATTCTATGATTACTATGGGTGACGGAACAATGAAAACTATAAAGGATATACAAATCGGAGACGTATTGAAAAATAATAGTATTGTAGATGGACTTGTTGAAATTGATTGTCCTGAACTACAATTCACGTATTATTTAGGAAAAAACCTGAAAGTCGATGGTGGTCCAAATCTAAAATTCAAAGATTCATCAGATGTTGTAATAAAAAAACAAACAAAACGGAGCGAAAGGCTCTATCACTTGTTGACTAGTAGCGGGACATTTGAGTGTAATAATACCATATTATATGATTACAATGCTTGTATCGATCATTCATAAATAAAATATATTTTGTATATATAAATGGACATTTCTATTGCAGGATACAAACTTAGTTTAGTTACGTTGTTACTAATTGGTTTAGTTATGTTCGTTTTAACTGGTCACACTATTTGCGGATGCTGTGAGGTTCAGGGGTTTGAAGGGTTCACTGAGGGTATGACGAAAATGGTGAAGGGGGAAGCGAAGAAGGAGGGGATGGAGATGAAGGATAAAAAGGCCCACTCCACCCATAGCAAAATGTAAAAATAAATAATACGTGTAATACAATAAATATATTCGTAACCAAATACGAATATATTCTTCTTTTAATATATGACGAAAGTGAAAAGGAACTTGAGGAAAAGCATGAGGCGTACTACCAAACAAATGCAAAAATCTAAACGTTCCAGGAAATCTAGAAAGTTAAGGAGGCAAACAAGAAATAGAAGATCTAAGATGCGTGGCGGAATGGATACGATACCACTTGTGAAAGTATTAGCTGCGTTATTTGCTGTTTTAAAAACAGATCCTAGTTTCGAATCTAAAAATATTGTATATGGTCCCAAAGACCAACTTGATGCCATAGATATAAACAGAGAGATTTTACAGAAAAATATTAACTCCCCAGCTATTCATGAACATGACGGAGTTGATATCGATAAATTAAACGGCCTTGATTTGAATAAATTTATCTGGAATGTTGAACAAGAAAAGGACTTAAATCTTATATTAAACAAGCCGATAAACATCGAGGAATATAAAGAGGAATCCAAAGAAAGCTATTCTGAAGTTAATACTGAAGAAAAATATTTTGATGCTAATAAAGATCTCTAGTTTATAACAATTGCACGATGCGACGGAATCGAATTACACGCATAATTGTAAAAGAAATATGCAGTAGGGCTTATTAGTGCCGGTTTAAGCGTATCAACTATATAATGGTTGTGTGATATATTCTCAATCGCAAGATACTTGAAGTTAAACTTGTTTGCAATTTCCCAAAAACACATTTTGAATCCCTTGACAAATACATCATCTGTTTCACAATGATTTACCGAGCCAATACAAGTTAGCACCTCTTTATTCGCCTCGATTGTTACACATGTTTTTCTAAAAAAATACGCCGCAACAATTTCGTTGCCTGTTAATAAAACAGATATAAATATATTATTTGTATCTAGAAGCGTAACAATATTAGATGATTCCGCCATAACAACCAGATCAAAGTCGTCGACTATATGCTGGTTTAAAAAGCTGTGTAACATGTGATAGCTTTTTTTGGTGATGTTCTCAATTTTAAACCTTGAATGAAGTTGTGTTTTTCGCAGACGATCGAGAGAATACCCGTAGGTGCTGAATATACACAACGGAACAATTCCTGTTAACTGGTCTTCTCTCTTGAACAATGAAACTGGTCTTTTATTGTTTGTCATATGTAACATATTGTAGTTGTGTGTTTGAATCAATTGTGGAGCGATCCCCTGGTTCCTGTTTAATACATCGACACACAAATAATCAACATAATTAACATCAAACGTCAGACTTTTTAGTCTCACATAGGATGGTCGCGTTGTCATTATTCCAATGATTGAATTGTCGTCAATTGTGTTGCCAGTTTTCATATCTAACATTAATTGTTGCTTGGTATAAAACGAAAACATTGGCTCTGAGTTATGTCCAGTGAAATAAGGGACTATGTTATCCTTCTTTGGACAAAATATATTGTCTCCGTTTCTATGATAATTTGACTGAATGAAATTTACCATATTGGTTGTTTGAATATCCGAAAGTGAGGTATAGGTTTTGATATTGGTCAGGTTCGTATATTTGTTTTCTCTCGGCAGACCTTTTGAAATGATGGTAGGACTCATGAATAAATACCAAAAATCATATACATGAAATACGGGTTGAATAATCCAGAATCCATATTTGTTCTTTACATATACTATAATGAATGCGAGAATTACAAGTAATACAACAAATATACATGCCATAGTGTTTAAATCCATGTTTAATAATACCATACCTTGAAATATATTTTTACTATTATATGTAAAAATATAACTTATTCAATCGATTGCTTTGATTATTCTCTCGAGAAGATATACAAATACTGAAATTCATAAGCACAATGAACAAGATTTATCTTATCACGCAATACAAATCCAGCATCCTTCGCCTCGTTTACGATTACTTCTAAATCGTCCATATGTAAAACCTGCTCTTGTTTGCGTACTTTACCATCATTGAACTTAAACTTCTCCTCAAATGTCGCAGTATTATTCTGTTTATCTAAATTGAAATCAGAAGTATACACAAATTCATTGAATGTAATCTTGGTGGTTGTAATTCTCTCCTTTGCATATTTCTGTGCTGATACAATTTGAAGTGGGTTTCCAGGCGGGAGAATTGGATCGAATTTTTCAGGATTCACCAAATGAACAATCAAAAAACCGCCGGGTTTGAGCCACTCCATACAATTATTGAAAAACTGGTGTCTATCATGTAAATAATAGAGAGAAAAGTACATACATGTGATGTGAGTGAAGGAGCCATTGTTAAATACATTAGTGTTTAAAACATCCCCTTTAACAAACTTGCAATCAGGGAAATTGGCTTGTGCCTTCTTTATCATTGCTGCTGATTTATCAATACCAGTCACTTTGAGACCCTTATCGGTTAACAATTTCACATGATGTCCCGTTCCGCTGCCTACATCAAGAAAGACGCTGTCATTGTTAACATTAGTTTTTTCGACAATCTTGGTAATCTCATAATCGTTCTTCAGGTCATTGTAAACTAAAAGATCATAGATTTCTGAATATAGCTCATCGTAAACATCATCACCCTTTTTCAATACGTATTTCTCAAGTTGTTCGTAACCTTCACGTTTAGGCATCTTGAATATCAATATCAAAACGAGAAATAGTGATAAGAAAACTAATATTTTCCCATAATTTGATAATTTATTGAAAGTCTTTATAATATTCATTTTGCTCTATATGTAATATAGTTATTTTTTTTGTGTATATTTTATCTATATGTCGTCGGATATAGAAATAAATGACATACGTGCCCAACAAGCATTTAAATCAATAACGTTTTCAAAATTTAAACGTTCCGATGTGAGGAAAGAATTACTAAATAGCTTGATACATGCAAAAATAGAGTCGGCTTGTTATTGGAGTGCGGAACTCGTTTGTGCTGGTCATTACAGCGATATATGGGAGATTGTGATTCTCTTTTATTCTAAATATGTTCATATTGGTAACCCAAAGATTGCAATCTACCTAGAACTTCGTGTGAACCAATTCAAGGATGTAATATCAAACGGGTACGGAGGAGAAGAGATTAAGTTGCGTAACAATCCAAAAATCCGTCGTTTGTTCTGCGAGATAATGTGTGTTTTATGTGATGCAAAACGCAAACATAGCTTTGACACTATTAAAATAAACAAGCAGGACTTTAATTTGACAAACATGTCGTCGAGATTTAACGCACCAAATGTCACGTTTATAGACGGGGTTTTCAGGGAAGATGACCCCAAAGAGCTGTTTGTTGCTATAAATGAACTAGCATTTTGTGTATCTAACGAGGGAAATAATATAATAGATGCATGTTATTGGATAGAATGGATAATTGAATATGAGACAATTTGCAAACAGAAGAAGGAAAAGTGTTTTTGTGAGAAACGGACATATATTCAAGTAGAAACAAAATTGCAAGGAGATATAATTTGGTTAGTCTGGGATGTTTTCAAGAAAGAGTCTGAATCACGCAATAATCCGTTCATTATAAAGGTTATCAAATCGCTGTTAACGTTGTTCACATTGAAATACACAATCGGATGCAATCGCAAACGTAAATATTTGATGTATTTTATAGTTTCATTGTTGTGTGAACCAATTTCAAACGATGAAGAGATCATCCGAGAAAAACAAAAGGATATAATTGCAAATATTATTTCAAAAATTGACATGGTTTATAAACAAATTAAGAAAAACGAGGAGTCTCCGGGTACAGATTACATGTTCAAAGATTTATCTAGTAATTTAGATAAGACGATTGAAAAACTAGAGAAGATGAACACATTTGGATCTACATTTGTTCCAAGGATAAACAACTAACGTTTCTCTATATTATAATACTTTGTTATTATATGTCAGACTACACTATAAAATCAAAATCAAAATTAAAATCAAAAAGAAGCATTAAACTAAAAAAACTGCATGATATTGGTATGTTGTCGTCGTCTAATACTACCAGACGTAGAAAACCAGTTTTCAAATCAAATATAGATATAAAGGATGATTTTTACTCTCATATAAACGATGATTGGATCAAACATTATAATCTTGGCGATGAACAACAATATATTACTCAAATAGATGATTTTTTTATAGTCCAAGATAAAGTGTATCGTGAATTGTTAGATATAGTAAAAACTTATACAAATACACATGATAACAATAAATCAAAATGTATAAGCAAATTCTATAAATCTATAAGAGATTTGAATACTATCGAACAATCGCGTAAACATGCCAATGCGGTTTTAGAAAAGATAAACTCACTTAGAGAAGATAAATCTAATTTATGGGTTTTGCTTGCAATGATAAACTCAAATGAATTTGTATCATCTGGTTCGCCTTTTGTCTGGTCTATGTATGCAGATGATAAGGATCCAGGTATAAATAGATGTTATATTGATTATCCTATATTAACACTAATTGATGATGATCTATACAATGATGATTACGACCACATGAGTAAAACTGATGCTAAAAACCAACGTGATTATAAATCTCATTATATGAAATACCTTAGTGAATTATTTGCAAATTCATTCGGTCCAGACCATAAATTCAATGTAGAGGACATTTTTAAAATAGAGAAAAAATTAGTTGATGCAAATAATTATAATAAAATAAAAAACGAAGATGCAGATGGTTATAATCTTGTAACAGCCAATGAATCTCTCGATAAATATGGTTTTGATTGGATAACCTTTAGTCATGCACTTGGGTTCAGTAAAACCCCTGCGTTTTTTATAACCGATAGTCTGAATTATCTGCAACGCGTGTCAAAAATACTCGCGAGTGAATGGGACACTGAGCAATGGAAAACATATTGGGTTTACCTGTTTATCAAACAACAGCAGAAATTTAATATCGACGGCCATGTTATAAATTATAAATTCAATGGAAAATACGTAGCTGGTCAAGATTATGAAATAGGTAGGGAGTTGTTTCCTATATATGGTCTTAGTTATGCATTCAACTCATTTTTGACACACGAGTATGAGAAATTAGCTAAAAACAATGAACAGCAAAAAAACTACGAGTATATAGAGAGAACAACAAAGGAATTGCTAGTAATTTTTAAACGTATTCTACAAGAGAACACTTGGCTTCATTCGGAAACAAAAAAATACGCATTACAAAAATTAGACGCCATAAAATTAGAAGTAGGATTGCCTAAACATGTGATAGAAGATCCCTTGTTAGATTATTCAGATGACGATATATGGTCAAATATATTAAAATTATCAGATTGGAAACATAAACATAAATTGACCTTGGAGGGCAAGAATATCGGAGATGTTCCTGAAATAGATTGGACGCTGACACCTCCGAAATTAACTGGTACTCAGGCGTATGTTGTAAATGCTTACTATACTGAAACAACCAATAAAATAACAATTCCGTTGGGATATATACAAAAACCATTTATAGATTTGGAGAGAGGAATGGAATATAATCTTGCTTATATGGGATTTACACTTGCACATGAAATATCGCATGCACTTGATGACCTAGGTAGCAAATATGACGAGAATGGTAAATTAAAAGACTGGTGGACATACAATGACCGCAAAAAATTCAACGCTCTGCAAAATGACATTATCAAACAATATGAAACATTTGCTTTATATGATGGGATAAAGTTTGATGCGACACCTAGTATAGGCGAAGACATAGCTGATATCGTTGGACTAAAAATTTGCGTTGAGTATCTTTTAGAATATCATGCGAATAAATCGTCACCACAATCGATACAAAAGAGTTCTTTTGAAACATTTTTTAGCTTCTATGCTATCCAACAGCGTCAGATAATAAAGAAACATGCTCTGGATATACAATTGAAAACCAATCCACACCCCTTGGATAAATATCGTACGAATGTACCATTGTCGCGTATTCCTTTATTTAGGAAGATCTATGAAATTCAGAAAAAAGATAAAATGTACTGGCATTCTTTAAATTGTATTTGGTAATTATATATCATAGTTAAATCTTTTTTTGTCAATTATATATATAATGAACTATTCACTTAGCCCAGCTTCTATTGGTGGTCGCACAAGACGTCGTCGTGGGGGTGTTGAGACTTTGCCTCAGGTTGTAGGAGGACGCAGACAACGTGGAGGTGAGGGTGAGGATGGAGATATGGTCGTTGAGGAGCAGATGATGGGCGGAGGTTACAAACAACGTGGAGGTATGGATGGTGCTGTAGAGCCGGTGAAAGGAGAAGGACAGAATTACAATGATAGGTTGCAGACGAGTGGGGGTGGTTACATGATGCCCAAAGGACGCAGACAACGTCGTCGTGAATCTCGTCGTCAATCTCGTCGTCAAAGGAAGGGTGGCGAGAAGAAGTCGAAGAAGTCTAAGAAGTCTAGGTCTAGGTCCAAGTCTAGGCAAAGACGTTAAATATTTTAATCAAACACATAATTTGATTTAGTAGAATCATGTATTATTTGCAATTAATACATAATTGTTTTTTAGCCACCTTAATATAATGGGAAACATAACTTTATCAAGTATAAATAAACCACCTATATCCGAACTATCTGATTACATCGATAAGTTGGCATCTGAGTATATTCTGAATATGGACATTAAAAATTTAAGTCGAATGTCCAATAAACAATATTGCGACAAATTGGTTGTTTTGACAGGCGATATTTTATCTAAAAAATTCGATCATGCCGAAATCACAATGTTGAAAAAACGCACCGACGGGACATATGATAATGAAACAACAAAAGAAAAGGTATATTTCCTTGATAATGATAAGTTAAACGATCTTGATAAGACTACTATGTGTCGCGACATTGCCAAATTTTATGTAAAAATTGCACACTTATATGCAGCAATTATCAGTACAATTAACCCGGTATATGAATATGAAGAGGATGGACAATTAAAAACGGCAACCTTGATGAATAAAAACGAGATTCCAAAAAATGCAGTTATTACCAAATATGATTTAAATATATGCAACCGAAGGATTAAAGCTTTGCAGAGTTACAAAGTTGGGGATGGAGTTGATGTCATTATGCAACCGGAGGTGTGTGATATGGATAGAGAGACACTAGACAAAGAACCAGGAATTCCCGAGCTGAAGATGTTGTATTATGACAATAATTACAATTACGAGACTGGAGAGTTTGGTGAAATGAGCCAAGAAACTGCTCTTCGGTTCAAAGAGGATTTGAAGCGGTTCTATACGACATTTACTGGTGAAACCGAGATTCCTGAAGGCATAAATGATTTTTCCAGTGTAAAGCTGAGATATTACAAAGACTGCTGTGCAAATGAGATTCATATCCAAGAAGATGACGATCTATTTGTTCTTTATGCAAAACACTTGAATCAAATGATAAGCAATTCCAAGGTGAATCAAAACAAGCTGATACAGATATTAGATTCACTTCTTGTCTCGGATAATGGTGTTATGAAAGTGAATTCTGATATTGGAGAGACTGAAATACAAGAACTTATTCAGAATGCGAGAGCACTCATTATAGATTTATACATAAATTGCGAAGAGGATTATGTAAAGGGTATGAAAATATACGAGTCGATTGTGGAACACAATATTTTACATACAACGGAACGACAGATAGAAATGCTCCAAAAACAAGCAAGCCAACTGATTGAATCTACGAAAAAGGCGTTTTTTTAATCATTTTGTATTATTTTGAGTAAAGTTTAACATTTGACTCCCATATAAGCAATCATTTTTTACATTCAAATTTTGTAAATTTAAAAAATGATTTAAAAATATAGTAAACTACTATTGAGTATCTGATGAACAATTTAGCAAAAAGTAAGAAGAGATCTCAATCTATCGACAAAACACATCTATGGAATACATTTGACGACGAGATCAATGGAGGCAAGCCTGTCCCCTTAGAATGCATGTATCGAGAATGTGGGAATCGAGAATGTTGTGATCAATGTTCGTCTATGTTAGCCTTTTCTGAAGAAGGATTTCTCACATGTGTAAATAACAAATGTGGTATTATATACAAGGATATTGTGGATCAAAGTGCTGAATGGAGATACTATGGTGCAGACGATAATCAGTCATCTGATCCAACTCGATGTGGTATGCCGATAAACCCATTATTACAAGAGTCGTCATATGGTTGCAAGGTAATGATGGGTGGATCCATGACCTACGAGATGCGAAAAATTAGAAGATACACAGAGTGGCAATCTATGCCATACAAGGAGAAGTCACAATACGACGAGTTCCAAGTTATCACTACTATGGCACAACATGCAGGCATTCCAAAGATGATAATCGACGATGCAATGATTTATCATAAGAAAATATCTGAATATGATTTGTCTTATCGTGGTGACAATCGCGATGGTATCATTGCAGCATCCATTTACATTTCATGCCGAAAGAATAACTTTCCGAGAACGGCTCGAGAGATAGCAACAATGTTCCATTTGGATGACACGTCTGCTACAAAGGGATGTAAAAATGCCCTTGCAATTATCAACAACATCGAGAGAGATATGAGCAATACAGACAAAACGATCTTTGCTATCACAAAACCAGAAGCGTTTATCAGCAGGTTTTGTAGTAAGCTGAATATGAACAACGAGTTGACAAAATTATGTGAGTTTATTTCGATAAAGGTTGAAAAGTTAAAGATGATGACAGACAACACACCACACTCAATTGCGGCGGGTATTGTATATTTTATATCACAAATATGCAAGTTGAATATTACAAAAACTGATATAAAAAATGTCAGTGAGATAAGCGAGGTAACTATAAATAAATGTTTCAAAAAACTCGAAAAGAAGAAGGACGAGCTTATACCAAAAATAATACTAAAAAAATACATCTGATATGATTTATATGGTTGATATGGCTGCATTATGTTTTGGTGTTATATTGTAAATAAAACGATTTTGATTATTGTAAAATAATTAATACGAAATCATTCATATTATATTATAAATATGTATTATATTATGACTATACCAAAAATAGTATTCATTGTTCCTTATAGGGACAGAGAACAACAAAAATTTTTTTTCAGTAAACATATGAGTTATATACTTGAAAATCACGACCCGAGTGACTATGAAATATACTTCTCTCATCAATGTGATAATCGAACGTTTAATCGAGGAGCAATGAAGAACATTGGGTTTTTAGCAATTAAACAGAAATACCCAGACGATTATAAGAAGATAACCTTTGTATTCAATGACGTAGACACAATACCATATAAAAAACTATTTGATTACGAGACAACTGAAGGTACAATTAAACATTTTTATGGATTTAAGTTTGCTCTTGGTGGTATTGTTTCTATTACAGGAAGTGATTTTGAGAAGATGAATGGTTTTCCATGTTATTGGGGATGGGGTCATGAAGACAATGCATTATTACAAAGAAGCAGACGATCACAACTTAGAATCGATAGGGATATTTTTTATGAACTAGGCAATCCTAATATATTGCATTTGTTTGATGGTATGGATAGAATTGTTACAGGTCTTGAATCAAAACGATTTGTAAATGACAATGGTTATGACGGGATAAAAACAATCAGAAATTTACATACAACAATATCGCTAGATAGCGAGTTCAAAAATACTTACTTTATAAATGCTGAACAATTTGATACATTTATTCCATATAATGGTGACAATTATTATAAAGTAGATCTCAGAGATACACAACAAAAACAACTGAAACAAATAACAAACCAACGTAATATTCCTGTTGTTACAAAGTCACAAGAACAACCTCAGAACCAGTTCAAAAGTCGGTTTAGTTTATTCTAGTTTGGTCCAAAGATAAATAAACTCGCCGTATTCATTTTGTCGTTTGCTTTTTTTTAATGGTATCTTTTTATCGCATTCGCCTAATAATGGTATGCAAACAGCATCGTATATTTCACTATTCACATTCAAACAATATATACCACCTGGTTGCAAATGCTTGAACGTTCTCTCGAATAACGGAGTATAGAACAGCTTATTCATTTCTTGTTTGTTCTTGTATTCTGCATTGTTTGGATACTTTTCAATAAAATAATAGGGTGGTGATGTCAATACAAAGTCATATTTAAGTGTCGAGTAATCAAACGTGACCGCATCTTGAAAATACATTTTGATTTCTGTCGTTGATTTGGTGTTGAGAAAGGTGGCCATTTCATCGTATCCTTGTTTCAAACCTATATTTACATCAATACCAGTATATTTTGGAACATTTAATGCACATGCACCGATGCAGCGACCGCCCCAACCAGCACAAAAATCGACTACATGTGCAGGCTTATATAATGCATATAACTCCATCGCCACCAGTGGACGAAAAATATTAATTGCACTTATGCAAATATTGTATACTTCTTTCAGTACAACCATCTCGTTCTTCTGTTTGTTTTTGTTCTTTACATTTTCATAATATGTCAACATATTCTGAATAAACTTCTTTTGTTTAAACTCTTCTATTCTCTCGACAAACTCATAGAAGTTTATGTTGTACTTTCCTTTTGTTTTGAGACGTTCTTCAAATGTGAAATGGTCGACAATATCATTCCCAGTGCGACATCGAGAACTTATTTTGTGGTCTGGATTTGTTAACATTTCATTTCCTAATTTTATGAGTTCATTCATATCGGCATCTATGCAAACATCTGGCTTAATTTGTTTTGAAATTGACTTGTTTACATAGTTAAAAGAAATGTCATGGTCCATTTATAAACGAGAGAAATATGTTTAGATGAAACAACGAAAATATTACTTAAATTATATGATTCGTAAATAATATATAAATATTATCCTATATATATGTCATATTCGTTAGTTACAAGTAAAAAAATACCAATAGATATTTTTCTTGATAATATTTTTCAACATAAAACCGATGGTTTTTTTATTGAATTGGGTGCAAACGATGGTATAACGCAAAGTAACACGGCATATTTTGAATTTCAAAGGAACTGGACAGGAATATTAATCGAGCCATCGGTCAAAGGTTATGAATTATGTAAGAAGAATAGACCCAACTCTATCTGTATTAATTGTGCATGTGTATCAAATGAATATAAACATGATATAGTACATGGAAATTTTAGCGGTAATTCTTTGATGGGTTCAGTTGATGGGTTGAGACAAAAGGGGTTTGATAATTCATTAATATCTGTAAAAGCTCTTTCATTGGAAAAAATTTTAGATATGAATATTGAAATCACACAAAAAATAGACTTTTTATCACTTGATGTTGAAGGATATGAACTCAATGTTTTAAAAGGATTAAATTTTAATAAATATAAGCCAAAATATATGTTAATTGAAGTATACAATATAGATTATGTAGAACTATGTAAATATCTTAATACACAAAATTATTATTTAGTAGATAACGTCACGAAATATAATAAGATAGACAATCCTGGATGGGACGGAATACACAATGATTTTCTATTCAAATATAAAAATTAATTTATTGATAGATATATCGATACATATATTTATTGTTATATAACATAATTATTTTTATACTGGAACAATTATGTTATTAATCTTCATATAAAAGACACTTAAACAATAAAGCGATAGCCATTATTTGTTTTCTAAACTAAATAGGAATTGAAAAACATATATCATTTGCATTTGGATTATTTGGATAATCTAATTTTGTTGGAAAAATAATTTCTTTCATTTCAACTAATGTAGAATCACAAAGTTTTTTATTGATATATGTAACTTCAAATACTTCTGGTAACTTAATTTGTGATGTTGAATTTTTATCGATAGTAAACGTTCCATCATAACTTCTACCCGAAGGCAGATGTTTCGGAATGTCTCTATCACAATAATTATTACCATGTATGTGTATAATATAATGTGATTCATTTAGTTTCTTTAACATATTCATACGATAAATATCAAATGGACAATGAACTTCTAGAACTATTTGACTAAATTTTTCTAATTCTGTTTCTGACATAGATTCTAACCATTCGAATTCAGAACCTTCAATATCCATTTTTAAAAATATTTTATTACTATTTTGAATGTATTCCTTTAAATTTGTTGTTTTTTCTGTATTTGAAAAACTTATATTTTTTGGGATCCATTCCATACTATTTTTATGACGAGGAAATGAATTTATAGTCCCATCAAATGCTATACATTTTATTTTATGAATATTTAAGAATTCATCTTCAAATCTAATATCACTTGCTATACCACAGGAAATAAATAAATCATAATAAAAACCATCTGCAATAACATATCCACCATCTTCTTTAGGTCCAACTCTAATAAATTTATTTGGTATTACATATGTATTTAAAATTCTATAATCAAAATATTTTAATTCGTTTTTATTATAACTACCAAACAAATCACCAATTGGACGTGAAGCCTCAGGATTATCCCATCTAGTTTCTCTCGTAATCTTATTCCAATAATAAGGCTCACCCTTTTTTGAAATAGCTATAGCCCAATCAGAGACGGGTGAACGAGAGACAGGTGGTATAACTTTATGTTTCCAATAATGTTTAAACAATAAGGTGCGCCCATTAAGAATATCATCACCTTTATCCTCGTTCGTTCTCCTTTCTTCGTATAGTTTAATATTATATCCATAATCATTCTCTTTTATGATATCATACAATTGTTTGCAAAAATAGTGATAATGTTTGTCTAATATATTTGGATCAGTATTGTATGCTCTGTATAAAGCTTTTTTTATAATTTTATTTTTACGTGATGCACCTAAAATACCTTGAAATATTGTACCTGGGTGACAAGATGAATTTACAGATACAAAACTATAATCTTTTACTATAGTATCTATATTAACATATAACATAGCATCAGAATCCATAAAAAATCCTCCATTAATATATAAATAATAATATCTAAACAAATCTGCCTTGTGAGCACCTTTTTTAATAGAATTATATTTTTGTATTATATCTGGTAACTCAAAAATTGGATTGTTAATAAAAAATTGGCATACATCTGCATCATTATAAAACTCATATTTCCATCCAGAACCTAATTTATCTTTAATCATATCTAAAACATATATATCATTAGTCGTTTTATTTGTTTGAAATAATATTTTTGGAATATTTAAAGTATATAGTTTAATATTATTCAGAAAATTATTCATATAAACTATTTTATGTTGATAAATTCCTGGTCCTCCTGGAAAATGATGTATTACTTTATTACTATGAATATTAGTATCATTATTTACAACAAGTGATTTTAGAACCTTATTATTATACAAATTATATTTGAAAGCATTATATACTATATATGGTTGGTCATAACAAACAAAATTATAAGGTCTTTTAATAATATCTTCTTTTATATTTCTAAACAAATCCTTTATTTTTTCACAATTATTAAATAATAGTACTCCACTTGAGAATGCTGTTTTATCACTATAATTATGTATTTCACGACCAAACAATGTTTTTCCCCAGAATTCATGACCAATTTCTCCTTCTTCTAATGCATATAAAATGTCTTCTTGACAAACATCAAAGACTTTGTTAATATAATATTTTACTAAAACATCCGTATCTAAGTAAAGTATTTTATTGTAATTTGATATCGAATGTAAAGTAAACAAATCTAATCTTGCTTTGCACGCACTATCAATACTATTATATGTGTCATTTAATTCAAACATTATTTTTTCACTATTAAATAAGCGACTTTGTTTTATAATATTCATAAATAATGTCGACGTATAAATTAATACATTTGTATTTTTATCCAAATTTCCATATATAAATATACTTTCCAAAAGAAGATAAAGCATATCAATGTATTTTTTTTCATAAAAAACACAAACAAAAATACAATTCATATATTTATACTTCATATTATAAATATAAGACAATTAAAGTTTCATAATCATTCAAAGGCACAATTATTTATGTTTCAAATGTTCAATGGTATATATCTAATTTTATCTATAACCAAGTATACCAAACACACTTAAACAATATTGCGATATGTATAATATATGAGTGCACTTGTTGGTCAAGAATCTATACCGAGAATCATCCATCAAATTTGGATAGGTCCTAAACCCGCACCCACCAAATTTATGGACACATGGAAAGACAAACATCCAGATTTCGAATATATACGCTGGACTGAGAATGAAATGAAAAAGAGGGGATTTGTCAGCAATTGTCAGAATAGAATCGATGAAATGGAAGAGTTAAATGGTAAGGCTGATATTATTCGCTGGGAACTCTTGTATAAATATGGTGGCTATTTCTTTGATGCAGATTCAATATGTATTGAGCCCATCGATGAAGTATTTATGAAGACAAAATGCTTTGCAGGGTGGGAGCAGGAACAAGTTCGCGAAGGATTGATTGCAACGGGCACAATGGGGTTTCCTCCAAAGCACCCGCTAGTGAAGGCTGCCATCGAATGGATCCAATGCAATTGTGTCAGCGTACAAAAGACTGGATTACGTGCATGGATCACCGTTGGGCCTTGTTTACTGACAAATATGTATAACACTGGAAAATACAAAGAGATGACAATATTTCCAAGCTATTATTTTTTACCTGTTCATTGCAGTGGATTGAAATATGATGGGCATGCAAAAATTTATCAGTATCAAGAATGGGGTTCGACAAAACAGAATTATGAAACGATGAATCAATTAGAGCTTCCTCTGGAATATACGGAACCGACTACATGGGTTTCTGTTTTGATTCCAAGTTATAACACAAAACACGTATTTGTAGTCGAGTGTTTAGAATCGATAAAACGACAGAAAGGCCATTTTGGTATAGAAATTGTCTGGATCAATGATGGGTCTGATAAACTTAGCACAATGTTATTGAAAAGAGAGTTGGAACGTTTTCAAAAGACTACGAGATTTGTCAAGATAGTATACGAAGAAAATGATGGAAACAAGGGTTTAGGTGTATCGCTTAACAAAGGGGTTTTGTTGTGTAGTAATGATATCATATGTCGTATGGACGCAGATGATATTATGAGTGATAATAGATTACAAACACAGATTAATTTCATGAAAAATAATAAAGAGTGTGTGTTGTGTGGTTCCCAAGTGAGGATGTTTAAAACTATAAACAATGTTAAACATGTAACTGGTATTACTAGTCACGAATATGTAACTGACATTAATAAATACAAAGCAACTAGACAACACTGGCTAATGAATCATCCGACATTTTGTTTTCGTAAAAAGGAGATAATCGATGTAGGTAATTATGACGACTCAATTCATTCTATGTGTGAAGATTTCAATTTGATCTTGAGAGTATTGAAAAAATATAAGCGTATTTACAATCTTCAAGAGGTTTTGTTAGATTATCGGCTGCATGAAGACCAAGTTACTTATAATGGTGGAAAACTTGGTTCTGCTTACTGGACGGAAGTAAGAAATAAGATGATTGATGATTTATTATGTAATTAATGAAAAAGAGGTTATTATAATAATACATAAATAGTATAAAGAATATATTATTTATATATCAATGCAAATAACATTTTCATCTTGTTTTTACATAATAAAATCAAAATTTGATGCAAACCAGTATCTACAATGGCTATCTAATTTAGTATACATAGCAAACAATTTTAATCTTGTAATTTATACTGATGAATATACATTCAAGTTTATTGATACAAAAAATAAACCAAATATTAAGGTTGTCATTCGACCACTAGAGCAATTTTACCTATACAAATACAAGGATTATTGGATATCAAATCATAAAAACAACCATCTACTCAAAGATCGCATTGAATGGAGTGTCAACATGCTTTGGAGTGAAAAACTATGGTTCGTTAATGAGACAATACAAAATAACTATTTCGACACCGATTTTCACGGGTATTGTGATATCGGATATTTTAGAAATAGAGGAAATGATATGCATATAAATCAACTTACACAATGGCCAAATGATAATAAAATTGTGTCATTAGACAAGAATAAGATTCATTATGCACGTGTAAACAATGACATGAACTTTATTAACTATTTATTTGGTTTAATAAATACAAAAAATAACATTGGACTACCTTTCAATAAAATTCCTGATGATCAAGTATCAATAGCAGGGGGATTTTTTTTAATTCATCGTGAAAAAATAAACTGGTGGTGTGAAACATACGAAACTAAAGTAAAATTGTATTTTGAAAACGACTATTTAGTGAAGGATGATCAGATTATCATTATAGATTGTATTTTTAGTAATATAAAGCATTTCAAACTTCACGAGGAAATTAGTAGGTATGATATTTGGTTTATGTTTCAGCGTTTATTGAGTTAGTTTTATAATTAACTATATGCTTATAATTATAATATAAAATTTAAATAAATTATATTATAATGATAAGTATTTTAATACCAATTTACAATGGGATAGAATTTATAGACGAATCTGTTGGATCTATTTTGAACCAAACATTTAATGATTGGGAACTTATTATAGGAATAAATGGACTATCTGAAAATTCTGACGTATTTAAAAAGGCTATTGAGTATAAAAGTAAAAAAGTAAATGTATTAGATTTGTTTACTATAAAAGGAAAGGCAAATGCATTGAATGAAATGATTAAATATTGTAAATATGATTATGTTGCTCTATTAGATGTTGATGATATTTGGCATGATAAAAAACTAGAGAAACAGGTTCCATTCATAGAAAAATATGATGTTGTTGGCAGTAGGTGTATTTACTTTGGTGATATTAATGGAGTTGTTCCGTATAATCCAGTTGGGGACATAAGTATGTTTGATTTTTTTAGAATAAACCCTATAATTAATTCTAGTTGTATAATACGAAAGGAATTATGTTATTGGAATCACGAGTGGAATGGTGTAGAAGATTATGATTTGTGGTTAAAATTACGAAAACAAGAAAAAAAATTTTACAATTGTTCAGAGGTTCTTGTTAAACATCGAATTCATAAAACCTCTGCTTTTAATGCAAATGGGAATAACAATTTGGTTGATGATTTGAAGACAAAACATTTAAGTAATAAATCATTAATTTGCGATTAAATTTCAATATCAAATTATATAGTATTTATTCTTTTTACATCTACAACTCTACAAACTTCAATTGTAGACAATGGAACCACATTACTCCATGAGTTTTCACTTGGTATAATAACATATTTCATATTACTTAATAAAATTGCCGTCAATGCAAATGTACTATTAGAAGAAATAAAATTGACAGCTTGGATACAAAAGTTCCAATCTTCTAAAAATGTTTTTTGATGGAATTTAATATTTATTATACCATTTTCAGTTAATTTTGTAATTAATAAATTAATATACTTTTTGTCAAAGTCATTCTCTAATTTATCTACAACTATCCATATTGTATTCCATTTATATATCAAATTACTTTCTACCACAGAGTTAATATAAAATTCAATGTCCAAAATATTTGAATTATGTACTTGATGTATAAAATCATCTAGTCTAATATGTAAAACAAGGTCGTTTTCGTTTGGTTTTTCTTCAATATTCACTATTAGATCTTTAATGATGAGTTTTTTCTCGTAGTGATGGTGATTTATAACATCGTTGTTATTAGACGTAAACAAAGATTTTATAAACTCCCGATGTTTATCTAAAAAAGATAAATTCTGAAAAAACCCTTCTAAAAAAACGTTGCTATTTATATTTAACACGTGATTGTTTTCTAATAAATTAAACAAGCTCCTTTCTTGTATAATAGTATGACTTCCTAATTCATACCTTTTTGTAGTATATGTATAATTGGAAAAGTTGGCACAGAATATTTTAACAGCAAAATATTGTATTAAATTATTACCAAATCTTCCTCTACCATCAACTGACACTTTAAACATATATTATAATTTATAGTTAGTAAAATATATTTAGTATATTATTTTTTTCTACATTATAATGAATTTTTAATTATATCGATAATATATTTTCTAATAAATTTTATGCTATATATTTCATATTTCATATGTGTATATGAAATATAAATTTATATTTGTTATATTGTCTTCTAGCTGCTTAAATAGTGAAAATGGATATTTTAAGCGAAACGACAAATATATGAGTTTAAAACCAATGCAGAAAAAACATCTAGATTTATATAGTGATGATATAAAATTTTTTTTTATTGAATTTGATAATAACATTAATAAAGATATAGAGGAGATCGGTGATTTTATATATGTAAAAGGCAATGAGTTACCTTTGGTTCCAAATATGCTTGTAAAAACATTACTATGTATTGAGTATATTAAAAATAAATATGAATATGACTACATTATACGTACAAATATAACGACTTTATGGAATATTAAAGTATTATTATCGCTCTATAATACAATACCTAGAAATAATTTTTTTGGAGGGCATTATATGTTTGATAGTTTTATATCTGGAACAGGTATAATAATATCTAATGATTTAATACCATTATTATTAAAAACAAATATTTTAGATCGTGATAATGATGACGTGGTTATTTCAAAACATATGAAGGATAGTGTACCTGTGTATAGGTTAAATAATCATTCTCAATTTAAACTAATTTATCAAGTGTTAGATGAAAATTGCAAAGATACTTCATCCCCACATCATATAAATCATAATAAAATTCCAGAGACTACTGATGACGTTTTGTATTTTCGTATATGTAGTGCTAGTAATGAATATGATTTGAATGTTACAAAGTTATTGATAAATAAATTGTCTAATATCGAGGTTATTTGATTTATTTAGTTTCACATGTTTAATTATATGACTAATATTGTAACTGGTGAGAAAATACAACAATTGTGTGATATTTATTTAGGAGATCAATCAGACTTTAATTGGAATCCTCTAACAAAGTCACACACATCTAAACATGTTCATTTTTATAAACTAGTATCAGTCTTTAATAATCCTTATTATGTATTTTGTAATTCTCATAACCTAAATTTGCTTTCGCAAAAATTAGGTTTTTTTCAGAATGAATTTATATTGGTAACACATAATTCAGATGGACAAATCGAACAAACCGATGTTGTTTTTGATATTTTAAATTGTGACAAGATTTTAAAATGGTATGGCCAGAATATTTGTTTTGAACATCCTAAGTTATTTTTTTTACCGATTGGTTTAGCTAATCAACATTGGAAACATGGAAATTTGTCTCTTTTTTATGATACGACATTTATGAATAGTATATCAATAAAACCTAACAATGTTTATTTTAATTTTAATATTTCAACTAATAAGTCAAAAAGACAAATATGTTATGATAAATTTAAACATCAGATTGAGTGGTTGAATATGATAGACTCTCAGGATAATTTAAAGCGTCTTGCGAGTTACAAATTTTGTATATGTCCAGAAGGAAATGGTGTAGATACACATAGACTATGGGAGTGTATATATTTAAAAGTTGTACCAATTGTAATAAAAAGCGAATTCACGACCATTTTACAGAAACAAAATATTCCGTTGTATGTTTTGGATGACTGGGATAGTTTAGACACTACAAAATTAAATTATAATGATTTTGATTTTACATCATTGGACAATTCAATTTGTAATTTTAAATATATTCAAAGTAATGTGTTTAATAAATAAAACATATATCTAATTAATAAATTATTAATAAATTATTAAATAAATAATTGTATTTATACTCATTGTATAAATACAATATCACTATGAAAATAAAGTTACACTATGATTACTATATAATGTGTATGTAATCTTTCATAATTTTTTACTAGATAAACTCTATTAAGTTTTTAGAGTGAATGTGAAGATTAAAAATTGGGACTTTTTTATTTTCAAAAGAAATAAATGGTTTTTTTATATTATCTACTTCTTCAAACCATATATTATAGTTATTGTATTTAATAACGCAAGTTTCGTTAATAAAACCTCTTGTGTCTCCTTCTTTGATAATTGGGTCTATTCCTCCTAAATATTGTCCTATAGCAGCAGCATCAAATATAAAAGGGAACATATTCGTATTGCAAGAAACAAATTGCTGTTCAGGTGATAAATTTGTATTATTTATAAAAATTGGAAGGTTGTTTATTAATCCCGTTTTTTTTCTTATAAGTGAAAAATTTTCCATATCATTTTTTGCAAAATCATACTGGTCTAATATAAGTTTAAATATTTCAGTATTGGGAATATATACGATGCTTGCTATGTTTCTATTGTAAGTATCAAATGGAATATATATGTGTGTTTTATCAAAATATGAAATCAATTCATTTACATTATAATAAATAAGAACATCATTTTCTATATGTATAACATCAGTTATATCATATTTTTTCATAAATTCGTATATATAAAAAAAACGACTCGAGGTTAATCTCCAAAATCCATTTCTAAAAGAATTATTCATAGAAGATTTTTTGTCGTATCTATAAGAATCTGTTAATGAGTCTTTATCAATTAATTTAATGTTCAAAATATATTTATCAAATAATGAGAAAAATTTCAGGTTTGTTATAACGACAATATCTAAATGTTTTAGTTTTAATAATTGACCTATATTTGTTAAAATATATTCTTGAAAATTATCTATACAAGTTAATATTACTTTCATATACAATAATAATATAAATTGTTCATATATTATAATTTATAATTATCATTATCATTAAGTATCTAGTAATTTTATGTCATTTAATACCATTTTTATGACCAAGTCTGCAAATGTTGTAGTAGTATTCCAACCAAGCTCTTTTCGTGCTTTATTTGCATCACCCAATATTATATCAATATCTTTTGGTCTATAATATTTTTTGTTTATGACTACCAGTTCAAGAACATTACCATTATGGTTTAATAAAAATTTTTCGTTTAATATATCATCTGTTTTGTTTTCCCAATAACCTTCTATATTTATACATTTAAAAGCAATAGATACAAATTCTTTAATAGTATGTGTTTCACCAGATGATAGTATGTATTGTTTTATTTCACCACTATAATCTATATTATATGTATCTTGGTTCAATATTCTCCATATTCCATCCATAAAATCTTCTGCATCACTCCAATCACGAGATGCGTATATATTACCCAATTCTAATGCTTTGAAAGGTATATTTTTTTTTATAGCACAATTTATCTCTGCAACCTTTTTAGTTATTTTTCTAGTAACAAACTCTTCACCTCTCCTAGTGCCCTCGTGATTGAACAACCAACATTGTATCACATATAAATTATAGGTTCTTCTGTATACATTTATTATTTGTCGTGATGAAACTTTACTTGCCCCATACGGGCTTTGTGGATTTAATGGATGATTTTCATCTTGTGGTGAATAAATTATATTTCCAAACTCTTCACTAGACCCTGCTTGGTATAAACGACAAGTAGGACAATAATTTTTTATTGCATCTAAAATATTTATAACAGACATCGTATTAGCCGAATATGTTTGATATGCAAAATCCCAACTAGAACCAACATAGCTCTGTGCTGCAAAATTTATAAAATATTTTGGTTTTAGTTTACTTATAGTCATTGTTATGCAATTAGAGTCTGTGAGGTCAAAGATTATTACTCTAAATCTATCTGAGGTAATATGTTTTAAATTATGATGGTTGTAAAGATTTAATCTTCTAACTCCACCATATATGATATAATCTGTATTTTTAAGTAGGTAATCTACCATATGACTCCCATCTTGACCTGTCACACCTGTTACTACAATACATTTATTATCTGTATCCTCTTTTATATCGTTTATATTAAATATTTGAATATAGTCTATTTTTTTATTATTATAAAAATCCATTGTATAATAATATGATTATTTTTGTTTATATTGTTTATATTATGATGTCTCGTATACAATTAATAAAATTATAGTTTAATGATTAATTTTTTAATTTTTATCAACGCCTCAAATACCAATGATAACTAATAAAATCATGATCGCCATTAAGTATAATTTTATCTGTATTTATCCATTTCAATGTTCTTAATTGTATTTTATCTTTATGATATACATATAAATATGTAAAATACATTTCATTCTCTGCTGCACCACTCAAATCATAATCTACAGGTGATATATTTTCTAAATATAACTTCCAGAATGATTTATTTTGATTGTGGTTTTCTATCATATCTATCATCTCTTGAACCAGTATAGTATTGAACATAGTATGGTGCGATATACCAGACAACGGATGTATTTTACTCAGGGAAGGATGGAGTTTGTTCATATGAGTGAAATATGGACGATGGTATTCAGTTCCAGTTGTAAGTATAAATTTATTGTCATCTGTTATAAACCTAGTTGGTTTTAAAAAAAATGTATCGCAGTCTATAATTAAATATGACTCAAGTATTCCAGTTATAGTTTTTCCAGAATATATTTTTAGGAGTTGCTGTAAATACCAACCACAACGTTGTCGTTTGCCTATGAAATTTTCTACATCATTTATATTAAAAGGAAAAATTTTTTCGTCAATTGTAATTGCTCCATCAATATTAATATTTGGATTACTACATACCAAGTATATATTTCTATGTTCGACAATATTTTGTTTACAATAATAAACATTTTTCTCGACGACATCGTTATCGTTTGGCCCGACACAAATAACAATATCGAATAGCATTATTGCATATCTTTAATATAATCTCTAATATTGTTTATTAATATATATATTTAAGCTTTGTATTTATACCTTTCTATCATGAATTTTTCCTGTAATAACTATAAAATATATATATATTAGTTTAATTCGATACATTTCCATGTTGGAGGACATAAATCAGATGTATCATTTCCAGCACGTTCTCCAAACCATATTGGAGGATAACATACAATCTTATTATGATTATTATTTAAATACGCTGCCCACCAACTGAATGAACTATTTGCAATTATATTATGCTGACAATTACTCATTGTCAACATCTGACCCCAGTCTGATATTTTATTAGATGCCGTTGTAAAGACAATTGTAGGATAGTCTGTTTTTAATCGATTCACAATTATATCCACATCATCTATATCTTGATTCTCGCAAAAATATAAAATTGTATATGCAGGATGCATACCATCAATTGTAGATTCACTTACAATATGAGCAATGCTTTTTCTGTAATATTCATATGGCAATATCGGATGAAAATGCTGGACTTTCTTATAATCTCCAATCCTAAAATGCATACTAATCGTGTGTTCTTGTACAGGATAATTGGTTTTGAGACCTTGAATGCCAATCATCTTGCATATCGTCTCGTAATTATCCTCAAAATATTTATAGCTTTGAAAGTATCCAAAAATACAATTATTTCCTTCCGTTGGAACAACTGGTTGTTTATAACGGAAGGATTTCTCGCGTATAATATTCATAGGCTGTGGTAAGGAATTTGACAAAAATGGTTTCAGGCGAACAAGGAGTGTATTCCAATATGTATCGCGGATAGTGTCACCCGTATTTGCTCCAAGAGATTCAGAATACAAAAATGTGAATCTTTGTTTGGTTCGAATTGAATTGGAAATAGTTGCAAAAATCTGAAATAGCTGATTGCCTAAGCCGCCCATTAAATGACACGTCAACATCACGTTTATACAATCTCTCGTTTTTTATATTTATTAGGTTTCAATTATTAATAAATATAATTCTAATAGTTTCTATATTTTGGTTCAACCTTTCTTAAAGGTTGATTTTGGCTCAACCTTTCTCAAAGGTTGAAAAGGTTGATTTAAAACTCCTCGTTCAAGTCGAACAATTCAACCGACTTTGTCTTGTTGGCAAGAGCATACTCACTAACACGCTTCTCGAAGAAATTGGTCTTGCTGTCTAAACTGATCATCTCCATCCATGCGAAGGGGTTGGTGACATTATAGATCTTGTCATATCCCAGTTGGAGCGAAAGTCTGTCGGCGACAAATTGAATATATTGCGTCATAAGCTGCGAGTTCATGCCAATCAAACGGCATGGAAGAGCCTCGCAAATAAATTCGGTTTCAATCTCGACCGCCTCGCTGATAAGGTCCCTAATCTCATTGTTAGACAACTTGGCATTCAACTTTGAATACAAAAGAATCGCAAATTCGCAATGGAGAGCCTCGTCACGCGAAATAAGCTCGTTGGAAAATGTGAGTCCAGGCATAAGACCACGCTTCTTCATCCAGAAAATACTGCAAAAAGCCCCGCTGAAAAAGATACCCTCGACACATGCAAAGGCAACAAGACGTTGTGCGAAAGTGCTCTCACTATCCTTGATCCACTTCTGTGCCCAATCCGCCTTCTTTTTGATGCATGGGTAATTCGCAATCGCATTGAATAGCACGTTTTTCTCTTCGTCATTCTTAATGTACGAGTCAATCAACATACTATACACCTGACTATGGATGTTTTCCATAGCAATCTGAAATCCGTAAAAGGCACGAGCCTCTGACACCTGAACATCGCTCATAAATCGCTCGGCCAAGTTCTCCATGACGATCCCATCACTCGCAGCAAAGAATGCAAGAATCATGGAGATATAATATTTTTCGTCAGCAGATAAGGTGTTCCAGTCTTTCGTGTCCTTTGATAAATCGATTTCCTCAGCCCTCCAAAAACAATCCACTTGCTTCTTGTACATTTCCCAGATGTCATTGTATTTGATCGGGAACATAACAAAGCGGTTGTCGTCAGGAGTAAGAAGAGGTTCGTCGGTATGGTTAGTCATCCTAAATTATATATACTCTTAATTTTATATATTTTTTTAATTGAATAATATAAGCCATGGATTTAGTTGTAAAAGAAAAAGAGAAGGAGAAGAACCTGTTACATATTGAGGAGTTGATTGAGAAGAAACGTGATTTGTTATTGGAGAAACAACAGAAAATAAAGAAAATTTCAATGGAGAATGAATTTTTAAAGGGAGTTTCAGCTGATTATTCGAAATATTTCAAACATATTGTATCGAAAGAGCAAGAGCAGGTTCGTGCATTGAAATTGTTGAATGGATATATTGACGATTTGAACATGTCGAATCAATTAAGCAAAGAGCGTACAAATGAAGCAAAGAAGGAACAACAACGTATTTTAGACGAAATTGATAAATTGAAACATAACATTGATCGAATCATAGAAAAAACACATGATTAATTTACAGATAATATATAATCTATATATATGGCTGCCATTAATCCTGTAAACGTCGACTTTACTCAGGCTCAACGAGATGTTATAGCAAGGATACCGGGAATGGCTGCTTATGTTACTCCACTTGTCGCTGCTGGTGCAGGTGGTTATGATGAGGCGTTTAATAATCTGTCAACTGCAATTCAAAATTCAATGGCTGGACCTCCACCACCTAATTATCCTGCGATAACTGCGAGATTAACCGCATTGAATACAAATCTACTTGACAAAATAGAATATATCAGACGTAGGTTTGCTTATTATGATAGTGTGGAAGGTTTAGTTCCTGGATTATTTGATAAGCTCCAGAATGCAAAGCTTCTCTTCGATCAGGCAATTGCAAGACTGGGTATAGCACAGGCTGCACCAGGTGATATTCAAGCGTTTACTGATGCTATTGCAGCACTTGAAAATGTTGGTGCAATAATTGATGGTATTGATCATTTACAAGGTCCTGGCACTCCAGATCATCCTGGACCTTATCCTGGTGGTCCTCCTGGACCTGGTGGTGGTGGAGGAGCTGGCGGTCTTGGACCTGGTGGTGGTGGAGGAGCTGGCGGTCTTGGACCTGGTGGTGGTGGAGGAGCTGGCGGTCTTGGACCTGGTGGTGGTGGTGGTGCTGGCGGTCTTGGACCTGGTGGTGGTGGAGGAGCTGGCGGTCTTGGACCTGGTGGTGGTGGTGGTCCTATCGGGGCAGGAATGGTTAGAGCTCCTAATCCCTTTGCTAATATACCGGCAAATGAACCTGTAAGTGATGCGATGGAGGTAGCAAGGCGAAATGCACAATTAGGTGGCCGCAAACGCAAATCTAAACGTGCCTCAAAACGTAAAATGAAAAAGACAAAGACCAATAAATCAAGCAAGCGATCTCGCAAACAACGAGGTGGGTTTCGTTACGTTACTAAACCAAAAACTAAGAGACATTCTTCGTCTTCATCCTCTTCATCGACCTCCAGTACAATGACTTCTAATAGAAATTAAGATTCGTTTGGATTATGTTTAGAAAAATACAAATTTAAGTATATTATTTTATACACTTAAATATATTGATGTCTGGTTACGTACCCGGTCCTTATTCCATGAACGACCCAGAAGAAATGCCTTCGGTCGTTCCACCTTCTCAGCCATCTACCCCATCCGATCAACCCGATATTGTTAATAGAAAATTTACAGAGGCCGAATTAGATACTATAAATAAACTTTCTGTAGATGATCCGGCGGTTTATCTTGCAATTGCACATAATTATGATGAAGCATTTGATGGATTGAAACAACAAGTGCAAACTCCACAACAACCAACATTTGATTTATCTAGCTATACTGAGAGATTAACAAAAATTCATGCAGATCTTATGGCAAGATTAGCAGTAATTAAAGAAAAATTAGTTAGACTTTCTGAAATTGAGAGTTTATCAATATCTCTTCTGGATAAACTTTACGCTGCGAATGAATTGTTTACATCTGTAAGCAATAAACTTAATTCTGAAAATAACGACCCTACTGCGTATAATGCTCTCGGTGCAAAAATAACCGAGTTAGAAGCTCTTATTGCCGAAATTGAGACGTATCCTGGTATGGGAGCTCAGGCTCCTGTTGGTGGGAGAAGAAAAAGTAAAACAAAACACAGGAAATCTCGCGGTAAAAAAACAAAGACAAAGAGAGTGAAGCGAACACAAACCAAAAAAAGAAAAATAAAGGGAGGAAAATGTAAATGCAGTCTGTGGAATAAGTAAAATATTTTTCTAATTAAATCCGTTCTCAATCTCTCTTCTTCTTGTACAAGTTCTTCAACTTCCTCTGCAAAATACGTAGCCAAAAGGTCTTCTTAATACAAACACATTCGCCTCCAGGCAGATAATAGCACTCTGCAATTTCAGGCTGGATATAGTTTTCATTAGTAATTATGCTTTTGTAATTACGAATGAACGCATGAGGAGTTACTTGCTTGACTATGTTAAAATAGTTGTCGTTGTAAAATTCGGCCATCTCTGAAATGTAATCGTAATCATACTTCTTGAAACAGCTGATGACTAGAAACTGATCTTCCAGGCGGTCTACTGGTCCGTGTATTCGACTATTGTAATGTTCGCACAAAACGATGTTATACTTGGTCTTGCTCTTCTCTCCATAGTTTAGCAGAATCTCGTCATCGTACTCGAATAAGGTTGTCTTGTGTTGTTCATTGTTGTTGGAAAGACGCTCAGCCTGAAACGCGAGTTCGATAATGTCAGCCATAATTAAGTGTATACTCCCATATTTAGTAAATAACCAACTCAATTTTTTTAGTGGTATAGTATATATGAAATTAAACCCTACTTTAACGAAAGTTCTCTCGAGTAAGATTTTATTAAATGTAATCTTTGTAATTGCGTTTATCCATGTGATTGGTAATCTTATCATGGGCAATTTACATGATGTTGCATTCTTCATCCTGATTGGTGGGTTGGTTAGTTTCTTTACCAAGAACATGATTATTGTTTTAGGAGTTCCAATCGTGTTTGTCTCTCTATTTGCTACTTCTATGATCGAAGGATTTGAGAAGAAGGAAGGAGAGACAAAAACCAGTGATGCCGAAAAGAAGAAGTCTGAAGAGAAAAAGATGGATGAGAAGAAAAAGATGGATGAGAAGAAAAAGATGGATGAGATGGATGAGATGGTCGATGAGACAGAACCCAAACCATCTGGAACAAAGAAACCATCAGCAAAAAAGGTTTCAGAGCCTGAAGGAATGGCGGTGGAAGAAAAATTCGAGGTTGGTAGACGTAATAAGGGATATGATATCGATTATGCATCAACTGTAGAGGATGCGTATGACGATTTGAACAAGATTCTCGGTGGTGATGGGATCAAGAGGTTGACTGCTGATACTCAGGGTCTCATGCAGCAGCAAATGGAGCTGACCAAGGCGATGGAGGGTCTTGAGCCAATGTTCTCCAAGTTTGAACCCCTCTTGGACAAGGCCAAGGACATGTTGAAGAATCTCCCTGAGTTGGATTCGGGAATGATGGACAAGTTAAAGGGTATGGGAATTAAACCAACTAAATAAACATAATATAATTGTGATGTAAATTGATTACAATTATATTGATTAGATTTTCTGATATGTTACTATAATAATTTTGTTTGTTTATGTCGAACCAATTTAGCATCTTCTCTTTCTCTTATTAAACAATATACAATGTTATATATATAAATGCGAAAGTGTCAACCTGGTATGATATGTTTTGAAAATGTAACTATTGTCTTCCTTTCGATTGTTATATTGGTAGTTGCATACTTTGTATATGTAAGAACCGACAATTCCAGAGACCGAACACACCAACAACCAACAACCAATTATATTTTGCAACCAGCAACACACCAAGGAATGAGGGATGTTCTCTTAGATCCATATGCTCCTCCAGTAACATTAGAGAGACCATGTGCATCTTACAGCCAAGTAGGTATCATGACACCATTGAACGGAGATAAAACTGACAATATCTTACCATTAATGGGTCGTATTTTATACAACAGGAGAGATTTGTGGAACTACTACACAATAAGCAATCAACATAACAACGTGAAACTTCCGGTATCTGTCAAGGGTAAAAGTGGATTGAGTGAAAATGGTGTTGACAAGATATTCAATGGCGACACTATTTATGTTGAAGGAGTTAATGCAGCATACAAAGTTACAATTTATGAAAACGATACTATGCGATATTTACCGATGGTTTAGTATTATTTTATTCATATATACAAATGAATACTGGTAATCAAAACACAATGAATATAACACAAAGGAGTGTTTACGGCAAATGTAACTTAAAATGTTCATTTAGTTCCAAGTACGAAGTTAGTAATTCTAGTGCGACAAATAATGATATTTATGTCAGTGTGACTTACGATAAACAGAGCATGCCACCTGTTTTATTCAATTACCAGAAATATAATGTTTCGTCAGTAAAGATCTATTCCCCTTCTCTCCATTCATATGATGGAGCAAAGGTACCAGCAGAGATTATTATTGAACATCAACCAGTTACTAGCGGTTCAGTATTAAATGTCTGCATTCCAATCGTTCAATCAAGTGACAACTCAAAGGCTGGACAAGTTGTGTCACAAATAATAGAAAAGGTTGCTGCAAACGCACCTAGTAAAGGCAACACCACAAAATTGAATCTCTCCGGTTTCACCTTGCAAAATATAATTCCTAATAAGCCATACTTTAACTACACAAATCAGGCGGGTGTGAATCACATATTATTTAGTAAACTCGATGCAATACCTGTTAATCAAAACCTGCTAACTTCACTATCCAAAATAATAAAGCCGTATCAGTTGACCATACCAGAGACCAAACTATTTTTTAATTCTGACGGACCAAATACGAAAAATGATCTTGCAAAACAAGGAATATATATCTCCTGCAATCCAACGGGTAATTCGGAAGAGACAACAAATATAACAAATGAGAAAATAAATACATTTGACGTATCTAGTTTATTTAATAATCAGAATCTTGTAAATTTTGTAGGGTTTTTAATTATACCAGCACTAATACTTGCAATCTTAATGATTTTTCAAATACTTAAAAAGTATTCACTTGATGACATCGTAACACCTGTTAATGTTGTTTCGGAAAACGTAACTAGTGCATTTAAACCCAGATAAAAATTAGGTTAGATATTATTATGTATTTTTTTTGCATAAACTCAACTCCAGTATTTAGTAACATTTAGTCAAAATAATAAATTATTATTAAAATATTACTATATGAAGATTCTTCTCGACATGATACACTTATTAAACAGAGAACATGAGGACGTTGCACTTATTGAAAAACTTAAAAAATTCAATTATAAACTCAACAAAAATAGTGATGATAATGAGAAGGTATTATTGTTATTAGAAACGCTCTACTGCGATATCACCGAATTAAATAAACAATATCCGTACTTGAATGATATTTTACTATCTATAATTGATGTATTTGATCGTATAACAAAGGATAATAAACGAAGTGGTAAAAATGAAATTTCACTTAAAAATATAATTCATAAATTGCGAAATGAAAATGAGATGTTACGTAATGATAAATTAATTTGTGATACCAAGAATAGGAACCAGCAAATAATTAACCCTCTTGTAGATTGTAATATAATAATCAACGGATTTTACACAATCATATAAATAAAAAAGTAAAGAAAAAGAAAAAGAAAAAGAAAACATTTTGAGCTTGCAAAATGTTTTTTGATAAGTTGATTATGGTTTGTTTTTAGAGTTATGATTATTCTTTGTTTTTCAGTTTTTAGATTTATTCTTTGTTTTTCAGTTTTTAGATTTATTCTTTGTTTTTAGATTTATGATTTGTTTATAATTTGATTTATTATTTGTTTAAGCACCATCCTTCTTCTTGACGACCTTCTTCTTTGCAACTGGCACGTCGGATGGAGTAAGTAGAACAGCAGGCTTTACCTCCTCGACAACAGCCTTAGGAATAACAACCTCCTCCTCCTGATCCTCCTCGGCATCACTATCATCTACAATAGTCCCCTGGATCTCCCCCTCTACATCCTCCTCCATAACAACCTGAGACTTGAGCTTGTCCTTGTCCTGAGTCTTCATCTTGATAAAGCACTGACCCTGCAAAACAGCCCTAGGCTTCTGAACAACAGCCTGAATCAGCTTCCAGTTAGCACTGAACTTTCCATTCACGAACCAGATACCGCCGAACTGAATCAAACACATAACATTTGTTCCCTTCTTCAAGTAATCAATCGGCGTGAACGAATTCTCAGTGCTAGGGAATAGCTTGTTACCATCCTCGTCATAAATCTCCGACTTCCACACACCCTCCCACTGCGGAATCTTTACTCGCAACGTCGGCTTCTTAGTATAGTCATACTCACCAGTAGCCTTATCCTTGACATACTTCAGCATAGGAGTCCAGAGAGCATCAACAACCTCAGAACTCTTATGAACCTTTCCAAACCACTCCTTCGAATAAGTGAGTGCATTCTCCTTGATCGTGTTCTCAAGTGCCTGAAGATTTCTTAGGAATGCCTCAGAATCCTCAGTCTTATACTCATCGCTGGGGAACTGCAGAGACATATCAAACTTTCCATTTCCCTTCTCCTCACCCTCAGCCTTGTAATCAGACGCTCCCCACGTAAGAAGGAGCGGAGTAGAAAGCGTCAGGCTTGTCTTAGTAGCCTTGCTAATAAGATTGATCGACTTAGCTCCCTGGGGCGTAGCCTTAGGAGCACAGAAGATGATCTGGTCAGTCTTGAATTGAGTTCCGTCGATGATTCGCTCAGCCATGTTAGTTAGTATGATTATAATATTACTATTATCTTTAAATCAATTTTTTATTTGATTTCTCAGAGGTTATCAATATGGGGCTTATTTTGTAAAATCATACCATAATCAATGCAAAAATACAAAACTCTAAGAATACTATTAAATAAAAAACAATCTTATTTTATCCTTATTACACAAACATAAAGGTTTTTTGTTTGTGTAATATAAATGAATGCATATATGGAAGCAATAGGCGATAAATTTACACATCTGATTGTATGTAGACCATCTGGTAACCACGACGATTCTTATTTACCTGACATGTCTAATTATTTTCAACTACTCACAACCAAAGTTAATATTAGTAACTTGAAGTCGTATTTGAAACATTATTCTCTCAAAACAACTGGAAAGAAGGATGATTTGGTAAAAAGAATATTTATGCATCTTCATTTATCATCTTATGCTGTAGTGGTACAAAAGACAATTCGAGGCTATTTGCAACGTTTTTTTAATCGTCTACATGGCCCAGCATACACGAAGAGGTCTTTGTGTGTGAATGAGACTGATTTTTTTACACTAGAACCATTGTATGAAATTGACAAGTACCAATTTATCAGCTTCAAAGACAAAGACAATTTTGTATATGGTTTTGATATATGTTCGCTTTATAAGCTATTGACTGATAGTACTGGTCCTGTTATGAACCCATATAATAGAAACAAGATAGCAGGGTTCTTTTTATCCAGAATAAAGAGAATTATTCGCCTTGGTAAATTATTCAATATAGACGTGAATGTAAAAATAGAAGAGGAGATAGTTGATAAAAATAAATCTGTCCAATTTAAAGCTCTTGATATTTTCCAGAAGATCGATGCTTTAGGAAATTATAGTGACCCTCGATGGTTTCTCTCCTTGAATCATGCTCAACTAACTAAATTTGTTAGAGAACTTGCTGATATATACAACTATCGTGCAAATTTGTTACCAGAGACCAAGCAGAAGATTTACCCTCCTCCTGGTGATATTTTTGATGGTTTTGATATGAATCATATGATAGGTCTCGAAATAGATAAAACGAGAGATTATATATTAAATTTGGTTGAACGTTTTATTGTTTGTGGAATCGACAACGATAGTAAATCTTTAGGAGCATATTATGTTCTGGCTTCGTTAACTTTAGTAAATTCAGCTGCGGCAGAGGCGATTCCTTGGTTGTATCAGTCCGTGTTGTATATTTGAAAACATTTAGGAATTCTGGACCTGTATTGTCGTAATAATATAATGCGTTAAACAACTTAGAAAGATTATATTAATGTATACTATAATAGGATGACCAAGCCGACTAAGACTACCACCAAGACTGCCTCCAAGACTGATGTTGTTACTGCCCCCGTTGCGGTTGTTGCCACACCTGTTGCCACCGCCCCCGTTACCCCCGTTGTTGTTGCTCCCGCGAAGGTTGCCGAGGACGAGGTTGTTCTCGATGATGTTATGGCCAAGCAGTCCACGGATTTCCTCACCAAGCTCCAGCAGATTGGTTCTATGATTTCTACCCTTAAGTCCGAGTACCGCGTGCTCGAGAAGAAGTGGTCCAAGGAGCTTAAGATGGCTCAGAAGCAGTCTTCCAAGCGTAAGCGTAAGGCTGGAAATCGTGCTCCTTCGGGGTTCGTCAAGCCCACTGGAATCAGTGATGAGCTTGCCAAGTTCCTCGAGAAGCCTGTTGGATCCGAGATGGCTCGCACGGAGGTGACTCGTGATATTAACAAGTACATTCGCACGAACGGACTTCAGGACAAGGAGAATGGTCGCAAGATCATCCCCGACACCAAGCTTGCGGCCCTCCTCAAGCTTAGCAAGACGGATGAGCTTACGTACTTCAACCTCCAGAGGTACATGAGCCCTCACTTCGCTAAGAACGTGAAGGTTGCTTCTGCTTAAAAAATATAATAACAACAAAAAATAACAACAAAACAAAAAAGGGTGTTAAGTAGTTAAAAATGTAAAAATACAATAATATTATTGTATTTTTATTTATATTCGTGTATAATATATGAATACACGGAACAGCGAGATTACTCTTTTGAAAGAGAAGTATAGAAAGCTTGGATTGGTTGTTTATAATCGATATACCTTTTTAATAATTGAAGCTAGAAAAAGAATTAGTCGTTCTCGTGATGAAATTATTCGTGGTTATATTCAAAAATATAATGAAGAGATGAGTGTTTTACAATCTAGATATAGTTTGGAGTTAGATAAAATTAATGCAATAATTATTCCGTCCACAAGTATTCCATCCACAAATATTCCGTCCACAAATATTCCATCCACAAGTATTCCGTCCACAAATATTTCATCCACAAATATTCCACAGACTTTATCATCCAATAGAAATGCACTCTTAATTGGAATGAATTATCCAGGGACTACATATCAATTATCTGGGTGTGTCAATGATATAAATACTATTGAAAAATTGCTTATTGATAAATTTAATTTTAAGAATATTGTAAAACTTCACGATTCATCTAGTATCTTGCCGACTAAAATAAATATTATTTTGCAATTAAAATTATTATTAACTCAGTCTAATTCAGGTGATGTATTGTTTTTTCATTATAGTGGTCATGGGTCACAGATTAAAGATATAAATGGAGATGAGACGGATGGAATGGATGAAGTAATTATACCAGTTGATTATTTTTCTAACAATAGTATCATAGTAGATGATGATATTAAAGGTATTATCCAAGAAAACTTGAAGGAGGGCGTTAAATTGATTGTTTTAATGGATTGCTGCAATAGTGGAACTATATTTGATTTGAAGTACAATTATGATAGTAACTGGAACCAAGTTGTGAATAATAAGTCGCTTGATACTAAAGGTGATATAATTTTAATTTCTGGTTGTTCAGATTCACAGAAATCGTATGACACATACGTAAACTCTATATATCAAGGATCGACTACAAGATCATTTAATGAAACCATTAAAACTACCATAACATGGAAACAGATGATAAATGATATGAGACAGATATTAATAAATTCTGGGTTATCGGTTCAAGTTCCTCAGATATCTAGTGGTAGACCATTTGATATTAATAATGTCATTGTTATCTGAGTGAGAGACAATTATAATATTTTTTTTATAGTTTATTTTTTATAGTTTATTTTTATACCTTTTTTAATTTGAAAAGGTATAAAACTTTATTTTATTTATTTATTTATCTTGTAAATTCAATTGATAATCAATACGATTTACCATAAATGATCCTGGTTTACTTTCGCCGATTGAAATAATATACTTTGAATACATCTTTGCTAAAATAAATGCAGCTTCGTTCTGGGCAAAGAATGCGGCAGCACAAACTCGATCGTCTTGCCAAAGAGCCTCATGTGATGTGGTACTAGGATGGTCTAGCATATATGCATACCTATCGAACGTGTTCTCAAATGAAGGTGCGTTTCTATCGCAATTCAATCCAATAAAAACAATATCTCCTGGATGGTAAATATCATTTATTTGACGCATTAGCTTGACAGAGGCCATCGTCGGTGGCCACCAATACAATACATTCACTACAAAATCAACCCATTTATCTCCCTTAATCGGTTTCTTTAACGTGTCATCTTTATCCTTGTAATTACTATAAAAATCAATTGCATTCTGTAAGATATCTTCGTATTTATTGTTATCAGTATCCTTTATATAATTTAATACATGAATACATCTAGTCGAGAGAGAAGCCGTGGTTGGAACTGCCAACATAAACATGAAGGATGTTTCGTTCATGGTCTTTATGATATCATCGTCTCTTTCAATTCTTGTTTTTTCTAGAAATATATTGAGCTCTTCTAATGTATTTATTCTAATTTTGTGATTAATAAATAATAAAGATGATAACCATCCATCTGCACGCAATGTAGTGCCATTTTTACATATCTCACATAGATTATCAAATAACGAGTACGCAAATGTATCGTCTATATGTTGGCTATTATTTAATATATCACACATCTTAATTTTATTAGGATTCATATATTTGTCATAACACATATCAAAGTTATCCAATGACATTTCTATACCCAAGATCTCAATCATCATAATTCGAGAGATAATTCGGCTTAGAATCTCGAATCCATTGTCATCTGAATAATGAGCAGACATATCTTTGGCTGACAAATTCAACGGATCACTACTCTGTTCAATCATTCGAAATGTCGGCTTTTGAATACATCTTCGAAGTTCCTTTTTTGTTTCACTCCATTTATCGTCAGTATCACGCAAGAAAATCGTATCGCCTATTAATTCATGGATACACTTTACGAATGGAGATGTTATCGTAGTATCTGAATTTTTACTGATTGATTTTGGAATTTTAGTAGTCGCGATAAACGCTGCGTCTAACATAGGAATTCGGAAACTTCCGTGGTCATGCAAAAGCTTTACCAGTATATCTCTCACTTCCGCAAGACTCATACATGTGATATCTTCTAAATTAGATAACTTATACAACACAATACAACCTATTATACACTCATATGGGTTTCTAAGTATTTGAGTTATTATCGGAATCGAGTATACAACGTAGAAGTAATTGAAAAATGAAGAACTATAGAACGTTGGCATCAAAAAAATCATCTCGATCAACAACTGGTACAATGGAAGATTTCTTGAATAATACCAGAATGATCTAAATGCAATTGTTGGCATCGTGCTATATCCGGTAAAGAAGAAACTAGATAAGTACACGATAGATGCACAGATGGGATATGTTTGGTATGAAACTAATGCAACATCATTGTAGAAAGGACAACCTTCCATACGAGTGTTGTGCAAAACATCTGTATCTAGATTCTTAAAAATCACATAGTGAATTGTTGCCATCGAGAGAACAACAAATGACATTGTTGAAACGATAATATATGTTCCAAATTGACTGCAAATAGCATACAATAAAAACATAATCGACGAATACTCAAGAAGATTCTTTTTGATGTTTTTAATTTTTATCTCTTCTTCTCTCAATATAGAACCAATAACCATTGCAAATGTATGTGATAACGACATGATGGTATTATGTTCAAAATTATTGGAGGATACAACATCAAATAAAATTGACTTATTGTGAATGTCTGGCGTCAATGTCGGAACTTTGCAATGAAACCAATAGAATGTCACAAGAATATAAAATGCAGTTGACCATTTTTTCGTAACTCCTATTCTACCCAAAACATCAAAATACCCAATATAGAAAGATGCCGTATAACTGGCTGATGCAACAAGAATAAACGACAATAGATTTTCAAAACTATGCTCTTTCGTAATAAATAACGAGAGAAACTCATTGAACCAAATAAATGTTCCTGTGAAAAAAACATATAATGTTAAAAAATCATACCTATCATGACCATTTTTTAGATCAAACCTTATACGTGAATGGATTTCTTCCATATAATAGTGTTCGTCATTTTCACTATCATCGAAATGTACATGAGCAAACTCTTTTTTACCTAGCTGTTCTACAAACCACATATTAGATACATGTGGTTTGTTATTAAATGGTTTATTAAGATATATTATTTTGTGGGTTATCATATATATTCTTTCAAAGTGTCAGCCATTTACAGACTTAAACCGCCCTTTAGGGGCGGTTTGAAATCTTCAATGGTGTAAATGGTCTAAACAGAATCTGTTAATTCTTCATTAATATCAGGAACTAATTTTTTATCTCCAGTGTTTGTGTAGTTTTGACCATCACCATGACCCATATCATAATATATACATGGTCTTGGTATATATATACAATCAGTATATTCCATGACCCTTAACCAATATTCATAATCATCTGCATTTGGCATAGATTTGAAAAAACCAGCCTTTTCCAAAATGGATTTTTCGACAATGACGCTTGAACAAATACAACAATTATTTACTTTCAAGAAATTTAAATCCCAATAAACATGTAAATTCCCCGTCTCTATAAAATTAGAATTTATAGGTGTTTTAATAAATGATGTAGAATTTTTATACGCATCATGAATATGACTTCTTGCATGATGTGCATTATATAATTTATATTCTGAACCTGTAACAAACATACCATGACCGCATATTGCATCAGTTGAACACATACTGCAATTTGTTAACTCTAACACTTCAATTTGAAGTTTAATTTTGTGTGGAAGCCATATATCATCGTCGTCACAAAAAGCAATAAATCTTCCTTTTGCTAACCGAATACCAAAATTTCTCTGATATCCTCCAGGACAAGCAAACCCGTGAATCTGTTTACTATTTACTTCTAAATTAATAATTTTTATACCATTTGCTTCAAAATCATAATAATAGTATTCCTTTTGTGTTGAGCAATCATTTACTACGATAATTTCTATGTTTTTATATGTCTGAGCCTTTATAGATTTGATTGTATTCATTAAATAATAAAATCGATTATATGTTGCAATTACTACGCTCACTAGTTCTGGCTCCATTTTTTTAATTTACCAAATATTAAATAATTTTGATTATTCGTCAAATCTTTTACACATTTGTCATTTATAAAAGCCTCAATAAGTTTGAATGTCAGAAGATGTATATTTCTAATAAAACATATATAACTTTATATATGTAATAGACTAATTATTATTCTACTTTGTCAAGGAAGTCTGATGGGTTCAAGTATATTTTCCCTCGGAACATAGAGACATTTTTACATGATAATGGCCATGAAACAGGTTCTGGGACCTTGTTTTTATCAGCTGCTTTATTCTGCCGAGTGTCAGCTGGTTTATTTTGCCGAGTATCAGCTGGTTTATTCTGCATAGTATCAGCTGGTTTATTCTGCATAGTATCAGCTGGTTTATTCTGCCGAGTGTCAATCGGTTTTATATATTGACATGGTAGGCCTCCAAGTGTACAAGATCCTTTAGAATCCAACGAGCATGGAGATTGACATACTTCAACAGCCTTTTTATACGGACAAGCTTGATCTCCTAGCTTACAATATCCTTTGGAATCCCAAGAGCATGGTGCTTCACATGCTTCAATATCTGTTGGATTGTAAGCTGGATTTTTGGGATTTACTGGAAAAAAATTTCCACTTTTATCTGGTGTAAGATCCGTACTGGGATATTTTTTTTGTTGATCTGGTGAAGGATTAGGTGGAACGCGGCATCCTTTCGCACAAGTTGTCATATCATAATATTCAGCAGAACTCTTGCAACCTTTATCGGTACCACACCAATAACAAGTAGATCCACTTGCATCATGTGCGATTTGACCACACGTTTCACAACTTGTCGCGGCATCGCACCGACCAGGGGATATTTGCGGTTTGGTAGTTCCATCACCTTCTAATCCTTCGCGAAAACTAATAAAAAATATACTAAATAAAACAACAATTGATACAACCCCTAATGTTTGTTTGAATGTAAATTTATTAAAAAATGAATGCATCTAAAATATAGTTATATAAAAATATATTATTTCATTATATTCCTAGAAAGATCTAACTGACACGAACCATTGTAACTGGAAACAGAAACCCATAATTTTTAAGTATGGTGACTATTTCATTTCGCTTTATATTATCCACTACGATATTAATATCATACTTTGGTATTATCAAATTATTAATTGTAAACATACTCCTTGTATGTAATAACGCGTCTATATCGCCAAACTTAATGTAATCGGTGTTTACGCTTAACCACCCATAAAAACCAGACGAATTTATTGTTTCATTATTATACTCATAAGATGATTTGTACTTATTAAACAGATTCATGCTGGAATAAAGTGATGTTTTTCCGTTTGCGTTATAATCTGTACCCGATAAAATACAAACATCCTTAAACTCATCCTGTGACATATCAAGTGTATCTAGAATGCCGTGAACATCATACAAGACTGCCGTATGATTCAAGAGACTAGTGTATCGCAAAATTCTGGGACACCCATAAACAAACATATCCATGTCGTCGCTCATACAACCCCATGCTTTTCCAGATAGAACAAACGACGCACATAGTCCATCAGCTTCACCAGGTGCATCAATATAAGTTGCACCATACGAGTTTATCAATTGCTTTGTGAGTTGGATATGATTCTTTGTCAAATACACAAACTTCTTCTTAAGAGCATCCATAGATGACGTTATTTCCTGTTTCTCTTCAAAACTAAGCGAATTCGATTGTGATAGCTTCTTCTTGAGATCATTGTATTCTGCTTCCGATTTAACCTTATCTGCTTTGCGTTTCTTGAGAAGTTCTAGTTTTTCATCAGGCGGCATTCCATCAAAGATAAAGATTGGCCTGATGTTGTAGTGTCTGAAAATAGATAACAACAGGTAGACATTTTCAACCAGTGCATTTTCTGCCACATATCGATATAAATAAATACTTATATCGATAACAATTACCTTTCCTTTTAGTTCAGATAAATGCATCATGTTGATAGAGCTCTTGCAATGCTGCTTCAGATAACGATTTAGATTTGGAATTCCCATTATTATAGTTAGGTTTGGTATATCTAAATATTCAAATATTCAATCATTTTTTAAACTAGTTTACAACCAAGATATGGTGCACAAGAAGAACGCATTGTGAAACCCCTAATTTGTCTACAACGCTTTCTAGTGAATCTTCGTGGTAAACTAAATATTTTGCCGTCTTTGATTCTCTTGCAACTCTTCGCCTTTTTTGAATGTTTGCAACAAGATGGCATATACTATATTATTCATAGAATAAAAAATATTTTTATTTATTAACGTTTACTAGAACGACTCCGTTTTTTTGATTGTTTCTGTTTACTCGAACGTTTATGTTTCCTTGAACGTTTCTGTTTCATCGAATGCATCTTACTCTTAGAACGTTTTTTTCTAGAACCTCCACCATCAACTTTTTTTTGTCTTTTGCTCGAACCGATATCATCCACTTGTTCTTTAGTAAAATCACCGATATCTTGATTCATCAACCTAAGATTGTTTAGACTCAATCCTTCTTGTTGACGTTCCAGCGAACGTTGACGTTGTTCGATATATGCAGGAATAGGTTTATTTTGTTTTGCAAGAAACTCCTGTGACCATTCAGAACGTTTACGTTTATTATCAGGTTGTTTGTCTCCTTGTCCAACGACTTCTCCTTGTCCAACGACTTCTCCTTGTCCAACGACTTCTTCTCCTTCAACGAGTCCTAAATCATCCAAATTAAATGGTTTCTCATCGTGATTCTCTTCACTACTCATTATGTAATAACAATATATTTTATTACATAAACAACGTGATTTTTACAAATTTCAATCCATTTCACAAATAGTCATCTTCAAGTTTGTATCCAGTTTTCGATCTTCGTAATATTTCACCGCAGATAATAACGCCCTGTTTTTGTGTAACTTGTGTATCAAATCACAATATGCCTTCTGATTTGCTAATGTCTTTGTAAACTGGATCATCGGATCATTCCGATGCTTACACCAACCAAGAAACAAAGGATAATTCATCAATAAAATAGTCTTGACAACATAATACGAGAGAACATTTGTATTCTCCTTGTACAATTCGTCGCGTAATTCTTTGGCTTCTTTCTTCTTCGAGTATAAGTCAGAGTATGATAGACCCATAAAATCCAACACCTTTACCATTTGGAATACACTATGAGCTCTCTCAATATCTAATAACATGATCGCGTTTTCTACAAAAATATCTATATCGAGTTTGTTATCCAAGTGATTGAAACTGCAGAACATAGTATTCATTAACTCGGCCCAGCATTCTGTGTAAGATTCAAATAAATTCACCTCCGATGCCACAGGAAAAAGCTGTAACAAGATTCGTGTGCATTCTGCTGTATTCATATCAGAGAAATCTAGTCCAAAATTGTGGATCGTCTCGTGGATAAATACTTTGAACCATTCTTCTTTTCTATATACGAGAATCTCTGATTTTGTAGGACATGTGGTTGTTACACCAGTATTGACATGCATGGCACCCAATACATCAGTTTCGGTTATGGGTAGATGTTTTGTGAATGGCGTCATGTAAATATATATATCCAGTTCTCTCGAACATCTTATTGCTGCATTATTGTCTAAAAAATGTAACCATGTCTTCACGTTTTCGGCATACTTGTTATACTTTGACATTACTGGTTTGGGTTCTTCAACGATAAAATGTATCTTAATTAATCTTCCGTTCAAGTGGATTGTGTATGATATCTGATTTGTCATTTTACTTTCAATATGACTCCGTATTATGGGAGGGATTGTATTGTATAAAAATGATTTAGGTTTAATCATTCGATGATGTAACCCAATATGACCGCTTACAATAGTCGCTTTGTTTTTTAGACTAGCCTTATTTGCTGTATAAATTTCAGCATACAATTCCTCTAAAATGGAGGTTGTTTGTTTCGTAATTTTGACCTTGTCGATTTTATTAGCAAAAAGCGACATTTGTCTTCGACTTTCTAATGATAATTTCATTATATAATAGTGATATTATATAATCTGTCTCATTTTACAAATTATATATATTACTCCTCGATTATCTCAAATTGCTTAGCAAGATCACTTTTGTTTTCATTGCAACTGCGAATCAATCTTATAAACCCACCAAAAGAAGAAGAAATTAGTTTATCTGCCATACCACATATATAGATATCAGATAACATATCAATAAATTTAGTATCAGGATCTACATCAGAACAATGTAAATTCCTGTATTTATCTTCAGTTGGATACGTTGTAAAGTTTTTTATAGGTAATCCTTTGTCTATAAAAAAAGCAAGTGCATTTTTATCATCAGTTGCCATATATATTTCAATCGCAGAGTTTATTTCATCCTTGTTATTTTCATATAAAAGCTCATAGTCACAAATACGATCTGTATTTCTAATTTGTATAGCAGTATATGGTTTTTTTAATAAGTTGCATCGCTCATTTACAATTTGTCTAATTTCTGGTTTAAAAATTATAGATTTAAATAAAGTATCACCATTACCTCCTCCTGATCTCCCAAATATAATTAAATCTTCATTAACATCACAATTCGGAAAAGACAAGATCTTATCTTGATAAGTATAAAATGGTCGTTTAAAACCAAACCTATATTTATTATTAACCATATCAATTACATGTTCTTTTTGTATATCCAAATAAATTGTAAAATCATTGTCATAAATAATATTTTTTAATTCAATTGGATCATATATAACCTTATTTATGGGTAGATTAAAGTATTTTGTCATTTCAATGCCATATAATTGTAAGATTCTATTAATTATTAAAGTTCTACCGGTTTTATTACAATAATCCAATGCTAAGGTAATACTAGACAATTGGTCATTAAAGCCACCTTTACCTAACATAAGATAGACATATTTCATATATATTGTATATATTACATTAAACTCAAAAAAAAAATATAGAGACGAATTATAAAAGCATTGTCGTGTAGAAAAACTAACAAATCTTTTGTTTTACTATATAAAAATTATTAGTATAAAACTTATGGATCAAACATCACAAACAACATAATTTGTTTGTACATCGTCTTCATAGAAATATTGGTTCATTAAAGCCTTTTCATCCTTTTTCTTACAACAGCAACAAAACATTTGTTTAATAAATTTATATATAACTCGAATAAACGATATCATTATCTATACCAACTATTATAATTTTGTATAAAAATGATTTATTTTTATTATATCCCAATAAATATACATGGAATATAAATAATAAATGGTCAATATACACCCTACAGCCAAACTACTCGAGAACTTTATAACCGCGTACAATACGATATGGGTGGAATATATATGTCGTGAAAAGTATGTAAGATATATGGGAACAGGAGAATTGTATCTAAAGAAGTATTATAACATGAAACCATGTAACGAAATTCTTTCGTTTGTTGAATATTGGCGAGATGAACACGGATTAGAATTTTATCCAGAACCAGATTATAATAAAAAACAATAATAAACTTCAATAAATAATAAAATAACAACAATTTTATGAAAAAAATCATTATTTGGCTTCTCAATTTTTTCGACAACAAAAAAATTGAGATCTTTTTTCTGGAAAAGAGAGAATGTACTAAACTATAACAAGTGAATAACAAGTTAACAACAACAACTGCAAAATGTCTTCTATCATCAAGAACACCATCCAGCTCCCGTTCTCTGGCGTTGCCACTGAGAATTGCTGCCGCGGAGTCAAGTTCGCCGGTGGATTGTTCCTCCAGTGCAACAAGACTGGTGTCGATGTCTGCAAGGGATGCGTCGGAGCCCCTACCATCGAAGAGCGTCTTCGTGCTGACTTCAAGGACGAGAAGGGTCGTGCTCCTACGCACTACTCCAAGATCATGAAGAAAAATGGATGGACTAGCGAGATGGTTCTCGAGTTTGCCGCCAAGGCTGGAGTCACCATTAACGAGGCTGACTTGGTCGCTCCTGAGGAGGAGGGATCCAAACGCGTAGCTCGCAAGCCCAAGTGTGTTCCTGAGATCGAGACCTCCATGGATCCTATCAGCATTGAGAGTGAGGTCGCTTCTGTTGTCGATGAGGAAGTGGTCATCAACAAGGAAAAGGAGGTTGATGACAAAGAGGCTGAGAAGGAGGCCAAGAAAGCGGCTGCTGCGATCAAGAAGGCTGAGAAGGAGGCCAAGAAGGCGGCTGCTGAAATAAAGAAGGCCGAGAAAGATGCGGCTGCTGCGATCAAGAAGGCGGCTTCTGACATCAAGAATGCTGAGAAGGAGGCCAAGAAGGCTGAGAAACAGGCTGTGATCGATGCCAAGAAGCTCGAGATTGAGACCAAGAAGGCTGAGAAACAGGCTATTATTGATGCCAAGAAGCTTGAGGTTGAGACTAAGAAGGCTGAGAAACAGGCTATTATTGATGCTAAGAAGCTTGAGATTGAGACTAAGAAGGCTGAGAAGGAGGCTGCGATTGAGGCCAAGAAGGCCGAAGCAGAGGCCAAGAAGCTAGAGATTGAGGCTAAGAAGGCTGAGAAGGAAGCCAAGAAGGCTGAGGCAGAGGCCAAGAAGGCAGAGAAGGAGGCCAAGAAGGCTGCCGCTGCGATCAAGAAGGCCGAGAAGGAGGCCAAGAAAGAGGCTGAGACTGAGAAGGAGGCCAAGAAAGAGGCTGAGGTTGTTATTGTTGCTCAGGAGTTGCCGCCTGTTGTCGAGGAAGTGGCTGTCGTTGTTGTCGAGGAAGTCGTGAAGAAGGCGGCGACTTCCGATGAGAAGGAGGCCAAGAAAGCTGAGAAGGAGGCCAAGAAGGCGGCTGCTGAAATAAAGAAGGCCGAAAAGGAGGCGGCTGCTATTGCTAAGAAGGCGGCTGCTGATGCTAAGAATGCCGAGAAGGAGGCCAAGAAGGCGGCTGCCGAGCTCAAGAAGGGATCTAAAAAGGAAGCCAAGAAGGTCGAGGAGGTTGTTGCCAAGCCCGATATTCTCGCAGCAGTTGACGACGATGAGGAGGAAGAGGTTGAGGTCGAGGAGTTTGAGTTCAAGGGAGTTACGTATTTGAGGTCAACTGACACTAACATTGTCTACGATTCTAACGAGGATGTTGTCGGAAAGTGGAATGAGGTTACCAAGGTCATTGACTTTGCTGCGGAGTTGCAGGAGGAGGAGTATGTCGAGTAAATAAATATAAAAGAAAAATCATAAAAATGTGGGTTGTATGTCTTTGTTAAGGGTGGGTTATATAAAATAGTAAGTCATAGTAAGATAAATAAATCTTTTTATTTTTTGTTCATTCTGTCTCGCAGAAGCATAAGATCATCGTGTGTCTCTTGTGGAGCTCTTGGTACATAGTGTGTTAATTTTGCACGTTTAGTCGCCTTCAATATTTTTTGTAATTCCTCATCTTGTGTAAACTTTGCTTCAATCGCATCAGCAAGTTCCGTCTTGTTTCTGGATTTATAGAAATCCGGATCAATATCAACCTGTACAGGTCTTAGAAGCACGCCCTTGAATTTCCCCTTCTTGCTACCAGCAGCCTTTGCCATTTCAACATCCTTTGATAAATCCGTCTTGGAATCAAGCGAAAAACTCAAATAAAAATCCTGAGAGTTCTGCTTGAACTTGGCTGCCTGGTAATAGTGTTCAACACTCGCCCATGTATGCTCATGCAATTTGAATGGCGATATCCAAGAATTATCCAGTTTACGACGCCATTGTTTGTGTTTCTTTAAATCTACGAACTCCGTGATTCTATCGGCAGGGATTTTCTCTCCGTTTCCCTTTCCAGGATTAGGAGTATCATTAGAATTAGAATAAAACATGAATATGATATCGTCTTCATACAAGCCTCTCAGACGAGACTCGTTGAACAAATCAGATTGCTCACTAGACTTGACTGATACAGCCTGTTGTAATTTCAGTTTTCTAAAATCGGGAATGAGAGAAAATGGACCTGCATTCTTTTCCATACACTTGTCAACAATGATTCGTTTCACATCAAATGGAATTTCGCTGAACTTGAATATCAGTTTACCTTTGTATCCAATTGTCTTATAATGCATTCCGTTGTAGTCCACCATGACATAGTATTCGGGTGTAAATATACCTTTATTCTCCAAATACGAATCATTCAACTGACCACACAGCATGACATTCTTCATATCACCAGCAGTATAAGCTTCACTGGAGAGAAGTATAAACTTAATATTCAATACTCTCTCTAACGTTGAAACTGCATTTGTATCAGCCCAATATTCAGATGTCTTCATCTTGTTTCGAAGTGCGTCAAGTGATTCAACATTCTTCATAAACTTGTATTCATTCTGCAATGAGGTTGTAAATTTACGACTGGTTGATAACTCTGTGTGTTTCTTTTGTATTTCCTTTGCCATTTCCATTAATTTTGATCTTTCATTTCTATCAGTGATAGATGCGAATAAATCCTGGTTTCGTTTGTACTGAGCCTCAAGGTCTTTTATTGCCTTTGTGTTGTCGTTAATCTCTCGATTGTACATATCATAATGTTCTCGATAGCTAGTAAATGTTTCTTGGGTGATCTTGCCTGCGAGTTTTGAACGCAACTTTGCAATCGTTGTGTGCATTGATACAGATGCAAAGGAATCGCGAATTGTTGCAAAAAAACAATCACCACCTCCCTCATTATCCACGATGTTATAATTATTATTTTTCATGTATTTCGAAATCCACGGGTCGATATCCTGTGGTTTGTATTTTTCGACTATATATTTTGCATCGGCTTCTGATTCTTCGGTGAGAAGACTTTGTTTTTCAGCGTTGGGCGACAACGTAAAAACATCACTATTTTCAGTACTATAGGTTTGTGATGAATCTGAGTCAATCAGATCAATAACTTCTTTATCCTTCTTTTTATCATTGCCCTTATTTTTTTCTTTTTCTTTTTCTTTTTCTTGTTCTTTTTCATCATCTGAATCAGAACTACTTTCATCAGAATCAGAATCAGATTCAGAATCACTTGAACTATCTTCATCAATACGATACTCGCTCAACATATCCTTGGTTATAAATCCATACAAAATAGGATCATCTAAATATTCAACATCCAAATTGTTAGCAGAATCAACATAATTCATCAACTCAGTTTCCTTTATTTTGTAGACACCAATCGGTATTAACTCGTCTTCTTTTATTATATCGCTTTCATCGCCATGACCATCATTGTATTTTACTAAATACACTGGATAATACAATAAATTTTTATCATCATGAGTATCGATTGAATTACCAACTACAACGACTACATCGACATCTAACAACCTCATCTGATATCTAGACAGGTCTGTAAAATCACTTGTCTGAACACTTTTTAATATAGGATAACCACCAACATCGTCAACTTTAGAGAGAGACATAATATACAATAAAGCAATAACTTTATTACAATAAAAATTGAATTAACTTTATTGTATTTAATAACACTAAACTAATATATACCAACTCAATATATAATGGGAACTCCTTTCACCACACTGAATGGCAACACTGACATTACCAAATTAATTGTAAATCAGGACATTTCTAAGATATCAACCAAATCTACAAGAAAGATAAATATGCTAATTCATAAACTAGAAGACACTATTAGTGAGCTCAATGAAGCAACAATAGCTGAAACTCATATGCACGACGACGAAATCGAATACAATCAAATGTTTATTGAATTGCTGAAACATGAAATAAATCGGATATTCGAAACAATATGTAAATTATTCAATAATCCAATAAAAAACAAACACACTATTCTGTGTATTTTTGAAATATTAAAAACGCGAGACCTCCAATACGGACCAATGAAAGTAAAATTATACGACACAGAATGTAGCGAAGAAAAAACGTCACACATTCAACACTTTGATAGGTTTGTAGACGGGTATTACAGATTTATGAACGAAGTTGTAATACCTAGGAAACGAGAGTATATTGCAAGCATTATTAACATACTACAAACAGAAACAATTCTTGTAGATGACAATATATGTGACATATTGTCATTCTTGAACAAACACGAGATGATAACGAGACACTCGGTTGATACAATGGTCTACCAATTTTAATATACAACAGGATCCCTAGAAAAAAATATACTTCTTCATGAACGAATCATTTTTCAATTCATTTACATAATACCACAAAAGTTGTCTCTTGGTTACAATTTCAGAATTTTCTTCTGACGCCTCAAAATCTACCAACATCATGATAATCTCATCCTTGTTACACTTTTGTTGTCTCATAGTCTTTGCTATCCCATAATAATCACAGATTTGAAGCAATTGTTTCACATTGAAATTTAAATTATAATTCAAAACATACATGGTTGTATCCACTACTTCTTCTGGTATAAAAACATCATTCAATTTATTCATATCAAAAACCTCTTTTTTAACATCGGTTGAAGTATCCATAGAAATAACTATATTCTCATCCGATTGCTCCATTTCTTCATTCATATATTATATTATTTATAACATATGATAGTATTTTAAATTGATTTGGGTTGTTTATATAAGAACAAATATTTATAATCAAAAATCAAAATCTACATATAAAAACGAAAATATCTCTCTTACCATATCCTCTGGTAATTCAAGTTTATTTAAAAAGATGAACTCCAACTTGACGCAGTTCGATAAAAAAGTATCCAAATATACAAATTGTTCTATTATCTTGTTGATTGTAAGTGCAGGGCTCCATGTATCAGGACACATCATACTTTTACAATAAAGACAATCGCCCTCCTTAATTTTTTTACTACAAAACCCGATATACTTATAAACATATAATGGAATATTCCCAAAGCGTTCATGTGACCATGAACCACATATTATTGAAATTGGTGGTTTGAATGGATATTGATTTCCTATTTTTACTACTATGGTTTGATTTTTATATTCATAAAAAATATCAAATTCGGGTATTGTTTCATTGCCTCTTATAACAGGGCTATTTTCAATTGTATAGTTATCTACCCCTAGCTCACGATTCAAACGTTTGATTATAGTAGACATTATTCAAAATGGTGCTTTATTTCTAATTACAAATCAACAAGATCCATGAATTTAAAAATCGTCTTATTTGTAAGACTCTTGTAATCCTTCACCTTGCAACCGGATAACTTCGTAATAACCTGACAAATAGACATACCATCAACCTGCTCATATTCAACATTATACAAAGACGGCTTATACAAAATAGCAATATTTTCAGTCAGTTCATCCACCTCATTTTTCTTGTTATCTTCTGAAATAAAGTGGTACAGCTGACTAACCAGGTTTCTGGTTATATCCACAATACGCTTCTGGTCAATAATCCCATTCATCATCAAGTTCATAAAGAATGCACTTAGTGCCTTGCGTTTTTCGTTATCCTTGTTTATTTTGCAAAACATATCATAATCAGTAGCTGGATCAACATACTCAATCTTGTCAAATAAACCAATAAAGGCTCCGATGCTATCTTCAAACGCAACAGCCATGACAGGATACTTTGCAATCAGATCCGAATACAAATCCGCATACATTTTGGAGAAGAAGCGGTTGGTTGATGCAATTTCAAAAATGATTAAACTGACTCGTGTCATATCTACATCGCTAGTATGCTCTACAACAAGTTTATCAATTGTATCTGTGATCTTTGCTCGCATATCAACGTAATTCTTATCAGTAATCTTATTCAAGAAGGATCGAATCACATCGATTTGCACATCAATCCCGCTCTTAGTATCAAGTTTTGTTGGCTGATAAAGCGGTTTTCGCTGGTTAAGTGGTATGTTATTATTTGAATTTATATTCGCAAAACGAGGAACGACCTCTTTCTTCTTGAATACAGGGGTCTTAACGTAATCTGGTGAACCAACCTGTTTTGCAATCCTGGAAATAATTTGAATAGTTGACTCGTCTAGTTCATAATTAAATCCATTCATCATAATATTATTAAAATCCTCAAGATGATAATATTTTGTCATCGCAGCCATAGTGTTGATTCAATAGCTAATGTTTTATTTTTATATCAATTTTTCATATATAAAGATAAATGACTATATTATAATAGAATGTCAATGGAAAATACAAGTGAACAGCATGAAAGTGATCCCCATCCCGATGCATATGATATATCGTCTTGGGATGAGTTAGATATAGACCCTAATATTTTACGTGGTATATATGCATATGGTTTTGAAAAGCCAAGTCCTATTCAGCAAAAGGCGATCAAACCTGTTATTATGGGAAAAGATATTATCGCACAAGCTCAGTCTGGTACTGGTAAGACGGCGACATTTACTATTGGTGCTTTATCCAAGATAGATCTTTCTGATGAAAATATTCAGGTTATGATTCTCTCTCCTACACGTGAGTTATGTGTTCAAACATCGAATGTTGTGAAGAGTATTGGTAGTATGATGAAAGGACTTCGTGTGCAAACTGCGTTTGGTGGTTCGGGTTATGAAGATAGAAATACGTTTGGTTCGCGAGATACTCCTCATATTATTTGCGGTTGTCCTGGAAGAATTTACGATATGATTCGACGTGACCAACTAAATATTAAGAAACTAAAACTTGTAATTTTTGATGAAGCTGACGAACTTTTATCAGATGGTTTTAAGGAACAGATATATAATATTTTCAATTACTTTCACGATAACGTTCAGGTTGGTTTGTTCAGTGCAACTATGCCAGATCATATTCTTAAAATGACTGAAAAGTTTATGAGAACCCCAGTTAAGATTTGTGTCAAGGCGGATCAACTGACACTTGAAGGTATTTCGCAGTTTTTTGTTGCTTTAGAGGACGACAAACAAAAATACGCTACACTGAAAGATATATTTTCGCAGTTACCTGTGTCGCAGTGTATTATTTACTGCAACAGCGTTAAGAGGGTGGCTGATTTATTTGATGCTATGATCGAGGATGAATTCCCAGTTTGTTGTATTCACAGCAGTATGGATAAGATCACCAGAGAAAGATCGATCAATGATTTTCGCAATGGAAAGTCTCGTGTATTGATTTCATCTAACGTAACGGCCAGAGGAATTGATATCCAACAAGTCAGTATAGTGATTAACTTTGATGTGCCAAAGTGTGTTCATACGTATCTGCATAGAATCGGACGCGGTGGAAGATGGGGTCGCAAGGGCGTTGGCATTAATTTAATAACTCGACGAGATGTAGATAAACTAAAGGAGATCGAAACCCATTATTCTTCAAACATAAAGGAGTTACCATGTAATCTTGAGTTCCTACAGAAAATTTAATGCTTCATTTATGTTATTGAAATATTTAGTAATAATATAGAAGATTAAACAATTAAGTTAAACCCGTATATTTGTTCGTAATATTATTTTTTTATATGTTCTTTCGTATAACATATGGATACACAGAAACAATACTTCAAATTACCAATCTATTATAACGAAAAAAAAAGGAAACTGAATGCAAATATTATCAAAGATCTTGAATTAGTAAAAAATGCGGATTCAAGTGCGTTTCCAGATATGTCAAATAATGAAAGTAAGTCGATGTATGATCACTACTTAAACGTAGAAACACCGCTTGCAGCTACTTTAGTTGACAATATATCTGAATATTATACAACCGATGTAAATTTTCTGAAGGACAACCAAAAGGTGTTAAAACATTATGTTCGACTAGATGAATCTAGAAACTACAAAGAAATGATTCATTTATGGAAGGAGATTAAAAGTGATACAGGATTCAAAGATAAGTATTTTTATATAAATTGGAAGATGTGGGACTGGTTAAATAAGTCGGAACATTTCTTGCAGATAATGAGTGTTTACAATATGATGTCTCCGTTGATTTCTCTCATTGTCCCAATTATCATTTTGATTGTCCCATTTTTTGTAATCAGGATAAAGGGAGTAGTTTTAACGATGGATGAATATATTGAAGTACTGAAGGTTGTCATGTCAAACCATGCGATTGGAAAGTTATTCACTCAATTTAATAATGTTTCGACAGGTGAAAAAGCGTATTTGGTGATATCTGCATTATTCTATGTATTTTCAATCTACCAAAACATATTAGTTTGCATTCGATTCAATGAAAATATGCGTAAAATCCACAGGTATCTTGGCGATGTTCGCGACTATTTAGATAACACAATTCGAACTATGAAGAATTATATTACATATGCTGGAGAAATGGTTACTCATATGAATTTTACACACACACTAAAATCCAATATGACAACATTAGAAGGCTTCAGAGATAGGTTATATTTGATATCCAATTATGAACTATCCAATTATAAGAAATTGTTTGAGATTGGAAGTGTTCAGAAATACTTCTATGAATTGTATCAAGATGAACAATACAATGCGGCTATAGAATATTCATTTGGTTTCAACGGATACATCGATTGCATCGAGGGTCTTCAGGATAATATAAGCGATAAGAAGCTGCATATGTGTGAATATACCGACAATGGTTCCAAAGTTAAAATTAGTAATAACTACTATGCTGCACTGAAAGACGAGACACCTATACGAAACGATATAAAATTGAAAGAGAACCTGATAATCACGGGTCCAAATGCATCTGGTAAAACAACCATTCTCAAATCGGTCATGTTGAATCTTATTTTTTCACAGCAGTTTGGTTGTGGTTTCTATGAATCTGCAAAAATAAAGCCGTTTGATCATATCCATTGTTATTTGAACATTCCAGATACATCTGGCCGCGATAGTTTGTTTCAAGCAGAGGCAAGACGATGCAAGGAAATAATAGATTGTGTGAATGAAAACAAGCAAGAGACGCATTTTGGCATATTTGACGAACTATATTCCGGGACTAATCCCGACGAAGCAGTAGTAAGTGCGACAGCATTTATGGAGTACATGACCAAGTTTAAAAACGTATCGTGTATGTTAACCACCCACTACACGAAAGTCTGCACAAATCTGAACAATAAAGTAAGAATTGTTAATATGTTCATGGAAACAAGTAAGAGTAAATTAAATAATACTATCAAATTTAAATATCAATTGAAACGGGGTATATCGCGTGTAAGAGGAGCATTCAATATTTTGAATGAGATGAATTATCCGAAAGAGATTCTAGAGAAAACGATGGGTCGCAATAATTCGTTACTATAAGAAAATAAATATATACCATGATAATAATTATGCCATTTGAATTAACAAGCCCAGCAATATTATTGTGTTTAGGAATGATTGTCATCGTTGCTGCATTATTAGTTGTGTATTTTGAAAGCAGATTGAGAGAACAAAATCATCGATTGAAAACTATGTTGAGTTTAATCACTACTCTTGCAGAGGACACCAATTCAATCAAACACAAACAAGTAAAGTCTTTTTATAATAACGAAATCAGTTTAGATGATGAACGGATAGAAGTTTCTGATGGAGAAGATGAGGATGAGGACGAGGATGATTCCGAGATTGTTGATCTGGATGATTTAGAAGATGAAGCTGACTCCGAAGCTGACTCCGAAGCCGACTCCGAAGCTGGTTCTAAAATTGACATGGAGTCTGAAGCCGAGGAAGATGAATCAGAGATTGAATGTGAAGAGGTTGTTAACAGCGACGAAGAGGACGAACCAAACATCAAAGTTTTGAAATTGAATGCTCCTATTGATGGGGTTTTATCTGATAATGTTGAGGATCAAATGACTTCTTCTGATCAAACCGAGGAAGTTGATTACAAACAGATGCCTGTTGCTAAATTAAGACAGATTGCTTCCGAAAAGGGAATTGAAAACGCAATCAAACTTAAAAAAAACGATCTGTTGAAAATATTATTATAATGTCATAATATATCATGAACAATTTTTTACCAAATCGCCCGCCGTTAATGAGTGACGGACGCAACTTTTCGTCATGGCAACCCGATGCCGCAGTAAATAAACGCATTCAAGAAAATGCGGCGATTACCAGCAATTGGCAGTATCGTCAATATATGCAACAGAATGGAATGAATATTATGAAATTTAATTCTCTACAGGCCGAGCATGATAGTGGGCTTGATGTTAGTTTGAAGTTTGACAACTCGAAGAGTTCTAATCCTTATGTTTACAAGTCAGTATTCGACAGCAGCAAACCTTATCAGATGAGTGATTTGAAGGCTCCTTACATGTCTCGGGAGCAGTTGAATGCGAGAATGGTTGCTCCTACGATTCAACCGAATCAACAAGATAGATAAATCATATAAATAAATTCATATCATAATCATATGTAAATATTAATTTCTTTATGTATAGTATATGAAGAAGATTTTAACTATAGGAGGTGTCGGTGCACGTTCAGTATCTGTCAGAAGAGCGATTATACGTGAACACAAATGCAATGTAAGTATGTTAATGTTTTGTCGACGCTAACAAATTTATAAGTAACTTAAAATATAACATAATAATTTTATAATTTATTATGTTAGAATGAAAGTCCTAAGCATAGATATAGGAATAAAGAATTTGGCGTTTTGTCTCTTAGAAAAAAATAACGTTGAAGATGGTTTCAAAATAAAATCATGGGACGTTGTTAATATATGTGAAATGGATACCTTTATTTGCGGTTTTATCGACAAAAAGGGTATCAAGTGCACAAAAAATGCAAAATACAAGAAGAATGACTGCTTCTGTTGCATTAAACATTCTAAGAAACAAACGTATGATATTCCTAATAAAGAGCTGACTTCTCTCTCAAAAAATAAAATAGGTCAGTTACAGACACTTGCTGACAAGTACAATATTGTTTATTCGCCACAAGATAAGAAACCAGAGTTATTAAAAATAATCAACGACCATGTAAAGGCCAATTGTTTTGACGAGATAAAAACTACAAATGCGTCAAGAGTTGATTTGATCACAATTGGAACAAATATAAAAACCAAATTTGATATATTATTTTCGGGCGAAGAAGTGATTGATTATGTTATTATTGAAAATCAAATAAGTCCGATTGCAAATCGCATGAAATCAGTGCAAGGAATGGTAACACAATACTTTATCATGTGTGGTATTTTTGTAGAGAACATAGAGTTTGTCTCTTCTATAAATAAACTGAAGGATTTAAATACGAACGAGCTGGAAGGATGCAAAGGCGGTGGAAAGATAAATTACAAGGATAGAAAACAGCTAGGTATAAAAAAATGCACAGAGCTCATTACAACAGACTATCATTTCAATGATCAGATTGTATTTTTTGATTCACACAAGAAAAAGGATGATTTATCGGATTCGTTTTTACAAGGAATGTGGTATATATCGAGCAAGAAGTTATAATTATAGTTTCTCTTATATTTGGCTCAACCTTTTCCAAAGGTTGATTTTCCAAAGGTTGAAAAGGTTGAAATATATATAATTCGTAGAACTTAAAAATATATGTTCTTATTACTTATTAATGGATGATATTATCGAGCTAAATGATTTCGGAAGTGATATGTCGTTCAAAAAATCTTCTACTAACTTCGGAGGAGGTATCGAACTACTAATGAACGACAGAGTAAAAGATTCATCAAAAAAATCGAGTGACATTGGTTTAGATGATTTGACTAATTTAGAAAATGAACTGAATGAACTCTCTGATATGAGTTTCAAACCTAAGTCAGATCTTTTCAATGGAAAGATTTCTTTCGACGATAAACCGAGTGTTTCATTTAGCGATAACAATGGTTCATCTGATAGTAGGTCAGGTTATTCTCAGAGCCCATCCATCGGCCAGTCCACTGCTGGAACGGCTGATGACACTAAGACGTGGGATGGGTACGGAAAATTCAATAATATCCCGATGAATCCCGATAAGGAATTCACGTCTCAAATGAGTCGCGAGGAGTTATTGCGTGAAAAATTCAAGTATGTCAGAAAGCTCGAGGCATTGGAGAAGAAGGGTGTTGAGTTATCAAAGAAGTATACTATGGAATCGTCACTCATGGAGATGCAGGGCGAGTATGAGACAATTATGGAAGAGAAATCCAAACAGAATGCTGTCAAATTCCAGGGTAACATGTTAATGGCGGTTATCAATGGAATGGAATTTCTCAATGGTCGTTTTGACCCGTTCGACATTAAACTCGACGGATGGAGTGAGCAGATCGGTGAGAATATTACTGATTATGATGATATTTTTGGAGAGTTGCATGAGAAGTACAAGTCGAAGGCTACGATGGCACCAGAGCTCAAGCTTTTATTCCAGCTTGGTGGAAGTGCGATGATGGTTCACATGACAAACACCATGTTCAAGAGTGCCATGCCTGGTATGGACGATATTCTGAGACAGAACCCCGATCTTATGCGTTCATTCCAGACGGCTGCTGTTAATTCCATGTCTCAGAGCAGTCCCAATTTGTCTGGTTTCATGAGCAATATGATGAATGAGGGTTCGAGTGGTGCCGGTCCTCCTCCGCCTATGGCTACCCAAACGCAGCAGAATACTCGAAATCGCCCCGGGAATAACAGCTACGGAATGGATGATGGTATCAAGTTGAATGAGATGCACGACAAGACGAGACGTCCTCCTCCCAGAGCCGAAATGAAGGGACCCAGCGACATTTCTGATATTTTATCGGGATTGAAAACTAAGACGATCAATATTCAAGAGACACAGAATGACAGCAGTACGATCAGTATTAATGACATGAAGGAGTTGCAAGGTGGTGGAAATATGCCGAAACGCAGTGGTCGCCGAAAGAAGTCGGAGAGCAACACCATTAGTCTTGATATTTAGATAACTAACAAACAACAAAAATAAATAATAACTCGATATTTGTAGTAAATGATATTTTATTTTATAAAGTAAAATAAAATGCAAGGTGTAGACCTAGAAATAAATAATTATTCGGTTGACGATTTGTTTCAATTGTTTCATATTCAAGATCTAAATGAAGAAACAATGAAAATGGCAAAAAAAATTGTATTGAAAACTCATCCCGATAAGTCAAAACTAGACCCAAAATATTTCTTGTTTTATTCACAAGCATATCGCAGATTATTTGGAATATATGAATTTCAGAACAAATCCAAACCAAAAAACAAGACAACCGATTCGTTTTTCAACCAAGAAAAGAGCGATCTACTTGATAAATTAAAATTTCAAAACACAAAAGAGTTTAATTCGTGGTTTAACAAACAATTCGAACAGCATTCAGTGGAAGATCAAAATGGTGAGGGATATGGAGACTGGTTAAAATCTGATGACGATGTTTGTGACGTTGGAAAAGTGTCCAAAGCCGATATGGCGAGCGTTTTTGAACAACAAAAGAAACAGGTCAAATCTATTGTCCAATATGACGGCGTAAACGATAACACATCTCGAGTATTTTCTGGTTCAGTTTTAGGAAAAGCAACCAATTTTACATCAGATACATATTCTGATTTGAGACAAGCATATCGAGAGAGTGTCATACCAGTAACCGAAGAAGATTATCACAATACACAAAAGTATGGATCTGTCGAAGAATATAAAATGTCGAGAACAAGTATCAACCCGCTAGATAAAGATGAAGCCATGAAAATACTCAATAGTAGCAAACACAAAGAAGATACCGAAAGTGTATCGACTGCATTTTATTACGCACAGCAACTAGAAAAGGCTAAAGAGAAAAACAATGATTTCTGGTCAAATTTGAAACAATTAGAATATAGATAGAATATAACAGGAATGAAAAGTAAAAAATACAATAATGGCTTGTTTATTTTTAGAAGAGATTTTCGCATGAATGACAATACTGGTTTAATCCACTTGTCAAATCATTGTAAAAATATCATACCTATCTTCATATTTACACCAGAACAGATAACAAATAAAAACAAATACAGATCAAATAATGCTATTCAATTTATGATGGAATCCCTATTTGACTTGAGAGACGCGATTGCAAAAAAGGGTGGTACGCTTCTCTTCTTTTATGGTGTCAATGACAGCGTGGTCGAAATGTGTATAAAACACATGGATATTGACGTAGTCGGATATAATTTAGACTATACTCCGTATGCTATTCAGCGTGATACCGAAATTGTCAAGGTTTGCAGCAAACATGGTGTCGACATCGAAACAGCATTCGATTATTATCTGCACGAACCAAATACCATCACAAATAACGGCGGTGAAACATATAAGAAATTCACACCCTACTATGACAAGGCTAGCCAGACCAAAGTACATGTGCCAAATAACGCAACCATCGCTAATTTCGCATCACTTACCCACCCACCACATGTTTCTCTCGAACAAATGTGGTCAAAGTATGTTGATGAAAATAAAATGCTGGCTGTTCATGGTGGACGCAAAGAGGCTCTCAAGAGGATGAAATCGGTAGTGTATCCTTCTGACCGCAACGACTTGACAACCCAAACAAGTATGCTAAGTGCATATATAAAATTTGGCTGTGTTTCCGTTAGAGAAGTGTATCATAATTTCATAAATAACAAACCATTTACTAGACAATTACACTGGAGAGATTTCTACGCTAATATACTACTTGCAAATTCCAAAGTACTTGGAAAGTCATTGAACTCTAATTATGATAAAATAAAATGGAAGACAAATAAAAAATGGTTCGATGCGTGGTGCAACGGAACAACGGGGTTTCCAATCGTAGATGCTGGGATGCGTCAACTCAATACGACTGGATATATGCACAATCGAGCAAGATTAATAACGATGTGTTTTTACATTAAAACATTGCTGCTTGATTGGAGAGAAGCAGAGCAATACTTTGCAAGTAAACTGGTTGATTATGATCCTGCAAATAATAATGGAAATATTCAATGGGTAATGGGTGGAGGAGCAGATTCGCAACCATATTATCGAATTTTTAATCCCTGGTTACAATCGAAAGAACACGACCCTGATTGTATTTATATAAAAACATGGATACCCGAATTAAAAGATGTTGATAAAAAATATATACATACATGGAATGTAAATTACAATGTAGATATATACCCAAAACCGATATGTGATTATACAGAGCAAACAAGAAAGGTACTCGAATTGTATAAAAAGTATTTAGAAAAATAACAATCTTATATAATACAAAGAATGCAAATTTTTGTTAAAACGCTCACTGGTAAAACTATCACGTTGGATGTAGAAGCTGCAGATACGATTGAGAATATCAAGCAGAAGATTCAGGAAAAGGAGGGAATCCCACCTGACCAGCAGCGATTGATTTTCGCTGGAAAGCAGTTGGAAGATGGTAGAACTTTATCGGATTACAATATTCAAAAGGAAAGCACTCTTCATTTAGTGCTTAGATTGAGAGGCGGGGTTTGAGTAACTTATAGCGTAAAAAAATATTATTCAATTATAATCTTAATTATGATTGAAAGTGATCTTGATGATAGAAAACCAAATATAATTATGAAAAAGGATGGGTTTTGTTTTGAAAAACTTGATAATAAATGTTATTATACAACATTTGATATAAAAAATCAAAATTTGAATCTAGCAGATATTATCAATTTTGATCTTATCAAGGCATTACATGATTTGAACCCAGATATTTATGATTTAGTGGAAATAGAAAAATTAAATGATAACGAGTCCAACTTATTAATTGTCATGAAACATATTTTTAAGGATCTTGGGATTCCACAAACATATTCTTATTTGAATATAAAATTAATCAGAACACCTAATTTTTTTAAATTTGAATCAAAACCGCTTAACCAAACAAAACCAAACCAGGTTCCTATTACAGCAGAGGTTGTTGATTTTGATCGCATTGAGACTATATGTGAATTAATTAACAAAAATCATGTATTAGTAAAAAACTATACGTATGTAAATTCTGCATCGAATACAATTTCTTATTCCGATAAAATCGCTGCATCAATAACGTTTAAAATTATAAAACGACTAGTTAATTTTATTTCTACATGGAATGTGTAACAAACAAATATCAATTATAATATGAAAATTATAATTGAATAAAATAGATATCATTACATTAGTAATTGGTATGGTATAACAAATATATTAATATGGTCTGTTATCTGGGTCGTCTGCTGGAGCTGGAGCTGGAGCTGGAGCTGGAGCTGGAGCTGGAGCTGGAGCTGGGGCTGGAACTGGAGCTGGGGCTGGGGCTGGAACTGGAGCTGGGGCTGGGGCTGGAGCTGGGGCTGGAGCTGGAGCTGGTTCTGAAGAACCTGAAGGACCTGAAGGACCTGAAGGACCTGAAGGAGCTGGGGCTGGGGCTGGAGCTGGGGCTGGAGCTGGTTCTTCACCAGGTCTAGGAGTAGCTGGAGGTGGAGCTGGAGCTGGAACTGGAGCTGGAGCTGGAACTGGAGCTGGAGCTGGAGCTGGAGCTGGAGGAGGAGGAGTAGGAGGAGGAGTAGCTGGAGCTGGAGCTGGAGCTGGAGCTGGAGCTGGAGCTGGAGCTGGAGCTGGGGCTGGAGCTGGAGCTGGAGCTGGAGCTGGAGCTGGAGCTGGAGCTGGAGCTGGAGGTGGTAGGTTATTAATCCTCTCTTGTTCCTTCACCTTCTCCTCCTCAATAACTTTAATAACTTCCACAATCTTCTCAGTAGACTTTACTACAGCAACAGTAGCAAGTGCAGGTGCTTGAATAGCTTTCACCACGATTGACTCTGCTAAAAGACCTTTCAGTCTTGTTAGACCAACCGGTTCCCCTCTCTCTATCATCTGTCCGGTGATATTATACGTTGTAAATTTTGAATTTACAAGTGTTGGTGAAACCAATATGGTACCACTCGAATCAAATCCTCTACCTTCAAGAGATACAGCAAAGTTAAAAGATGAAAATGTAAATGTTGGAATATTAATCAATGACAGAGATGGAACAACAATCGATTGTGCACCAGATGAATCTTGACTATATGTAAAAGTTTTTGCAGTTTTAATAGATGTGCTATTTAATGAAACATCTTTAAAATTGGAATCTATTAAAGCGAGAACTTTATTATTGACTATGACTTGTGCATCCAATACAGCTATTGGTGTAGCCGCAACCATTGCATCAAGTTTAAATCCCGTTCTTGAAGTATTATTTCTTGTAGAATAACTTAATGAAGAAGGAGGTGGAGCTGGGGCTGGAGCTGGAGCTGGGGCTGGAGGTGGAGGTGGAGCTGGGGCTGGAGCTGGGGCTGGAGCTGGAGGATTATTCATTGGAAATATACAATACTTATCTATAATAAAAAGAAATTTTTTACCAACAGAAATTCAATACAACGTATTTAGTAGTTAGCCAAAACATCTTGTATTTGTATTATAAAATTATCTATTAAATTATCTAAATATAATCAACATTAGAAAAATTAATATTAAAAAAAATAAATATATAATACATACAATGAATACAAATGATTTTGTTATATGTACAAATGAAAATGGGTTAATTACGTGTGAAGGATTTAAGATAAATATACCAAATCAAGATGATAATCCAATATACAAAAATTTAGTTGCACCTAATTGGGCATTTTTTAGACCTCCCGAGTTTCAGCAAAATAATCAAAAGCAAGTATTTGATGATAATGTATATGATAATGATTTGTATGATCAATTATTAGCTCTTGCCACAATAAAAAATGAACAAATTATACATAATTCAACTCCAAAAAAACAAAAGAAAACAGAAAATGTAACAAAAAAGAATACAACTAAAAAGAATAAAAAGGAGCCCAAGCCCAAGCACTCTAAAAAATGAGTATTATATTTATGATTCTACTAATATAAAATTATAATCATACAATTAATTAACACCAAATAATGATCTCCTATATTGACCGGTTATACAAATCTCTATTCATAATAAAGGAATTTGTTGCAGCAGAACTTACAACCATCCGAGTCATTGGGAACATGGAAAATAATGATAAATATAGTCTTTCGATAATAAATGACGGCCCCAAACTCCTCTATGATTATGATATGAGCATAATATATGATATTGTATAATTACTTATTAGATGTTATTGTTTAATTTATAAATGGACATAGAAAAAATAACTAGTCGCGTAATTTTTTTATGGATAATGTTAATATCATCATTTATAGTATCGAAGAGCAGAGAGATAAGCATTTTTAGGTTTGGACCTAATCAAGATTTGATAATTTTGGACGTTTGTATCGACACTAGTTACAAATATACAATAGTTGTTGCGTTTTGTTTCACAAATAGTGTGATTCGTGCACTTAACCATAATATATTACAATCATGGATTATAAATACAATCCAAGATAAACAAAATAATACACGGATTAACGTTTTGCAAGCATACGAGGTATCTATAACTTCTGTGATTTACAATTGGTTTGATTTTTTCATGTATATGAATATATTAATGTCACAAATTGATATGCTTTTGATAGAGATATCCGCAGATATAATTATGACGACTCTTCTAACAGGATATTATATAAAAGTAAATAAGAAAAGGACAGATTGTGATTATGTGAACATCGATCTGCAAGGGGCTGAAAACAAACCATTAATAAAATATTGAATGTTTTATTTTGGTCTAATGAAAATCACAAACCAACAACAAGAAATAATGACTGCTAACATGTTCCCTACCATTTGCGATAGAATAAACTACATGTACAATTCATTAATCCAAGACGGACACGAAACACGCAATAACATGGAGACAATGTTAACTGATCTTACAGACATTCATGATATTAACAAACTGGTGGCGTTGTACCAGTATCACGAACAGAAATTTATCAAGCCATTCGATGAGTTGTTTAATCCAGACATGTTTGAGCACATTATATTATTCATGGAAATTGAGTTGCTTTCAAGGGAATATGAAACTGAACAATCTATCAATGAGCTGAGAGAACTATACAGGTACACCTTTCCGGTCAATCAAAATAATGAGCAAAATAGTAATATGGCTTACGAGTATGCATTCTTTCTAAACCGACTCTCTGAACTATATGATGAGGAGTATTATAATAACTTACAAAATCCATAAAACCCATAAAACCCATAAAACTCATAAAATAATATATCAAATATATATATGACATATCTCATACTTCAGTACCTATCTGTAATCTTAATATATGGTGTTTCACCTATCATAAATAAATATGTTCTTGCTCACATAAAATCAGAAAGTTTCATGGTAATCGGTGGGTTTGTTGGTTTGATGTCTGCAATCCTTTTTTCTTTTGTACGCAAGAATAATATTATTATGGATATAGCAAAAATGAATAAACACAAGCATGTCTATTTACTTATTTTTCTATCTTCGTTTATTCTCAGTATCATAGTAAATTATAACTATCTGGAATTGTTGAATATTGAACCTGCATACAGAGTAACATCTATCACATCATTCTATCCTTTGATAACTGCTATATTAGGCTATCTGTTTTTGAGTGAACAAGTTTCTATGAAACATCTCTTGGGGGTGGTTCTCATCATTGCTGGTGTATGTATGTTATCATAATGGTTTATGGGATAACAGAATAGTTTATAATATAATCAAAAAATCATAAATATTATATTATATTTTCTCGTTTATTTATATATGGTAAAAAGAGGAGGATTAAATACTGCAAATCTAATGAATTTAATGTATGCAAAGAAGGAGTTTCTTATTCTAGTTTTTACAAATTTAATAGTACAATTAGGAATAACATATTATACAATGAAATATACTAACAGAAAAGATATAAGTATTTGGCCACTTATTGCTGCCCAGCTAGTCATTCTTTTTGTAATATTATTGATTCCCATGCCAGAATTTCTTAAGTTGTTATTGTTTTGTGCGTTATCTTATATTTTTGGACTTATGCTTTCTGTACTTAAAAAAATATATAGTGAAGAAATCATCAATATGGCCATACAAGGTGCGTTAACAATTTTTAGTTTTATGTTAGCAACAGGTGTATTCCTTTTTGCAGGAGGTATTAATCTTGGATATAAATTCGGAGCTATATTATTCTGGTCATTATTAGCATTAATTGTGGCTCGATTAGTATTCGTATTAGGAGTTAAAATGGATCAAGCAAATAAAATATTATCATTTATTGGTATTATTCTTTTTGCTGTTTATGTTGTATATGATACTAACAATATATTACAAAGAAATTATTATGGCGATTTCATAACCGCATCTATGGATTATTATTTGGATATTATTAATTTATTTACAAATTTACTTGGACGATTTGATAATTAAAAATTATTAATCATATTAAATATCGTTTATTTATACACACAAGTATGAATGTTCTATCGCACGATGAAATAAGTGAGATATTAAGCGACCCAATCGTACAAACAAATAGAGATTACTTGTCTGACATGCAAAATGTAGTGAAATTCACATTATCATTACCGGATTCAATAAAGACTAAATTGGAAAATAGTTTATCTATCAACCTCTCTCAAAATGCGACCACACCAATGAGATGGATTCGTGGAGACACACTCCCGCATATAGATAGAGGAGATGAATATTTTGAAAATACATATTTAGTTTATCTAACAGATAGTGTTGGAGATTTAATTATAGACGGACAATCCTACCCGATTACGGCTGGCACCGCGTATGTTTTCAATGAAGGTCTAGAGCATTCAACTATAAATACTGGAAATAGCGATCGTTTGATGATTGGACCTATGAGTGAAAGTGGGTTTGGAGTTGGGGGGGCTCCAGGTACTATTTTATACTATCTAACAGAATTAGAGGCAGCTAATGATACAAACAATATTAGTTCTTCTGATAACACAATACAAACATTGAATGGCATTTCATCATGGGTAATTTACACAAATCTCTATGGTACAGATCCATCACCAAACGGCGGACCATATGTTACAGGTTCTGTACTAGTTCCCACAGGAACTTATTATTTATATCCGTACGTTGCTCAGACCCGAACCTTTTCTATACGCAGTTTATTTACTGATAATTCTAGAGTATATTACAAAACAAATAGTTTATCAACAGGAGGAGGTGGAAGTGGCGTAAGAAATTCTCGCCATAAAAAAAGGAGAACGTAAATATTATACCCCCAAAGGATGGGGTTAGGATGTAGCAGATTAAAAATAAAACTAATATAACATATGTGTTAATATTTCAAACTAAACATGTTGAAATATTAATTTTTATACATTTTGAAAAAATTAAAATGGCGTATCGCTCCATTTATCACTATTGAATGGTGACACTAATATATCATCTATTTTTGTTTTCCAGAAATCGGTTTGTTTTTGGAACTTAATATCTTCTGCTGTTATCGGATAAGGTGTTGTGTGTTGCATCATCTCCTCCTCCTCAGATGTAATCTTAGGTTTATATCCATAGCAATTTACTCCGAAGCGAACATCCTTATTATCGATGTATCCACCATTAACCCCTGGACGACCACAATCATGTTCATGCCCTTTTATTTTCTGTAAATTATCAAAGGTTTGTTGTTGGGTTGGGAACAAAGCCATTTGACCTTCAGACCACCCATAATTACACCATTCTCCACCCTTTTTATAGGCAGTTTCGACTTCCTTATACGAGGCAAGTCTTGATCCATATGCATTACACAGAGCCTTTGCATTTGTATAGTCGTAATAATTTCCAGGTATGTTGTAGACCTGTTTTTTTAATCTTATTTCTGGTACTACTGACGGCTCAAATTTTGTCTGATCAATTACAACATCTAACTGAGGTTTCAATGTAAATAAGTCGGTGAAGAATGCACGTACATTGATACTAAAGAAATATTGGAACGCATGAAAAACAATAAGCAATATTAAAACGAATGCAATTATATATCCGATTGAGTTTCCAGACGACGATGAGAACATATCGGTCGAGTTAGCTGAAATACTGGAAGTAGCATCATTGCCTAAACTAGAAAAAAACACGGCAAATACCAAAATCACTAAACATGCGACTATTAGAATTGTGGGGTCAGCTACAAACTGATTCATATAATTATACATGTTTGTAGGGTCTGTAATCGAAGACGTATTTACCTCCATGTATATCAACTAGATTGTTTTTTTCTGTAAAACAGACAATATGCTTTGGGTGAAACAAGTTGTCGCTCATCTACTTCAGTCACTGACGTGTCGTTAAAATGATACCACTTTCTATTGGCGTTCTTCACAAATGACGTGTAATGACCGCCCATGACACCGCCACTATGATTGCAGATTCCATACAACTCGTATTGATATGATTTCTTCTTGTATCCAACCACATAATCAGATAGGTCCAAATTATCTAAAGGGAAGTCAATAAGGATTTGATTCTTCTGATTTCGTGCATTAAAACGCTTAAAGTCGATTACTAAAACCGGTGGAAAACTCCAGAATGTGATCTTCTTTCGAATAGTTTGTTTTTGCTTGGTCTTCTCGTTATACCAGGCGTTATCGCCCTCGAGTACTTCTCCTTCCGTATAAAGATCAAAGCATTGTTTGAGTGATGGTTGCTTATTGTCTGCAGGAATAGGGAGATCGATGATAAAAAATGGTTCGGGTGTTCTGTCAAGAATTTCATTACCATCTATAGATCTTATTTCCGATATATGGATCGCATAAAAGACCTCCCATATTTCAGAATAGTCCTTGGAATACATTTGCTTTATCATTTCAAAACATTGAATTGCTATTTTATCCGTGTTGTTAGTTGCATTTCCTGAAATTGTCATTCTTGTTTCTCTCGTTAGTGCAGTATGAAAACAATCGATTATAAATAATAGAAACTCTGGTAGATCATTCTGTGAGTACCCGGTGAATATGTCTATGTGTTTTATCCGAGCAACTTGCTGTACTGCATTTAAGAATTTACCAGGAGCAATAACGCAATTTTGGCTCCACAAGATCTTTCGAAGATCATCCCATTCAACCAATAGTCTGGATTCGGGTTTATTATTCAATCTCTGTTTATATTTATCATCATTCAATAACTTGTTTAGCTCTGGTGTGTGTGAAAATATTTGCATACAGCTGTTTATAAAACAAGTATTGCCCAAGTTTGCGAGACCACTTAGGCCAGTTTTTTCGGTCTCCATATATTACAATATAAACTTGTATTTAAATCATTCATATAAATAGAAAATTAATAGTATTTTTTAGTATAATATTAAGTGAAATATGCAAACAAGAATGAAATCGTAAGTATACAGAAAATAAAGACATGTTGTATATAAAATGACGCATACTATTGATTATTTAATGACTCTATACGAACACAATAATGTACTGATAGAGAGACTTATGCGATCAAACGAAGAGATACAACGTTCAATTATTAATATGATGCCGCCATCTTACGCAGTTACAAACACTACTAGACGAAATGCAAGATATGAGAATGATATAAGAAACGCATTATTTAGAGTCATGCGTCCTAGACAACCTATACGAATGAATAATGAATTCTTAGATCCTGTTAGTGTATTTCCCACTCGACGACAAATTGAAAATGCAACTCGACGTACAAGGTATGGTAATATTGTGAGTCCAGTGAACACATCATGTCCTATATCACTAGACGCATTTACAGATAATGACAATGTAATAATGATCCGTCATTGTGGTCATATTTTCAAGATAGATGAATTCAATTCTTGGTTTGAATCTCATTGCAGATGTCCCATTTGTAGACATGATATAAGAGAAAATATACTCGATGTATCTGGTGTTGCTAATACTAATATTATTACAAATGCAAATGCAAATGCAAGACCCAGTAGTAATGCAACAAATACAACGAATGCAACAGCTACAACGAGAAATATACTAAACAGCTTAATAAATAACACTGAAGTAAGTCAAAATGATGTATATGACATGTTAAATTTACTAATGGATTCTTCTGGTAACTATGTTTCACTTCATTTTGATATTATGGATTGAAATGCATATAGTAAAAAAATATACATGCAATTCAACTATTATTGGTTTGTTTCTGTAAGTTTGAGAGAATTATTGTGTTAAAGTTTACAAAAGACGCGGGATATCAAAGTAAATTTTTGTAGTTTGTAGGAAGTCATCGTAGTCTATATTTTCAGGCTCATAGTAGTTCTCTCCAAAATAATAGTCGAAGATCTCGATGTCTGTATATTCGCCGTTTCCGTATTCATAGACCCCGTAAAACGTCTCGTCGTGTTCAACGCGATAAATATGACACAAGCATTTTGACAAGTTTTCCATATAAAGCCTCGCCTTGTCTCTTTCCTGGTTTTTGTCAGGAGGTGCAATACCCTTTTTGTGAGTTTGGTTATGACCAAACTGGAACATTTCTGCCTGGTGTTTCTTGATTAGCCCCGTTAGATATTCTTGAATTCTGTCGATCTCCAAGAGAGTGCGGACAAACAGCACCTTCTCTTTGTCTGACTTGGGTCTACGAACCTCTGAATACGTCATTTCTATGAGCTGGTACATCAGTGTGAAGCTTTTCTCGTACGCCGTAACAATATACCCGCAATATTCTTCTAGATCCTGTTTTGGTAAATCGGAGTTCATGTTTTCAAATATCAAATATATAGCAGTTAAAAGTGGAAGCCTTGCGCAGTTTCCGCTGCTAACCCGTGCGTCCACTAAATTGCACATGAGTTGTTTTTGTTTCCTGCAATAAGCAGGAGACCAGTTGGTAACCTTACCACTTCGAAGTTGCATAGTGTTGGTTAGTTTAATATTGAGCACCATTCAATAATAACAAAAAATAAATTCAATTTTTTAGTTATTATGAAAAAATTGAATTTTTATTGTTAAGATAGATCAACAATAAAAAATAAACCTGCAATAATGGATTGTTATGAAAATAGTGTTCAATGTTGTATTTGCAGCCAAACGGAATTTATACGCGACACGCTAATTCCTAGAAAGTGTTTGAAGACAAATGCGTTCTCTGCACACCGAATATGCAATAAGTGTTGGTGGGAACCTGAAACAGGTTTTGCGGTTGAACAAAACAATCATGATTGTCCTGGGTGCAAGAAGGGGTTACCACTAAATAAAAATAAAAATAAGGATAATGATGTGGTTATTGACTTAACATCAGATTAATGATAATGATAACATGAAATTTATATATTTTTTATTCAATAACCAGACCATACTTTAAATTTAAATCTTTAATTGTCAACTCCGAATCATCACCCGTAAATATAGACTCTTTCAGACGACGAGAAACGTTTGTGTATTTTCTCAACATTTCAAGACAAGTATCCACACGACCAAGTTGTTGTTTATCGTTCATGCATGACTGGTCGTACTCTAACAAGGGACCAAACCACTTGCTGTCATCTTCTGAAAGGACAAACAACTTAACTAGTCCACGAATACATTCGCGAATCAAGTTGATATCATCATCAAAGTAGCCAGTGAAGGTTCTGTTAAGAATAGACTCATCTTCATATCCTTTGATCTCCGAGAGAAACTTTGCGTAAACCCAAAATCTCTCCAAGTCTCGGTCCAAGTCTTTAGCATACTCGTAAGGCATTTTAAATAATTGTTGACAGACAGGAGTTAAGAAAAATGTTTTCATTTTTTTTAAAAAATTGAGATGAATTTTTCTAATTGTGATGAATGTAAAATATAATAATGTCGTTTGTTACGCAAGTTTACGCTGTTGTTGAAAACGGGGAGCTGTACCCGGTTCTTTATAGTTGTTACGAATCTGCTCGCAAAGCAGTTACCACAAAATATGCAGCGGAATTAAGGGATGAATGGGAAGAGGTCAAAGAAATGAACGACCCGGATTACAAGATGGCATCTAGTATTGTTGATGAAAACGAAGAAACAGGCACAACCTACCTTTATATAGAGAAGGGTATTCACATAATTATACAAAGATACAATGTTCCAAAATAATCTTTTTGTAAATAATTGGTGGTTCAGTAAAGCATTGTAAATATTCATTCTATCCAGTATTCGTCATGTTCAGATGTGTCCATATTACCAGTCAATCCTAACATAAGTTTCGGCGCAACATAAGAATCTTTGCGTTTTTCACTAAGTATTCTAAATACATTATCTACTTTTTCTTTGTCTTTTTCTAATGTACTAATTTCTTCTAAAGAATCACACGATATTCCGTATATAAAACCAAAACAACTACCCTTGTTTGTATATTGACAATATAAATTTAGTTCATATTCATCTAAAAAATCTCGACAGATTAACTTTGATTGGTCTATCTCGACAAAACCATATACTATTTGTGGTGCGAAAAAAGCATATCCCATTATAATTTTATATAGTATATTCTTTAAACTCTTTGAACGTAGAGAGAACTTTTGCTTCAACTATCAGGAAGGTCTTTGGTACATTTGTAAGGCATAGTAATAGTAAATTATTAATTTTTTATTAACACCTAAACGCAAATGCAAGTACACCTACGGCTATTATGCCGAGAACCAGTCCAAGATGATAGTTGAATTGCATCTCTCTGTACATTTGTAACCAAGCCTTTGTTTCTTCCGGATTTTTCACGTGATTCAACATCCAATCTGTTTTGGGAGATAACATGTAATAAAAATAATTTGTAAAAAAACTAACAGACAACACAATACAAACAAGAGATGCATTGCTCAACAACTTACCCTTCATCTTTTTATTGTAAAATATGATGACGAGAGAAAGCAAGACACCAAGTCCGTATCCATAGTAGCTTATCATCATTCGCTCTCTCGAAATATTTTCGTAACGAATTTGCAAATCCTTTGGCAATCTAGTCTTGTATTGCTTTACGACTTCACTTTTGGAGGTCGCATTGTAGAAATAAATCATACCTATGATAAATATCAAAGAAATCGAACAACTTACCGAACAAGCCATTATATCTAATCAAAAGAAAAAATTTATTTATATACATTGTAATTTATTTTTATTTTTATTTTTATTTACTTCTTCATAAAATAGCTCTTGATACTTTGGTTTCCCTGGACTTCATTGTTAATAATCCGCAAATATTCATCAAACAACAATGCCTTCACTTCCTTATTACGCAATTGTTCCAGCTTATCTTGGAATTTCTCATCTTCCGTTACTCTCATCAATACATCGACATCATTCTTGTATTTCTTGATCTTCGTAAGCTTCCCTTGTTGCTCCCAAATCTTCTCAAGCACCAGAGCAAACACCTGCTGAACGGGTTTCATAATTTGATTTGTGATGTAAAATCCGTAATCTATCTTCAACTTATTCTCAGTTACATATGTCGGAGACTCAATCTTTTCGCCTTGGAGTGCCTTCTTGTTTGCTACATTAATATACACATACGGAATACGATCTCCCGAGCAAGGTTTGAAACCAGGGTCGCGAGATGTCATTCGATCCGCCAACACTTTATGAGCAATTGACTTGGGATTCTTGTACCCAGAACGCAGCGACTTGGTAATGATCAACTTATCCATCGGATACTTTTCATCGACTATATCTTGCAAACACTTCTTCAAGAAATCGATTGCTGCTTGAATATTCTTCTGTTTCATCAAGATATCAATAATCCCTCCATAAACATCCTTCACAATCGGAGCATTGTCTCTGCGTTTCAGAACGATTCCCATCTCCTTGCGTTTACACTTATTCACATCTGTCTCATAAAGCATACCAACATACCTCTTCTTTGACAACAAACAGAACGGCATAAACGTCTTTTCATACTCCAAATCGTGAGGCTGTTTCAAGAAACTCGACGCCAAATGCCCTGCTTCCTGAGCAAGTTCAATTGTAATTTCCAGAGCGTCTTTGCCGCGAATTGGTGCTCCATCCAGTGTCTCCAAATTAAATGTGAAGAACACGCTGTCAGTGTCACCATAGATGTATTCAGCTTTAGTCCTGACTTGTCCGTGATTTGTCGTATCACAAATAGCGTCGCCATAACACGTTTCAATAATCTTCTTTGCATATGTTAGCAGAAGACGACCAGTCGCTGTAGTACAAGCAGCAATATCCTTCTCATAAAACGTACTGGTCTTCGCTCCACACTGGCCATACAGCGAATTGGCAGTCACCTTGTACCCTAGCTGTCTCTTATCAAGTACATTCTTCATGAACTCATCTGTCTGCAATGGAATCTGCTTCCTGGTAGTTTTTCTTGCCGTCAACAGCTCCTCCAAGATCGAAGGCATGATGCCCTTCTTTCCATCGGGGAACTGAGCAAACCTGCAAATCTTCGTACCATTCTTGATTTTCTGGAACGCTGCCGCTGGAGTTTTCCTGAAATAACGATACGTGTCATACGTAATGTCGACATAAGTGTAACCAGGCAAATTGTCATACTTGAACGTTCCATCAGGATTCTTTTCACCCCATTCAACACATAGATTACCAGCCGAATCAAACTCCTTGGTCCATACTTTGCTGTCATGTGATAAATTCTCACTGATCATCGATGACGGATACAGCGATGCATAATCTACACAAGCTACAGGATTATCTAGATATAAATCACATTTTGGAGGCAGAACAATAGCACCTTCATATCCATCATCCATCTCACCTTTCTCGATTACTGGCATCAGTGTTCCCTTTTCACGACATTTCTTAGCAATGAAACTAGTAAGCTTGATACCCTGTCCTCTCATGACAAGGAAATTGATCGGGACACTACAAATCTTTGCCATCTCAATAAAACCAGTGAGCACATCCGATTTGTTAAACAGGTAGTGAACAAGGTTGCAATCCTGAAGACAATACTTTGCAATCGTCGCACGATCTGCACTTGTACCATTTGACATCTCGAAAATGTCCTTCGGACTCACATCATCCTTGGCCAAACACCACCTAATTTTTTTGTTGATAACATCAGGTGATATTTTCTTCTCGATTTGAAATATACCTTTAGTTTTATCCACATAAATCACCTTGTACTTTGCACCATTCTCATAGTAATCAACTGAATAACTAATCTCTTCAAAGTGAACGAAACTGCCGACAAGTAAACCGACCATATTTGTAGTTTTTATTTGAGTAACGTCTTGTGTATCAGGCGGATATTCAATCGACTTCACATAATCCCCAATGAAATGACCAGCCACATAATCCAGTTTGTAAGAAGTTAGATTCTCCTCGCGACGGAAGAAGTTGTATAAATCAACCTGTAATCGCCCATTCATCTTAATAAACTTCAAATCGTGCTGTCCACTAGCAATTTGAAGTGTACTCTCCTCCAACTTATACTTACCGGTATCCTTGTCCTTGGTAGCACATACCTCATCGATGTTTCTAGACAATTTCAAAAACTCCTCTACGCAATTATTTTCCTCTGCTCGCTGGAACATAAAGTTGTAATCAAAACCAAATATATTGTAACCAATAACAATATCTGGATTCTCACGTTGGATAAGTTTCTGCCAAGCTAACAATACTTCCTTTTCTGTCTTGTGACTCTCGATTGTGCTACCTGGAACATCGTCACATGTATTGAGTGCGATGCAGTGATTCATGTAGGGTTCTGGATCACCATACTTCATAAAGGTAGTTCCGATAAACGTAACCTTGTCACCCTCTAGTTTTGGAAAATGTTTCATCAGAGATGCATTGAGATCAGTTATCTTTTCCTCCCGAGGAATTTTTGAGTCGTACAAAATATCAACAATCGTATGTACCTTGTTTTTTGAATTATTCATATTACCCATGTTATTTTTATAACCAGATTTGTAGTGAAGATGCTCTAGTTCTTCAACATCTCCACCTCCATTACCTCCTCCCTCTCCATCCCCGTCTCCACCTTCTCCGTTACCTTCACCTTCGATTTTCCCGCTCTGCTCAAAGTAGTATTCAAGAGTAGTAACATCGTTAAACTCCTTACTCTTTTCAATCTTAGATGAGACACATTTGTCGTACATTTTTTCCACGTCAGCCTGGCTCTTAGGTTTTACCTTAGGATAAACCAAATCGACATTTGCTGTATTTCCGTAACCAAATGCTGTTAAAATGATATCTTTCAATGCAACGGGTTCATCTTGAGACTCAATTAGCTCCATTATATTATTTGCCAACTTCTTGTACGATTTAACGGGAACAGGGAAGTCACCATGACTACTACTAGCCTCAATATCAAAACTCGCAATTTTGAATCCCACACGCGTCTCCTTTTCATTCATCGAAACAATATGCTTGTAGTTAATTGCAAATTCGTAATCACACGTAGTCTTCTTGTGTTCACTAGCGATCTCGTGTGTCTTGTTCTTTGGCAACGATATCCACCCAGAAGGGCTCATCTCCTTGATATGGAAGAAACGCAAAAGTGGCGGAATGTTGGCCTCGTACAGATTGATATTCGTGTTCTCAAATACATATCCATTCTTCAAAAGGGTGTGTCCTCCTCCTCCGGGTTGATATGACGAATACCAGAGATTCTTGGTCTTGTTGAAAGTGTTAATATCCGCAAATTCAAACTTCACAAACTTGTACTCTTTTCCTTCGTCGAAACCATATAACTTCTTTCGTTTCACAATAATGCAATTCGTGATATTATTTTCCGATTTCTTTCCAACCTTAGTTTTTATGTGATTCCAGAACCGCATCTTCTTCTGCAGGTCCCACGTCTCGTCAACGAGCAAGTAGAAGAACGGCTTGAATTTCTCAACAAAGATCGAGCACGTCTTTCCTTGTTCATTCAGTCCAAACATCTGAATTATGAACTGGGAGTTGGGTTCGGACGTGGTTTCTTCATCACTTGAACCCTCCTTGTTGGTGTTTTCATTGAAAACATTGAAATCGAGAACTCGAAAATTGTGTTCCATATTGTTAGATTGTTGATTTGTTTAAGTATAATCAAAACAAATCAATTTTATGAATGCTTATCATAATCTATTCTGCATTCGCTAGTTTTGACTCGATATATGCTACTAGTTTTTTTATCTGAGATAACTCAATACGAATATCTGGATAAAGAATTCGGTGTTTTCGTGTTCCAATACGATTATAGCGATGTCTTTTCGTCTTGTACTTGTGAATACGAGGAGGTTTGCGTTTATTTAAAAACTCGACAATCTTGTTGCGATCAACCTCAGTTTCATTATTTCTCTCGTCGATATACAAAATTGTCGGATATCCAACGATCTCTGTCTTCAGTTTAATTTTTTTTTGTGAGTCCTCGTTTCTGTGAGCTATGTATTCATTTTCTATTTCAGCAATAATCAGATTTTTATCTCCTGTACCTTTTATTTCAGCTTTCATTTTGCTCCAGGCAAGACCTTCACATGCACCGCATCCAGTCTGATGCAACAAAACAATCTTTGGCTGTTTGTTCTTTTTAAACTCATCTATTTGGGCTGTATAATCAGACGAGTTACTCTCTGGGGTTTTGTCTTGTATTTTATGCCCGATAATAATCTCATGCATTCTAAAATATAATATATACAAATATTATTTTTTTATAGGCAATGTATATGACGTTGACGACATTTATTGCATTTGTAGTATTTTTATTGGGTCTTTATTATTATACAAAGGGTTCGGAGATAGAAGGCTTCCAATCCCAATGCCCGAACTTGCTGATACAAAAAGATTCGAAGTTCTATTTGTATAATTCAAAACAGGTAAAGGTTCCAGGTGTCAATCCTGTAGAATTTGATAATTTAGAAGATTACACTGAATTTTTGGATTGGCAGAGGAGTAAGGGAATTAGATGCCCTGTTTTATATTTACAGCAAGTTTTTGACGCACAAGGTAAACCAGTATTTAAAGTAAGACCTAGTGTCTCTGATTTACAAGGTGGTTTACCTTCCACGACGCTGAAAGCACCTAATCAACAATTGTTAGTGGATGCCACAAGAAACGATCCACCATATAATACAAATTCAGTTCCTGCGTTTGACCCTACATCATACTATATTGGAACCACGACTCCACTTGATACAGAAATAACAACTTCTAAAATGCAGTATAGCCCAGATCCAATGGATCCTAACTGGGGAGGGCCTGAATATACAAGAAAATTAGTAGATGATGGTTATTACAAAGATAACGAGGTTTCTAAACCGAGATTGAAATAGTTCATATTAGTCAATATATACACTAATTACTTGCTTTTGTCTACATATTTTATGATATTGTTAAGTGCAAGTTTGGTTTGATTTAATGTTGAAATTTTTTCAAGGCCTGGATAAGGGTTAGACAAATCAAGAGTCAGTAGATTTTGCAACATCAATGTATCAACCAACTCATCGGCATTTAAAATTACCTGTTCATAATCTACACGATATTTACTAATCAATAACTGATCTTGTGTTTTTATAACTTGATCTTTAATCTTTACACCAAATTCCTTTGAATCACCAGCAACACCCTTGGGTTTCATTGTATCTAAACCCTCAACTACAGGTTTCCAATATAAATAAACACATAAGGCAAACAATACAGAAGTAACTAATCCGACCATAGTTAAACTCATTTTATAATTAGAACAGAAATTATTTGTGCATCAAAAACTTGTATAATATATCTACACAAGCTTTGTTTATCTTACGTGTCTGTCCATTTGCAGTTTCATACGTTATATTGCTTAAACAGGTTGGATCTTGCTCAATACACGATATTAAATTTGGTATCGTTTTGAAATGTTTCATAATTGAAATGGCGGTTACAGAACTTATGCCTGGGATTTGCGATATCATAATTTCACCGATATTATCAGGAGTTATATTCTCCTTCTTTGCCTTTTTTATAACGCTGCAATAATTGGATATATTGTTTTCCTGTATTATCGAGCCTTCTTTTTCTTTTTCTTTTTCTGAATAAAATGATGGTTTATTTGTTTTTTCTAATTTTAATAGTGTGTTGCATACAAAAATAGCGGTTTCATCCACATTAAAGGTTCGTATAACAGAAAAACCCTTGTGATAATTGAGAGAAACCATCGCAGAATAAACGGACAAATTAAAGTGGGTTACAATATCTCCTTCAATCAAATACATAATGTTATGATTGTGTAAATTGAGACCATTCAAACGATAGGATTGTTCACTATAACGCCCATCTTTTATACTAGACAACAAATCGTTTACTGATTTTCTCTCAATAATCAACAAATCTTTTTCTTTTTCTTTTTCATCACCTTCTCCATCATCGCCTAAATAAACAATATCTCCTAGATCTAGTGTATCTATTGAAAATTTTATATTATTAAAATGGGGAACATTTTTTATGTAATGATTCATTCGTTGAATCAATTCGTGCTCTCTGTTATCTATCTTTAGTTTCATTGAATCATATAATACAAAAGTATTAGATGATTTTTAAATTATATTATTTATTATAATGTTTAACGGAGCACGCCCATACGAGTAACCTGTCTAGGTCCAAGCGAATAATCACAACGAACAGGAGTCGTATCCAACGTTCTCGCGATGTTGTGACGCAAAGATAGTATACCTGTAACGCGACCAAGACCAGTCTTCTTGTTCCCACCGCAGTTCTCACGATTAACTAAAGTACCTTGATAACGCGCCATTTTCGAACCAGACATTAACACCATTTATATATATTGAAAAGATATAAATTATAACTATGGAAATAGTAAATATAAAAAACTAAAAATGAAAATATAAAAAAATAATATAATTAAATAACCTTTCTAAATTTAGTCATTAAAAACATTTTTATCTATAAAAGCTAAAATTTTCTGACTTACTAATGACATATTTGTCGTTAGCACCCTTTCTGTTTCTAAAACAACGGATAAATCTCTCAGTCCGGGTAACTGAGTTGCTAGAGAAGGACCACCAGGTCTTGTCACGAAAGGTCCAAGTATAAATGAACCTGATACATCAGAAAATTGTAGTGTATTATCTTGGACAACACCGCTTATTATGATCTTGTTAGTTGAAACATCGACAAAATAATTACCAGATGAGTCTAATGGAAAAATATCATCTACCAAATTTAAAGTAATCAGTTGTTTGCTAATTACATATTTCAATAATGAGTGAAATCTAATCTTCCATTTTTCAGAGTTTTCACCAGATGCATTATAATGCAAACAAAATGCAATAGCAACAATATATGTAGCCTCCCTCAAAGAACATTCACATTCATGTGTATTATCAAGCATAGCCTGTTCAAGTCTTCGAACCAATAAGTTTTTGTATGCTTTGACAAAATTATTTAAAAATTTACTGGTTATATATCCGCCCTTGTCCCATACCTTTAATACTTCCTTTGTCATATGCACAAAACTAACAGCAGCTGATCTTTTGCTCGCACGATTTACACCTCTTTTAGTTCTTAAATTACTGAGTTTTTTAAAATCACTAGATCGTTTATCCTTATAATGAGAGACTTCTGAATTGCTACTATTGTAATCAGAGTCACATGTTTCTGACAATGAATAATGAGATGATCCGGAATCAGAATAATAATTTGAGTCAGAATGAGAATCATCACATGATTCAGAACTCGAGCTATAATACTCTTTTCTATGCTTAGTCATTTTATATTATACGAATGTAAATAATTACTTAAAGTAAACACATGTTCCCTAAGAACCTCTAAATTTATATTATAAAAATAATTATAAAAATAAAAATAATTATAAAAATAATAATTATTCTAATATAATTATAATAATAATAATGATTATATTATTATTATAAAAACAAGGATAAAGATAATATTGTTACATGCAACGTATGTCTAAATAACTAACGATTTATTTATACGCTATCATTGTTGCAGTCTTGGCATATTTTACCAAGCTCAACATAACGATCCCGCTGTTCTTGTGATAAAGTCTTAAACTTTCTGATATGCTTATTCGTAAGGTTTATATTTTTATTATTGTATGTAGAGTTCAATGATGTCTCAAAAAGTTGTGCACCTACTTCTGTCAAAAAAATCTGATTAGTCTTATTATAGAATAAGACAGGCTCATCATCATCATTTAAATCAACAACACCGCAACTACAATGTTCAACATGTTCAATATCCATACCCTTTTTACAACGAATATCAGTGTCATCAATATCACTCAAATAATCCTCGAAGAAAATTTTTGCTTGTTCTTTATTATCAAAGACAAATAATTTCGGAGGGTTTATTTGTATGGGAGTATATCTCTTTTGTGTAGCTGGATCTTCATATGCCTTGTATTCATTGCATCCATCATGTTTGCAATGTACTATTATATATTTCACCATTATTGTTAGTTATTGTGATAATTCTAGGTTGTTTTTATCTAACATATTTGCCGGTCTTAGCAAATGAATCCACAATAAAGATAATGAATATTCCTAGGAAAGAATACAATACGACTTCTTCAGTTACGTTGTTTGTTCTCTCGTCTTGTTGTTCTTCTAACAGGTTTATCATATAGTTAATTTTGTTTAACAAGATATCACCGCTGTTTGTTTCGGACATTTTGGATGATTGTTGTCTGTACCCAGGAATAACTTTGTTATAATACTCGTCATTCTTTTTAGCGTTACCATATACCGACTTTATATTGTTCATGTCCAAATTACTATCTTCATAAATAGGTCGCGGAGGACTTCCTGATACACGATAGATTTCTTTACCCTTTGTTCGTTCTTCTGTTTTTTCAACCCCAGACGAAATTGGTGGTGGTGGAGGTTTGAAATCATCTAAATTATTACCATCTTCCGATTCAGCAGAATTATTATGTATTTCCTCTAAAGCATACTTTACACGCTGATTATCACCAGTGCCAGAATCATGTCTTTTCTGAGTTTTATTATGGGTTAATGTTCGTTTTTTTTCAATCAAACTATTAATGGATTCATCATTTGTTTCATTGAAAGGAGCTGCACTCATCGCTAAAGACATTCTTACTAAAAAATAAGATAATAAATTACAAAACTAACTGATTATTATATTTGATTATTCTATATGGACAATAAAAGTATATTAGCCGGAATGATAGTTCTTTTAGTAGTAGTTTTTCTTACACAATCCAAAACATTCAATCGTTTGATAGATACCACTATGGGAAGGGTAGTTATGTTGTCGATGGTTTTACTCGCCAGTTATGTCCATCAGCTTTTAGGAGTAATTGTAGTATTTTTCATTATTCTTATGGTCAATAAAACAGATATTTTAGAAGGTTTCAGCGGAGGTGAACTTACGCCAGGTGATTACAGCTCCGATGCTAATTCAAACAATGAGGGGGTCAAACAAACTGAGAACGTAGACCTGAGAGCTCGCGAAACGTGTATTCAAAAGGGAAAGGATTCAAAATGTATTGGTGTCAACAAGGAGGAATGCACAAACTGCGATAACATTTCTCCCAGTGAACCGGCCGAAAAATTCTCTGCTTTTTAATTGTATGTATTGTATATAACTAATGAGAACTGAAATAATAATAGCATTATTGTCGATATTCATAATTCTTTGGAATAGTAGTGTTAAAGAGGGGTTTACTTCTTCGATCAACCAGTCATTCAGGAAACGAATGCGGTCTCTTCGGTTGTTCTCTGCTGGTTTCATAGACGAAACGAAATTTAGAAATATGTTTCGTAGGGCCGGTATACTTTAAAAAATAATAACCCAAATAACACCAAAAGTAGTTTCAAATTAATATATTATTTTTATATAGTATACATGATAGGTGATTTTTTCAGTAAAGTGAATTCACACGTATATACGCTAAATGATAGCAAGTATTTTGCAGGTGTAATGATGATATTACTCAATGTTGGATCTAAGTTTATTACAATTAAATTTAGCAAGTCTACGGAGGAATATATCAAGTATTCAGTGACAAAACAGATTTTAGTCTTCTCAATGGCTTGGCTAGGAACACGCGACATATACACTGCGTTAGGATTAACTGCTATTTTCAGTGTATTGTCCGAGTATTTATTCAACGAAGAGAGTAATATGTGTATTGTCCCACATGAATATCGTGTGCTTCATAAAATACTTGACACCGATAATAATGGTATGGTAAGTGAAGCAGAAATAGTCGAAGCTCAGGCTGTTCTACAAAAGGCAAAGCGTGAAAAGAACAAGAAAATGCAAAAAGATTTGTTATCCAAGATGGATGTGATGGAGTTCTCTCCGTACACTGATTAATTTTATATATTATGTTTTCTATTTTAGAATAGAAAATATAAACCAAGCTATTAATTGAAATAAACCATCTTGTTAACGTAGTTTTTGAGTATGATTTCTTGAACTACCATGTTTACGGGATGAATTTCCCGAATTTTGACGTTTTTTATGTGTCCCATTACTGCGTCTAAGACGTCTTGTGCCGCCATATACAGGAGCAATAATGTAGGGAGTTCCAGTTAATACCGCGAATGAATGTTTAATTGCGTTATATTGGTGATTGCACTTAGAACTAGCCAATTCAGAATTGCTTATGGTTTTACCTTTGTGTAACTCTAGATCAATTGTTACAAAGACACTCGAAATAGATTTATCGATGTCTTCTACTCTTGTAATACTAGACTCTACTGGATATGCGACAGGAATACCTGGGTATCTAGTGTAATTATTTGGTTGATACTCTCGGTGTTTTTCAACCTCACTTGCTCCTCCATATTGACCAAATGGTGAACCACCCACATTCTTTTTAATTTTTGCAGCCTTGTTTACATTGCTACGTGTGTCATATAGTTTACGTGGCGAGGTCACTTGCTTCTTCTTTTCCGAACGTTTATTAAGCTCGTCTTTTGCTCTGTTAACAACATCTTCTGATGTTTTTGCACATAAACCATCCTTTTTATTAAAAAAAAGACACGCGTTCAATTTATAGTCATTATTACTTTTAACAACACTTACAAGAGAATTAGCTATATCAAGCATAATATCAAATTTCACTAATGAACCTTCAAATGCCTGTAAACCCATCATTGTCATCATAAATATCACGATATAACATAAAAATACAAATGGTATCTCTTCAATTTTAAATATAGAATGATCAATATTTTTATTGTCCTTGAATGTCATTAACAAATAATGTCTTCGTCTTAGGTTATACAAGAATATAAGGTGTTCATCTGGTTCAGTATCATTGAAGTCAGTATCTATAGTATATTGTTTCATTGGGTCTTCTTGTATTATCGTTACGACCCGTAGTTTAATACCAATAGCATCAAGGGATGCTTTATTTAAATATTCCATAGTTACATTTGTTCCCCAATAATTAGAAGTCATCAAATATTTTTCCATTGTTTGTTTATTAGCATCAACAATATCAGTTATATTCTTCGTAATATTTTTTTCTTTCATCAATAAAGCTGTAAATTTCTTACCATCTATATTAGATTCGACTAATATTTTTTCAAGCTCGTTGTTATATGTTAATCTAGTTTTGTCGTCTGTTTCTTTGGCAAAATATTTTTTTATTAGATCATCGAATGTGGATATCATTTTGTTTTTCACGATTTCGCGAATACACATCTGATCAAAAAATTCATATTTCTTTGTTTTATCAGAACACTGAGTACTCGGTATGAGTTGGCTAACAATGCTTTGGATTTCTTTCTCTTTCTCTTTCTCTTTTTCTTTTTGTAACCCTATTTTTAAATTATGTAGATTTAATGCCTGAGCGATTGCATCAAAAAAACAATCCCCAGCTCCTATATTATCATACAAATTGATACTTCGTATGACATCAATATAATTTATTTCTGTAAGTAGTTCTGGTTGAGATCTTGTACTTTTATGACGCGAATATAATTCAAAATCTCGTCGTATTATACTTGACAATTGTGTATTTTTTTCTTCAGTATTTTGTCTGATAAGATTATCATACATTTGTCTAATAATTCTGAAGAAATTTCGATTTTTTGCCAAAATAATTGTATTTTTATAACCTTTCATTCTAGGTGTATATGTAATATCATTCAAACACTTTATGTTTTTGTTATCAACACCAAAGTATCTTCGAAAGTATTGTGTATATGTAATTCTATAAACATCAAAAAGTTTATATATTAGCACTTCATCACTAGTAGGTGGTCTTTTTATTTCATCTGTTAATAATTTTGGATTTGGTTTTGGATTTGGTTTTTTTGAATCAAAAAAATAATCTGGAAAAGAGCTACCTTGTCTTCTCGGAACAATCGCACTGGTATTTTGAGCACCTTCTATTCGAAGCACACCAGCATTTTTTTCTTCAGTATTTTGTCCATTGCCTGGTTTAAGTGTAGTTACACTATATTTTTTATCAAATTGAGGGTAACGATCTACCCAATTTTCTCCTGTGAAACTAGTCAACCCTGCTGTTTCCAGTTCAACCCTTCGCACTTGTTCTGCCTTGTCATAAATGTTGCTTTGCGAAGCATTGTATATAGTTGCCATCTCCGCTGGTTTGACATCTAAACTCCAATCTCCTTGTATCATTTGTGTATCCACAATAACATATGGCTTTTTATCGATATACAAAACCGAACCATTCTTAAACAACGTATCCAATGTAACCTTAATATTGTTATTAAAGTTTCCTCTGGTTTTTGCCTCGTTCAATACCCAAACCGCAGCAGCCTTCGAGGAAGCTTTATTCTTATTTGGGTCTCCTTTCTCTGCCTTTACTTTTTGTAAATTACTAGATGCCTCGTTATTTATCTGAATCTTATTATCAGTCTCTTCCATCTCAAAATTAAGGATTCTCATAGCCTTGTCAACTTCTTCACGTTTCTTGTCATCTGTTGTTTTTTTAGCAGCATCTTCCGCAGCCGTTAATCTGCGTTGTGCCTTTTCAACCTTTTTTTCAGCCAAACTCACGTCTCTAGCTGCATCTGACGCAGCCTTTTCTGCATCTTCCAACTCATTGTCTTCCTTCTTAATAGGAACCATTCCATGATATCGCAATAAAGACTCATACAACCCCTTGTTAAAGAATTGTTTAATTCTATATTCAGGAGGGACTTGATCAACGATTCGCTGATTCAAACGAACAAGTGGAGTAAACCAGATTTTTTTTTCCTTTGTATCTGGTATTGACATTTGTGGTTTGTAAACAATCGACTGAAAGCCAGGAACGCCAGTATTTATGGTTATCCTTAAATCACTAGGAATCAAAGGATCGTTATCAAAATATCGTATTTGATTATGTAAATTTGATATATTTCTTTGGTCCAATCTTGACATTATGCTATATTATATATCGATTATATTTTTTTTATATCTACCATCATACATTAAATACTAAAAATATAATCATCTTCTATGAATTATATGTATTATACAATTACACATTTTAAGAATTACAATATCAATCATCTATAAATTTATATGCGTAAAATTGTTGAAATTCAAATCTTTAATAGTCTAAAACTTGTAAACTATACCTTTACCTTGTATGATATTATTTAGAAGAAATATTCTGTGTTATTTTATATATAATCATGAATTTTATATAAATATATAATAACCTATGTTGGAAAACAATACGATAGCACTTGTACTAAACTTTATGGATGGACTTTCAAGGTATATCGAATATAAAAAAAAATGCAAGAAACTTGAAAATAGAAAATATACTTTTTATGGAAAACCTGTTAAACACGATAAAATTAGGTTTGTTATTAAAAATGAAGATTATATAACAGAATCTGACTCTGAACATGATAAGGTTTCGCATCGAAGAAAAAATAGTTGTAAAAAACGAAAAAAACGCAAGAAAAAATATCGTCGCAATAACCATCATTATCATGATCATTATCATGATCATCACGATTGTAGTGATAATTATATCGATTGTAGTGATAACATTCTGAATATCCAAGATTACTATGATTTTTTAGAATTCAGGGCATTAAATTCAAATATAGACCCAACTAAAACTTTTGATAATACACGTTCTAATAATATTATTCGTGCGTCTATAGAGTTACCAAATATTAGGTCTGAAGAACAGATCAAATTAGATATTATAAAAGGTCAGTTAGATAATCTAATGTCTACGGATATAGATTCACTTTCCTCTATTATGACAATAGATTATTTTGACAGGATATTAGAGATGTTAAACTCGATAAAACAAAATATAGATACGAACGATGAAATATCACGAAATAGATTAACAATGATATTACATATGATATTTTCGTTTGTAATGATTAATAAAACTAACGTCAATCTTAAGAAAAATATTGTAGAAATAACTAACAAATACAATAGTTTAGTAGACAAGTTATACCCAGCTGATAATTTTGTACAACCACTATCGAGAGAAATAACAATTGATTTGGTAGTTGATCCATTATACGAATTGTACGTAAAACGATATGGCCTTCCAAAAGGGACCTTATTCGATAATTCAAAAATAATGTTATTGAAGAGTGAGATGAAGATGCAGGGAATATAAATGAAAGTGATAAATGAGAACGTTAAATTATATTTATTCGAATATTAAACTCATTCAATCTTATATTCGTATATGTATCTGGTGTGTCATCTAATGTTTTATTAAAAATATTATACTTATCGCTGAACTTCAATTTCAACGATATATAAATCGAATCTCCAACAATAACATTGCTTCTATTTTTAATCAAATTAAGTGTATATAGTATATATTCACGAGTATCAGTGTAGAAAATGTTCTCAAGCTCTTCTATAGGGTTGTTGTTATTGGAACTTGAATATGCAATATTTTTTAATTGTGGCCATCTATTTGTAAAATATGTAATTATCATCGTTAAACGTTCTTCTAATCCATTTTTCATATTATTAATAGACAGATGTATATTTTCATGTAGCCATTTGTTAAATATTTCAGAATCAAAAGTAATTGTATAATCACCCGTTTTAGATATAGGTAACCCAGTATCCGTGTATGTCCAGCTAAAACCATTAAATACCCACGGAGATACTAAACTAGGTACCTTATTTTCATATTCAACCTCATATTCTGTCATTTCCTTGTTTACTATAAATGTTATCGGGTTATTTTGCGTCATATATTAAAGTATAATATATTTATAATAAATTTATTATAATAAATATGCATTGAAAGTTTGTAATAATAAATTTATAATATAAGTATTATAAATTTTACACCATTGGTAATTGAAAAAATTAAAATAAAACTAATCATCAAATATCAAGTCAACACGAAATAACTCTCTTAACACTTTGTCTACCAATAGAATACAATTATCCCCACACAATTTTTTTGTAATTCCATGTGACATCGCAATTACTAATTGAAGTTTTACAAAGTCGTTACTAGGTTTCATGCGAAGGTGTTTAAAATCTTCAGTCTTTGTCAACTTATTAAGTTCATCTATAAATTTATAGACGTGTATTTGATTTGTATCATTGGATATAGCACTTAAGGTTTCAGATAAAATGTTTTTAATAATAATAAATTGTTTTTTTGGTATATTTCGTATAATATCAACTGGTTCAATTATACCCGAGAATAAACATTTTTCAGCAAGTTCATCAAATGAGACATTTGTAACGTCTAAACCAACAACTAGATTATATATGATTTCCTTAAATTCGGGATTTATTGTACTAACAATTCCGAAATCTAAAATACCTAGTTTTGTTTCATTTTCATTTTTATTTTTATTTTTTATGAATAAAATATTACCAGGATGAAGATCACAATGAATAAAGCCATGTACAAAAAGTGTTACAAAACCTAGTTTAATAACTTTTTCTGCATATAGTAACTTTTCATCGCTTGTCAACTCGCACAATTTCACACTTTCAATATAATCCATTACAATTACATTTTCATGTTTTCTAGTGATTGACTCTATAACAGATGGAACAACTATGTAATCTAGATGCTTGCAATTTTCACTGAAATGAATCATATTCTCTATTTCAGAAATAAAATCTGTTTGGTTTCTTATTGTATTTATGTTTTTATAGACAATTTCATATACCTGTGTTCCTTTGAAAAATAAGTTTATAATAAATAATAAATTACTAATCGCGTCTTCCAGGGTTTTATCAATATTCAAGCGTTTTACTTTTACAGCTAGTTTCTTGCCATCTCGATCATATGCTTTAAATACTAATGATATCATGCCTGAATTAATTGGTTTGTCCCAACCACCTCTAAAATCAAGATTATGCTCTACGCTGAGGTCATAAAGCGATTTAAAATCAATATCATCTATTGTAAATGGTGCATGGTCTGTAAAATCAATAAGTTTCGTATCTATAGCCTCATCAATAAAAGATGTGTTTAATGCAATTGCTTGAAATATTTTAACATATAACATATTTATCTTTGATAATCTATTTGTCAGACGAATAATAGTGTTGTTTTTATTATTTAGTATTACAAAAATGATCGCTTCAGACAAAATAATATATATAAGACGAACCAAAAATATAATTTGTTTGATCATACAATTATTATTAAAGTGGTTTTAAATCTTATTTGATAATTATAAACTAGCATTCTAAAATTGATTTGTATTTAATAAAGTAAAATTATTACCTGAAGGCTCCGTATATATTGTTTTCTCTATCTTATTTCTATTCAAAAAATCTAAAAGCAATGTAACACCTGGTGGTGTTGTTGTTACACATTCTAAATGAACGGCATATTTAATACTCTGTGTATTAGTTGATGTTTCGGTTGAAGTTCCTCTTGCAAATGACCTATAGACTCCTGAACTACCACCCTTTACATTCCAATTATCATATCCAAATGAACTAATAGTATCAATGCTATCAGTCTTTATTGTCGCTGAAACATCCTGTACGGACAACAATTCTAATGTTAGATCTATTGTGAATTTTTTTACCTGTAATGCTGGAATGTTTAATAGTGTAATCAATGGCAAATTTAATGTTTTTTGTTCAATATCAAATAAAGCATTACCACTAGAATCAAATGTAGGATTTCCGTTAGCATCAGTGCGTTGTGCTATAGACTCTTGTGATATTACTACATTTCGTAGATTATTTGTAGAAGCATCTATAGCAAAATTCTGAATAAAATTAACTGTAGATAATGACAATTGTACTTGAGCATCAACAACTGCATGTAATGGTTGTGCAATTAATGATCCCATATCTAATTGGGCAAAGGCGGAGGACGCTGAAATTACTTCACCAGACATTTTATATAATGTATAGTATATAAATATTGATATTATACAGAAAAAAACATTATCTATTTCTGTTTCCTAAATATAAATAAAAATGAATTATTATTCCTTATTATTTATATTTAAAATACAAATAATAATGTTTACTCCGAGATATATGCGTATTTTGAGGCGTCACTATCCTATGTATTCGGTTGATGAAATCGAAGCTGCACTTATATTGTGTATGTTGTCTGGGCAGAAAAATCTTTATTAGTTACATCGATTGTCAAAATAACAAGTAAGTGTACCTTGTAAGGTTGCAAATATTACCATAACTATTATAATTCTCCACCAGTCATATGTAGTGGGTGTTTCAAGTATGAATTTTGAATTACTATGTTTTCCTATGTTATAATGTATCAAATTTTCAAATAAATTTATAATAATAAATACAAAAAATGAAATTGCTAATAGATGATATTTGTTTGTCTTGAATAACATCTATAATATGTGAATATTTAATAATATTTCATGTTTTTATTTGCGAGAGTTGCGGCGCCTGGTCTTTGATCGCTTGGCACGTTTGGTTTTCTTTCCTTTTCCTCCCTTTTTACTGCGTTTTGTTTGGCGACGTTTCTGTTGACTTTTCTTTAAAGACCTGCGACGTTTTTTTCCTCCAACACTAGGTTCAGGTTCCTCTTCCTCGTCTTCTGATAATTGGACTTCAGGTTCTTCAACCTCCTCTGGAGATTCAGTCATCTCATCAATAACTGGAGCCATATCCTCATCAACTTTTGGAGACTCAGGCATGTCGTCCTCATCTGGAGACTCAGTCATCTCAACCTCCTCTGGATACTCAGGCATCTCACCATCCTGTATAACTGGATCCATAACCTCCTCATCCTCGGTCATCTCAACATCAGGCATAGTCATGTCATCAGGCATAGTAATATTCATGTTCTCCGCATCCTTATTCATGTCCGCAGCCTTACTCATCATCTCAGCCTCCTCCTCACCCTCACCCCCACGACGTGTTTTACTTCTACGAGTACGCATTCTCCATCCAGACTTTTTAGAACCTTTGCTAACCATTTATAATTACAAGATAAAAAAATGTTTTTTATGTTTTATAAAATGTTCTCTAAACTTAATAATCAGGTCATAATTCTCGGAACAATATTCATAGTATTCAATTCTTGGAATAGCAACTTACAGGCATATGGGATTTCGACACGTGTAAAATCAGTTCTGTTATCACACATCCTACAATGATGAATATGCATCTTATCGTTGTATGCTGCAATCTGACCGCACTTCTTGCATACATGCACTTGATACTTATCAGATACATCATATGTGCGTTCGCGTGTAAACCTAGCAGATCCATGCGATATCATGCAGTCCCTCTCCATCTCACCAAAACGCAACCCTCCATCACGAGACCTTCCCTCGGCAGGCTGTCTCGTCAAATTAACCATCGGTCCAATCGATCTGCTGTGTGCCTTGTCATTTACCATGTGCTTCAACCTCTGATAAAACACAGGCCCCATAAAGACACTGCACTCAACCTGCTCTCCTGTGAGACCATTGTACATTAGCTCGTTTCCATTCGACTCATAACCAAGCTTCTGCAACTCCTTGCAAATATCCTTTATTTCAAAATCGCCAAATGCAGTACCATCTCCGAAAAGCCCGAGTTCAACTAGAACCTTTCCTAGCAATGTCTCCTTCAATTGTCCAATAGTCATACGAGAAGGAATCGCATGCGGATTAATAATAATATCCGGCTTTACTCCATCCTTAGTAAACGGCATATCACACTCTTCCATGATATTTCCAATTGTACCTTTCTGTCCATGCCTCGATGAGAACTTGTCTCCAATAACAGGCTTTCTGATGATTCTAGTCCTCACTTTTGCAAAGTTATATCCTTCACCATTCCTGTCAATATAATTCTTGTCGATATATGTCTCCTCATTCGTCTTGAATATCTTGCTCTGATCCTCGTACTTAATAAACTTAGACGGATCGTTTCTGTTTTCCTTGATAGGAATCATCTTTGCAATAATAATATCACGATTCTCAACAAGAGTGTTCTCCGGAATGACACCCCTGCTATTGACCTTATTGTAATTTCCCATCTTCATCCCCTTCGTCTTGTTGATGTCAGGTTTGCAACGGATCTCCTCGTCGCCATTAATCTTCTGTTTATCCTCATCCTTTTCAGTATGATAAATGGTAGTTACAAACATCCCGCGATCAATCGAACCCTTGTTCAATAACAACGAGTCTTCCTGATTGTATCCAGTATAAGTCATGATCGCAACAATCACATTCCCACCTGAGGGAATCTTGTTCAGCTGAATCATATTCATAACACGAGTGTCTACCAACGGCCTGCTAGGATAATTTAATACATACGCAGTCTTATCCATCCTCTTTTCATAATTCGTCACGTAAACACCCATCGCCTGTTTACACTGAGCACACTGGTACGAATTACGGGGTGACTGATTGTGCTCAGGAAACGGAATGCATGATGCCAGAATACCGAAAATCGTACTCGGATGAATCTCACAATGCGTAAACTTTTTCAACTTGACATCGTTCATCTCATTCGGCTTACTCGCAATCAACGAAAGACTCTGTTCCTCCGGGTCCACATACTCGATGATCGCATCATCTAGAATACAGCTCGTGAGCAAATCATCCCACTTGAGCTTATGCTTGTTGAGTTTCTCAATAATCTCCTTCGTGACAAAGATACTATTGTCTTTCACTCGCAGCAAAGGTCGAGTCAATCTCCCCGCATCATTACAAACACGAACCTCCTTCGCCTTATAATCGAAAATCACCGACGTGTAAACATTAATGATACCTTTATGCTTTTTGTCTTTCAAATCCCTATACAAATCTTCTGGCTTGTCGGTGTTACCCACCCACGACCCGTTAATCAACACCTTGACATTTTTATGCAATTCGCCCGGAGTGAGATCCTCAAGCTTCATGATCTTAGGCATTATGTACTCGTAAAGTGGATAAGACTCGGATGAAATTGTCACATGAGTCATATATGCTAGGTTCTTGACAATACCAACCGACTGACCCTCTGGAGTCTCAGCCGGACACGCAAACCCCCAAGTAGTATTGTGCAACTTGCGAGGCGGAATCAGCTTACCACTCTTGTCTGTCGGTGTTGAGAAACGACGTGCATGACTCAAACTAGATGCATATGTCATGCGATTCAACACTTGGGCAACCCCCACCTTGTTGCTGTTCGTGTTCTTGATCCCAAAATCTCCAGTAGAAAGGGCACGTTTCAAACCATTCTCAATTGTCGCCGACTTGATGATCTTGTAAATGTTTGTCATATTCACAATGTTCTCATAATTGTCTGTCGACTTCCAAGAACCATTGTTAATCTCTCTGACAACCTGTTTCTCCATATCCTTTACAAGCTTGTTAAAATAGTTGCGAAACAAATTATTCAAGAGCGTTCCCGTCAAATCCACACGCTTGTTGATGAAGGAGTCCCTGTCAGATTGTTTAATAACACCAGCCGCCGCGTTCAGCAGCTTGTTTGTCATGTAACCCAAATAATAAACCTTCTGTGTCTGTGTCTCGCAGTGAGGAAACAGATCGTTGCTCAAAATCTCCATCGTAAAATCCAGCTTCTTTTTCGCACCAGTCTCCTTGTCCATATTGATTGGTGTATACATGGTGTATCCCGAGATATATCGAATGCATTCCTCGGTCGTCAAATGCTTGTTTGACTCGATGATAGAGGCCTGAAGCGAATCCAACAACTCCTTATTCTCAAAATCCAATACAATCTTCTCGCAAATCTCGCGATCAGAAACAATTCCAATAGCACGGAACAAGATGAAGAGCGGAACTGGCTGCTTCACTCTCGGCAACTGCACGTGGATAGGGTATCCGAAACCATTGTCCTTCGAACAAATGTACATGTTGATCTGCTTGGGTGAAATGCACTTGAAACTGGGGACCGATTTAATCTCCGCAATCCAGTTGTACTTGGTGTTGTTTTTTGAGATATTGAAACATGCGACCTTGTTCTCCGATGCCCTTTCTTGTCCTAGCACAGTCTTCTCCGACCCGTTAATGATGAAGTATCCACCCGCATCGAAACGGCATTCACCCGTCTCCTCCTGGCTGAAGTGTTTGTATTGAGTCAGGACACACAAGTTCGACTTCAACATGATAGGCATCTTTCCGATATGTACGTTAGGTAGGTTTTTATAGAATGTCTGCACATGTTCCAACTCCTTTCCAGTGCGAACAATGTACTTGATATTTATGTCAATTGTCATAGCCGATGCATATGTGAAATTTCGCAACCTGGCTTCCTGTGGGAACATCAGCTTCGTCGCCCCGTTATTCTCATAGATTTGAGGACGATGAAGACTGAATTTATCAAATGAAACCAGTAATTCGAGTGCGTGCTTTTTATTGACGGAATCATAATCTTGTTCGGAGGCAATATGAACGGGGTTAAACATGTCGATGGTTTTTGCGATCTGATACTCAACAAAGTTATTATACGATTCTAGCTGATGACGCACGAGACGATTCAAGTGCTGTCCTTCGAAGTAAGATTCGATAATGGACCAAGGAGCCTCGGAACTATCAAAGACGGCGTTGTTACCGGGTTCAGTGTTCATTTTTAGGTGTTTGTATATGGTTATCACGATAATTCTAAATCAATTTTTATATTGATTGTTTTGTCATGTGTTCAGATTCGATTTTTTACTAGACTATCTTTTAGCGTAATTATATTGCTATATTATAGTAATGGTTAGACTTACACTTGCACAAGGTATAGATGCTTTTTACAAAGAAACATATGATCTTAGACTAAAAAAAAATAATGATTGGGATTATTTTTGGTCTTTAGTTGGACCTAAGCCAGATAATAATGATGATCTAAAATTATGGAGACGTCGATTTTATGAAATTATAAATGCGATAGATTCTGTTAAAGATGGAGCAGATTCAGCCCTTGCTGCACACGTTTTTGTAACAACACAAAATGAAGGAAAGGATTATAATGGTGTTGATAATAAACTACCAGTTGTATATGGAGGGAAGGGTGGAACTTTGCCAAGTAAAAAGTGGTTTTTAACCGCTGCAAGGAACCTAATATTGAAAAACACACGTCGAACTTCTTTTACAAAGTTAAATGGAGCAAGTCATCATAAAGATATCAATTGTGAAAATTCTCATTACGATTGTGGTTCCAAGCCAGATTCATTGGCTTATAGATTGGATAATGGAGAAAAGATGGATCCAATTGAAATAACTAGTGAAGGACATTTAATTGATACTGGTCCAGGTAAGAAAAAAAAACATAAATTTAGTATAACTTATGATGGTAATTATGGAACGCAAGGAAATGAATTATATGGAGAAGGATTAGGAAAGGATGTTCTTGAAAGTCTTGGTTATTATGATAGTGCATTAAAATTCGCAAGACCCACCAGTTCACAATGTGAACTTTTTAGATTATATGGCGAGACCTATCCTGCTAATACAGGTATTACAACATTTGCTTTGGGAAACGACAAAAAAAATGTTTTCGTAAAGGGTTTAACAGGATCTGTTGGTGAAAACAAAAAAGGTGCTTATTTATATTATAAGTCTCTTGGTGATAAATTAATTTATTGGGGTAATCATTGTCATGGGAGGGATAATAATAGTTGTGTCTTTACATGTGATTTATGTCTTGCTTTCTTTGCTTATATAACTAAAGATTTATTTACTATAACTTTGTCTGATGATGAAGAAGACAAAGAAAAAAAAATTACTATGATTTTACATCATAATCCTCGTGAAACTAATTCAGGAACAGGTCAGGGGGGTCGTGAAATTCGTGATGCCCCAGAACAAATTTTTGATGCGTTGAAAGAAACAATTAAAGCCGAGTATGTTGATCAAATAAGTGCTTTGGAGTCTATTCAAAGGGAACAAAAACCTTTAAATTTTTCAGGAGTCCCTATGTCCCAACCTTATAATGATGGGTTTATCAGTAACTTAATTAATTTGTTTGAAGAATATAGAGACGAGGTTGATCTTCTTCCTCATGATATTAATGATAAATCACATACTAAACTCAAACGTTATAATATTGAAAAAATAACTAAACCTCATACTTTGTTTGGTAACATGTTTAAAACTTCTGCTAAACGCGTTTGTATTATGCATACAGATGGGTTCAAAAATCTTGGTCCGAAATTAACACTATATGACTATTATAAAACATTTAAAGGACAAGTAGGTGGTGGTGTTGATCTTTCTATATTTCCATTTCTAAAAGAGGAAATTGATTTTGAAATTACTCATCAGGAAATTGTCTTACGTAAAAGAGTTAAAGATCTTGTTAAAGGAGTTTATTCTTCTTATGATCCAGAGAAACAAAAAAAAATATGTGATTATTTTCCAAAACCATATCCATGGTTGAACCCGTCAAAATATAAGATCTTAGAAAAAATACCCGCTGTTAGGGAAATTCCCGGAGCTGTTAGGGCAATTCCCGGAGCTGCTGTTAAGGCAATCCCCAAAGCTGTTAGGGCAATCCCCAATGCTTTTAGGGCAATCCCCGATGCTGTTAGGGCAATCCCCGATGCTGTTAGGGAAATCCCCAATCCTGTTAGGGATTTGCAACCTAAAAGTTTACTAAGTGATGCAAAAATAAAATGTGGAAATGTATGTGATGAAACCGGAAAACAATGTACGAGGTTATGTAAAAAATACTATGATGATGATTCAATATATGATTTTCTAACATTTTATTTTTTTGCTGATGCATATTATGCGGATGATTATATAACAAACCTTGTCAAAGCCATTTTCGAGTCTGTGGTTTTGGATAATACTGGTTCTGTAGTTTCTGATACTGGTTCTGTAGTTTCTGATAATACTGGTTTGCCTATTACAGCAACATTTGTCAATAATTCCTTAGCTAATAATTATTCGTATAAAATAAGTAATAATCTAATAGTAGTTAACTCGGTCAGTAACAATGATCCTAAAATTGATATATCTTCTGATAGCGAATATGGAAGAGAAGAAGTAAAAAAAACTGACATTTATGATCTATACGTTGCAGGGGAAGATACAAAGGAAAAAAGACGTAGTTTTCCTGAAGAGGCTTTTAGGAGAGTTTTTTACAAGAGAAATGTTAATCCTCTCAGTGAAGCTACTACTGCTCCTGATGCTGCTCTTGCTGGTAATGATGCTGCTCTTGCTGGTAATAGTGGTAAGGAGAGTGATCCTTTCCTTAGACCTGGTAGTCCTGATCATAGACCTGGTAGTCCTGATCTTAGAAGAAGGTCGTCTTCAGGTCAAAATTCAGGTCAAGAAATAGGAGGTATGCGTCGTACAAGAAAATATAAAAATAATACAAGAAACCATAAAAATAATTCTGTAACCAATACTAAATCTATGCAACAAACTAAACGAAAAATATTTTCTAAAGGTAAGAGGAAACAGCTTACAAGAAAAAATAAATAATAAATAATAATTCTATACAACAATTTATCATGTGTAAATACAATTGTTTTTTTTTCGTTAAGACTAATAATGAAACGAATTGAAATAAATCCAGAATTATTTAACATGAAAACAAAAAAGAAGAGAGAACCAATTCAGCGGCCTATAATCTCTCCGAATATTCTAAAAAACAAGCTATTAAGTCGCATTAAAGCTCACAAGAAACATGAAATTAAAAACCCTGCTTTAGAATCATCGAATGCTGCTGATGGTCCAAAGTTGGTGGATAGTAACGAATTTGACGACTCCATGAGTTTTTTTAATTTGCTCTCTCGTAAGGCTGATCTTCACAAGAAGACATTGAAAAAATCCTCTGTGCTAGAAGATACGCCATACGTTAATTTGGATTTGCCTGCCGATTTAACACAACCTGTATATCAGGCACCATCTATTCAATTAAAAGCACCTCCTAATCAGCCTCCATATAGCAATCTAAAAAATGGGTCTCGGCCAACCTATCGCGAATGGAATAAAACTATGCGTAACTATTCAAATACTCCAGTTGAAACTGCACCTATTTCCGTTCGAGAGAATAAATTGAATGAACTGAGAGAACGCATTAAACAAAAACACCAAAGTGTTAATACTCATGTTAGTCAGACCAATCAACTCGCTGCTGATGTTTATAATATAATATCTCAACCTGTTTCTAATCCTATACAGATTTCTAATCCTATAGAACAAATTGAAAACAAGGTTATTGAAAGTGTCATGCCAAATGATGAAAAGCAAAAGCAAAAACTAAATCTAGATCTTGTGAATATAAACAATACGCAAACAAATAATAAAGGTCGCGTCATTTCACAAACTATCAAAAAAACCATTAAACGCAAATATACACTCGGTAAGTCTGCTAACAATCGATCTGTTGCCGTTTTATTGAAGGATGTCAATTCACGTAAGAATGTTCTTAAGGCACAGCGTGATTTGAAAAAGAAATCTATAGGAGATGTAAAACAATACTTGAGAGATCACAATTTGATTCGTGTTGGAAGTAATGCACCTAGCGATGTACTTCGCAAATTATATGAATCTGCAATGATGTCTGGTGAAATAACAAATAATAATCAAGATACACTATTAAATAATTTGTTGAAAGAACAAAATATAGTTAAATAATATTGTCTTTCAACATAAATATATTCGATTTGAGACAAAACTCAATCCACTCACAAAATATCAAGAAAACTTCTTCAAGAAATTATCAGTTGGGTTGGATACAAATGTAAGAGAGACACCTCTTTATATGATATAAATTATCATATTAAAATCATTTTATATGATATATAAGCACATACTCGGAATGGCACTCGTAAAAGAATATTTTGAGCTAACAAAACGTTACCAGAAAGAGTATGGTGAAAATACGATCTTGTTAATGCAAGTCGGATCGTTTTTTGAAGTTTATGGAACAAAAGATTGTGTCTCCAGTAAAATACGTGAGTTCTCTCAGATTTGCGATCTTAACATCGCTGAAAAGAACGACAAGCTTGGTAATATTAATATGGCAGGATTCAAGGATATTATGATCGAGAGATATATACGTAAGATACAAGAGGTCGGGTTTACTGCTGTCGTATATACCCAGGTAGAACAAGGTTCTGGGCAGTTTGTTCGAAATCTCGCTGGTGTTTTCTCTCCAGGTACTTATTTTTCAAATGATCAATCAAAAATTACAAACAATCTTTGTTGTATTTGGATCGACTTGGTTGAGAATCATATTCTCCTCAAAGGAAAGTATGTGGTTGTTGGTGTTTCAAATATTGACATATACACTGGCAAGACGAGTATGTTTCAATTCAAAGAATCATACACAAACAACCCCACCAACTTTGATGAACTAGAGAGATTCATTTCTATTTACAATCCCAGCGAGGTTATTATTATTTCCAACTTGAGCGTAAATGAGATTGATGATGTTATCAGTTTCACAAATATAAATGCAAAGTGTTTGCATCGTATTGATATGAAGGATGAGCGAATTAAAAATTGCAGCAAACAGAGTTATCAAAAGGAAATCCTGACCAAGTTTTTTGAAATAGAAAACTATGAGTCATTCATTTACAATTTCAATGAACAGCATATCGCGACACAATCATTCTGTTATCTCCTCGACTTTGTATTTCAACACAACCCATTCCTCGTTCGTAAAATAAGCGAACCTTTATTTGAGAATTGTGATGAGCGACTAGTATTGGCAAATCACTCGCTGAAGCAGTTGAATATAATCGATGATTCTAATTCTGGTAGCAGTGGTAAATTTTCATCTGTATTGACAATGTTGAATATATGCATGACACCCATGGGGCGACGTTTGTTTGCTTACAATCTATTAAATCCAACTACAAATGTTGCGGATTTGCAGCGAGAATATGACATAACGGAGTATCTAATAAAAAATAAATACGATGAGTTCAAACACCTTGCCGATATAAAGGATCTGGAGAAATGCAAACGCTTATTGATTATGCGAAAAATAACACCATCGACGTTTGTCCAATTGTATGATAGCATCTTGATTGTGAATCGTCACTTGTATGACATTGTGAAAAATGACGTTACATTGTGTGGTTATTTGAAATCAAAGAATATCGATGTCGAAACCATTTCCAATAATTGCAAAACAATCGTTTCGTTTATAAACGATCGAATAGAGTTGGAGGTTGCAAGAACACTAGATACAAATAATAATTTTGACACAAACTTTATCAAGACGAACGTGGATACGATACTTGATAATAAGAATAATACTCTAGCTGATTCTGAATCAAAACTAGAATCAATTCGAAAATACTTGAATGGGATTATTGAAGCAAGAGAGAAGAAGACAAACGACTATATAAAACTACACGAAACCGAGAAGAATAATTATAGTTTGTTGTGTACAATTCGCAGATGTAAACTCCTCGAGGATTCACTACCGGTTCAAGAAAGGGTTGAGTTGTTAGAGAAGAGCTATGAATTTCTTGTATCCAGAAAAGGTATCGAGTTTCACAAACAAAGTGGAACAAACAACAGCATCGTAAATCCGCAGATCAACGGGTTGTGTAAGACCATCACAGGTATTAAAACGGAGATGAAGGAGATTATATCGGAAGTATTCTATAAAATTATAGATGCATTTGATGTTGCGTTGCTGGATGACATTATTCAATTTGTTACCTTTATCGATATTGTAAATGCAAAGAGCAAAATAGCAGTAAGACATAATTTCTGTAAGCCTGTTTTTGATGTGTCAAAAGATAAATCATTTTTTAGTGCAAAGAAATTGCGTCATTGTTTGATTGAACAGATTCACACGAGTGAGCTATATGTCACAAACGACCTGGTGTTAGGAGAAGAAAAAACAGATGGAATTTTATTATACGGAACGAATGCCGTTGGTAAGACTAGTTTGATTCGATCCGTTGGAATTGCGGTTATCATGGCCCAAGCAGGGTTGTATGTGCCTTGTGCGGAATTTATCTACAAACCTTACAAACATATTTTTACACGAATCATAGGAAACGATAACTTGTTTAAAGGTCTCTCCACGTTTGCAGTTGAGATGTCAGAATTGCGAACCATCTTGCGAATAGCAAATGAGAATAGTCTTGTATTAGGAGACGAGTTGTGTTCTGGGACAGAGAATATCTCGGCTGTGAGTATTTTTGTTGCTGGTATCCAAAAACTATACAATCTAAAATCTAGTTTTATTTTTGCAACACACTTTCATGAGATTACAAAATATGACGAGATCTTATCATGCGATACATTGAAGCTTAAACACATGACTATATTTTACAATAGAGAGCTAGATAAATTGGTTTATGATCGCAAGTTAAAAGATGGACCAGGTGACAGCATGTATGGTTTGGAGGTTTGCAAATCATTGAACTTGCCACTAGACTTTCTGGAACTGGCCAATAACATACGCTGCAAATATCACCCGGAAACCAGATCGTTTTTGAGTCTGAAACAATCACGTTACAATTCGGAAAAATTGGTTGGTTTGTGTGAAAAATGCAAGACCAATATGGGAACAGAGGTACATCATTTGAATCATCAAAAAGATGCGGATGTGAATGGGATTATAGATCAGTCATTTCACAAAAACTCGCTTGGGAATTTGATGACGTTATGTGAAAAGTGTCATTTGAGTTTTCATTGAAATAAAAAAATTTTTTTACTATGTTTAGTTTGTATAATGTTATATTTTTTATAATTTTATCTATTGTTTATAAATTTTTATATTTTAAGCAAATGACGAAGGTCTCCAATACACACACCATTTGTTCTCATTAGTAGGCACCATGCGGACCTTATTCTTGTCACTCAAACCCCACATACGACCCATCAAATACTCAATCGTCGGGTTAACACCATCCGTAAGCAACTCCTCCGGAGCACGCGGTTCCCCACTCCTCTTGTTCAGCTTCCTATCAAACCTTTCCCTAACCATCAGAATTGCCGCATCCTGTGTGTCAAACACTTCATATGCCTTGTCATTGTCTACCTGAGCCACGACCGGATCAAGACCATCGATGTTGTTCGCCGAAACTAGCGAATCCGTTGTAATAGCGACAACTCCGCGTTTATTCTTCGAGAACCCGGCACAATTATACTTGGACTTCGCGAAGGGATCGACGAATGACTTTTCATATTCCTCCACAGCCTGGATCGAGGTCCTATAGGGGCCAGTCTTGTGTCCACCCTCGATTATCTCCGCCCAGTATCCAGACATTCTTCCAGGGAACCCCTGGATCTGGACATTGTTGTCGACTTTCTTTGTCCACATCTCGTGCATTGCACCAATGCGCAACTTCCACTTGTTTGGGATCAAATTGGCGCGGCGAAACAACCCCTTGACAAGGAGGACAACATGCGTGTGAATAGGTTTCTCAAAGTAGAGTTCCTCATCATCCTTAGTGAGTCGGTCATCTGAAGTGTGCTCGACGCATACAACACCAAACTTGTCGCATGCTGCTTTCATGGTTCCAATTGTCTTGTTAGTCACGCGAACCATATGCACACGGAAGTCGTTGGTTCCGTCGGTGTTTCTGTAATTCTTGATGATATCCTCTTCGACCCACTGATCCGCCTTTTCACTAGTATTCATCGAATAGAACTCCTTGATGATTCCACGCTGAAGGAACTCCTTGTGACCGATGTATTGTTCCGGGATCGTCATCTGAATCGTGGCATGGTGATCGCCCCATCCCTTGAGCTCGTGGAGCTGCTTGATCATTGTTGCGCTCACGAAGACGAAGCGGATATTGCGCTCGATCATGTAGTCGATGTCAAGCAATCCGGCAATTCCGAGCTGTTTATCCAGGACACCATCGATCTTGTCACCGGTGTCAATCTCATCGATGATGATAAGGGCATTCCTCAGGTTATTCAGATCTGCGTGCCTAAGCTGTCCGTGGTGAAACACCTTCTCTTTGAAACATTCGGGAACCTTGTTCTTCATCTCGGTCTCCCAGGTAGCGTTGCTCATTCCGGTCAGGAAGCGAACATTGTCCGGGTCAATCACGAATTCGTCATCAGAGTGTGTGGTCGCGAGGGTGGCGATCTCGATCATCAAACCATCCATACCGACCTTGGTCTTCTTTGTGATCGAGACTACGCGGCAGTCATTATCGTAGAACTTGCTCAACACCCTGTGCGCATCATCCTTTTGGTTGCCAAAGATGTACTCGGAGGTCGCACTTGTGACACCCTGACTAAACGCCCTGGCGTTCTTAGATTTGGCCGCATTGTAGGAATCCATGACGAAATCCCTGTTGACGGAAATGATATCAACCGGTCTAGAGAACATGATGTTATTAACTTGTTATAGTTTAGTACATTCTCTATGTAACAGAAAAAAACTTTCAATTTTTTGTTAAAAAGATAATTCTAAAAACACGATGATGTAAATGATTCTATTACGTAAGTAAAAAAAATGATTTAGATTTATAATTTTATTTATAAGTACAATATATAAAAAATGATCATTCCTATCAAGTGTTTCACATGTGGCATGGTTATCGCGGACAAGTATCGTTATTACACCGAGGAAGTTCGTCGTCAAAAGTTAATCAAGTCAGACACCATTGACAAGGTTCTTTATTTGACTAAGGACTATCACGAAAAAACCATCGAAGGGCGAGTTTTAGACGATTTGTTTATCACAAAGATGTGCTGTAGGCGTCATTTCTTGACTCATGTCGATATTGAATAAATAAAAAATATTATATTATAGTATATGTCTGTGAAAAGTAGAAAGGTATCAAAGATGCGTCGTAAAAGTGTGAGTTTCAATAAACGAAAGCATGCCAGACAAACACGCAAGCGTTCCCAGTCGCGTAGAAAACGCGTTCGTTTTAATCTGAATGGTGGGTGTGGATGTAGGATGGCGGGAGGAGAAAGACAAAGAGAAAGACAACAAGGCGGAGGATTTACAAATTTTTTAACACAAGACTTGATAAATATGGGAAGAGTAGGTGTACATGATGCGACAACAATTATGAATGGATTGGCAGGTAATAGTAATGTGCACAATCCTAACCCACTTCCATCAGCTCAAGGGCCATTACAGGTTTAGAGTGTATCGGGAAACATGGAAACAATTATAATATTTTTTAATTTTGTTCGCTTTATATAGTATGAACAAAATTAAAAATGGTTCTTCATTCGATATGAACGGATGGAAGTATATTTCTATAAAAGGTAGACCTAGGGAAAGAGGATATGCATATGGATATTTGTGTGCATCTGAGTTCAAGGAAATACAACGAATGTTGAAGTTTTACATACCTGAAACATATGGCAAAGAATGGGCAGAATTAATTCAATTGATCCACGATGATTTCTATGACTTGACTAAAAACGAATACCCGGAATTTTTTGAAGAAATGCAAGGAATAGCTGATGGATGTAATGCAAACGGCTGCAAAACCAATGTAGACGAAATCATTGCATGGAATTTTTATTTGTCCATTAGTTATTGGCTACCTTCTGTGGACCCAAATAAAAAGGTTGTTGCAAAAGACAGGTGTAGTGCGTTTATGGCTGTTGGTGACTACACCAAAGACGGAAAAATAGTTGTCGCACACAATTCATTTTCCGAGTATATTGATGGCCAATATGCAAATGTTGTGTTAGATATTCAACCACCCAAAGGAAAGGGACACCGAATGATAATGCAAACCAGTCCGTGTTGGATTTGGAGTGGCACAGATTTTTTTATTACGAGCAAAGGTTTCATTGGTACAGAAACAACTATCGGTGGTTTTGAAGCATATGAGAAAAAGAATAATGTGCCTGTATGCTATCGTATTCGCGAGGCTATGCAATATGGCGATTCACTTGACGATTATGTCGACATTTTATTAGACGGGAATTCGGGAGACTATGCTAATTCCTGGTTGATTGCAGATACACGAAAAAACGAAATCATGCGACTAGAATTAGGACTAAAATATCATAGTGTGAAGCGAACCAAAAACGGATATTTTATTGGGTTTAATGCTGCATATGATCCAAAGATTCGTAACTTGGAATGTAAAGATAGCGGATTCTCTGATATAAGAAGACACCAGGGTGCGAGGAATGTGAGGTTGACGCATTTGATGGACAAATACAAGGGCAAACTAGATATTGAAACGGCTAAAATTATAATTGCTGATCATTATGACGTTTATTTGGATAAAGAAGATGCCCCATGTTCAAGGTCAGTTTGTGCACATTACAATTTAGATTCGATGGAGTATTCGAATAAAGTGGAAGGGGAACCTTATATACCAAAAGGGGCATGTGATGGCATTGTATGTGATACAAAAATGGCAAAAGAAATGTCATTTTCTGGTATTTTCGGGTCTTCATGTGGTTTAAAGTTTATAGCAAAAGATTTCTTCAAGTTGCGGCCTCAGTGGTCGAGATTTGAACCATATGTAAAAGATATGCCCACTCAACCATGGACTATTTTTCCAATTATAAAATCGCGGTTTAACAAAACAAAGAAGAGACGATAGAATTTTACCTAAACGTATCATAAAAATATCTGGGGTTAGACCCGAATTGTAATTTTTTGATACATATTATGTTATTTTTATACAAATAACATAATAAATAGTATTGTTTATTCATAATAGAATGGAACATATTTCTTGGAGGGTCATCGATAAATACTTCTCAGATAATCCAAATAATTTAGTAGCACATCATTTAGATTCGTATAACACATTTTTCAATCAAGGAATCCATCGTGTATTTAGAGAGAACAACCCAGTTCGTTTTATCGAGAATGAAGAAGAAAAAGATAAAGAAGAGTCGAAACATCGAAATGAATGTTTGTTATATTTAGGCGGGAAAGAAGGAAACAAGATATTCTTCGGTAAGCCGATTATATACGATGATAATCACATGCACTATATGTTCCCAAATGATGCACGTCTGCGTAATATGACATATGGGGTAACAATCCACTATGAAGTGGATGTCGAATATATTTATTATCAAGGCGATGAAAAGAAGATACACACTTCCACATTACCGGAAAAAATCTTTCTCGGTAGGTTTCCAATCATGATCCAATCTGATTTGTGTATTTTAAAAACACTCGATCGCGAAGTTCGCTTCAATATGGGCGAGTGTCGAAATGATTATGGAGGATATTTTATCATCGATGGGAAGGAAAAGCTCATTGTCTCTCAAGAGACATTTGCTGATAATATGTTATATATTAAAAAGCATGCTGATATTGATTCTTTCAGTCATTCAGCCGAGATACGTTCGGTCAGTGAGGATACATCAAAACCTATTCGAACAACGGCTGTGCGAATTGTCGGTCCAACTGCCGCATTTTCAAACCAGAACATTGTTGTCGACATTCCAAACGTGAGGAAACCTGTTCCATTGTTTATTTTGATGCGAGCTCTTGGAGTCATTTCTGATAAAGATATTATTAAAACGTGTTTGTTGGATTTGGAACATAATGCCAATTACATTGACTTGTTTCGACCATCCATCCATGACGCCAAGATGGTTTTCACAAGGGAAATCGCTCTGAAATATATTGCAACTTTTACCAAAACTAAGACGATTTCAGGTGTAAACGAGATTTTATCGGATTACTTTCTGCCTCACATTGGTGAACTAAATTTCCAGGATAAGGCATATTTTATCGGATATATGGTGCAACGTCTTTTGCGTGTTTTCACAAACGAGGACAAACCAACTGATCGTGACAATTATCGTTTCAAACGTGTTGAATTGACTGGTTCACTTTTGTACGATCTGTTTCGAGAGTATTTTTTGATTCAAAACAAGGAAATCGCCAAACGGATTGACAAGGAGTATTATTATCACAAAGGAGAATATAAAGGTGATTCAAAAGACAACAAGTACAAGGACAACTTTGTTAATCTAATTGAAACAAACTACCGCGATTTCTTCAAAGAGAGAGATGTCGAGACGGGATTCAAAAAGGCGTTCAAGGGAAATTGGGGGTCGCAATCGAACACCAAACGTATCGGAGTTGTTCAGGATTTAAATCGGTTGAGTTGGAATACGTTTATTTCGCATTTACGAAAGACAAATCTTCCTCTTGAGGCGAGTGCCAAAGTAGTAGGACCAAGACATTTGCATGGATCTCAATGGGGATACTTTGACCATTTGGATACACCAGACGGAGCAAATATCGGTCTTCACAAGCATCTAGCTATTAGCACCCATATCACAAGTGGATCGTCTGCTTATCCTATTGTAAAATGGCTGAGGGCTTATCAGCCGATGAAGTTGAAAGCTGAATGCAGCATGGAGTTCCTCGCATTCAGCACAAAGGTTTTTGTAAATGGTAACTGGATAGGTGTCGTTAATACACCTATAGAACTGGTAAACGAGTTCAAGTTATATAGACGCAATGGATTAATACCGACATTTACAAGCATATCGTTTAACTACAAACTTAACGAGATATACATCTATTCAGATGCAGGGCGTCTAACAAGACCTATCTATTACATAGATAACGGCATTCCTAGTTACAAACGAGAGAAGATTATAAAGATGATTGACGAGGAGGCGATAACATGGGATCAAATTGTTAGCGGTATAAATGAAAAAAAGGATACGCAATTCTACTATAAAAATAATAAACTATATGACTTGGATGAACTATATTCTTTGAAAGCATCGCTTGATGATGGTAAGGCTGTCATAGATTATTTGGATGTGTCAGAGGCAGAATCGTCGTTGATTGCGACTAGTGACGAAGAGCTTGTTAAATCTAGATTTTATACCCATGTAGAAATAGATGCGTCTTTATTGCTGGGAGTTATGGGAAATCAGATTATTTTTCCGGAAAACAACCCATTTGCGAGAAATTCATTCTCGTGTGGTCAAAGTAAGCAAGCGGTATCAGTGTATCATTCAAATCATCAAATGCGTATCGATACGTTTGGCGTTGTCTTAAATTATGGTCAGACTCCTCTTGTTAAGTCGAGATACGTCGATTATGTAAACCACGAAGAGCAGCCATATGGTGTAAATGCTATTATCGCGATCATGTCTTATACTGGTTATAACGTGGAGGATGCAATTTTGATCAATGAAGGATCTATTAAACGCGGTCTGTTCAATACTACTTACTATACCATGTATGAAGCACATGAAGAAAGCTCGAGAGTGTCTGGTTCGTCAAACTCAAAATTTGCAAATGTTCTAAACCACGATGTGAAAAAATTGAAGATGGGTTGCAATTATAGTTTACTGGACGAGAATGGGATGATCCAAGAAAATACAAAACTAGATGAGAAGGTAATTTTGATTGGTAAAATGACATATGATGAGGAAAACAAGGACGTCTTGTATGACGATTCTAAGAAGGCAAAGAAGGGGCAGCTTGGTTACGTTGACAAGGCATTCGTCACACAAGGCGAGGAAGGTTTTAACATTGCAAAAGTTCGCGTGAGAGAGGAGCGGATTCCTGCGATGGGAGATAAATTTGCGTGTGCCTTACCCACCCAACAGGTTTTGACGGATCATGGCTGGCTACAAATTCAGCATGTTGACATTTTGAAACACAAGCTCGCAACCCTAGACGTAAATGGTCACATGACTTATGAGCATCCAACCAATAAGTTTGAATATGCTCACGATGGGGATATGTATTCTCTCAGGAACGCAGGATTACAATTGACTTGCACACTGAATCATAAATTGTATGTGAAACGAGGTATCGACTTGAAATATAAATTAGTAGAAGCTGCTCATACAATTGGTTCAAGAGTAAAGTTTCAGAAGTCGATGCGTAATGTATACCCATACAGGAGGTATTTTATTACAAATAACGGAACAATCTATAATATGGATTTGTGGCTAAAACTTTTGGGTATCTTTTTTATAAACAAACCTGTTAATGAGGACAAGGTAAAACAATTAATGCAAAAATTAAATATCGAGTACCAAGATGTATCATTGAATGATACGATTTGTTTATCTGATCCAAAGGTCGAATCAGAACTCAGGAGACTGACATTGCCTGATTATGTTTGGCGATTATCTAAGAAACAATGTATGATTCTAGTTGACGCAATTATAACGGATAGTGTTTATAAACCCGACATTATTCAAACGACTAATAAGAGCATATTGAATGATATCAGCCGACTGGTAATACATTGTGGTTGGACAAGCACTTATGAAGAATATAAAGTATTAGATGTTGTTCATTACCAAGTCACAATCAATCGCAAAAATAACCAGCCGTTTAAAGATTACGACGATGAGATGATTATTCAATATAAAGGGCTTGTCTATTGTGTTGAAATGGCGTCTTCTAATTTATATTATATGCGTGAGAGCGATACGGCTCCATCGATGTTGGTAGGTAACTCAAGGGCTGGTCAGAAGGGGACAATTGGTCTCATTATTCCAGAAGAGGATATGCCATTTACAGAGGATGGTCTAAAACCAGATATGATCATTAATCCCCATGCTCTCCCATCTCGTATGACAATTGGACAGATTTTAGAGTCGATAATTGGTAAATCTGGTCTGCATTATGGTGCATTCGGTGATTGTACCGCATTCCAGACTAAGGGATCGAAAATTGACACCTTTTCCAAATTGCTAGTGAATGCCGGATTCAATTCATCTGGTGATCAGATCCTTTATAATGGTATGACGGGAGAACAATTGGAATCGAGCATTTTTATAGGACCGACGTATTATATGCGTTTGAAACACATGGTAAAGGATAAAATCAATTTCAGAGCTCGTGGACCAAACACCAGCCTCACGCGACAACCAGTTCAAGGTAGATCAAATGATGGCGGTCTTCGTATCGGAGAGATGGAACGTGACGGAGTCATGGGCCACGGAATGTCTTATTTCCTGAACGAGTCATTCTTAACAAGAGGTGACGAGTATATGATGGCAGTTTGCAATAAAACGGGACTGATTGCTATTTACAATGAAGAGAAGAACCTTTTTATGAGCCCATGTGCCGACGGACCGATCAATTTCAATATTAATAGCGATGGAACAATGAATATTAAAACGCTGACACGATTTGGTAGGTCGTTCAGTTTACTCAAGATACCATATTCTTTCAAATTATTGATTCAAGAGCTGCTTGTTCTGAATGTTCAAATGCGATTGATTACCGACGACAATGTCGATCAGCTGATGAATATGTCGTATTCAACCAATATTAATAAGTTGTTGCATGATCCTGATGAGGATTTAAGCAAAGTTATTAATAAATATGTTAACATTATTAAAACGTCAACTTCAAAGAATGATGAGGGTCTTGAGAAAGACGAAGACTATCAACCTGGCGAAGGATGGGATGATAAGGCTGCCACTCCGATGTCTGATGTCTCGCCAACATCGCCTGAAATACCTGTTGAATCGCCAGAGTATCCGGGAGTTTTACCACCTACTCCCGCTTCCGATAGTCCGTTATATCAACCTGCTACACCGGAGTATGCACCACCTGCTTCAGATAGTCCGCCATATGCACCTGGTTCTCCCTTGTATGCACCAACTTCTCCCGATTACCCACCACCTGCCACACCCGAGTACCAACCTACTTCTCCTGATTATCCACCACCTGCCACACCCGAGTATCAGCCTACCACGCCAGATTATCCACCACCTGCAACACCCGAGTACCAACCTAGTACGCCAGATTACCCACCACCTCCTTCCGACGAGAATAAACAGCTCAATGCTCTAGGTAATTCAATGCCAACTGGTGAAACCAGTGTTCTAGACGTACAAGAAGAAAAACCAGATGTTGCCAAAGAAGCCGAGCTAGAGGGGGGTGGCTCATCATCTGAAAGCAAAAAAATAATAATCAATATAAAACAATCAGAGTAGATAAGCAACTATGGAACAAAAATTTTACATTCTGAAAAAATGAATTAAAAATATATAAATAGAATGTATTAAGAAAATGACCACAAAGGCTACATCTGCTAATCTTTTGATTTCTGTTATCCACAAGTCCAGACAGAATGTTCTTGATCTGATGGAAAAACAGGATTACAATACAAATGAATATGCAAAGTTTAGCATAAATGAAGTAAATTCAATGAAGCAGAACAATCAACTTGACATGTTATTGGAGAAAAACACAGAAGATCCTGTGACTAAACGTAAACAGAAGATGTATGTTCATTATTTCATCACCAAGAAAATCACGCCCTCTAATATTCAGACATTAATTGACGACCTCTTCAATCTGGATGAAACCTTGACGAAAGAGGACACGTTGTTTATCATTTGCAAAGACGACATGAACGAGACAATAACAAATGAGCTTATTCATATTTGGGAAAAGGATGGTATTTTCATTGTTATTGAGAGCATCAAGCGTCTTCAATTTAATATTTTGAATCATTCACTTGTCCCTAAGCATCGTGTTATGAGCGAGGACGAGATTGCCATCGTTATGGCAAAACACAACATTATTGATCGAAAGCAGTTTCCGGATATTTCTAGGTTTGACCCGGTTGCTCGTGTAATCGGGCTTCGCCCCGGACAGGTGTGTCATATCGAACGCCCGAGCAAGACCGCCGTTATTGCTGACTACTATCGTATTTGCATGTAGTTTTATTGCATTTCATTGGTTTGGATTGGTTTGAATGAGCAAAGGTGTAAAACGACACATAATAATTATTTTTTTAACAATATAAAAACAACTGCATTTATATAGTAGATGGAATTTCAAGAGCCTGAACAAACAGGTGTTTGCGTATACAGCAAGAGTAATTGTAAGTATTGCGATATGGTAAAGGACCTTTTGACAAAACGCGGTTTCGAGTATAAGGTGATTAACTGCGATGAATATCTTATCGAGCACAGAGAGTTGTTCAAGGAATTTATTGATTTTCATGCGAGTTCCGATACTGCTGGCTTTCCAAAAGTGTTCAATAACGGCTCTTTTATTGGTTCATACAATGCGACAAAGGATTTCCTCGATCTTATTCTCTTTGCAGAAGAGGATGACGCATAAATTTATATTTTACACCATTCGGCATATTATAATATCACAATATTGTAATATGAGTAAATACACGGATAACTACGAATCAAACTACAGAACGAAGTTGGGTGATTTGAAAAAACAACTGCCACTTGTTTTAGAGGATTACAAGAAGATTTATGTTTTGTATAATAAAACACCTGATGGAAATCAACAATCGTTTGACACTATAAATGGTAACATGGCGAATATAACGAATACCCTTAGAAAAATACAGATGGATGTCGAATCTGATATAGGCACCTTTAACAAAGACCTAGTTGAAATACATAAAAATATCGCAGAAGAAAAGGCAGCATATATGTCTTACAAAAGCATGTTAGGTGATACCACATACAAGAACAATAGTGCTGATATTATGTATAATGATTACAAGGAATTGTATACAAGTGCATATTTGAGAAATTGGGCGATGTTATCTGGTGTGGTTCTCTCGATCTTTGTGACTTTACAGGTTTTCAAGAAACAATAAGCAATCAATGAATAACCCATGAATAATATTTTTTTATGTTAAATATGTATGGTCGAATCGTCAAACACAGATGTATCTTCAGTAATATTACATTTAGAAACACTGACAAATAAATACGATCAACTTCTATTGAAATATAAACGAGCCCAAGCGGAATATATTCTATTTCTCAAAGAGTCCCCTCCAACGTCACAAATTAATGATGGTAGTGAACCTGCTAGAAAGTTTATAAGAAAAAATGCACACAATTACAAGACTGCAACATTGCTTACTAATAATCGTGTTGATAACATTGATAAATGTGAGGCTGTATGTGCTGCAAATCCTCTTTGCACTGGTGCTACATATAGTAATAAAGGTAGTACATGTTTCACGTATGGCGGTGCCGAAACCACGGATAAAGATAAAGAGAAAGACAAATCTCCTGACGAAAGAGCAATGGCGTGGGAAACTTCAATTATACCCGCACCTACGAAAAAAAACATGTCTGAAAATCTAACAAACCTTAATGATCAACTTGTTTCATTAAATGATCAGATACTGGAGGTTATAAATAGAACCCAACCTACATACAAATCACAGCTAGATGAACGAGCAGTTCAGAAACAAGAGATTACCAAAAACGGCGAGAAACTAAAGAAGGAGATGGATGAACTAAAAAAGATCCAAAATGAAAACCAGGACTTGGATGAAAAGAACTCTGATTCTAAAATTGTCCTTACACAAAACCACTATATCTACATAGCTATTTTTATCATTTCATTATTAATTTTATTTATTTTGTTTAAATTCGTATTCGGTTCATCTGGCGGTCCAGTTGCTCCGCAAGTTACGCCTGCCTCTGGTATGTATTAGCGTATTTCATGTTATTTATTACTATATTTACCAACATTAAATTGGTAAATATAAACATATATCATACAATAAAAATAAAATTCTATTATATGCAGGTTAGCCAATCATTATCCGATGGTTTATCATTTCTTGGTATATTTAACAATAATAAAGAACCATTTACAAATTCCGGTTCTAATTCCAATTCAACCGACACTAAAGAATTGGAAAAAGAATATCAAAAAACATTAAGGGAATATGATGCATTAGTTGATACTATTACTAGAGACACAAAGGATTTCCTATTGCGTACTTCAGATAAAAATCCATACTTAAACAAGTACGTGAGTTTTACGGATGGAAAGCTTGGTTATGTTACAAATCAGGGAATATTCAAAGCAGTTAAAATGTTACCTTCTAAGACTCAACCGCTTTCTCTCGGAATAAAATGGAGTGACGATTATTTGAAAAAGCGTCTTATCCCAACGACTCCTACTTTGTACATTGGAACTGATATGGTCGACGGAAAGAGTGTAGGTAACGAAGGTAATTCGATTTTTGTCGACAAGATGATTCAAAATACTGGTTCTAATTATATAGGTTGTTATGCCGACAACAAGAACATGAAGTTTATCGGTGGTGAGCCATCAGTAATCTCATCGATTGTAAATGGAAGCTTTTCAAAACCAACCATAAAATTCAACTCGTATATAAAGGTAAATAGTATTTCGTTTGTTCCGGGATGGCACTTCTCTGACAATACTGCTTCTTTACTGAACAATTCAAAGGACTGGGGATATCCAATGCCATATCCAAACGGAGACCAGTGTGTTTCATTACAACGCACTGGTGCTATATCTCAAACCATAAAACTCGATTCTGGAAATAATACCATCTCGTTTATCGCATGTGGTCGCAATTGTTGCGATGGATCGAAAACAGGTAACGCTATTAATGTGTTGTTGAATGATATAGTCATATATACATTTGAACCTCCTATAGATAAGTGGACAACTTACACGACTAATTTTAATGTTACTAAATCAGGCAACAACGTAATTAAATTTCAAGGGACATGGACCAAAACGGATAGATCCTCAGCTCTTCAAAATATATCTCTCTCTGAATCAACTAGTAACATAGGTTCATATACCCACAATGATTGTAAACAAGCTGCTATCGATGGTGGATTCAAGTATTATGCTACGCAACAGATTAACACAACTACCAACAAAGGATATTGTGCTGTTTCAAATGACAAAATAACTTCTACCAAAGGAGGAATCAATTATGCTGTTTCGGGAGCTATTCCTTTATGGTCATCTCGTACATCCGCAGTTGGTGGTAAAGCTTCGGTTACGACAGATGGAACTTTATCTGTGAGTAATATTGATGGTAAAATCATATTCAATACTCCTGGAAGAAAAGCATCAAATTATATGGGTTGTTATGGTGATAGTGGTTCTAGGGCTATGACATTATATAACAAAGGATCACCGCAATATAACAATGATAGTTGCAGGGAACTGGCTATACAAAATAATTCAACATATTATGGTCTTCAAAATTCCACAACGGGACAAAATGCTCAATGTGCGTTAAGTAATAATATAGCAACTACTAAAAAGTATGGCATAAGAAACAATTGTACAAAATTAAAAGATGGTACTTGGTCAGGAGGTGCATGGTCGAACGCGGTTTATACTTTAGACCAGACAAACAATTATTTCCTTATTCTTCAAGATGATGGTAATTTGGTTATCTATTTAGGTTCTGGGCCAACTGATTCTCACAATGCAATTTGGGCTACTGGTACAAATGGAAAAAAACAGAAACCCGATCCTAATCGAACTGCGGCGAAAGGAAAATATGGGCGAAATTGGATTGCGTCTGGGTCGACGCTGGCACCAGGTGATTTCTTAGGATCTAATGATGGATCAATGTATTTAATAATGCAAGCAGATGGTAATTTGGTTTTGTATACATCGACAACTAGCATAAATTGCAAACAGGCTCCAGATGGTACACATAGTGGTGGTATTGGTGCAAATGCATTGTATGAAATGAACCAAGTCGGATATAAACAACATATGGGTAAGATTGCAAACGTCGACCAAAATTCTGGATTACATAACTACGCAGCTAAAAACATAATAAATACAAACGAATACACAAAATATAAGGGATTTGATAGTCTTGGGTCGGATATTACATCAATGAGTACAACTCTAGATACATGTCAAAAAATATGCAATGAAAACAAGGAGTGTGTCGGTTATTCGTTCGTATCAATAAACAACATGTGTTATCCGAAGAGGTTAATTGGCCCCAAAAGTAAAAATGAAAACAGCGAGTTATATGTGAGAAGTAAACGCCCATTCAAGGTTCCTTTAGGGATCACAGATACAATTTCTAAGATTGACTCGATAACGTATAATAATTATGAGTCGGGTAAGGAGGTTGATTACACCGCATCTACTATTGCAACAAATTTACAGAAACAGCAATTAGCCCAATTACGAACCAAACTAGATCTATTATCTAAGCAAATTGCCGATAATACGATATCCGACGTACAAAAAGCCAAGAAAAACAATGAGGAAATAAAAACCAACCAATTTAGTGATGAGGTGGTTACAATAACTAGTAAAAAGGAAGGGTTTGTCCCTAATAACAATCTCGATAATATTTTAGACGATAGCAAGATCAATCTTACTATGCAAAATTACGTGTTTTTGTCTTGGTCTCTTCTTGCTCTTGGAACAATTTTAGTTTCTACAAGAATCAACCGATCATAAGGATAATTTGTTATACACGAACAATGCTATATAAATATTAAATTATGACAAATAAATACACAATCAAATAGTAATCCATTTCATTGTATATTATATTGATTTAGGTGTAATTTTATGGTATGCAATTCTTCTATGAAAACCAACAATTCTTCTTTTCTCTGTTGAATATATTATGTCATCTCCGAACAATGGAACACCCGAAGAATCGATACTGAGAGATATAAAACAACTACAGACACTGGAAAAAGAATTATTTACTAATTTAGAACAAAATACCAGTTTGTCTGCTGGTGAACAAGATAAGATTTTCGATAAAATAAACAAGATCACTGCTATGCGTTTGGATTTATACCAAACACTCAATGAAATTAACAAATTTTACAAAAATTCTTTGGATAATTCGAATATAACATTACGCGAACAAAAGCAGGCTGTTGCTGTGTTAGAGGATAATTTGAACAAGACCAAAAAGGAAAAGGAGAAACTGGCTCACGATAAGAATAATAAGATACGTCTTATCGAAATCAACAATTATTACGGCGATCGCTATGAGGAACACGGACAACTACTCAAGATTGTAGTGCTTTCACTTATACCTATTATTGTTCTTTCATTGTTGCGAAGGATTATACCCGATATGTTATACTATGGTTTAATTGCGTTGATTATTATCATAGGAGGTTATTATTTTGTTCCAAGGTTTTGGTCTATAATTAACAGAGATGATATGAACTATGACGAGTATCATTGGAATTTTAACCCGGCTAAGGCTCCCGGGCCACCTTCCAAAGATGCTACGACAAATGTTGAACCTCGAATGGCTACCGGAATTTGGGGAACGTGCATCGGATCCGCTTGTTGTTCCGAGGGTCAGGAATATAACGAAGACCTTAATTTGTGTGTAATCTCACAACCGAAGGAACAATAGTAATTTTTTTACTATTATAATATAGTAATGGATTTAGATAAAGTGAATGCTTTATTACGACAGGCGACAGAAACAATTGGTTGTGACATGGATTGTCAAAATGCAAATAAAAAGAAGGAACTTGAGAAAATCTTCTTAGATGCGAAGAATGATGTAGTAAATGCCCCATTGAAATTAAAAATCGCCGCAAAGAATTATTATGAATTTTCTTCTGGTGATGTTGGTTACAATGAATATTTGGACAAGGAGTTGACAGCTGAAGCAATTACAAAGACAACCGAGTTTGAGAATAAATTTAATACAAATGCAGCAAGTGTCGAGAGATCGATTGAGTTGCTTGACGGGTTGTCGTTGAACCGAGAGAATATAGTAGATTCCTTGAAGACGTTTGAAGAAAAGAACGAAGAACTTAGTGAAGAAATATCTGATACTGAAAACGACACCTTGATGGACGAGAGAAAGATGTTTTATGAGGAAGAGGGAATATCTGGTCTTGGATTTTATTATAACGTGATGTGGTTTTTCTATTATGCTGTATTAATCATATTTGTAGTTTTGAATTTTACAAATGTTTCGGTGTATAGCCTTCGGCAAAGAATTGCTATATTTATATTACTCGCCATTTATCCGTATTTCGCTAGCAAATTACTCAATTGGTTTTTGATACTTGTTCAAGCAATCAAAAATATTCTACCCAAAAATAGTCGTTTGGATCTATAAAAGGCTATCAATACATCTGCGTCAACTTATTGTCTACCTGTTATCCCTTAAGGGTGATAGACATATGCCCGCAATTATATGACTAGTGTGATAACAAAATATTTGTATATATATTTATATATAAATATATTTATATATAAATATATTTATATATAAATATATTTATATATAAATATTATATGAAATTGTTGATTATATTATCAAGTGATAATTTTGATGAAAAGTATTGTGATAATATAAAATGTCTAAACGATTACATGAAAAACAATTGCATAGAATATGACTATTGTGGTATATCTAGTAAGAATGATTTTGATATTTATGAAACCATTATACAATTTAAATATAAGATAATAAATACAAAAAAACAACTTAGCAAAATATGCGATTTCATTACAGAATATAAATCAGAATTAGACTACGATTGGTATATGAAGATTAGACCAGAAGTAAAATTAATTGATAATATTGACTTTCGTATGCTTTCTGATAATGCGATAAATGCCAGAGCTAGAATTTATAATGGGCCCAGAAAGATTCAGTATGGTATGTCTGTAAATGGTGAAGGAGATTGGAAAAATGTAGGAGGTTGCCATTATGCTGAGAATGAACATAATATTATACTTGACGATATGCTTTATATTTTTCATAAAAATATAGTTCAAAATAACGCATTCGAAATAATCCCAACATTGGTAACGGAAAATGAATGGCTCCATACACATGTATTTAATCATCGTAAAATCCGACTTAACGTAATTGGTATTAATTTATGTTTTACAAAACCAAATCATAATTGCTTTTCTGGAAATATAAATATGGGATAGAAAAAATCGGCAAATCTTCCAGATTTAGAACGAAACAAGGTTTCATTTTACACCTTTATTCATTTAAAATCGGTGTTTTAGAGCAACACAATTTTTATTTGCCGATTATTTGGCAAATAAAAATAAATAACATGTTATTTATACTAAATTAATATAGCTGTATCATCTGGTAGAACTGCGACGCTTGATAGAATGCTTGTTTTTACTTCGTTTTGTTTTTCTTCCCTTGCGTCTTTTTCTTTTTCTTGTTCCGCCAAATCCACGATCGCCTACCTTTTTCATGGATTCTTTTCGTTTTTTGTCGGCATCTGCTAGTTTCTCATAGATGCGAGCAGTTCTACTATCCAAATCTTTGGCTTCTTTTAAACGTCTAACTGCAAGCGGCAAATTAGACCTCATTTCCTTAACGCTATTTGCCGCCGCAGTTTCATCAGTTACACCTGTTTGTTGCATGTAGTCTGCGACAAGCGGAGTTCCATGATCTACTAAACTTTTATATCGTGCTTTTTCTAATTTCGATTGATCTTCGATCGTACGCATATTGAGTGGATCAGTAAATGGTATTCTTTTTACCTTTTCCTCAATTCGTCCTCTACAAGAATATAACATTATGTTTACATGTTCATTTCCAAATTGTGTAAAATCTTTAATAATATGAGACAAGTAGAAATGATTGTAATGATTTTTACCATTTATTTTAACGATTTCTGGGCCTCTTGACGGGTCTCCGTGATATCTTGCCATTTTGATATTGGGTAGGCTATCTTTCCTATAACCCAATGCTATTAAATCGTCTCTAAACTTTTTATAATTGTCTACATCTGTCATGTTATACTGGGCAATTGTATCACAACAATCTACACCTTCATCAAATTTTACTTTATATTTGTCGACTACTTCTCTTACACCTGGGTCAAGGTTTGAATGACCTACAATAAATATCCCCTTACTAGGATTCCTAAATCCTGAGTCTGATTTTAAATCACTACCAAACGAGAACCTCTGATCGTAAACAAAATTGCGTTTATATGCGTCTGGATCTAATGGTAAATTCTCGTGTAACTTAATTTCAATGTCGCTATCAATTGGACGAAGCTTTTTAATAAGATCAACATTGGGAAACATAGATTCTCCTTGAGGAGGTCTCTCCGTTAAATGCCATTCGACGCTCTTATCCATATTAGCTGTCCAATTCTCTTTATTTCCGAAAAACTCTCCATAATTTGAAAGTAATTTACATGTAAGGCCACACGTACTTTCCAGATTTGCTCCTCTGTCTACATCGTGTTCGCGTGAATATAGAAGAAGTCCCGCATCAGTTGGGTGAAAAATTGTGTGTTGAAGTTCCGGATTTTTATTCATTTCGGGAAAGTCATAGCGTTTATACTTTTTAGCTAAATCAGAGAGTTTTAGATCAATCCGTTCTACACCATGCATAAATATAACGAGATGTATAGTTTTACGTTGATCTAGAGGTTTATCCATTACATTATTATAATATTTAAAATTTTTTACCTTTTGCTAAGCAAGCATTTACGACCTAGGTTGATAACAAGTTAATTTAATAATATAGAATAAGCTACAGATATAAACACAAAACGTAAATACATGTATGTCCCAACATCTTGCTCGAATAAGACGGATATTTGAAATATTAGTCTCTATAGATTTTACGCGTTTTGATTTAGGTAGGCAGGGTTATTTTTCACGTGAAAGTGCTGATGCAATAGAAGTTGGTTCAACAATAGAGTTATATTGTAGAGAAATTCAAAATATTATAAATAGTAATAATCTTGGGTATCCTAATTTATTAGAGGAATTGCAACAAATCTGGAACGAATACCAACCGATAATGAATTCTATACGGAGAACCAGACATTATAAAAGTTATGAAGAATATTTAGATGACAGATACTGGCCCGAATATGATTATCGCACTTTTTTGTTTATCGAAAGTATTCTTAATGAATTTCTAGTGATAGCAAAACGAACTCTAGGTTATTTGAACAACGAACCATATGGATATACTGGATCATCAGGCTATACTGGATCATTAGGCTATACTGGTTATACTGGTTCTAATACTATAATTCATTCTGATATAATAGAAAATGAAAATATGCAGATCGATGATATAGATTATACAGATGCACCATCTGATATGTTGTGTCCGATAACATGTGAAATAATGAAAGATCCTGTTATATGCAGTGATGGTAACACATACGAGAGGAAGGCAATTGAAAGATGGTTACTCACTAACAACAAGAGTCCCAGCACAAATTTGCCTCTTGTGAACAAAACATTGATTCCAAATGTATTTGCCAAGAGGGTAATTGACGCGTACAAAGAGGCTAAGCTCAAAGAAAAACAAGAATATGACTCGCTATAAATTAAGAAGTAATCTTAACCACCCACAAAGAAAAATTAATTTTTATAATCATAATATTATAAAAATTATTTACAAAACAACCATAGAGTATCTATATCATCATTTGATCGAGATTATTCAATTATCATCCTCATTTGCATCTGCATCCACAGGATAAATCAGTTTCACACCCTTCCAACCCGTCTGCGTATGCGACCCAAACTTCTTGTCCATGTAATCATACAACTCCTGCCCCTTCGGCATCTTTCTGTTACGTCCCTGCTCCTGTTCAAACCACTCTTTGAACTCATCCATCAGCATCGTCTTCTTGATTCGGTCTCCATTGATACCAGTAACCTCAATCTTCTCTGAGACAAACGCCGCAATGTGATCCTGACCCTTCCTGTACTTGTTCGATGCAGCCAAAACAATCTCGCAATCAAGGACAATGCCATCCGTCTCAAACGCACGTTTCACCAGCATACTTGCGAATATGGGTGCCAGCATCGGCAGCTTCTCCTCAAGCGACTTGTCTTTCAAGAACACATAAGGCGTCTCGTGATTATTCTCCTGACCAGGATCAACAAACTTTGATAGGAAATCACACTTTCGCACACGACGCCACGTTCCATCATCATTACTATCGATATCAAACAGATTGTTCGTGCAGACACACAATTTGAACTGCGGATCAAAGACCTCGCTCTCCGAATACAATGCACGAGCCTGCAACGGATCTCCTCCAGTCAGCTCCTTCATGATACCCTCATTCAACTTTACACCCTTCGAAGGCTCCTGCATTACCGCATAACGAATACCCTTCAACTGCATCACCTCCGACGAAGTACCTCCAATCGAATTCCTCTTTTCTGTCACCAATGTAATCGGAACTGTTCCCTTGTAGTCGCCTAGAACAAGAGCCATAAAACTGATGAGCATCGACTTTCCGTTGCTACCACTTCCGTGATAAATGTTAAACGTCTGATTGCGGTTCGTTCCAATGAGCGTAGATGCCAAATGATCCCACATATACCTGTTCAAGTCAGGAATTGGGAATAACTTCTCCATGAAACTCACTACATCCTGAATCAAATTCTTATCTTTGATGTCGCCTGCTTCAATATAATCGATATTTGTTGACTTTGTTATGTAATCCTGAGGATACCCATCACGAAACACCTTCTGCTTGAAATCGACCACTCCATTGTTGAAACACAACAATTGCTTGTTCGTATCCATATTCTTTACGAAATCGCTATCAAAGAAGAGCTCCATCGACTCACGAACAATATTGTTCTTGTCAGCCGTTTTCTTCAACTTTGCCATAATAACGGAAATGCAATTGAGCTTCTTTCGAATCATCTCCGCCCTCGTGTCAGTTGACTCATATTTGTGAAACTCACACGACATATCTTCATACCTCTTTGAAAACAGCATATACATCTCGCTGGAAATCGCCATTCGCAAGGAAATCCCCTTATCAGGCTCCCATCTGTGGTTCTTGAATACATACCACGAACCCTGTTTCTGAGTAAAACTCACACACACATATTTATCCTTGAACATCTGTTTCATCACCTGAGCAATATCCCACTCAGCACCCGACATAATCGCAATATCCATGAAGTGATTGATGGTTGTCATCTTCACATTCTGATACTCCTCAAATGCGTCCTGCTTCGCCCAGAACAAGATCGAGTTTCTGGTGACACCAGGCCCCGATGTGTAATTATTGAAATATTTCTTCCATTGATTGTACATATTAGGAATTTCATTGAAATCAAAATCAGACGCTTTACTTCGCAGCATAATCCATGACAAGAATAATCTATCGTCAGTTCTCTTCAACGCAAATGCAACCTGGCGATTCAGCAGATGCGAACCAGGTTCGTAATACTTCTCCGGCAATATCTGCGTGTACTGGTGCGTCTCCTTGACATAATACTCTTCCGGCTTCAACTGACTCAAAATCAGGTTCATTGCTCGGTCAAGACGCTCGTGGCTGTTAATATCATTCAGTGAAATCGACTCATCGTTACCTCCCTCCGAGTTGTCATCTGGGAGAAGCAGTAGATTCACCTTTGTTCGACTAATAGGTCGCTTCATTTTGTGGGTCTTCATCTCGGTGCGTTTATTGTAATCTCCGACTATTCCAGGGTTCTTCTCAAATCCTGGGTTAGAATCATTTTTCACAGAAACCTTGAAGAAATCTTGCTTGGCGTTAAAGGTAGTCAACGGCCTCTCGTTCATCATAAACTCATTGTCCGACTTGTCCAGCTTGATCTGATAAGAGTGTGTCATCTCGTACGCCTCATTACCAGGCTTACGCGAACCATACAACTGCCAGTTCGTAACACCCTTACTGATACCATCATCTAAAACAGAATCCCAAGAGTTCGTAAGCGGCAAATCCCAAATATCGGGGAGTTTCATAAGAATTTTTTCGCGGAGCATAATTTGTAGGATGTGATCTGACTTAATACATATCATCATGTGGATACCATCCTTAGTCAGCTGTTTTTCAACGACACGATTAACATTCGGTTTTTCGAACACAAAAATATCAAATGGTTCCTCGGTAAATGTATACAAAGACTTCAACTCCTCAAGATATAGCAAGACCATGTCCTGGATATTTTCTCCAGTATGTTGTCTCTTTTCAACATCAAGCGAATATCTGAAATCAAAATCGACACAAATCGGGCCGTCCAGTTCCAGTTGTTTCTCTGTCAAATATTCCTTCTTCTTGTGAACGAAGACGGCCTCACAATAAAGCTTATTGAAGACCGGAAGCTCATCCTTGGGAATCACAAAAGAACCACCATGAATATTTAATTCTTTGTCTGGTATTCTCGTGTGAGTTGCAACCGCACCTTGTTGCGTTTGATGTTTTGCTAAAAAGTCGTTAAGGTCCTTGTATTGAGACATCTTTTTAGTATATTGTAAACAGATAATTTTATCTCATTTTTTTATCTTAAAGATTCAACTTAGAAACATTTATATCTAATTATAAAATGGCTAGCATCACAATTACGAGAGAAACAATATCACGTATATTAAAAGATGTTAAACAGATCATTAATAACCCATTAACAGACAATGGAATTTATTACACACATGATGACTCTGATATGTTGAAAGGTTACGCATTGATTATCGGACCTAGTGATACTCCTTATTTTGGCGGGAATTATTTTTTTGAATTTGATTACCCGCCCGATTATCCTCATAGTCCACCCGTGGTAAAGTACTGGACGAATGGTAACCAAATCCGGTTTAATCCGAATCTCTACAAGTGCGGTAAAGTCTGCGTATCGCTGTTGAATACGTGGCGTGGTGATCAGTGGTCTTCCTGTCAATCTATAACATCTGTTCTTCTTACACTTTGTACTCTATTGTGTAGTGATCCATTACTTAACGAACCAGGTGTTACAAAGAGTCACACGGATTTGAAACCCTACACCGAAATTATTCAATATTCCAATTTTAATATTGCAATCTGTAATATCGTCGATAAAAAGGAGGGTTATTACATGCCATTTTTTGATCTTTTTTATTTTAATGTGAGAAATAACTTTTTAAAAAACTATGATACCATTCTTGCAATTGCAAAACAACTGAAAGATACGACATACCAAAACAAGACAATTGTAAAGACTAGTATGTATACTATGAACGTTGAAATAAACTATGATCTCATTATCGATAAATTAACATCGATTAAGAAAAAAATTGATTTAGAATTATAAATTTATAATAATATAAACATATAAATATGCATTTCTGTGGCAACTGCAACAACATGTATTATATCCGCATCGACGAGGCGAATAGTAACAAGTTAATATATTATTGCAGGAATTGTCAGAATACTGACGAATCCCTCGCAGTAGAAAACGTGAATGTACTCAAAACGCAAGTCAAGCAAGAGGAGCAGTCTTTTAAGCATATTATTAACCAGTACACAAAACTGGATCCCACGTTGCCGAGATGTGACAACATCATGTGTCCAAACAAGGATTGCCTAACGAATACCAAAAACAAGCCGCGTGAGATTATTTATTTGAGATATGATGACAAAAATATGAAGTATGTATATTTGTGTTCGGAGTGTGATTTTGCTTGGAAAACTACAGACAAGGTTTAATGTGGGTTGATTATTTATCTTCTTTAGTAATTTGTATTTTTATATGTATAATTATATTTTTTCCTCATAGTCTAGCTCTTCTAATGTGTCAACTACTCTCACAATCAAAGGGGTTAAATAAGGTGAACATAGTTTAACGTTTTGTTCGTATTTGTTTATTTCGGTGTTTTCTAATGCATCAAATGTTGATTTGATATGCTCTCTGGAAAAGGGATCAATTATCTGGATGGGGTTTACTACACGTAACTTACTGCTTGATATATTATTTGATGGCACGAGAAACAAGCATGATAGAGATGTATTATAATTTGTTATTTTTGTTGCAGAACAAATAATTTCATAATCGATTTTTATAGGGCTTTCACATAAAGCAGTATGTAACAATTTCGGTGCAAATAATTCAAAATCATAAATATTTTCGTGTTTGTGTTTGATAAATTTTTTATTGTGGTTCTTTGCGGCATCAACGTATATATTGTTTAGGTTCAGTTTTTCATGTAAACTATTCACAAATAATTTAACAAGTGTTATTTCATTATATTTTTTTAATACTTTAGAAATTGACAGCATTGTTATATAACAACATATAGTTTTATATTAATTTTTTTGTAACTTTTGTAATTTTTATTGTAATTTTTATTGTAAATAAATTATTATAAAAAAATGATTTGGAATTATATTATTATATAATAAGTAATATAGTAATATGACGGAATACGATAGTGACATCGAAATTGATAAGAATGAGGATAGTGATGACAGCGACAATGAAAGTGTCAACGAAAGTGTCAATGATGATGATGCCAATCTTGACGAGGATGCTGTTGACGATGCTGATGTCAATATTGATGATGATGACGAGGATGGTTCAGTTGTTTCTGATGTTGATCAGGATGACCTGTCGGATGGTGAAAATAACGAAGAAAAAGAAAAAGAAAAGGACAACGGAAAGAGTAAAATTGTTGTTGAGGCTAAGAAAAAGAAGCCTGTTATCATTAACTATGATGACGACGATGATGATAGTGATGATGATGTGAATTATTTACAGAAGTTTGACCTTGATATTAACACAAACTATGTTTCAGATTATCATCCAGAGTGTCAGGTTCCAAACTTTGACGAGATTTCAAAACTGGCTGTTGTTGTTAGAGATGATTACAATACTATTATTGATCCTTTACACAGGACGATACCATTCCTTACAAAATACGAGAGAGCCAGAATTTTAGGACAGAGAGCAAAACAGATTGAATCTGGATCGGAGCCGTTTATCAATATTCCTGAGTCTGTTATTGATGGACACATCATTGCTGAGTTGGAACTACAACAGAAACGCATCCCATTTATTATCCGTCGCCCTATCCCTGATGGCAGCTTTGAGTATTGGCATGTACGAGATCTAGAAAACATTGCATTCTAAAGATATTTTCAAGTAGTAATATTATAAAAAATCACAATATAAACGTCGTTTAGTCAACAACTGCACGACCTTTATCAGCACACCAATCTTGTTGAGGGCGGTCTTTCAATACATTACGTTTAATAATAGAGTCAAGTATATACGATTTCATTCCAACAGAATCCATTTCAAATTTTAATGATGAAGTGTCCTTTGGAAAACACGTTCCACCATAACCAAATAAACCATCATGTCCGGGTACATGTGTGTGATTAGGCATTATTCGTTCGTCATTCGTTGCATACTTGCGAACATTTTCATAATTTATTTTTTTTATATCACAGAATTCATTAATTTCATTGCAAAATGATACTTTTGTTGCAAGAAAACAATTGCGAAATAATTTTATCATCTCACACTCTTTATTTGTAAGAAAAACAAGATTGTTATGTTTTATTTTATCATTTTTTGATGCTAATGAAAATAACTTAGTAACTGATTCTATAAACAAAGTATCATTTTCGTCATTCAACAACCCAAAAAACCATTGTTTATTGTTAATAAAATCTTCCTTAAAATTTTTTTCAGTTAAGAATTCCGGCATAAAATTACATTTTAAATCATCACAAGTGCCAACTGGTATCGTTGATCTCAATACAATGTGTCCTTTGTATTGTATATTATGTAATTCATGTAAAACAGAGTGTATAATATTCAAATAACATGAACCATTTACATTCATTGGTGTAGGCACACTGATAAAAATTATTTCACAATTATATAAATCTTCTATAGCTAAACCGACTGGTTCGCATAGATTAGGATTAATATCATATGTCTTTATTTCAATATCATCACATTTGATTTCTTTAAGAGCAGAACCAACGAATCCATTTCCGATAATACCAATTAACATATTTTATATTATATCATTTGTTAAATATTTATAAATATTACGAGAAATAAATAATTAAAGAATGTTGCATTATAATTAGACAATTTAATTATAATGGTATATTAATGACAACCTTAGTGTCTGCTTTTTTATCAAATGTTAACACTCGCAGACCAGTAGAAGAATATATTGAGTTTAGTAAACATTTTTTACTTTCTGATACTAACAAGATTATATTTATAGATGAGACATTATACGATAATTTGTCTATATACGAAAACGAAAAAACAAAGTTTATAAAAATAAACAAACAAACGATTTATTTATATTCTTATATTGACAAGATAATAAATTTTTCACTTGGTGGAGCAGATCACACGAAAGACACATTGGATTACATAATAATCATGTGCAATAAAACAGAGTGGGTAAAAGAAGCTATTGAGATGGATTTATATAAGACGGATCAATTTGTATGGGTTGATTTTGGAATAAGATATATTTTCAATTGTAATGATGACGAATATCGCAGCAAAATAGAGTCTCTTAATTGTAAATCATATGATAACGTACGTATTGCAAGTATATGGGATTTGAATGTGCAATCGAACAAGGATTGTTATGCAGCAGTCATGTGGTATTTTGCGGGAGGTGTTTTTGGTGGTCCAAAAGACAAGTTATTGTTATTTTCTGAGCTTATGAAAAAAAAATGCTTGGATATAATCGAAGCAAAGGGAACTTTGACGTGGGAAGTAAATATTTGGTATTTAATATATCAGGAGAATAATGGTTTGTTTGATAGATACTATTGTGATCACAACAATAGTATAATTGACAATTATTAGATACGTGGTTTTATTATTTACTCATCAAGTTTATATTATATCTTCAAATGTGTAAAGATAAAGATATATGATATAATCTGTCATTATGAAATAATCGTATCATTCTGTAGTTTTGGTTTATTACATCATTTGACCACCAGCTCATCCTCCCTTCATTATATATTTATTTTTTCTTGATTTGTTATGTTTAACATGATATCTGGTTTTCTTGTACGACTTGTTGTATCTTTTTCCATTGTAACGCATTTTTCTAGTTTTCTTACCAGAACTTGGTTTTCCAAATAACATATAAAGTAGGTTCATTTATATATTATGTAAATATTTTGTTTTCTTTATTTTCTTGTTTTCTTGTTTTCTTTATTATTTATTCTTCTTACTCCTTAGAAACCAACTCCTCATTGGGAATCAATTCCTCCTTAGGAATCAAATCCTCTTTACTTTCACTCTCTACCTTAAGTTCATCTATATTAAACTTCTTGACAACATCATGTTTGACATTTTGTATTTGCAACGCATGCATAGCATAATAAGGAGCAGATGCAATGTTATTCATATACGTGCGATAGGTAAGTCTTGATATACTAGTATCCTTTTCTAAACTTATGCTATACCACCAAAACGCTGGTATAAATAAAACCTTTCCCTTCGTAAGAGTGAATTCTAAACACTTTATCTTATCAAAATCCGCCTTGTATTTCGGTTCTACATTCCATGGATTGATCGATGAACTGAACTCAAAGTTATCATAGTCGTATTTTGGAAATAAATATCTGATACTATGAGGAGGTGAGAGCTTTATCTGTGCTGATCCTTCTGTCAAAATAAGGTAGTTTCTGTAATCAATACCATACTTAAATGGCGTTGTAACTTTAGCACTACCTGTTATTATATCATAATCACAATTAGAAACCATATATGGTCTAAAAAACTCATCATTATATTGCATATTTTTTATAACACCAGTTTCCTTCAAAAACTCCATATTGTTTTCAGATAAGTAAGTAGATGATTTATCTTCATCAAATAAAGTGAATGCTGATTTTATAGGTAAAGGCATGTATCGTTCGGCATCTAATTCGTTTGACTTTACATTACGTATTTTAATTTCAAATGCCCCATAATTATTCACAAGATACGACTTGTTGGTTGTTTCGTTTATCTTTGATGTGTCTGTTTCAAATAATACAGGTTGTCGCAAATCACAAATCTCTTCTAATTTATCTTTTGATGTATGTTCGATTTCATACATTTCTAAATCGTTGCTTGTTTTTAATTGAAAATGTATATGCAGATAAATAAACAATACGACACAGAATATAAAAAACACCATTATGAACTTTGTCATAATTAAGAAAACTAATATTTATTTATTTGTATTACGAATTAAGCATTTGAAATCTCAAGCTGGATCGTTTCGGCAACATCAGCCGAACTAATCTCGGTATTGTCGGCTTGTGTCTCATTATCCAATTGGATGCTTTTCTCGATCTCGGCAAATGCCAAGTCAATGTCGGCAATTTTCTCGTTTGTTTCTCTCGTTAATGTTTCAAATTTGCTATCGAATTCGCGTCTTAACAAATCGAATGTTTGATCTTGTGTTGACTCTAGCTTGTCAAGTCTCTCTATAATGTCCTCAAGTACGGCATTGTCGACCACACAAGAATTCTCAGGCACTTGAAATTGTTGCTGTGGTGAAGATATTTGTTCTAATCTTGAAATACGCTTGGTAATAATGTTAATAGCATCCTGTACAGAGATCTTCGTTTGAACATCGGATGGGAATGCCTGGTTTCTTACATTAGAAGGAGTTGGTGGCTGATTTGACATCTGTGGCCGAATATCTTGAGTGGGTCTAGCCCCCTGTTCTGATGTTGTACGCCTACTTCTAGCTGCAGCGATGGATCTTGAACTACTCATTTATATGACTCCATAATATGTTCCTAAATATTTAACGCAAAACAATATTTTTTTATTATCTCATATGAAACATTTTTATATTCTTATTCAATAATATGGAGAACATTTCTGAAAATAAAAATTTTATTAAGCATGTATTTAATTTCGAAGATGAATCCAAGTCGGAGATTTTAAACATTCTTCAGTATGCAGTTATTGCGATTATACCGGTTGTTATCTTGAACAAGACAATGGCAAAGTATGTTCCTGAGGTTGATGAAAACAAGGGAAGTTTAGAGGTTTTTGCTGAAATTATTCTTCAAGTTACAATTATGTTTATTGGCTTACTTTTGATTCATCGTATGATCACGTTTGTACCCACGTATAGTGGAGTCAGATACCCTGAATTTAACATTGTTTTCATTATCCTTTCAGTGTTGATGATTACACTGAGTTTACAAACTAGACTTGGAGAGAAAGTAAGCGTTTTATTTGATCGTGTTGTTGAGCTATGGGATGGTTCCAGCAAAGATAAGAAACCAAAGAAGAAGTCTAATGTGAGGGTGTCTCAGCCTATCTCTGGGCAGAATTCTTCGCAACAGCCTCAGTTTAATGATGGAACATCGATAATGGCTCTTCCAGCCAATCCTCCTCAACAACCTCAGCAGCAGCAAACCAATTACAATGGTATGTATCAACAGGATAACACGCCACTTATTGGAGCTAATTCTCCTGCTCCTGATATGTATAATGAACCAGTAGCTGCAAACGCTGGATTCGGCGGTTTCAGTAATTGGTAATTATTTTTATAACATAACATGTAAATTGTTATGTTGTAATATATTAGATATATTCAGATGAAAATCCCTTCTGAATCATATGAGGCAGTCGGTTATTGTCTTTTGAGTATTAAATCAATTGATGACAAATATTGCATTTGTGAGATTGATGTTTCATGTATGTCTGAAAAATCAAACATTTCTGATAATAGCTCAAATATTATTTCTGAATCTTATTCTGATAATGAAGAAAATCTAAGTGTTTCAGATATCGATTTCAATATCGATATTTCAGATATTGATCTTTCAGATGTTGATTTCAATATTGATATTTCATATATTGATACATTTTATATAAAAAATACTATGTTACCTGATATAATTGTCAAGAAACACGAAGAAAAAAATATACGTGAATATATGAATTTTCACGAATTTTTTTGTATATTATCCACAATCATTGAATCATTTGTTTTTGAAGAAGCGTCGTACTTGTTTGATATCTTCGGTTAGTTCTGCTTCCACCTGTGGTCACATTCTAGACACGTAATGAAGGTTGTCATCGGCTCATCAGCAGAACGAATCTGCATTTGATAATATGTACACTTGTTCTTGTGACATTTGCGACAGGTAAACGTGTCAGTTGCAGCCTCAATGTTTTTCTCAAACTTATTCTTATCCTTGATGCTCTTTTGTATCAGAAGCTCCTTCCATCGCTTTGGCTGCATCTCTTGGTGCGTCATGAATGCGATCTTGTGTGGTTTGATACTACCGCTTGTGATTTCCTCTACAAGCTCTGGACTCAGATTGAACATGACAGATCTCAGACGATTTGTGTACAAATGGACGAAGTTTGGGTTGTCCCATTTCTTGACAATCTTTCGTATATCCGCCTCTTTCAATGCATAATTATAAATACCCTTTTCTAAATTCAAACTCAACTTCTGATCCTTCAATGTCTCGTTCAATTTTGAAGTGATGTTGGCACGAAACACGTCGGGTTTTTCGATTGTATGTAACATGATTAGTTTATCATTTGTTTATCTTTCTAAATCATAATCATTTTTTTTATTCATCACTCTCATAGTCATATGATTCCTCGCTCAACTCCGATCCGATATCTTCTATAACCGCATCGTCATCTTCGTCTTCATCCTCTGAATTCGTCGTATTGATTTCACTATCGCTAGTCGTCTCATCCTCTTCTAACTCTTCTTCACCTTCTTCGCTTACGACAAAACCATCCTTCAAATATCCCTCCTTAGTTTTCTTCTCCTTGGGAACATTTGCAAGTTCGTCAATCTCTTGCTCATCTTCTAGAGCGGTGGCAGCAAGATCTTCGAAACCTCCAAATAGCTTCTCATACAAGGTGTTCCAAAGATCAATATTCAAACTTATATATTCTTGCTTCTCATTTTGTGCAACAATTGCACAACTTCCAAAAAATAGATGGTTGTCTATGGGCGGAGGAAAATCATACTTGTTTTCATTGTTTGCCCTTCCATTCATCTTCGCATATACGGAAACTACATACTTGCGACCCTTTGTCTTGAGCTTCCACTCTACCTGTTTATCAAAATCGTCCTTCTTCTTCAATCCACACTTTTTAAAAAGATCTTCCTCTTTGAAATCTTTCACTGAAATCGTTTTCAAAGAACCCGATTTCTCAACGATTATAATATCTAGATTGGACATAGTATTTCATTAATAAATGGGTTTAAACCCTTTTCGAGAATATTTATAATGCGTGTCTACGTAAACAATGCAAAGATACTTGATAATATTACATCGTCTTGTCTAGCGTTGTCGACACAGGATGTATGTGAGATTTTCTCTCCAGATGGTTTATTTTTGGTTGATGGAACAGGATTATATAAATGTAAAATAACAGACGGGTCTGTTGTTAACCAAGGTATTTTCACAATCGACAATTCAAGTGTAGAGAGAGCAGAATGCAGTATGTTGCCTATTCATCATATTGTTGTACCTAGGAAACAGACTACTTACAAGTTCATTGAAAAACAGAAATCAAATAAAAAGAGGCAGATCCATTTAATAGTCGAAAAGGATGAGCATGGTAAAACGACAAATAGTTATTTTGACGGGTTTTCCGAAGAATTCAATGTGTATTTATAGGTGATAAAGTAATATATTATTATTATATGTTTTTATTTGTAGTTCAATCCACAATATTATCCGTCATTTTCATTTATATTGCACACAGCCTATTTTTATATTTTCGAGATACTATGACTGTTCCAAAAATAAAGGATTTAGTAAATGCACCATCTAAACAATATATGGATATGTATGGTATCATCTCTAAACACAAGGATCATGATGATGATTACGAATATGATAATGGTAATCAACATGAAGACGTGAGACAAATTGTTAGTGCGGATATGAAAAACGAACTAACTGACTTCTTTAAGAAGAAAGTGAGAGACGCGAGGGATTCGACGTATATTTCAGAGTTATAATTATTGAGAAGAACAAGTGAATTTTATTAATAATCTTCATATATTATAACATAATATATGGTAGATGCAGGAATGACCCCAGCTCAATTTGAAAAAATAAAAGCCTTTGCAATAGGTTTCGCTGCAAAAGTAGTAGAAAAATACCCAGGTTTTAAGGTAAGTATTGTTGAGTTTGGACCAGTAGAGGGGGGGAATGATGGTGATTTTTGGTTTCGTCTTATAGATCTCGATACAGGAATGACAGAGTTTTATTTTGCCAACATTCATCATGATGATGACGGACGTGTTAGTGATGCTCTTACAAAGAATAGTTTAAATAGGGATAAATATAATCCTGAGGATGATTTGATGAAAATATATAGTGAGTCTTTTCCAGCAGAATTATTAGACGAAACGACTGCTATAAATATGGTTAAAGACAATGCTCTCGAAAAACAAGAAGCAGGATCCGCATTCTATCAAGAGTTTACAACTCATACTCCAAAAACAGCAACATCAGCATCAGCAGTTAAAGCAAAAGGCAAGGATGTAAAACCCACTTTGAAGGCTCAGACCAGCTTTCAAATCGGCCAAGGACTTAAATATGTTCATTCAGACAGACCATTTACTTTTCCAGAAAATGTTGCATGCGATAATGGTTCTGATGCAACTGCCATAAAACAGGTTATTGATGGTTACAATTCTATAGATGAGATGATTGATGATACATGGGAAGAGGTTGCTAATGGTTACTATGCACCAAAACGAGAAGAAAAAATTCCGTTAGCACAGATGTACGAATTACATTCTCATACCGAAAAACCTGAAGAATTAACTAGACCACCCAATGATTTCTTAAAAACAGGAATGATGGGTTTTATTACTTCAAGTAAAAAAAAACCATTTGTTATTATTATAAGAGGGTTTAAAAGAGGTAATGATTATACATCCCAAACTGATTTTTTATTTGAAGATCAATGGTATTCAGGTGAAAATACATTAAACCCAAACGTAAAAGAAGTTGTGCTGGGTATACATTTACCATCTTTACCATCAGTTGTTTGGCTCTTAGTTATGAATTCATTATTGCGTTATTTTTTTAAATTTCTGGCAGACTTATTGTTATTAATAGAAGAAGCGGCTGCTTCGCATGATGCATTAGCGTTATATGTCCTTCAGATGAATTTTAGACGTGATATAGATCCAACTAATTTTGATTTTGGCGATAAATATCTTGTTCCAAGACCAGTTATAATGACAAGAAATACCTTAAAAAACTTAAATACAAAAGGTAATGCAAGCTTAAAAGAAGGTGGAGTACCCACGTTTGACGCAGCGAATAAGTTTTATGTTGATGATCGATTGAGGAATAAAATTATGGAACTTATCGGTCCCGATTTAACACGTTTAACACCTTTACAAGGTAAATCATTAGAAAAAGTTATAATCGAATTGAAAAAAATGGGTCTAATATTAAATTCTGACGATATAGATAAATTAAATGACTTCATCACAGATGAACGCATGTTTGATTATAATAATTTTATTGTTTTTATGAACAATACTGATTCTTCTCTAACTAGACTTGGTATAATATTGCCTCGAGTATTAAACGAAGAAGATATTAAACGCATGCGAGAAGCAGAATATTTAAAAGAATTACAAAGAAAAAGAACCATCTTTCTTGAAGAAGAAGACTATCTAAGGGAAGCCGTTACAAGGGCTATAAACGAAAGTATTGAATCTATAAACAAGGGTGCGTCAATTTATTCATACCGCCAAAGACTTAGTTATTATCAAACAAAAATAAATCAAAATATTGAAACATTACAAAATCTTTTGAAAAATGAAGATGGTTTACAACAAGAAAAAAAAGAAAAAATTGGAAAGATATTGACTTTGCTTGATGCTAACACCGCTAATTTATTTGAACAAAATGCATTTTGTAAAGAAGCACTTGAGTTATTAAGATCTTTTCAATCTGAAATTTCTGTAGGTACGACATTTGCCATTCCTTACACGGAACCACCTCCTCCATCCTCATCGTCTTCATCATCGTCTTCATCATCATCAGCTGGATATACTGATTCGGATAAAAAAAAAAGTTCTATTCGAAGATTTATTAGAAGAGTTTTAGATTCTAAACAAGAATTTGTTGGAAATAAAGAAGAAATAGAAGGTGAATTAAATAAAATTTATAAAGCGATGAAAAAGAAGGAAACCGAATTGAATACTGAATCTTATACTAAGGCATTCGAACGTATATATTCTTTAATAGATCCAACATTATATGCGATTGAATCAGATATTAAAGAATTACAAGCAAAATTAGAATCAGAATCTCCTTCTAAAAAAATGGAATTAGATAGGCAATTACAAGAGGCACTAAAAAATGAAGAAGAATTAGGCGGCACAGGTTATGATTCCCCAGGTTCATCCCAAAGTCAACAACCACCTACACCATATTCAACATTTTCAGATTCACAAGGTTCACAAACCGCATCACCATTTCGAACAAGCTTACCAAGTTCACCATTTCGAACAAGCTTACCAGGTTCACCATTTCGAACAAGCTTACCAAGTTTACCATTTCCACCATTAACAAAAGAGCAGCTGGAACAACAAGAGAAAGATCGGAATCTCGTTCGGACAAGAGATAAAGTTGCACAAGCGGTGGCAAGAGCTGCACAAGGTAACGGCAAACTAGGAGGTAGCAGAAGACTTCTACATCCTAAAAAGAATAAGACGCGAAAGATTACCCTCAACAAAACCAGAAAAGAAAGAAATAGAAAACAAATACAAGGTTTACGTAAAAGTAGAAAACGTAAGTGATTTTGACTTGATAACACATCTGCCTATAAAATCATTATTTTCATATTAATAAAGATATAAAATACTACATAAAGACATGGCGACATGTTATAATATACAATGTTATCTAATTTCCCTTCCGATCTAAAACTTTCTTATGATAATTCGTCTCATAAGAAAGTTTATAATTCTGATATGCTTATCGCTATACCCGATGGAACCAAGTGTTTTGCATGGTTTACAATTATTGAAAACGAAGAGACTTGCCTCATCATTGACCAGGCAACAATGACGTGGCGAAAGTTCTCGTGTTGTTTTGACAAGGAGCTTGCACGTAATCAGACCATCTTTCATGGTGTTGTATTTACTCATTTGAACGCAACGTTCTTCTCGTGTGAAGACGTTTTTTTCTACAAGGGACGGGATGTTTCCAGGTTTACGTGGCTCGATAAACTAGACCTGTTTGCAACCATTTTCAAGGAGGATATTAAACAGGTCTCATACAACTCGAAGTTTATTGTGTTTGCTATGCCGCTTATGGCGACGGATTTCAACTCGCTCATCTCGCAAATTTACAAAGTGAATTACAAGGTAACCTCTATCCAATTTAAAAAGTTCCAGAGTATCGGCCATTATACCAGCAGCCCATTTTATTACAAGGCGGGGTCTAACCACCCATGTGCTTCAGTAACGCAACCACAGCAAAATCACGTTGTCAAAAATATAAAAAATGTTCATCAAGAACCCAGACAGCATAATGGTAAGAAACAACACAACGACCCTCGTAAAAACGGAGACCGCCCTTACCCACCCACAGCAAAGGAGGTCATTTTCAAGGTGAAGGCGGATGTGCAGACGGATGTGTATCATTTGTATGGTAACGACGAAATATTGTTTGATACGTGTTGTATCCCCACATATACTGCGAGTGTAATGATGAATGGTATTTTCAGGACAATCAAAGAAAATAACAATCTGGATGCACTTGAGGAGAGTGATGACGAAGATGAGTTTGAGAATGATAAGATTGACAAGTATGTTGATCTTAGCAAGAGTTGTAATTTTGTTTGTGTTTACAATAGTAAGTTTAAAAAGTGGACACCTGTTCGCATCGCTGATGTTAAAATTCCAGTTGTGGATACAAAGACTTTGCGACAGAGAGCCTGATTAATGTATTATAGAGTTGACAAAAATATTTATTTGTGTCTTCTAGACTTTCTAGACTTCTTTATCCTTTTATATTTATTTCTAGATTTTTTATACTTTTTAGACTTCTTAGACTTCTTAGTATTTTTTTTTCCTCCAAGTTTGACCCTTCCTTTGTTACTCTCGTCTCTTAACTCGCATTTTTCTTCATCGGTAATAGGAAAAGAACCTAGTGTGTCATTGCACGTGAAATCAATAATTACTATACGCGAAACAGGGTCTTCCTGCATAATGAGAGTTTCAATAAGGTCAGATAAGATTACACCAGGATTATCACCTGCTAATTTATCATATAAATCAATTGTACTGCTCGAATTAAATAGTAATATCTTGTCTGAATAAATGGCATCTCCAGAGCTGGCAGCTTGATCTGATATACCACCTAAAGTATATGCTTTGTCTGTTAGTTCGTCACCAGCATCATATGCATTTATAATATGACCTAAGTGAGCATTATGACAAAAATACAACATTTCTTTATCAATTTCCTTCGTGCTTTTACTCCATTCATCAATATCATCTTGAGTTACATGTTCTATCGAACGTTTGTGATAATCCTTGTATTTATATGTTATAGATTCTAATGTTGATACTATTTCTTCATCTGTCATTGTATCCCAATTAAGTTGTCTAGTGTCAAATTCTTTAATAAGATGGTCAATATTAAATAGTATTGTTTTATCGTTTACAATATTACATACACCAAAAGCCACGGCTGAATATTTTATAATTTTCACTGGAGTTACAAAATTTTCAGGTATTACTTCACCACTATCAGCTCTTTTTGTTAAAACAGCACCATGTGTTGTTATTGCTATCACAATCGTTTCGCCCTTATCAGGAGATGGACCTTTCAACGCTGACATTATATTATATATAGAAAAAATACATACGTTTGTGTCCAAGTATTATAAGTAAAAACACTAAATTACTCGCCATACATAACGCAACCTCTAGTATTTAGATGGTCTAGCAAATAAAACAATCCTCTTGTATTATATGTCAGAAGGCGATATCAAAACTTCTATTGAACCGCCACTCAAAAAACAAAAATTTCACTTGATTGCTCAGCAATACAAAACCAGAAAAACCAAACGACAAATTAGATTGATGAAGAAAACAATTTCCAATCGATATTCAAAAAGTAGAAAAAATTATAATGGGTTACTATAGAACAATTATGAATACAATTACAAAACGAATGTTGCTCTTTTTAGTGGCTTGTATCGGAACTCGTTCGTTTTTGGTTTTGTTATCTAAAAATCTTCCTGTCGACATGCTGCCTTTTGCTGGATACGTTGCTTTGCTACCTGCATTTGGATTCGCATATTTGTATTTGACTGGCTCTCGTAAAACCGGTCCAGAAGTATTCGGAGAGAAAATATGGTGGGATGACTTACGCCCCGTTCATTCCTTATTGTATTTTTCATTCGCAATCAGTGCTATTCAAAAGAATAAAAGGGCTTGGATATTTTTACTATTTGACGTCTTATTAGGTCTGGCAAGTTTTTTGATTTATCATTTTAGTCAAGGGGATTTCAAGAAAATTAGTTTTTAGAAAAAACAATATAGAAAAATATCGCGTGTAAATACACTATGGGTACCGAAGATGTTGTCATTGGAATCGATCTTGGAACTACAAACTCTTGCGTTGGTGTTATGAAAGACGGAATCCTTGAGATTATTGCAAACAGCCAGGGGTCGCGCACCACACCCTCGTGGGTTGCATTTACGGAGACTGATAGGCTGATCGGTGAGGCAGCAAAGAACCAGGTCACTGGTAATCTGAAGAATACTATTTATGATGTCAAGCGTCTCATCGGAAGAAAGTTCAGTGACCCGGATGTCAAGAAGGAGATGGAGACTCTTTCCTACAAGGTTGTCGCCGGAAGCAATGATTCATGTGAAGTCGTTGTAACTATTGGCGGCGAGGAGAAGCGATTTACTCCTGAGCAGATCAGCTCTATGATTCTCGTTTACATGAAGGAGACTGCTGAGGCATTTTTGGGACACAAGGTTACTCGTGCCGTTGTTACTGTTCCAGCTTATTTCAATGATGCTCAGCGTCAGGCGACCAAGGATGCTGGAATCATTGCTGGACTCAAGGTCGAACGTGTTATCAACGAGCCTACTGCTGCCGCTCTTGCCTATGGTCTCAGTATGGATACGAGCTCGGAGAAGAATGTTTTGATCTTCGACTGCGGAGGCGGGACGCACGATGTTACTGTTCTCCAGGTGTGCGATGGTGTTTTCGAGGTAAAGGCGACGGCTGGCGACACTCACCTCGGAGGAGAGGATATCGATTTGAAGATTGTCGATTATTTGAAGGAGGAGTTCCGAAAGAAGCACAAGAAGACGATTGACAATCAGCGATCTTTGCGTAGGCTGCGTACTGCGGCGGAGCATGCAAAGAGGACGTTGAGTACGTCTACCAGTGCGGTTGTTGAGATTGATAGTCTTTTTGAGTCGCTTGATTTTAACGCCGTTCTGACTCGTGCCAAGTTTGAGGATTTGTGTGTTGATTTCTTTAAGAAGGCGATGGATCCGGTTACCAAGGTTCTAACGGATTCTGGTATCAGCAAGAACAGCATTCACGAGATTGTTCTTGTCGGAGGAACTACGCGTATTCCCAAGATCCAGGAAAAGCTCCGCGAGTATTTCAATGGCAAGGAGTTGTGTCGCTCGGTGAATCCAGATGAGTGTGTTGCTTATGGTGCGGCTGTTCAGGGTGATGTTTTGGGCGGTGGAACTACTGCCAAGACGAAGAACATTCTGCTGCTCGATGTGATTCCTTTGAGTTTGGGAATTGAGACGGCTGGAAATGTCATGACTGTGCTGATTCCCAGGAACACGACGATCCCCACCAAGAAGGAGCAGGTGTTCTCCACGTATGCGGACAATCAGCCTGGTGCTAACATTTGCGTGTTCGAGGGCGAGCGTCAGTTCACCAAGGACAACAATAAGCTAGGTGAGTTTACATTGAACGGAATCCCTCCTGCTCCCAGGGGAGTTCCGCAGATCAAGGTCACTTATGATATTAATGCGGATGGTATCTTGGTTGTCAGTGCAAAGGTTGGCGATGGCCAGGGTAAGTCGCTCACGATTCAGAAGGACAAGGGGCGTTTGAATCCGGATGATATCGAGAGAATGATCAAGGAGGCTGAGAAGTTCAAGGAGGAGGATGCTAAGCGTAAGAAGGTGTTTGACGCCAAGAATTCTTACGAGAATACGTTGTATAGTTCCAAGAATATGCTGGATGGGGATGAGTACAAGGAGATGTCGGCTGACTGCAAGAAGGCGATCAAGGATAAGGTGGATAGTGAGTTGTCGTGGTTGAATGAGCAGGGTGAGAGCACTTCGGTCGATGAGTATGAGTCACATACGAAGGATTTCCAGGAGTTCTTCAAGCAGAAGATGGATAAGAGTGCGGAGGAGAGTGCGGCTTTTTCTGCGGCTTCGACTACTCCCCCTGCTCCTCCTTCTACTAGCAGTAATCCGGATATTGCTGATGTGGATTAAATATTTGGTTTGTTTATTGATTAATTTGTATGAAATATACATATGGGAATTTGACCGAGTGGTTAAGGTGGTTGACTTGAAATCAACTCTCGTAAGAGGCACAGGTTCGATCCCTGTAGTTCCCGATAAAATATATAATAAAAATATTATATATTTACAAATATACAAAATAACCAATTTTAACTAAAAATGGTTAAAAATTGTTGTGTAAAAAAATGATTTAAAATTATAAACAAAGATTCTACTATCATAGCTTAAAATGGTTAAATATAACTGCGAAAAATGTGGAAAGGAATTTTTACAGAAAGGGCATTATACCAAACACACAACTAAAAAAAACCCGTGCGTTTATGAAAGCAAACTGACGGAGATTATTGAAGAGGTTGTTACTAAGAAACTAGATGGTATGAGTTCTAGTTCTGCAACACCAACACCAACACCAATAATCTTAACCAATGCTAATAATCAACCCTCTTCAGCCGACAACTCAAATGCTTTGAAAAAAGAAATAAAATTTATTGATTTGTTTTGTGGACTAGGTGCATTTCATTATGCATTTAATTCATTAGAAACCGAAGATACAAAATATAAGTGTGTTTTTGCATGTGATATAGATGAAAACGTTAGAAAAATATATACTGAAAACTATGGAATTACACCTGAAGGCGATATCAATAATATCAACATAGAGAATATCCCTGATTTTGATATTTTATGTGGTGGATTTCCTTGTTTTATAGCTGGTACACAAACATTAACAAATAATGGTTATAAAAATATTGAAGATGTTGAATTAACTGATAAACTTTTAACACATACAGGAAACTTTCAAAATATTTTAAATTTACAAAGAAAAAAATATAGTGGTGAGGTATTTGATATAAAAATAAAATATCATCCCGAAATTATTACTTCAACAGAAGAACATCCATTTTATGTTTGTGAAAAGACAAAAATCTGGGATTCTTTAAACAGACGATATAATATATTCTTTACAGAACCAAAATGGAAAAAAGCGAATGAACTTACTATGAATGACTACTTTGGAATGGTTATTAATGATAAAGAAATTATACCAGAATTTACCTTTGAAAAAATAGTCAATCAATATAAAACGGAAAAACAACATATTAAGTTGGATATGTTAGATTATTGGTTTGTTATGGGATATTTAGTTGGTGATGGTTGGATTGAAGAAACAACTAAAGAAGATGGACAATGTATGATGCATAAAATAAGATTTGCTATTAATTCTAAAGATGAAGAAGAAGTTTTTGAACGAATAAACAGAGTTCTTCCAATAACAGATAAAAAGTGTGATACAGGAGATAAATGTAAAAAATTTGGATGTTCTAATTTTATATGGTATAATATATTTAAACAATTTGGAAAATATGCACATGGAAAATTGATACCTGAATGGGTTCAAGATGCTCCAAAAGAATTCATTCAAGAATTTATTAACGGATATATGAAAGCAGATGGTTGTATCAGCAATCAGAAAATTTTACAAATCACAACAATATCCTCAAATTTGGCATATGGACTACAACGATTATATTTAAAATTAGGTCATATATTTTCCATAAATAAATGTGTTCGTCCTAAAACTACTATTATTGAAGGTAGAATAGTTAAACAAAGAGATACATATTGTATAAGAGGAATTATACAGAAACATAAAAATGTTTCGTCATTTATCGAAAATAACTATGCTTGGTTTGCTCCCTTTAAAATTACAAAGAGGGAGATAACTGAAACATCTGTATATAATTTTGAGGTTGAAAATGATAATAGTTATATTGTAAAAAATACCATTGTTCATAACTGCCAGCCGTTCTCAATTGCAGGAAAAAAAGAAGGTTTCGAGGATAAAATCAAAGGTAACCTGTTTTATGCAATTCTGAAAATTATTGATGTCAAAACACCAAACACAATTGTTTTGGAAAATGTAAAAAATTTACTCACTATTAACGGAGGAGAAACATTTACTATAATACGCGAAGAGTTACAAAAAAGAGGTTATGATATTAGTTTTAAAGTTATCGATTCAAAATATTATAATTCTCCACAATCAAGACAGCGATTATTTATAGTCGGTAGTAAAACAAAAAAATACGAATTTCCTGTGGAACCATATAAAACGATAACTCCTGTTTCTAGTATAATAGACTATACTGAAACCAAGTTTTTAAACTATGAAGATAAATATAAATTGGAAAAGTGTAAAGAAACTGGAACAAAAAATAATTGTAAAATGTTATTTAAAATGATACACAAGGTATCAAATAATGGTGGAAGACAAGGTGAACGTGTATACTCAATTGATTCATGTGGGCCTACTATTTGTGCTTCTTCGGGTGGACCAGGTGCGAAAACAGGTTTATATTACATCGACCAAAAAGTTAGAAGGTTGAATGTAATAGAAGGGTTAAAAATGTTTGGTTTTGATGAAAATTACAAGTGGAATATGATTGTAAAAAATGAGGATATGTTATTCTATCTTGGTAATTGTATAGTAGTTGATGTTTTAAAAGTATTGTTATCTAAATTATAATATCTTATCACATGAGCTTATCACATGAGCTTATCACATGAGCTTATCACATGAGCTTATCACATGAGCTTATCACATGATTTTGTCACATGATCTTATCACATGATTTTGTCGCATAAGTGTAATAACTCCTGTGTAAATTTTAATTTGGCTTGTATATGATTAGGTGAATTGTCTGTATTACCTCCACCTTTTCTCTGAATAGATATATATGGTGATAAGTGTAGACATGTCCCATTTTTTTTTAGTTTAATGTCTATTTTTATACTCAGTTCTATGAACTGAAATAGCTTCGTACTTGAAATTATAAATAGTTCCTTGTTTGTGAAATCTTTATTGGTTTTCATTATGCACCAATAATCATTCTGCTCATTATCTTCTCCAATTAACGTTTTTTCTATATATTGTGTTATGTCATTTAAATTATTATTACATAGTTTCATAAAATCCTCTTTTTGTGCATTCATCATTGATGTTTCTCTTTTATTTTTTCGATATAAAGTCAGTAATGTCAAATACCTTCTTATATCTTGATTTTGAAATGTATCTTTTATATGTCTCCTATCAAATGAATCGCCTCTACCTCCCAACCCTTCTATCTTTTTATTTTGAATATTTTTACTAGTACCATCTTCAAAATAAATCTTTGAATCATATTTTTTACCATGAATCTTTTCAATTGAAATAATTGTTTTTCCGAAATATTTTTCCAATCTGTCTTTTATTACTTCGTCTGTTCTAAATATATCCTCTGCAATAAACCCTGATTTAGCAGTTAAACTATTTTTACTAGAGCTTACATTCTCTTGTTTCGTGTCATTTTGGTTCACCTTCTGTTTTTTCACCTTTATAAATCGCTTCACACCAATTCTTATAGATGTGTTGATTGGTTCAATTTCACTCATCTAGGGAATAATAGTATAATAGTATAATAGTATATTAGGGTAAATTTAAAAAATTAACTCATTTATATATTGTAAAAATGGAGTTTGTTTATATGTTACTTTTTGGTAACGGATGCGAATGGGAAGATATAATTATATTATTGTCAAAGGAAGAAGCTATCGATGCCTCCATAAAATACCCAAATGCCAGAGTTGAAATTTTTAGTAAAGATATCACAATGGGGTATACACCTACTTATAATTATTATAAAAATGGAAACCTTGTTCAAGCCTCGTTTGTTCATATTGAAAGCTAATCACGGGTTCATACGCTTTTTTTTTGATACCTTTACTCTTTTATTTTTTGTTTTCTTCATTTTCTTTATTTTCTTCATTTTCATTGTTGTCGTAGATCTTCGTTTTGTTTTTCGTTTACCACCCTCTGAGGAGGATGCAGCAGAGGATGCCGCGGATTCGTCCTCTTCTATAATTAATTTATACATTCCTCTACCATAAATGCTTTTACCACCTTCATTTGTAAATGGATTTTTAAATCTACCTATATCCTCATGAACTTCATGACTTTTTTTCCAAAAATCTAGACTTTCTTTTAAAATCATACGAGACTTTATGTTGGCAATAGCCTTGTCAATACTAGCCTGATCAAGGCCCTCTTCGTTTATAACATAACCCTTATCAGGATCAATTGATACAATATCTTTAGCATCAACTATATAAACAATATCATCTGTTTTAAACACATCTGTTGAAACAGGATCAACAACATCCTTTAACAATGAACTTTTTATTGTTAGTGTTGGTATTGGTAAGACATCATATATATTTACTTCATTTCGTTTCGCTCCAAAATTATTTATTAGAACAATAAGTTTATTTCCTTCATTATTCAAAGCAATATACCTTGGAAGAGATCCTATACTAGAAGAAGATAATAACTCCACTTCTTGTGTATCATATAGTTTTATTCCATCAAATGTGGCAGCAACTATTTCTGTTCCATTTGGACTAAACACAGCGAAATTTGCGTTTTCAGATGTTTTTACCAGACGTTCACCTGTATTAAGATCCCATATGTCGATATAATCTACCGACTCTGGTTCGTCATCTTCTTCATTTTCACCTTCAAAATAAAATTGACGATGAGGATTAGCTTGAAGATTGTAAAATTTTGCGTCATGAAAAGTTGACTCGTATGCAATTACAAGTTTACTGCCATCAATACTAATATCAACGCTATTAAACGTGTCATCCTCGTGAACTCCGGGATCTTGAAATTGCGTAAAAGTATGTAGCAAAGAACCATTTTTGTAGACTTTTACAACGGATTCTGAAAGACCACCTCCAAGTGGTTTCGCACAACAAACAACATAGATTGATCCGTCTTGACTCAACATACTAGAGATTACGCTGTTTATATTACCATTAAATGTAAGATCGCGATCAATTTGAATTTCTTGTACAATTGGTGGACCGCCTTCAGTCTTGACTCTGGCATCCCAAATGGTAACTACATTTGTTTTGCTATCTTCAGCAAAAATAAATGTTCCATCTCGATTGAAATGATATTGTTTATCAGGTTCTTCAATTGGTTTATAATGATCCCATCTTATCTCTGGCTGAATTTCTATCGTACCATCTTCGTTTAATAATGCTGTTAATATTTTATATGGTAACACAACACCAACTACCGCGACTCCATCACTTGTAAACCATGTAGACGGATATAAATGTTCTTTTCCTTTTAAGAAAGCGTCTAAATTATAATTTTTGTTAAGTTTAAAACGTGTATCCATAATATAATATAATATTTTTATCCGTTATCTTCAAATAAAAAGTTAACCTGAATTGAAAATTTAACAAACAAACCTATTTATTTCGTTTTGTTTTTCTAGCGGACTTGCGTTTAATTGTTTTTTTTGATTTACGACCTTTCTTACTTCTTGTTGTTCTTCTTCTTTTGCGTTTACCACCATCAAACTCGTCATCGTCATCATCATCAAACATCATTCTTCTCTTTGCAGGAAATGAATCTTCTTCTTCATTTGATCTTTGGCGTTTTTTTTCCTCTGGGCGATTTGCTCTATCACGCCATTCATCATATTTCCGTTTCAATGGGCTATCGCCTATATCCATTCGTTCGCCAACTGATAATTTGGTTTTTGGAAAGCATATCATAGCCTCACTATGAAATTTAAGATTATCTGATGCATTCATCATTTTACTTGCGTATCCATCAAAGTTTTTGTAGTTTTCACGAATATACAATGATAAATCTTTGTCTTTGCTACTTACCGAATCGCGTATCCCATTTTTTTCTGGGTAGCCGTAATTTTCATTCAAAATTTTTTGGTATTCTTGCGGCATGTTTGCGTAAAATGGCGTATCTTGGTTTTGATCTATTGCTATTAATTTTAACTCTTCCTTGGTTTCAAATATAAAAGCAACACCATAATTTTCGAATACATTATCTCGATTGAAACCAAAAAATACTGGGGTTGAATCATCGAACTCTATTGTCTTGCCTATTCTCGGATTGGAATCGCCGCGAAATAATACCGCATCTCTTGGAATACGATAATATTTGATTCCTGTTTCATCGTCTGTTAAAACTTCAGCTGACTCAATATCAAATCCTAATCCTGATATTGATACTAAATCCATTATTATATTGTTATATTATAATATAATGATACCAGTACAAAAAAATTGAATTGTTTTTTCTCATATAATGACAATCACTAATGTAAACGTAAACTATGAACCTCTTCATCCTTTCGCTCATTCAAAGGGAGATTGCCCAGTACATGATGGACAAACACGTCAGCAAAATTCTGTTAGAGGCGGTGCAGATGCTTTGCTCGGCCAAGCGTATCTTGGATCCTGATGACGAGGAGACGAACAAGCTTCTCTACAAACTCGCACACAAGAACCACCCTGTAACCATTTGGTGCAGGACTTCCAAGGAGAATTTCATATGGGCTCTTGACCTGGTGGAGGAGCTTCACACGGAATGGAGGTTTCGCTACGGACACGCCGATACCAAGTTTCACAAATCATATTTGGTTGCTAAGCTTTTGAGAGAAAACATGCCTAGTGATGACAAGTTCGCCAAGAAGGGACTCACGCCGTTCGCGTTGGCCATGCCCGATAAGTACAAGTCCGATGATGCGGTTCTATCGTACAGGAATTATTACATGTCGGAAGAAAAACAGAGGATCGCTAGTTGGAAGAAGAAAAGGGCTGCCCCGTCGTGGTATGCTGTTAAATCTGCTTAAAAGTTTGTTATACATACAAAAATAAAGGGTTTGTATATATCTAATGTCGCTTTGTTTTTTTCTTGATTTGTATTCGCTTACTTTTTTGTTTGCGTTTAATCGTTTGTTTGCGTTTTATTTTTCTTTTTCCACCTTCAATCGATTCATCTCTTTCACTTGATTTACCTTCTTTAGGTTCAGCTGAGAATAAATCAAGACTAGCTGGTAAACTAACTGGTAAACTAGCTGGTAAACTAGGTATTATGGATAAAACACACAATTGAAGATGTTCCACGGGCATTTCTTGTCGATTATGCGGGTTTCGCATTATTACATTTTCATTTATTTCTGCATAATCAATTTCATCTCTCCTCATTCCCTGTGATATAAGTCTCTCGACTTCATTATCGACTGCAAATTTTTTCATACCTTTTATATCTTCTCTCGTAAACATAAAATTGCAGATATTTAATGTACATTTTTCAACACAATCAAATGTTCGTCTGATATCAAATGTTGGTATAGGTGGGTTATGTAACATGATAATATCATCACTCTTATAAGGTTCGCCAAGAATCGTTTCACAACCAATCAATACCTTTTCTGATATTTTAAATATAGGATATTCCTTTGAAAGATCATTATATTTCCAAAGTCCAAATGTAATTTTTCCTTTAGCATCCATCAATTTGCCCTCCCCATGCTTCCTGTCGTTATACCAATCTCCTTCGTAGCTCGACCCATCTTTATATATAATTTTACCCTTTCCTTTCTTCTTGTCATTATCCCACTCTCCTTCGTATGTTGAACCTTCGCTTTTATAAATGTTTTTTCCGTAACCTTGCCTCTTGTCATTTTCAAAGTTACCATCATATGATGAACCATCAGCCAAAAATACCACTATTCCTTTACCATTCATCTTGCCATCTAACCAATTACCAATATAGTGTAGATCTTTAGTCTTATATTCTCCTTTACCACTCCTTTTATCATTCAAAAAAGCACCTTGATATATTGTACCATCCTTCAATGTAAACTTTCCTTCACCATGCTTTTCACCTTTCAATAACTTTCCTTCGTAAACACCAATACCATAATGAACAAATCCCTCTCCTGTATATGGATGGCTTTCTCGCCATTCTCCTGTAAATATATCACCATTAGCATATGATGCTGTTCCTAAACCATTGTACAACAAATCATTAACCCATACTCCTCTAAATTTTTTACCATCAGGACGTGTAGTTGTTCCCTCAACCCTTTGACCATTTTTCCATGTTCCTCTAAATACGTTACCATTTTTAAAAATTTTGCTCCCTACACCATGTGGAACTCCATCTTTTAAAGGTCCGAAATATGTTCCTGTTTCTAATTCTAATATAAAATTCCCTTTATCATCAGAACCACGAGGAACAGGAGGAGGAGCAGGGGGAGGAGGAGGAGGAACAGGAGGAGGCGTATCCATATATATAGTAATTACTAAAATTCAATAATTACTATATAACTATTATTTTTTGTTAGTAAATTACTAACAAAAAAACGATTTACTCGCGATGTACCTTGAATTTCAAGTTCCTTCCATCTGAAAATACATGCATGTCCCCCAACTTATCCATATTTTCGTATTTATGCTCATTCAAGTCATACATCGCCTGATTTGTCATAATTGCAGTTCGTATAAATTTCTCCGCATCTTCTACATTGTTTATTCGAGAAGGAAATCCATTATGTGTCAAAGGTCTCGTGCCATATATTGCGTCTTTGTCAGGGTCAAGTCCAAGCCCTATTCCATAATTTGTATTTTCCATGAGGTCCATCAATGGTTCGAAAGCATCGCTGATTGTATCATGACCAAATTTATCATATAATTTTGTTGAAAATGTAGTGTACCCAACATAATGTTCATGTGCCAACATATTTATCAGTCTCAGATCGCTACTAGGATTTTTTATAGAACTGCTCATGTAATGAGTTGAAGGAACCGCGTCGTTGGTAAGATATTTGAACCCCGATTTGTCTCCGCACACCTCTGGTTTCTCATTGCAATCGGGTATCGTGCAAATCTCTTTCAGTACTGACGTAGCTGTATTTTTACTATTGTCCGGATCTTTATAGAATGCCCTTCCGTAGTCGATGATCTTGACCATATAACTTGATTTAAATGAAACTATATCGTTTCCTATGTGATAATGATATTGTATATACTTATCTTCGATAGGTTCATAAAGCATTACATTGCTATGATGCAGGTCATAGTGCGTGAAATTATTCACCATCATAGCGAGAGGCATATACACCTGATACAGCACATACATTAGGTCGAATAATATAAATTTATGTATAGTTTTATCCGACTCTTTGCGGAATATATCACTGATAGTTTTTACATTTCGAAGGTGTTGAATCAGGATCGCCGAATACTTTGATCCTTCGCAAACGCCATCATTGATTATATTTGATACCTCATTCGTGTATTTATCCGAGGTCTTGTATATTTTGAGGGAATCACGCAATACATTTGTCTGCATTACTTTGGTGTCTCTCGCATGTTCCCACAATGCCTCGTCTTTATAATAATACAGACCATGTGTGTCAACAAAGCATGGGAATTGTTTCGACATTTTATTCAGATAACAACCCACAACAAACTCGTATGCCAAATTGTCGGCACTGGCTTTTGTAGATGATTTCAGAACCGCGTTGGCTGTATATCCCTTTCTCTCGTATTGTAGTGACTTGACAAACCCATTTGCCGAGGGGTTTCCAATAGCAACAATTGGTGGTTTCACAAATTCAAATGCGGTGAATCCATTGAAGAAGCTGACAATCCTCTTCTTCATGAGACCGAATGCGTAACATGCTCCTGAATCAACGCAGTTTGCCTTTAGAAATTCCGCTTTGCGTTTGAATGTCGTATTCCTCATAAATTGCTGAATGACATCGACCTCACTCTTTTTATTTTTCTTTTTTGTTTCTGCATTTGGTTTGGTTGCCTTTTTAGTCCTGTTATTTTTCAAACGACAATATTGCCGTTTTCTTCCTCTCACATAGGAACAGCTGGGATTTTTTATACACATATCGGGCTCCAGCCCTTTGCAACCAGATATATACGTTGACATTATATATACGGGAGATTTTATACGTAGATGTATCTTTATCCTAAAATATATATTATTCAAGTGAATATACGGAACTATTACTAATTTACACACGGGAATAATATTGTATATTATATATGGAGTTTGTTGCCAAGGAAGGTACCACATCGGTGTCAGCTGAAGATATTAACAAAATAGCTGCACAAATAAATGATTGTGCTACAGAATGGTATAAAACGTTTTATAAGAATGATTTCAACTCAGGTGAGTTTAAGGGATGTTGTGATACAAATGAAATTAAACTTCTTCAAGAGTGTATCGAGATATATTTAACAAATAATCCTACAGCAACCAAACAAGATGTAACGAGGGCTATTGTATCGTATTATTACGAACTTCAAGTTTTAGAGTATTATGTTGCTACGGATGCTGATAGTGATTATCCTGACAAATTTAATTGTCTTAAAGGGTTTTATAATGCGGAAACACAAAAAATCGTTAATCAACTTGTTACAAGTAACGATAGTTGGGCTTCTGAAATAAGAAGAAAAATTATGAATATGAATGTCGGAGGAAAGAAAATCAAACGTAATAAACAAAGACGTAAATCTCAAAAGAGTAAAGCTTCAAGAGGCAAATCTCAAAAACGTAAAGCTTCAAGACGCAAAACAAAAATAAAAAGAAAATGATTACACATACAATGACTGATTTGTCACTACATATTTCAGAATCATTGTCGGTATCTCCTTCAATTTACTCAAGAACGTCATGTTCTGCGTATCCTCCGCAATCTTCTCTAGCTCCGTCGCAATGTTGTTTATTTTCAACAACGCCTTTACAAATTCACCCAAAAATACATTCTTGTGTGAACTAATATCCTGCAAAACCAATTTGCATTCTACCTCGTTTTCACACGAACACCACCGCATCGCATAATCTATCAAATCATATTGAATATTGTAATCCACACCTGTAGCAAACACCTCCTTGTCCTGATACTCGTTGTACAATCCACCCATCACGTCGATCATGCTTTTCAGCTGCTTATCGGTCGTCTTTGGAATGCTGTCTTTGTAATCATCCGACACCACTACATTGGTCAAGCAACTCAGGAGTCCCACCAACTGAATTGCGTCGAGAGCGTAGATTTGATCAGCGTTCAACAATCTCGCAAACACAAGGCAATGAGTCTCCCTCAAATGTTTGGCCATAGTTCCCAACTTTGTCAGCTTGTATGTCTCGTCATCTTTGTTGATGAATCCGTCGTTGATAAGGAGTTTAATGATTGCCATTACATTATTGTCGATATACTTCTCGGTCGATTCGAATTGGCGTTGCAGGGTTTCAATTTCTATCCGCTTATTGATCATCTTCTGAATCGTCGATTTGTCGTGCTCAAAAAACTTGTATTGGTTGGCAATCGATTGCATTTGCCTGTCAAGATCTTTCCGTTTCTTATTGGACGCCATTTGCTTTTGATTTGACAGATCCAAGTACTCTTCGATTGCCGATTGGGGAGTTCTCGTTGATATCTTCATCGTGTCCACCTCGGCGGTTGCCTTGCTGATTTTTTCAAACAATTCACCGAGCTCATTGTCAATGTCGCTGGTCACCATACTACGCTTCGAAAACCCAATAAAATTGTTGTCGCCAATATCAACTAGGCTGAGGAGGAGATTGTATGATATCTTGAATTTACTGGTAAGGAGTTGGGGACGGCCTTTCATCATAGTTCGATAATTCGCCGCACTAAAATCGCGGAACAGGTTATTCAGGTGAATCACGTGTCCGACCTTGTCGATATTGCGTCGTCCTGCTCTGCCGCTCATTTGCGTGTACTCGTGACCCAGCAGCATCCTCGAGCTGTTCCCGTCGAATTTATTGACATCGGTAAAAACAACGGATTTTGTTGGCATATTGATTCCAACTGCAAATGTTTCCGTTGCAAAGAGGACCTTGATGTACCCCTTGGAGTAAAGCAGCTCGACCATTTCCCTGAGAACCGGTGTAATTCCGCTGTGATGAATTGCTACACCCTTTCGCAGGAGTTTCACCATATTCACATATTCGGGCAAATGCAAATACTCCTGATAATTTGGGAGTTTTCGTATGATTTGCTCACATTCACGATCGATTGTGTAGGGGACTTTCGAATCGAATTCCAGCAAGTTTGCAGTCACTTCTTCGGCACAGATTTCCAGCTGTTTTCGCGAAAATACGAAGAATAAGGCAGGTAGCATTTCGTGTTCCACACAATGTTTCAGCAGCTCGTTGATTACATGCTGTCGTCTAACACGAATATCATTCTTCTCGAACAGGTGAATTACTTTTGAGATCTTTCCAAACTGAACTTCGTCGAATACGCCATTAGGAGTTTGAATGACAAGTGGTTTGTTGATAATGGCGTTAATCTCAGCTTGCAGTACCTTGTCCTTGATATTCTTGAATGCGGTTGAACCGGTGGTGAGGAATGAGTAATGCGTCAGCGGAACTACACGCTCGTTGGTTGATGTCAAGTAGACCTCCTTGCTTTCAGTCGCTTTGCTTTCAGTCGCTTTGCTTTCAGTCGCTTTGCTTTCAGTCGCTTTGCTTCCACTCGTTTCTACCCAGTGAGCAAATTTCTCCGGTTGGTCAATGGACGCTGACAACATGACCATTTGCACATGTTTTGGTAGCATCATGATGGTATTTTCCCAAACGTGGCCTCTGTCTGGATCATTTATGTAATGCACTTCATCCATGACCACACACCCCAGCTCATTTTCAATATCCATTTCAAATGATACTGCACTTGGTGGCACATTGCTCTTGCTGTTCACTTGATAAAGCTTATTCAGCAGGATCTCGGCTGTAACAATCAACACTTGAGCTTCGGGATTGCATTTGATGTCGCCTGTCAAGATACCGAATGTAATGTGAGGAAATTTGAGTGTGAAATCGTAAAATTTCTGGTTGATAAGTGCCTTGATAGGACCCGTGTAAATCACCTTCTTGCCCTTGGCAACAAAATGCTCAATGGCAAATTCTGCCGGCATTGTCTTACCTGAACCGGTGTGTGCTGTGATTAACACATGTTTACCTTCGACGATACCTTCAATTGCATGTTTTTGAAAACTACTCAGCTCAAATGAGTATTTTTCAAATAATTCGACATTCTTGTTTTTGGGGTAACTTTCTGAACAGATTTTTACCATTATCTTATCATATATGTAGTGTTGTTTCTATATTGTTATAAGATGTGTTATAACTTTTTTCAAGTGAAATAAACAAAATAATAAAATCTACTTATATTTTATGAAGCACGATACAAAGAAAAGAAAGAAAAAAATTAACAATAAAACAAGAAAACAATTTTTATTTAATCCAGAAAATCCTGATAAATCATTTGATGTGTACATTGACAAAAATCCAATGGATACAATAAATATAAAATATACGACAATAGAAGATGTTAAAAACACAATTGATAAATTAGAAAAATTATACAAAACCAAACAATATACACATAAGCGTATATGGCAAGTGGGTATGATTATGTATGTTCGCTTAAAAGTATTAAGGTATAAAAAACCCGCTCAATTTGCTTTGGCAAAGAAATATTTTATTTTTTTAGGAAAGAGGACAAAATTAGAAGAGGAATCTAGATATACCTTTTCATTTACCTATTAGACGTATAAATCCATATTCAGTGAATTTACTAATGAAAAATGTACAATTTCATTCATTATGTACATTTTTTTGTATAAATATAAAGATAAATATAAAGATAAAGATATATAGAAAACCGATGAACATTATTACTATTTATATACCATATATACCTCGTTCAATAACAAAGGAGGATATTATAAATGTTTTTCAAGATGAATATGGAATTGGGTCTGTTGAATGTCTTGAGTTGCTATCTGAAAAGACAAATGCTTTCTGCGATTCTTGCAAATGGAAAGCTGAACGTGTAGAATCTCGTAGTTGTGATGTGTGTTTACTGCGAAACAAGAGGAGGCAAATAGGAGCATATGTTCAGGTCAATTTCAATATGGAGAACGAGACTGCTCGGCTTATAACAGAATCGTTTGCTAACAATAACGTTTACAATTTAAGAGTGACTCGATATTCTGACTACGAGGATCGAACCACTAAAATATGGTGTCTTACTAAGACACATGTTGTGTTGCCGTTGAATACTGACAATTCGCCTCGTCTTGATGCACCTCCTAACACGCCCACCAATTCCATAATAGATGAAACGATGGATAATGCAAATGCAACCAAATTTGATTTGATCTACTCCGATTATGATAGTGAACTCGATTCTAAGCATGAGTCAGTTGCAAGTTCATCAAGCTCTGAATTGGGCGAATCAAAACATTTACTAAGACGAAAATTATACGAGGCAACACAACTATTATCTATTCGAGAGAAACAAATCGAAATACTTGAAGAACAAATTGAAAGGTTACGTGTTTTTGCATTGAACGCGTAATATAAAGTTTTTTACACCTTTGCGCATTGAAAATGCACAATCGGCATCATCTTCATCACTCATAACAGCCCCCGAAGGGGGCGTTTTGAATGAGCGAAGGTTTAATAATTGAAAAGAACTTAAATACAAGGTTGCAATAATATACAAGATGGCCTCCCTAATTAGTGACTGCATTGTGCTTAAGATTGTTGAATCCGAGTCGCATTCTGGAGAAACTGACAATACGATTTATGTTTTGTTCGATACTCTGAAACGCGAATTTGTTATTCGTGGAATTCGTGCATCATCTTCTACGACAGAATTTGAGCCATACTCTTTCCGTTGTCAAAACATTAATGCGGTTTGTGATTTCTTGTCGGTAGTAATTGACAACTGCAATATTGTTAGTTATGCATTGTACAATTTGGCTGATCTTCCTTGCTATTCTGACGACATCACACAAGAGCTTCTGGACGAGTCGTGTTATAAGGCAAATGAGATTGTTGGGTACGATAATTTGAAGTTTAATAGGAAGACGTTGCGGAAGTATGTTAGGATTGTGTATGAGTTCTTCAATCCATACTCTGTGAATAGCGATTGATTATACAAAAAAAATTTACATATTTACAATTAATTACAACTTTTTATTTTATCTTGTGACTCAACAAGATATAATATACACTAGTCAGAGTCAGAGTCAGGGTTTCCATCGTACGGATAATCGTACATGTCTTCGTCATCATGACGCTCGTCTTCTCCGAAACAACTGCAATAGCTCCCTCCGCCCTGTAGCAAGTCATTATAAACCTCATCACGTAGTTCCTGTGTAAACAGGCATTCTTCCTCTGTCTCAAAGTTCTCTCCTAGCAACCCATCAACTAGCTTTTTAATTTCATCTTCCTCCTTAACGATGTCGGGTATCAATTGATAGATCAGTTGGGTGTATGTCGCGTCGCATGGTTTCGTCAAAAGCAGGCGTTGGTAGACGTTGTATTCGTACCAGCAAAGAGTGGCCCTGGCGAGTCGGTTGATTCTCTCTCTCATATCTTCGGAATCATACCCACCTTCAGCAAATACGAGTTTCTCGAGGTGAAACATGGTGTCGTTCATTTTGGTGGTCGTCATGTTAGTTAGTTGTTAAAGTTAGTGCTATTATAGAAAACAAGAAAAAACATTTCAATTTTTTGTCTAGGAAACAACTAGCATGTTGTTAATTAAATGGTATAGAGATATTGCTACATATTATATTAATGAACACGTATAGGATTCAGTTCCTAGACAAAAAATACGAGGAATGGGAGATTTACAATACGCAGACTCTAACGTTGTGCAAGGATGTTGTTATCGATCCAATCGAAAGCAAATTGTTCTCAAATGACGTTTTTTCAATTGACGACAATAAAAAACCAGTCATCCAACATTCTTCCGTCAGGGTCGGACCACCACACCCTGGTGTTCTTCATATAAGTAATAACAAGACGTACGGCAGAAATGGTAAGAGATTGCTATACAAGTGTGTTCCCGACGACATTCGTCTGCCGTCCTTTCTGATTCCATATGAAATGAAACATGTTGGATTTTCAAAGGTGTTTGTTAATTTATATGTTACATTCTCGTTTGTCAGTTGGGAAGACAAACACCCTATCGGTATGTTGTCGCAGGTAATCGGTCCAGTCGACGTATTGGACAATTTTTATGAATACCAATTGTACTGCAAGAGTTTGAATGCATCTATTCAGAAATTCAACAAGGATACCACCGATGGTATCAAGTCAAAGACACAGGATGATTTCATTTGCATTATAAAAGACAAGTACCCTTCCGTTGTAAATCGATGCGAATCTCATGATGTTTTTTCAATTGACCCTTACAATTGCGTTGATTTTGATGATGCGTTTAGTATACAACCAGATACTGAATCGGAAGACGTTATCATAAGTATTTACATTGCGAATGTTTCGATCTGGTTGGAGATATTGGACCTATGGGATTCTTTCTCTCGTCGGATCTCTACTATTTATCTACCTGATAAAAAGCGACCTATGTTGCCTACTATTTTGTCTGATTGTTTGTGTAGTTTGCATGCAAATGAGATTCGGGTCGCATTCACACTCGATATTTATGTCAATAAAGCAAATGAGATTCGGGATGTTAAGTTCAGTAATTGTCTTATTAAATTGCGACGCAACTTTTGTTACGATGACGAGGATTTGCTCACTGATCCGAAGTATATGCAGTTGCTTATGGTGTCACGTGCATTATCTCACAAGTACAAGTATATGAGTAACGTAAGAAATAGTCATGATGTTGTCGCCTATTTGATGATTCTTATGAATTTTTATTGTGCAAAAACACTATTGGCAAATAATACTGGGATTTTCAGATCGACTACTGCAATGGACAAAACATTCGAAAACAATGATATACCAGATGATGTTGTTAAATTCATCCAGATTTTTAACAGCGTAAGAGGTCAGTATATTGAAATTAGTGATGCGTCTATTCGCCATAATATGCTGGATTTGGATGCGTATGTACACATAACTAGCCCCATTCGGCGATTGGTTGACCTCTTGAACATGCTGCGATTTCAGCAGGTAACGAACATGATCCACTTGTCGGAAAACGCCATCCGGTTTTACGACAAATGGCTGAAGGATTTGGCTTACATAAACACCACTATGAAATCGATAAGGAAGGTTCAAATCGATTGTGATCTTTTGGCACTATGTCATAACCACCCACAAACAATCAAGGAGCAGTATGATGGCTATGTTTTCAATAGAATTGAAAGACAAGATGAATTATTTCAATATTTCGTTTTTTTACCAAAATTGAAATTATCTTCGAGAATTACAACGAATCGAAGATTCGAAAACTATGAAAAACATACGTTTGCTCTGTTTGTTTTTAATGACGAAGAACATTTTAAACGCAAAATACGTCTGGAGTTGAGATAACTATTTTCTAGTATTTTTCAGACTTTTCATAAACAAATATTTTTATAAAATAGTTTTATCATATAAGTTTTTACACTATATATGATAACACAATATACGCACACTTTGTAAATAAACACCTACATAATCGCCAACTATTGGAATATAGAGAGACATCAAATAATTGACGTTTTTCAAAAGTGTTTTCGGTTTTTTTAAAAATTGGACATTTTTTGTCCATTTTTTTTTTTTCGAGAATAGTCTTGGCAATTTTTTAACATTTGTTACTGAGAAAAAAATTAGCGTCACAAAACTTTTTAAGAATTTTTCATTTTGTGAGCATAACTTTTTTTTTGGGAAAATGGTTGGACAATTTTTGGGAAGTCGGAACTTTTTTTGTTGACAAATCAGCAACATTTTGTCAACAGAAAAATGTCCAGAAAATATGGAAAATGTTTTGTTATTATATAGCATGACGTTTTCATAAATGTCCAAAATGGTTTGTGAGCATACTTGAATTCGGAACTTTCTGTCAACAAAAAGGTTCCGACGAGGTTTGTTATCATATACCATGTAAATTTATGAGTTTTTATATCAAAAATCGTAAATTATGCTCACAAAAAAAGGTTCCAAAATTGTACTTTTTGCATTTATGGTAACAAAAATAAATGTACTTTTGTGTATAACTGACATATATTATGGTAATAAATAAATGTCCAAAATAAATGTCCAAAAATGTCCAATTTTTTGTCAACAAGTCGGATTTTATGCTAACAAAATAATAAATGTCCGCTATGTATTTTAATTGTATTGTGGTAACAAATAAATGTCCAAAATAAATGTCCAAAAATGTCCGAACTTTTTGTCAACATACAAAAATCGTGGTAACAAAATAATAAATGTCCGGTATACTTTTTAATGTATTATGGTAACAAATAAATGTCTAACAGAAATGTCCAAAAATGTCCGAACTTTTTGTCAACATACAAAATTTGTGGTAACAAAATAATAAATGTCCGTTGTATATTTTAATTGTAATGTGGTAACAAATAAATGTCTATCAGAATTGTCCAATAATTTTGGAACTAAATGAAAAATGTCCAAACTTTTTTGTCAACAAGACAAAACAATGGTAACAAAACAATAAATGCCATGTATATGTTTTAATTGTATCATGCTAACAAATAAATGTCCGTCAGAAATGTCCAAAAAGGTCCGAACTAAACAAAAAATGTTCAATGTATAAAAAATAAACGTTTGTTTTGTGCGGATAACTCATAAACACTCGTTAAAAAATTATGGAACTTTTTCTGTTGAATATTTAGCAACAAATGTCAACCGAAAAAGTTCAGACAAAAAACGATAAATTTGTCTGTTTAGTTTGTGACTATAATACATGTCGAAAAAGTCAATATGACAGACACTTAACCACATCAAAACATATTTCATCAACAAAAAGTTCATTTTTGGTTCCATCAAATAATTGTCTTGATAGTACTACAAATAAATGTCTTTATAGTACTACAAATAAACGTATCGAACCTATTATGTTTACCTGTCAGTATTGTCAAAAGGAGTACAAGGAACGAACAGGTTTATGGAGACACAATAAAAAATGCGTAGGATTTGAAGTAACAAAACAAAAAGATGATCTAATGAATCTAACAAATGTCGTTTCAGAACTTGTTAAGAGCAATATCGAATTACACAAGCACAATGACGATTTGCAGCGTCAGACAAAGGAATTTCAGAGTAGTGTTATGACGTCATTTACAAATGTAATTAATAATAATCAGACAATTATATCAAACAATATAATCAACTCAAACAATAAGACCTCATTTAATCTTCATTTCTTCTTGAATGAGAAATGTAAAAATGCGGCAAACCTTTCAGATTTTATGAATTCTATACAATTGAATTTATCTGATCTCGAAAATGTAGGCAAAGTTGGTTATGTAGATGGTATTTCTAACATCATAATAAACAAGCTCAAGGAGATGGACGTCTATTCTCGACCCATCCATTGTTCAGACACAAAGAGAGAAGTCATCTACATAAAGGAAAACGATGTATGGACCAAAGAAGACAACGAGAACAAACGCCTGCGAACAAGTATAAAAGAAATCTCGTTTCGAAATTGTAAGAATTTCTTCATGTTCAAGGAAAAATATCCGGATTGTGTGAAATGCGAATCGACTATGTCGGACCAATATATGAAGATTGTTTCTGAGGCGATTGGTGGAAAAGGAGCTTGTGATATGAGCTTGAATGAAAATAAGATCATCAAGAAGATCGCTAGGGAAATGTACATTGACAAATCCAATTATATTTCTCTCGGGTTTTGATGTTTTCTTGGTTGTTGTGTATTAAATATCATATAAAATATTTTATAGTATATGATATAATGGAGCAGATTTTGGACGACGAGTCCTATTCGTTTTTGTATAAGTTGACATCAAAAAAAATAAAACAGATGAACTTGAAGATGTTGAGTGAACTAGGGCTTTCATCATTGATTGATAAAATACAAAATTACATATATGTGGATGAGCTGACTGAGTTGAGGTATGGCACGTATATGAGGTGGATCAAATTGAATGATCCTGATAATCTTGTCCTAACCAAAGGTGCATTGTATTGTGATACAAAAATAAACGAGGATGGTGTTTATCTTATATGTAAGAATTTCAATTCTCGCAATCATTTCCAAATAAAACTGGACGAATGTTTATTGTTTCGAAAACTAACGGATCAAGAACTCATATTACTCGCAGCAATAGATCACGTATCAAAGTAATTGTTTCTTGTCTTATCTTATGCTATATAATACAATAAGTCCACACATTTCTTGAAGAAATCTTCCAATAGCTCTGAATAATCATATTCATTTTGTATACTCCTCTTCAATTTATAGAACAATATATTGAGAGAATCATATGATTCATTCATTTTGTATGTTCTGTTTTGGTTATCGATGTAATATGAAATTGTTTGTTCGTTAAGTTTGAACGTTACAGAAGATGTGTTATTTATTAACATAGATAGAAATGTCCGTGTCTTGCAAAAATCTCGCTGACAATCGACCCAAATCTTCTTGGCATGCAATAGTTTCCATAAAAACATCGGATGGAATACTAACAAAATCTCATTGCCTGTCATGCAAAATCGAAATGATCCTCTATAAAATGTAATATCAGATGACGAGAAATTCGATAATATTGATACGCTAGACTCGTCGGTGTATAATTTACACATTTTGGGAACTCTTTTTGGTTTAATTTTAAACTCGTCCTCTGGTGACGACGATAATATAATATTATTTTGTGAATTCTTGTTTATGCGTTCACTGCTTAATGATTTGAATAAACTATTCATTGATGTGTATTATCAAATATACATAAATTGGTTTCATATTTATTATTGTTTATTGATCAACAAACAATAAAGTTATATTGCAGTATATATATGTCTGGTTTAGTGACTTATACACCAGACCCGCCTTTCTTTACGACTGATATTAATAATGAGTTTTTGAGTAGATTTAAAAACCCACAAGTTCGGGCACAAGTACAAGTGCCTGCTATAGAGGAATATGAGGTACTAACATTATTTGAGTTTTTGGAAAAACTCGATAACCGAACAACGAGTTCGACCCGTAGCATTAGTAAAGACCAACATTATCAAAGTATTAAGGTTAAAAATAGGAGTAAAATGAAGGAGTTCTTGTCTCAGTATTTATGCAAGGGTAAAATAGGTAGGTCTTATGGTATTACTGCAGTTGAACGAGCACTTGATTATGACGATTATGATGTCCTTATAGTAGCAAATGGCGATATACTCGAAGATGTTGTTGGTGACAGCGATTCACAGGTATCTGTTACATCTAATATGGATAGCCAAAATCCAGAAGATCGTCTTGCTGACTTGGCAGACGAATTGACGCATCCTGTTAAATATGGTGATTGGTTACCTCAATCCGCTGATCCTGTCGGGGTTGTTGATTCAGATGATTCACAAGACCCTCATGAATCACAAGGGCCAGATGATTCACAAGATCCTCATGAATCACAAGAACAAGAAGATTCAAATAATCCAGATGATTCACAAGGGCCAGGCGATTCTCGTGATCCAGGTAACTACATTGATCTTGACTTTGAAGATGAAGAAGATGAAGATGTAAAAGAATATGATGATTGGAAACGACAATTAGCTGATGATGTCATGAAGACAGATGAACCTAAAGAAAGACCGGATCCTGCTTACAGGCCCGAAGCAAAAGGAAAAACTAATCCGGAAAAGATTAGTTACCTTAAAAAACAAAAGGACGACTCTGATGCAATTCGTGAAAAAAAACTCCGTAGTGTTGTTGGTTTTATTATTGTTCAAAAAGGTGAATGCAGAAGTTTTCCAGAGGATTATGCTGTAAATTTAATATGTGTGAGAGATGGTGTTGCAGATGGGGTAGGCCCAATTTTGATAGGTTTGTATTTGTATACAATATTAGAACGTTTCCAAACAATTCGACATTTACAATTGGGTTTGTTAGAATTAGCAGGTGGTTATTATAATATATCAGGATTATGTTTGTATTCAAAATTTGGGTTTGTACCTTCAATGAATTTGGCTATTCCTGGATGTTTTCCCTCTCATGGGAATATGCCAATGGAATTACATTTTCCATCTAAATATCGTGCTAGAACAATAGATGATGCAAAAACTATTATTTGTTCTATTGTTGCTGGAAGTCGTTTCCATCCTGGATTCAAACTCCCTGTTTGTAATATACCAAGAGGACTAAAACAATTTGTCTTGATCGCACTGAGAGAATATTATCGTTTGCTTGAGTACGTTACGTCTGGACGAACAGATATAAACACATTTAGACGCAATTGTTCTATGAAGCCTGAATTAGATTTGATTAATAGTTTGTTAAAAACTGCATTCAGATCAAAAGTAATTGCTTTTTGTCGAAATTTGATGATTGACATAGAGTTAGATGTTAATCTTGACGCAAATGACAATGAATTTATAAGAATAATTTCAAGTGTTAGACCAAATACACCAACCGATCTCCCCCAAAGGAACATTGGCACATGTTATAGAACAGGACTTATTGATTATAGAATCCTTTTTAATGGTATTTTTCCAAAAGAGGCGGCAGCTCAAGCAGCAGCAGAGACGGCGGCTCGGCAACCTGGTGGCGGCCAAAACAAGAAAACGGCAAAACGAGCCAAACGAAACAAGAAGACTATAAAGCGAAACAAGAAGGCCGCAAAACAAAGCAAGAGAAAAAGAAAAATCTAGAAAATTGATTCTATTTTTATATTATTATTGACTACAACAATAATATAATGACCGAAGAGAAACACAAGCGACCCGAATACATGAAGTATGTAACTGACAACGTAAGAGATATGGTTCCAAATACAGAGAACCTTGTAGCGTGTGTACATTGTCTCACAATATACAAAACCAAGAGACTTTCACAAGTTCACGGCTGTTTGTTGTGCAGTTGTGGTGTCGATGCTGTAATGGTTATAGCTCGCTCCCCTTTGCATGGACTATCGGAACCAGAACAACGAGCGTTACTTGAAAAGTGGCATGTAGAAGGTTTCACACCGATTCCGCGGAGTAAGTAAATTTATCAAACAACCCTTTTAATATACTCTATTATTTGAGATAAAACAGAAGTTGTCAATAGAATAATTCCCGCATGGAATGCAATTTTACGATCTAACTCCTTAAATACATAACTGCGAAGTGGATTAAAACGCCATATCAAAACCAAACATACATAAATACGCAGGAAATTTTCAGCTGTTTCTAGATACATTGGAGCTGTTACAGAGAGCCCGAGAGCCGTCGCAATGATTAAAACATATAAAAAACGTATAAACCACGTGAATATTTTTTCATGTATTTGATCCAAGTCCATTGTTATAAGATGATAAGAAAATAAAATAAAATATTTAGGTATAACAAGGAATGAGTACAAAGGATATTCTACACGAGACAAACACTCGATTGACAGATCGTTTGATACCATCTCAGAACCTGCAACCTTATGTGGATGTAAGACCTGTTTCAACAAAATATTCTTTTTTACCCGTCGTAGATCCAAGAAAGAAAAGTCATGTCCCGCTTGTCAACAACCCAAAATTTAATGTTAACAATGTGTTTAATCCCGGAAACACGCAATCGCCTTGGTCTGGATTTGAAGTAAATCTTGAATCGGAACTGAGAAATCAAATTCACCCGTTACAGAAAAGTAGTCAGGCCGTATATGTTCCAAGTAGCACGAGCGATCTTTATAGTTTCAACTTTACACCATCTGTTAAGGGTGTTCAGACGCATCCGTTGTTATTCACCAAGCCGCAATTTGCTCCCGTAAACCCAAATCCAAGTGGAGCTGGAAGCGGAATATTCCACAACTCAACAAGAACGCAGATATTGAGTGATTAATCCGCGATTAATCCGCGATTAATAAGACACATGATTCCGAACCAATGTCAGTCATTAAATAGTACAAATGGTCTTTTGTTGACGTGCAATGTATAGGTGCACAGCTATTGCTGCATTTGCCGCTCTCTCGATCATTGCATACTATATAGTTTAGTGTATCATCATAGAACCATACTTCTGTGTTTGTGTGAACGTATCCTAACAATTCTTCTGGTAAATGCGGGACGATATCATCAGAATGTGTAATCCTGTAATGTACAATGGTTGATTCCGAAACTGAATCAGCGAAGTCTACGTTTCCTATTCGTGGCTTCCCATAAGTATACAATGTCACATTATAGACATTGTGTATATCATATGCTAGAAACATTCCTAAGGCCGCACCACTTGAATGCCCGCTAATAACAATATTTGTATAATTTAACGATTTAATAACCGCATTTTTGTATAATAAATATTCCTCGTATAAACCTTTATGTACTCGTATATTCTTGTTTGGATAAGGGCTAATAAATTCTACCTTAATATTTGAAATCCAATTATCGATATTTGAACTTCCGCGAAACGAGACAATTTGAGCATCCTGTACATTGTCGTATGCGATAACTATATTCGTTTCAGCAACAATGGTCTTTTGAATATCAATGTCTTTTAGACAATGAACACAATCCCATTTTTCAATGTCGCAATATGTGGCTGCAGACAATTGTAAATTTCTAGTAAAAAGGTTTATATCATATGCCATATTGTATGTAACAAACATGAGAAGCAACATAAATTTGTAAAAACCCATATAATATATATATACAAAAATTATCAATATACAGATAAATAACAAAATTTATGTGTTTATTAACATAACATTTTCTGATTTATCTGTATATGTCGAATGACTTTATAAACAAGGTAACATTAGATTGTTTAGTATCTCCGTCAATAAAACATAAAATAAACTACAAGCCTGTCAATATTAAAGCCGATATTAAGTTTTATAAAAACCGGATCTTGACTTTAACGAGAGATCAGGTGATGCGAAAAGAAGCACCATGTTTAGATGTAAAAATTGCGTTTGAGAAGTATGCAATTGCATGCATCGATTATTTCAAATCACTAGACAATAATGACAGCATACAGGATACTTACAAAGATCTAGATTTGTTGGATGAAAGCTTAGTCGATAGTTCTTCTTGTGAGCAGATGACTTTAGAGGATGCGAATAGTTTGATGATGCGTAAAATACCACTTACGATGGACGCTTTTGTTACAAAAACAACAACTAAAAAACCAATATTTCTACCACAACAACATGATACTAATTATTATGATCCGTCACTTAAAATGAAAGGTGTAAAGGATAATAAACCCACATTTGTCTTGTCGAATGTAAAATAATCTAATGAATATATATGAAGAAAAAACATCTCGTTCATAAAAAAACGAAGAATACAAGAAAGAAATCAAAATCAAAGACTAGGAAGTCCAGAAAGTCAAGGAATAACAGGAAGACTAAGAAGAGTTTGAATGTATTAAAGGTAACAAACCAACCTGATAAGTTGTCATGCAGTCCAAAACCAAGAAACCAAATAAATGAATATAGTTGTTATACTAACAAATCATTGCTCAAACTAAAGAATATGTGGAATGCACGCCATGAAGATGTTATTATTACATCAGATGAACCCAAGGAGATACACAGACAACTTACAAATTATTTAGCCGACGTCTGTGAAAAGGAGTCTTGTTGGCTGAAACAACACTCTGAGTTTGGTAAAGATACAAAAGAACTTGTAGATTCATTCGCTCCAGTTTCAAGTGAAAAGTGGAAAAAAAACCCAAGAGAATGGCTTGATAGTACAGACATTATAAAGGTAATGAAGCAGTATGAAAAAGCCAATCCTGATTTTGAGTTTGTCGGTCCATCGCCAATCGATTTTGATACACGTATGTTATATGGTGAATGCGTCTGGGACGAATTGTGTAATTTTAGTTTGTCAGAACAAATAAAACTAGGTAAGACAAAGATCGGATTTATATTTAACACAGATCCACACAATAAACCAGGCGAGCACTGGATAAGCATGTTTTTGGATATAAATGAAAAATTCATATTTTACTTTGACAGCACAGGTGATAAGATACCTAAAAGAATAAAGGTTCTGGTAAAACGAATACAAGAACAAGGTTTGTTATTAGGATTGGATATAAAATATGATGACACGCATAAAATACCTCATCAAAAGAAGAATACTGAATGTGGTATGTATTCATTGTTTTTTATAGCTTATATGCTAGAAAACAAAATAAACGCCGAGTTTTTGAAAGACAATATAATAGGTGACGACTATGTGGCTAAATATCGAAATATATTCTTTAATAAGTCACTAGATTGAACCAGTAAATAAAAGATGTGTTGATCTATTACCACCAACACATCATTTGAATATTATTTTTTATAATGAAAATAGCAAATTATTACCTGCCGATTCCCCATCCCCAGTTCTTCTGCATTATACTATATGTAAATACATTATTTCTATATGCTTTTCTTATATAGATAGATAAAATACACATTTATCTAAATAAAACAAAGGTTATGCAGAGAAATAGTAATATAAATAACTTTGTTGTATTTATATTATGGCGTCAAAATTTATGACAGAAGAGAATTTAGATTTGATTTGGAGTATATTTAATGATAACACACCAGATGCAGAAGATAAACTAAAACAGCGTGTATTCAATGATAATTTAAGACCATTTCATAATGCGAACAAGACAAGCTCAGATCTCCTTGGACTAAATAAGCGTTATATTTTATTTATTTTAGATAAGATACAAATTAAAAAAGGGGTTGTTACTAATTCAGCAGAAACGTTCGAACATATACAGCAGACAAAGATAGAGAATTTCAATAGAGAATTGAAACAAAAACAAGATGAATTTACTGATATTATTCAAAAGAAAGTCCCACCCACACCCGTTTTTGCGGATGATACTAATGGCTACAATAGCAAGCTTACATTCGAACAACTTGTTGAAGAACGCAAAAACAATATTATGCCGTTAAACTTGACCTTGCCAACTCTTCGAAAATCCGTTGTTGTTGTTAATGAAGATGAAATAACAGATGAGCTCGACATAATAGATCTGAGTAACCGATATAAAAAATCGTCGACACCTTCAAGAAAGAAAATAACATGGGACGATACCAACTCAGAATCATCAGAAAATCTTTTGGGTTTTTTTAAGAAGAAGGCACAAGTTGATGAGTTAGTACAAAAGGATGAAAATGAAGAGAAAGAAAACGAAAAAGAAAATGAAAAAGAAAACGAAAAAGAGGAAGATAAATATTTGGATATAATTACTGAACTGAGAAATGCAAATGTTTCATTGAACGAAAAGGTTGATAGACTCCTTGTTATCGTAGAAGAGATTAAATCGCGAACGTGTGTGTAATTTTACCATCTGCATCTTCTTCTAGTGTTGCTATCAATACTGGCATTATACCCGGATTTTTGGTAGAATTCTGCCAACTATCGTAATCATATAGCTTTCGTGTTCTATCACTGATTTGTACTGCTACATATTTGGTGCCGTTAAACATAACGGCCTTACCCTCCATTTTTTCAGTATGTTTGTTGATTTTTGTGGTATTGTCATCTAGTTGATTTTTATAGTCGGGAACATATGAAAATGATGTACTTGTCGGGTTACCAAAGTTGAAGCATTTCTCTCCTCCGTAAATATAACAATCAAATGATGTCTCTTTGATGCTATCAGTGAGCTGGATATTTAAATTCGCCTTGATCTCTGAAATTTCATGCAACAATTGATCGCTTGTAACTGGTTTCTTATCTTTGCCCTTACTTAGATCATGGCGTTTTAATTCGACAGCATCATCAGAAGCCAATTGCTTTTCAGAGAAAATCATCAGGTATACAAAAACTTCTACCGTTTGTAATTTGAGCGGAAGGTCCTTGTGACTGCAAATACGACGAGCTCTTCCGATAACCTGTTCTGACCTTACGGGATGCCAATATGGCTCCATGATATGCACATATCTTGTATTACGTAAGTTAATTCCTTCAGACCCTGAGGATGTTATCATGAAAACTTTTATGATATCACCCATAATATTGTTAGGCGATATCTTTCTCAGTTTCGCAGCAATGTTGGTCGGAATATAATTCCAATCTCCGTTGTATATATTTCTTATAATCTCCTTCTCTTCTTTACTTTCGGTTCCAGTGTAAAGAGCAAACATGGGTTTCCTGAAATCCTCGTCCGTCAAATCAATGTCCCAAGATTCTGTACTGCTTCTCTTCAACTTGAACTGGGCGAAGCCATTGTGTTTCAAGACGAGACTGAAAATACCAATACCTTCCAGAGTGCGGAATTGACTATAAACAAGATGCAATCCCTCGTGATCCTTGTCATTAATATTGTCCAACATATGTAAGAATTTCGGGCTGTATGTTTCAAGTCCTTCTGGCGAGAGAAACTCATCCGACCTTTCCTCAAGTAAATTAAGAGCCGTATCTATACGCGTTTTGTAGGTAGTGTCTGCGATCTTTTCCAGATTTTCATCGCCTTCAATTTCACCCATTCTCGCATTCTCGTCGTCATCGTCGTAGACAACTTCATTTTTCTCTGCATTGTTCATTATGTTTTCTATCATTGATTGCTGCTTCTTCTTACGTATAATTTTTTTCTTAGCAGGTTTGGGTTCTTCAGCAGCAGGAGCATCGGCAACAACAGCTTTGGCAGCAGGCTCATCCTTTTCAAAATCATTCACATCAAAATCTACCTCTTCAAGTTTTTCATCAGGAGCCGGTGGCTCGACCTCATCATCTGAGCGGATTTCACCTTCTTCAAGTTCAGAATCAGAATTAGCCCCACCATTTTGGTCTTCGGCTTCTTCTTGATCGTTCTTCTTAGATAATATAGGCATGGGTCTGTCCGGCATAACATAATTACAATACAATCTTGAAAAAATACGATATGTCGACGTTTGATCCTTGTACAACTCACCAACCGCAGAGACGTTGGCCTTCTTCTTTCGGCTATTCTTCTCGGATTTTCTCTCGTCTTTTCTCGCAGACTCGTATATTTTAAATTGTATATCACTCATGGGTATTCGTATGATATGATAATCCTTGCCTAATACCTTCGAATATCTCGGTAACAAACTCTCTTGAGCACTCTTGAAATAAGATGAGAGACCAAGAATTCTACGCTTAAGCGAGTCTGAGTTTTTTAAATTACCTGTCGCATCATCAATGTATTCACCACGGAATGAATCAAAATCATCAGGTAATGCCTTCTTGTTTTCAATAGTTACATCAACAACTTCGATTCCATTCTTTTTGAGAATGTTGGTTATATTGTCTTCAAACTGCTTGTTGTTCAATGAATCTCCTTTCATTGAAACACCTTGATAGTCTTTAGAACCGGAATCGTAAGAGCTATCAAACCCAAATGGGTTTCTTGTAATTGTCAATAATTTATTTGCGGGCGAATAATCGAGATAATCAAGTGACTTTTCCGATTTCAACATGGCCAAAAGCGAAACCTTGTCAATTTTATTAGATGTTTTGATTGTCAATGTGAATTTCCATGTTTTGATATTTCCGCGGAGTATATTGAATAAGATGCCAAACTCATTCGGGTAGTTGATAATCGGCGTACCAGATAACAAAACAATCCTAGCATCCTCTGCCCGTAATAAATACTCGTACAACTTGAGTGACAGCGAAGTCGGCTGTTTCTCCTTCTCTCCTCGTTTGTTTTCTAGGATCGCCTTTTCCTTCTTAATCTTGTTTACGATTCTACTTATTAAATTGTGTGCTTCATCAACGATAACAACTTTTCCGTCAAAAAGATTTTTCTTGAAGCCACCAGTTAATTCCTTCAAACGACTCATACGAAGACCATTATAATTGATAAACGTATACTTGGAACGGATCATTTCATTCAATTGTAAATCAAGCTCGTTCTTCTGGTCAGATGTCAATTCTGAGAAGTTGGAAGGCTTTGTAGCATCAATGAACCATGCACCATTCTGTTTGGTTATAAAATCAATAGGTAAATTTAAAGTATCCGAGAGAAACTTGTACGTGGATGGATCTTTGATTTTCTGCCAAAATTGAACCTTCTTGTATAGCTGGTCACCACACTTCTTCAATTCCTCCATGTAATTTGTACTCAGTGACGCAGGTGTAAGAACAACAATCTTCTTATTGTTTTTCATTCCTTCCGCTATAGCAATTGACGTGCATGTTTTACCAGATCCGAGACCATGATACAAGAGGAGTCCGCGATACGGAGTATAAATATTCATATAGTCAGTTACAATCTTTTGATGAGTTAACAATGTGAAGTCTTCATCTCTATCATCACACGAAAAACTCTTTTCTGAGCTTTTGATTTCACGTTTGTATTTTTCAAACAAGGCGGTTATAAAATTAACAAACTTTTCGCGATTGTTCATGTAGTAGCTCGAAGCAATTATATTCTTATTATCGCTCTTTGGGTACATTTGAGTTTGAAGTATTTCAATGGTAGTTTCTGCTCCAACTTCAACAGGGCCAACAACCTTCTTCTTTAGTATTCGTTTCTTACCAGTTGGTTCAACGCGAACAGGCGATAATTTAATAGACGTTTTCTTCTTTTCCGTTGGTTTTTCATGAACATCTAAAATTGACTTAACAGGGAATAGTGAATTATTATATCGTTCTAATAAATCATCACGATCAAAACCGGAATTTTTATCTTCTACAATAGTTGTCTGGACAAAAACTGGTTTTCTAACCGATATAACTGGTTTTGTTTTCATCAATGTCACTAAATCGTTCATATACAAAGTGTATAAAAAAAACGTAAACGAGTCACGCGATATTTTTTAAGTCGAATAATTTTTATAGAGTAATGATAACTTGTGTATCAACGAACCAATGGTGTGTATGGCAGAATACGCCGAATAATACCTTTGTTATCCACATAATAATCATATATAGTCAATGTAAGAGGACCATACTTCTCTGTTAAACCCTCTAGCGATAGCACAGAATCATCTTCTAATGTATCAAATAATATACCCGCTTCCATCTCATCCATTAAATCACCATTTGCTCGTGTGTGTGCAATACGGCGAACACGACCGGTTCCATCTACTGAGTTACCTGTCTTCTCGTTGTAAACAAGCCCACCATACTTGCGAGCAAGTTCCTCATAAGTGAGATCGTAATCACTCATTTCGTTTATAATTATTACTATAAATAATTATAAAAGATTCTTTCATTTTTTTCATCTTGTCAATTAAACAATTGTCTTGATCGCACAATCACATGCAATCTGTTCTGCCTTGCGTTTGATCTTATGTTGTCCCTCACCTAAAAACAATAGAATCTTCCCATTTTGTTCCATATACGTATGAACAGCAGTAAATGTCTTGAACTGAGAAAATGGAATTGCCTCATTAAATGAAACGCTGTGAATTGGTTGTCCGAGACACAAATACACGCCCATTTTGTAACCGGTATCAATATCGTGTTCCATTTCCAAGTAATGTGGTGTTACCTTGAACTCTTTCTGAATCTTCACCTGAAGAATGTTTTTATAATTGTCATCGTTGTGAATCAATTCCACCCAATCAATATGCTTCTCCAATATATTCTCAATGAATTTCTGTGCCATTTGGAAACCTGGACCCGTGACAAACATACTCTGAAACCAATTATCTTCATCTTTGACAACAACCTTATTGAAATCCAAAAACAAGGCACCGATAAATGACTCAAAAAGACATCCTAGCTTCTTCAGATTGCATCGTGTGTTCTTCTCCTCTGTATGACGAGACAAGATAAACCACTTATTCAACCCCATTTCCAAAGCAATCTTACCAATTGCCTCGTTCTTAACAATCGCAATTTTCTTCTCTGTCATGAAGCCCTCATTCTCCTTCGGGAAGCGTCTGTACAGGTAATATTTAACAACAAGCTCGAGGACACCATCACCCAAGAATTCTAGACGCTCATTCGATTTGCTGCTGAGAGGCAAACAATCAGAAGGTTTTTCCATTATAGTTACATTCTGCTGTATATTCTCGAAACCAGGACGTTTCGTATAAGACCGATGGATAAATGCCCTTTTGTATAATACAAAGTTATTGATCGTAGGCGGAATACCATATTTAGAAAGAATAGATTGAACTTCATTCAATGTAATCTCCTTGTTTAGCGGATTGTAAGGATTGAAAATCAAACCTTCTTCGCTAGAAATAATATCTTGGTCGGTCATTTTTTGTGTCGTCATAATGGTTATATAATATACAATGATGTCTTTATATTATCTTATATATATACATAATGTCTAATTTTGGAATCACCCACAAGCCGATCAATAAAATAAAGAGGGAGATGGCAGTAGCGGAAGCGACTAAACTTGCTGTTCAAGCTAGAGAAGCCGAAGAGATTCGTATTACTGAGGAGATGCGTGTTCTTAAAGAGAAACAAGCTGCTGAGGATAAGCGTATTTACGAAGAACAGCTTGTTGCTCGTGATCGTCGTATAGCAGATGAGCTAAAGATCAACGAAGAAATGAGAGGAATTGCATATGAGATGAAGAGATTTTTAGTAGAAGAATTGAAACCATCTTTAGCAGAGGTTCGTAGAATTGCCGAATTGCTGAAGACACCTGATATAAAACATTTGATTGATTTAGAGGAGGCTGCCAAGGTTGCCGAGGAGGCTGCCAGAGTTGCTGAGGAGGCGAGGGTTGCTGAGGAGGCGAGGGTTGCGGAGGAGGCCAGAGTTGCGGAGGAGGCGAGGGTTGCTGAGGAGGCGAGGGTTGCGGAGGAGGCCAGAGTTGCTGAGGAGGCGAGGGTTGCTGAGGAGGCCAAGGTTGCGGAGGAGGCGAGGGTTGCTGAGGAGGCCAGAGTTGCTGAGGAGGCCAGAGTTGCTGATGAGGAAAAGGTTGCTGAGGAGACAACTGAATAAAGAAAAAAAATAAATCAATAAAAACTAAACCAGCATTTTTTACAATAAACAATATTAACAGATTTTTCCACATCAATATCAATCATATCCTTAATAAGCAAATGTTTGCATAACATGAACCTTTTAAATTTTTTCTGTTTGTCACATAAAAAATTTATTTTATTACTATTGTTATCCATGTTATTATTTATACTTACTATTTAAACTCCTTACAAATACATACTATTGCTGAAGCATGACTTATCGTTACTGCCCTTCTTGAGAAGCTTGTCTACAATCTCATTCGTGAGAGTGAATGGAAACTCGACCTTCAATGAGTTATCTTCCTTGAACAAGTTGGTACCACTCCTCATGAGACGATACAGGTTCAACTTGGTGTGAATAATCTCCAAGCAACGCTTCATGTTACGAACTCCCTCCTCCTTCTCACAAAACGCCTCGATGATGTGACGAACTACATTATCCGGGATAATGATATCATCAGACTTGAACTTCAACTGGTCGCGAATCTTAGGAAGCATGTAATCATTGCAAATGGTTGTCTTCTCCTTCTCGTCATATCCCTTCGTCTGGATCTTGTACATACGATCCCTCAGAATAGGGTTGACCGCATTCGGGTCGTTGTAACTGAAGATGAATACACATTTACTCAAGTTGAAGGGGACTCCAGCAAAGTACTCGTCACCGAACTGAGTGTTCTGCGTAGTATCAATCAAATGTGTGAAAACTCCTGCAATATCCTGTCCCTTTTCCTCATTCAACTTGTCAACCTCGTCGAATACGAAGACAACAGAATCGCTGTCACAAGCAATCAAACCCTGAACAATAGCTCCATGCATCGCACCCTCATACGTAAATCCATGTCCGATAAACGTACTGCTATCCTTTAGTCCACCACATGGAATAAACACCGTCTTTCGACCAAGAATCTTTGCGATTCCATCCTTGACCAAACTAGTTTTTCCAGTTCCCGGAGCTCCATGAATACCAATAGCACTTCCAACGGATGACGGATTGACAAGCAACTGACCAAGCATTTGCATAATTTGCATCTTTGCATCGTTCAAACCGAAAACAGCCTCGTCAAGAGTTTTCTTTGCGTTCTCCATGAAGTCGTGGCACTTGTCAACTCCATCTTCGATTGAGACAGGAAGAGGTGTAGACTTGTTGAACGGAATCTTCATAAACGTATCCACCCAAGTCTTATTCTTGTAGTACTCACCACTTCCCGGATCCATGTAGCGAAGCATATTCACCTTCTTCATAGCAACGCTCTTGATTGCTACTGGAATATCTGCCTCTAACAAAGTCATGCGGTAAGGCTTCTCAACGCGTGTATTCTTGTTGATCTCCTTCATCTCCTTGATGATCTTCTTCTGCTTCTCGGTGTCAAGCTTCTCATAGAAGGTGAAGTCATTATTGGTATTCTTATCCTTTGTAATCTTCTTGAAGATTCTCATATTCTTAGCCTTCTGCTTCTTGGACTTCTTTTCGACCTTTTTCTGTTTCTGTTCGATATTTTCCTTGCAGGTCTCGATACAAGACATCAGCATCTTGTTGTTCTTGCCTCCAGCAGTCTTTGCCATCTCCTGTAGCCTAACCAAGAACTGCTCGTCGGTCTCATCCGATTCTGACGAAATCTGCTCGTCAGGAGGAACATCCTTTCCCTTCCCCTGCTTCTTCTTCGGAGTCTTATCTTCCTTGACTGATTTGTTCTTCTTGCAGCAAGACTTCGAGCGACTGCTGCAAACAGCCTCATCTTCCTCTTCCTCTTCTTCCTCATCCTCATCTTCATCCTCATCAGTATCATCATCACTAGAGACTGAGGCATCCTCATCCTCCGTATCAGACTCGGTCTCCTCCTCTTCGTCATCATCATAATAGTCATCTTCGTCATCAGGAGCACCGATTGTGAAGACGATATTGACCTTCTTGTCATCAACCTCGTCCTCCTCGTCTTCCTCGTCATCCTCCTCGACGTCACGCTTCTTCTGCTTCTTGGCCTTGCTCTTTTTATTTTTCTTAGAATGTTTATCTTTTTCTTTTTCCTCGACGTAGTCAGAGTCATCGGACTCCGTCTCCCAGACTTCCTCTTCGTCACCAGTGTCTTCCTCTTCCTTTTCGGCGTACTTGGCGAGCTTCTGCTTGACACGCTCGCCAGCCTTTACCTTTTTATCGATATGCTTAGACGGGAACATCTTCGAGATGAACTTCCTGTACTCGTGTTCATCCATCTGCTCGCCGTCGCTTTCAGAATCGGAGCCAGACTCGCTGCTACTAGAAGAATCGGAATCCCTGTTCTTCTTGTAGTTCTTGCCCTTGCCCTTTGTCTCGGTTTTAGAAGAATACTTCTTGGCGATGGTTTTCTTGTCGGATTTAGCCATAGTTACTTTGGTGTATAGTGTTTAACTCATAAAAAAGTAAAAAAAATAAATCAATTTTTTATTGGTCCGGGCATGGAGATAAAAAATTGATTCATAAAACAATCTAAAAATAAAATGTATAATATAAGAGATGTCTAAAACTTCACAGGTCATTGGAATCCAATTTGGAATTATGTCTCCGGACGAAATCCGAAAAGGTTCCGTCGCTGAAATTACAAGCAGAGATACCTATGTGAATAATAAGCCCGTGATAGGTGGTTTGTTTGATCCGAGAATGGGTGTTCTTGAACCTGGATTAATATGCCCCACTGACGGATTGGAATACATGGCTACGCCCGGATACCACGGCCACGTCGAGTTAGCTCGTCCAGTCTTTTACATTCAATATTTGTCAACTTTGCTGAAGATTCTCAAGTGTGTTTGTTTCAAGTGTAGCAAGTTGAAGATCAACAAGGAAAAATATAAACAGGCACTGAAGTTGCAGGGGGAACATAGGTGGAAGTATGTCTCTAGTCTCGCTAGCAAGATAAACAGGTGTGGTGAAGACACCGATGATGGTTGTGGATGTTTGCAACCGAATAAAATTCGCAAAGAGGGTCTGGCGACTATCTTTGCTGAGTGGACGGCTTCTGGAGATGCCGAGGATATGGTTATTAAAGTTACTCCTGAAATGGCTATAAAAATTTGCAAGAGGATTTCGGATGAGGATGTGAATTTCATGGGATTTAGTCCGTTGTATTCTCGTCCTGATTGGATGATTTGTCAGGTCATGTATGTTGCTCCTCCTGCAGTTCGCCCGTCTGTCAAACATGATGCTCAGCAGCGTTCGGAGGATGATCTTACTCACATCCTCGTAAATATTATAAAAACAAATAAGACGCTCTTTGAGAAGATTCAGAATAATGCACCTGCGAATGTTATTGAAGACTGGACGACGGTGTTGCAATATTATATCGCAACTCAGGTCGACAACAAGATTCCTGGTGTTGCATCTGTTGCTCAGCGATCTGGTCGTCCGTTGAAGTCGATCAAGGATAGGTTGAACGGAAAGGGAGGGCGTATGAGGGGCAATCTTATGGCGAAACGTGTGGATTTTAGTTCGAGATCTGTTATTTCCGCTGACCCAAATATCTCAATTCGTCAGCTTGGAGTTCCGATGAAGATTGCTAAGAATCTTACAAAGCCTGTGGTTGTAAATACTAGAAACAAGAAGTTTCTGACTAAGTTGGTTAGAAATGGTCCTGAAATATGGCCAGGTGCTAAGATCTTGGAGAAAAAGTTTGGTGAGTCGATTACTCTGCGTTATATGGATCGTTCGTCAATTGTTCTTGAGGACGGAGATATTGTTCATCGTCACATGATGGATGGTGATGCGGTATTATTCAATCGTCAGCCGACTTTGCACAGGATGTCTATGATGTGTCACATCGCTAAGATTATGTCGCGTGGCGATACTTTCCGCATGAATGTTGCAGACACAAAGCCGTACAATGCAGATTTTGATGGTGACGAGATGAATTTGCACATGCCCCAGGATCCGGAGGCAGAGTCGGAGCTTAGAAATTTGGCGGCTGTTCCTTACCAAATTATTAGTCCTGCTAACAACAAGTCGATTATCGGCATTTACCAGGATTCGATGTTGGGAAGTTACCAGTTAACGCGTCCTGGAATTAATTTCACTCCTCGCGAAGCTATGAATCTGCTCATGATGTTTGATGGCGTGAATGAGAAAAGGTTGCAGTCTGCTGGTGAGTCAGTGACGAGTTTTGAGGTTTTGTCACAGATCATGCCGCCGCTGTCCTTGAAGTACAAGACCAAGTTGTTCAAGGAGTCTGACGATCCTAGGGTTTCATACAATAACATCCTCGAGATTAAAAATGGAACATATGTCAGGGGACAACTTGATAAGGATGTTTTGGGTGGAGGTACTAAGGGTCTATTGCATCGTGTGTGCAACGACTTTGGAAACTTTGCGTCGGCCAAGTTTGTAGATGATTTGCAGAATGTTGTGACTGAGTACATGAAGTCGAGTGCGTTTAGTGTTGGTATCAGTGATTTGATCTCGAATGAGAAGACAAATCAGGAGATTCTCGATGTGATTACGATGAAAAAGAATGATGTCAAGACTTTGATTGAACAGACACAGATTGGAGTTTTTGAGAATAATACTGGACAATCGAATCAGGAGGAGTTTGAGAACCAGGTGAATAATATTTTGAACAAGGCATCATCTGAATCAGGTAAGATTGGACTCGAGCGTCTTGGAAAGAAAAATCGTTTTGTTACAATGGTGAATGCTGGTTCAAAGGGGTCTGATTTGAATATCTCGTTCATGGTTTCGTGTCTTGGGCAGCAGAACGTTGATGGTAAGAGGATTCCGTATGGGTTTGAGCACAGGACTCTCCCTCATTTCACAAAGTATGACGACTCTCCTGTAGCACGTGGGTTTGTTGAGAATTCTTATATCAATGGTCTATCGCCCCAGGAGCTGTTCTTCCATGCTATGGGAGGTCGTGTCGGTTTGATTGATACTGCTTGTAAGACATCGATTACTGGTTATGTGCAGAGGAGGCTCGTGAAGGGGTTGGAGGATTTGATGGTAAACTACGATATGACTCTGCGAACCAATAAGGGAAAGGTTGTTCAGTTCGTTTATGGAGACGACAACATTGACACTATCAAGGTTGAGAATCAACATCTTCCATTTGTTACTATGAACTTGCAGGATATTTATGCTCGATTTGCATTTGTCGACGATGATGCGACCTCTGGTATCTTTGTACCTGCTGCAATGACTGCATACAAGAGTCAGAATGAGTCGTTTAAGATCAAGACCAAGGAGCGTATTGACTGGATCGTTAACGCAAGGAAGTTGATAGTTGAGAATATTTTCAAAAATAAGAGTGATGAAGTTGTAAACAGCCCAGTGGCATTTATGTATGTCATTGGAAATGTACAGGGACAGAATAACATCTCCAGTTCATCAATGGTTGACATTAGTCCGCTGGATGCAATGCAGTTGATTGATGAGTTTTACGGACGGCTTGAGAAGATCACATATGCGGCACCGACCATGTTGTTCAAGACGCTCTATTACTACTACTTGTCTCCGAAGGATTTGTTAGTCGTGAAGCGGTTTAACAGAGATGCGTTGATTCTATTATTGGAGACAATTACGCTTGATTACAAGAGATCGATTGTTGCACCAGGTGAGATGGTTGGCATGATTGCTGCACAGAGTATTGGAGAGGTATCTACTCAGATGACATTGAATACATTCCACTTTGCTGGAGTTGCTTCCAAGTCTAACGTAACTCGTGGAGTGCCGAGAATTGAGGAGATCTTGTCGTTATCTCCGGAGCCGAAGAATCCTTCGCTGACAGTCTTCTTGAATGCAGCCGATTCTGTTGACAAGGATCGAGCTCAGTCAATCATGTATATGTTGGAGCACACGAAGCTCCAGGAGGTTATTAAATCGTTAGATATTTGTTTCGATCCGGATGATTTGAACTCGCTTATTGAAGAGGATAAGAATACTATCGAGCAGTATCGGGCGTTTGAGTCGATGGTTGCTGAGTGTTCTGAACAGGATCTTGGAAATGATGATAATATGGAGAAGTCAAAATGGGTTGTTCGTTTGGAGCTTGATCAGGAGATGATGTTGGAGAAGAATATTACTATGGATGATATCAATTTTACGATGAATCATTGCTTCGCGAATCAGGTGAGTTGTGTGTATTCTGATTACAACTCGGATAAACTTATCTTCCGAATCCGTTTGAATGAGGTGATTAAGACGATGAACAAGAAGAATTTGAAGCCTGTTTCATTGGATCAGTCGGATCAGATTTATGTTCTGAAGACATTTCAGGATCAGTTGATGAATAATGTCATTCTGCGAGGTGTCAAGGGAATCGATAAGGTTATTCTACGTAAGATCAAGGACAATGTCGTCGAGGAGAATGGTGCTTATTTGAAGCGGGATGTATGGGTTCTTGATACAGTAGGAACCAATTTGCTTGATATTCTTGGTCTGGATTACATTGATGGGAATAAGACATTCAGTAATGATATTCAGGAGGTCTACAATGTTCTTGGTATTGAAGCTGCTAGGCAGACCATTCTTAACGAGCTTGTGGATGTGATTGCATTCGATGGTACCTACATCAATTACCACAATTATAGTGTTCTAGTTGATAGGATGACATTCACTAGCAAGATGATTTCGATTTTCAGGCATGGAATCAACAATGACAATATTGGGCCCATTGCAAAGGCATCCTTCGAGGAGACTCCTGAGATGTTCTTGAAGGCGGCGAGACATGCGGATCTTGATACGATGCGTGGAATTTCAGCCAATGTTATGTGTGGTCAAGAGGGATTGTTTGGTACCAACTCGTTCCAGGTATTCTTGGATGTCGAGGAGATGCAGAATCTTGCCTCTACTAGTAATTACAAACCGCCAGTTGTTGTCGCTGAGGAGATCGCCAAGTTCTTCGATGAATCGTCGTCAGGTGATATGCCAGATCATTGCAGTAAGATTGCGATTCAGAATAATGTTGTTAGTATCAAGACGACTGATATGGGGAAGGATAATGATTATAATCCGGGATTTTAAAGGGCGGCTGTTTATACATGGTTAAGAATTGTTATTATTTATTTTTATTTGCTAGCTTTTCTAGAAAATAAAATTATATATTATTTATGTGGTTTTTTATTTTTTGAATGTTTACGCGGTCGACGAGAAATCTTGCGTGTTTGTTTGCGTTTTTGATATTTACGTTTACGTGTTTTTTTACCACCTGGAAATTCTTGTTCTGAATCATCATTATATGGTGTTGAAGGAGCTGAAACAAGTTGTGCAGATGCCTCCTCTATTCCTGGTTTCCATCTACTTTCGTCTATTGATTTTAATTCACCATTATTATCCATTATTATAGGTCCTTTATATATATATTTAAGGCGTTGTCCTGGGACTTGTACCACTTTTGTAACCTCTTGTTCATGAAAAACATCTGATGGATATCCTCCTGTAAACTCTAGTTCGGCTTGATATAAACGTTTACCATTTTCATCAATGATATATTCAATTTTACCAGACCAGATAATATCAGCATTTGTAGTGTGGGATACATCAGCACTCATTATCTTATCTGGATAATCGTGGTCAAATGTGGAATTTCTATAAATCCATTCTGACGAATATGCATTTGATGTACGAAATGTAACACCACCTTTCAAACTTACGTTTTTAACCCATACACCTGTAAATTCTTTTATTAACACTCCATTGTCATATGTAAATAATGTCCCGTATCCTTCTCTTTGGTTATCTTTAAAAGTACCCTCGTATCTTGTTTTTTCTTGTAAATTATTTTTAATTTGATCGAAAACAAACTTATCTTCTGATGGAATAACAAAAGAGTTTTCAAATAATTCCCTGGTGTACCCATGTTCTTTAAAATTTTCTACTATATATTCTATTAAATCATTTTTTTTATAAGTATACATTATTGCTTCTCCTACTAGTGTTGGGGTTTCATCGTCTTCACCAGATTCACCTTCATATATATAAATATCATCATCTGTATGATCTACTAATACTAGTACTTTCTTCATTATATAATAGCTATATTTTTTATGGTTGTCTTATTTATAACTTTTTAAATTATCAATAGATTAATTTGATAGTAACATTTGTTTGTTTTTAATTTCTAAATAGTAATAAAATATAAATATATACTATGAATGAGTGTAAGAATGAAGATGTCATTCACTTATGTGAATAATATATTCTTGACCACGATTCGTGAAATGCGGTATGATACAAATAGAATTTCTACTCAGTCAGAGGTTGATATGATACAAACATATGCAGATGACATAAATGTATTATTTGATGATTTGTCTACAAACGATATTTTGTTTGTTTTGATGTTTCATTATTATTCTTTGAATTTAAGTGAACATTATACAAATGAATTTTCACTATTTGATTTTAAAGACTATATAGATGACTATGATACATCAAATATCCTGTTATTTGCTTTAGTATGTTATGGAGATACTGGAAGTCTTTATTCGAATATCCGACGTTCGTTTTTTGGAATGAAAACATAATAAACAATTTAATTATAGACTATTATGTTTTATGAAATAATAAATAAAATAGTCAATCAACCAGAAACACCTACGTTGAGTAGAATTGTATTCCAAACATTGAGTTATCATAAATATTCCATACAAATGAAATTTGATGTTTTTGATAAAAGTATTAGTAATATTTTTTTCAATGAGCAAGATATCGAAGATTGTAAACGAATCTTTTGCAAAATACAGAATGTTTATTTTGCATTTAGTAGGCTTGCACGAATTGCAAAGTTCAAATATGCAAAAGTTGTTGTTGATGAGGATATGTGTTTGAACACAATTGAGAGAAATCATAAGAATACAATTGTTATTTTACAAGATAATAAGCTTTACTTGTTTGTAATAACCGATCTTATTCGGATCATAAATACGAGTCTTCTGAATAATTACTATTTCATTTCGAATCCTGTAATGGTAAAGAACCCATATAGTAACAAGGCATTTGAAAAATCTACATTATACAATATATATTACTTTGTAAAATTCAGGACATGTTATATCGATGAGTTGATGGAGAATTACTTTCGATGTAATTTCAATTTGAATATGATGTTGTATAAAAACGAATATATATTGCGAGAATATTCTATATCTGATTATGTAAATAACGGAACAACTGATATTTTATACAAAGAGGTAAAGGAAATGATAAAATATATGAACGAGTTTTGTTCTGTTCGGTTTAGAATTAATGGTGAGTTTCCTAAAAAGACTCTTGTTGAAATATTTCGCCCATATTTATATTTGTATTTGTGTAGCATGTATTCACTTGTAACCTCAAAGAGAGAGAAATCCTTTTTTCGATTAGCACAAAAATATTTGACTTTTTATAATTCAAACCCTATTTTTGGTAGAAAAATCATAAAGGTTGTGCGTAATATTGTTGGGTTTAAATATCAGACGTCTCTAGAAATTTCCTTTAACGAACGTCATCCTGTATTTAATTGTGGTAAAACTGATGTGTTTCTTACCTCACATATGGATTCGTAAAATCCACTTTTGGAAAAAGTGGAGCAAAATCTAATTTTGGAAAAGTTGTTTTTGCTCTAATTTTGAAAAAGTTGTTTTTGCTCTAATTTTGGAAAGGTTGTTTTTGCTCTAATTTTGGAAAGGTTATTTTTGCTCTAATTTTGGAAAGGTTGTTTTTGCTCCACTTTTTATAAAAGTGGAAAAAGTGGATAAATATACTTAAACGTTTCTCTCTATAGTCTATAGTATGAATACATATTTGGGTCAGAAAGGATATACAATTCCAAAAAATGAACTGACACCTGAAAAAATCAAAGAAATCAAGGCCGATCTTACAATTCGTCCTTACACACAGGGGGCACCTCCTTCCGTTGTTTTGACGTTTCCCGCATATAGGGAGTCGGTGAGTAAGCTTTATGTTCCGCATTATTATGGGGTCGAAAAGTTTGGATTGCCGAAGAGTTATAAAACAATGGAAGGTGATAGTATTGGTCTTGAATTTGAAGGTAAGCTACGAGATAAGCAGGTTGAAGTAGTTGACACATATTTAGCTCATGTGCGAGAGTTAAAGGCAGGAGGTGGTCTGCTCGAGCTTCCGTGTGCCTTTGGCAAGACTGTGTTGGCATTGAATATCATTGCAAGCTTGAAGAAGAAGACAATCATTATTGTTCACAAGGAATTTCTTATGAATCAATGGATCGAGAGAATCGGTCAATTTTTGCCCGGGGCTCGCATAGGTCGTATTCAGGGTCCGGTTATTGATATCGATAATAAGGATATTGTAATTGGAATGTTGCAAAGTTTATCAATGAAGGAATACCCTACGTCATTGTTTGATTCATTTGGACTAACGATTATAGACGAGGTTCATCATATTTCAAGTGAAGTATTTTCAAATACGTTGTTCAAGTTAGTTACCAAGTATATGCTAGGGCTATCGGCGACAATGAATCGAAAGGATGGAACTACAAAGGTGTTCAAGATGTTCTTGGGTAGTGTTGTTTACAAGGGTAAGCGAGATGAAGAACGAAATGTTGTCGTGAGAGCAATTGATTATTATGTAGATGATGAAGATTTTAATCGCGATGAGGTTGATTTTCGCGGCAATCCTGCTTATAGCACAATGATCTCAAAGCTTTGCTCTTACAATCGCAGAAGTGACTTTATATTGAAGGTGTTGACTGATATGTTTGTCGAGAATCCTGCTCAACAGATTATGATCTTGGCACATAATCGTAATTTGCTTACATATTTCCATGATGCAATTGTACACAGAAAGATTGCAAGTTGTGGGTATTATGTAGGCGGAATGAAAGAGAAATCATTGAAAGAAACTGAAGGTAAACAGGTGGTTATTGCAACGTATAGCATGGCGGCTGAAGCACTCGATATAAAAACACTTACTACACTCATCATGGCAACACCAAAAACAGATATTGAACAGAGTATCGGCCGCATCTTGAGAGATAAACATAGTAATCCAATTGTAGTTGACATTGTAGATAGTCATGGAATATTTAAGAACCAGTGGAAAAAGCGAAAAACATTTTATAAGAAGGAGAATTACATGATTGTACAAAATGATAACGTTGGTTATTTGGCTAACTCTTCTGCTTGGGAAACAATCTATGTTCCTGGACAAAAAAAGTGTAAGAGTGTTTCTAATGATGACGACGATGAAGAAAGCGGCAATGGTCAATGTCTCTTGAATTTCAAGAAGGCAAAAAGTGATGCGTAAAAAATAACCTAGAGATGTGTTAATTATATTGTTGGTATACACATGTATATTTGTTTTTTTAGCTCAGCGTGGTAGAGCGTCTGTCCGTTAAACAGAAGGTCGTAGGTTCGAATCCTACATGAAACGTATTTTATCTAATCATTATCATAAAAATGATAATGATTTTATAGGTTGTATATAACAATAAATAGTGTAATGATGGATGGACCAATCTTATTTCTTGGAGAAAATTCGAGTGAACTTGGCAGATCAAGATTGTCAGTGCAAGATAGACGCCGTTTTATTATAAACTACAAAACATCTGGTGGTAATTATATCGATGTTGTTATTTTTAATATGAGAAAGTCGGCTCCGTTGTCTTTGTATAAAACTATTTCGGATGACCTTGCAAATGGTTTTGGTGTCAGATTTATTAGTGGTGGTGTTAATATTGCAGAGTTTAGGGATGCAGCATACTCGTATTTGAAGAACATTAATGATAAACTTTGCAGCTAGTTAGTAAATAGTAGAATATGCAATTAACCTCTGAATATGGTCACTATATATGTTTTGTTCCGTTACAAGATTTTTTGGTATCATGATTGATTGTGTTTCGGAATAAGATATTTTATGTAGTTTTTTGTTATTAAATAGATATCGATTAGTTCCTGACCGACAAATACCACATAACATTTTGTGTTTTATGTAATCCTCTGCGTATTTGGAAGAGACGTCGAGTAAACAATCATAACATATTGGATGGCGACACTTAAATACAAAAACTGCGGAAGATTCAGGTTTGTTTGTTATGGAAGAGAGACAAATATAACAATCGTCTAGATCTGGTTTTTTTATATCCTTAAATACATCTTCTTGATCATATATTATAGTATCGGTAGTTGGATTCATTGTTATATTATCTTGACAAACAAAACTCATGTGACCTAGACTATATATAGTTATTTATAGTATTTAAAATTATTTTACCACAAAATGTATGAATAAATATACTATCGTCGAACAAATTGGGCGAGGTAGTTTTGGATCTATATTTCGCGGTAAAAATAATCTGACAGGTGAGTTAGTTGCAATCAAGGCCGAGTCTATAAAAGATGGTCAGAATTTACTTGTCAATGAATCTCGTGTTTATCAATATCTTAAAAACTGCAAAGGGGTACCAACAATCAAGTGGTTCGGAAAGGACGATGTCAATTATTATATGGTAATCAATTTGTTGGGTAAATCTTTGTATGAGTTGAAGACTACCTCGTTAATATCATCTTCAGATATATCCAAAATTATTATACAAGCAATTTGTATTATTGAGAGCATTCATGATAAAGGATTAGTACATCGAGATATAAAACCAGATAATTTTTTATATAGCAACAATAAGTTGTATTTGATTGATTTTGGATTTTGTAAATCTTATATAAAAAATGGACTTCATAATGAAATCACAAGAACATCTGGTTTAGTTGGTTCTTTGAATTATGCAAGTATAAACTCACATCGTAGAATGTCTCTTAGTAGACGCGATGATATGGAAAGTTTGGGATACGTAGTTGCATTTCTTAATGGAAGTTTAGAATGGCAAGATTTAACAATAGAAAGTGATATTGAACAGAAAAAATGCTTATTTATAAAGAGTTCTGTATCAGACCAGTCAAGACGTTATTTGTCAGTATTATCTGGTATTGCATATAACGAGAGACCCTGTTATGAAAGTTTGCGTAATTCTATTATATAAAATTTTTTTTACATAAAAAAATCTAGTTCTTAAGTAAGAATGAGCACGAAGACTTTATTGATTGAACCATTTGAATACGTAAAACGCACGACCGCTACATCTATGACTCTAAATATTATACAATTTGTCTTGTTTACACATGTCATAGTACATGCAACTTTATTTGACGATGACAAAGTTGTTGTTCTTTCGACCAATGTTGAGATATCTGGTGCCGATTACTTGGCTTGGGCAAATGATGATAATTATATATATAATTACGTAGCAAACAAACTTGGCGTTGTAGTTCGTCCGTTGCCTGACCCTGTATAGTACAAATGAAAAATTGAGATTGTTATTTATCGTTTGAATAATAACAATCAGTTTGAAAATATGACTACCGCCAAATTCTCGTTCGTTAACAAGCTTGCCAACTCCCTCTCGAATGATGGTTTCATTTGCAATGACCCCGAGAGCATCAAGTGGGAGGTGAGAGGCCCAAAGATCGTCGCCATGTTGAATAAGTGTTTTGACGATGGTTGCGATGCTGTTGGTGTCGTCGAGTGTGACCACCCGTTTAGTATACTGGAGCAGCTACAGAAGGAAGGCCGCGTTATTCATGCTACCATCCAGCGGGTAAGAAACAAGACAAATGTAAACAATGGGTATAACCAGTTCTTGGAGAGAGGATTCCCATTGGATAAGAAGAATAAGGTAAGAGTACCGGTTGCCAACCCTTCAATCACGTTTATGACTGAAATAACTGATGATGCTGATCGCACTGAGATTGTTTCGTTGATGAATTCAGATCGCGGAAATGCTGAGCTTGTTCCTACTTTGACGGAGAATAGTTCTTATGTATTCGATTATTGTAATGTCATATTCTGGAATCCGGCTCTTATAAAGTCTTCTCCTGCGTATCCCGAACTGAATCCTTCAAGCAGTCGAGGTTACAAGTGTTTTATCGGTAAGGGAGATGGTGGGTTCATTCAGCGATTTGACAAGAATGGTGTCTGTGTACTTGTACTTACAGCTCACTTGAAGAGTGGTGAGGGTGAAAAGGAAGAGGGCGAACGCGTAGCAGCTCTTCGTCCGTTGTTATCGGTATTGTCTGCTGTAGATAATTCTGTTGTCTTAATGGATAGTAATAGCAGTCAGCATTACAAGGAGGGAATCCCTTATAATTTGGATAATGTCATTGAAGAGGGTGGTTTTAAGAAGGTCGTGTCAGAGAAACGCGAAGACCCTGATGACGTCGAAGACCCTGATGACGGATTGGAGTGTTTTAAGATGCGTGCTGCGGTAGTAAAAGGAAAGCTCGGAAGCCAGCCAGCCAAGATTGGTGAGTTTATGTTTGACAGGATAGATCAGATTCTTGTTAGGAGTAAAATGAATGCTAAGATGTTGTTGGGGGAGCCTCATTACCCTAAGAAGTATAAGGGGCTTTTGTATAAGATTAGAACCACAAAGTTGCTTCGTGAGCGTGTTTCAAATTGGGTTTTGGACTGGAATAACGTGTTTGACGATAATGATAATTTTATATTGTCTGGTAATAAATCGCTTCGTTCGGATAATACCAATTTTGAACCAGTTTGGAACAAGGATAAGACAATTTTGTTGAAGAAGATGACTGCTGATGTTTCTTCAATGTGGTGTGATAATGCAAGGCACAATTTATATGTAGGATTTGCGGATTATTTGCAGAATGGACGTTCTGATATGGTATTTTATGATGTCGAAGGTGATATTATACCTAATTTGATTGATGATGATGGAAATGTGGTTCCTGACACACATGTTGATTTGTCGATGTATGACATTTCCGATTACATGCTGAAGGATATGTTTAGTTACATGTACCCTAATTCATCTTGTCCGTCGGATCATCCGCTGCTCACCGCCATTGTTGAGTTGATTGGTTAAAAAAATGATATATATAAACATAATATAGAATAAACCAGTAAAAAGATATATGTCAATTGAAGAATCTCAATATGAGATTGTTTTGGTAACTGCATGTTTGTTGTATGCAATTTGTAGTATCCCATGTATGTTATTATGTTACTATTATTGGGAAATGTTTATCTCGAGAGAAAATATTACAAATATTCAAATGAATATTCCTATTGTACAACATGCAAATATAGTATAAATGTTTATTAAATATTTTATTTCCTACTTTTTTATGATATATTGGAGATGTAGAAATCGAATATGTGAAGATAAAATATGTATATATACTAATGCAATCACCACAACATGTTATAAAATTACCTGAATTAGGTCCAGGACAAGGTGTTAATTTTACTATGCCCCAATTAAGTGTTACTTATTTAGGATACGGACAATTTACACCAGAAAATGAATATCATCCAATACCTGCTAATATGGCGACCGCTGTTACACCAGTCACAAGTCAAAGAAATTCAGTTTTCGCATATGTTCCTTCACTCAACCAAATTTTTTTTTTCCAGAACAAATTAGGTTTTGAAAATTTTCAAGAATACAAAGCAGCAAGGGCAATTGAAAAGATGTTGAAATTTAATTTGTTTAGACCTGATGTATATGCTTATTTTATGTATTTGGATACACCAGATAAGCCAGCAAGTCAAAGTGTTTTACAACCAGGTGGATATTATCACCAAGATTCACCTGCAACAACTATTGCACATGATGTTGTAAAACAGGCTCTGCAACATGTTGGAATAACACATACTAAAAATCCTCAGACAAATAGATTTAGTTCTAGTTTTAGTGATTATACGTTAATAGAATATAGATTGGATTCTTGTATTTCTACAACTGTTAAGAATCCGTTTGTATCAAATGAAATAATTAGATTTCATGCTTGTAACGGCTCAGTAATGTGTGTTCAAAACAACGTTACACAAGAACATTCTACTCCATATGTGCATGACACTATTCCAGGAGGTCGAGGGGAAATGTTTATTCCGGACAGAACCGCCGGAAACAATTTTTTGCAAAGAACTAATATTTCAAGACCTTTATATAGAACCCAAGTTCAGTATGTAACGAAAGAAAAATTCGATGAATTAATAAATGGTTTAAATCTATATCAGTTAAGTTTGGGTCAAGGTTTAATGTTGTATAATGTTATTGGTTTTAGTGAATTTGGACCTATGTTAGACCAATTGCAAAAAGATGGTCCATTCCCAACGATGGACTTGCAAGAATATACATTTAACTCTCCCAAAAATTGGGAAAGAGGAGGAAGTAGAAAATCCACTTTTAGAAAAAGTGGAGCAAAAAGAAGAAGAAGAAAACCCACTTTTAGAAGAAGTAGATCAAAATCCACTTTTGGGAAAAGTAGATCAAAATCCATTTTTAGAAAAAGTGGAGAAAAAATTCTAGTTTTGTGAAAAGTATATAAAAATAACGTAAAAAAAGTATATAAAAATAGAATGCAAAATAGTTGAAAATGTAGTGTGTGTGAAATAGCGTGGGATGTAGCACGGGGTGTTATATTGTGAGCAATATGGTGTATATATTTCATGACTGATTTCTATAAATAGTGACTCATTTCTCCACTTTTTACAACTTCGTAATAAAAAGTGTAACAAAATCCCGTTTTTCCAAAACGTATAAAAATCCTTTATAAGGAGGATTTTGCTCCACTTTTCTCAAAAGTGGATTGTATAGTAAATTTTTTATTTACCTTGAAGTAAATAAAAAATCTCCTGATAAGGGTCGCTTGCGGGAATCGAACCCGCGTCCTCTCGTACCCAAAACGAGAATCATACCTCTAGACCAAAGCGACAATTATCCACTTTTTCAACTTCGTAAGAAAAGTGGAGCAAAAAACACTTTTGGGAAAAGTGTAACAAAATCCTTATTAAGGAGGGGTTCGGGGAACCTAGGTTCCCTGAGAAAGGTCCAACCGAGATTCGAACTCAGGTTACAGGAGTCAAAACCCTGTGTGATAACCAACTACACTATTAGACCGAATCCACTTTTTCTTGCTACGCTGAAACTTCGTAAGAAAAGTGTATTTTGCACCACTTTTCATTACTTCGTGAAAAAAGTGGTAGATAACTCTGGGAGGTCTCGATCCTCCGTCCTTTGGGTTATGAATCCAACACGCTACCGCTGCGCCACAGAGTTGTTTGAACAATATGTTCAGGTTGTAACTGGTTCTGCCCCAATTCTTCTTGCTTAATAGCAAGCGTGATACTATTTCACTATACGACCAAATACACTTTTTTCAACTTCGTAAGAAAAGTGTAACAAAATCCCCGATAGATTTTGCACCACTTTTCATAACTTCGTGAAAAAAGTGGTTGTTTCAGGCTTGCCGGAATCGAACCAGCGGCTGTTCGATGTTTGTATACCACTACAGTCGAACGCTCTACCAACTGAGCTAAAGCCTGAATTTGCTTTGGGAGGTTTCGATCCTCCGACCTTCCGGTTATGGGCCGGACACGCTTCCTCTGCGCCACAAAGCATAGATACACTTTTTTAAAAGCGTAATAAAACCCCCTGAGAGATTTTGCACCACTTTTTGGAAAAGTGGTAATGTAATTACTCTTTCTGGCTGCTATATTTTAGAAACGTAAAAGTGTTTTTTATATAGTAGTTGCTGTGAGCAGCCGAGTAATTTTTGCTCCACTTTTCCCAAAAGTGGAATATCAAGAACGGGCATCGATCCCGTGGCTTCAGCCGTGTAAAGGCTGCGCTCTGCCATCTGAGCTATCTCGACAAATCCACTTTTTTACAACTTCGTAAGAAAAGTGTAACAAAATCTCACGATCTATTTTGCTCCCCTTTTCATAAGCTCAGCGAAAAAAGTGGAAACGCGTTCCTAACAGGAGTCGAACCTGTGGCTTCCCGTTTAACAGACGGGCGCTCTAACCAAACTGAGCTATAGAAACATAACACTTTTCATACTTTTCTTGAAAACGTGTATAAAACTCTTCTACAAGAAGTTTTTGCTCAACTTTTCTCAAAAGTTGAAATTCCGATAACAGGACTCGAACCCGTGTCTTGGATTTGAGAAACCCATGTGATAACCATCTACACTATATCGGATGCGATACTCCTTGAGCTGTTCCTGATTCCGATGACGGGACTCGAACCCGTGTTACAGGAGTGAAAATCCTATGTGATAACCACCTACACTACAACGGAATATATTGTGCTCTACTTTTCTAAAAGTAGAAAAAAGGTCTCATCCGGAATCGAACCGAAATTTCTTGTGTCAGAAACAAGTGTGCTAACCATTACACCATGTGACCCGAATGCTCCACAAGCAGCTCCATATGCTCCCTACCAGAATCGAACTGGTGTCGCTCGCTCACTTCAAAAAATATAAGACGGGCATTCTGACCACTAAAATAAGGGAGCAAATAACCTTACCAAAAAGGTAACATGATTGCGGTGAGATTTGAACTCACGAAGCTTGCGCAGCAGAACTTGAGTCTGCCTCCTTTGACCACTCGGACACACAACCCCTACAACTTTTTCCGCGAAGCTTATAAAAAGTTGTTCAAAACCCCTTCTCATGTTAACATGAGTTTTTTGCTCCACTTTTTGGAAAAAGTGGATAAGTCCGAGGCGGGGCTCGAACCCGCAATCTCCCGATTAGAAGTCGGACGCGATATCCATTTCGCCACACGGACGCTGACCCACCCAGTCCTGATATATAGCAAATATTATTTTTTTATAATTTATCTCGACAATGAGTCAAACAATTTATTTGTAACACATCACCTAAATGTTTTATCGATTATGATGCAAATATTAGAATGTGTATCTGATGGTTTATCACCTGCCTGTATATACACATGAGTCTTCTTTATATTGTTTTCACTAATAATATATTATAATACCAAATCAATATTGTCGGCATAAACGCTGACGATTTTATTTGTGATTCTACTAAAAATGATTTTATACAAAGAAAACAATTCGTATAAAAAAAGATGATTGAGGTGGGATTCGAACCCACGAAACTTACGTAGCAGATCTTAAGTCTGCCCCCTTTGACCGCTCGGGAACTCAACCGATACAACTTTTGGGAAAAGTTGTGCAAAACCCTTCTCATACACTTTTGGGAAAAGTGTAACAAAACCCTTCTCATACACTTTTGGGAAAAGTGTAACAAAACCCTTCTCATACACTTTTGGGAAAAGTGTAACAAAACCCTTCTCATACACTTTTGGGAAAAGTGTAACAAAACCCTTCTCCATTTGTTAGGAGGGGTTCGGGGAACCTAGGTTCCCTGATATACTGATGAGGGGGATCGAACCCCTGACCACGCGATTAAAAGTCGCGCGCTCTACCAGCTGAGCTACACCAGTTTATGATCCTGTCTGTCCCGACCACACTATATTATGAGATATTCTTTTTAAATCAATTTTTTGTTGTTATTTGCAGGGGGTATAAAACACCACTCATTTCTATTTTTTGTCACTCATTTCTGCGATTCCATAGTTTCGTCATTTTGACAGCATATATGCAGACAATATTGCATTCGTGTTTGCATACATGTTACCATAAGAAGGTCCGCCCCCATGCACCATGTTATGTGTAACGGAATATTGTGCGGCTTTTGCTATACTTTTTTAAAAGTATATTTCTCTCGAACATTTGTTTTCAAAGAGTATAATCTATAAACTATAATATGTTTTATATATTTTAGATTCTATAGTATTCAATATCACCATATAGTTACCCACCCATATATGTTGAGAGAAATCTACTTTTAAGAAAAGTAGAGCAAAAACACATACCATATTGGATTGCATTCTTATGCATACTATATTGCATTCGATATTAGTTAACCATATTGCATTCGATATTAGTTAACCATATTGCACCACTTTTTCAAAAAGTGGTAAAGTGGTTATATAAAAATGATATCTATTTACTGATGTATATAATATACATACCAGTTAAATGAACAGATCTAAACGCATAACGAAGAAGCCTGAGAGATTTGCCGATGTGCAGCTATCTATGAATAAGGGTGCTTATCATGGATGGAAGGATACTTATCAGCGAACACATATCAAGAGAGAAACTCTTATCAATACTAATTCAAACTATAACAACCCGAAGTCGTATTGTGGTTATAAAAAGGACGGCTTCGTCGTCAGCGATTCTGATCTACATTTGGTACAATCTTCCTCACGTGAAATCGATGAAGATGAAATCAAGACGGATGACGAGGATGAAGATGACGATTACGATGAAGGGGTTGAGGAGTCCGAGGGTGAGGAGTCTGAGGAAGAAGATGTAGACTTTTAGAAAAAGTGTAACAAAACCTATTAGATATATTACATTACCATTTTGCATACCATTTTTTATTCTATATTGCATTCTATATTGCATTCTATATTGCATTCTATATTGCATTAAACTTCTCGTGTAGAAAAACATTCAAAATGACATCATATATGGTGTATATTTTTGTCACTCACTTCTATTTTTTGTCACTCATTTCTCGGTTTTCCATATTTCGTGCTTTTTTGCATTCGAGAGGGCGAGGGAGGCAGGGCGGGGGATTTGTATAGTGCAACGGATTGCGGTGGCGATTACGCAGTGTTTAACCATAAAAAATATATAATACCAACTCCCCATCCATCTCCCCATCCAACTCCCCATCCATCTCCCCATCCATCTCCCCATCCAACTCCCCATCCAATTCCCCATCCAACTCCCCATCCATCTCCCCATCCATCTCCCCATCCAACTCCCCATCCAATTCCCC